>ERZ1023884.3-NODE-3-length-188558-cov-74.468348_pt1 | contig 188558 bp, 134 predicted proteins | sample MGYA00380394_ERZ1023884 | MGnify/ENA primary metagenome ERZ1023884 (study PRJEB33179, sample SAMN07449001) | human gut metagenome | biome: Human-gut; feature: Human associated habitat; material: Faeces | host: Homo sapiens | place: India: Bhopal | collected... | reverse complement strand
TGTCACATCTTTAAAGATACTCTCACCGTCACTATAGAATGTAGCCAAGACAACTTCTCTATAATCTTTGAAAGGCAACAAATACCAAACTTCTGTATTATCAGCATTTTGTTGGATGTTAAGAACTCCCTCCATACGTGTATTTCCTTCACTGTATGCATCGGCAAGTAATAGAAACGAAAATAGGGAACGCACTGCGGTCTCTATCTTTTTATCACTTGTTGCGTCTGTTTTTTGAATCCATACCTTTAGAGAAAGCACGAAGTTGTTGCTTCCCAAGGAGGCCATGAAGTGGTGATGAACGGAGAATAACATTATTCACACTCTCTCGGAGGGTGTGACAGAAGTTCTTTTTGTACAAACACTCCTTTCTCGAACTTCCATTTTCCAAACTCATAATCAACGGCAGAACCACGGCTGAAAGATTCAATAATCTTTTCTTTTTCGTTAAGCGTAGGATTGGGAATATCATGGAATGATGGAACAAACAAGAACTTCTGCTTGACTTCATTCCAGACATAAGCATCCCAATATTCCACACCTTGATTTCCGAATTGTCCCAAATATACCAACAGATCTTTATTGCCATCAAACGTCACATCAGTCATCAGACAGCTATCCTTCCGGCCACCATTTGGGTCAAAAGTATCGTCCTTTGGATAAGAGAAAGGTATAATTTGTACTGTTTTCTCCCCTCGCATAATAAATACTTCAAAATCGAAATCCTTGGACTTGGGAGATTGTGTTTTTATAACAGCGTTAAGCGTATCTTCCGATGCAATATCTTGCTTGTTAAAAACTTTGCCCGAAATCACACTATCGGTGTCAATAGACATGCTGTCTTTGGTAGGGTTTCCCTGCCCCACCTTACTTTCCTTGCAACCGAAGATCAACATCAAAGAAAGTATTACTAATGTACTATCGATAATTCTTTTCATTGTCTTTAAATATTTTGATCATTTCATTGCGTTAATTTTCTTATATAAGATAAATATCACTTATGCCTTTAGCTTCTCCTGTAAAAATATAATTAATTCCCATTGTACCATAGTCTGCTATAAACCATACTCCCGCAATAATAGTTCCAACACCAGTTGTTGAAACACCAAGCATAGCTCCATTTATTAAATGTGAAGGCTTAATCTCTCCAGAAAGGAGTATATCAGCTCCTATCAAAACAGCTCCTGCATGCGTAAGCTTGGTCGAAATATTCCGAGCCTTAGCTACTGTTAGAGTATGTAGTGGTATGCGCCATCTGTCCGCCAGCCTTGCCACTCTGTGGAACTGACGCACCATTTACCACGCTGAGCACATTGCTCACCGCATCGTAGGTATAGGCATTGTCCATAATGGCGTTGCCACCACTGTTCACCGTGAGGTTCTGCAATCTGCGACGCTGTGGGGCGTAGGTGTAGAACGTCTCCGCACCGTTGCAATACTTCAAAGAAGCAAAATGTGTATATTCTTTGACTTTTCCTGTTGATTTTACAGGAGGTTTATATCCTTGTCTTGATGATACATACATATGTTCTTATTTTGGTGTTATAATAAAAGAACGAAGATTGATAAAGTTTATTGCTTAGAATTACATCATTTTACAAATGAAAACACTATATGCTTGTGTCGGAAAGGTATATATGAGCTGATGGTAGAGTCGTCATCAACAACAATGGCCCTGATTTGATAAACTCAGCAGGAATACTTGCTATTCATTTTTTATGATGGGGTTATGTTTACAAATTGAGATTTCATGTAAAAAAGTCCTAATTTCTATGTTTCTCTTCTTACAAATTATGGGATATTAAGGAAAATATCGTATCTTTGTCCCCGAATTGATGCGTTCTTTGCATATTGCAAAATACAGAAACGAGCAGAAGTCCGCTCGTTTCCATATTGTTACCTATATAATATAGGCAAACGCCCAACTTCTTGATTTTCAATCAAAGTCCAATTTAGAGCGAGTTAGCATCTTTAACAAAAGGAGCAAAGGGTTAACAGGTTAACAGTTAACAGCTGTTTTTTGCATCCTCCCCCTCTCCCATACCTTATATTATATATAAATATATATACTTATTACTATATGTGAGTGGGGGAAAGTAGGCATTTTGGGCTGTTAACTGTTAACTCTGTTAACCCCCATTAGGGTAAATAGCCTTTCAGATGCTTCTTGATAATAGGTTAAGTTGCTTATATTAAGCCTAGTAAGTGTCATCAATGATGACCGGAAGGAGGCTTAAACGAAGCCTCACAGTGGCGATAAATTGAGCCACTTGTGTATCCTTTATCATACGCTTGCGTGCAAAATATATTAAATAAGTAAGGGCTGCCAGTACATCCTGGCAGCCCTATTACGTTAGTATGTTATGAAAAATTTGAGAGAATTGAAACTTCACAGCTTCAGAATTGTTTTACTAAACATGATTTTTTTATAGAGAAAGCATAGAAATAATCTACTTTAATAACGTTGGAGACGTTGTTGGAGTGCTTACCTGATCGATGCCTGTGCGTTGCATAGAATCAACCGAAGCAGAATCTCCCATGGCTACGGACACGCCCTTGCCACTCTTGATGTATCCTACGTTTTCAACAGAATCAATGTCATTGCTCTGGAAAGGAACCTGAACTGCATTGCCCAATGTCAGGATGATAGCTACCACGGCAGCAGCCTTGAAGAGAGGCTTCAGGCGCTCTGTCAATGAAACGACCTTTGCCTTGTTAGGCTTCTTGGTGTATTCATCCTCTATCATCGCCATCATCTTCTGGTCGAAGTCATCACCCAGCGCCTCTTGCTTAGCCTCGCCCATCTCGTAAGAGAAGAGCGCTTGGTATGGCTTCAGCTCGGCAGGCAACTCGTCCTGGCTGAAGAATGCGCGGAGAATCTCCTCTTCTTCGAGAGAAGTCTCGCCCTTCCAGTAGCGATCCAAAAGTTGGTTGATGTACTTATAATCCATATCTGTCGAATTGTTGAAATCTTTGTTTGACTGTTTGACGAGCCCTGAAGATGTTCACCTTGACCTGGTCTTCCGTGATGCAGAGGATGTCTGCTATTTCCTTGTAGGATTTTCCTTCGATGTCTCGAAGTTGCAGACAGCTGCGCTGCTTTTCTGGCAACTCGTCGATAATATTCTTTACGATGTTCAGTTTATCTTTCTGAATCATCCTTTCGGAGGGGGTGGAAGTGTTTTCGTCTAACCTTTCTGTATTCTGCTCTTCCAGCGAATCATTCTGATTTTCCATCTTCTTGATGCGGTCGAGCGAGAGGTTGCGAGCGATGGTGAGGCTGTATGCCTCGATGGAGTCAAGCTCCTGCCATCTGTCGCGGGCGTTCCAGACTTTAATCAGCGTATCCTGCACAACGTCTTCCGCTTCCTCCCGGTTGAGAGTAATGCGAAGGGCCAGCCTGAAGAGTTTGTTCTTCAGCGGCAAAACATCGTTCTGGAAACTGATTTCTTTCATCCCTCTATTATCAATGACGACTATGTTATAAGAAAGTTACAACCAATCTTAAATTATTTCTATTTTTAACTCTTGTTAAGAAAAAAGGTGATGAATTCTTCACTCTTCACTCTTCGTTCTTCACTTAATCACCGTTCCGTGCTTTCCGTCGATGGCGGTAGCAAGGGTGATAATCACCTCTTTCACACCAGCATCGATGGCTGCAAGGGCATTCTCCAACTTAGGAATCATGCCGCCTGCCACGGTGCCATCTGCTTTATATCTCTCAAAATCGGCATGGGTAATCACTGGAATCACGCTGTCATCATCCTCAGGATTACTGAGCACGCCTTTCTTTTCAAAACTGTATATCAATGTCACATCGTAGTAAGGGGCCAGAGCCTTGGCAGTCTCGCTGGCTATGGTGTCGGCATTGGTGTTGAGGATGTTGCCCTTGCCGTCATGGGTCAATGGGGCCATCACTGGAGTAATGCCTTCATTAATAAGGGTCTGGAGCATCTTGCCGTTGGCACGCTCTACATCGCCCACGAATCCGAAGTCGATACCGTCCTTCAACGGACGCTTGTGACTGTGGATTACGTCCATATCAGCACCGGTCAGACCGAGAGCATTCACGCCGTTAGCCTGGAGCTTGGCAACCAGGTTCTTGTTGACCAGACCGCCATAAACCATTGTTACCACTTCCAGCATGTCTGCATCAGTGATGCGGCGGCCGTTCACCATCTTGCTCTCAATGCCGAGAGCTGCGGCTACCTTAGTGGCACGGCGGCCACCGCCATGTACCAATACTTTCTTGCCAGGAATGGCTGCGAAATCCTTCAAGAGCTGTGCCAGCTGCTCGCTGTCTTCAACGATGGCACCGCCTACCTTTACTACTGTTACTTTTTCCATCTTTAAGTTTAGTTTATAGTTTATAGTTAATAGTTTATAGGGCAATCTTGCTGTAAACTATTAACTATCAACTGTTAATTCTTACTGAAGATATGTATATCCGAAGAGGCCATTGCGATAGGTGCCCAGGAATTCCTTGCCCTCATCGAGCGAAATCTTGCCTTCCTTCACACTCTTGGTTACCCACTGCTCCAACTGGCGGACGAGCTTCTTCGGATTGTACTGTACGTAATCCAATACCTCCTCTACGGTCTCGCCGTCGAATATCTGGTCGATGCAATATTTGCCGTCCTTTACAGAGATGTGGGCAGCATTGGTGTCGCCGAAGAGATTGTGCATGTCGCCCAGAATCTCCTGGTAGGCACCAACGAGGAATACACCGAGATAATATGGCTCGTTTTTCTTCAATGGATGAAGAGGAAGAACGTTGCCGATATGTCCGTCGGTAACGAAGTTGGCAATCTTTCCGTCGCTGTCGCAGGTGATGTCCTGCAAGGTGGCGTTGCGGGTAGGACGCTCGTTCAGACGCTGGATAGGCATGATAGGGAAGAGCTGGTCGATAGCCCAACTGTCTGGCAGGCTCTGGAACAGAGAGAAGTTGCAGAAATACTTGTCGGCAAGAATCTTATCCAATCCTCTGAGCTCCTCAGGTACATGCTTCATGTGCTTGGCAAGATTGTTGATCTCGTGGCACACGCTCCAGTACATTGCCTCAATCTCTGCACGGGTCTTCAAATCTACGATGCCGTGAGAGAAGAGCTGCAAGGCCTCTTCGCGAATCTGCTCGGCATCATGCCAGTCTTCCAGCATGTTGCGAGGATTCAGGTTGTCCCATATTTCATAAAGATCCTTCACCAGCTGGTGGTCGGTCTCCTTCGCCTCAAACTCCTCAGGCATTTCTGGCAGGGAAGCGGTTTCCAAGACATCGATGACCAGGACAGAATGATGGGCAGAGAGCGAACGGCCGCTCTCGGTGATGAGGTTAGGGTGCTCGATATTGTTCTTGTTGGCTGCATCTACGAATGTATAGACACAGTCGTTTACATACTCCTGGATAGAGTAGTTTACAGAGCTCTCGCTGCTTGAAGAGCGGGTGCCGTCGTAATCTACACCGAGTCCGCCACCGCAATCTACGAAATCTACATTGTAGCCCATCTTGTGGAGGCTAATATAAAACTGGGCTGCCTCACGGAGAGCAGTCTGAATGCGGCGAATCTTGGTAATCTGACTTCCGATATGGAAGTGGATAAGGCGCAGACAGTCGTGGAATCCCATCTCGTCTATCTTCTTGAGGGCTGTGAGCAGTTCTGCGCTGGTCAAGCCGAACTTAGATGCATCGCCGCCGCTTTCAGCCCATTTGCCTGAGCCTGAAGAAGCTAGTTTGATGCGGATACCGATGTTTGGCTTTACGTTGAGCTTTTTCGCTACCTTTTCGATGATATCCAGCTCATTGAGCTTTTCTACTACGATAAAGATGCGCTTGCCCATCTTCTGAGCCAGCAAGGCAAGTTCGATGTAGCTCTCGTCCTTGTAGCCGTTACAGATGATGAGCGAGTCGCTCTGTGCCTGTACGGCGATGACGGCGTGGAGTTCAGGCTTAGAGCCAGCCTCCAGTCCGAGGTTGAACTTCTTGCCGTGAGAGATAATCTCCTCAACGACCGGCTGCATCTGGTTCACCTTAATAGGATAGATGACAAAGTTTTCTCCCTTGTATCCATACTCTTCCTTTGCCTTTTGAAAACAGCTGGCTGTCTTCTCGATGCGGTTGTCGAGGATGTCTGGGAAACGGAGCAGTACGGGAGCGTTGATGTCGCGTAATGCCAACTCGTCCATGATGTCGCGCAGGTCTATCTGTGTGTTGTCCTTGCATGGAGTTACATAGACATCACCCTTGTCGTTGATGCCAAAGTAAGAAGTACCCCAACCACAGATGTTGTAGAGCTCCTTCGAGTCTTCAATAGTCCATTTCTTCATTTTCTAATCTTGCTTGCTGGAAATCAGTTTTGTTTGTTACCTTTATTATATATTACTTTATTAGATACGGCTATATGTTCAGCAGGTCTCTGATCTGCTGAACAATAGCGTTGATTTTATCATAATTGTCCATCACGTTGATATCGATGATGTGTTTTGCCTTCTCGTAGTAAGGCTCTCGAAGTTTCAGCTGCTCATGGATAAACCTGTCTACCTCTTCCGGTGTTTTGTTGAGCAGCAGAGGGCGTACGCCTTTGCCCATCTTCAGATGAGCGTGAAGGGTTTCTGGAGATGCCTTCAGGTAAAACGTTTCGCCAAGTTGGTTCATGTAGTCCATATTATCGAAGAAACATGGTGTTCCTCCTCCGCAACTTACCACTACATTTTCAAACTCTGCCACTTCGTGTAGCATATTGTGCTCTATCTTGCGAAATCCCTCTTCTCCAACTTCGTCGAAGATCTGTTTAACGGTCTTGCGCATTCGGCTCTCGATATACCAGTCGAGATCGTAGAACATAACGCCAAGGTCTTTGGCGAGGGCTTTGCCGACCGTTGTCTTGCCGGCGCCCATGTATCCTATGATGATGATTGACTTCATTTTCTTCTGTTTCTATGTCAATGAGGCATGTTTATGATTTCTTTCTGCCTCTAGCCTTTGGTTCTGGAGCAGCTTTGATAATTTCCATACACTCCTCGTATGTAAGCTCCTCTGCACTCTCATGTTTTGCCTTTGGAATGCGGTAATTCTTGCCGTCGTAAGCAATGTATGGACCATACTTGCCATTGAGAATTTCCATCTTATCGTCCTCATCGAAGACTTTGAGATGACGCTTCTCTTCGGCTTCGCGCTTTTCCTTGATCAGTTCGATGGCTCTGTCCAGTGTGATGGTCAGCGGATCATCCTCCTTTGGAATAGAAACATACTTGCGGTTATGGAGGATGTAAGGGCCGTAGCGACCAGAGCCAACTGTTACAGTAATTCCTTCATAATCACCGAGTTCTCTTGGCAGCTTGAAGAGTTCCAAAGCCTCTTCCAGGGTGATGGTTTCTATGCTCTTGTCTGATGGCAACTGGGCAAACTGAGGCTTGTCCTTATCCTCAGCAGAACCAATCTGTACCACTGGTCCAAAACGGCCAATCTTGACGAATACTGGCTTTCCTGTCTTTGGATCATTTCCGAGATTGCGCTCGCCGGCTTTGTGCTGGTTGCGGGCTTCCAGGACTTCCTTCACTTCAGGCTCAAAGCCCTTGTCGAAATCCTTCATCCAGTTGGTCCATTCGGTCTTTCCTTCTGCAATATCATCAAACTTCTTCTCTACGTCTGCCGTAAAGTTGTAGTTCATGATGTTCGGGAAGTTCTCCATCAGGAAATCGTTTACTACGATGCCGATATCAGTAGGCAGAAGTTTGCCCTTTTCAGATCCTGCCATCTCTTTCTTCAACTTCTGGGTTATCTTGATGCCCTTCAGAGAATCTATGGTAAATGTGCGCTCTTCACCCGTCTTGTCACCCTTTACCACGTATTGACGCTGCTGGATGGTACTGATGGTTGGAGCATAAGTAGATGGACGGCCGATGCCGAGATCTTCCAGTTTCTTCACCAGACTGGCCTCGGTGTATCTTGCAGGAGCCAGAGAATACTTCTCTGTAGCAAGGATTTCTCTGCGCTGCAATTCATCGCCTTCTTTCAGGGCAGGAAGAATGTGGGAAGAATCCTCAGCATGCTCTTCATCGTCGGTTGACTCAAGATAAACCTTGAGGAAACCATCGAATGAAACAACCTCGCCAGTAGCAACAAACTTTTCGCTTGTGTTGCCGATATTGATGTTGATGGTTGTCTTTTCGAGTTGTGCGTCAGCCATCTGAGATGCGATGGTACGCTTCCAAATGAGTTCGTAAAGGCGCTTCTCCTGAGCGGTTCCTTCGATGGTTGGTTCATTCATATATGTAGGACGGATAGCCTCGTGCGCTTCCTGTGCACCCTTTGAACTGGTGTGGTAGGCACGAGTCTGGCTGTATTCCTTGCCATATTCTCTGATAATCTCATCTTTGCTGGCGTTGGAACAGAGCGTAGAGAGGTTTACGCTATCGGTTCGCATGTAAGTGATGCGTCCGCTTTCGTAAAGTTTCTGGGCTATCATCATGGTCTGTACAACGGTGAAACCAAGCTTGCGTGCTGCCTCCTGTTGCAGAGTAGAAGTAGTGAAAGGTGGTGCAGGAGAACGCTTTAAAGGCTTCTTGGTTACAGATTCAACCATAAACTTAGCGTCTTTACACTTCTCAAGGAAAGCTTCAACCTCTTCGTGGGTATTGAAACGCTGGTCCAGTTCTGCCTTTACCTCTGTTGCATTGCCGCTGTCGCTGATCAGGGCGAAAATAGCGGTAACGCGATAGTATGGAACACTCTGGAACTTCTGGATTTCACGCTCACGTTCTACTATCAGACGGACAGCAACACTCTGTACACGACCTGCAGAAAGGGCTGGCTTAACCTTTCTCCACAAGATAGGAGAAAGCTTGAAACCTACCAGTCGGTCGAGTACACGACGAGCCTGCTGGGCATTCACCAGGTTCATGTCCAGATGGCGTGGATTCTTGATTGCGTCAAGAATAGCCTGTTTGGTAATCTCGTGGAAGACAATACGGTTTGTCTTCTCCTCATCCAATCCCAGTACTTCGCAAAGATGCCAGCTGATGGCTTCTCCCTCGCGGTCCTCATCGGATGCTAACCAGATTTTCTTGGCTTTCTTCGCATTCGTTTTCAATTCTGTAACGAGTTTTTTCTTTTCCTCTGGAATCTCATAATCAGGTTCCATGGTTTTCTCGTTTATACTAAGTTCCTTCTTCTTCAGGTCACGGATATGACCGTAAGAAGACATAACCTTATAGTCCTTACCTAAAAACTCTTCGATCTTTTTAGCCTTCGCAGGGCTCTCGACGATTACTAAATTCTCTTGCATAAGCTTATACACAATTTTTTTCGGTTGGCAAAAGTAAGTAAACTTTTTGCTTATACCTTATTATATGGTGTTTTTTTTGGTTTTTTTAATGTTTGGGAGCCATATTTGGCTGTATTGAACCCTTTTTATCCCAATTTTGTTTCCAAATAACGATGGAGCCCCTTGCGTATGGAATCGAATGCAAACTCATCAGGATTGAGTCTGCTCAATGGTATCCAGAATGATTCTTCTGCATCGTCCATTGCTTCTATATGAGTGTCGTCTTTCACCTTCACTTCATAGAACATATCGAGGGTATGGACCATGAAACCTGAGTAAAGGTAGAGATTTGGGTAGCTGAACTGATACTTAACCTCAGTTGCATCCAGTCCGGTTTCCTCTTTTACCTCTCTTGCCATACCTTCTTCACCTGTTTCATCCATGTCAACAAAACCGCCTGGCAAATCGAGTGCTCCTTTGGCAGGGTCTTTCTTTCTCCTTACTACCAGGAGTTCTTCCTTACTGTTGAGTATGAGAGCTACCGTAGCACTGCTTGGATTGAGGTAATAAGAGAATCCGCAGTCCTTACACTTCTTGCTCTTGATGTTGTTGATTTCGAAATGATTAGATCCGCAAACCGGGCAAAACTGAAACTTATCTAATACGTGACTCATATTATGATTAATGTATAATGATTGATGTTTAATGGAAAAGAATTTATCTTCATGTTATAATTGAAAAGCGGCCGGTCTTTGACTGCTGAACAAAGATCGGCCGCTGGTTATCTGATATTTACCAATTATCTGTACGGAAAGGGAAGAGAGGCAGGTTGCCTGCATTTGCCATATTGCCGAGCTGGAAGTTGCGGAAACAGTAGCGAAGGGCTACCGGTTTCTTTACCTCAGGACTGGTTACGATGACGCACTCATTCCAAGGATCGTTGCCTTCCTGCCAGAAGTGCTTGGCTGTAGCCTTATGGAATACCTTATCTTCGCCTGCAACTTCGAAACCTTCGATACCTTCAAAGCGGTTGTAGGCTCCGTAGGTGTTGTCGAAATGCACCTTTACAGTATCACCTACAATCTTCATCTCCTTGAAGGTCATGCTCTCGCTGAAGAGTCCCTTTATGCCATAGGTCTTGCTGAGTGCCTGGAGTGCAAGACGTTCGCCTACAGGCTGTTTCTGACATGGATGAATCTGCTCAACCTCGTATGGGTAAACCAGGTCTTCGGTACAGACGATGCCGCTGTTTGGAATCACCTTGGCTGCATTGAACTGCTGTTCACGAAGCTTAGGTCCCCAATCGCCATTTACGTCGCCATTATGATAAGGTGCAATCTGTACGAAATAGAATGGCAGTTCGCCCTGCTTGAAGTCTCTGCGCCACTGGGCAACGAGGTCGGCAAGACGTTTGGTATACTGGCCGTCCGGGTCGCCCACGTTAGAACATCCCTGATAGAAGAGAATACCCTTTACGCTATAGTTGAGGATAGGGTGGAAAGTTCCGTTACCCCAGAGAAGAGGGTAGAGGAAATCCCACTTAAACTTAGGGTTCTTGGTCATCTTTACAGAGTCGAGATCTTCCTTGGTGTTCTTCTTCAGGTAGTCGCGGTCGAGCCAGCTTTCTACACGGCTTCCACCCTTGTTTGCCATGACCAGACCTACCGGAATATCAAGAGTCTTGTTTATTACCTGTGCAAAGAAGTATCCTGTAGCAGATGCATCGCCTACGGTTTCTGGGTTAACCTCCTTCCATTCGCAGTTGGCATCATCTAACGGCTTACTGCTCATTACGCTAGGAATCTTTACGTAATGTACGCCTTTGTACTGGTTTGCTTCGAGCACCGCCTTGTTGTAACCTTCTACAGGGCAGTTGCCGAATCCTTTTACAGGCATCTCCATGTTGCTCTGACCTGCACAAACCCATACTTCTCCTGCCAGCACATTGTTGAGAGTGGTCTTTTCGCCATCATCGAAAGTGATGGAGAGTGGGGTGTAGCTCGCCTTCGGGGTTTGTACTTTGATAGCCCATTTGCCATCCTTTCCGGTCTTGGCAGAATATTTCTGCCCAGACCATGAGGTGGTTACCTCTACTGTGGTTCCTGGTTTGTCCCATCCCCAGAGGATAGCCTCTGTGTTTTGCTGTAAAATCATGTTGTCACCCAAGATGTGTGGCAACTTTACTTTAGCCTGTGCTCCTGTTGTGATAAGTGCCAAGGCTGCCATTGCTAAAAATTTCTTATTCATTTTTTAGGGTTTAAAAGTTTATCGTTTTTTTTGTTCTTAAGTTCCTTGTATGGTTCGTATTCAGATATTGCCATCTATGTTATCATGAAAGCAGATACAGAACTGACGTTAAAGAATAAGAGTTAGAAGCTGGAAGATGAAAAGCCGAAACTGTTCTCTCCAAACTTCTAACTCCTGGTTATCTTATGGTTATCTTAAAGAAGGTTCTTGATGGCTGCCTCTATGTCCTTAATCTGTGCATCACGTGCCTGCAGGGTGTTGGTGCGGTCGATCAGGAAGAAGGTAGGAATGCTCTGGACATTGTAGAGAGCCAGACTCTTGCCCTGAATGCCATCTTCATCGCGTACGCAAATCCAAGGGATGGCAGCGGTAGAGGTCTTCCAGAAGTGCTCGTCAGGGTCTACTGATACCTGATAAATCTCCAGTCCGGCAGCATGATACTTGTTGTAGAGTTCACGCAACATCATGATGCGCTTGGTGCTCTCTTTGCTGGCGAAGAGATGGAAGTCGAGCAGTACCACCTTGCCCTTGAGGTCGGAGAGACGGCGTACCTGTCCCTTGTTGTCCTGAAGTGCAAGTTCGATGCATCCGTTTACGCTCACCTTGCTGGCCTCAATCTGCTGCTGTGCCATCTGGTTCTCGATGATGCGGATGTCTTTCATTCCCTCGATGGCGATATTGTGGAGGTTCTTGCCACGCTCAGCGCCAGGATAGTAGGTATCCCAACTGGTTGCTACAGCAGCAAATACCTTCACGTCTTCTTTGTTGTTGCGAGGGTTGAAGATAAGTGTATTCACATTGCCCAACTGTACCGTTTGGAAGAGCGCATAGTAAGCGTATGCCTTCATTGGCTCCTTGAAGATGTAGTTGGTCTTGATGTCCTGTTTGTAAGCCTGGAGCATGCGGCCTACGATGGATTCGATAGAATCGTTGCCGATGTTAGGATCTTTCACGAGCCCGTTGATATTGCTCTGGAGAGTCATCTGCTTAAGAGACAACTCCTTGATCTTGTTGCAGTTTTCTGAACCTTCCACTTCGTATTTGAAACTCATCTGCGGATAAGCCGCCTTTACCTTGACGGTTTCTGTAGAATCGATGGAAAGATTGATGGTTTGGTTGGCGATGCGTAAGCGGTAGAACTCTGGGGTAACAGAGTCCATGGCAGCCTCGTCGAAGGCAAAGGCGCCATCCTCGCCCAGTTTCACAGAGTCGATTTTCACAGGACCGTTCAGGCTGATGTTCTCCAAATAGAGCATAGAGTCCTGAGCCTCTGTGATATTGCCGTTGATGTGGAATTTCTTGTTGTTACAAGAAGTCAAAGCCAGTGCAGCTACCATAATCGCTGCCACTGAAAAGAGTCTAGTTATCTTCATGAATTTTATTATTTTGCAAAATTATCGAGTGCAAAGATAGTAATAAAATTGCGAATAATGCACCTTCTATAGATAAATTATTTAAAAAAGTGGAAAATAATTGCTGATTTATTTGTTTATTAATAATTAAAGAGGTATCTTTGCAGCGTTTTAGATATTTTAGATGTTAGACAAAACAATAAGTTTTTTAATTTAGATGAACGTAATTACAAAAAGTGTTCAGTTGCCTGATGGAAGAACCATCACAATTGAGACCGGAAAAGTTGCAAAACAGGCTGATGGTGCTGCGGTTCTCCGCATGGGTAACACAGTGCTTCTCGCAACTGTTTGTGCAGCAAAGGATGCAGTTCCGGGTACAGATTTTATGCCTTTGCAAGTAGATTATCGTGAGCAGTACAGTGCTGCAGGTCGTTTCCCTGGTGGTTTCACCAAGCGCGAAGGCAAAGCCAGCGATGAGGAAATCCTTACCTCTCGTCTCGTGGACCGTGCTTTGCGTCCACTTTTCCCTTCTAACTACCATGCAGAAGTTTACGTACAGGTAATGTTGCTCTCAGCCGATGGTGTTGACCAGCCAGATGCCCTCGCAGGTTTCGCTGCTTCAGCTGCCATGGCTTGTTCAGATATTCCTTTCGAGTACTATATCTCTGAGGTTCGTGTAGCTCGTATCAATGGTGAGTATGTTGTAAACCCTACATTCCAGCAGATGGAAGAGGCAGACATGGATATCATGGTTGGTGCTACCAAGGACAATATCATGATGGTAGAAGGTGAGATGAAGGAAGTTTCTGAGCAGGATCTCATTGGTGCCCTCAAGGTGGCTGCCGAGGCTATCAAGCCTATGTGCGAACTCCAGTATGAGTTGGCTAAGGAGAAGGGTACTGACGTGAAGCGTGAGTATGACCACGAGATCAACGATGAGAAACTCCGTGAGCAGATTAAGTCTGAGCTTTACAAGCCAGCTTATGATATCAATCATCAGGCTTTGGAGAAGCATGCACGTCAGGATGCTTTCGACAAGGTTTTGGCTGATTTCCTCGAGAAGTATGACGCTGCTCATACCGATCTTTCTGAGGAAGACTTGGAGGAGAAGCACGCTGAGGCTACCCGTTACTATGATGACGTAATGCGCGATGCTATGCGCCGTTGCATCCTCGATGAGGGCTTGCGCCTTGATGGTCGTGCTACTACAGATATCCGTCCTATCTGGTGCGAGGTATCTCCACTCCCAATGCCTCACGGAAGCGCTATCTTCCAGCGTGGTGAGACTATGTCTCTCTCTACATGTACTCTTGGTACAAAGATGGATGAGAAGCTTATCGACGGTGTGCTCGAGAAGAGCTACCAGCGCTTCCTCCTTCACTATAACTTCCCTCCATTCTCAACAGGTGAGGCTAAGGCTCAGCGCGGTGTAGGCCGTCGTGAGATTGGTCACGGTCACTTGGCATGGCGTGGTTTGAAGGGCCAGATTCCTGCAGACTTCCCTTACACAGTACGTTTGGTAAGCCAGATCTTGGAGTCTAACGGTTCTTCTTCTATGGCTACTGTTTGTGCCGGTACACTCGCCCTGATGGATGCAGGTGTTCCTATGAAGAAGCCAGTTTCTGGTATCGCTATGGGTCTTATCAAGAACCCAGGTGAGGACAAGTACGCTATCCTCAGTGATATCCTCGGTGATGAGGACCACTTGGGTGATATGGACTTCAAGACCACTGGTACCCGCGATGGTTTGACTGCTACACAGATGGATATCAAGTGTGATGGTTTGAGCTTCGAGATTCTTGAGGAGGCTTTGATGCAGGCTAAGGCTGGTCGTGAGCACATCCTCAACTGCATGATGGAGACAATCTCTGAGCCACGTGCTGAGATGAAGCCACAGGTTCCACGTATCGTAGCATTCGATATCCCTAAGGAGTTCATCGGTGCTGTTATCGGCCCTGGTGGTAAGATTATCCAGCAGATGCAGGAGGATACTGGTGCGACAATCACTATCGAGGAGACTGATGGTAAGGGTCACGTCCAGGTATCTGCTCCTAACAAGGATTCTATCGATGCAGCTTTGGCTAAGATTAAGGCTATCGTAGCTGTTCCTGAGGTTGGTGAGGTTTACGAGGGTACTGTCCGTTCTATCATGCCTTACGGTTGCTTCGTAGAGATTCTCCCTGGTAAGGATGGTTTGCTCCACATCTCTGAGATTGATTGGAAGCGTCTTGAGACAGTTGAAGAGGCTGGCATCAAGGAAGGCGACAAGATCAAGGTGAAGTTGATGGAGATTGATCCTAAGACTGGCAAGTACAAACTTTCTCATCGTGTATTGATGGAGAAGCCAGAGGGTTATGTAGAGCGTGAGCGTCGTCCACGTCCTGAGCGCGGTGAGCGTCGCGGTCGTCGTGATGATCGTCATGAAGGTCGTGGTGAGCGTCCAGCTCGTCAGCCACGTCGTTACGAGCATCGTAATGATGAGCAGGCTCCTAAGGAGTTCAACGACTCTTTGGATCACAACAATGATGTAGAATAATCTGCGTATTAGATACATTATTATATATAAAGGCACATTCCGCATAGGAATGTGCCTTTTTTTAATAGTACTTTCTCTAATTATTGCCGGATATTGTATTTGTATATGGGAATGGAGAATGTAAAGTGTGGATCATATAGGGATAAACAAAAAGAGTCACAAGTAAAACTTGTGACTCTTTTCTGCGCTTCAAGATGGGCTTGAACCAACGACCCCCTGATTAACAGTCAGGTGCTCTAACCAACTGAGCTATTGAAGCATTTTTTCTGTAAAGAACATGACGTTCCTTATTTGCGTGTGCAAAAGTACTAACTTTTCTTCATTCTGCCAAATTTTTTGCTGACTTTTTTCGCTTTTTCCCTAAAAAAGTGTATTTTTTCTTATCTTTGTGCCACTTTTTGCCTATTTTATGGTGTTTTTCGCAAAGAAATGAGTACTTTTGTGGTCGAAATCTTCTCCCGAGGGCGATTGCCGTGAAGAGGAGGAGGAAATAACCAATAAGTTGAATCATATACAATTAAATAAGGTAACAATGAAAAAAATACTGTTCTCCTTGCTTATGGTGCTCCTGGCAGTTCCTACTTTTGCCCAGGTTGACAAAGATCATGACTTCAAAGCCGCAAAGAATATGGAAATATTCAATGCCATCTACAAGAATCTCGATTTGATGTATGTTGATACGCTCGATGCTGAAGTTGTGGTCGGAAATGGTATCAATGCCATGTTGCGTAGTCTCGACCCTTATACTACCTATTATCCTGAACAGAAGATGAAGGAACTCAAGAACCTGCTCACCGGCAAGTATGCGGGTGTAGGTGCGGTGATACGCTACAATTTCCAGTTGCAGCGCGTCTGTATCAGCGAGCCTTACGAGAATATGCCTGCTGCAGAAGTGGGACTGAAGAAGGGTGACATCATCCTGAGTATTGATGATGAGGATATGACCAATAAGGAGGTGAGCTATGTCAGCGATCATCTTCGTGGTGACCCGGGTTCTTCTTTCATGCTGAAAGTTAAGCGTCCAAGTACAGGCAAGACGATGAAGGTGAAGGTAACACGCCGTACCATCCAGTTGCCGTTCTTGCCTTATTATGGCATGTTGGAGGGTAGCATCGGTTACATCAACTTCAATTCCTTTACCGAGCAGTCTGCCAAGGAAGTGCGTCGTGCTTTTATCGATTTGAGAAAGCAAGGAGCCAAGAGTCTTGTCTTCGATCTGCGTAATAATGGTGGTGGTTCTGTTACCGAAGCGGTCAGCATCATCAATATGTTCTTGCCTAAAGGTAAGACAGTCTTGGAGATGAAGGGAAAGTTGCAGCGTTCTAATCATGTTTATAAGACCACAGTTGAACCGATAGATTCCGTTATGCCGATGGTGGTATTGGTGAACGAGAATTCTGCCAGTGCCAGTGAAATCATGAGCGGCAGTCTGCAGGATTATGACCGTGCTGTAATATTAGGTACGCGCACGTATGGAAAGGGATTGGTGCAGACTACCATGGACTTGCCTTATAACGGACAGGTAAAACTCACTACTGCTAAATATTTCATTCCTAGCGGTCGATGCGTTCAGGCACTCAACTATAAGCACGATAAGGGTGGTTATGTGGAGCATGTTCCCGACTCTCTTACCAAGGTGTTCTATACCGCAGGTGGTAGAGAAGTGAGAGATGGAGGTGGCGTGAAGCCGGATGTAGAAGTAAAGCCTGATTCTTTGCCAAACATCGCCTTCTATCTGGCTGGTGCCCGCGACAGTAATGAGGTGATGCTTAATTATGAGGTTGATTATATCGCCAAGCATCCTGCTATTGCTCCTGCGAAGGAGTTCTCGCTGACCGATGCCGACTATGATGAATTCAAGACACGCGTGTTGAAGGCTAACTTCCAGTACGACCGTGAAACAGAAAAGTATCTCAAGGACTTGGAAAAACTCGCTAAGTTTGAAGGCTACTACGATGATGCCAAGGCAGAGTTTGAGGCTTTGAAGAAAAAGCTGAGCCATAATGTGGCAAAGGATCTGGATTATAACAAGGATTACATCAAGCATCTGTTGGAAAATGACATCGTTTCTGCCTATTATTTCCAGCGCGGTGCCATCCAGAATTCCATGCGCTATGACAAGCAGATTAAGGAAGCAGTAAAATTGCTGAATTCTCCATCAGAATACGAAAAAATACTGCATCCTGTGAAGAAATAAGTACAAAAACGTGCACAATCGATTAAAAATGTGCACGTTGCGAATAAAAAGTTGCATTTTTTTTGGCTAATCACAAAAATATTTGTAATTTTGCAACGTTCAGTGGAATGAGGGGCTCACAAGAGTTCCTCATTTTATTTTAATAAGGTATATATGATTGATAAAAACGTCGTAAAAAAATTAGTTGAAGAATGGCTCCAAGATAAGGAATATTTCTTGGTAAGCATTGAAATCAGTCCCGACGATAGAATCGTTGTTGAGATTGACCATGCCGATGGAGTATGGATTGAGGATTGTGTTGCCTTGAGTAAGTATATTGAGGATCATTTGAACCGTGACGAGGAAGACTATGAGCTCGAAGTTGGCTCTGCAGGCTTGGGTCAACCGTTCAAAGTTCCGCAGCAGTATATCAATTTCATTGGCAAGGAGGTAGAGGTGCTTGATGCCGACGGCAAGAAGGTGAAGGGTATCTTGAAAGCTGTTGAAGGAAATGACTTCACAGTTGGCGTTGAAGAAAAGGTAAAGGTTGAAGGTAAAAAACGTCCGGTTAAGCAGGAGGTTGATCACGTTTACCAGATGGATAAAGTAAAATATACAAAATACATAATTAGTTTCAATTAAGTTATGGCTAAAAAAGAGCAAGAATTGACAGCGAGTATGATTGATACATTCCGCGAGTTTAAAGAAACAAAGAATATCGACCGTACTACATTGGTAAGTGTATTGGAGGAGAGCTTCCGTAATGTACTTGCCAAGATTTTTGGTAGTGACGAAAACTTTGATGTCATCGTGAACCCTGACAAGGGTGACTTCGAAATTTATCGCAACCGTATAGTTGTTGCTGATGGCGAAGTTGAAGATGAAAATAAGGAAATTACACTTTCTGAGGCTCGTAAGATTGAGCCGGATTACGAGGTTGGTGAGGATGTAAGTGAGACGGTTGACTTCAATAAGTTTGGTCGTCGTGCCATCTTGACTCTTCGTCAGACTTTGGCTTCCAAGATTCTTGAGTTGGAGCATGATTCACTCTACAACAAATACAAGGATCGCGTAGGTCAGGTTATCTCTGGTGAGGTTTATCAGGTTTGGAAGCGCGAGGTTCTGATTGTAGATGATGAGAACAACGAGCTCATGTTGCCTAAGACTGAGCAGATTCCTGGTGATACTTACCGCAAGGGTGAGACTGTTCGTGCGGTCATCCTTCGTGTAGACAACGAGAACAATAATCCAAAGATTATCTTGAGCCGTACTGCTCCAATCTTCCTGCAGCGCCTGTTGGAGGCTGAGGTTCCTGAGATTGCAGACGGTCTGATTGCAATCCGCCGTATCGCCCGCCTTCCGGGAGAGCGTGCTAAGATTGCTGTTGAAACATTCGATGAGCGTATCGACCCGGTTGGCGCATGTGTAGGTGTTAAGGGTAGCCGCGTTCACGGTATCGTTCGCGAACTTTGCAACGAGAATCTCGATGTCATCAACTACTCAAGCAATACCAAACTCTTCATTCAGCGTGCGTTGGCTCCAGCCAAGGTTTCTTCAATCAATGTTGATGATGAGAACAAGAAAGCAGAGGTTTACTTGCAGCCTGAGGAAGTTAGTTTGGCTATCGGCCGTGGCGGTATGAACATCAAACTGGCTTCTATGCTTACAGAATATACCATCGACGTATTCCGTGAGGTAGACGAGAATGAGGCCGATGAGGATATCTACTTGGATGAGTTCTCTGATGAGATTGACCAGTGGGTTATCGATGCTATCAAGGGCATCGGTCTTGATACTGCTAAGCAGGTACTCAATGCACCTCGCAACTTGCTGATTGAGAAGGCAGACCTTGAAGAGGAGACCGTTGATCATGTACTCAGCGTGTTGCGCGCCGAATTCGAACAATAATTCCCTTGCCAGCGAGTGCTTGCAGGGAATCTAACTTTAAAAATAGGAGAATAAATAATTTATGAGCATCAGATTAAATAAAGCACTACGTGAATTAAATATAGGACTTCAGACGGCAGTTGAATTCCTAGAGAAAAGAAAAGACCTGGGAGATGTCAAGGCAGAACCGAGCTTCAAACTCACCGACCAGCAATACAAGGCATTGAATGATGCCTTCAGTCAGGACAGAGAGGTTCGTGATCAGGCTGAGAAACTCTTTACCAAAAAAGCAAAAGATAAGAAGCGTGCGCCAGAGCAGAAGGACAATCGCGCTGAAAGCTTGTTGGAGTCTAATGGACAGCAGCAGTATAAGCCGCTGGGAAAGATTGACTTGGACAATATCGGTAAGAAGCCTGCTGCAGAGTCTGTTGCGGAAAAGCCTGAGACTGCTGCCGTCAGTCCTGAGCAGAAGAAAGACGCTCCTAAGGCTGAGCAAAAGAAGGAACAGAAGCCACAACAGGCTTCTCAGCATAAACAGCAAATGAAACAGGAAAATCATCAGAAATCACAGCAGTCAAACGCTCAGATGAATAAGCAGAATGCTCCTCAGGGAAAGAAAGAGCATCATCATGCTAAGAATGAAACTGCACAGCATTCTGCTGGCGCAGCAGATAACAGCGTGTTTACTCTCAAGAGTGAGAAGAAGTTTACTGCTAATGAGCCTAAGGTGTTGGGCAAGATAGATTTGTCTTCTCTCAACCAGAGCACTCGTCCTAAGAAGAAAACCAAGGAGGAGCGCCGCAAGGAACGTGAGGAGAAAATGGCTCAACAGCACAATGAGCGCAAAAAGCGTGTTCGTATCAACAAAGAACGTGTTGACATCAATGCCGAAGCTAAGAATAATGGCGGAGGTAATGGCAACAACGGCGGTAATAACAAGAAGAACAAAAACCGCAACAGAAATAATAACAATAATAATCGCGGCAATAACAACAACCGCGGCAACCAGCGCCAGATCGAGGTTGATGACGAGGCTGTAGCACGCCAGGTTAAGGAGACTCTTGCACGTTTGACCAGCAAGAGTCAGAACAAGAAGGGTGCTAAGTACCGTAAGGAGAAGCGTGAGGCTGTTCAGGAGAAGTTGCAGGATCAGGCTCGTCAGGAGCAGAAGGAAAGCAAGACCCTGAAACTTACTGAGTTCGTTACCGTTAGCGAGTTGGCTACGATGATGGATATCAGCGTTACTCAGGTTATCTCTACGCTGATGGGCGTAGGTATCATGGTATCTATCAACCAGCGCCTGGATGCAGAGACCATCAACATGGTAGCTGAGGAGTTCGGTTTCAAGACCGAATACGTGAGTGCCGAGGTTCAGGAGGCCGTGAGCGAGGAAGTGGATGATGAGAACGACTTGGTTCCTCGTGCTCCAATCGTAACCGTGATGGGTCACGTAGACCATGGTAAGACCTCTTTGCTCGACTATATCCGCAATACCAATGTGATTGCCGGTGAGGCAGGTGGTATTACCCAGCATATCGGTGCCTACAGTGTGACCCTGAAAAGCGGTCGCAAGGTAACCTTCCTTGATACTCCAGGTCACGAGGCGTTTACCGCCATGCGTGCCCGTGGTGCCCAGGCTACCGATATCGCCATCATCATCATCGCAGCCGATGACTCTGTGATGCCTACTACCAAGGAGGCTATCGCTCATGCGCAGGCTGCCGGTGTACCAATGGTATTCGCTATCAACAAGATTGATAAGCCAGGTGCTAACCCAGACCGTATCCGTGAGGACTTGGCTAACATGAACCTGCTCGTTGAGGAGTGGGGTGGTAAGTATCAGTGCCAGGAAATCAGTGCCAAGAAGGGTATCGGTGTTCACGATCTGCTCGACAAGGTGCTCCTCGAGGCTGACATGCTCGACTTGAAGGCTAACCCTAACCGTCGTGCTACAGGTACCATCATCGAGTCTTCTCTCGACAAGGGTCGTGGATATGTTTCTACCGTATTGGTTGCCAACGGTACCTTGAAGGTAGGCGACATCGTTCTCGCCGGTACTTCTTGGGGTCGTGTAAAGGCGATGTTCAATGAGCGTAATGCCAACATCAAGTCAGCAGCTCCTGCAGAGCCAGCTATCATCCTCGGTTTGAATGGTGCGCCTACTGCAGGTGACCAGTTCCACGTAATCGAGACAGAGCAGGAGGCTCGCGAAATCGCCAACAAGCGTGAGCAGCTGCAGCGTGAGCAGGGCTTGCGTACTCAGAAGCGCTTGACCTTGGGTGATATTTCTCACCGTATCGCACGTGGTGAGTTCCATGAGTTGAACGTCATCGTGAAGGGTGATACCGATGGTTCTGTTGAGGCTTTGAGCGACTCATTCATCAAGCTTTCTACCGAGAAGGTTCAGGTGAACGTGGTGAACAAGGCTGTGGGTCAGATTTCAGAGAACGACGTGATGCTGGCATCTGCTTCAGATGCAGTCATCGTTGGTTTCCAGGTTCGTCCATCTGCCGATGCTCGTAAGGCTGCCGACCGTGAGGGTGTTGAAATCAACACATACTCTATCATCTACGATGCTATCGACGATATCAAGAGTGCGATGGTTGGTATGCTCGACAAGGTGAAGAAGGAAATCGTTACCGGTCAGGTTGAGGTTAAGCAGACCTTCAAGATTTCTAAGGTGGGTACTATTGCCGGTGGTCTCGTTACCGAGGGTAAGGTACATGCTAAGGATAAGGCTCGTGTCATCCGTGACGGTATCGTGATCCGTACTGCTGAAATCGGTGCCTTGAAGCGTTACAAGGACGATGTTAAGGAGGTGGTTACCGGTATGGAATGCGGTTTGAGCCTCGTCAACTACAACGATATCCAGGAGGGCGACGTTATCGAGACCTTCACTGAGATCGAGGTAGAGCAGAAATTGTAATATAGCATATATTATATATAATAAGGTAGGGATGAGTCCTCAGCGGCTTATCCCTATTTAGGGTTAAAATAACGAAAGGTTATTCTAAATAAAATGGCAGAGAAAGAACAAGAAAAGAATCAGTTTGTCAAGCAGGTGGCTGAGCAGAAGTATGAATTCGGCTTTACCACCGATGTACATACTGAAATCATAGAAAAGGGTCTCAACGAGGATGTTGTGCGCCTGATCTCGCAGAAGAAGGGAGAGCCAGACTGGATGCTCGAATTTCGTCTGAAAGCCTACAATTACTGGAAGACGCTCAAGGAGCCAAAGTGGGGACACGTTCACGTGCCACCTATTGACTACCAGGAGATTTCATACTATGCCGACCCTTTGGCAAAGAAGCCGAAGAATAAGGAGATTGATCCTGAGCTGGAGAAGACATTCGATAAACTTGGTATTCCTCTGGAGGAGCGTCTGGCTTTGAGCGGTACCGCCGTAGATGCCATCATGGACTCTGTGTCGGTAAAGACTACTTTCAAGGAGAAACTCCGTGAGAAGGGTGTCATCTTCTGCAGTATTGGTGAGGCTGTGAAGGAGCATCCTGATCTGGTAAGAGAGTATCTGGGAACCGTAGTTCCTTATCGTGATAACTTTTATGCAGCCTTGAACAGTTGTGTTTTCAGTGATGGCTCATTCGTTTATATTCCTAAGGGCGTCCGCTGCCCGATGGAGTTGAGCAGTTACTTCCGCATCAATGCCCGTAACACCGGTCAGTTTGAGCGTACATTGATCATCGCCGATGATGATGCTTACGTTTCTTACCTAGAGGGATGTACAGCGCCAATGCGTGATGAGAACCAGCTCCATGCGGCTATCGTAGAGATTATTGTCAAGGATAATGCTGAGGTGAAATACTCTACCGTTCAGAACTGGTATCCTGGTGATGAGCATGGAAAGGGTGGTGTGCTGAACCTGGTAACCAAGCGAGGCGACTTGCGTGGTGTGAACTCTAAGTTGAGCTGGACTCAGGTAGAGACCGGTTCGGCGATTACATGGAAGTATCCTTCCTGCATCTTGCGTGGCGACAACTCTGTGGCAGAGTTCTACAGTGTGGCTGTTACCAACAACTATCAGGAGGCTGATACCGGTACCAAGATGATTCACATGGGTAAGAACACCAAGAGTACTATCATCTCGAAGGGTATCTCGGCAGGTCATAGCCAGAACTCCTATCGAGGTCTGGTTCGTGCCACATCCAATGCCGACAATGCACGCAACTACAGTTCCTGCGACTCCTTGTTGCTGGGTAGCGATTGTGGAGCGCATACCTTCCCATACATGGATGCCCATAACGATACAGCCGTATTCGAGCATGAGGCAACTACCTCGAAGATTTCAGAAGACCAGCTCTTCTATTGCAATCAGCGAGGTATTCCTACCGAGGAGGCTGTCGGCTTGATCGTAAACGGTTATGCCAAGGATGTGCTCAACAAGTTGCCTATGGAGTTTGCCGTTGAGGCACAGAAACTCCTGAGTGTTTCACTCGAAGGCACCGTTGGCTAAGAATAATAAGAAAGAGAGGTGGTTATGAAAAGAATGTTGTTGATGTTATTGTTAGTTGATAGCTTGAACTTAACGGCTCAAGACCTTTTCAATCATCAAAAAAATGGCTTGACGGCACAGCAAGATTCCATCGTTGCATCTTTTGTTGCGAAATGCAAGCAAGAGCAAAATGTGTATCTTCGTTGTGGTCGATATTGTCATGTTGATGAGTCTGACCCTACATTGACCAAGTCCATTATGCAGACATCGAGTTATGTTCCGCAGATGAAGGGTAAGGTCATACGACCAGGTGAGTGCTCATTTTGGGTACTAGACCCTCCTTCGTTGTTTGTGCAATGGGGCTGGGAGAAGTCACCATCTTTCTTTGAAGAGTTATGTTCCAATATTTTGAACGCATTTTTTAAGTAATAATATGTTAGAGGTAAAGAATCTGCATGCTACTATTGCAGGCAAAGAAATATTGAAAGGTATCAACCTGACTATCAACGACGGTGAGATACATGCTATCATGGGACCTAACGGTTCCGGTAAGTCAACCTTGAGCGCTGTGCTCACAGGTAACCCTCTCTATACCGTAACCGAGGGTGAGGCTATCTTCAACGGCAAGAACCTCCTGGATATGAAGCCAGAGGACCGTGCCCGTGAGGGATTGTTCCTCTCTTTCCAGTATCCGGTGGAGATTCCTGGTGTATCCATGACCAACTTCATGCGTGCGGCTATCAATGCCAAGCGTGAGTATCAGGGCTTGGAGCCATTGAACACCAGCGAATTCATGAAGCTGATGCGCGAGAAGCGTGAGTTGGTGGAACTGGACAGCAAGTTGGCTCGCCGTTCTGTAAACGAAGGCTTCTCTGGTGGTGAGAAGAAGCGCAACGAGATTTTCCAGATGGCTATGCTGGAGCCAAAGCTCTCTATCCTCGATGAAACCGACTCTGGTCTCGATGTAGATGCGATGCGTATCGTGGCTGACGGTGTGAACAAGATGCATACCGACAAGACATCTGCCATCGTCATCACTCACTACGAGCGTCTGCTCGATATGATTAAGCCAAGTGTGGTTCACGTACTCTATAAGGGTAGAATCGTGAAGACTGCCGGTCCTGAACTTGCCAAGGAGATTGAGGCTCGTGGCTACGACTGGATCAAGGCTGAAGTAGATGAGAAATAATTAGGAGGATGGCTATGCTTTCAGAAAAACAATATTTAGACTTGTATCAGTCTTCTTCGAGAATAATCAAGAAGAACAGTGCTGAGGTGCTCAATGCGGTGCGCGATGCTGCGTTTGAGAACTTCCGTCGCTTGGGCTTCCCTTCCCGAAAGGTAGAAAGATACAAGTACACAGATATGAGCGCCATCTTCGAGCCAGATTATGGCTTGAACTTGAACCGTCTGGAAATTCCGGTAGATCCATACGAAGCTTTCCGCTGCGATGTGCCTAACCTGAGCACTTCGCTCTACTTCGTTGTAAACGATGCTTTTTATAACAAAGCATTGCCTAAAGTAGAGCTTCCGGAGGGCGTAATCGTGGACTCTTTGAACAAGATTGCTGCAGAAAACCCTGAATTCATCGGGAAATACTATGCCAAGATTGCCAAAACCGACGAAGATGGCATCACCGCATTGAATACATTCCTGGCACAGGATGGCTTGCTGATTTATGTTCCAAAGAATGTAAAGGTAGAGCGAACCATTCAGGTCATCAATATTCTCCGTTCGGATGTAGATTTGATGGTGAACCGCCGTGTTCTTATCGTCATGGAACAGGGTGCTGAGGCTAAGTTCCTCTTCTGCGACCATGCAGCCGATGACAAAAACTTCCTCGCAACCCAGGTTATCGAGGCTTATGTTGGCGAGAATGCCAGTCTCGACCTCTATTGTCTGGAGGAGACTCATTACAAGAACCGTCGTGTCAGCAACGTTTATATCGAGCAGCAGGCTAACAGCCGTGTAAACCATAACGTCATCACCCTTCATAACGGTATCACCCGCAACCGTCTTGACCTCGTATTCAAGGGCGAGGGAGCTGAGTGCTTCTGCAATGGTTGTGTGATTGCCGACAAGAACCAGGTGGTTGATAACAATACGCTCATCGATCATCAGGTGGGTCATTGTACCAGCAACGAACTTTATAAGTATGTGCTCGATGGTGAGGCACGTGGTGCTTTCGCCGGCAGAGTATTGGTTCGTCATGGTGCCCAGAAAACTATTTCTCAGGAAACTAACCAGAACCTCTGTGCTACGAAGACAGCCCGTATGTTCACCCAGCCGATGCTGGAGATCTATGCTGACGATGTGAAGTGTGCGCATGGAAGTACTGTAGGTCAGCTCAACGATGCCGCATTGTTCTATATGCAGCAGCGTGGTGTGAGCCGTGAGGAGGCTAAGTTGCTCCTTCAGTTTGCATTTATCAACGAAGTCATCGACAAGATGGAGCTGGAGCCATTGCGCGATCGCCTGCATCATCTCGTAGAGAAGCGATTCCGTGGTGAACTCAATAAGTGTGAGGGCTGCAAGCTTTGCAAGTAGATAATATCCTTTTAAAGGAGTTAAGTTCTTAAAAATATGTATGATATCAATCAAGTAAGAGCAGATTTCCCGATTTTATCGAGAAAGGTCTATGATAAGCCATTGGTGTATCTGGATAATGCGGCAACCACGCAGAAGCCATTGTGCGTGCTCGATGCCATGCGCGACGAGTATCTCAATGTAAATGCTAATGTGCATCGTGGTGTTCACTATCTCTCTCAGCAGGCTACCGACCTTCATGAGGCAGCCCGCGAAACCGTGCGAAAGTTTATCAATGCGCCTAAGGTTGAGGAAGTCATCTTTACCCGTGGCACTACAGAGAGTCTGAATCTCGTGGTTTCATCGTTCTGCGATGCTTTTATGAGCGAGGGCGATGAGGTGATTATCTCTACCATGGAACATCACTCCAATATCGTGCCTTGGCAGTTGCAGGCTGCCAAGAAGGGAATCGCTATCCGTGTAATCCCTATCAACGATAAAGGTGAGATTAACCTCGATGAATTCGCCAATTTATTTACCGAACGCACCAAAATCGTGAGCATTGCCCAGGTGAGCAACGTGCTCGGTACGGTGAATCCGGTAAAAGAGATGATAAAGATAGCTCATGAGCACGATGTACCTGTCATGGTGGATGGCGCTCAGAGTACTCCTCATTTTGCTGTGGATGTACAGGATATGGATTGCGATTTCTTCGCTTTCAGTGGACATAAGATTTATGGTCCTACCGGTATCGGTGTGCTTTACGGCAAGGAAGAATGGCTCGACAAGTTGCCTCCTTATCAGGGCGGTGGCGAAATGATTGAGAGTGTAAGTTTCGAGAAGACTACTTTCGAGAAGTTACCTTTCAAGTTCGAGGCTGGTACTCCTGATTATGTAGCTACCCACGGTCTGGCAAAAGCCATCGATTATGTCTCTGCGCTCGGCATGGATAACATAGCCAAGCATGAGCAGGAATTGACCCGCTACTGTATGGAACAGATGCGAACCATCGATGGAATCAGACTTTTTGGTGAACAGGAGGGCAAGGATGCCGTTGTCAGCTTCTTGGTTGGTGATATTCATCACATGGATATGGGCACCTTGCTCGACCGTCTGGGCATTGCCGTACGTACCGGTCATCATTGCGCTCAGCCTTTGATGGACCGCTATGGTATTCTCGGCACCGTTCGTGCCAGCTTTGCCCTATATAATACAAAGGAAGAAATAGATGCGCTTGTAGCGGGCGTAAAACGCGTGGCTATGATGTTCTAAAGATAAAGACTTTTTAGCCGCATACTGCGCACGTAAAAGCCTTATTTAGCCAACTGGCGAGCGAAAGACAACCTACTGGCAAGCAAAGAACAGCCAACTGGCGCTACTGCGGACAGTTGGCTGTTTGCGTTTGGCAGTTATCAGAAAGTTGAGGTTGGAATGCCCAAATACTCTTCACTCTTCACCCATTTGTCGTAACGTATTGTTATACTGATACTTACGCGCTGAAGAGACGCTCTGACTCTTCACCCTCTCTTCACCCTCTCTTCACCGCCTGGTGCTATGAGGGTGAAGAGTAGGTGAAGAGTGGGTGAAGAGTAGGTGAAGAGTCGAAATGCTCTTATCTTTGTAACTGCCCTATAATTAGGCGGTTACAAAATAGAGGTGAAGAGTGAAGAGATAAACGTAAAATTCATCATAATTATGTTAGAAAGTCATTATTATAAGGATATGGTAGAGGCTGGCTGCGATGAGGCTGGCAGAGGATGTCTGGCAGGCAGCGTATATGCAGCAGCCGTCATCCTTCCGCCCGGTTATCAGAATGCCGAATTGAACGACAGTAAGAAGCTCACAGATAAGAAGCGCAAGGCGCTCCGCGAGCAGATAGAGCGAGATGCTGTAGCTTGGGCTGTGGGCATTGTTACTCCCGAAGAAATCGATAAAATCAATATCCTCAACGCCAGTTTTCTGGCTATGCACCGTGCCCTGGACCAGCTCAAGGTTCGGCCGGAGGCAGTTATCGTGGATGGTAACCGCTTCAAACCCTACAAGGATTTGCCTTATACAACCATCGTAAAGGGTGACGGCAAGTATCTGTCTATTGCAGCTGCCAGCATCCTTGCCAAGACCTATCGTGATGATTACATGGATGCGCTGGCAGAAGAATATCCGCAGTACGACTGGAAAAGCAACAAGGGTTATCCTACCAAGAAGCATCGTGCTGCCATCAGGGAATTTGGAGTCACTCCATATCATCGCATGAGTTACAATCTTCTAGGCACAGGTGAACTCTCACTTGATTTTAAAGACTAGGCATCATAGCTGTAGTGCTATGATTTCCATATAAAAAAGCCGCTCAACAGATTTGCCTGTTGAGCGGCTTTTAATTTTGATTAGAAGTCGAGAGTGATACCCTTTTCGTCAATCTTCTTGTATGTCTTGTCGTTGACAGTCACATTCTTCGAGTTCTTAGCATCGAAGGTGTGATTCTTTGCACTAACCTTGATGTTTTCGAGCTTCACGCCGTCAGTACGGTTGATGACGATACCATACTCAGCATTGTTTACCTCCATATCCTTGATGTGGATGTTGCTTACCGGCATCTCTGGGAGACCATTGAAGTAGGCGGCACGACGGGCTGTGCGGCAGATGACATGGTTGATGTCGATATTGCGGAAGCAAGGTGTTGTCTCGTCTACCTTGAACTTCTGTACCTTCTGGCTCTTAGCTTCATCGCCATCGTTGAGAACTTCTACGGCAGACTTGCCACCGTAGTAAAGGTCGAAGGTGATGACATCTGTCTGAATATCAAACATAGACATGTTGTCGATGTAGATATTCTCTACTACGCCACCACGACCGCGGGTACTCTTGAAACGGAGACCTACATCGGTGCCGAGGAACTGGCAGTCGCTCACCTTGATATTCTTTACGCCACCGCTCATCTCGCTGCCAACAACGAAACCACCGTGCCCCTTGAATACGGTACAGCCGTTTACGATGACATTCTCGCAAGGAATGCCGCGCTTTCTTCCGTCAGCATCCTTACCGCTCTTGATACAGATACCATCATCGCCTACATCGAAAGTAGAATTGACGATAAGTGCATTCTTGCAGCTCTCCAGGTCAAGACCATCACCATTCTGGGCGTAAGAAGGGTTGCGAACCAATACATCTTCTATAAGAACGTTCTCGCACATCAGCGGATGGATGTTCCATGCAGGTGAATTCTGGAAGATAACACCATTGAGCCATACGTTCTTGCAGCTTACGAGACTGATCATTACAGGGCGGAGGAAACGCTTGATCTCGTTCCATTCTTCTTCTGAAGCTGGAGTTTTAGGCACATTCATGTTGGCACTGTTGTCTGCCTTCAATGCACCTTCTGATGGGAACCAGTAGTCGGCTCTCTTGAATGCACCGCCACGTGAAGTAATCTGCTTCCACTGGGCATCGGTAACCTTCTGCTTCTTTAATGGGCGCCAGTATTCTCCGTTTCCGTCAATGCAACCCTGACCGGTAATTGCCACGTTGGTAAGATGATGACCAGAGATAGGCGACTGGCAGCGGCGTGTATCCAAACCCTCAAACGATGTTTCTATAAAAGGGTAGAGGGCATCATCTGGTGAGAAAAGGATGACTGCACCTTTTTCGAGATGCAGGTTGATATTGCTCTTCAATACGATAGGACCTGTGAACCATACGCCCTGTGGAACGATGAGTTTGCCGCCGCCTTTCTGAGTCAGCGTATCGATAGCCTTGGCAAAGGCTGTGGTACAGAGAGAAGAGCCATCGCCAATGGCACCAAAGTCCTTGAGGTTTACCTCATTGGCTGGGAATTGTGGACGGGTCACCTTCTCCATCTGGAATGGCAGATTCTCGTAAAGAGCATCATACTTCTTGATGTCGGTTGCCTGGGCACTTAGCGCCAACAAGCAAGCACATACCATGCTAAAAAATTTCTTCATCTATTTTTTCGGTTTGTTGGGTTATTATATATAAGCTATTTCTTCTGCAAAGATAAATATTATCTTTTGAAAAGCCAAAAATAGAAAGGCTTATTCTAAATAAATCGTTGTAAACGTTTTCGTGGAATGGGGGATATGATAAGATGTAAGTGGGTAGATATGCAGGGATAAATGTGTATATATACTAAGGTATATAAACGAAAAAAGGAGAGAAGTAAAACTTCTCTCCATCTTGGTACCCAGACCCGGGATCGAACCGGGATGGATTGCTCCACTGGTGTTTGAGACCAGCGCGTCTACCGATTCCGCCATCTGGGCAAATACCACTTTGCTTATTTGCGGTTGCAAAGGTACTAATAATTTTTGAACTGACAAACTTTTTGGTGACTTTTTTTTCTAAAAATGCATTTTTAATGCAGAAACATTAAATTTTTGTTGTTTTTATAGTCCACTTTATTAAATTTCAAGAAAATCTTTGGCACTTTCACGGATAATCACTAACTTTACAGATGAATTTTGAAAACCAACAAAATATTAGACTCAAGATATGAAGAGTAACGGAAATAATTATTGTGTGATATTGGCGGGAGGTAAGGGCCGCAGACTCTGGCCTTGCAGCCGTAGCAACTATCCGAAGCAGTTTGTCGACTTCTTTGGAGTGGGGCGCACCCAGCTTCAGCAAACCTTTGACCGTATGGCAAAGATCGTGCCTGCCGACCATATATTTATCAACACAAATGAAGAATATGTTCAACTGGTAAAGGAACAGTTGCCTGAGGTTCCTGCAGAACGGATATTGGCGGAACCTATTCATCGCAATACGGCACCTAGCATGGCATGGGCCAATCATCGCATTTCGATGCTCAATCCTGATGCCTGCATCATCGCAACTCCTTCGGATCAGGCTATCTTCAATGAAGATGCTTTCCGGGAAAACGTATTGGAAGGTCTGGCTTTTGTGGCAGAACATGACCGTTTCCTGACGATGGGTGTGAAGCCAACCCGTCCTGAACCTGGATATGGATATATTCAGATGGGTGAAGCTATCGGCAACGGATTGTACAAGGTGCAGTCGTTTACAGAGAAACCGGAAAGAGAGTTTGCCAAGATTTTTGTAGAGAGTGGAGAGTTCTATTGGAATACGGGTTTATTCCTTTCTAATGTGAAGTATCTGCGTGAGTGTTTCTGCAAGATTCTGCCCCCTGTACTCCGTGATTACGATAAACAGTATCCCGAATTCAGTGTGGAGACAGAGAATGCATACATGAAGGAGAGTTTCTCTTCTTATCCTAATATATCAGTAGATTTCGGAGTGCTTGACAAACCTAGCAATGTCTATATGATGAAGTGTGACTTCGGCTGGGCTGATCTGGGTACCTGGCACAGTATCTACGAGGCGATGCAGAAGAGCAGCGATGACAACGTGGTTGTTGACAGCGATGTGATGATGGAGAATTGTCACAACAATGTAATCAAGTTGCCTAAAGGAAAGCTGGCTGTATTGAACGGACTGGATGGTTTCATAGTAGCCGAGAATGACAATGTATTGTTGATATGCAAGAAAGAAGATTCTTCTGCCCTGGTGCGTAAATATGTAAACGAGGTGCAGATGAAGAAAGGCGATGAGTTCGTCTAAGCAAGAGCTTATGAAATAAAGATATAAAAAGAGCTGCGAAGCATATTCGCAGCTCTTTTTCTGTTTGAAACTTCTTGCATTTAAAGTTTCTTGAATTCTGTATAAATCTTATCAGCAATTTCCTTGAACTCTTCCTCTGTGAGTTTGAGATGCTCCTTGCGGAAGTTTACATCAGCCTCGCTGTTCATTGGGATGAGGTGGATATGGGCATGAGGAACCTCCAGACCCAAAACAACCTGCGCCACTTTCTTGCATGGGAAGGCTGCCTTGATAGCCTTGGCTACCTTCTTGGCGAAAACCTCAAACTCAGCCAGGTCTTCGTCTTCCATATCGAAGATGTAATCAACCTCCTTGCGGGGAATTACCAGAGTATGACCTTTGCCGATAGGGCTAATGTCGAGGAAAGCATAGAACTTGTCGCTTTCTGCACACTTGTAGCTAGGAATCTCTCCTGCTGCAATCTTTGAAAAAATGCTTGCCATAATCGCTAATCAATTTATAATTAATAATTTACAATACATATTATCTTATTCTCTTTTTGATGTCGTTGCATCGGCTACTTTCATTTTCTGTAGAGTATATCGGGTAGGCTTACATATAACATAAAAGGAACCGTCATACGGGCATCGCTGCCGATATGATAGTTCCTTTTATTCCGTTTTATTCAAATGAAATCTTGTCGATGCGAAGGTTGATGGTGCCGCGAGGAATCTTGATTTCTGCAATCTCACCTACCTTCTTGTTGAGCAATCCCTGTGCGATAGGAGTCTTGATGGAAATCTTGCCTTCCTTCAAGTTTGCCTCGCTCTCGCTCACGATGGTATAAGTCATCTTTGCCTTGTTAGCCATGTTGGTCATCTCTACCTTCGACATAATCTGCACGCTGTCGGTGCTGAGCTGCTTGGTATCGATAATCTTGGCCTCGGCAATGGTGAGCTTCAGGCGATTGATCTTATCTTCCAGATGAGCCTGTGCCTCTTTAGCGGCATCATACTCAGAATTCTCACTTAAATCACCCTTGTCGCGGGCTTCAGCAATTGCGGCTGATGCCTTAGGGCGCTCTACAGATACGAGCTGTTTCAGCTCAGCTACGAGTTTGTCGTAGCCTTCTTGTGACATGTAAGCCATAATTTTCTTGTTGTTTTAATGTTATTAATAATCGGTTGGCAAGTAGCATAAAAAATAAAGAATTCCAGTGCCAGTGAAGCACCGGAATCCTATATCTGTATTTATGTCTCTTGTTTATCCTTTTGTGTATAATCCGAATGCAAAGATAGGACTTTATTTCCGTATCACCAAATTTTTTGGGGGAAATTTTAAAAATATCCTCCTTTTTCCTTCACATAGTTCATTAATTCGCTAAAAATCTGATTATTGCGCAATATCTCCGGGTTGCCTGTCATAATCATCTGCTTTCGGGCACGGGTGATGGCTACGTTCAGCTTGCGGTCGATGATGGCGCCGTCTTCTACGAAACTGTTGCCGGCAAGGAAGTCGAGCTGCCAGATGTTCTGGATGGTGAAACAGTAGATGATGACATCTCGCTGGCTGCCCTGGTACCGCTCTACGGTATCGATACTGATTTTTTCCAGTTCCGGAATACCGAGCTTTTCGATGCCTTTGCGCACCATGGCTATCTGGTTGCGGTAAGGAACGATGACGCCTACCGTCTTCTTGGCATCGAAACGCTCTCCATAGAAGCGGTGGATGCGGCGAAGCAGGTCTACCACGATTGCTGCCTCGTTGGCATTGATCTTATCGGATACATTCGGTTCCTTGCAGAATTTGGATGGGAGGAATATCATGCGGTGCTCCTTCAGCAGGTCGTCGAGCGCATCTTCTGATGGGAGAGTATATGACAGCTCCGTCTCCAACTGATGTGGACATGGCACGGGTTCCAGTTTCTCCCGACGGTAGAACATCCGGTTAGGAAACTCTGCAATCTCGGGATGCATTCTGCCTTGGCGGCGCAGAATGCCGATGAATTCGCTGCGCTCTTCGTGATCTTCCCAATGAATCAGACGTTCGAAGAGGGAGTTGCGGCAGTTGGTAAGACAGATGTCCTGCAGGATGCTCATGTCGATGACGCCACCTTTCTGACTGTCGTTGATGGTAGGAATGCCTGAATCCTGCTCGCTCTGCTGCACCACGGCTGGCAACTGCTTGTAGTCGCCGATGAGGATGAACTTATCCACGGCAGACAGGAGACCGATGAGATTAGGCTCCAGTATCTGGCTCGACTCGTCGATGATGGCAAGCTTGAAGTGCTTCAGCGAGAAGATGAACGGCTTGGAGGTCATCATCGAAGTGGTGCCCACGATTACACGCGTTCCTATTATATATTGTTTGATGGCTTCGAGCTTCGGACAGTCGCTGATGGCTTTCTCTATCAGATAAGGGTGGAACCGCTCATCGCAGGAGTACTCGCTGCCGAGGCGAAGGAATGGGATGCCGGAATCTACCAGCATCTCGCAGATTTCATCTACGGCTCGGTTGGTATAGCTCATCAGGAGAATGGAGGATGCAGGCTGCTGAGCCGTCTTGCCTCCCGAGGCAATGCTTTCTGCTGTCGGCATTCCCGTTCCATCGTTCAATGCCTCTTCTACCATAAACTTCAGGGCACGACTGGTCTTTCCTGTTCCCGGAGGTCCCACGAGCAGGAAGTAATCCTGTGCCTGCTTGGCACGGAGAATGATGTCGTCCAGTACATCATCGTAATGTCTGGTCAATGACAGCGAGGTGTTTCTTTGCGGAGCACGCTGCCCTAACAGCAGGTCGCGTTTCTCCTTGGGTGCACAGATAAACTGGTGCAGGTTACGTATGCTTCCGCCTGTTGATGCATCGCTCGTTCCATGTTCTATGGCGTAAGGCAGATTCATCTCGAAGATATCGGCATTCTGCTGTCCGTCGGTGAGATGCACCACAATCTCATCGCTGTGAATCTCCTGCAGTACACCTTTATATAATATAGCCTTTCTTACGTCGGGTTCTTCCTTCAGCTTGTAGGTATAGAGATATACCATGTCGCCGATACGGAAGTTGGGCAGGAAGTCCTTTCCCTGGTCGGGCACGCTCAAGGTGATGGTATCATATCCGCTTCCTGCGCTGCTCTGTTCCTTTCGGATGATGTGCAGGTCGGTATAGATGTTGCCGGCATCTTTCTTTTCGGCGAGTGGCATGGTCCAGAGGTCGGAACTGGATGTGTTCGTTCCTTCCTGTGCGCCCACCTTGCTGATCATCTGTTCCCGCAACACGAAGGTCATCATGCGGCAGAAGTAAGCCTCTTCTAATGGGGTGAGGTTGTGGAGCGGACTGGTGATGGCTTCTATCTGCGGCTTCAGATACTTGTTGTAGAAGAAATCCTGCGTGCCTGCTACATTGAGTACATCGGGTGTAAACTCGTTGAGTGCATGTTCAAAACCTTCCTTGGCTATTTCGAAAGAAGCGGCTACCAGCTGGTTGCGGTAAGTGATGGCTTCCTGGAAGAGCTTGTGGTAATACGCTACTACCATCAGTCCGTCTTGCGGCTGATACTTGGAGTAGAGCAGACGGATATTCACGCGGTCGTTGCTCAGCTTGAAGTTGTGCTGCAATACGCCATAGTAGAGCAGCAGCTGTACATAGTGGGGCTCCAGCTGATAACTGTGATAACCCGGATCTACCTGATGGGTTTCGATATTCATGTTGCGTCCCGATTTCTGCTCCACCAGCAGTTTGCAGTCGGTGGTCATCAGGTCCACACGTCCCTGTATGCCGAGTGCTTCGCAGACGAACGAAGGCTCGAGGATGGCTTTCTTCCTGTCGTAAAGACTTTCGCCACGGAAGGCTGACATCTGTACCTGCGATGCGGTGCGGGGAAAGAGAATATCCACTACCTGCTGCAGATTGAATACCTGCTGGTTGGCATCGGTATAGAATTTCTTGGCATCAAACCAGGGACAGGTGCAGAACTCCAGTGCTTTCTCCCTGAAATTCGTCTTTATGGTTTCGTTCATCTGATATTTGCCGTTTGTATTGATGATGTCATCCAGCGCAGCACCGGCAAAGTTACCGAGCAGGGTAGCCTGGGTGTTGGCACGGGGCTTCATCTGGTTCAGCAGATAGAGCAGAGGATGATGACCGAAAGCCGTGAAGCAGGTGGCGATACTACTGATATCTACCAAATAATCGGGTTCCACCACGATGAGTCGGGGGGTGATGACGGGCTGCTTTACCTGACAGTCGAGCAGGTTGAGCTGCATACCTTCCTTCAGGATATCCCAGAGGTAGGTATGGTCGATATGGTTCTCTTCATCTTTCAGTTGAACGAGATATTCCTCTTCGTCAGCATCCTGGTCAATATCCACGCGGATGAAATCGTTGTCCCAGTTCTTCACGATGCATCGGATACGGCGGTTGTTGATTTCCAGTCCTTTCTGATAAGGGCGGTTGGTATGGGGAATGAGCACGTTCAGCTCGTGGGGAACATCCACTTCGAATACGGCAGAGATGAAGATGGCTAGGGCACGTGCATCATATTTCAAATCTTCGCTTGAGAGTGGTTCCTGCGAATTGCTGTGCCGGCGCATGGTCTGGATGGCAATCTTGTCTGCCACCTTGATGCCGTGAGCCTTACAGAGATAATCCACCTGGGAGAAAAGGTTACCGAAAGCCTGTTTCGTTTCCTTCACTCCTTCGTGGCAGCAGAGGATGAGCGTATCGTGCATCATCTTGTTGCGTGTCTTCGGCTCCAGTTCGGGGAGTATCAAAAGTTCTCTTACCCTAAGGAAGAGTTCTGTGGCGCTGATATTGTTTTGATTCATAGGCTACAAAGTTACGAAAATTATAACTACTCTTATAATAAAGGTATTTATAATTATTGATAATTAACTGTTGAACAGGAATGCGTATTTAAGGAAATTTAGGGCGTTCGTGCCAAAAAGTGTATCTTTGCAGCAAAAGTACTAAAAAATAATGTAAGAAATGCTTGCCGTATCATTTCTTTTTTGTATATTTGTAGCCCCCAATTGAAAAGAAGGGGTATTATTAATCTAAAAATATTAAACAATGACAAAGGAAGAATTGATGCATAGAGCCATTGAGCTCTCAAAGAATAGCGTGAAGACGGGGGGCGGACCTTTTGGTGCTGTGATTGCCAAGGACGGTATTGTCATCGCTGAGGCTTCCAACAGTGTAACCATCGACCTCGACCCTACGGCTCATGCCGAAGTGAACTGTATCCGACAGGCTACCCGCAAACTGAAGACCTTCAATCTGGAAGGTTGCGAGATCTATACCTCCTGCGAGCCTTGCCCGATGTGTCTGGGTGCCATCTATTGGGCACATCTCGACCGTATCTATTATGCCAACGACCGGAAGGATGCGGCAAAGATAGGTTTCGATGATGAGTTTATCTATGAGGAGATAGACCGCAAGATAGAAGACCGCCACAAGCCGATGATTGCCCTGATGCGCGATGATGCGCTCGGTGCTTTCCGCATGTGGGAGGAAAATGCGGAAAAGACGGAGTATTAATGAGATAAGATAAAAAGGGAAGGTTGCACGGAATATGAACCGCAGCCTTCCTTTTTTCGTAGATTCTTCTTGTATTCTATCATGCGGGATAGAGAAAAATGGAGAAAAGGAACGATTTCTCAGATTTTCTTTGTAATTTTGCCGCCAAATTCAGAAAAGACACTGAATTGATGGACAATGGAAATTCTCTAATTATTATAACGACAATGGAACAGTCAATAGAAAATCTCTACAAATTAGACGGCAGAGTGCCCGTTGGTAAAGCACTCCCATTTGGTCTTCAGCATGTGTTGGCGATGTTCGTCAGCAATATTGCGCCAATCATGATTCTCGCTGGTGCGATAGGTCTGGACAGTTCGATGAGCGCCGTGCTTATCCAGAACTGTATGGTCATCGCCGGTATCGGTACCTTGGTGCAGCTTTATCCGGTATGGCGTATCGGTTCTCGCCTTCCTATCGTGATGGGTATCTCCTTCACCTTCCTTTCGCTCGCCATCGCCATTGCCGGTGCTCATGGTATGGGTACTTTGATAGGCGCTGTCATCATTGGTGGTCTGGTAGAAGGAACACTCGGACTTTTCGCCAAGTATTGGATCAAGCTCATTCCGCCTGTAGTAGCCGCTACCGTGGTAACAGCCATCGGTTTCTCGCTCCTTCCTGTTGGTGCCAACTCTTTTGCGGGTGGTCAGGGTGCTGCTGATTTCGGTAGCATGAACAACTGGGTTGTGGGTTCTGTCACTTTGCTGGCTTGTCTGCTTTGTCAGATTTTCGCCAAGGGTTTCTTGCGTTCTCTCTCTGTATTGGTAGGACTGTTGGTAGGTTACATCCTGGCTCTGTTTATGGGAATGATAGATTTCAGTGGACTTTCTGGTCTCTCTATCGTAGCTTTGCCAAAGCTTCTTCCATTCACTCCTGAATTCAATATCGGTGCTATTCTCTCGGTGGTTGCAGTATATCTGGTTTCTGCCACAGAAACGATTGGTGATACTTCTGCGCTCTGCAACAGTGCGTTGATGCGTGATCCTAAGACTAAGGAGATGGGTGCGGCAGTCTGCTGCGATGGTTTCGTCAGTTCGGTTTCCGGTCTTTTCGGTTGTACTCCTATCACTTCTTTCAGCCAGAATGTGGGTTTGGCAGCGATGTCGGGAGTGGTGAACCGCTTTACTATTGCCATGGGTGCCATCATTATGATTATCGGTGGTATCTTCCCAGCTATCGGTTATGTATTGACTACGATTCCTCAGGCTGTATTGGGTGGCTGTACCATTATGATGTTTGGTAGCATCCTCTTTGCCGGTTTCGGCATGATGGCGCGTACAGGCTTCTCTCAGCGCAACATGGTCATCGTGAGTCTCTCGCTCAGCGTTGGTCTCGGATTCACATCTGCAACAGGTATGTTCAACATCTTCCCAGAGATTGTGCGCACCGTTTTTGCTGATAACTGTGTGGCAGTAGTCTTCCTGCTCGCCGTTATCCTGAACCTCGTGTTGCCGAAGAATCTGGATAAGGCATAAGAATCAAAGATATTTATAGATAAAAAGGTGCAACTCACAAGTAAGAAAGTGAGTTGCACCTTTTTTGCTATAAACTGTTAACTAAATCACTGTCCTCCCAGTCTTTCGAAGAAGGTGATGATTTCTTCGAAGGTCTTGAATTCATCGCTGCCGTATTCTATCGTCGTACCCATGAAACCATCGCATGGGCTAGGGTCGATGAAGTAATCGCCGTAGAGCAGGTTCTTCTGGTTGCAGAAGATGATGTGGTTGTAGGCTGGGGTAGAGAGATATTCCTCCACCCAGGTCTGTACCTTCGCCATGTATTCATGGTCGTTGGTTGGCGCTGGGGCTACGATATATACGTTGTAATGCTCTATCAGCATCTCGTAAGCCTTGTGCATCGAGCTGGTTGCCTTCATGTAACTGTCGTGCAGGGCATCGAAGTCGATGTATACGATAGGGCGCTCCTTGCCGTTCTGCTTGTCGTCAATCCAGCGGATAACCGGACAGAGATAGTGGAATGCTACCTTGTCGATAAGTCGGTGCTCGCCATGGAATGGGATGGCGAGTGGATAGTGCTCATGGAAGAGGTCGAAGGTATGGACCAGCGGATCAGCATCGCCGAAGAGACCGTAAACACGTTGCTGCTCCTCGGGAGTAATGTCCTGGAAGCAACGCTCGGTAAAGTCACGGTATTCCTTGATGAGGCCTTTGTTAACCATCAGTTCGTTCACTCCGTCCTTTCTCGGGTTCTGGAATTCCTGCTTGCCGGTCATGCTGCTCATCGTATCGCCCATCTCGAAGGCAGGGTTTACGAGGATGCGGTCGAATCCTTTCAGCAGTTCGGTATACATGCCTCCCATTGAGGTACCGATGATGAGGTCAGGCTTCTCAGTCTCCGCCATCTTCTGCAGCATCTCTATGCCCTCTTCAGGATGTACCGGGATGTCTTCAGCCACGAGGGTGGCATTCGGCATCAGTTCCTGCAACATCTTTACGGTGCCGCTCTGTGCAGAAGAGAGGAAACCGTGAACATACATGATTTTCTTGCCCGCCATGAGGTCGGGGAATTGTTTGATATATGGATTCATATTCTTATAGTTTAATGTACTGCTATTTCCTTAAACGATTTGTACTTAGTTTGTGGTGCAAAGATACTAAAATTATAAATACGCATATAATAAAGGTATTTATAATTATTGATAATTAACCATTGGAGGTCATTAAAAAAAGAGAACCACCCATCGCTGGCAGTCCTCTTTCATTATTCTTCTATTTTATCGTTGAAATAATTGCTCAAGAGTTATCAGGTGATTGATGATGCTTGCATGCATATTGGAACTAAGTCCCATTGTTGTCACCAAAACAGTTTGTATTGAGCGAGTCTTGTTATGCATCTTGCTATTTGCGAAAGCGTCTATCTTGTGACGTATATTCTCCTCGACATCTTGTGTGATAGTAAAATTACCTGTTGAAAATTTCATTTCGCAGAGATAATCTGTTTGAGTACTTTTACTCTCCATGACTAAATCTATTTGAGCACCTTTTCCGTCTTCAGCTTTCCCACACCAACTGTAGTTTCTTTCAACCGAATGGATACGTAGAGTGTCTTGTATGTTTTGCAGATGCTCTATGCTCAAAAGTTCAAACGTATCTCCAGCCCATGTGTAGAATGTGGCTGTCCCATGGATAGCGTTCCATCCTCCTTGTTTGACTTGCTTGCCATGAACAAATCTCAGATAGAATAGAGAAAAGAAATCTTTTAGCTGATATACGGTTTCGACTCTTTCCTTTCCATAGCGGGGATACTCTCTCGTAATTCCTGATTCTCTCAGGTTGTCAAGTAGCTTTGTCAGGGTACCCCCAGTTTTGATACCTGTAGCCTTGGAAAGCTCTGATTGTGTCATTCCATAGAACTTACTGCCAATAGCTTTAACGATGTCGACGTATTTTTCTTTGCTGGAATAAAGTCCTGTATAAACATCTTTGAATTCCTGATGAATTAATTCGTCTGCAAAGAATATGCTGTCTATGTTGTCTGTCATTGTTCTGTCGCTGCGGAGCTTATCCAGATAATAGGGGATTCCACCTATAGCCATATAACTCACGCACATTTCATAGCGTGAGAGATGAAAACCATTTTTCTTGTAGTACTTTTCGCATTCTGCTAGAGTGAAAGGGAATAGTTTGATGGTTTCCGTGAGTCTTCCATGCAGACCTCCATAGTCATGTATCACATTATCAAGCATCCAACTTGTAGCCGATCCACAGACAATGAGTATAATATTTCGTTCACTGTCTGCCCATGAATTCCAAAAATATCCCAGTTCTGCTATCATTTCTGATGATTGCGGTCCTGCAAGCCATGGAAGTTCATCGATAAAGATGATTTTCCTTCTGTTTCTTTTTCCTTCCAGAACTTTTCTCAAAAGTAAAAATGCCTCTCTCCAACAAGTGGGTTTCGACTCCTTTGTCGATAATCCTGCAATCACTAGCGAATCATAGAAATGCGCAAGTTGAAGTTGACGGTAAGACTCATAGTCCTTGTCTCCGTCTTTAATATAAGTACCTACTGCTTTGAAGAGAATCTTCTTTCCAAAGCATTCGCTTACGAGATAAGATTTGCCTACTCTTCGACGGCCATAAATGGCTACAAGTTCAGATTTCTTTGACTTGTATATTCTATCGAGTGTATTTATCTCTTTATTTCTTCCTATGATATTTGCGTAACTCATTGTAAGATAGTTTTATAATGTTGGTTGCAAAGATACGTTTTTTTTAGGATAATACCAAGAAAACTACTTAGAAAATCAGCGAAAACGATTAAATTTTCTTGCTTTTCGCTGATTTTCTAGAAAAGAATAACACTTTTCTTATAGGTTTTGCTTTTCTCGGCGAGGGTGGCATCGTCATAATAGATGAAACCTTGCAACCAGTAGGTATAAGTGTCCATGTTTTCTGCGCTCATGACGAGAGGAGAGTTTTCGTTGACCGTGACTCCTTGCTCTTGCACGATGATTTCTGCTGCAAAATTACGCTAAATTGCAGACAAAACAAAATTATTGGGCGATAAACTTCCTTGTTTGCGAAAAAAGTAGTAATTTTGCACCCAATAACCATATTAAAGTTCAAGTCATAATGGATTTACTGAAAGAAAGAATTATGCAGGAGGGCAGATGCTTTCCTGGTGGAATCTTAAAAGTAGACAGCTTTGTAAACCATCAGATGGACCCTATTCTGATGATGGACTTAGCTAAGGAATTCGTGCGCCTTTTCAAGGACATCAAGTACAACAAGATTATTACTATCGAGGCTTCGGGCATCGCGCCTGCCATCATGGTAGGTTATCTGACTAATCTTCCTGTTGTGTTCGTAAAGAAAAAGCAGCCTAAGACGATGGAGGGTATGATTACCTCTGTGGTTCACTCTTTTACAAAGGACCGCGATTATACGGTTTGTGTGAGCAACAGTTATCTTACTCCTGAGGACCATGTTATCTTTATCGATGACTTCCTTGCCAATGGTAATGCGTCTAAGGGCGTGATGGACCTTTGCGAGAAGGCAGGTGCCAAGATTGAGGCGATGGGTTTCATCATCGAGAAGGCTTTCCAGCATGGTGGTGACTTCCTGCGCAAGGAGGGAATCCGTTATGAGGCGCTCGCTACCGTAGAGAGCCTGGATGATTGCAAGATTGTCTTGAAGTAATACATCTTATTATATATATTAAAAGCCGCCTGTAATAGGGCGGCTTTTTTCTTACTTGACGATATCAGCGGCATAGATTCCCATCGCCTTGTAGCCTGCAGGGTTCGGATGGAGCCAGTCGCTGCTGGCATATTCCCGCTTCATCCTTCTGTCATCATTCGGGTCTTGAAGGAGTTTGGCGAAATCCAGGATGCCATCCACGTTCTTTGCCTGACTTCGAATCCAGTCGTTTACATAGAGTCGGGCTGCTTCGTGGAAGTGGCTGTAGTAGCCGGCACCCTTGAAAGGCGTGATGGTGCCCAGATAAACTTTCATCCTCCGGGCCTTCGCCTTCCTCATCATTCCCTGTATGCTCTCTATAATCTGGCGGGCTACCGTCTCGCTGTTTCCGCTCTTGGCAGCACCTATGTCGTTGATGCCTTCAAAGATAATTACCTTCTTTACGCCGCTTTGCATCAGAATGTCTCGGTCGAAGCGTTCCTTGGCTAGTGCCCCGAAACCGCCCGGCACGGTTACGCGGTTGTTGCCGATGCCTAGGTTCAGTACACCCTGGTTGGTTATCTTATGTTTCAGCTGCAGCATCTCCGACATAACATCCGGCCACCGGTTCTGGGCATTATCCGTAGAACATTTGCCGTCGGTGATGGAGTTGCCCATGATGGCGATGGCACTCATGTTGGTGCTCATCGTATACACATCGATGCCGCTGATGTTGTACCAGTGGTTCTCGCGGAAAGCCTTTTCGAAGTTAGAGTGGGCATTGGTTACTCCCTTCATGATATAAGAGGTGGTACGTGAGCCCATGTGGACGGTAGGCACATCGGGAGCCGAGGTGTAGTTGATGGTGATGGCAACGCGCTCCAGGTTCTTGAGATTGAACTTCAGCGCATCGCTCACTATCTGCCTGCCGGCAGGAATGGTAGCCTTGTAGCTGTTGCCGAACTTGAAGTATTGAGCCGATTTGGCATCAATCTTGAAGGAGTCTTTGGCGTGGGCGATATAGATGGAGCGTATCACTACGGGTTGCATCGAGTAGATATTGCTCAGCTTCAGTCTTATCACGTCGCCTCCCACGCTTACTTTTACTATCTGGCGAACCGAACGGTTTGTCATGTTGTTATTATAGGGCATAAACGCTTTCACCACAGTCTGCGGTGCCGTAGCCCAAGTTCCAATCCATGTTTGTGCCGCCATCTGTAGTGTGTATGTGCAGATGAAGCATAGTATCATTATAAATCTTTTCACCTTGTTGTATTTTTAATTATAATCCTTGCGCCTGGTGAGCCGTCTCGTTATGCATTATCTCATAAAAAGGGTCGATGCCATTAGAGGCATCGACCAATTCTGTTTATAATGATTTGATATTTTCTTCCGATAGTCCTGTGAATTGCATGATTTGCTCTATAGGCAGACCAGCTTGACGCATTTTTAGGGCGATGGCATTTTTTTCTTCAGTTTTACCTTCCGCTCTACCTTCTGCTCTACCTTCCGCATGCCCTTCTAATCTAGCGTTTCCAAGAACGTCATTTTGAATCATGATGGCATTGACATGTTCATCGTAGGCGTGTCGTTCGGCATTCGACATAGAGTAGTATTTCAGCTTCTCGCGAGCTTCTTGCAATCCTGGTGCTTTCGTGTCAGGATTGATGACTCCGTTTTTGAGGTAATCAACCCATTCCTCCAATGGAGACTTGGCAACCTTGTTGAATTCATTGACGCGCACTAGCATATAGGTTGGGAATATTTCGGCAGGCGACTTTCTCACGATTGTATCTTTCTCTTTGGTACTGATGATGAGTTGGTCTTGCGTATGCAGGCCGATAAAATTGTTTTGTCCTACATAGATATAGTCCGATCCTTTGCCAAGGTCAAAATAAAGTATACTAATGGAATATACCTTTTTTACTTCTTTGTAGGTGTTGCCGAGATTGATATGCTCGGTAATAGCCTTTGCCACCCCATAGAGCACGCGCTCCAGATAATACAGCTCACTTGTGTTCTGTATCTCCACGATGATGATGTCCCCTTTGCTATTTTTCGCCTTGATGTCAACTCTGTTAAACTTGTCGTCGGCTTCCTGTTGATTACCCTCGCTTTCCAATATGTCGATAATCTTGATAGGCTCACCGATAAACACTGTAAGGAATCCCTCAAGTACTCCAAAGTTAGCCTTCTGACGAAGCAATCGTTTGATTGCCCAATCGAATCGAATGTATTTATCTTTTAGCTCTTCCATATAGATTTCCTCCTACAATTAATATTCGGTTGCAAAGTTACGTTTTTCTTTTGAAAGAAGCAAGGATTTTTGGAAAAATGTTTGAGTTATTGTACTATCAATGAGTTTATACTTGTACAACAGTAGGTTTATGGTTGTACAACTAAAGGGTATATAGTTGTACAACTAAAGGGTATACAGTCGTACGACTAAAGAGTGTGTAGTTGTACGATAATGGGGTGTTGTCACTAGGCTCGGCAGACCTGCTGACTGCAGTCGGCAGAGCTGCTGACTAGGCTCAGCAGAGCTGTCGAGCCTAGTGGGAATCATCAAGAAGCAGACTGCTTGAACCTCAGATACAGTCTCTCAGAACCTCAGATACCGACTGCTTGAACCTTCTAATCTATATCTTTGCCCCAGTGCAGTCGTATCCTTGCGCCCGATGAGTCGTCTCGTTACGCTTATTCAGCCGCATTATTATGCTTGATAATAAATAGTATCTTCTTCATTTGACGGTTTGTATATGCCAGCATCTGCGAATAGTCCTTCAAAGCATAAATCTTCGTCTAATTCAGGCCAATGGATACCATATCTGCTCAATACGAAAGCCTTACGCTGGGCAGGTGTGGCGTTAGCAAGACGGCTCCAACGGCTGAAAGGATAGTTAGCCTTCCAGCCATTTTGGGTTTCTACCCAAATATGGGCATCGTCAACCCAAACGCGATTTACTCTATATTGCTCCATAATATCTTATTTTTGATTAAAATATTCTTTCCATCTATCTATAATGACCGCCTCATTCTCAGAAATAATAGATTCTATCAAGGCAATATCATGCTTTTTGAATCCATGATTATAAATCTGGGTCAGAGGGGATACACCTTATTATATTATAGTTCTTTTATTTCCTTTTCAGTCAAACCGGTAATAAAAGCAATTTGCTCTATGCTCAACCCATTCTTCTAATGGTGATTTAGCCACCTTGTTGAATTCGCGCAGCTAGTGCGCACACCTTTTTAGTATAATAAATCTAAAAATTTTTGGTTAGAACTCTACTTTCGCATATCTTTGCACTTAAAAAAAGTGGCACATGTGCCAGAAATTTTAAGTAGAGGCATAAATCGAAACAATAACCTAAATCTATAACGGCACCTATAACTGCTGGAGTTTTTATAGAAGAGTTAGACCTTTTTGACAATTCTTTAGCCCATTGCCAAGCTCGTTCCTCATTATTTTCCCAAAAATAGATGCCGTTTCCTAACCAGTCATAGTCATTAGTGCTGGAAAGAAGATCGGTCTTACCAGCAACTACGGCATCAACAACAGACTTGTCGCAGCCATGAAATCCTATTACTAGGTTGGAGCGCCTTGAATATAAAGACTTATCCATAATTATCTCAAATGTGGTGCAACTTCTCCATTAGGTAAAAGAATTCCTGCCCTAATTAAAAAGGCACGTGCTGCTTCTTTACTGGCAGTAGAAGCCTTTCTTGCAGCCTCTAATCTTTCTTGTCTTTTGCTATCAAATAAATCCATATTCTACCTCCTTGTTTTAAAAGTTGAACATTTCTTCTGCAAAGATTATGCAAACGAGCGCAATGTAAGCTTGCTTACAAATTGCCGAGCGCCGCTAATCTTTTGCAAAGATACGCTTTTCTTCTGAAAGATGCAAGGAATTTTGGGAAAATGTTTGAGGATGAGTGAGATAAAAAGAAGAATTAAAACCCCGGGGGCATCACCAGCATCGAATAATCTGGGAGAGGGCCTTGCCGGGACTGCGCTGCAAAGATAATAATAAAAATGGAATATACCAAAGATCTTTTCGAAAAATTACGTCCGGACGTATCTGTTGCTACGTCGGGACGCGTCTGTTGCTACGTCGGGACGTAGGAAATACTACGTCGGGACGTAATTTTTGCTGCATCGTGGGAGGTTTTTTGATAAAAAGCATAGAAAAGCACTAAAAATTGAATAGAAAATAAGCGTTTTTGCTCAATGTTTTCAACCTTTTAGCTCCCAAAACACCTCTAAAACGCCCGAAAAACGCTGTTTTTTGCAAAACGTGGCAATAGGTGACAATAAGGTGATAATAAAAAAGCCCCTTATCGTCACCCATTATTCTCTTATTATCAGCTACTTATAATAAGCGTGGCAAATGTGGCAATAGATTTGAGAAAACATATTCATATGCGTAGAAGCTCTTTGTTTCTCAAACATTCCATCAAAATCCGATTTGTATAAATACTATTGCCATCGTTTCTCCTTGGGAAAATGTTCTAGCTGTAATGGTAGAAGTTTTTCGGGAAAAGTTTTGGAGATTAGGAGATAAAGTATTATCTTTGCCATCAGATTCAAAAACGAATAATCAAACTGAGTTATGATAGTAAGACCAAAGCGCATTTATCGCAAGCGCATACCATACGGCATGCAGAATTTTGAGGATGTCATAAAAGAGGATTGTTACTATGTGGACAAGACTCCTTTCATAGAGCAAATAGAAGAATCCAACAAGTATTTCTTCTTCATTCGCCCTCGCCGTTTCGGCAAGACACTTACCCTCTCCATGCTTGAGAATTACTATGACATCAACAAGAAAGACAAGTTTGAGGAAATCTTTGGCAAGCTATACATCGGGCAGAATCCTACACCAGAGCATAATACATATCTCATCATCCACCTCAATTTTGCCGAGGTGGCAGCAGGATTGGATGATTATAAGAATGGACTGGACAACCATTGTCGCCTTGTATTCAATTTCTTCTGCGACATCTATGCACATATTCTTCCTGCCAATACCAAGGAAGGAATGGAAAAGTTAACAGATGCAGTGTCTCAACTGAGGTTTCTTTGCCAGAAATGCCAGGAGGTGGGAAAGAAGATTTATCTCTTCATCGATGAGTACGACAACTTCACCAACATGATTCTCGCCCATGAGGAGCATCTTATGAGGTATCGCAACCAGACCCACGGAGAGGGATACTTGCGCCAGTTCTTCAACACCATCAAGGGTGCGGCTGGCAATACTCTGGGCAGAGTGTTCGTCACGGGAGTAAGCCCTGTGACCATGGACGACCTGACCAGCGGATTCAACATCGGAACCAACTACTCCCTAAGCCCAAAATTCAATGAGATGACGGGCTTCACGGAAGAAGAAGTCAGAGAGATGCTGGATTATTACCGCAGCGTCCTGCCGTTCAATCACACCACCGATGAGCTGATCAAGGTGATGAAGCCTTGGTACGACAACTATTGCTTTGCCGCCAAGAGCTATGGCAAGACCACGATGTACAACTCCGTGATGGTGCTCAATTTCATTAGCAACTATATAGATAATGAGTACGACATCCCCGACTCCATGGTGGAGACCAACATCCGTATCGACTATGACAAGTTGCGAATGCTCATCCGCCACGACAAGGAGTTCGCCCACGACGCTAGCATCATCCAGCAGTTGGTAACCCAGGGATTCGTGATAGGCACGCTCAACGAGAACTTCCCTGCCGAGCGAATCAACGACCCAGACAACTTCCTCAGCCTGCTGTTCTATTTCGGCATGGTGACGATAGACGGAACATACAAGGGTGAGACCAAGTTCATCATCCCGAATGAGGTGGTGCGTGACCAGATGTACACCTACCTGCTCGACACCTACAAGGAGAACGATTTGGTATATGATAGATATAGCAAGGGTAAACTGGAGAGCAAACTGGCATACGATGGACAATACAAGCCATACTTTGAGTATATAGCCGACTGCCTGAAGAAGTACTCCTCCCAGCGAGACAAGCAGAAGGGAGAGGCTTTCGTGCATGGCTTCACCTTGGCGATGACAAGCCAGAACAAGTTCTATCGCCCTATCTCTGAGCTGGACAATGACGGCGGCTATGCCGACATCTTCCTCTCTCCGCTCTGTGACATCTACAAGGACATGGTAGATTCATATATCATCGAGTTGAAATATTGCAAGAGCCAAACCACAGATGAGCAAGTAAAAAAGCTCTTCGAGGAGGCTTCAGCTCAAATCTCTCGCTATGCGGACAGTGATATGGTCAGAGAGGCAGTAAAGACTACAAAGCTCCACAAGCTGGTTGTTATCTACCGCGGAGCGGAAATGGTGGCTTGCGAGGAGATATAAAACAATTTCAACCATACAGGTCGAAAATGTTTGTGAGAGATAAAAAGAAAAAGGTGTATCCCTTTGCCCATTGTGTTGGGCAATAAGGATACACCTTAATTATATAGTTAATGAAACAATGCTTTTATCTTGCGATTTTCAATGTTTCACTGAAATTACCGAAAGCACCAGCAGCACAATAGTGTTTCAAAGTCAAGTAATATGTATCAGACTCAGAGTCATAACCGCTGTATCCTTGGTAATCTTTACTGCCTGGATAAACTCCTAAACTGCTTTCGTAGTCTTCTACGTATACAGGTCCATACTTCTTATGATTCCAAGCTAGCTGTTCATCAACAATAATGTTGCTTTTATTGTCTAGAGAGAAAACGATATCATTACCTTCCTCATAGCAATCTTTAATGTCGTATCCGTCATTTCCTAGTTTGTATACAACTACATTTTTTGTTGTTTTTAATTGTTGTGAGGTAAATACACCAGACAATTTCTCTCCACAAACAATGATTCTTTGAGAATATGTGACAGGACCATATGCAAACTTGTCCTTTTCATTTGCGATGGTAATATCTACGTCATGTATGCCTGGTGTGTTTGCAACAGGAATAGTTATTTCTTTCTTGCTTTCACCAGCAGCAAATGATACTTCAGAAGGAAGTGTAACTAGATTTGAACTCGCTGAAAGCTGAACTGTAGCAGCTTCCTTTGACTCACTTTCTGCTCTGCAAACCTCTACAGTGATACTCTTGTTATCCTCTGGATAGAACAATGCTCTGTCACTGGCTTCTGTAAAGTAAAAACCTGAGTTTTCTACATTAGTGTATGGATCGTAATCATAATCTTCTGTACAAGCAGTAAATGTCAATGCTGACAATGCCATGATTGCGAAACAGCTATATTTCATCAATTTGTTCATAATTTCTTGTTTTACGAATTATAATTACTTTGTGTATACATCAGAAGGGTCTGGGTTATTGTAATCTGCCAGTGCAGAGTTATTCTTCTCCTCATTCTGAGGAATAACCCAGTTCATCCATGCAGGACGACCATCTGTCTTGAGTCGAGCCAATGGAATCCAGTTGTTTCCATTATATGTGCGATCTACTGACATGTTAAGACGCTTGATGTCGAAGAATGTCTGACCTTCACCAAATAGCTCGATTCGCTTCTGCTTTACGATTTCGTTTACAACTTCTTCTGTTGTCGTTCCGGTAAATGCATAATCTGGGTTACGCTTCAATTTGGTAGTCATAACTTCAATTAAGTCTTCCTTACCCTTAGCGGCATCAAGATGAGCTTCTGCTTCAGCCCAAATGAAATACATTTCTTCGATACGCATGATAGGATAAGCTGATGCTGCACCAGTCTGATAAGAATCTGCATTACCTTCATTAGGACGGAACTTAATTGATGCGTAAGCTTGTTGCAAACTGGTCAGAATCTTCTGGTCTTTTGAAGGACCGTTAGGACCGATAAATTCCTTCTTTCTGAAGTCCTTATCATCAATCTGGCTATAGAGATTGGCGTCAATTAAGTTATATGCACCAACACCGGCATAACCAAATGTTGTTTCATTACATGCCCATGAAGTCCAGTTTACGATACCTGTTTTAACTGCATCATCTTCAGATGTCTGTTTTGCGCCCCACATCCACTTTGATAGGTCATTGAAACCTTTTTGAGCATCAAGACAGTCCGACTCAGTCATTGGCTTTGAAGATGTTGTAGTGAATGCCAGCTTTGCATACTTAGCAGCATTCGTATAGTCTTCTAGCCACATGTAAAGGCGTGCCTTCAAACCATAAACACACGCGAGGTCTGGCAAGATGTTTGTGTCTTCTGTAGAATACTTGATGTATTCTTCTGCTTTGTTCAAATCGTTCTCAATGAACTTTGCCATATCAGCACGTGTTGCACGTGGATTTTTGCGAGCATCGTTCTCGCTAATTGCGTCTGTTACGATAGGAACAGTAAGACCAGCAACATCCTTTCCGTTCTCATTTACCGACTTAACTTTCTTGTTGTCAAGGAACTCATATGTACGAGCTAAGTCAAGATAACAGAATGCACGGAAAGCACTGGCAATGCCGTAGTAGCCTTTCTGATCATCTGTACAATTGTTAAGGTCTATGGCTGCAATAACCTTGTTGGTAGTCAAGATAAAGCCATAGTAATAACTCCAAGGGTAGTTTGCGTAGATATAACGCTTGCCCATGTACTGATCGCATGCATAATTTTTAAAGTGACCATTATATTTTGTACCAATAGAACGGTCGCCAGTTTGCAAATCACGGATAATCATCATGGCACCATAGCCGAATGCTCCATGCCAATTTTTTTCATCTATGAGACTTTCATCTATATGATTGAAATATGCTGGCATTGCATATACCAATGCTCTTGTGGCAGCACTTGACGCACTTGCTTGATCTTGGGTTGCAAAGTGTGTTGGCTCAGTCTCGTCTTCGCAACTTGTAGTTACAAGTGCGATAGACAAGAGGCTAGCTCCTAATATATATTTATGAAATCTTTTCATATTCTATGTTATCTTTTAGTTTGTTAGAATGAAACTGATACACCACCAGAGATAGTGCGGATTGGTGAATAATATGCAGCAGTTGTTTCACCTGAGATAGACTGACGTGGGTCAAGACCCTGACGCTTTGACCACAACCAGAGATTGTTGCCTTGTACGTAAAGACGAACTTTAGTAAGACCGATACTCTGAATCAACTGCTTTGGCAAAGAATAACCAATAGTGAAGTCCTGAAGTGTCAAATATGATGCGTTTGTCAAGAAACGATCAGACTGTGACGCTGTGTATGTGTCGTTGAACTGGATACGTGGAATATTAGAGCCTTTATTGTCTTCGCTCCAAGCATTCAGCATATCAGCGTGGAAAATATGACCATTGTCAAGTTTCATAGCTGATGCGTATGTACTATCATATACCTTACCACCAATCTGATAGGTAAAGTTTACTGACACATCAAGTCCCTTCCAGGTTAAGTTTGTTCCGAAACCTCCATATACTGGAGCAAGGGCAGTACCACAAAGGTGCTCTGTAGCTTCAGAGTACTTGTCGGTTTTTTCTTCGCCTGTTACGTTTCCATTAGCATCCTTTACGTCTTTCCAGTAAAGAGCTACACCTGTTTCGGGATCCACGCCTGCATACTTTGGCATATACCAGTTGTAAAGTGCCTTGCCTTCACCGATAAAATAGTTGCCAGAAGCATAACCTCTAATACCATCAACGGTTGCAGTCTTACGTTCTTCAGGCAAACGGGTAATCTTGTTGCCGTAAGTGGTAAGGTTCAAGTTGATTCCCCATGTCAAGTCCTTGGTCTTGATGATAGTTCCATCGAAAGTGAACTCAAAACCAGAGTTGCGCATATCACCAATGTTTGCATAATAACCACCATAACCAAAAGAAGTTGGTAATGGGAAGTAGAATAACATATCTGTAGTCTTACGATAGAAGTACTCAATGCTACCTGTCAAACGACTTCTGAACAAACTGAAGTCGATACCGGCATTGAAGTTGCCACCCTTTTCCCATGTGATATCTCTATTACCCATAGTCTTAGGAACCAATGATGGCTGTCCATTAGAGTTCACAACATCATAGGTATTCTGGTAGAGGTAGCGATCCCATCCATAGTCTGGGTCTTGGATGTTGTCATTACCCTGCTCACCATAGGAAGCCTTTAATTTCAACTCATCTATCCAAGATACATTGAAGAATTTTTCCTTAGAAATTAACCATGCTGCACCGAATGACCAGAAATTACCCCAACGGTTCTCTGGTGCAAAACGTGAAGAGGCGTCACGACGGTAAGATACAGAACCGAAGTACTTTTCTGCATAGTTGTATTGTACACGACCAAACCAACCTTCTGTATTATAGTCATCTGAATAAGAGTCTGCAGAACCGGCATTCACTGCTGCTGAAAGTTCTGGAATATCGAATGAATACATGTTGGTTTTGTATGCATCGAGAGACTGATAACGAGTACGATAATACTCATGACCCAACATGATGTCAACATCATGCTTGTCAAATGCATGATGCCAATCCAGCAACTGCTGATAGTTGTAAGACCATCTACGTGTATGAGCCTTTGTTACCTGACCATTTGATGCTGCATACTGACCATAATAAGGGTTGGTTGTTAATGTTGAACGAGCCTCAGAGTCCATTACGCTATTTGTAGATGTGAACTTGAAATCGTTCAAGAAGCGAATCTCTGCGAAACCTACAGCATTAAATGTGTTGCTCTCCTGATTATGAGTGTCAAGTTGGTTGGAACTTAATGGGTTTGCCTGTGAAATATATGGACGTATCATTCCATTAACTTCTCCATCTCCATAGTCGTATACATTAAGCTTAGCCTCCGAGTTGTAGAGGATATTACCTTTGCCATCGCGTACATACAGAGGATAAATTGGAGCTACAGTTGTTAAGGCAAACACGTTGCCTGATGAACCTGCTGCTCCATCATCATCTGTACTGAGATAGTTGGTGTTGGCATGTGAGTAGCTGAAGTTACCACCCATCTTCAACCATGGGCGCAACTGAAAGTCTGCCTTCAAACGACCAGTAAAACGCTTGTAATTAGAAGCTTTTGTGATACCATCATTGCTCAAATAGTTGGCAGAACCATAAAAAGAAGATTTATCTGTGCTTCCGGTTGCAGTGATTGCATACTCCTGACGCAAACTGTTCTGATATGTGGCATCAGTCCAGTCATCTGGAGTAATCATGAAGTCCTGACCTTGGTAGTTATAAACACGACCTAGTGTAGCGTTAGGGTTGATTCTACCATTAGAGCCAATCAGATATTGACCATCTGGTACGGTATATACGTTGTAACCCAATCCGTAATCGTTATCAGAGCAAAGGTTCTCGTTTGCCCATGCTACAGCAGACTCGTTGCCCATACCTTGTGCCTTTGCGTAATTGTAAAGGCCCTTGTACCAAGTCTCATAATATTTAGCAGGGCTCTTGACATATTTGTAATCCTGTGTAGCACGTGAGTTTGAACCCCACTTTGCATCTACGGTGATTGATGAAGAACCTTCCTTGCCAGTCTTTGTTGTGATGATGACTACACCATTGGCACCACGAGCACCATAAAGAGCGGCAGAAGCAGCATCCTTCAATACTGTCATAGAAGCAATATCGTTAGGGTTGATATCATTCATGTCTCCATCCCAAGGAGAACCATCGACAATAACCAATGGGGTGCTACCAGCATTGATTGAACTGATACCTCGAATACGGATTTTGAAATTTTCAACACCTGGCTGACCAGTTTGCGTGTTAATCTGTACACCAGAAACTTTACCTGTCAAAGCCTGAACTGGGTTTGAGTCTGCAACCTTTGCAATATCTTCTGTTTTCATGACAGCTGCTGAACCTGTAAAGGCACTCTTCTTTGCAGTACCATAAGCCACAACAATGACTTCATCCAAAGCCTTGTTGTCTGGATTCATAACAATTTTCATGTTAGATGCAGCCTTAACAGTTTGAGAGTTCATACCAATATATGAAATCTCTAGTTTGGCTCCAGCTGGAGCGTTCAATGAGAAGTTACCATTGATATCGGTAACCGCACCGGTCTTAGTACCCACTACTTTGATAGATGCACCAATGATTGGCTCACCATCCTCTGCAGAGGTTACTTTACCGGAAACTTGAGTTTGCGCCAATGCCATTCCTAAACTAAGGAAGAGGCAGGCAATAAACGTCATGAGTCTTTTTTCCATAAATCTCTCTCGTTTAATTAATTAATAAATATATAATGTTTTATATTTCCTTCTCGTTTCTCCACCTCTTGCCCCGAGGTGGTGGGGGGATGCTCCGTGTTATACCTTATTATATATAGGAGCGTCTAAAACTTCGCTAATTTTTAAAAATATTTTTAATCGGCTGCAAAATTAAGCATTATTTTGGATTTCTCCAAACTTTTTTCAAGAAAAATTGCATTTTACCCTACATTTTGTGGAAAATATCCATTTTTTATGCGTTTTCGCTATTAAATGGTAAGAAAAAAGCGGCAGTTATGTTGCAAACTGCCGCTTGGGTATGATTTGTATATTTGCCATCCTCGTTATTCTATAGAAATCGCATTTTCCTAAGAAGTTTTAGACCTAATTCCCACATTTTTCTAAGGAGTTTTCTGTGATTCCTCACATTTTTCGAAGGAGGTTTTGTAGTAACAAATGAAAGTGTTAAAAAACTAACTCATAGTTTTTCGGTCTAGAAAACTATGTTTTCTGGAGGTCTACTCATAGATTTCCTACAATGAAATGATAGCCTCTTACGGGAAATTACGGGAAAAATATATATATGGGACAAATTCAATTTGTCCCATGTTTTATACTTCCGCCACAATTTCCCCTTATAAAGGAAAGAAATGAGGCAAAAGCTTCCTTTATAAAGGAAACTTTTTGCTGATTTTCTTCCTTTATAAAGGAAAAAGTTGTATCTTTGCACCCAGATTGATATAAATAAGGAAGATATGGACAAGAGAATTGCAAAATTGTTGATAGCAGAGAATCAAAGGATGATTCAGGATGTGGAAATGGTGAAAAGAAGTATCGCCTTTGAATCTCATTCTAATTACGTGCTGGTAGGACTGAGAAGAGCAGGTAAGTCTTATCTGCTATATCAGCGTGCACAAGAGTTAATCGCCTCAGGACATAAGCCAGAAGAGATTCTTTACTTCAATTTTGAGGACGACCGACTTGAAAAGCTCCAGCTTTCTGACCTTGACTTGATAAAACAAGCTTACGAAGAAATGTATGAGCACCAGCCTATCTTCATGCTTGATGAAATACAAATCATAGATGGATGGGAGAAGTTTGCTCGTAGATTGGCAGACCAGAAGTATCGTGTCTACATCACTGGTAGCAATGCCAAAATGCTGAGTAGCGAGATTTCTACCACGCTTGGTGGCAGATATATGGTGCAGCCCGTCTTTCCTTTTTCCTTTCAGGAATATTTGACAGCCAAGCATATCTCCCTGCCTCCACAATGGGAATATCTGCAAAACTCAGACATCAAGAGGGTTTTCCTGGAATATTTTCATATTGGCGGTTTGCCAGAATTAGCGATTATAGATAATCAGTTTAAGCGTGAATGGTTGGGGAATTTGTACAACAAAATCTATTTTGGAGATTTGATAACCAGATATTGTATACGAAATCCACTGGCCATGAAAACTTTGATAAGAAAGCTATCCGAGAGTGTTAAGCAGCCACAGTCATATAACAGGCTTGCCAATCTGGTTTCTTCTGTAGCAGGAAAAGTGAAACAAGAGACTATTGTCGATTATCTGGGATATATCAAGGACACTTGTTTGATTTTCTCCTTGGAGAACATTACAGCAAAACTGCAAGACAGAATGTCGAACAAGAAATATTACTTTGTAGATAATGGTTTCTTGAGTCTCTTTCTCTTTGATCCAGAAACATCTCTCTTGGAGAATTTGGTAGCCATCCATCTGCACGAGAAATACGGAGAGGATCTTTTCTATTATTATGGCAATGTAGAAGTAGATTTCTGTCTATTTGAACATCAATATGCTTTCCAGGTATCATATAGTATAAAGGATGCTGCTACCCGAGAGCGAGAATTGGGGGCATTAAAAGCTTACCATAAGAGATATCCGAATAGTAAGCTCTTCGTTATCACAATGGATGAGGAAGAGACTATCATATACGAAGCCGTGGTAATAGAGGTACTGCCAGTATGGAAGTGGTTGCTGATGGAGAAGTAGGATTTTGTTCCTCGCTAGGGCACTTTGGGCCTTAGCGAGAAACTTTTTATACTAACATATTGACAATCTGACAGTTTTTCATTTTTTATTGATGCATATATCACATTTTTCGGGGGAATATTGCTCTTTCCATACACATTTTTCGGGGGAATAGCTTGTTTTTAAATATTTTTATCCATTTCTATAGCCCCAGTTCCGTTATCATCCCCAGATTAGCCTCGGCTAGGTCGGGATCGGCAAGGCTCTTTATATATAATAAGGTGGTGGAAGCCTTGGTATGCCCCAGAGCCTTGCCAATGAGCGAGATGTCGAGGTGGTGCTGATAGGCGATGCTTGCCCAGGAGTGGCGCACCACATAGGAGGAGAGATGGCAGGGATTGGGGAGAAGCTGCTCCAACCGTTGCAAGGAATAGTTGTATTGGCGCAGGCGGCAGCTGTATAGATGATGCTGCCGCCGGGGAGTATCAGCCGTAAGAATCGGAAACACATAGTCTGAATCATTCTCTTGGTATCGCTCGATGATACGGAGCATGCAGGGCAAGAGAGCCACCTGGATGCGCTGTCCCGTCTTATGGCGAGCATAATGGATATAACCATCCTTGAGCTGACCCTTCTTAAGATAAGCTATGTCCACAAAGGGCATGCCCATGGCATAGAAGCTGAAGAGGAAGATGTCTCGCGCCAAGGCTAACTGGGAGCCGTGGGGCAACTCCAGGGCATGGAGCTGCTGGATGTCATCGGGCGAGAGACTGCGCTTTCGGGTCTTTGCTCGCCCTGTAAATACCTGGGCAAAAGGATCATAGTCTGTCTCCATCGCCCGATGATACATCACTCGGAGAGCCCTCATATATGCCGAGATGGTGTTCAGGCAGATGTCTCGTTCAGAGAGCCATCGCTGATAGGCAGTCACTTTATCGACAGTCATCTCGGAGAAAACCCAGTCCTCTCTGCCCAGATATCGAGTCCAGGAGCGGGCAGCCGTCAGGTAATTGCTCGCTGTCTTGTATCTCCCCATCTCTCTTACTCGTTCCACCTCCAGTTTCACCCATTCCCATCCCTTCATCTCATCCGTGTGCAGGGTCTGCTTCTTCTGTTCTTTGCCCCAACTAATTTCTAACTTAAAGTATGCCATAATTGTTTTTTATTAAGAATTAAACCTAAAAATTATACCCAAAGGTATAATACCCTGGGGGATAATTTGTAAACATGAAGCATTTTTCTTAGGAATTTCTTGGTATTTCTCCACCTCGGGGCAAGAGGTGGAGAAACGAGAAGGAAATATAAAACATTATATATTTATTAATTAATTAAACGAGAGAGATTTATGGAAAAAAGACTCATGACGTTTATTGCCTGCCTCTTCCTTAGTTTAGGAATGGCATTGGCGCAAACTCAAGTTTCCGGTAAAGTAACCTCTGCAGAGGATGGTGAACCAATCATTGGTGCATCTATCAAAGTGGAAGGTACCAATACTGGTACAGTTACCGACATTGATGGTAACTTCTCTTTGGTTCTTCCTAACGGAAAGAACTCTGTAAAAGTGTCTTACATTGGTATGCAAGACAAAACCGTTGTCCTCAAAGCAGGCAACAACAAAATCGTTTTATCTTCAGATTCAAAAAGCCTTGATGAGGTCGTAGTTACAGCTATGGGTATCACCCGTCAGAGCAAGGCCTTGGGTTACTCGGCTTCTGTTGTCGGTGGTGAGAAACTTTCTGAGTCACGCACAGGCGACATCATGTCCGGTATCGCTGGTAAGGTGGCTGGTGTACAGATTTCAGCTTCTTCTTCTGACCCAGGTGCTTCTAATTCCGTTGTTATTCGTGGTGTCAGTTCTTTGTCTGGCAACAACCAGCCTCTTTATGTTGTAGATGGTGTGCCATTGTCAAACAACTCAACAAGTAGTGAGACTTCTATGGTAGCAAGTGCTAGCAGCTTGAATGAAAGCTACGACTTCGGTAATGGTGCCAATGCTGTCAACCCAGACGACGTTGAGAGCATGACCATCTTGAAGGGTGCCGCTGCTACAGCTCTCTATGGTAGCCGTGCTGCCAATGGTGTCATCTTGATTACCACCAAGAGTGGTAAGAAACAAAGCAAGGGAGTTGGTATTGAGTATAACGGCGGTTTGCAGCTTGAGTCTGTTCTCCGTTTGCCTCAGATGCAGAACCAGTTCGGTATGGGTTGGTATGGTAACAAGACCGACCTGGAAAACGGTTCTTGGGGTCCTGAGTTTGATGGTTCTTCTTTGCGATATGGTAATATTTACGATAACTCTCAGCAGTATAAGACTTATCGTGCCATCAAGGACAACGTGAAGGACTTCTTCGATACAGGTATTCGCTATAACAACAGTGTATCTTTCAATGGTGCAACAGATGTAAGCAACTTCTTCTTGAGTCTGTCACAGATTCATGATGATGGTATCATCCCAACAGACGCAGATAGCTACAACAAGTATACATTCTCAGGTCGTGCTAGTCACAAGATCAAGAACGTAACTTTGAGCATGTCTGCCAACTATGCTTACCAAAAGAATAATTTCGTAAGCACCGGTCAGCAGGCTGGTTCTATGTACAACTGTATCATGCAGACTCCTCGCGACATCAGCATCGCTGAGCTTAAGGATTTGAACAATCCATTCAATACTCCAGGTTATTACTATACTCCATATGGTGTAACCAACCCATACTACCTTTTGAACAACTATAAAAATCAGTATGAGCAGGAGCGTTTCTATGGCAAGTTGCAGTTGGATTGGGACATCATCAAGGACTTGAAGTTCTCTGGTCGTTTCGGTTTGGATACTACAACAGGTCATCACGATGAAGGTCAGCCAAATATGTCTAAACTCTATCAGGGCACTCCAAACTGGGCAGATGCTTTGTCGGCTTTGACAGGTAAGGCAAGCCAGCAGACAGAACGTACTCGTGAAATCGACTTGAATGCAATGTTGAGCTATGGTCATAATTTCATGGAGAAATTGGACGTGAACGCTGTAGTTGGTCTTAATGGTAATGAGCGTAGATACAACTATTTCTATGCAGAGGTCACCAACCTGACTATCCCTACATTCTATAATTTGAACAACTCTTCAGAGAAGCCGACAGTAGATCAGTACAAGCAGCTCCGTCGCTTGATGGGTGCATACGGTCAGATTGATCTTGGCTGGGACAACTGGGCATACTTGACAATGACTGCTCGTAACGACTGGTCATCTACCCTACCTAAGGGCAATCGTTCTTTCTTCTATCCAGGTGTTACCGGTAGTGTTATCTTCTCTCAGTTCTTAACACCAGAGATGCAGAAGATTATCACCTTTGGTAAAGTACGTGCAGCTTGGGGTAAGACAGGTAATGATGCAAATGTATACATGACCTCTTCTGTATTTGCACAAGGTGGAGCAAACACATCAGGTTGGGGTACTAGCCAGTTCCCATTCACAAATGGTAACTATAATGCATATTCTGTAGGTAACGTATTGGGTAGCCCTACTTTGAGTCCAGAGATGACAACAGAGTTTGAACTCGGTTTGAACATGGCATTCCTTCAGAATCGCTTGTCATTCGATGTATCTTACTACAATAGAGTATCAGACAAGCAGATATTCTCTCTGGCTATGGATCCTGCTTCTGGTTATACCGCACAGAACACCAACCTCGGTAAGATTCGTAACCGTGGTGTCGAGGCTTTGATCAGCGGCACACCAATTAAGACAAAGGATTTCAAATGGGATATTTCCCTCAACTGGACATTGAACCGCAGCAAGGTAATTTCTCTTCCAGAAGAACTCGGTGGAGAGTCTGTAATCTATGGCTTGAGTGGCGGCACAGGTCTCTATGCCATCGTTGGCGAGGAGCTTGGTGTGTTCAAGGCTTACACTTCACAGCGTGATGTCGAAGGTCACATTATCGTTGACCCTAAGACCGGTCTTCCTCTTAAGACTACAGAGCAGCAGATTGTTGGTAGCATGAACAGCAAGTATCAGATGGGTATTTCCAATACCTTCTCTTACAAGGGCGTAAGTTTATCATTCGATTTCGATATTCGTAAGGGCGGTGTGATGTATTCTCGTACCAAGAGCGTCAACTATTTCGTTGGTAACGCTATTCAGACTGCTTACAACAGCCGTCATCCATTCATCGTTCCGAACTCTGTAGTTCAGACAGGCACAGATGCCAACGGCGCTCCTGTATATGGCGAGAACACAACAGCATTGAATGCAACCAACCTTTATAACTACTGGAACAATGGTGCAGACAATTACGATGCCGATTTCTTGGTTGACAAGAGCTATGTAAAACTTCGTTCCGTAGTACTTTCTTGGGATCTTCCTAAGGCTTGGCTTGCCAAGACATTCTTGACTGGTGTCAAGGTATCTGTCTTCGGAAACAACTTGTTCCTCTGGACACCTTCTAGCAATACTTTCATCGACCCAGAGTCAACCTCTTTCGGTAACGACTTGTCTGGTAACTATGGTGAGTATTCTGCCAACCCAAGTTCTAGAAAGATTGGTTTCAATGTTTCAGTTAAATTCTAATAAGAAAGCTAATTATGAAGAAAATATTAGTATATAGCGCAGCTTGCCTCTTGGCGCTTTCGAGCTGCGACATGGATATCAATGACAACCCAAACTATCCAAACAATGGTGACGTGACACCAACATTGGTTTTCCCTTCTGTGGAAAATGCCTTGGCAGCAGTGCCTGGTGATGCTATGTTCACAAATGCCGGTTTCTTTGCCCAGTATTTCGAGCAGCGCCCTGAGGCTAACCAGTATAACGATGAGGCTGAGCTTCATTTCGACGAGTCTTCATCATTGTTCGACCGTTGTTATCGCACCATCTATGCAGGTGCCATGATGGATATCAAAGATGTAGAGAGCAAGACAAATAACAAGGCAGACCTGTTCGCTTGCAAAGTGATGACAGCCTTGGGCATGCAATACATGGTAGATGCATGTAGCGATGCTCCATATACCGAAATGTGCCAAGGCAACGCCAATCCTACTCCAAAGTGGGACGATGGTAAGACTGTCTATACTTCGGTTTTAGCTGCCATGGATGAGGCTGAGGCTGCTATTCCTGAGGGAACAACAACCCTTTCTGTGACAGACCCTATGTTCAATGGTCGTTTGGATGCATGGAAGCGTTTTGCTAATGGTCTTCGTCTGCGTATGTACATGCGCTTAATTGATGGCGGTGTGGATGTTGATACCTATACAACTAAGGCAAAGGCTTTGGTAGCAGAGAACCTGTTGCCAAATTCTGATTGCACATTTAATGTATATAGTGATGCAGAAGGTCAGTGGAACCCTTGGTATGCAGCCATTCGCGGTTTAAAGACCAATAATTTCTGCGCAGCTTACCCTATTGTTTCATATTACAACTTGACCAACGACCCTCGCTTGTCAACTACAATGGAGGCTAATAAAGCCGCAGGAAAGTATGTTGGTCAGATTCCTGGTGCTAAGACTCTCTACAAGGAGTGGACTGGCAAGGACTGGAAGAACAAGGAAGTAAGCGAAATTAAATATGGAGCGATTGCTGCAATGCCTATCTACATCATGCAGCAGTCAGAGGCTGAGTTCTTGAAGGCAGAGGTTGAACTTCGCTTCAACAACAATGCAGCTGCAGCTAAGGTGGATTATGAGAATGCTGTTCGTGCAGATCTCGTTTCTCGCGGAATCGACGACAGTGCTGTGAGTACTTTCTTGTCTGGTGCTAAAGTAAACTTTGACACTCAGGCTACAACTGCTGACAAGCTCAAACTCATCTATATGCAGAAGTGGGCTTCCTTCTTTATGCGCAATCATATGGAGGCATGGTCTGAGCAGCGTCGTACAGACGTTCCTGCACTTTCCACTGCTACTGCCAAGGAAGTATTTGAGAATTCTACTAAGTACATAGCAGGTGATATGATCAATCCAGGTCTTAACTATTATGGCAACAATAATCTCTGCAAGCGTATGCCTTACCCAGAGAATGCCCGCAAGTACAACAAGAATACACCTGCAGTCAAGACTTTGGCAGACCCAGTATTCTGGGATGTAAAATAATTCACTATACAAAAGAATAGTGAGATTCATTAATTCACAAAAGACAAGAAGAATATGAAAAAGATATTATTTTATACCTTGATGCTCTGCCTCTCATCATTTGCATTGACATCTTGTAATGATGATAACGATGAGCTGACAGATGCTAAGGTTACCTATTATCCAATCTTGGAAATTCAAGGCAAAAAATTTGTGGAAGTTCCTATTGGTACTACATATACCGAGTTGGGATGCAAAGGTACATTGCGTGGGGAGGATTGTACTTCTAGTATAGTTACCACAGGTTCTGTAGATACAAATAAACCAGGGCTATATAGTATAGTTTATTCTTATACTAATCCAGAGGGATATGTAACTAGTGATACTAGAACTGTAGCAGTTTGTGATCCTACTATTACAACAGACATCTCTGGCACTTATAAAACAACAGCAGATTCATACGTAAATCTCATAGGTGTAAGAAACAATTTTCCTATTGCCAATAATACCATAAAGATAACCAAAAAAGCTTCTGGTATTTTTTACATAAGTGACTTTATGGGTGGTCTTTGGAACCAAACTTTTGGTAATGGTACGAGTTGTGACATGGGAGGATATCTCCAGTTGCTAGCAGATAATAGTATTGTTATGCTATCTAGTTATTGTTCAGCTTTTGACAATGGAGCTAACGAAATCACCAATGGCAAGTACGACCCTGCTACAGGTAAAATTTCATACGAAATGAGTTATGAAAACTCATATTACAACCATGAGTTTTTCATTACTTTGCAAAAATAAATATTTTAGTTAGAGTATAAGATTATGAAGAAATATATTTCAATGTTCATGGTTGCCTTGGCTGCAACTTTTACATTTGTTTCTTGTGATACTGAGACAGATGAGAAAGCTGGAGGTACAGCTGTTGAGAAAATGGCAGGTCTTTGGGAGGTAACAGTAGATGTTGTTGATGAACAAGGCAATGTACTTGGTAAAGATCCATTAAAACTTGGCACAATCAACATTAACACTTATAATACTGCAGCTAATGATGCTGATAAGATGTGGCTTGATGATGATGCATTCTATGGGGTTAAGATGAAGGTGAACGTAACAGACTATAACAATGGTAAGTTTGAAGGAACACCAAATACATCTTACAATCCTTCAGATGCACGGGCTGGCAACATCGAGTTCCTCAAAGGTCAGGTTCTCTATGGTCAGGGCAAGAACCTTCATGGTATGCCTGTAGACAGCATTTGTTACACCGTGAAGTTTGATGATGACCAGAATGCTTGTATTTATCGTATCTCTGGTACTCGCCACTCAGGTTTCACTGAGTAATCAGAAATTATAAATACTATATAATTAAGGTGTATCCTTATTGCTCAACACAATGGGCAAAGGGATACACCTTTTTCTTTTTATTTATCTCCCTCTCTCTCAAACATTTTCAACCATACAGGTCGAATTCTTTCAGTAGCAAGTCTTGCCAACTTGTCTTGCACCTTCCAGTATGAGTGGCTTCCTTCCGTGACTGTCTTTCCATTTTAACAATTGCGATATAAGTAGTCTTTCCATACGCTAAAAATTATGTTTTGGCAAAGATACTAATAAACAGTGAATTACGCAAGGAAAATCACATTTTCCTAAGGACTTTTAGGGGCTTAAATCGAGAATTCTGTCGTAATCTCAGAAAAAAAGCAAGATTACGACAACTTTTAAACGAGAAATCTGTCGTAATCTCGATAAAAAAGTGAGATTGCGACAGATTTTCATGAATTTTCTCTTTAATTACTTGTCTACGGTAGAAGAAACATTGTTCTTCTCATAGAAAGCTTTGTATTCTTCACCACCATACTTCAGACCGAGGTCTTCGCCGGCGATACCATCGCAGAAGCCCTTGTAAGCCCACTTGCGCTTGTAGTCCTTGTCGAAGAGGTTAGGCACCTGGCCCTTGAGCCAGTATTCGTGCTCAGCCTCGTTGTCTGACAGACTCCAGATGGTGATACCGCTCTGCTGAGCCTCTGGCACATTTGCCTTGTAGCTCTCCACAATCATGCGGTAGGCATCGCTCTGTGCCTTGTACTGGTTGCTGGATGGAGTGCCGGTGCCGAGAGAAAGGTCGAGCTCGGTTACACGAACCAGCTTGCCTGTGGCAGCCATCGTCTGGAACATGGCATCTATCTTTGCCTTCAGCTCCGCAATGCTGGCTGCGTTCTTCTCAGCATCGTCGCTGCAATTGAGGGTGACGTGCATCTGGGTACCGATACCATCTACAATAGGAGAGCCGTTCTTCTCATCTATTTCCTTTGCGAACTTGATGAGCGCTTCGAGCTTCTTAGGAGAGGTCTCCAGGTTGTAGTCGTTGACGAAGAGCTTGGTATCTGCAGGCAGATATTTGCGTGCCAGCTGGAATGCCTTGACAGGGTAATCCTTTACGTAATAGCCCCAATACCAGTGACCTGATTCCCAGTTGAGGCTCAGACCATCTGCTTCTGACTCGGTAGGTTCGCTGTCGCCTTCCATTCCGAATACACCATCATATCCACGGCGACCATAGCTGCCGTCGGCGATAGGTTCGTTGATGACATCGTAGCCGAAAGGCACCACGTTCTTTTCCTTCAAGTGATTAGCTACACCGCTTACCCATGCTTCCATTGCACCTTCGAGGGCAGCCTGCTTCTCGGCAGGAGTCTTCAGTACGTAGTACATCTTGCTGCCGGCACGGGTGGCCTTTCTTGCCTTTCCGTTTCTAGCCAGAACATACTGGATGCCTCTTGTTGCGGTACTCTGATCCTTGGCAAGACCGAACTTGATGTTATCTATATAATAGGTAGCGCCTACCTTGCCGAAGTTGAGGATGATGCGGTTGGCGTCATCGTAAGCCGGGGTAAAGGTGAATTCGCATTTCACCCAATCGGTACCTACGTTGAAGGTATTGTAACCGCCTTGAGAACTGTATGTGGTTCCATTCTGATACTGGAACTGCAATTCACCTGCAGAAGAAGTAGACCTGGCATAGAACTGGATGATATACTTCTTGCCTTCCTGCAGCGCATCGTCGAAGGTATAGGCACACTGGGCTTCCCATGCATTGCCGTCGCCCTTGTTCTTCAAGGCAAGAGCCTTGCTGTTGTTATAGCCTACGCCTTCTTCTACTTCGGCACTTTCCTTGTTACTACCCCAAGAGCCCCAATTGCCTGTAGTTCCGCCTTCGAAATCTGATGCATCACCTGCAAGTACATTGTTCATCGGGTCTTCCTGCTTTAAACCAAACTGGATATCGTCGATGGTATAGGTAGCGCCTACCTTACCGAAGTTGAGGATGATGCGGTTCACATCATCATATTTGTCAATGGTGAACTCATACTGGAAGGTTTGCCAGTCGGTACCTACGTTGAAAGTATTATATCCGCCCTGAGAACTGTATGTGGTTCCATTCTGATACTGGAATTGCAATTCACCGGCAGGAGAAGTAGACTTCGCCTTGAACTTGATGACGTATGTCTTGTTCATCTCCAGATAATCATTGAATGTATAGGCACACTGGGCTTCCCATGCATTGCCGTCACCCTTGTTTTCAAGGACGAGTGCTGCCGTGCCATCCTGTCCGGCTCCGGCTACCGCTCCTGCTTCATTCTTGTTGCTGCCCCAAGCACTCCAACCGCCAGTGGTACCGCCATTAAAATCGGCAGCATCGCCTGAGAGAACGTTGGCAATATCTCCATCACTTTCTACCACCAGGGTAGGGGCGATGAGCGATTTCAGATAAGTCTGGTTCTGCTGGGTGTGCCAGAAGAAGTTATGGCCGTAGAGTTGCATGTTGCCATCCAATGCTGAAAGCAGTTTGTCTACGGTAGCGAAGTTCAGAGAACCGCTGTTGCCCATAATGGCATCATTCTTCATCGCATTGCCCGGTGTAAAGACCTGATAGTTGGCATTTGCCAGATCGCCTTCGCCATTCTCGTTATTCGCATATAAGTCAGCACCCATACCGATACCGATTTTCATGTTCGGTGTGTACTGCTGGGCATAGTCCTTGATATTATCGTAGTTGGCGATGACTTCTTTTACGGCGATAGGAATCTCTGCCTTGGTAACGTCAGCATGATTGGCTGGCTTACCCCACTGCATGATCTGGTCGTCGCAACCAGTGAGTAGCATCGCTGATGCTACTACTGGTATCATTATCTTATTGATTTTCATCATGATTTTCATTTAAGGGTTATTATTCTGTTGCTGTTTCGTCATCATTGAAGTCCTTTACCGTGATAGACTTGGTGCTGACAACGCGGAAGTTGTCTACATAAATCTTCAGGTTGAAGGTACTTGCCTTGTACTTGATGTCGTCAGAGAATTCCAGGTCGCTGTTGGCGAGGAACAGGACGAAGTTCCTGTATGAACCTCCGTTTCTGTCTTCTACAATCTTCTGGAAGGTTACGTCTGGATCCTTCTCCGGGTCGTAATTGCCAAAAGCAGTCATCGGAATGGTGATGGTCTGCCAGCGTTCGCCTGTGCTCCAGGCTGTATGAGAACCATCCTCTGTGTTCAGCCAAGGAACCCATACGGTAGCTGTGTTGGTGTACTCTGCGCTGTACTTTGTAGGAGCTGATCCCCAACCATAGCCGTTCAGGTTGTTCTGCAGAGAGATTTCGAGCTGACCTGTGAGATCCCATGGCTCCGGACAATAGATGTCGAACTGGATAGCCAGGTCGGAAGCACTTGTCTCGGCAGGGATGGTGGTGTACATGCGGCTCCAGTCGTCGTTTGCATTATCGTTGCCTGCTGTCGCCCAGTATTTGCCGTTACCGCCTGCATCCAGACCGCCTGCATCGAGCAGAGACTGTGGAGCGAGCAATGCTACCTTGCCACGGCCGGTGTTGAGAGGATCGTCTACCAGGTCATCGGTTCCGTAAGTAGCACTCCATGAACCCAGTTCGCCATTTCCATCGAAATCGGTAATGAAGTTGCCGAAGTCGTTGAAATAGGTTGGTGACTTGGCTGTACCATTGGCACCTTCGCTGGTGATGGAACCCGACTTGGTGAGGTCGGCAGAACTTGGAACGGTAAAGCTGTACCATTTGCCGTCGGCATCATTGCGGATGCCATCAGTAATTTCTGTACCGTCAGGAAGTGTAATCTTGGTAGTTTCCTGCAGGTTGGCTCCATAAACGGTTACCGTTTCGCCAGCCTTAGGCAAGGTGTTGTCTACACTTGTAACAGCAGGTGCAGCTGCACGAATGGTAAATTCGTAAACCAGCTTGTTGTTATCGTTCTTGTAGAATACGATGGTATTGCGAACGTCAGCATCTGCCTTGTCTATCGGAGTAGCGGCATTCAGCGTAACCCATACATTATTATCGGTCATCAGGGCGTTGTTGAAGTAAGTTTCGTAACCGTTGACATAGATTTTCTTCAAGCCGCTGAAGCCGGAACCTTCAATTCGGAGCAACTGTCCCAGACGGGCAAACTCCACCGGACGATCCTGATTTACCTCGTCGTCCACATTCTCCAGGTATATCTGGTTAATCTGCATTGCAGCCGAGCTTCCGCCGTTGTCGTCATCGCTGCATGCTGTAAGGGTGAATGCAGCCAATGCGAGGCACAATGTCCAGAGATATTTAATTGTTTTCATAATTCTTTATATATTAAAGATGAATGATACAGGTTGTGCCTGTTATTTAAACAAATCGGTGTCTTCTACCTCGCGGTTGCCAAACTGGTAAGCTACGGTAGCTATGTTGCCGTTACCATCTGGCTTGAGGAGAGGATTCTTGGTCTGGTCGGTATCAGCGATAGGCAAAGTCAGATTCTTGGCTGTTGCTGTGGCTACGCTAGGACCTGGTGCAGTATAATCCTCGCTCAGAACATATTCGTGAGTAGATGACTTGAAGTAGCTGGCATTGCGGTACTGGTTGTTGATATAGTTCACCATTTCCTGCTGCTGATAGTAGCCGCGGCGGACGATGAAGTACCAGTACAAGCCTTCGAATGCTGTTTCCAGACGGAATTCGTGACGGATGTCTTCGAAGGAAAGACTGTTCTTGGTAGGAACACCTGCACGGGTGCGTAGCTTGTTGAAATACTTGAGTGCCGTAGCATCGGTAGTCGTTGCGTTATTACCCAATACTGCTTCGGCATAGTTGAGGTAAACCTCAGCCAGACGCATCATGTAAGTATTGATACCCGAGTTGTTGTTCATCGCAAATCCGTTTACAGCATTGGTACCGATGACATACTTCTTGATGTTGGCACCCTGTTCGCCTGGCTTCTCGGTTTCACCATATATATATGGCTTCTCCGGATTGGCAGAAAGTTCAGGATAAGTTTCGCCATAAGAAGCCACGCAGTTGTGACGGCGGATGGCATCATCTACCTTTGTGCCGAGGGTAGGGTCTTCATACTCCTTGAACTCTTCCCAGAGATCGTAAGAGCAGAATGTAGAGCCACCCCAAGAGTTGCCCTGGTTAACCTGTGTGCTCCATGCCAGGAAGCGGGTCATTGATTGGGCAAGACCTCCTTCTGCACCTGCCTGGAACTGCAACTGGAAGATGCTCTCACTATTATTATTAAAGGTAGAGGCAGCAAACAGTTCTGCATAGGTATCAGCCAGCTGGTAAGGTCCCTGCTCAATAACAATGGCGGCAGCCTTCTTGGCAGCATCGAGATAATATTCGTTGCGGGTTCCGCGGTTCTTATCTGTAGCCGCATTGGTTCCGTCGTAACGGCCGCTGGTGGTTAAACCTGCCATTGAGAGATAGAAGCGGCTCAGCATGGCATAAGCTGCATACTTGTTGATGCGGCCTGTAGCAGGAGAGGCTGCTGGCAGATGAACGGCTGCGTACTCCATATCGCGGATGGCATATTCAATGCCGTCTATTCCTGGGTTTGGACTAACTACGTAATTGTTAACCAGACTCTGGGTGTCGTTGTAGATGACAGCGCATCCCCAGAGTGAACTGATATACCAGTAGGCGAGACCACGCATAAAACGGGCTTCAGCAATACCCTGCAGTTTAGCCGTCTCGCTTACGTTGGAAGACGAGTGATTGGCTATGTTGTTGATGGTATTGTTTGCCTGAGCTACAACCGAATAGAGTGACCCCCAAGCTTCGGTAAGACCAATGGAAAGACCAGTCTCAGTGAAGTTTGTATATGGGTAAAGGTAGTCTGAGTATTGAGCTGTGATGTTGTTGGCACGACCATCGCCCATTCCATAATAGAACTTATCATTGAAGTCGTACCAAACATAGCTATATAGCGGCATGACTGCCTGTGATACGGCTTCATCGTTGTCGAAGAAGTTATCCTGCGAAATCTGGTAGGTATTCTTCTGCTCCAGGAAGTCGTTGGCACAACCCGTGAATGAGAGCATTCCCGCCAGCGCCAATGTATATTTTAATATGTTTGTTTTCATGTTCTTGTTACTTTAAGAAGTTGATGATTTAGAACTGCACATTTACACCGAAAGTATAGATGCGTGGTGATGGATAGCGGCTGTAGTCTACACCGTTGAGGAGAGCATTACCGCGCATCGAACCAACTTCTGGGTCGAAGCCATCATACTTGGTGATAGTGAATACATTCTGAACGTTGCAGTAGAGCTTGACGTTGTTCAGAAATGTGTGGCTGAGCCACTTGCGAGGCAAGGTGTAGCTGAGGGCTATGTTCTGGAGACGAATGTATGAACCATCTTCTACATAAGCATCGCTTACACGGTTGTTCTTGTTTACACCACTTTCTGTTGACAGACGAGGCATGATGGAACCGGTGTTAACAACGTAGTAGTTGCGGTAGTCGTCCGGACCGTTTTCATCATACTTAGCCAGACGTGCATAGTCCATCACCTCAGTCAACTGGTTGCTTGTAGAACCGGTGATGTTGAGGAAACGCTTGCCATAGTTCATAATCTTGTTGCCGTAAGAGCCGCTGAACTGGAAGCTCAGGTCGAAGCCCTTATAAGAGAAGGTATTGCCGAAACCGAAGGTGAACTTAGGCTCTGGGTTGCCGATGAAGGTCTGGTCGTTGTTGTCGATGACACCATCGCCATTGATATCCTCATAGATGTAGTCGCCGATGAATACACCACCACTTGTAGGGCTTGTAGCAATCTTGGCACCTTCTGGCAGAGCAACCTGCTTCACGTTGCCGTTGGCATCCTTATACCAGAAATCTTCTGGCTTGTCGAAACGGCCGATAACCTTGTACCCCCAGAACTGACCGATAGGCTGACCTACCCTGGTGTTGGTAACGGTAGCGGTTTCAGAACCGATCTGTACGGTTTGAGGAAGACTACCTGTCTCTGAATCAAGAGATACCACCTTATTACGGTTCAGTGAGAATACGAAGTTAGAGTGCCATGAGAAGTTCTTGTTCTCGATATTGGCGGTGTTGATGGTGAACTCGATACCCTTGTTCTCCAGACTACCTACGTTACCCCAAGGGTTGGAGGCAGTACCATACTTGGAACCTGTACCAGAACCGATGAAGGCTGGCAGGTCGAGCATCATCAGTAGGTCGTTGGTCTTCTTGTAGTACCAGTCGAACACGATGTCGATGCGGCTGTTAAAGAGAGATAAGTCGAAACCTACGTTGGTAGAGTAGGTGGTCTCCCACTTCAGTTCCGGGTTGGCATTATTGGCATTCATGACGCCCACACCCCATGAAGTGGTATAGTTCTTGAGCATGGCTGCATAGGCCCACTGCTGTACGTTCTGGTTACCGGTAGCACCCCAGCCCAAACGTAACTTGAGGTTGTTGATGACCTTGTTGTCCTTCAGGAAGTTCTCCTGGCTGGCGCGCCATGCGAAGGCTGCTGATGGGAACCAACCCCAGCGGTGACCCTCGGCAAACTTGTTGGAGCCATCGCAACGGAGTGTTGCTGTCAGGAGATAGCGGTCAGCATAATTATAGAGTGCACGACCGAAATAAGAGTAGAGCTTGTAGCCGTCCTGGTTACCTTGGGTCAGGTTGATGTTGGCACCTGTTGTTGCACCGGCAATGAGGTCGGTTACTGAGTTTGAAAGATAACCGGAGTTGCTGGCAGCAAAGTTCTCCCAATAGCTCTGGCTCATTTCCTGACCAGCCATTACATTAATATTATGCTTCTCGGCTATTGTACCGTTGTAGGTCAGGATGTTGCGCCAAGACCAGTACTTGGTATCATTCTTGTACCAGGCACCATCGCGCTGTGAACTCTCGCGCACGCCAAACTTATAGTCTGGTTGGTATGTCTTTGTCTTGTTGAGATTATAATCTGTAGAAAGCTCAGTCTTCAAGGTAAGTCCCTTCAGGAGAGTTGCTTCCAGATAAGTATTAATACGGAAGTTGAGTCGCTTGGCATAGTTGGTCTTGATTTCTGCCAAAGCTACTGCGTTGTCTGGCATCCACTGGTCGTCTGGTCCGTCATAACCACCATTTGGATTGCGCACGGCAACAGAAGGCTGAGACTTCAATGCGGTCATGATGATGTCCCAGTTTTTCTCCATTTCCTGCTTTGAATCAGAGAGTGAGAAAGAAATACCGCCCTTGAGCCATTTCTTGAGTTCGGTATCAATGTTACCACGCAAGGTCTGGCGCTTGAAGCCTGTCTTCAGACCGATACCAGCCTGGTTGAGGTAGCCGGCAGAAATAGCGTAGGTAGTGCGGCCGTTACCACCAGAAAGAGAAAGACTGTGGTTGGTCATGAAGGCTGTACTGAACAGTTCGTCCTGCCAGTCAGTACCGTCGCCGAGAAGTTCAGGGCGCAGCCAGGTGCTGGATGCTGGTTTGATCTTGGCATCAGAGATAGCATTGTAGTGCTCAGCATACTGTTTCAGGTTCATCACGTCAAGTTTCTTAGGCATAGCCTGCCAACCCACATAACCATCGTAGGTTATCTGAGCCTCACCATTCTGACCACGCTTGGTGGTAATCATGATGACACCATTAGATGCGCGTGAACCATAGATAGCGGTAGCCGAAGCATCCTTCAGAATATCCATAGTCAGGATATCGCTAGGGTTGATGCCTGCCAATGGGTTGGAATTTCCATTGTCAGAACCATCTGAGTCGATGATGACACCATCGATAACGAAGATAGGTTGGGAGGTGGCATTCAGAGAGTTCGTACCGCGGATGCGGATGGTACTACTACCACCAGGAGTACCTGTGTTGGCTTGAATCTGCACACCGGCAGCACGACCCTGGAGAACCTGGTCGATACTCGTTGTGACTGATTTCTCAAAAGCTTTGTTGTCTACCTGGGTAACCGCACCGGTCAAATCGGCCTTGCGCATGGTACCATAACCTACTACCACCACCTCGCTAAGAGCCTGGGCGTCGGTTACCAGAGTTACATCAATAGGACCATTGCCAACTTTCACCTCCTTATCTTTATAGCCAAGATAAGAAATCTGTAAAGTTGCACCTTTTGGGGCTTTCAGGGTGAAGTTACCGTCCAGGTCGGTAACGGTTGCCATATTTGGCTGCCCCTTCACACGAACTGTCGCGCCAATGATTGGACCATCGTCTGCGACCACTGTACCTTTTACATTACCGTTTTGAGCCACTGCATTCTGGTATGGGAATGCAACGAACATAAACAATAATGACAGGTACTTTAAAGCATTACCTGCATGTCTCATGATTAATTGGTTTTTGTGATTTAATTGGTTTAAAACTTGTTCGTTGGTTTATATACGAATTTCGTTTTTATTGATTTTCTGCTGCAAAGATATGTCCTTTTTCGTAAAGTACAGTTAAAATTTGTATCTTGCGTGTTTTAAAATGTTTCATGAGCAATAAAATAGACATATTAGAGCAGAAAAAAGGGGATATGCAGCTGCAAATCCCCTTTATACCTTATTATATATAGACGTTTTAGTATTCGTATAGCTTGATGTGGAGTATTTTATTGTCTCCACATGAGATGCGGGCATGGCGCCCCTGGTGGTCCTGATCGCCATTATCACGACGGATAAACTGTAATTTGCCGTTTTTGTCTATTTCAACCTGGTCTACATATCCGATACCGATACGCTTACCTTTGAAGGTTGTGGCTTGTGTCTTTGTTTCGGTTCCACCGTTGTCTACAAATCCGTCCTCACCGAGTTTCTTTTCTTCAGCTTGCGCTTTTTCAGTCTTGCTTTGGAAGACTACGACGATTCCATTACCGGCTATGATGTATTCGTTCTTGGCTAGTTTCACAATCAAGCCACCGCCTTCTGGCCATTTACTTCCATCTGTAGCGCGAGGATCCCATGGTAGCGTGAAGAAATGACGGCAGGTCATGGTAATATCTCCATCTTCAATGATGCGCTCTTTATCTTCCTGGTCGAAGAGTAATCCCCAGTTTTTACCCTTTCCCTGATGCTGAAGCAGGATAGGAGAGAGTTGGCCGATAACCTTATATGAACGTCTGAGACTGTTCTTCACCTTGTAGTTAGCTTCATCGAGAGCAAACGGACTGAAACTGATGGCATCTGTTTCACCGAAGGTATAATATGCCTTTACACCGCTATTGATATCGCATTTCACTTCTGGAGTGAAGAAAGGATTGTCGGCACGCTTGTATTTCTCTACCCATCCCTTGTAACCGGTATCATAGATATCTGGTGCAAAGATGTCGATACTTGGTGCACCGCATTTCCAGATATCAATCAGATGGGCAAGTGGTCCGGCAGAAGGATATTCGCCTGGTTTTCTGTCACGGCTGTTCATTGCAGCATTTACATACATCGGAATATTGTAGATGGCTTTGCCTGCTGAGGCTAGTTGCTCTACATACTTGGCATAATAATATGCTTGGAATTTCTCGTCAGCATAACGGTCTGTTCCGAAAACTTCTGCCCATGTACCTTTTTTCTTGAGCTTGAGTGCCTTGAGCAATGGAGTAGGAACAGACTGTCTGTAAGCTTTTTCGGCAAGAGGAGAATGGTCGCGGGCAGATTCGAGCATGCCGATTTCGTTTTCTACCTGCATCATGATAACGGTATTCTCCTGACTGTCTATGGCTTTAATGTGCTTCATCAGTTCGCAGAATGCTCGTTTGTCTGCTTGAAGCAGGTTGTCGCTGAAGGCAGTGCATATCTCCAATGGCTTGCCATTCTCGGTGAGTGAACGAGGGAAACGCTTGGTGTTTTCCTTTACCCATAGTGGTGCATAGCAGCTCATGGAGTTCTTCCAGGCACCGAACCATAGGAAGACAATTTTCAAGTCATGCTTACGGGCAGTTGTGATGACGCTGTCTACAAGTGCAAAATCATATTTGCCCTCATTAGGTTCTACAAATTCCCAATATGCAGAAACGAAGACGGAGTTGACTCCGCTATTCTTCATCTTTTTCAATGCTTTCCTGATGTCGGCAGGACTTGTTGCTGCTGAGTTGCTCAATTCGCCAGCCAGGAGAAGCATCGGCTTGTCATTGACAACAAGCTGGGTTGCAGAGCCTTGCTTCTGCAGTTTCACTCCAGCTTGTATGTTGATGCAGCATAATAATGCAAGAAAAGATAATACGATCTTATTCATAGATCTTCATTTTAGAAAAGGTTTGAAAATACTTGAGACAGGTATTGCGCCATTCCTTTGCATTCTCCAACTGTACATTGAGCAGAGAGTCTGTATGTTGCCATTCCTGCTCATGCCCCTTCATATACTGCTTGGCTGAGGTATGCCAGAAGTCGCGGTATACTTCTACCATCGCCACACCCATGTTGTACTTCATGCAGAGTTCCTGCCAGAGGGTGCTGCCTGATTTCATCTTGTAAGTCCAAGGCACATGGTGGAACCAGAGGAGATATTCCTCAGGGCAAGTTGCGATGTTGTCATACATACTGCGGTAAGGTTCCGGATACTGACCAACGGCATCTGTACCTTTGGATGACCGGTCGAAACCTACGCCCTGTGCATCTGCCTTATGGTAGTATACCGGGCACCATTCCAGAGGATAACTTGCGATGAAACCATCAGGTTCAGGACCGTAGTGGTGGTCGAACTTGAAGATATGATGCAAGCCCAATGGCATCATATAGTTGACGCAAGCTTCACGTGAGGTCATCATCATCATCTCTACCGGCTTGGTAAATTTCTCGTCCTGGTTTTCGTAGGTCTGTACGAGCCATTCGTGAGCAATCTCCTCGGCTGTAAGTGAAGGATTCCATGCCAATCGGCCAAAAGCATACCAGTTAGCCTGAGAGAAAGGATGACCGCACCAGTTGGCATCATCACCGATATTGGCTACGCCTGAGATTCCAACCAGTCTGTCTGGATTAACAAAGCCAAAGAATTCCTTCCACATAGGAGCGAGATAGGTGAGGTGCTTAGACTGACCGAGATATTCCTGGGTAATCTGAAGTTCTGCTATCTGTGGAGTCTGTTTGATGTTGTCGAAGATAGGAGCGTATGGTTCACGAGGCTGGAAGTCGAGCGGACCATTCTTAGACTGTAGGATGACGTTGTCGCGGAATTTGCCATCCATACCTTTGAATTCGCTGACAGCTTGCTTCACACGGTCTTCTCCCTTATGGTTAGCACCATATACAAAGCTTCGCCACATGATGATGCCTCCGTATGGTTTGACGGCATCGGCAAGCATGTTGGCTCCATCGGCATGTGTGCGGTGGTAGTCGCCAGGACCAGGCTGTCCTTCAGAATTGGCTTTTACGAGGAAACCGCCAAAGTCAGGGATGGTAGCATATATCTCTTTTGCCTTCTTCTTCCACCACTGCTGAACCTTCTTATCCAGTGGGTCTGCAGTCTTGGTGTAGCCTAAAGCCATAGGCGAAGCGAAGTTGATGCTGAGGTATACCCGGATACCATAAGGACGCAGGATGTTGGCAATGATCTTCACCTTGTTAATATATTCTGCGGTCATCATCTTTGGCGATGCGTTTACATTGTTCAGTACGCTTCCGTTGATACCCAAAGAGGCGTTGGCACGGGCGTAGGTGATGAGACGGTCGTGCAGACTCTTGCTGATGCTGCCGCCCTTACCGTTTTTGCCGAGTTTGATTTCTTCCCATTTGAAGATGCTCTTTCCGGCATAGCCACGTTCGATGCTGCCATCGAGATTATCCCAATGGTTGAGAATGCGGAGACTCACTTTTGGTTTCTCGGTCTCATCGATAGCTTTGCTGAAGTTCTGCTGATTGCCGCTACCTGTGTTGTAGGCATCAGTGTTCTGAAGTCGAATTAACTCGTAGGCACCATAGAGCAAACCGATAGGATTGCTGGCGGTGATAGTTGCTTCGTACTGAATGTTGTCGCCTTGCTGGGCAGGACGGGCGTAGATGTTATAGCCCTCGCCCAGGTTGAGACTCTTGTCTATCTTGAGCTCAACATTCTTGCCACGCCAGTTGTTTTCTAGCTCCTGCTTGGCAATCTTGGCTGTTGCATCATCAGGCAACTGTGAGATGACTTGGCATGAGTTAGCATACTGCTTTCCGAGCCATAACTGTGAACCATCACTCTGTGCAGAAACATGGAGTGATGTAAGTACCGTAAATAATAAAATGAGGTATTTCTTCATATCTTTGCAGATCGTTAGTTTGTATTGTTATTGTTTCTGCTGCAAAGATACGAAAAAATACCTTTTATATATATAGCGGTCGTTTATTTTTCATTTCTCTTTGTTTCAGCATACTCGCTAGGCGACATGCCATAGTGTTTTTTGAACACGGTAGAGAAGTGTGTCTGGTTGTTGAAACCAACAGAGTAGGCTACCTGCGTGATATTAATCTGCCCCTCTTCGATGAGTCGTGCCGCCTGTTCCAGTCGGAGGTTACGTATAAATTCTCCGGCAGAAACACCAGCAATCTCCTTCAGCTTACGGTGGAGCTGTGCACGGCTGATACCTACCTCCTCGGTAAGTTTCTCTACATTGAGGTCGGGATCGGCAAGGTGCCCGTTGATATATTTCATCACGCGTTCCATCAGGGCATCGTTATTGCCCTTTACCTGAATCTGCTCAATCTTCGCCTTCTGGCCCTGTGCTCCGCTGTATTTGCCGCGGATGCGTCGCACATTATCCACCAGGTTGTCGATAAGGATATGCAACTCTTCCATGTCGAAAGGCTTTGCCAGGAAAGCATCGGCTCCTCTGCGAAGTCCCTCCAACCGGTGTTCCACCTCGCTCTTCGAGGTGAGCAGGATGACAGGAATATCGCTAATGTTGCTGTTGCTCTTGATGTTCTTGAGCATGGTGATTCCATCCATCTCCGGCATCATCACATCGCTTATCACGAGGTCGTACTTGCCGGTGAGCAGCATCTTCAAACCTTCCTTGCCGTTGCAGGCATGCTCAAAGCGGTACCAGTCGCTCAGTTCGGTCTTGATGTATTGGGCAATCTCGCTGTCATCGTCAACTATCAGGATATTGAAGTTGCGGTTGGCCTGTACTTTCTTTTTGGTAATCTCCTGCTCCTTCTTGTCTTCTTCTTCCAGTATCTCGCCTGGCTGCAGATGGCTGTTGCCCAGCGGAATGCTTACTTCGAAGCAGGAACCCTTGATGCCGTCGGTACGGTTGTAGGCCTTGATCTTGCCTCCGTGCATTTCTACAAACGCCTTACAGAGGTTGAGTCCGATACCGGTTCCTTCGATATGGAGACCGCTGCTGTTGTTCCCCTGGTAGAAACGTTCGAAGAGGCGGTCGGTCTTCTCTTCCTTCAGTCCGATGCCTGTATCTTCTACCCTGATGGTGGCATTCTTTTCGCCTTTACCTATGATAACAGTAATCTTGCCGCCATCAAAGGTATACTTCATGGCATTGGAGAGCAGGTTGGAGATAACCTTGTCAAAGTTGATGCGGTCTATCCAAACCTTCAGCTTGCCTTTATCGCTGCTGAGGCTTTCGTCTTCTTTGAGCTCAAGGGTGATGTTGCGCTCCTGTGCATTGAAGCGGTAGAGCGATACGATGCCATGCAGGAAATCCTTGAGCGGAGTCTCCTGGCAGTGAAGATGCATCTGGTTCTTGTCTATCTTTCGCTCATCAAGTATCTGGTTTACCAGAAGCAGGAGGCGCTGGGCATTGCGGTCGATGGTATCGATATCCTGTTTGCTTTCGGCATCTGTTAATCTTGTTTTCAGCTTGTTGAGCGGCCCCATGATCAATGTCAGCGGCGAGCGGATATCGTGGGTGGCATTGATGAGAAACTGCATCTTGGTCTCTTCCAGGTCTGCCTTGCGGCGGCGCTCGTATGTATAGATAACATACAGGATGACGCTTGCTGTGATCAGGATATAGAGGAGATATGCCTCGGGTGATGCATACCAAGGGTCGCATACCTTGATGTTGATGATGGTAGGATTCTTGGAATATCTGCCATTGCTGGTAGCTCTCACCTCCAGCGTATAGTCGCCCGGTTTCAACTTGTTGAATGCTACGGCATTGGCTCCCTCATTGGTGCTGTTCCATTTGCCGTCGTTGATGCGGTATTGGAAACTGATATTGTCGGTGTTCCTGTAGTTGAGCAGCGAGAACTCCAGAGTGAATGAATTCTGGGAGTAAGGAATGCTGAAGTCTTTGACCATACAGTTGATTGGCTTTCCGTCGATGATGAAGTTGGTGAGATGTACATCTCCCAATTCCATCTTCTTGGCTCTGACAACGTCAGGATAGAAGGTTGTGATACCATCACTGGTTCCGAAGGCGATAAGGTCGCTGGCGGTATGCATGGAAGAGCCCAGCACGTACTCACGGGTAGTAAGTCCGTTGCCGTTGATGTGCCCGATAAACTGTCTGTTCTTCTGTTCGTACTGCCAGATGCCCATGGTTGTACTTACCCACAAGTCACCCTTCTGGTCTTTGATGATGCTGCAGACCTGCTTGCCTTTCAACGCTTCTGCATGAGGGAAGTTCTTCGTCTTGTTGCTCTTTCTGTCAAACAGATAGAGTCCTTCTTCGGTACCGATGATAATATCGCCGTTCTTTCCTTCGCAGATACCATTCGCCTGTCTGTCTTTCAGAATGTTGAGCCATCCGAAATCCTTGAAACTGAGCGTTTTGGTATTGAGACAGGAAACTCCATTAGAGGTTCCTATCCATAAATGGCCTGTATGATCGAGCGCCATGCTTCGCACCCAGTCGTTGCAGAGAAATCCTTTATCGCCTCTTTGCTGCATATTCAGAACGGTAACCTTGCCGCTTTCCACATTATATATATATAGGCCTTTGCTGTATACAGAAATGTAAAGGTTGCCCTGTGCATCGTCAGTCATACAGTAGATGCCGGCGCTGGTAAAGGTGAGTTTCTGCTGGTATGTACCTGTATGAGGGTTGTAGCTGTAGAGTGCGCTACCATTGCTGATCCAGTAATCGCCACGTCGGTCTTTATAGATGATGCAGGTACCTGCAGGTGACTGAGGGTGAGCGATTATCTTGCCTGAAGCATCAAAACAGAATACACCACTGTTCTGTACCGTACACCATGTTTCACCATTTTCGCCTTGTGCAATAGATGAAACGCTGCTTCCGATGATGTAGTTCTGTGCAGAGAAACTCCAGCTGTTGAAAGCCTGCTGGCGCTGGTTGATCAGGTACAGACCTTTGTTGTAACATCCTATCCAGAGATTGTTGTCCTTATCTTCGATGATATCGTTGACGAAGGCGGTAGCCAGATTGAAACTGCTGTTACTGTTCTCCAACTGTTCTACCCTGTTGCTTCCCTTTCTGATCATGAGAACACCATGTTCAGAAGTGCTGATATAGAGGTTGCCTTCGTGGTCGAAGGTAGCATTGTTGATGGTTACATTATTCTGATAACCGCCAAAGTCGTAGCCGGCATCAGCGATGCGGCCTGTGCGGTAATCATAATAGACGATGCCATACATACAGACGATGAGCATGGTCTGCGGACGATGTTGGATGAAAGCCACAGGTGCTCCGCATGGCGATTTAAAGTCTTTGCGCTGCACCTTGCCTTGTTTCTTGATGAAACGGGTGAAGACAGAAAGGTGGCTACTCTGCCAGAGATAATGATGCTTATCTTCGTAGATATGGGTAAAGAATACATCAGAATCGCGCTCAGCGTATTGCCTTTCCTGTCTGATAGTGAAAAGGTCGTCTGTTCCTTTCTGGGTATTTCTGTCTTTTACAGAATAGAGACCATATCCTGCAGTACCCAGCAGGATATCGCCATTGTGACTTTCTACCATAGAATAGATACGTGGCTTTCTGCCATCAGGAAACTGGAGACGGGCGAAATCGTTCGTCTCATAATTATAGCGCATCAGTCCCTTGGCACAACCTATCCACAGGTTACCTTTCTTATCTACCAGCAGGTCGGAGATAATGTTGTCAGTAATGGAGGTTGTGTCTTCTTCGTTGTGCAGATAGTTGGTAAAGCGGTAGCCGTCAAACTTGCTGAGTCCGTATTCGGTTCCCACCCAGATATATCCGTATTTATCCTGCACAATGCAGTTGATAAGCGAACTTGACAGTTTGCCCGATGTGAAGAGTTCACCACTGTCAGCCCATACCATGAGCGAGATGGTGATAGCGAAGAGTGCCGTTAGGCAATGTCTGATATGCTTCATATTTCCTGTCCGTTTTCTTGTTTAAAATAGGTTGTTACGGCTGCAAAAGTAACAAAAAACAATGAAAGAAACAAATTCTAATGCAACAAAATGTTTCATTTCTTTTTGTTTCTTTATCTTTTTGTGTCCTTTTTGCAGGTATGAAACAAATAGAAAAGTAATGGTAACTATTAAATACCTGTTATTTCATTACTTATTAGTAAATTTGCATCGTCAACAACAATAGAAACATTAAAAGCATCATAATAACAATGAAATGAAAAGACAAGCAATCAAAATATTATCGCTGGCGCTCGTATTGGCTACGTCAAGTTCTGTAGCTTTTGCCCAGAAGGTATGGAAAGGATCTTGGGCTACTGCAGTGGAATGGACTGGTAAAGGAGATATGCCTAAGGAAAGCTTGAGCAACCGTTCTTGTCGACAAGTGGTTCATGTATCTTTTGGCGGAGAGGAACTCAGAGTGAAGCTCAGCAATGAGCAGAGCAAGGAACCGGTGGAAATCAAATCGGTGTATATTGCAGATACAGATATTCCTAGCAACTGGGGAATTCATGCCAAGACCGTGAAGTATCTCAAGTTTAATGGCAAGAAGAATGTAACCATTGCTCCAGGCAAGGCTATCTTCTCTGATGATTTGAAATATGCCTTGAAGAGTGGACAGCGTCTCACGATTACCATCGACTATGGCAAGCAGACTCCAGTGAATGCAACATCCCATCGTGGTTCGCGTACTACCTCTTATATAGTAAGTAATGTAAAGGGCAAGGCGGTGAAACCTGCAGATGCAGCTTTCGATAAGCAGGAGAAGGCTGATCACTGGTACAATCTTTCTGCCATTGATGTGAAGACCGATAAGGCTACCCCTGTGGTAGCTATCCTCGGAAACTCTATTACCGATGGTCGTGGAAGTACTACTAACCATCAGAACCGCTGGACCGATTTCCTCTCGGATGCCCTGAATGCAGAGAAGCCATACGGCGTATTGAATCTTGGAATCGGTGGCAACTGCGTGGTGCAAGGTGGATTGAGCGAACCAGCCATGAAACGTTTCGACCGTGATATCCTGGGACAGACAGGTGTAGATAAACTCATCATCTTCGAGGGAACCAACGATATCGGTTGCTGTAGCGGAAATTATGAGCATGTAACAGATACCCTGATTGCCTGCTACAAGGTGCTGATAGCGAAAGCCAAGGCAAAGGGAATCAAGGTGTATGGCGGAACCATCACCCCAACCAAGGGAAACGGCTGGTATTCTTACTGGCACGAGGCGATGCGACAGACCGTGAACGAATGGATCAGAAAAAGTGGTGCCTTCGACGAGGTCATCGATTTCGATGAGCTGACCCGCGATCCGAAAGACCCTCAGCGTCTGAAGGCTGAGTATTCTGACGACTGGCTGCATCTCAATCCGAAGGGATATGAGGCAATGGGCAAGTTTGCCGCAGAGAAATTGAAGTAAATATATTATATGCATCTTTTATGTTATATATATAATAAGGTGTAAACTTAATGACAGAATTAAATATGGAACAGACATCTGTAACACAGGAATCTAAGGGATTCTACAAACTGAATTGGCTACAACGCATCGGATTCGGATCTGGCGACTTGGCGCAAAACCTCATCTACCAGACCATCTGCATGTATCTGTTGTTCTTCTACACCGACATCTATGGACTTAATCCTGGTGTTGCTGCCACCATGTTCTTGGTGGTTCGCTTGGTCGATGTACTCTGGGACCCATTGGTGGGAACTTATGTAGATAAGCATAATCCGCGTTGGGGTAAGTATCGCTCTTATCTCGTCCTGGCGGGTTTGCCACTCACCGTACTTGCCATCCTCTGTTTTTGGAATGGTATGGAAGGACAGACAGAAACCATCAAACTTATCTATGCCTATGTAACATACGTAGGCTTGTCTATGCTTTATACATTGATCAATGTGCCTTACGGAGCCTTGAACTCTTCACTGACTCGCGATACAGACGAAATAACTATTCTTACCTCTGTACGTATGTTCATGGCAAATGTGGGTGGACTCTGTGTATCGGCAGGTGTTCCAATCCTGGTAGCCATGCTCGCTGCAGCCAAGGATCTTCCTATTGAGATGGCGCTCTTCATGGGTTTGGGCTCTTTGCCATCTTTCATCTTTATGCCACTCGTTCCTGCCATCAAGAAAAAGGTGGGCAAGAAGAATATGTTCTATATCTTCCTTACTGTGGCTATCGTGGGTATGGCGATGCTTTATATCATCAGCAAGATGGGACCTGTAAAGGATCATATCACGCTGGTTTATATCGCTCAGTTCATCAAATCAACAGGCGTAATCGTAGCTACAGGATATATGTGGGCTCTGATTCCGGAGGTTATCTCTTTTGCAGAATATACCAGTGGCAAGCGTATTGCCGGCATCGTCAATGCCCTGACCGGTATCTTCTATAAGGCAGGTATGGCTCTGGGTGGTGTTATTCCTGGTGCAGTTCTTGCATGGACCGGTTATCAGGCAGCAGCTGCTCAGGAGAGCAACTCTCTTCCTACCGACAGTAATGCTTGGTTTGTTGCCATGCTGATTTTTGCCCTGGTAGGTTTCGCCCTTCTGGTATTCTGCTTTACCCAAACCAAGGAACGTGTGGTAATGGATGAGAAGGAAACCAAGAATGTAAAGGTGAGCGACCTGTGGACAGAATTCTTCCACAACCGTCCTCTCCGTATCGTGGCGCTCTTCTTCATTACAGCCTTCGCCATGATGTCGGTAGGTAATGCTGCCGGTGCTTACTTCATGAATGATCTGGAGCAGCAGAGTGCGCTGGCACAGGAGGGTATCCGTTGGCTGGTATGTGTGATTCCTGCCATCTTGCTGGGCTTGGCGATGTTCATCATCTCTAAATATGAGTTGACCGATGAGGTTATCGACGACATCAACAAGAAGATTGAGGCCCGACACAAGGAAGAAAACTAGAGACTATAATTATTAACGAGAAAAATAGATATAAGATATGAAAAAGATCACAACTCTGGCACTGGGGCTGATGCTTGCTTCAACAGCTTTCGCTCAAAAAGCGAACTCAGCAGCTCAAATCCCAACATTCCAGGAAACTATGGGTAAGTACTTCCTGGTAGGTGCTGCCGTTAATACAGATTTGCCTGATGGACAAGACCCTGCAGGTGAGGAAGTAGTGAAGAAACAGTTTAACCAGGTAGTTGCCGAAAACTGTATGAAGGGTGAGAAGAATCATCCGGAGGTGAATCGCTTTGATTTCACAGATGGCGATAAACTCGCCGACTGGGCAGAGAAGAACGGCAAGACCTTGATAGGGCATTGTCTGGTTTGGCATTCTCAGCCACCTAAGTGGATGTTTACCGATGATAAGGGTAATCTGGTAAGCCGTGAAGTGCTTATCGGCAGAATGTATAACCATATTATGAATGTGGTTACTCATTATAAAGGTAGAGTAAAGGGTTGGGACGTTGTGAACGAGGCTTTCGAGGATGATGGCTCTTACCGCAAGTCTTTATATTACAAGATTATCGGTCCGGAGTTCATAGAACTGGCTTTCCGCTTTGCGCATGAGGCTGATCCAAACGTAGAACTTTACTACAATGATTATTCTACTTCGAAGCCAGCTAAGCGAGAGGCTATCTGCAAGCTGGTTCGCGATTTGAAGGCGAAGGGTCTCCGCATCGATGCGGTAGGTATGCAGAGCCACAATGGTTTTGATTATCCTGACTATGCTGAGTATGAGAAGAGCATCGAGGCTTTTGCTGGTGAAGGCGTGAAGGTGATGCTGACTGAGCTGGATATGAACATGCTTCCTAATCCGGAAGGATTCGGCGGAGCGGAAATCAGCCAGAAGTTTGAACTTCAGAAGAAGTACAATCCATATGTGAAGGGACTTGACAAGAAGGCACAGAAACTCTTCAACCAGCGTTATCTTGACCTCTTTAAGATTGTAGAGCGCCATAAGGATGTTATCAGTCGTGTTACCTTCTGGGGTGTCAACGATGGTCACTCTTGGTTGAATGGCTGGCCTATCCCTGGCAGAACCAACTATCCACTGCTCATTGATCGTAACAACAATGTGAAGCCAGTGGTGAAGGAAATCGTCAATCTCTTTAAGTAAAATCTCTTTAGATAATATTGTACATCTCTTAAAATAATAAACAACAATGAAAGCAAGATATTTGTTCCCAAAGGATTATATGGCAGATCCATCTGCCAATGTGTTTAACGGTCGCCTGTATGTTTACCCATCTCATGACTGGGATAGCGGCGAAAGCTTCGACGATGATGGCGGTCACTTCCAGATGAAAGACTATCATGTTCTCTCTATGGACGATGTGATGGAAGGTGAGGTAACCGATCATGGTGTGATTCTCGACGTGAAGGATGTGCCATGGGCTGAGAAGCAGATGTGGGACAACGATGTAGTAGAGAAGGATGGCAAGTACTATCTCATCTTCTCTGCCAAGGATTATAATGGTGTGTTCCATCTCGGCGTGGCTGTGGCTGATAAGCCTGAAGGTCCTTTCGTTCCGAATGCCGACCCAATCCGCAAGTCATACAGCATCGACCCTTGCGTGTTCAAGGATGATGATGGCAAGATTTACTGCTACTTCGGTGGTATCTGGGGCGGTCAGCTTCAGTGGTACAAGGACAACAAGGCACTGAAGGATGAGCATCTTCCAGAGGGCAAGGAGAATCCGTTACCATCTCGTGTAGCCATGATGACGGATGATGTGCAGCAGTTTGCAGAAATGCCAAAGCCTGTTGTCATCGTTGACGAAAAGGGTAATGTATTGCCAGCTGATGATCCACATCGCTTCTTCGAGGCCAGCTGGATGCATAAGTATAAGGGCAAATATTACTTCAGCTACTCTACAGGTGATACCCATTATCTCTGCTATGCTGTAGGTGATAATCCTTATGGTCCGTTCACTTACAAGGGCGTTATCCTGGAGCCTGTAGTAGGTTGGACAACCCATCACAGTATCTGTGAGTACAAGGGACAGTGGTATCTGTTCCATCACGACTGTGTGCCATCAAATGATACAACCTGGCTTCGCAGCGTAAAGGTGGCTCCTCTCTTCTATGATGAGGATGATAACATCTTGCCGGTTCAGCCTGAATAAGAGTATTATAAGTTTTAGATGACATACGTTTAGGTTGACTTTTAGGTTTATAATAGTTTTAATGAATAGTTGATATATAAGTTAATGTTAGTTTGGATGAAACGGCATCTTCGTGAGGAGATGCCGTTTTTGCGTATGTTCCTATTCTTTCTTTTCTTCTCTTTCTGCTTTCTCTTACTTTTCATCTAATGTTATTTTTAAGTTATTTCTATCATTTTGTAGGAGATTTCGGATATTTTTGTTTACCTTTGTGCCCGTAAATCATAAAAGAATAATTTATGTTGAGATTACTTTTAAGGCTTTGGTGGTTGCAGCAGCGCCGTAACTTCCGCAAGAGAGATGCCTTCGTGGCGTGCTACATCATCTTCCTGTATGTGGTGATGGGCGTGAGCTTCTTTCTCAGCTTCACCGAGAATGGAGGAGAACTTGGGGGCGAAGACATGCCTGCCCTGTTGGGAGCCGGTATCGTTGTCGGTATGCTGATTCCAGACATCATCATGAAGATGGTGATGAAGCGGGATATTACGGCGATGGATGATTATGTGAAGTCGCGCCCTGTGCCAGAGAAGATCTGGAACAAGTTCCTGCTTACCACCAATCTCGTGAGCTTCTGGAACTATGTGCTTCCGGTGCTTATGCTTCCGGTATTTATCTATTTCCTGCCTGTAGGTCAGGTTATTGCCAGCTTCTTCCTGTTCCTGGCGTTTTCTTATATTGACGGCATCTATATCACCTGTTACCGCAAGGCTACGGAGTGGATTCTGAAATGGCCCTTGATATTGGGATGGATGGGAATGTTTGCCGTGCTGATAGGGTATATGTTTGTGGCTTCCTTCTTCCCGGTATGGATGGGATGGATAGGTATCTTCTTCCTTGCCGGAGCGGTATTCGCCGGACTTACCATCTATCTCTATCACGAAAAGATTTATAACGAGCAGAAGCAGAAGGTTTCCAGGTTCCGTGGTTTCAGCCATATCAACCTCTTCAGTCTGCAATATATCGGCACATTGAGAGCAAAGCGTGTCCGTACGATGGTGATTATGATTACCGCCATCTTCCTTTTCGATGCCTATCTCTTTGCCTTGCTCCCGGCAGAAGCGGGACAGGAAATGGGGGACAAGGTGGCTATGACTACCCTCTATGTGGCGGGTGCCATCCTGCTGCCATCGGTGGTGTTGTCGCAGTGGACCTTTGGCATTGAGGCAAACTTCTTCCATGGTTTGATGACCAAACCTGTCAAGGTTAAACAGATGCTGCAGAATTGCTTCTATTATTATATGGTGGTGAGTGCAGTCGCCTTGTTGCTCACCCTTCCGTTCCTTTTCCTGCAGGCAGGAATCGGAATCCAGGTGCTCATCAGCGGTTTCTGTCTGGCAGTATTCATCAATCTCTTCAATCTGCCTACAGCACTCTTCTCTTCCCGTCTGGAGATATTCCAGACTTCCATGTTCAGCATGCAGGGAGCGAATCTGAAGATTAATCTTTATGCCATCGCCTTTCTCTTCCCGCTGGCTGGTGTCTGTGCTGTCTATTATTTCTTCGGTGAGACGGCATGGTTTATCACCTGCGTAGCGCTGGCAGTCTTCAGCATCGCCATCCACAAATGGTTCATCGCCAAGATAGCTGCCATCTTCGAGAAGAACAAGTATAAGCGCATGGAGAAGTTCATGGAAAGCTAGGAGAATTAAGTGAAGAGTGAAGAACGAAGAGTGAAGAATTCAATAGCTTTACTAATCATAAAGTTCAATGCTCAAAGCTCAAAGTTCAAGGTAATCATAAAGTTCAATGTTCAAAATTCAAAGTTCAAAGTAATATGATTAAGATTCAGAATCTCAAAAAGATATATAATGGCAATACCGTACTCGATATTGATAATCTGGGTGTTGCAAAGGGCGAGCTGATAGGACTCGTAGGTAATAATGGTGCGGGCAAGACCACCTTGCTCCGTCTGATTCTCGACCTGATTCAGGCTGATGATGGTTTCGTGGAAAGCAATGGACAGAAGGTGAACGAGAGTGAGACCTGGAAGGAATATACCGGCAGTTACATCGACGGCAGATTCCTCATCGACTTCCTCACCCCTGAGGAATACTTCGATTTCATCGCTGATGTTTATCACATTGACGATGAAACCCTGCAGGAACGATTGGCTCAGTTTGAGGGCTTTATGCACGATGAAATCATGGGAACCAAAAAGTATCTCCGCGATTTTTCTCAGGGCAACCGCCAGAAGATTGGTATCATCGGAGCGATGATTATTAATCCGAAGGTTCTTCTCCTGGATGAGCCGTTCAACTATCTCGATCCATCTTCTCAGATGACTATCGCCCACATGATTCAGCGCATCTGCAAGGAGCAGGGCACCACGGTCATCATCTCCAGCCACAACCTCAACTTCGTTGCCGACATCTCCTCCCGCATCCTCCTGCTGGAGAAAGGCAAGCTGGTGAAGGATCTTCCGAATGCTGATGGCGCTGCCATCGCTGAACTCAACGAGTACTTCGGTATTCAGGCGGAATAAACTTTTTCCGTTAATATTATACAAATTCCATGATATGATTTGTATAATTATCGTTAAATGCTTACCTTTGCACCCAAACGAAGAAAAAAGAATCAATGAGCAAAGGAAAATTAGCTAAGTTTGCGGATATGGAGCGTTTCGAGAACGTGTTCCAGTATCCATATAGTGTTGTAGATGACGTGCCTTTCGATATGAAGGGCAAGTGGCGTGAGATGTATTTCCACAATGATAACCCTATCGTGCTGGAGTTGGGATGCGGCAAGGGTGAATATACCGTGGAACTTGCCAAGCTCTATCCTGAGATGAACTTCATCGGTGTGGATATCAAGGGCGCACGTATGTGGACCGGTGCCAAGAAAGCGATAGAGGAAGGACAGAAGAACGTGGCTTTCCTCCGTACCAACATCGAGATTATCGACCGCTTCTTTGCCGAGGATGAGGTGCAGGAAATCTGGCTCACCTTCTCTGACCCGCAGATGAAGAACCCTCGCAAGCGTCTTACATCTACTTACTTCATGAACCGTTATCGCCACTTCCTCGTGGATGGCGGTATCATCCATCTGAAGACGGACTCCAACTTCCTCTTCACCTATACTACTTATATGGTGGATGGCAACCATCTGCCTGTACTCTTCCGCACCGAGGACCTCTATCATCAGGAGGGTATCGATGAGGAAACCCGTAAGATTCTCTCTATCCAGACCTATTATGAGAGTATGTGGATAGAGCGTGGCTTGAACATCAAGTATCAGAAGTTCGCCTTGCCACGTGAGGGTGAGCTGGTGGAACCTGATATTGAGATTCCGCTGGATGATTATCGCAGTTATCGCCGTGATAAGCGAAGCTCAAAGGATATAGCGAAGTAGATTTCTACAATGATTTGAATAAGCTTCCGCAATGCTTTGAATGCCTTTCCTCAAGCGTTATTGGCGTTTGAAGAATGCGTCATAAGTATCTGAAAGAAGTAACTGAAGTTGTTCGGAGATACAATAGAAGTTGTTGGAACAGTAAGTATCTCGAAGCGCACAACAGTTGATATGCGGTCGCACATCAGCTGTTGTGCGCTTGTCTTTCAGCTGTTGTGCATGCGTAGAACAGCTGTTGTGCGGTTTTTTAATGGCAATTCTTATTGATTGTCTTTGTTAATCAAGTTGACGACTACTTTTACCATAACATCTTTTTCCTCAGTTCTTCTTTTTGATGAAATTTGCGAAAGATTGAAATGGAAGGAATGTTTTGTTTTTGATTACTTCCAGATTAAATATCAGGACTAGTCTTAGGTTAGGGATATGTATAGTATGTTATGTTCTTCCTATACCTTTTGTTAAATCCGGGAATAATCTTGTTGAATTCAAGAAAAAAAGGTGGAAATGCTTGGTGTTTCCACCTTATTTTATTATATTTGCAGCAAGTTTTTGAAGAAATGCAGTATTCTCAGGGACTGCATGGAACTGACGACACGACTAAAAGAACAGAAAAGTAATAACTAACGAAATAAACGACAAAATGATGAACTACAAGAAATTGGCTCTTACCGTTGCGGCTGGAGCGATGGCAACTACAGTGATGGCGCAATCAGCACCAAAACTGAATGCCAATAACATCGAAGAAGTAATCAAGGCGATGACCTTGGAAGAGAAAGCCCAACTCTTAGTGGGCGGTGGTAACGATGGATTCGTGGGCAGCGGTGCTATGCTCGGACATCAGAAGAAGTTCGTGCCGGGCGCTGCGGGTACTACTGTAGCCATTCCTCGTCTCGGCATTCCTACTACCGTACAGTGTGATGGTCCTGCCGGTGTTCATATCGATGCTCATCGCGAAGGTGACAGCCGTAGCTACTTTGCTACCGGTTTCCCTATTGGAACCTGTCTGGCTTCTACCTGGAACACCGACCTGGTGCGCAAGGTGGGTGAGGCTATCGGTAACGAAACCCTGGAGTATGGCTGTGATGTTGTGCTCGGACCGGGTATGAACCTGCATCGCAATCCGCTCTGTGGTCGTAACTTTGAGTATTATTCAGAAGACCCAATCGTAACAGGTCTTATCGGAACCGCCTTTGTACAGGGTGTGCAGAGCCAGGGCGTGGGTGTAAGTGCCAAGCACTTTGCCGTGAACTCTCAGGAAACTGACCGTACCAAGGTGGATGAGCGATTGAGCCAGCGTGCTCTCCGTGAGTTGTATCTGAAGGGTTTCGAGATGATGGTTCGCAAGAGCAATCCTTGGACTATCATGTCTGCCTATAATAAGATTAACGGTGTTTATGCCCAGGGCAACAAGGGACTCTTGACCGATATTCTCCGCAACGACTGGGGATATAAGGGAATCGTGGAGACCGACTGGATTGGTAAGCGTGCCGACCTTCCGCTGGAACAGGAAGTAGAGGCTGGCAACGACCTGATGATGCCAGGTTATCCAGCTCAGGTGCAGGATATTGTTGATGCAGTAAAGAATGGCAAGCTGGATATCAAGGATGTGGACCGCAATGTTCGCCGTATGCTCGAATATATCGTGAAGACTCCTCGATTCAAGGGATATAAATATAGTGGTGAGCCAGACTTGAAGGCTCATGCTGCTATCACCCGTCAGAGTTCTACCGAGGGTATGGTACTTCTGAAGAATGATGCCGCTCTTCCTATCAAGGGCTTGAAGACCGTGGCGCTCTTCGGTGTCAACTCTTACGACTTTATGTCGGGTGGCCTTGGCAGTGGAGCCGTTAATGTTGGCTATTCTGTAGATATGGTTACCGGTTTGAAGAACATCGGTGTGGCAACTACTCCTCAGCTTACGGAAATCTATCAGAATTATGTGAAGTATGCCAAGGCTAAGTTGAAGGCAGACAAGAATCCGATGATGTGGTTCCTGGATCAGGGTCAGCCAAAGCTCGATGAAATCGAGATTACCGAGCGTTGTGTAGCTGGCGAGGAGCCAAAGGCCGATGCTGCCATCATCACCATCGGCCGTCAGGCAGGTGAGGGTATGGATCGCCAGATCAATGGTGAGTTCAACCTCAGTCAGACAGAGCAGGATATGATTTTCCGTGTATCTGATGCTTTCCATGCCAAGGGCAAGAAGGTGATTGTCATCATCAACTCTGGTTCTGTGATGGAGACTGCCAGCTGGAGAGACCGTGTGGATGCTATTCTCGTAGCTTGGCAGCCAGGTATCGAGGGTGGCAACTCTGTAGCTGATATTCTGACCGGTAAGGTAAATCCATCGGGTAAGTTGACCATGACCTGGCCTATCGCTGCTACCGATCATCCATCTACTGCCAACTTCGCCAAGGATTACGATATGTACACCTACAAGAATCTGCTGGATTGGAGCAAGGGTAACATCAAGGGTTACGATTATAGCAACCACGAGGAGGATATCTACGTAGGTTATCGCTACTTTGATACCTTCAAGAAAAATGTGGCTTATCCTTTCGGTTATGGTTTGAGCTACACTACCTTCGAGTTTGGCAAGCCATCTGTTAAGGCAAAAGGCAATAACATTGAGGTAAGTGTAACAATCAAGAATACCGGTAAGGTTGCCGGCAAGGAAGTTGCTGAGGTTTATGTCACCGCTCCAAAGGGCGCTTACGAGAAGCCAGCCAAGGAACTCAAGACCTTCGGCAAGACCAAGTTGTTGAATCCAGGTGAGAGCCAGACTTTGAAGATGACCCTCGAAAAGCGCGATCTTGCCAGCTTCGATGAGGCCAACAGCCAGTGGAAGGTAGATGCAGGTAACTATCTCTTTAAGGTAGGTAGTGACGTAGAGAACATCAAGGGTACTGCTACATTGAAGGTATCTGAATACACCGAGAAGACAAGCAATGCCTGCGCTCCTAATGTTCAGTTGAACTATCTGAAGCAGAATAAATAATTCGTGGCTTGTGCAAAATGAAATAGATTAAACAGAAACGCCTCTATCTCAGAAAAAGAGATAGAGGTGTTTTTATTGTAATTCCGTTGTAAGGAATAGCGCACACAGCGCACGCAGATAGTTCGCTTTTATTCTAGCATTGTTCGCTTACCTCTTCATAGATTTTGCGGCATCTGTTTTCCTTCATTTTATTCTTTACGCCAACGGCAATCATATCCTCTACGGTCGGATGCCCAGTTCCATTTACAGATGTTGCGTGTTCACCATTATATCCCTCGGTGCAATGGGTGAGGTCGTAGGCTGGGGCTAAATGCCAATGCCATTTGCCATCGCTCTCTTTCTGAACCAAGAAAGAGAAGTTCTTGCAGTGGTCGTCCTTGTTGTCCATTATGTAATTAAAAACCATGCGGCGGAACATCTCCTCCACATCCTCTTGGCTCTGGGTAAGATAACCGGTAAGTGCCAAAAGGTTGAGATAATCGAGAATGGGGTTGGAAAGGGAAATGTTGAGCAAGGCTCCAGCTGTGGCTACGTGAATGCGTTCGCCTGTTGGAGAAATGTCGAAGCGACGGCAGGCAAAATACTTGTCGTTTATCAGTTTGAAGTCGGGTACTTGAATACCACATTGCTTGGCTATCTCATTATAATGATACTCTTGCTTTCCCATATCTTGTGGGTCATAGGTATGGCGAAATTTGACCAACCAATGACCATCCTCATTTGTGAAAATGGCTTTCGGGCGACAACCGCCACTATTACCACTATTATATAATAGCAATCCAGCGTCATTATCCTGTTGCTCCTTCAACACCTCCAAGGCTTTGCCTTGTAAAAGGTCAAAGTCCTCTATCTCGTGTCCAGTCTGGATAGAAGTTATAGGTTCGTAGGTCAATGCGCCCATACCTCCATTGCCCACGATGCTCAGTCGGTCGAGAGCAGATAGCTCAAAGTCGTTGATGCCCTCTTTTAGCAAGGCTTTATGCAATAGGTATCTACCATATCCATCGGGAAGGCTGTCTTCGAAGATGCCAAAGTTCCCGTTGAAAGGGGTGGCTTTGGCAATGAAAAGACCAGGCTTCAGTGGCAATTCCAACGGAGATATACTAAAGCCAGATGCCAACCACTGATTGTCATACTCGAATGTGCATACTTTTCCATCGGCACTCAATGACAGTGTGCCGACTTTCTCCTGGTGATATTTCACGGCTAAAGATTCTATATGTTTCATTGTCTGTAAGCCTTTTTCTTGTTAGCGTTTCTTTTTATCTGTTGCAACTCCTCCATGGTGGAGTACTTGGGTTGCGAGAAGACGTTCTTGATTTCTGAGGTGTAGTCCAAAGCTATGGCGATACCTATCAGATTTTTGAGGGAGATGAGGCCCTTTTGCTCGAATCTGGTGATGTTGCTGACGGCAACGCCTGACTTGTCTGCCACTTGCTCACGTGTCAGATTCTTCTCTATTCTTCGTTTTCTGAAGTCGTTTGCCATCTCCTTTGCAATCTCATCAGGATTGTCGTGGAGGTAGTTGTCTAATATTGCTAATATATTATTCGTTTCTTGCATAATCGTTGGGATAATAATAAGATATTATCAGTTGCAAAGATACAAAAAATAATGTTATGTTCCAAATAAAAATGAACTAAAAAGTCAAAATCTCTTATAACCTTGTCTCTTATCCTTAAAAGCAAAGAACTCCCGTCTCTTTTTTGAGATGGGAGTTCTTGTTTAAAAGGAATACTGGGCGGAAATCATCAGTTCGCGGGGGCGAAGATGATAGCTGTCGGTCAATGTACTGATGCCGCTATAGATGGTTTCCATATAGTTCTTCTTGTTGAAAAGGTTTCGAAGCTCTGCTGAAAGGCGGAGCTTTTTCATTCTCCAAACTGCCGAGGCATCGCCAAGGAGGGTGTTAAGGTGGCTGCCCTCTTGCAGTTCATTGTGATAATGTACGAGCGAGAAGGAGAGGTCCACATGGCTGATGGTAGCGGTGGCAGATATGCTTTGGCGCCAATTAAATAACGATGACTTCGCCATTTTTTGACGTTTCGAGTTGTAAAAAGAGAATTCTCCCTCATAGCTAAAGGCACACCAGGACGGCGAGAAGTCGATGCTAGGCTTCACAGTATAGTTGTCGGCGGTGTAGCTGATGGCTTTGCCGCTGCTGTATTGCTCACCCTTGCTGTAGTTGTAACTGCCCTCTAGGCGGGTCTTCAGATGAAGGTCGTAGAAACCCTTCGATATGTAGAGTGATGCTCCTAGATTGTTGCTCTTGCTGTCCTGCTTATATAATGAGGTGTAGTATTTGCCATCCTCGATGCGTAGGTCGGATGCCGTGTTCATCCAGTTTTTGCTGGCATTGACCGATGCGCTGAAGAAGATTTCCTTGATAGGGCGCTTGTAGTCGTAACTCAACTTGCCATAAAGAGAGCGAGTTATCGGAATGATGTCGCTCGAAGTGTACCAAGAGCGATAACTCTGACGATATTGCTTCATGGCGTAGTTGGTGGCATTGCCTGTTCCTGTACTGTATCCTGTGTAGATAGTCAACTCTCTACGGAAATCCAATTTCTTATATAAGTAAAGGTAGGGTGATATGGTAAGTAGAGTTTTCTGTGGATAAGTGAAGCGTTCCCACATGAAATCGGGAGAGAACGACATACGGAATGTCTCGGTCTTGTATTGCCAGTAAGGGGTGAACTTCCCTGTGATGTTAAGGCTGTTTTGACCGATTTCATCGTGACTGTTTTCGATGAATCCGTTGTTTTTGCCGATTTCATCGCTTCTTTTCTGATATTTCGCATAGATGTTGTTGAGGTCGATACTCATTCTATATTCCTGTGTCCAGTGGAAGCGATTCCTCATCCACTGTAAGGCGTGGGCTGTATGCCAAAGGTTGGTGCGGATGCGATTGCGTTCGTCGTTAACGTAGAGGTCCGCCACACCATGGTGATAGTCGGCAGTGCTACGCCAAGAGAGTTGACTTTTCTTGAAGACGAAGAGGCGGTAGATACTTGCCGAGAGGTTGAGCTTTGGGATGCGGACACGTTGGGTAAGCGTGTCGTTGATGTTTGACAAACCGTCGCTTTGTGCTGCGCAGAGGCTGATGTTCTCGTTGCCATAATGCTCAGCTTTGTTTACCTTGTTCTCACATTGCAGATTGAAGGCATCGCTGATCATCGTCTTGTGGTTGTGCTCCGTGGTAACTGTGGGAGCTTCGCCGCCGAGGTCGTAGATACTCATGTTCTCTCGCTCTTGTCGTGTTACCGTACGAAGATAGTTGGCTTCTATGCGAGTCTCTGCATCGTTCTTGTTCTTCTTGATATGGTTGATGGAGTATTTTTGCGATGTGTTGAAGCGCAGGCGTTCTTCGTCGATAGGAGCGTCAAGCGATGGTACTGATATCCATGATGGAAGGGAGGCAGGAGCCAGACGATTGCTGTAAGATGTGAGTTGGTTAAGTGCATAGCCGAGATTTTTACCTGTTCTGTCGTATTCTGCATCATACATCATCTGTTTCTTCTTGCCAATTTGCATGATATTGATGCTTCCGCATACGCGGGACGGATGCCCTACGAGCATGTAAGGCTTGAGGGTGGACATCAGTTTGTCGCGGGCACTGTCTTTTAGGGCGATGTTCATCGCTACATTATCCGTAAAGGTCTTGTTCTGGAGCGCCTTGATAGGCTGGTCATGCTCGATGACTTCGGCCTTTTTCACATCTTTCGCCTTGATGTTCTCCTCCAGCTGGTTATATTTGCCACCGGTCAGATCGAGACCTTCCACAGTGAATCGGTTGATGGGCTTACCATTGTAGTTGATACGGCCATTCTTCTCTATATCCACGCCAGGCAGCTTTTTCAATACATCCTTCAGGGAGTTATCTCGTTCGTTGGCAAAGCGGGTGAGGTCGAAAGATATGGTGTCTCGACCCGTGATGCGAGAGCCTTTTACTTGTACTTCCTTCAAGACAAAAGTTGTTGAAGCCATACTGATGATGGTTCCTTTTCCCGATGAAACCGCCGTTTTTTGCTTTTTATAGCCCATATAGGAAGCTTGCAGCATATCGCTGGCTTGCTTTTGTGCTATGGGAATCAGGAAAGTTCCGTCTTCCTTGCTGCGTGTAAACTTCAAGGGCTTTCTATTGCGCAGCAGAGTAACTGATACGTTGGCCAGGCGGTTGTGTGTAAGTGAATCTTCCACATAACCGCTAATCTTCTCTTGGGCAAACGCATGGCACGCCACGAACAGAATAGTGAAAAGAACTATTATTTTCTTCATCTTTTTTCTCTCTTTTCTATTTTACCTTAGACACTTATCTTGCTGATGTCTTTAAGACGCTTGTCTGGCAAAAAAGTAAACTGCTAATTATCTTTCAATCGGATTGTATGGCTCAGCACGCTTGGAATGCTTCAGGATATTTCCTTTTTCATCCTTGATCTTTACAATTGCAGCATACTTGGCATCTTGAAGCAGATAGCCGATAGGGTCGGCATAGTATTTCTTGTAAATGGAGGTCAATGATTTGCGGTCGATAGGCTCGAATGTCTTACCTTTATAATAGATAGGTGTGGAGCCTTTGTCTGTAGTGAGTCCTACAGCCGTAAATCCATAATCGTTCTCGGAGTCGTGAGCCTTGAGTATCAATCCCGGCAGTCCGCTCAGTTTCCAGGGACCATTGTCAATAGGGATGTCTTCCGTGTACCAAGCTATCCATGTTCTACCCTTAAACTTGGCAATTGCCTGGTGGCACTCGTAACCGCAGATGGAATCGATGCTGTCTGTGAGTTGCCAGTCTATCGGTTCCATCGGCTCTATGCACACATATCTGTCGGCAGCAAAGAAATCGAGATAGGCAGTCTTGCCCGGTTCTGGATAGTTCTTATATACTTTCCAATTAATCTGTCCACCATTACCGGAGAAATTGACAGGTATTCCTTTTGCCATATTCGCAGAGATGGTAGAGTCTCTTTGGAATATCGGATAACTGTAGAATGCGGAATACTTGTTGCCAATCTGCAAGAGCATTTTCTCTTCGATGTGGCCAAAGATGGTGTCGGTCTTGGTATATTTCTTTTCGTAAATATACTCGGCATCATATACTACCTGATACTTTACCTGATCAATGGAATCTCCCATGCCAATGCTTGATTCATCGAACAGGTTTACTGTTTGCGCTTGGAGCATGCAAGCATATAATGCAAGCCATGCCATCAATAATACCTTTTTCATAATCTTCGTCTTTTTATTCATTATTTTATCTGTTTCATTCGTTTTTGTGATGCAAAAGTACTGAGATTATCCGATGAAATCGATGATTTCTGTTACTGAGTTATTACTTTTGCTTCTTTTCGCCTATTATTATTTTATTACTCTTGCCTTTGTTTACGGATTTTTCAGTAACTTTGCCGTCAAATTCAAAAGATCAGGAATGTATGAAAAGTAACAGTAAGCTGAAAATAGTGTGGATGGTATGTGGGGTAGCAATCGTATTGTTGTTCTGCACGCAGGCATATTGGCTCCATCTTCAATGTCAATATAGCTTAGACCAGCAGGTAGAGCAATTCAAGAAGGATTGTGATGAAGTGTTAGCGCAAGATTTGAAGAATAGAAAAAAGTTGCAGGAGAATTCATCTGCGAAAGGTAGAAGAGATACGGTTATGCTTAAGATAGAATCTGAATATGATATGAAGAAGGGATGTAGCCGTACTACGCTTTCTTTTTGGAACAATCACCGCTTTCTTGTCCGTTTGAATGATCCTGATCTTACGGGTGATGATGCTTATCTCATCATCAGCCGATATCTGGCTTATATAGGTAAGCATCCCTCGTTGGCTTCTTATCAAAGATTACTGGATGATAAGGGATATGGGAAGATATCCTTTTTTCGCCATCTGGATTACAAGACTGTCTTCCTGAATGCAAAATATGATGTCGAAGGCAGATGGTCACGTGTGGTGACGGTAAAGTATCAGACGAACCCAATGTTTCGCCAAGGTATTTCTTTTCAGGTGCCCATTCCTATTACTCGAACGCTCAAAGCCATGATGTGGCAATTGATAGGAAGCATCTTTCTCTTTTTCATCTTGATAGGATGTCTGTATTATCTGGTTAAGACCATAGTCTTCCAGAAACGCATTGATGGCATTCGCCATGAGTTTCTGAAGAATATGATTTATGAGTTGAAGCAACCGAAAGAAGGCGACAAAGGTGAAGAATCTGCTGTTTTTATCGGTTCCATTGCTTTCTACTATGCGCAGAATGAACTGCAATGTGGTAATTCCAGAGTAGTCATCACATCTCGTCAAGCTGAAATTCTGAAGCTTCTTGCCGAGAACCAGAACCAACTTGTAGAGCGGGATTTCATACTGAATGAAGTATGGGGTGATGACTCATACTCCAATTCCCTTGCCCTGAACGTGCAGATTACCTATCTTCGCCGGGCATTGAATCTGGATGAAAAGGTAAGTATCGAAGCTGTCATCAAGAAGGGATATATCCTGCGAACCTGTTGATCTTGTTATCAACTCTCATCTTTTTAGAAAGGTGGAAGTTTTTTTATCTTAATTTATTTTGTCCTTCACCTATTTTGTTGTAACTTTGCAGTCGAAATTCGAATTTAAATTATTTTATGTAATTATGGCAAAAAAAGCTCTTTTAATGATTCTCGACGGATGGGGAATCGGTAAGCATGATAAGGGTGATGTTATCTTCAAGACTCCAACTCCTTATCTCGATTATTTGACAGCAGTTTCAGCACATTCTACTCTCCAGACTTGTGGCGAGGACGTAGGTCTTCCTAAAGGTCAGATGGGTAACTCTGAGGTAGGTCACCTCAACATCGGTGCAGGTCGTGTGGTATATCAGGACCTCGTTAAGATCAACAAGGCTTGCGAGAGCGGTGACATCTTGAAGAATCAGGAGATCATCAACGCTTACAGCTATGCTCAGAAGACTGGTAAGAAACTCCACTTGATGGGCTTGACTTCTACTGGTGGTGTTCACTCTTCTTTGGATCACCTCTTCAAGTTGATTGAGATTGGTAAGGAATATGGTTTGAAGGAGACATACGTTCACTGCTTCATGGATGGTCGTGATACAGACCCTAAGAGCGGTAAGGGCTTCATCGAGGAGGTTCAGGCTTGCTGCGACAAGAACGGTGCACATATCGCAAGCATCGTAGGTCGTTTTTATGCTATGGACCGTGACAAGCGCTGGAACCGTGTGAAGGAAGCATACGACTTGCTCGTTGAGGGTAAGGGTAAGCAGGCTGACGATATGGTGAAGGCTATGCAGGAGAGCTACGATGAGGACGTAACAGACGAGTTCATCAAGCCAATCAATAACTCTAAGGTTGACGGTACTATTCAGGAGGGTGATGTTGTTATCTTCATCAACTACCGTAACGACCGTGCCAAGGAGTTGACACAGGTATTGACTCAGCAGGATATGCCAGAGGAAGGCATGCACACCATCAAGGACTTGCAGTACTACTGCATGACTCCATACGATGCAAGCTTCCAGGGCGTTCACATTCTCTTCCCTAAGGAGAACGTAATGAACACTCTCGGTGAGTACTTGAGCGCACAGGGTAAGAAGCAGCTCCACACTGCAGAGACAGAGAAGTATGCTCACGTAACATTCTTCTTCAATGGTGGTCGTGAGACTCCATACGAGGGCGAGGACCGTATCCTGGTTCCTTCTCCAAAGGTAGCTACATACGACTTGAAGCCAGAGATGAGCGCTTACGAGGTAAAGGATAAACTGGTTGGTGCAATCAACACTCAGGAGTACGACTTCATCGTTGTAAACTTCGCTAATGGTGATATGGTAGGTCACACAGGTATCTACAACGCTATCGCTAAGGCTGTTCACGCTGTTGACAACTGCGTAAAGGACGTTATCGAGGCTGCCAAGGCTAACGATTATGAGGCTATCATCATCGCTGACCACGGTAATGCAGACCACGCTATCAACGAGGATGGTACCCCTAACACCGCTCACTCTTTGAACCCAGTTCCATTCATCTACGTAACTGACAACAACTCAGCTACCGTAAAGGATGGTCGTTTGGCAGACGTAGCTCCTTCTATCCTCCACATCATGGGCTTGGAGCAGCCAGCTGATATGACAGGTGAGAACTTGATTTCTGACAACAAGTAAAAACGATTTTATATACCTCAAAAAAGTATCCTAAGATACTTGGCCAAGTATCTTAGGATACTTGCGTAAGTATCTTAAGATACTTTTGAATTTATATTAAGCATGAACGTAAAGATAGAAGAAAGTTGGAAACAGCATATAGGAGAAGAGTTCGACAAGCAGTATTTTGTTGACCTCACAAACTTCGTGAAGGAGGAATACCTGCGTACGCCCTGTTATCCTCCTGGCCGCTTGATTTTCAATGCCTTCAATCTCTGTCCTTTTGATGATGTGAAGGTAGTGATTATCGGACAGGATCCATACCATGAGCCGGGTCAGGCGATGGGACTGAGTTTCTCTGTGCCGGACGGAATCACTTTCCCACCATCATTGATTAATATATTCAAGGAGATTCAGATGGATCTCGGTACTCCGATGCCAGCTACGGGCGATTTAACCCGCTGGGCAAAGCAGGGAGTATTGTTGCTCAACGCCACGTTGACCGTTCGTGCCCATCAGGCAGCGAGTCATCAGCGCAAAGGCTGGGAGGAGTTTACTGATGCTGCCATCAAGGCGCTCAGCAAGGACAAGGATCACCTGGTGTTTATCCTTTGGGGCGGTTATGCCCGGAGCAAGGCGAAGCTCATCGATACAAGCAAGCATCTGATATTGGAAAGCGTTCATCCTTCGCCATTATCAGCCAACAGAGGCGGATGGTTTGGCAATCATCATTTCTCCCGCTGCAATGCGTATCTGCAGCAGAACGGAATTGCGCCTATCCAATGGTAGGTACACCTATTAATATATAGCTATCCACTCATGGGTAGCTATCATTATTTTTATTATACACTTAAAGAAATTTATTCATCTCAAAAAACATTATGAAGAAAAACGAACTGCGTATTCTGCAGGTGGGCAACGTGTTGGTTTCACCTGATATTATCACCGAAAAATTCTGTTGCGACCTTGATGCCTGCAAGGGCGAGTGCTGCATCGAAGGCGATGCGGGAGCTCCTGTTACCCTGGATGAAATCATGGAGATAGAGAATGCGCTGGATGTAGTTTGGGATGATCTCTCAGCTTCTGCCCAGGCTATCATAGATAAGCAGGGCGTGGCTTATACCGATATTGAAGGCGATTTGGTGACGAGCATCGTGAATGGTAAGGATTGTGTGTTTACCTGCTACCAGGACTTGAAAGACCTGGGCGATGGACATACGATTCCGAATTGTTGTCTCTGTGCCTTGGAGCGTGCTTATCGCGAAGGAAAGTCGAAGTTCAAGAAGCCTATCTCCTGTGCTTTATATCCAATCCGTGCCAAGGATTTCGGCAACGAGGTGTATGGCATCAACTATAACAAGTGGCGCATCTGCAAGGATGCCATCAAGAAGGGTGAGGAGTTGAAGCTTCCGGTTTATAAGTTCCTGGAGGGTCCGCTGGTAGAGAAGTTCGGCAAGGAATGGTATGATGAGCTTTGCGAAGTGGCAGAGCAAGTGCTTGCCGAATTGGAAGACTAAATTCAGTTAGAGACTTTGGAAGATAATAGTTCCGAAGTCTTTTTTGTTTTATAAAAAAAGAGATTTCGAAACGCTGTTGAGCTTATTCCGAAATCTCTAATCCTTCTATATTTGTGATATTACTTCTTCTAAAACCTTTATCCCAAGTTATCACGAAATCTTTTTGATGCTCAGCATGGATGCGGTAATAGGCTTGCTCGTCCATTTCGCCACTGCATACATATTGGTTTCCGTTAATATGAAGTGTTGTTCCTTTGCTGGCATTGCGTATCGTGAGCCTGATGGTTCCACGGAACGGACGTCCGAAGTCTATATGGCATCCCTGATGATCAAATTCCTCCTGGTATGGTTCTAATACCATTTGAAGCTTGTTCAGGGTGAGGTATGGCAGCTGGTCAACAAAGATATAGTTTACCGTATCTTTGAAGGCGCCTGTCGGATGAACCCATCCTGAAGATTGGTATTCAGCCGATTTCCACTCAGTAGTGTATATTCTATTGTCAAAGTGTTCTTTTTCGTTGTAACTGCCGCCCTTCAGGGGTTTGCACCACCATGTTTCGTCTGCTTTATGATAAAAAGGAACAGAGTCTGTATACCAGCCATGAAGTTCCAGCGAAAGTTGTTTGCTCTTATTTCTTATTCTTCCTGGTGCATACCAGACCGCAATAATATTTTCGCCCTTTTTCAGATATCTGGAGATATCTATGGTTTGCATCAGAAGGATGCTGTCTCTGGCTCCTTCGTTGAAAATGCTTGGCGTAGCATTTCTTTCGTTGATGTATAGGCGGGTATTTCCTCCACTTGCCATGTTTATCTCAGCCTTTAAAGGCTTTTGATCAAGATGATAGATTTTCCTGTATAATATCTCAGAAGAATCGTTGGGGAATGGATATGATACCCAATGGGTACCGAATTCCTGTGCATAGGAATTCAGCACCCAGAGAGTTGTAAAGATGAGAATTGTAAAATATCTCATAGATGATTATTTGTCTATTTTATGAGTTTTGTTTCGCCAGCCTTGAAATTTAATGCTTTCTGCTTACCATTATACTTGACGGTCAGGTTTCCGGCATTCTTGCTGGTGATGGAAGCTTTGCTGACCTTTCCTCCGTTCCATACGAGATTAATCTCGTAGTTTCCTCGTGCTTTGATACCCTTAATTTCGCCTGCAGGCCATTCTTTAGGTAGAGCAGGAAGAAGATGCATAGTCTCGCCATCGCATTGCATCAGCATCTCGCATACGCCTGCTGTGCCTCCGAAGTTGCCATCTATCTGGAAAGGTGGATGGGCATCAAAGAGGTTAGGGTAGGTACCACCGCTGCGGTGTTTGCTGTCCTTGTAGACTTCAGGGCTTACGTAGGTGAGCAGCTTGCGGTATATCTGATAAGCTTTGTCGGCACGATGCAGACGAGCCCAGAGGTTGATTCTCCAGCCTGTACTCCAACCGGTGGAATTATCGCCCTTGATTTGTAGGGTCTTGGTTGCGGCAGCAGCAAGTTCCGGAGTCTTGTTTACCGAAATCTGATGGAATGGATAGAGTCCCAGCAGGTGTGACTGGTGGCGATGATGCCAATCCTGGTCTTCCCAATCGTGGTACCACTCCATCAGATTGCCCCGCTTACCGATATGGTAAGGGCGCAGGCGATTGAGGGCTGATTGCAACTGCTGCTGGTAATCGTTGTCGATGCCCAGGGCTTTTGCTCCCTTGATGGTATTTTTGAAGAGCTCGCGGATGATGGCGAGGTCGGCGGTTCCGCCATAGAAACTGCTGCCACGGTAGCCCTTATCGGTGATGTAATCTGCCTCTGGCGATGTGCAAGGAGCAGTAATCAGTTCGTTTGGATTGTGTGGATTCGGGATGAGCCACGCAAGCAGGAAGTCGGCAGCCCCCTTCATCAGCGGATAGGCTGTATTGCGAAGATATTCGGTATCGCGGGTATAGTCATAGTGATCCCAAAGGGTTTCTACAAGCCAGGCTCCACCCATAGCCCAGTTGCTCCATTGCGGACTTTCGTTTCCGGTTCCTACAGGATTGGTCATTGCCCAGGCATCAGTGTTGTGTCCAGCGCACCATCCCTTATCGATACCATAGAAGTGCTGGGCATTGTGGCGACCTGTCACAGCCATACCCTCTACCAATCCGTCTACTGGGGCTACCAGTTCTGAGAGGTTCGCAACTTCTGCCGGCCAGTAATTTTCTTCCAGGTTGATGTTGATGGTATAGTTGCCGCGCCATGGCGAACGGAGGGCTGGTGCCCAGAGTCCCTGCAGGTTGGCAGGCACTCCCTTGGTTCTACTGCTGCTGATGAGCAGGTATCTGCCATACTGGAAATAGAGCTGTTCCAGATAAGAGTTGCTCTCGTGGTTGTCGCTGTAGGCGAGTAACTGACTGTCGGTAGGGCGGGTGGCATCAAACTTGGCTCCTTTCAGGTTCAAACTTACTCTATCAAAGAGTTTCTTGTAGTCGGCGATGTGACGCTGTTTGAATTCTTCGTAAGTGAAGTTGGCAAGGTGCCAGGCTTCATCGGTTACGTTCTCGATGTATGGAGCTCCTTCCTTCACAGGATGCTTGTCGAATCCGTTGTAACTTGTTTCGTTTACGAGATAGATGATAGCCTCGCTCACATCCTTCAGATGGAGTACAGAATCGCTTGCCCACACTTTTCCGTCGGTGTTCTTCACCTGAAGCATGGCACAGTAATGCGTACTGTTGGCTTCATCGCCGAGAACATGTCCCGTCATGGTGAGCTGTCCTCTGGATGCTTTTACCTGATGGGGAATGAGGGAAGTGAGTGAGATGTCGCTGTTGATGGATCTCTTCTGGGAGGCACTCAGCTTGATGGCAATCATCTTGTCGGGATGAGAAGCAAAATACTCTTTGGTGTATTGGATGCCGTTGCGCCTGTAATGAACAGTAGCCAGGGAGTTGTCGAGGCTCAGTTCGCGGTAATAATCCGTAAACTCGCCCTGGTTGCAGTCTTTGATATTGATCATGCCCAGTGGCTGATAGAACTCCGAGTTATGGCCTTGCACATAGTGTTGCAGGGAATCGGCGGTCTTGTAATCCTCCTTGAACAGCGCCTCTCTGATTTTCGGAATCCACTTGTAGGCTTCGCCACCTTCGTTGGGATTCACAGGCACGCCCGTCCAAAGGGTGATGTCGTTGAGCTGGATAGAGTCATTATTGGCTCCACCATAAACCAGCGCACCCAGTTTTCCATTGCCTAATGGCAGTGACTCTTCGAAGGCGTATGCAGGTTTGTTGTACCACAACTTGTTGGGTTGCAGTTCTTTACTTACTGTTGCAGCCTGGCTGTTCCACGTACTAGAGGCAGCTAACGCAATCGTAAAAAATATATGCTTCATAAAGATGGTATTGTTGGTTTTTAAATTCGATGCCCGGAAACGAAGTCGGAAGGTGATGCTCATTGGATGAGGCTATCCAAAAAAGGGGGAAGACTCTCGCTGAGTCTACCCCCAATATGTTCGTGTTAACTTTAAGCGTCGATATTGGCGTAAGTAGCATTCTGTTCGATGAACTCGCGGCGTGGTTCTACATCATCACCCATCAACATAGAGAAAATCTCATCAGCCTGGGCTGCGTTCTCGATAGTAACCTGCTTGAGCAAGCGTGTAGATGGGTCCATAGTAGTTTCCCAAAGCTGCTCTGGGTTCATCTCACCCAAACCTTTGTATCGCTGGGTGTGGATATTCTTGTCTTCTACTCCATCTCCATACTTGTCGATGAATGCCTGGCGCTGCTGCTCTGTATAGCAATACTCGCTTACCTTGCTGCGATAAGTACACTTGTAGAGTGGTGGGGTAGCGATATACAGATGGCCTTCTTCAATAACCTTTGGCATGAAACGATAGAAGAGTGTCATAATCAATGTGTCGATGTGAGAACCATCGACGTCGGCATCGGTCATGATGATAATCTTGTCGTAACGCAACTTGTCGGTATTAGCCTCCTTGCTGTCTTCGCCATCTACACCGAAGCGGACACCGATACTTTGGATGATGTTCATGACAGACTCTGCTTCGAAAACTTTGTGCCACTGTACCTTTTCTACATTCAGAATCTTACCACGCAATGGGAGAATAGCCTGACGGAAACGGTCGCGACCCTGCTTGGCAGAACCACCGGCGGAATCACCCTCGACGAGGAAGATCTCGCATTCTTTAGGATCCTTCATTGAGCAATCGGCAAGTTTACCTGGAAGACCACCACCTGTCATGAAGTTCTTGCGCTGTACACTCTCACGTGCCTTGCGGGCAGCTATGCGGGCCGTAGCAGCCAGGACAACCTTTTCGCAGATTCGCTTTGCCTCGTCTGGATGTTCTTCCAGATAATCAGACAACGCCTCGTTTACAGCCTGCTGAACGGCACCTTGTACCTCGCTGTTACCGAGCTTGGTCTTGGTCTGTCCCTCAAACTGAGGTTCAGCTACCTTGATGGAGATAACGGCAGTAAGACCCTCGCGGAAGTCTTCTGGTGCAATCTCTACCTTTGCCTTCTCAATCTGCTTAGAGATGGTTGGGTCAGCTTCTGCGTAAGCCTTCAAGGTGCGGGTCAACGCCATGCGGAAACCAGTCAGGTGGGTACCACCCTCAATGGTGTTGATGTTATTGACGTATGAGTGGATATTCTCAGAGTAATCTGTGTTGTACATCACAGCAATCTCGATAGGAATACCCTGCTTTTCTGTCTTCAGATAGATAACATCATCGAAGAGATGAGTGCGGTGACGGTCTACGTAACGGACGAATTCCTTCAAACCATCCTTAGCGTGGAAAACCTGCTCCTTGGTCTTACCTTCCTCGTCAGGGCGCAAATCTTTCAAGGTAATCTTGATACCTGCATTGAGGAATGCCAACTCGCGCATACGGTTGGCAATGATGTCCCACTTATAGACAGTGTGAGTAAAGATGGTTGGATCTGGCCAGAACTGCTGGCGTGTACCGCGCTTGTTGGTTTCACCTACCACCTTAACCGGATAGAGAGGCTTACCCTTCTCATATTCCTGCTGGTAGATTTTGCCGCCACGGAACACCTGTGACAACATGTGGGTAGAAAGTGCATTCACACAACTTACACCCACACCATGTAAACCGCCAGATACCTTGTAAGAACCCTTGTCGAACTTACCACCTGCGTGAAGCACGGTCATAACGACTTCGAGGGCTGATTTATGTAGCTTCTCGTGCATATCCACAGGGATACCACGACCATTATCTTCTACGGTGATAGAGTTGTCTTCGTTGATGGTAACTTCGATGTCGGTACAGTAGCCCGCCATTGCTTCGTCAATAGAGTTGTCTACAGTTTCGTTTACCAAGTGATGAAGACCCTTTTCGGAGATGTCACCAATATACATCGCCGGACGTTTGCGAACAGCTTCCAGGCCTTCCAGAACCTGAATGTTACTCGCAGAGTAATTATTTGCGTTGTTTTGATTTTCTGCCATTTTAGTATTGTCTTATTTCCGTGCAAAGATACTAAAAAAAGCTGAGAAACAGGAACTTTTGTTTGTGAAAAATCACCAAAAAGTGAAGAAAAAACGTAGAATGTGAACTTTAGCGGCAAAAGTGTCTTGAAAAAGCTGTTTTATAATCGTTTTGCGCGTTTTTATAGGGTATGTTGTAGTATAAACCGGTTGTGATGGGAAGATTTTATTATGCAGGAAATGGATAGTCGGGTTCATAGAAAAGAATAAGGCTGCGACCCTATAAAGGATTGCAGCCTTATTTATTTCTTTGCTTCGACTTATAAGTTAGGCCAACTTAGCGATGTGCTTTGTAAGACCAGACTTCAAGTTTGCAGCCTTGTTGTCGTGGATAACGTTGATCTTAGCCAACTTGTCTAAAAGCTTCTGAACAGTAGGATAGAGCTTTGCAGCCTCTTCCTTGTCAGACATGTTGCGCAACTTGCGGACAGCATTGCGCATAGTCTTTGCATAATACTTATTGTGCAAAGCCTTCTTCTTGTCCTGACGGATTCTCTTGATTGATGATTTGTGATTTGCCATCTTCTTTATGTTATTTTTTTTATTTCTTAAATGTTTGTAGTCCCTAGCAGAGTCGAACTGCTCTTTAGAGAATGAAAATCTCTCGTCCTAACCGATAGACGAAGGGACCATTGCTTATTTGCGGGTGCAAAGTTACTACTTTTATTTGAATCTAGCAAATTTTTCATAGAAAATTTTCGCTAAATGCGCATTTTTTTGTATTTTTGCCCTGTTTTTCACTAATATTAGGCAAAATGGAGATAAAAACTAGTGCTATCGTATTGCAAACCATCAAGTATGGGGACTCTCAACTTATCGTGGATTTCTTCACCGAAAAGTTGGGAAGACTCTCCTTTATGGTACGTGTGCCTAAGTCATCTAAGGGGAAGATGAAACGGCAGCTTTTCCAACCGCTCATGGTCTTGAATTTAGAATTTGATTATCGTCCCAAGTCAAATCTGCAGCGCCTTAGGGATGTTTCGATTCAGATTCCATTCTCTGATATCCCTTTTTCTCCATACAAACTTGGCATTTCCATGTTCTTGGCAGAACTGCTTTCATATGCTACCCGTCATGAGCAGGCTAATGGTGCGCTCTATCTTTTCATGCAGGAAAGTATCGAATGGTTAGACCATGCTAAAGGTGCTATTGCCAATTTCCATATAGTCTTTATGATTCAGCTCTCTTTTCATTTGGGTTTTATGCCCAATATAGAGAGTGGTATGTCTGGCGATTATTTTGATTTGGTAGATGGATGTTTTGCAGCTCATGTTCCTTCGCATGTACATTATTTAAATAAGGAAGATTCTATGCGGCTCGTGTCTTTGTTCCGTTTAGACTATAAAACAATGCACCTCTACACAATGTCTCGTATGGAACGAAACAGGTGTGTAGAGGTGATACTGGAGTATTATAAACTTCATTTGCCAGGTTTCCCGGAAATGAAGAGTTTTGCTGTTCTTCAGGAACTGTTTGCTTAGTCTTTTCAGATTTCCTCGCTTGCTTGATGTAAACGGGAAACAGACGTTGGCTATGTCCTCTGTTTAGGCAAAACTGATAACGCCCTGTACTGTAGCATCATCATTATTGTCTTCTTTCGGTTCTGTATTACCGGAAGCTATATTACGGATTTCTTCCAGAGTCTGTCGGGTACGCTTATAGGTAGGCGTGTTTTCTACCTGAAGGATGACATCCTCGTTATCCAAATCTTCCTGGCGGAACAGGAATATGTGTGGATGACGCTTATACTGTGTAGTATTGCCATCGCTGCCATAATAGCGCTTGCGGCGGTCTTCTCTTTCAGCACGTTTCTCCTCTTCTTCAGCGAGACGGCGAGATTCTTCCTCAGTATGTTTCTTGAGGTGGCGGTTCATTCCCTCTACATCCTCGAGTCCGAAACCTGTTGCGAGAACGGTTACCTTTACGCGGCTTCCCAATTCAGGGTCAATGGCGAGACCCCATTTCAATTCGAAATCGTCACCGAATTTCTCCATAAAGTCGTTGACATCATTCATCTCGTCCATGGTCAAGCCAGGATTATCTTTCTTCTCGCTTGCAAATGCGATGCTGAGCAGAATCTTCTTAGAGTTGAATACGTCATTATCGTTAAGGAGTGGTGAGTTCAAGGCATCTTCTATCGCTTTCTTTACTCTTCCTTCTCCCTCACCGTAACCTGTACTCATGATAGCCACACCGCCATCTTTCAGTACGGTCTTCACATCATTGAAGTCGAGGTTGATGAGACCATGTACGGTAATGATTTCAGCGATACTCTTGGCAGCTACACTCAAGGTGTCGTCAGCTTTGCCGAAGGCATCGAGAACGGCAAGGTCTGGATAAATCTGGCGAAGACGTTCATTGTTGATTACCAGTAAGGCATCTACATGCTTCGACATTTCCTCTACACCATCCAATGCCTGGTCAATCTTCTTAGGACCTTCAAAACGGAATGGGATGGTTACGATACCAACGGTAAGAATACCTAACTCCTTACTTACTCTGGCGATGACAGGTGCTGCACCTGTACCGGTACCGCCACCCATACCCGCTGTGATGAATGCCATTTTTGTTCCATCGTTGAGCATGTTCTTGATATCTTCAAGAGTCTCTTCGGCAGCCTGGCGTGCCTTGGCAGGTTTGTTTCCTGCACCCAGACCTTCCTTACCTAGCTGCAGGTGTACAGGCACAGGTGAGTCGTTAAGTGCCTGGTTGTCTGTGTTGCAGAGTACGAATGTTACATCGTGTATACCTTCGCGGTACATGTGGTTGACGGCATTTCCACCGCCACCACCAACACCAATCACCTTGATGATGCTATTTTCTTTTTCAGGTTCCCCAAAGTCAAGAATATGAGGAGCGTTTCCATTATCTAGCATAGTCGTATAATCTTTATAGGGTTTATCTATCTGATTTTTTATTTAACCTGTTGTGAAATCTGTTTTCTGATAGCCTGGTCTTTGGCATCTTATTCTTCTTCAGAAATGGTATCTTTCACAAACTTCTTGAAACCTCTCATCATTTTATGGATGAGACTGTTTTCTTTGCGTCTCTTTTCTTCTTCTTCGGCTTCTTTTTCTGCCAGAAGTCTTGCCTCAGCTTCTTCCAGTTCTTTTTGCTTGCGGGCAGCCTCGTCAGCAGCCGCTTTTTCTGCCGCAGTAAGAACAACGCCCTTGCCGGCAGTCTCGTTAGGGTTTCTTGGAGCCTTGTGCTGCTCGGCTGCTACTGGCTTTTCTGCAGAATTGCTGAAGAGATCAGTGCCGATTTCGTCACCTGCACAGTTCATGTCTCCCTTTGCCAGGAGTCCCAATACGGTGTTCATTGTACCATCGTGATTGGTAATCTTAGGATCCTTGGAATTGACTGTTTGAGAAACAAACTTGGCAATGCGTACTTTGTCGATGTGGGTATGTGTCTTGAAAACCTTATCGATTTCAGGCATGTTGCTGCCGCCACCTGTAAGGATGATACCACCCAACAGCTTATCTGAGAATTCCACCGGAATCTGGAACCATGCGTTTTCTACGATTTCCTCTACGCGTGCTTCTACGATTTCGATGAACTTCTTGCTTTCAACCACTCTATCCTTGTCAATAGGGTAGTTCAGGGTCGGGTCGATATTGTTGATATCGGTATAAGCCTTGGCATACTTGAGTTTCATCTTTTCAGCATCAGGCTCTTCAATCTGAAGACAAGTTAAGTCTTTGGTCACGTTGCCGCCGCCTAATGGGATGACAGAGAGATGACGAAGTATACCTTTATAATATACAGAAACGGTTGTCGTATCGGCACCCAAGTCAACAAGCATACAGCCTGCACGCTTTTCTGAGTCTGTCAAAACGCTGTCAGCCATAGCTAAAGGAGCCAGGTACATTTCTGCAATAGGAATGTTGGCATTTTCAAAACAGGTATTGATATTGTTATAGAAGTTCTTCCGCCAAAGTATATTCAGGAAGATGCCTTCCAGATGGTTACACTGTATTCCTACAGGGTCTATCTGGTATTGGTTGTCTATCTTGTATTCCTGAGTTGCAGCATCCAGGATTTCCTGGTCCGGATAGGTCATGTTGCGGTTGATATCCATCAGTTCATTGATCATCTCTTGTGAGATGATGGTGTTACCTGGGAGATCCTTGACAATGACGTTCTTGATACTGCGTATAGAGCGACCGCCCACGCCTACATAGACCTGGGTGATATCCTGTTTCAGTATATTCTTCAACTTCTTGATGATGTTGGTCAAGCATTGGCAGGTTTTGTCAATGTTATAGATTACACCCTTTCTGATGCAAGAAGATGAATCTTCCTCTACGGTGGCAAGTACGGTGATGCTGCCGTCCAAATTCTTCTGACCTGCTATACCTGTCATCTTAGATGAGCCAAGTTCGATAGCTACAATAAATTCCTTTGGCATAGTTCTTATATGTTATCTTAATCTGTTTCTATTTTCTAATTAGCTATTTTGATGCTTTTTACATATGATCTGGTTGTCGAATTCGATATTGATATACGAATACTTGTTCCAGCCAGCTTGTGAGAGTCCATACTTATAGAATTTCTCTAATCGATTCATCTTCTTGTTGACGAAATCGTTGATGGCTTGCTCTCGTTTGTCGATGAGGTTGGTCTCTGGCAGGTTACCTATATATATAATATGGTTGCCTACTCGCGGTACCAGTTCTATTCCTCTATCAGGCAGGACATTGATCTGTTCTATCTGGTTTCGCCAGAGTTCATTCGTCATCAGCGCTTTGCTTAGTAATGAGATGTATTTTTTAGCATACCACTTGTTGATGTAGCCCGTTGCGATGATAATGTCGCATGTATAGTTCGTGTTGGGCATGATCTGATTGTGGTCATCAATATAATAGTCCTCGTTGCTGATGCTTTTGATTCTGACGATTGGCATGCGTTGGGTGAGGTAGATGTCAACAAGACCATCCTGAGTCTTTGAACATTCTGCCGTCTTGACGAAAGGACTGGTCTTCAAGGTTTCTTCTATCATGCGGGCGTTCACCTCTTTGAGCGGTTCCCCCAGCGGATAGAGTTTCCTGGCTTCCAGTCGTTTCTTGATTTCCTTCGCATTCAGAAAGCCATTCGTCATCTCATCTTGAATGTTGATGTTCACCTTGGTGCATACCAACTTCGTTTCATCAGGTTTGTTAAACCTGGTGAAAGCGAATACCAGATAAGTACCGAGTACTAAATCCAGTGCGATGATGATGGTTTTCTTCCAATTGATATGCATTTATTTCTCTTCAAGTATTTTGGTAATTTGTGGAACATAGTTGTCCAAATCGCCAGCTCCTAAGATAACTAGAACATCGAAGTCTCGATTCTTTACCAGGTCAAGAACGTCTTCTTTGTGAATCATGCTCTTTTCTACACCTGGTTTCAGATTGTCATAGATAAGCTTGGAGGTTACTCCTGGAATAGGCTGCTCGCGAGCTGGATAGATGTCGCAGAGGATAACCTCGTCCAAGAGACTCAAACTGTTGGCGAAATCTTTATAGAAATCGCGGGTTCTAGTATACAAGTGAGGCTGGAAGATGGCTGTTATCTTACGGTCCTTGTATAACTCTCTGATACTCTTAGCACTCTGATATATCTCCTTTGGATGATGAGCATAATCAGACAGGAATACCAGTTTGTTATTCTTGATCTTAAAGTCGAAACGGCGGTCAACTCCTCCGTAGGTCTTCATGCCGTTACGGAGTTCATTGGCTGTACAACCATTCAACTGTGCCATTGCCATTGCTGCCACACCATTTGTGATGTTGATAGGCACAGGCTGTCCGAGTTCTACGCCCGTTACGTTCTCGATAGGAGAAATGAAATCAAAGGTGATACCTCCATTCTCTATCTTGATGTTCTCAGCGTGGAAGTCGCCCTCGTCCTGGCTGTATTCGTATATCTTGACACCGGCTTGTACGTGTTGCTTCATCTCCAGACCTTTGTGGATGATGAGTGCACCGCCCGGTTGGATCAGTTCTGTATAGTGACGGAAACTCTCCAGATAGGCCTCCTTGGTGCCGTAGATGTCGAGATGGTCTGGGTCTGTAGCTGTGATGACGCTCATCCATGGGCGCAACCAGTGGAAACTGCGGTCAAACTCATCTGCTTCAATGACAACATAGTCGCTCTTGTCGGAGAGGATATAGTTGGTGCCATAGTTCTTTGAGATACCTCCCAGGAAGGCATTACAGTCAATATGGCTTTGGTGCATGATGTGAGCACACATGGTAGATGTTGATGTCTTTCCGTGTGTACCCGCTACGCACAGTCCCTTATGTGTACGGGTTAATGTACCCAGAACCTGAGCTCGCTTCTCGATGGTGAAGCCATTCTCATGGAAGAAAACCAGTTCCTTGTGTTCTGCAGGAATTGCCGGTGTGTAGACTACCAATGTTGTCTTGGCGTCCTTGCAGGCTTCTGGTATGAGGTTAACATTTTCCTCATAGTGGATAAGCATTCCCTCTTTCTCCAACTCATGAGTTAGATTGGATGGAGTCTTGTCATATCCGGCTACAACCAACTTCTTGCTGAGGAAGTATCTGGCGATGGCGCTCATTCCGATGCCGCCCGCTCCTACAAAATAAACTGCTTTAATATCTTTTATTTCCATTACTTTGTTGCTAATTTGATTACTTCGTCGGCGATGACGTCGGCAGAGTTCTTTAATCCTAATTTCTTGATATTCTCACAGAGCGAAGCAAGCTTAGCCTCGTCTTTTACCGTGTCAACTGCTTTCTTGAGCAATACCTCTGGTGCATCGGCATCCTTTACGTAGATGGCAGCATCTTTGTTGACTAATGCCATGGCGTTCTTGGTCTGGTGGTCTTCTGCCACATTAGGGCTTGGAACCAGGATAACCGGTTTGCCGATGAGACAGAACTCGCTGATACTGCTGGCACCTGCGCGGCTGATAACCAGGTCGGCTGCCTTGTAAGCTGCACCCATGTCGCTGATGAAATCAGTAACCTTGAGCATTGGCAGCTCCTGACCTTTCAGTTGCTCCATGATGGCAGCATTATAGTATTTACCTGTTTGCCAGATAAACTGTACGCCGCTTTCTTTCACCAGGTCGAGGTGCTGGAGCACACTCTCGTTGATGGTTCTTGCGCCAAGGCTGCCACCTACGAGCAGGATGGTCTTCTTTTCAGGGTCGAGACCGAATTGCTTGCGTGCTTCTTCCGGGGTGATGGTAGTTTCCAATACATTCTGGCGAACAGGATTACCGGTCATGATAATCTTGTCTGCAGGGAAGAAACGCTCCATTCCTTCGTAAGCCACACAGATTTTTTCAGCCTTCTTGGCCAGAAGTTTATTGGTTACACCAGCGTATGAATTCTGCTCCTGGATGAGGCAAGGTATTCCTTTGCTGGCACAAACATTGAGAGTCGGACCGCTAGCATAGCCACCTACGCCCACAGCTGCCATAGGCTTGAAGTTTTTGATGATGCTCTTTGCCATGTGCTGGCTCTTCCATATCTTGAAGAGTACGGCGATGTTCTTGAGCAGATGCTTTCTGTCAAAGCCGCAGATAGGCAAGCCCTTGATCTCATAACCCGCAGCAGGTACACGCTGCATTTCCATTCTGCCGAGTGCACCTACAAACAAAATCTTAGCATCAGGGCGCTTCGCCTTGATGGCATTTGCAATGGATACGGCAGGGAAGATGTGACCACCTGTGCCGCCTCCGCTTATGATAATTCTTAATTCATTATTCATATCCGTTCATGTTTATAACGCAAAGGTATAAAAAAATATCGATTTAACGGCATTTTCTGCCATTTTTTCACCTTAATTTATAAAACTCTTGTCAGGCAGCCACCATTTTGCTGTCGTCGAGCTCATTTTGAGGTATCTCTTTCTTCTTGGCTGTTCTACTGATACTCAGGATGATGCCCAGGTACAGACAGTTAATGATGGTAGATGTACCACCTCTACTGATGAGTGGTAGTGGCTGTCCTGTAACAGGAGCCAAACCTACTGCTACTGCCATGTTGAAGAGTGCCTGGGTAACCAGCATGATGGCGAGTCCCATGCAGAGGAAGGCTGGAAAATTGTTCTCACACCTGTTGGCTATTCTGCCAGCTCTGAACAGGAGGATGATGTAGAGGAATGCAACCAGTGCGGCTCCCCATATACCCATCTCTTCGATGATGATGGCATAAATGAAGTCTGAGAACGCCTGTGAGAGGAAGTCTCTTTCTACTGAGTTTCCAGGCCCTTTGCCTACGATGTTGGAAGAGGCGATGGCGATATTGGCATGTGCCACTTGGGCATCTTTGTCGAGATCGACATCCTGTGGGGCTACAGGCTTTGAGTTCATAAACTTGTCAATACGGGCTTTCCAGGTGTCGGCTCTATGGAACATCTTTTCTGCCATGTTAGGCTTGTTCTGTTCCTGCTCAACCTTCTCGGTCAGCGTATTTTCCGGTTTATTGCCCTCTTCGCCCTTGTCCTGTCCTACTATCATGATACCAGCAAAGGCTGTGACGATGACAATCATGCACAGTCCCACCAGCTTGCCAATCTGGTTCATCGGCACTCGTCCGATGAGCATCATGGCTAAGATTGTGATACTGAGGAGCATGGCTGTGGATAAGTTTTCCAGTCCGATGAGAATTACAAATGGAGCGGTTGCTACAAGTATGAACTTGAAAGCCTTCCTGTTGGCTCCCTGAGTTGTTTGCATGGCACTAAGAATCTGAGCAACAGCCAGTACTACCGCTCCCTTCGCTATCTCAGAAGGCTGGAACTGTATGCCCATCAGAGAGAACCATCGGGAGGCTCCGTTGGTAGATTGACCGGTAGCCAAGACCAGAACGAGCAACAGTAATGAGATGCCCATCACGACGGGGGTAACAATCTTGAAGTACTTGCATTTCACCTTGAGCATGCAAATCATGGTGAACAGACCGCCTCCCAAGAGCAAGATGTGGCGGATGACAGGTGCCATGTAGTTTCCTGTCTTGTACGACAAGGAGCTGGAGGCAGAATATACCTCCACGATGCTTATCATACAGAGAAAGAAGAAGACCATCCAGATCACCTTGTCTCCCTTGAAAATATTACCAATGCTCTTGTTATTCATTTCTTTATAGTTCTATCTGTTCTATTTGTTGAAAACTGTTATTCTCCGATAGCTCTTGCCAGCGCCTTAAACTGCTCGCCTCTATCTTCCATGTTCTTGAAGAGGTCGAAACTTGCGCAGCATGGGCTGAGGAGTACGGTATCGCCCGGCTTTGCCAATTCCTGGCAGGCTGCCACGCAATCCTTCATGCTGTGAGTGTCGCGTACAGGGATGCCGAGTGCGTCAAAGTTGTTGTGCAACTTCTGGTTGTCGGCTCCGAGATATACGATACCAGCACATTTCTCCTTTACCAGGTCCTTGATCTGGTTATAGTCATTTCCCTTATCCTTACCGCCGATGATGAGGATGGTAGGGGTGGTCATACTCTCCAGCGCATACCAGCAGGCATCTACGTTGGTAGCCTTTGAATCGTTCACATAGTAAACGCCCTGGAACTTGCCCACTTTCTCCAGACGGTGCTCTACACCAGGGAAGTCGCTCAAGCCTTTGTGCAGGGTCTCGTGGTCGATGCCTACGATGTTGCATGCCAGACCTGCAGCCAGACTGTTATAGATGTTGTGCTTGCCGCGTAGACTCATGTCTGCCTGTGGCATTTCGAAGTCTGACGGGAAGTTGAGTTTGTATTTGCCGTCTTCGATAAAGCCAACGCAACCCTCCTCCTTGAACTCAGAGAATGGGCAGAGATGTGACTTGAGGTTGTACTTAGCCAGCTCCTTTGTAACGATAGGATCATCGTTCCAGAAGATGAAACTGTCTTCTTCTGTCTGGTTCTGGGTGATGCGCATCTTGGCATCGGTATAGTTCTGCATCTTAAACTCATAGCGGTCCAGATGGTCTGGAGTGATGTTGAGCAGGATGGCCACATTGGCACGGAACTCATACATATTGTCGAGCTGGAAACTGCTCAGCTCGATGACGTAGTACTTATGAGGAGTTTCAGCCACCTGAAGGGCCAGACTCTTTCCGATGTTGCCTGCCAGCCCTACATCATAGCCAGCCGACTTGATGATGTGGTAAATCAGCGAGGTAGTGGTTGTCTTACCGTTACTTCCCGTGATACAGATCATCTTGGCGTCAGTATATCTGCCCGCAAATTCTATTTCGCTGATGATAGGTGTACCCTTAGCCATCAGTTTCTGTATCATAGGTGCTTCCTTAGGAATACCCGGACTCTTGATGACTTCATCTGCATCTAAAATCTTTTCTTCTGTATGGTGACCTTCTTCCCATTCGATGTTGTGGTCATCCATCAACTTCTTGTAGTTATCCTTGATCTTTGACATGTCTGAAACAAAGACCTCGAATCCCTCTTTCTTTGCCAGCACGGCTGCACCTGCGCCACTTTCGCCAGCTCCTAAAATTACAATTTTGCTCATTGTCTTATTCTCTATACTTGTCGGGCTGATAAGAGCCTGTATTTTATCTGATCTTCAATGTGATGATGGTCAATGCTGCCAGAATGATGGTTACAATCCAGAAACGGATGGTAATCTTTGATTCATGGAAGCAGTTGCGAGGCTTCTTCCACAGATACTTGCAGTCAGGATCCAGCTGACTGTCCTGTGTGCGGAAGTTGTCGTGGATAGGTGTGCGCTTGAAGATACGCTGCTTCACACCTCTCCGCTTTCCTATCTTGTAATAGTAAACCTGCATCATCACGCTGAGGCTTTCTACGAAGAAAATACCGCAGAGGATAGGCAGCATCAGCTCCTTGTGGATGATGATGGCACCTACTGCGATGATACCGCCGATGGTCAGCGAACCCGTATCGCCCATGAATACCTGGGCAGGGTAGGCGTTGTACCAGAGGAAACCGATGAGGGCTCCGATGAAGGCACAGAAGAATACTACCAGTTCCTCAGAACCAGGAATATACATGATATTGAGGTAGGCGGCAAACTCGATGTGCGACGACACATACGCAAGTATGCCTAGCGCCACACCTATGATGGCGGAGTTTCCGGCACACATTCCGTCCATACCATCGTTGAGGTTGGCACCGTTTGATACGGCTGTTACAACGAAGATGGTCATGATGACGAAGAGAATCCAGCCTGCTGCTACCTTGTACTTACCGCAGAAACTGGTGATGCTGGAATAGTCGAGGTTGTGTCCCTTGACGAATGGGATGGTGGTCTTCAGTGATTTTCTTGCTTCCGTACGATGCTTTACCACCGTTTCCTGTCCCTGTTGTTCGATGGCGAGGTTCTCGTTCATCTTTACATCAGGTGAAGACCAGAGTACCAGTCCCACGATCAGGCCGATGCCAATCTGTCCTATAATCTTATATTTGCCCTTCAATCCCTCCTTGTCGCGCTTGAATATCTTGATGAAGTCGTCCATTCCACCGAGAAAGCCGAGCCATACGGTGGTGATGATCATCAGGATCAGATAGATGTTGCGCAAACGTCCGAGTAACAGTACCGGTACGAGGATAGCCAGGATGATGATGACACCACCCATAGAAGGAACGCCAATCTTCTTGACACCGAACGGGTCGATGCTGGCATCGCGCTGTGTCTCTGTAATTTGCTTGCTCTTGAGATACTTGATGAATTTCTCGCCGAACCAGGCAGAGATTACCAATGATAAAATCAGCGCAAGCAGGGCACGGAATGAGATGTAGCCCCACATGTGAGAACCTGTGATGCCCCACTGTTCCAGAAATCTAAAGAGATAGTATAACATTTTTCTTTCTTTTCTTGATTGATTTTACTTCTGTGAAATTCCGAAGATGTCGCGAATCACCTCCTTATCGTCAAAGTGGTGCTTTACGCCCTTGATCTCCTGATAATCTTCGTGTCCCTTACCGGCTACGAGAATCACGTCGCCCTTCTTTGCCAGCATGCAGGCTGTGCGGATGGCTTCCTTGCGGTCTACGATGCTGATTACCTTCTTCATCTGCTGGGCATTGAGTCCGGCAAGCATGTCGTTGATGATGTCCTGTGGCTCTTCGAAACGTGGGTTGTCGCTGGTGATGATTACCTTATCACTCTGCTTTACAGCCTCCTGTGCCATCAATGGGCGCTTGCCCTTGTCACGGTTGCCACCGGCACCGCAAACGGTGATGACTTCTCCGCCCTTGCCTTCGAGCACTTCGTGGATGGCGTTCAATACGTTCTCCAGTGCATCTGGTGTATGGGCATAGTCAACAATGGCGGTATAACCTTCTGGCGACTGGATTGGTTCCAGTCTTCCGCTTACGCTGTGAAGGGTACTCATCACTACGAGTACATCCTCTGGCTTCTTGCCGAGCATAATGGCTGCACCATATACGGCGAGCAGGTTGCTCACGTTGAACTTACCGATGAACTGTACGCCCACTTCTCTGCCGTCAATCTCCAGATACATGCCGCCGAAGTGACACTCCAGAATCCTGGCTCTGAAGTCTGCCATGCTGCGGGTAGAGTAGGTTTTCACGGTAGCCTTGGTGTTCTGTACCATGATCATGCCGTTCTTGTCGTCGGCATTGGTAATGGCAAAGGCAGTCTTAGGCAGTCCGTCGAAAAATGCCTTCTTGGCGTTACGGTAGTTCTCGAATGTCTTGTGATAATCGAGATGATCGCGGGTCAGGTTGGTGAACAAGCCTCCGGCAAACTGCAGGCCTCCGATACGCTTCTGTGCGATGGCGTGAGAAGAGCACTCCATGAAGGCATACTCGCAGCCAGCTTCTACCATCTTGCCCAGGAGCATGTTCAGTTCGATAGGGTCTGGGGTGGTATGGTCGGCAGGGATAGCCTCGTCCTCAATGTAGTTGCAGACGGTAGAGAGCAAGCCACACTTATGGCCGAACTTGCGGAACATATTATATAATAAGGTGGCAATGGTAGTCTTACCATTGGTACCTGTTACGCCTACCAGTTTGAGCTTTCTTGAAGGGTCGCCGTAGAAGAGGGTTGCTACCTTGCCGACAGCATCCTCGGTCGAAGCGACCTGAATGTAAGTTACGCCCTCAACTTTCTCTTCAGGCATGTCTTCGCACAAAACCGACTTTGCGCCCAGTTCCAATGCCTTTGGAATAAACTTGTGACCGTCAACCTGCGTTCCCTTCATGGCAACGAAGAGATGACCTTCCTTAATCTTGCGAGAGTCGATGTTTACTCCCGTAACCTCTACATCAGCATCGCCGATTATCTGAACCGGCTCGATGTTTTTGAGTAATTCTTGTAACTTCATATCCTGTTTCTGTTTTATATTCTATATATTTTTTATCTACACCTTATTATATATAGGGCTTCAGATAACTGTTTCTGAGTTTTATTCGAGCACAATGCTGCATACGACACCTTTCTTGATGACCGTTCCCGGCACCAGACTCTGCTTTACTACCTTTCCTCTACCTGTAATCTGGGTTTTGATGCCCCGGCTCTCCATATTGTAGATAGCGTCTCGGGCTCCCATTCCGGTAACGTCGGGTACAATCGTCTTGCCGTATTGCTTCTCCCTGATGAGCTTGATGCTGTGGTTACCCACGCGCTCTGCCTTGCCCCAGATAGGGTTGCCGTCGGCATAGCTGCCACTCCAGTTGGCATTGGTCTTGATGCCGAGGTGGCTGAGCACATAGTTGGCAGCAAGGATATTGCCTGCCTTTACGTCAGGAACGAAGACGGATGCTGAGTCGCGGGCGTCCTTTACGTCAACTTTCAGACTCTGCGCCATGATGCCTTCTGAAATCTCATGGAACACCTTACCGCACATCGTACCGCCCGAAGCAGGCAAACCGGATTTCTGTATGCAGACGATACAACTGTAGCGTGGCGCATCGGCAGGGAAGTAGCCTGCGAAACTGATGAGATAGCTGGTTCCGCCACTCTTATATCCACCGGCACCTTTTGAAATCTGGGCTGTACCGGTCTTTCCTGCCACTTTGAAGTTAGGCGAACCGGCTTTCTTTCCCAGTCCCACGCTTACCACCTGTTCCAGGATGGTTTGCAGTTCCTTGATGCTCTTCTCCTTGGCTATCTGCTGGCGCATCACTTCAGGAGGAAATTCCATGATGGTTTCTCCGTTCTTCATTACCTTGCTCACGAATCTTGGTCGCATCATCTTGCCGTTGTTGGCGATGGTGTTGTAGAAGGTGAGGGTAGAGATAGGCGGTATCTGGGTCTCATATCCGATACTCATCCATGGCAAACTGGTCTTTGCCCAGTTGTCATACTGTCCGTTCTTGTTTCTGTGCGGCATGCGGATTCTGGCTGGTGTTGCTCCCACCAGCGGAATCTTCAGGTCGTCGTGCAGACCGGTACGGTAGATACCCTTTACGAATTTCTCCGGGTTGTTGCGGTAATGGTCGTCTATGATGCGGCTCACACCGATGTTCGAACTGTACCACAGGGTCTGTGCGAGGGTCAGCATTCCGTATCCGCCTTTTCGCCAGTTGTGGTCTTTCATTTCTCTGCCGTACATCGGCCATATACCGCCACCGGTTTCTACGTGATAGGTCGTGTCTACCACTCCGTCGTCCAGCGCTACGAGGATAGAGGCTGGCTTGAACACCGAACCTGGCTCCAGAAGGTCGCTCACGGCATGGTTGTGGATTTCTCTGTATTCGCCGTCGAAACATTTCTCCATGTTTACGATGGCCTTGATGTCGCCCGTAGGTACATCCATCACGATGGCTACACCCACATTGGCGTTGATTTCCTTCAGCTCGTCGATGAGTGAGCGTTCGGCAAGGTCTTGCATGCTCACATCGATGGTGGTCACGATATCGGCTCCGTCAATAGGAGGGGTATCGGTAATGTCGAGGAACTTGTTGCGCACCTTGCGGCGATGCACGATACCGTTGGTGCCTCGCAGGATGGAGTCGTAACTCAGCTCCAGACCGAAGCGGGCGGTATCCTTGGCGCCATACATGGCTCCGATGGTACGGCCTGCCAGCGAACCGTAAGTTCTGGTTCGGGCATTATATTCTTCCCAGTGGAAACCGCTCTGGTAGGGTTTCAGGCGGAATACAGGGATGTCCTTTATCTCGGTGAAGGTGTTATAGTCTACACGCTTCGGATAAACCGGCCAGTGGCGGCTCATCTTGGCGCGGCCTTCGGTGAGGTGCTTCTTGAAATCAGACTCGCTCAGATTCGGGAATATCTGGTGCAGGCAAAGACAGATGGAGTCTTGCTTGGCATCCCACAGCGAGTCGTTTTCTGCATCTTTCAGCGCCTTGAAGTCCATGAAAACCTTAAACTCCGGCAGCGAACTTGCCATCAGCTGTCCTGTGCAGCTCAAGATGTTGCCTCGGTTTGGCTTTACGGTCACGGAATCCTTCTTCTGCCGTTCTGCCACCTTCATCCAGTAATCATGCTTGGCGGTCATGATGTAGAGCGCTTTACCCACTACGGCTATGGCGAAAATCGTCATGATGATGGCGATGGCGCTGTAGCGGGGCATTACTTTCTTATGATCAAATTTGCTGCTCATTCTTCGGGTACGTTTATGATATATGGAGGTTGAGTAGCGATGTGCAGCACGCTGTCTTTGTTGTTTTTCAGCATGTCGAGCACATTACTTTCACGACTCTTCTCTGTTATCTGGCTGCTTGTAGACAGCGCTTTATATTTTGTGTCTTGCAGTTCTTTCTGCAGTTTGTCCAACTCGATGATATCGTTCTGGATATTGTATCGGTTGGATATGTAGATAATGACAAAAAACACGATGAGGATAACGAGCCATATCTGCCGGCGTATGATTTGTGCGGTAAGAATGTCTCCACCCAGAATCTTTCGCAGCGTAAAGCTCGATGATCCTGAAGCCTCTTCCTCAATGGCTTGCTTGGCAATCACTTCCTTGAGCGAAGCCTGTGGAGCCTCCTGCTGCTGTGGCTCCTGCTGCGGAGTTTCCTGCTTCGGCGGTTCCTGTGATGCCTGTGCCTTTTCTTCGGCTATAGGCTTCTCGCTGATGTTTATGTCTTTATCGTTTATCATTTCTTTTCTGCTATTCTTAGTTTGGCGCTTCTGCTCCTAGGGTTTCTTTCCTGCTCGTCGGCATTGGGAACGATTACCTTGTTGTTCACGAGTTTGAAAGGGGTTTCTATTCTTCCGAAGAAGTCCTGCTCTATCTTGCCTTCTGCATTGCCCGCTTTCATCATGTTCTTTACGATTCTGTCTTCCAGCGAGTGATAGGTGATGACGCTGAGTCGGCCTCCCGGTTTCAGAAGTTCCGTGGCTGAGCGGAGCATCTCTTTCAGGGCGTCCATCTCGTGGTTCACTTCTATGCGCAGCGCCTGGAAGAGTTTTGCCATGTCTTTCTTCTCGCGTTCCCGCTTGAAGAGGGGCTCTACGGCTGCCATGAAGTCTTTGGTGGTGAGGATGGGCTTCTCGGCTCTTGCCTTGACGAGTGCCGAGGCGATGCGGCGCGAGTTCTTCAGCTCACCGTATAGGTAGAAGATGTCGGCAAGGGCACCTTCGTCATATTCGTTTACGATGTCGGCAGCAGTCTTGCCCGCACGCTTGTTCATGCGCATGTCGAGTGGGGAGTCGAAACGGAAGGAGAAACCGCGGGTCTCGTCATCGAAGTGGTGGCTCGATACGCCCAGGTCGGCTAACAGTCCGTCGAGTCCGTCTACCCCGTAGTAGCGCATCCAGTTTTTCAGGAATCTGAAGTTGGAGCATACGAAGGTGAAGTTCTCGTTAGCCACCACGTTGCGCTCAGCATCGGCGTCCTGGTCGAAGCTGTACAGGTGCGCTCCCTCCGTCAGGCGCGACAGAATCTCTCTGGAATGTCCGCCACCACCGAAGGTTACGTCTACATAGATGCCTCCTGGCTGTATGTTCAACCCGTCAACGCTCTCCTTGAGGAGCACCGGTACGTGATATGTTTCTGCTGTCTTTATCATATATCTTTTTGCTGTCTTATCGCGTTATAATATTGCGTGCGTACTTATTAATGTATAAATTTGGGTTCAAAGGTACATAAAAATCTCCATATAGCCTTACATTTTCCCACAAAATTTATAAAACTTAATGAAAAAGTTGTTTTTGGTCAACTTCACCTTCCAGTTTCGGGCATCGCCTTTTTGTTCTCATCAAGTGTGATGTTTTTGCAAAAATACATGCAAAATGGGCTCGATTTGTCGTGATAGTTTTAAAAAACTAATAAATTTTCGCTTTTTTGCTATTTTTTTGGAAAAAATGGCACGTATTTGAAAAAGTTGAGTTACTTTTGCACTTACTTATATAAGTTTTAGCAAACATGAGTGATTCAATAGAGAAAACGATAGACATAGACAAGATACTGAAGAGCAAGATGGGAAGCAAGGTGAAATTCGTACCGCGCTTCCTGGTTTCCTGGCTCAAGAAGATTATTCACGAGGACGAGGTGAACAGGTTCTTGTGGGAAAGCCGTGGCCTTTCAGGTACTGAATGGCTCACCGAATGTGTGCGCTATCTGAAGATGGATGTTGAAATCGTAGGCTTGGAAAACCTGCCTGACAAGAACGACGGCAAACTCTATACCTTTGTTTCCAATCATCCTCTGGGCGGACAGGACGGCGTATGTCTCGGTTCCATCATCGGCAAGCACTATGATGGCAAGTTCCGCTATCTGGTGAATGATCTTCTGCTCAACTTGCCGGGTTTGAAACCTGTAAGTATCGGCATCAACAAGACGGGTCGCCAAAGTCGTGATTTCCCCCGGATGGTGGAGGCGGGCTTCCAGAGTGACAACCACATGCTGATGTTTCCGGCAGGCTTGAACAGCCGCAAGCGCAAGGATGGAACCATCCACGACCTGCCTTGGAAGAAGACGTTTATCTCTAAGAGTGTAGAATATCAGCGCGATGTGGTGCCTATCCATTTCGGAGGGCGCAACTCTGAGCGTTTCTACCGCATCGCCCGATTTAGCGACAAGTATCTGCCGTTCAATCTCGCCATGCTGTTCCTGGTTGACGAGATGTACAGGAATGTGGGCAAGCATTTCCGCATCTCCATCGGCAAGCCGATTCCTTGGCAGACTTTTGATAAGAGCAAGTCGGCTACAGAGTGGGCGCAGTATGTTGAAGACAGGGTTTATGAACTTTAATGGTTTGCAAAACCCGGAAGAATTGTTTTATATTAACGAAATCGTAGAATCATAGCATATAAGAAGAGTAATATGGAAGAAGAAATCATCCAACCGATTGACCGTGAGCTCCTGAAGAGCGAGCTTACACCCGACAAACAACTGAGAATGACCAATAAGAGCCATAACGAGATTTACATCGTTACGGCAAATGATTCGCCTAATGTGCTGAAAGAGATTGGTCGACTTCGTGAAATCGCTTTCCGCGAAGCGGGAGGCGGAACGGGCAAATCTATGGATCTTGATGAGTTCGACTTTGGTGACAACTGTTACAAGCAGCTGATTGTCTGGAATCCTGAAGCCGATGAGATTATCGGCGGTTACCGTTATCTCCTGGGTAAGGACTGGCTGCTCGATGAGAAGGGACAGCCTAAGCTGGCAACCAGCCACATGTTCCATTTCTCCGACAAGTTCCTCAAGGAGTATATGCCTTATACCGTAGAGTTGGGGCGTTCCTTCGTTTCGCTCGAATATCAGAATGTACGTACCAACACCAAGAGCATCTTTGCTCTCGACAATCTCTGGGATGGTTTGGGCGCCTTGACGGTTCTCTATCCGGAAGTAAAATATTTCTTCGGCAAGATGACGATGTATCCGTCTTACATCCGTCGTGGCCGCGACATGATTCTCTATTTCCTCAAGAAGCATTTTGATGACAAGGAGAACCTCGTAATCCCGATGAAACCGCTGAAATTGGATACTCCAGAGAGTGATTTGGCTGCTATCTTTACAGAAGATGACTTCAAGGCAGACTATCGTATCCTGAACCGTGAGGTTCGCAAGTTGGGTTATAATATCCCTCCTCTTGTTAATGCCTACATGAGTCTGAGTCCTACGATGAAGCTTTTCGGTACAGCCATCAACTATGGTTTTGGTGATGTAGAGGAGACGGGTATCCTCATTGCCATCGATGAGATTCTCGAAGAGAAGCGAGTTCGCCATATCAACAGTTTTATTAAGGAACATCCTGAGGCTCTGAAGATTACGAGCGGAGCCAATAAAGTAATTTATAAGGAAAAAGGTATCTAGACTATACCGCAGAATCCCATGTTCTTATTGCTTATTGGCAATAGAAACATGGGATTTTTGTTTTCTGTAAAAACTGCTTGCCTCGGTTAAATAGTCTTAATGAATCTCGGAAAAGGCAGCGAAATTTTGGTTTTATGTGTCGAAAAGTGTAAAGATATGTATGTTTGAACTCCGCTCCCTTATACAATAGGCAGGCTGATTCCGTTGATCTTCTGATAGATGTCGAGCGCATAGATGTCGGTCATGCCGCTGATATAATCAATTACCGCCATGATGCGCTCCTCCAGATTCTCGTTCTCTATATCATACTGGCTGCTTACCCGGCGCAAGAGCTGCTTGGAGTAGAAGCGCGATGGGTTTACGGCTGCCTCGATGAAAACCTCCATCAGGGTTGCCATGATTTGATAACCCGAAAGTTCTATGTCGAGTACCGGCTTGCTTTGGTAAATCTTAGAGTAGGAAATCTTCTCACATTCCTTGTATGCCTTTTTCTGGCGCTCGGAAATATGGTCGATGAGACTGCCCTCGAAAGTTCCGGCAAGGATTTCCTCCTCGTGAGCCAGGAAGGCTGCCACACATTCGTTCTCCAGTTTGCCGATGACGCTGGCTCTCATGTAAACCACTTTCTCGTTTTCGTCCGTCAGTTCTTCGTCGATGATGCGCTGGCGTATCTTCTGCTGGATATCTTCATCGAAGAAACTCAGCAGCAAGTGCTCCGTCTCGGCAAAGGAAAGAATCTTGAGCTTATGGGAGTCTTCGATGTCCATGATTTCGTAGCAGATATCGTCGGCAGCTTCTACCATATATACAAGTGGATGGCGGGCGTATTTGAGTGGCTCACCCGGTGCAGATTTGCAAAAAATGCCCAATTCATCGGCAATTTTCCTATAAGATTCCGCTTCTGAAGCAAAGAAACCGAATTTGCCGTGGTTCCCGGCAAGACAGCTTGCAAACGGGTATTTTACGATGGAAGCAAGCATGGAATAGGTCATGACGAAACCACCCTGACGGCGCCCCTTGAACCGGTGGGTCAGGATTCTGAAGGCATTTGCGTTACCTTCGAAATGCGTAATATCATCCCAAAACTCCGATGAAACCATTGATTTTATCTTCTGACCCGGTCCTTCAGAGAAGAAAGTCTGGATGGCTTTCTCGCCGGAATGGCCGAAAGGCGGATTGCCCAAATCATGTGCCAGACAGGCTGCACTTACGATGGTACCTATCTCCTCGACGAGCGTATCCTTCAGCTCAGGCCGCTTCCGGATGACGTGTCGGGAAATGTCGTTACCAATCGACATGCCCACACTCGCCACCTCCAGACTGTGGGTGAGGCGGTTGTGAACGAAGATGCTGCCCGGCAAAGGGAAAACCTGCGTCTTGTTCTGCAGGCGGCGGAATGCCGATGAAAAGATAAGACGGTCGTAATCGCGCTTGAATTCAGAGCGATCATCATGGCGCTCGGCATGCTTATGCTCCTGTCCGAAACGCTTGTTGGATATCAGTTGTTTCCATTCCATATTATTGTATTACTTGATTCTGTAGCGCAAAAATACACTAAAGTAAGCACAAATCAAAATAAAATATGATAAATTACATGTTTTTATCCTCAAAAATTCATTTATTCCATCAAAATTGCTTATTTTTGCAGATTATTAAACTCAGACACAGATAAAAAAGAAGAAGTCATGATAAAAGTACAGATTATCAACAAGGGGCATCAGCCTCTACCTGCGTTTGCCACACCTCAGAGTGCCGGCATGGATTTGCGCGCAAACATCGATGAGGCAATCGTGCTTCATCCTATGGAGCGACGACTGGTGCCAACCGGTCTTTATATGGCTTTGCCTGCAGGTTATGAAGCGCAGATCCGTCCTCGCAGCGGTCTGGCTTTGAAGCATGGCATTACCGTACTGAATACGCCGGGAACCATCGATGCCGATTATCGCGGCGAAATCATGGTTCTGCTCATCAATTTCTCTACAGAGGATTTCGTTATCAATGATGGCGAGCGTATAGCCCAGATGGTGCTGGCCAAGCACGAACAATGCGATTTCATCGAGGTTAATGAGCTCGATGAAACCGAACGTGGAGCCGGTGGATACGGTCATACGGGTGTAAAATAACAGATTATTAAAGATAGAATAGAAAGGATTAGAATCGTGAAGATGAATCTTAGAAATATCAGTTGGGCAATGGGGCTGGTCTTGCTGGGTTCGGTAGCCATGCCGTCGCTTGCCCGTAAGAAGAAGGTGCAGCCTGTTCAGAAGCCGGCGGTTCAGGAGGACCATCTCTCTCCGAACGACCGCCAGCGCTACAACTATTTCTTCCTGGAGGGAGCGCGCCAGCAGGCTGCCGGCAATTATTCGGCAGCTTTCGACCTCTTTGAGCATGCCCGGAAGATAGACCCGAAGGCGGCTGAAACCTATTTCTATGAGTCGCTTTTCTATTCTCAGCTCAAGCAGGATTCCCTGGCACTTGCCTATATGCAGAAGGCAATAGAACTGAATCCGGAAAACCAGACCTATGCAGAGCAGTTGGGCAGATATTATATAGGTAGCCAGAAATACGATCTTGCCATCGATGCCTATGAGAATCTGTATGCCAAAAACCACGATAATACCGATGCCCTCCGCATTCTGGTTCAGCTTTATTCCCAGAACAAGGATTATAAATCAGTACTCAAAACCATTTCGCGTCTTGAGGTGGAAGAAGGTGAAAGCGAACAGTTCACCCTCTCTAAAATGAGAGTTTATGAACTGATGAACGACAAGAAGGCTGCCTATCAGGAACTGAAGTCGCTGGTAGACCAGCATCCGCTGGATATGCAGTACAAGACAATGCTGGGCAACTGGCTCGTACAGCACGACCGCCAGAAGGAAGCCTACAAGTGCTTTACCGATGTGCTGAAGGAAGAGCCTGACAATTCCTATGCCCAGATGTCGCTTTACGACTATTATAATGCCACCCGTCAGGAGCAGCTTGCCGGGCAGATGCTCGATAAGATATTGATGAGTCCGAAATCGGATCTGGAGACCAAGGTGATGATGTACCGCTCTTTCATTCAGAAGAACGAGAGCGAAGGTGGCGATTCTACCAAGGTGATTGCGCTGTTTGACAAGGCGCTCAACGTAGCTCATCCGTCAGCCGATGTGGCAGAGATGAAAGCTGCTTACATGAGTTTGAAGAAGATGCCGGCCGACTCTGTTTGCCGTGCCTTCGAAAAGGTGCTTACCATAGCGCCGGATAACGTGAATGCCAGAATGCAACTCGTACAGATGCTCTGGAACGAGAAGAAATATGACCTGGTTTCCCAGCAATGTAAGGCGGCTCAGGAGTATAATCCCGAAGAAATGGTGTTCTATTACTTCGGTGGAATGGCGTATTATCAGAAAAATAAGGAAGACGAGGCGCTCCGTGAGTTCCGTCTCGGATTGGCGCAGGTAAATGCACAGTCGCCGGCTGACCTGGTTTCTGACCTCTATGCCGTAACCGGCGATATCCTTCATAAGAAAGGTGAAGAGCAGGAAGCCTTTGCGGCTTACGACTCCTGCCTGCAATGGAAAGATGACAACGTGATGGCGCTGAACAACTATGCCTACTATCTGAGCGAGAAGGGCGTTGACCTGCATAAGGCTGAGGCGATGAGCTACAAGACCATCAAGGCAGAGCCGAACAACGGTACTTATCTGGATACCTATGCTTGGATTCTTTTTATGGAAGAACGCTATGCTGATGCCAAGACCTATATAGACCAGGCACTCAAAAACCGCGATTCCACCGCAGATAACAGTACGGTTATTGAACATGCCGGAGATATCTATTATATGAATGGTATGGCCGATGAATCCGTAGATTTCTGGAAGAAAGCCTATACCGGCGAGAACCAGACTGAGGTGCTGGCATGGAAGATTAAGAACAGACAATATATTACCGAAGAAGAACTGAAGAAGCGTAATGCGCCAAAGCAGAAACCTGTCGCTAAGCAGAAGTCAGTTAGAAAAGGTAAGAAGAAATAAACGGAAAGTAGAAAAATCAGGAAAGATGAAATATATAATGAAGAAGAATAAGATGATGCTGCTTGCCGCAGCCTGCAGCATCCTGCTCCTCGGTTCTTGCGGAACCAGCAAGAATTTACAGGGTTCTGGCTCCTCATCAGCCAGTCATCAGAAAGAGAATGCCACCAAGGGTTCTGGCTCTCGTCAGAGTGAGACGCTCAGGAAGTTGGCTTTCGTACAGAAGGTTTCAGACAATCAGGTGTATACCAGGAATATTGTAGGCAACATGTCGTTTACGCTCCAGGCTGGTGATAAGGACATTACTGTGCCGGGCAAACTGAGCATGCGTAAGGATGAAATCATCCGCATCCAGCTCTTTATTCCTATCTTGGGTACAGAGGTGGGCCGTCTGGAGTTTACTCCCGACCATGTACTTATCATCGACCGTCTGCACAAGGAATATATCAAGGCAGATTATACCCAGGTAGACTTCCTCAAGAAGCAGGGCATCTCCTTCTATTCTCTGCAGGCTCTCTTCTGGAACCAGCTGCTCCTGCCGGGCGAAAGGACTGTGAAGGAATCAGACCTGAAGAAGTTTGATGCCAGACTGGATGTGGCAGGAGATGCTGTGCCGGTTAGTTTCAGGAACGGCAATATGACCTATGCCTGGACAGCCAACCGCACTACCGGCCGTATCACAGCAGCAGATGTAGTCTATAAGAGTGCGCAGAACGGCACCTCCAATCTCCACGTAGACTATGGCAACTTCAAGAGTGTAGGCGTCAAGATGTTCCCTGCCTCCCTGAATCTGGCGATGACCACTACTGCTACCAGGAAAAAGCAGGAGGCTAAGATCAGTCTGCAATTGAATCAGGTGAAGACCGACAGCAAATGGAGCACTCAGACCGAGATTTCCAGCAAATACAAGCAGATTTCTCCAGCAGATGTGCTCAGCAAGATATTGAGTATGTAGATGCTCATCAAGAGTTTGAAATTATAGAACATGGGTTTTTAATATAAGAAATGAAGCGAATCTTATTATTCATCATGGCAATCACCTTCTCGCTCGCACCTTTTGCGCAGAAGCATTCTGTCCAGAAGAAGCCGGTGAGAAAGACTGCCGTAACTGCGAAAAAGAAGGCTGCTACTCCTGCCAGAAAGACGAACAGCAGAAGTCATGCGGCCAGAAAGACATACAAACCAGCTGCGCCAACCAGAGCAGAACGCAAGGCGGCAACCTATAGCAATGCCTCTATCCGGGGTTTGCAGGGACAGCGCGCTTCTATCCGGAAGAAGATCAGAGAGCAGGAGCAGGCTTTGCAGAGAAATAAGGCGGATGTGAAGAAACGTCTTGAAGACCTGATGGCGCTGAACGGAGAAATAGACCAGCGTCAGAAGAAGATTGACGGTATCCAGAAGGATATCCATCATATTGACGGCAATATCGGCATTCTGCAGGCACAGTTGAAAACGCTTCAGCAACAGTTGCAGGACCGCAAGAACAAGTATATCCGTTCCATGCGCTATATGAGCCGTCATCATACGGTTCAGGACAAGCTGATGTTCATCTTCAGCGCCAAGAATCTGACACAGATGTATCGCCGCCTTTCCTTCATTCGCCAGTATTCTTCCTATCAGAAGGTGCAGGGCGAGGCTGTAAAGGCTAAGCAGAAGCAGGTGAACGAGAAGCACCAGCAGTTGCAGCATGTAAAGGGACATAAGAACACCTTATTATATAAGGGTAAGCAGGAGAAGACGGTTTTGGAAGGTAAGCAGACCCAGCAGCAGGAGATGGTGCAGGGACTGCAGAAACAGCAGAAGACCATTCAGGCTGTCATTGCCGACCAGCGTCAGAAAGATGCGGCAATCAACGCTCAGATTGACCGCTTGATTGCTCAGGAAGTAGCCAAGGCTCGTGCCCGTGCTGCTGCCGAGGCTAAGAAGAAGGCCGCTGCCGCTGCTGCCGCCAAGAAACGTGCCGAGGAACTGGCTCGCAAGAAAGCTGCTGCCGAGGCTGCTGCCAGGGAGAATGCCCGTCGTATAGCCGAAGCCAAGGCGCGTGAAGCTGCTGCCGAAGCTGCCCGCAGAAAGGCTGCCGAAGAAGCAAGACTGGCTGCCGAGGCTGCAAGAAAGGCTCAGGAGGAGGCTGCTGCCCAGGCTGCTGCTCAGGCGAAGGCAAAAGCGCAGGCTCGTGCGCGTGCTGCTGCCGAGGCTGCCAAGCGTGCCGCCGCAGAGCAGGCTGCCCGTGAGGCTGCTGCCGAACAGGCTGCAAGAAAGGCGGAGGCTGAAAGACAGGCTGCCGAGTTGAAGGCGAAGATGGATGCGGAACGCAGTACCCGTGAGATTGCCGCTGCCAGGAAGGAGGCACAGGAGGCTTCTACCTTGAGTTCGGTAGACCGCATGCTGAGCGGTGGATTCGAGGCTAACCGTGGCAGGTTGCCGATGCCTATCAGCGGCAGTTACCGTGTGGTGAGTCATTTCGGCCAGTATAATGTGGAAGGCTTGAAGGGTGTAACGCTCGACAATAAGGGTATCAATATCCAGGGCAAGCCGGGTTGTGTGGCTCGCAGCATCTACGATGGTGAGGTGAGTGCCGTCTTCGGTTATGGTGGCATGTGGAACGTGCTGGTCCGTCATGGAGCCTACATCTCTGTTTACTGTAATCTGAAATCGGTCAGCGTTCATAAGGGTCAGAAGGTACGTACCCGTCAGGCATTGGGTAGTGTTGGCTCTGAAAACATCCTCCAGTTCCAGCTTCGCAAGGAGACTGCCAAGCTCAATCCGGAGGCTTGGCTGAGCCGATAATGTATGGCTGAGCCGATAATGTATGAATAGTTGCAGCCGGTAGTGTTTTTACTGCCTGATTGCTGTAAATGATAGAAATGAAACCTACAATCAATTGGTTTGATTGTAGGTTTTTTAATTGCTTACTAAACAGGTAGCTACTGGCATTTTTTTTGTGTTGTAACAAAAACGTTATCTTATTTATCATTTTATTTTTATTAAACATTGCTTTAGACCTAATTCAATTTTATGTTGTACTTTTGCACCCGGAAATTTTGAAATGAATATGATAATTAGATAAGAATATAAAGATGAAGCATTCATGAAAAGATGTAAAAGATGTATAGAACTATTCTTGTACTGTTGGCTCCTTATCATTTCGCTTACTTCTTGCATTTATGATGACTATTCCAGTTGTCCGCCAAAGGATGGCCGTAGATTGGTGCGGATTAATGTAGATTGGCGTTTGTTTGATAAAGAGGTGCCTACAGGTATGACGGTCATGGTGTTTTCCTGGTCAGGTGGTGCTCCGCATACTGCCTTGACTAATGATATAACACATGCCGACTTTTTCTTGGAACCTGGAAAATATCATGTACTGGTATTCAACCAGAGTACGACCGAGTTTGGTACACTCGAATTTCAGGGAATGGACTCTTACGAGACGGCGCGAGCTCTGGTACTGCATACAACATCGCGCTGGTACTCGCGTGGAGATGATGAACAGATAGGGGTTGAGCCCGAGTGGCTTGCCTCTGATAAACTCGATGAATTCGATGTTTCTGGAGACTATTCTGAGGCTACTTTAACGCCAAGGAATGTGCTTTCGCATATCCGGGTCAACGTGAAAGTTCCAGGTATAGGAAACCTGTATTCTGCGAGAGGATCCTTAACTGGTATTTCAGATGGATTTCTGCTGGGACAGGGGAAGCCGCTTCAGAGTAGTAAGGTGACTTATCTTCTGGAGTCCTGGACGAAAACGATAGATAAGAATGACGCGACACTAGGAACGTTGACGACATCGTTTAAATGTTTTGGCCTACCAGAAACTGCCCATCTTGATGCAGAAAACAATAAGCTGTCTTTTTCAGCTTTGTTGATAGATAAAAAGACGCAGGTAGATTATCAGTTTGCGGTAGGAGATAAGTTTAAGGAAGATGAAAATTCATCGGAGTTAGGTTATTTTTCTTCTCTCCATGTTGATGTTGAGTTGCCGAAACCTTTACCTGATGTGAACCCTTCGGAAGGAAGTTCTGGCGGTTTTGACGTCACGGTCAAGGATTGGGGTAAACCTGAGGATATTGATATGGAACTGTAGAAAAAGTGATAAGAATCAGATAAAAATAGTAAAAGAGTAATAATAGATTAGTTTAATTTAAAAATCCAAACAGATATGGATAAGAAAATTTTCATGGGTATTGCTGCAATGGCAGCGTTAACATTGGTAAGTTGTTCAAGCGATGACTTGGATAGTTTTTCAGACAATTCTTCTAAGAATGAGGCTATCAGCTTTGATGGCTATTTGGGAAGAAGTGCAGTTGCTGTAAATGGTACACGTGGTAGCGTGCAGGATAAAACTACTCTTCGATCAGCAGGTTTTGGTGTGTTTGGTAAGTATACTGATGGTCAGACTTCTGATGCTAATTTCTTCAAAAATCAGCCGGTAACTTGTCCAGGAACAAAGTGGACATATTCTCCTCTTAAGTATTGGCCAACACAAGGTAAAATTGATTTCTTCGCGTATGCTCCTTATAAAGAAGGTCAGACGTTAAAAGAAAATACAAATACTTTTGATTTTAATGTAGAACCTGAGGCTGCTAACCAGATAGATTTGTTGTGGGCTAATGCTACGGGTGAGATAAAAGATAATTTCGAAGGTACAACAAAAGAGAAAGTGAAATTTCTATTTAAGCATGCTTTGTCTAGACTTGGTTATACTGTAAAGTTATCTAGAAATTATAATTCTTCTGATGCAACTTTTACATTGAAAAAGATAACATTGGCAGGATCTTCTGATGATGAAACAAAGGGTGCTTTCTATAAAAAGGGAACTATAGATTTGTCTAAGAAAGATGCAACAGGTCTTTGGAATGCAGCAACTTCTGATGATAATAAGCAATATTTTACATGGTTCGAAGGATCTTATAAAGTAGAGAGTTCAGATCCAAAACATCCTACTAAATTAGATCCTACTACTTCAAAGGATAAAGATTATTCTGATAAAGATTATTTGTTTGTAATTCCACAGGATTTCTCTTTAACAACAGAAGGTGCTGATAAACTTTATGTTATCGTAGAGTACGATGTAACCTATACTAGTTCATCTACAAAGATAACAAATAAGGTTTATAAGAAACTTCCAATAAAATTCGAGCAGGGTAGGGCATATAAGCTTAACTTGACCATTGGTCTTCCAATCGAATTCGATATTGATGTTGAAAATGTTGCTGGTGTTGAAGATTGGGATCCTAAAGATGGTACACCAACCGATATTGATTCTTGGGATGATATCAGCCGTAAATAATGAATTTAAATTATCATAAGATGAAGTTTCTTCGTTTAGCTTTTTATGTTTTGATAGCACAGCTGGTATTATCTGGCTGTGCCGGCGAAGGTGTGGAAGAAACTTCATCTTCTTCATCTTCTGAAATCAACTTTGATGCTTATGTAGGTCGGGATGCTTCAACCCGTTCTAATATAACCGATATTGATTTTCTCCGAAGTAAGGAATGGAACGCCGGATTTGGTGTCTTTGCAAGATACGGCAATACTCATCTGCTGGATACTGAACACGTAACCTGGAGAGGAAATCATTGGGGATATGACCATATCCGATTTTGGCCAAGTAGTGGAAAAGTGGATTTCTATGCCTTTGCGCGTTATGTTCCAATCGTAACAATGGGCTGCCTACCTGATACTCTGGGTGGTAATCGTACAGAAGAAACTTATATAAATTTTCCTTCTAACGAATCTCCTATAGATTTGATATGGGCCAAAAAAACAGGTCAAGAAGCACCAACATCTCCTGGTAGTAAAGTGACATTTCAATTTAAGCATGCTTTGTCTCGTTTGAGCTTTAAAATCACAGCCAATCAGAAATTATTGGAAGATGGTGCAGTTATAAAAGTTAAAGAGGTGAGACTGTATGGCGCCAAAGAAACTTCAGGCATCTTTCGTATGGCGGGCTATCTGAATCTTAATTCTAATTCGGGAGATTGGAGGCCCTACAATAATGGTGTTAGTTGGTTTTATACTTGGACAGAAACTGGCAAAAAAGATGGCGTAAATGATTCTATCCAAAAAATAGATGGTCCCGTATTAAAGTTAAGTGCAGCTAAGTTAGACAGAGACAATAAAAGTATAACAAATGATGAAAATTCTTATATCTTTATAATCCCTCAGGATCTGCCCGAAAACTTTAATCTAATGATAACTTATACGGTAACACAGGGAGATTTTGTGGAAGAGTTGACGGTAAAGAAAAATCTGCGAGACGTTCTTCTTAAAAAAGATAGCAACTTTAAGTTTGAACAAGGAAAAGCGTATGTCTTTAATTTGAAACTGCTTGATCCTGTCAATTTCAGCGTAACGACAGATGTCGTGAAGTGGGGACCGGTTGACGATAAAACAATACCTTTATAATGATAATCGGGAATATGAAGCGGAATATTTATATTTATAGTAAGTTATGGATGATTCTCTTTGTCTTGATGGGTACAGCCTGTACCAATCAAGTGGAGGATGCTATTCCTGTATCTGATCAGCCTATTGGGTTTTCTGTGCAATCAGATTGGAAGGAAATTCCCAATACTCGCTCGGATGATGGTAAAACGCAATTTGTCAAAGATGACCAGATTCAGATTTTCGGTTTTCATTATCCAAATGGGGTTGAGACGGCTCAGAAGTTTATGTATGATGTAAAAAATCCGAATTATGGTCAGATAGTAACCTATGATGGTAATAGTAGCTGGAATTATACCCCCAAGCGTTTCTGGCCTAAAGAGGGAAAGCTAGATTTTTTTGCCAGTTATCCATACAACTCTATTCGCAATGACGCAGATAATCATACGATGATTTATAAGCAGACGGCCAATTCTATGAAACAAGATCTATTGTGGGGCGTATCTACCGAGAATGATTGTGCAGCGAAGAATGACGTAGTGATCACGATGTATCATGCCTTGGCTAAGGTGAATATTTTTTTTGACAAGTCTTGGGGGGATATCGGAACAGTTATGTTCTCGGCTTACACAGCTGGTCGTTTCACTGGAACAGATGATAGTGGAATCCCTAAATGGGATTTTAATGATGGTGATAAAACGACTTTTAATGCTGAGTTTGGATATGACGACCTGCTAAGAGATGATTTTGGTACCTCTCTTACCGTATTTATCTTGCCGGGTAATATTACGGGATTCCAGATGTTTAATTTTTCTGGTAATAAGATTGATGGTTCTGACGATATTTCTAATGAAATACAGAAAAAAACGTTTGAAGCAGGAAAGCCATATAAGCTCACGATACGTAGAGCACAGAAGAATACAAATAGCCGTTCTATAGCGATGTCTGTTCGTTGTGTTTCGGAATAGCGAAGAAATATCGACCTGAACGGTTGAAATTACCCACACGCCCTGAAAGGGCAGAAGCTCCTAGCCCAGGGCATCGCCCTGGGTTATTACAGACGCAAACTTGTCGCCCTGTAAGGGCAAAAGCTTTAAAATACCTGGCAGTATACAAAGCTTTTGCCCTTACAGGGCGTCTTGCTGATTGCTATTATACCCAGGGCGCTGCCCTGGGCTAGGAGCTTTTGCCCTTTACCTTTCCCTTCGGCCGGTGACCGTTGGTTCAGGGCGTCAGGGCGTCTTGCTGATTGCTATTATGCCCCCGGCTCGCCCAGGTATTCGAAGATGGTGGATACCTGGCGGGGAGGGAAATACTGGCTATGCTCCTGGTAGCCTAAACGTTGCAGCTCGTTCCAGAGGGGCTCGCAACGCTTAATCCATCCCATGATATGACGGCGCGCTGTCGCCCCGTCGGTTGTGTCGGGAAAGTAGAGCAGACCCAGCTCGGTCTTGCTGTACATACGTTGGGGATAATTCATAAGCTTTATATTTTTTACAATCCTTCTACGCCATGATCCTTAAAGAAACCTACCATGGCTGTGGTCATATAGCCACCCGTGTTCATCTTCTTGTTCGAACGCCTGCAGTTGGCTATGTAATAATCCTTTCGCTGGAAGAAGTCTTCCAGGTCGCCAATCATATCTAACCTGAGATAGCCGCTCAACTGCTCAGCCTTCTTCTCGCTCACATCATAATTGCATTGCAGCCGGAGTTTCAGTTTGCTCCGCTGCCCTCTCAGTTCGCTGCTCACTTCTCCACCCTCTGCAGTTTCGCCTGAAGTGCGACGGTCGTGCAGGGTAAAGGTGATGTGCTCGGGCAGGTGATGCTTCACTTTTTCACCCTCCTCCAGAAAGAAAGGCTTATTTGCCCTGGTAGTCATTGAGCACTCAAATGAGGTAAACAAACGATGCACTTCCGTTTACCAACTGATGTGGCTGCGTCGGGTTAAGGATTCGACTGCGTTGGGTTAAGGATTCGACTGTATCGGGTTACGCAGACGGCTGCATCGGGTTACGCAGACGGCTGCATCGGGTTAAGGATATGGCTGAACTGGGTTACGCAGACGGCTGTACTCGCTGATTGAGTCACTTGAGTAGTCTGATTGAGCCACTTGAGTAATCTGATTGAGCCACTTGAATAAGCTGATTGAGCCACTTGAGTAAGCTGACAGAACCACTTGAATAAGCTGCTGCATACGCTTGCGTGCATAAGTATACATTCAAGTTTCGCAAGTAAGCTCCTAGCCCAGGGCGTGTGGGTAATTTCAACCGTACAGGTCGAAAAGTTTTAGAAAAAGTTATCAGATAGTATTGGGATAGCAAAATCTTTACTTTTTTACCTTTTTACTTTTTTACCTTTAAAAATCCTAGAAAATTCTTGGCTGTTTTAAATAAAAGTTGTAGTTTTGCATTTGGAATAATATAAATCTGTATGATATGACAACATTAGCTATTTATAAATTGTGGAGTTTCTTGCAGTCCCTTTCTTTGACAGCAAGTAATGAGCGTTGGTTGGCCGAACGTCTGTTGGAGTCAGCTAATGCTAAGTCTGTTACAACTGTAAAGGAGCAAGAGAATGCGTGGGCTAACTATCAGCTTTCGCCCGAAATACTTAAGATGACGCTTAAGAATCGTAAGCAAGTTTCAGATGCGATAGATGACTCATTGTATGAATCTTTAGAAGAAAAATAAAGGACTTTAGGGATTTTGCAGAAAATGTGCAGACTCCTGCTGATTTTTTAGAATCGATATTAGTTTAAAATAAAAGATCCTCAGGCAGACCTTACGTTCAAGAAGATATTCGGCAATCATCCCGATCGATTGAAAAACCTTCTGAATACCCTTCAGTCACTCAATGAAGATGAACTGATACAACACAACAATATCTGCCGACAACAGCCAGGAAGATGCTGGCAAAGGGTATGGATGAAGCGTCTATCATGGATATGACGGGGCTGACGGCAGAGGAAATCAAATAAAATAACTTGATTACGCAAAATCAAGGTAATATCTTTGATTTTTTAAAAGAAAAATATTATCTTTGCATCAGATTTAATCAAACTATTCAAGTTTATGATAAAAAGCGTGATTACAGGAGATCTAGTAAACTCCACAAATATTGCTGCAAAATGGAGGCAAACGGTATTGGATACATTGAATGTATGCGCTGCAGATTTTCTGCCTCTAACTCTCTGCAATTTGGAAATGTATCGTGGTGATAGTTTCCAAATAGTTGTTGATAAACCAGACTATGCCTTGGCTGTAGCTATTGCGCTAAGAGCAAAACTTAAAGCAATGACTCCAGGCAAACAGCAGCTTTGGGATGCTAGATTATCCATTGGTATTGGTGATATTTCTTTTGAAAGCGACAATATTGTAACTAGTGATGGAGAGGCTTTCAGATTATCTGGCCGCTCGTTTGACAACATCGGGAAAAAAAGACTGAGCATATCGACTACATGGCCTGATTTTAATAAAGACATGGAGCTGGTAACTCGTTTTGCTGATGACGTAATTACGTCATGGACTGCTAAACAGGCAAAAGTAGTCTATCAGGCAATACTCTTTCCTAAACTTCAGAAAGACCTTGCTGAGGATTTGGGCATGACGAGACAAAACTTTAATTATCACTGGAGTTCTGCTAAGGGTCAGCTAATTCTTGACTATGTGGAATATTTCAAATCGTTAATTTCAAAATACAATAAGCAGTAACATGGAATCAATCATCATTTTTATAAAGTTACTCTGCGCCCATCTATGTTCTGATTTTATACTTCAGACTGATAGCATCAATAATGGGAAGCGCATACCTGGTATCAAGGGGATTGGTTATCTGTTGCTTCATAGTGCCATACATGCATGTGTGGCATATATCTTGGTGGCAGATTGGTTATGCTGGCTTGTACCTTTGATTATCTTTGCCAGCCATTTTATAATAGACTTGATTAAATGTAGGTGCTACAAGGATTCTCTTTCAACATTTCTTGCAGATCAGTTTTTACACATTATAATAATTGGAGTATTATGGTTCGTTTTATACGGAGATTGCACTGTTCTTTCATATATTGAGAACCATTGTTCTGCAAATGTTTGGTTGACCGTCGTGGCATATATATTAATGTTAAGACCATCTTCTATCTTATTGGGGTTATTTCTTAAAAAATGGACACCTGTATCTTCTAACACACAGAGTTTACCTAATGCCGGACAATGGATAGGTTATATTGAAAGGATCATGATTCTTACATTCGTCCTTGTTGGCAGTTTCGAAGGAGTCGGCTTCTTGCTGGCAGCAAAGTCTGTTTTCCGTTTTGGTGAATTAAACAAAGCCAAGGAAATTCGCACAACAGAGTATGTGTTGATAGGCACTTTTTCTAGCTTCACTATAGCAATTCTTACAGGAATAGCAATAAAAAGTTTATTCTAAGCATCCCTGATTCACAAAAAAAGGTCTATATGTCACGATGCAGAGTGACATATAGACCCTTGTTGTTTCACCGTGAGGTGCAAAGTGTGCAAACGATTGCCTCTTTTTTATATTATTTTTCCTATATTCCTTATTCGGTATTCTAAAAAGAAGTCTTATCTTTGCCAGCGAAAGTAAGTAACAAGATAAAAGATGATGGAAAACAGAAAAGCGTGGTTATGTCTAAGGCATAACCGCGCTTCGTTTTTTGTTGTATTCTATATAAAAGTTGTGTTCAGATTTCAGATGCTGGCTCCATCCAAGAGTTCCCGGTATTTAGCTACAGCATCCGAAATCTCGCTTATTTTGATGAATTCATCGGCTGAATGGGAGCGGGAAGACTCGCCAGGACCCAGTTTGAACGAAGGGAAGTGCATCAGAGCCTGGTCGCTCAACGTTGGACTGCCGAATGGCTTCATGCCCATGGCTACACATTTCCTGATAAGAGGATGCGCCGGGTCGATGCGGGATGACTTCAGACGGAAACTGTGAGCCTTCACCTCGCTCTTCAGGTGCTGGCAGATAAACTCGTAAACCTCCTCGTTGTCGTAAAACTCGTTGGTGCGGATATCCACAAGCATCGTACACTTATCCGGAATCACATTGTGCTGGGTTCCGGCATTCACTACGGTAAGCGTCATCTTGGTAGGTCCCAGGAACTCGCTTACCTTCTCAAACTTATAGTCACGAATCCATCGCATATCATCCAATGCCTCGTAGATAGCGTTTACTCCCTCGTTGCGGGCAGCATGACCGCTCTTACCGTGAGCAATCACATCCAGCACCATCAGTCCCTTTTCGGCAACAGCCGGGTTCATGCCGGTAGGTTCACCTACGATGGCAAGGTCGATATGCGGAAGCAAAGGCAGGGCACGGGTAATGCCATCCTTTCCTGACACCTCTTCTTCGGCGGATGCCAGATAGATAAGATTATACTGCTGAGGCTTTGCGGTCAGCATTCTGAATATCTGGAGGAGCGAACAGAGTCCGCCGCCGCAATCGTTGCTGCCCAAACCGTAAAGTACACCCTCTTCAACATCCGGTGAAAACGGGTTGCGTGTCCATGAAGCCACAGGCTTCACGGTATCGATGTGAGCGTTGAGCAGCAGGGTAGGTCGGCTCTCATCGTAATGAGGGTCGATAATCCAGATGTTGTTCGCCTCACGATGAGGTTCGAAACCATATTTGCGGATGGTCTGCTCCATGATGTCGGCAGCCTCCTTCTCGTTTCTGCTTACAGATGGGGTGGCGATGAGCTTTTTCAGCAAATCCACGGCATCGCTTACATATTCTTCTTGTGTCATCATAATCTCTCTTTTTATTGTTTTGGGGGCAAAGATACGAAAAAAAGAGCAGATAAAGTGGAAAAAATATCTTTTTATTTTGTGTTCTTAACAAATTCTATTATCTTTGCATCAGAATATAAATATAAGCTTATGCAGATTAATAGTCATCTTTCGGTACTGGTACATAATCTCGCCAAGAAATGGGGAGAGAAAACTGCTTTAACTTTCAGAAAGTTTGGCAGCGACCAGTGGCAATCGGTTTCATTCAACCTCTTTTCCTTAAGAGTGAAACAAGTGAGCAATGCCCTCCTGAATCTTGGGGCTAAACCTCTTGACAAAATCGCAGTCTTCTCGCAGAACTGTGTGCATTATCTGTACACCGACTTCGGTGCGTACGGTATCAGAGTTACCTCTGTGCCTTTCTATGCCAACAGCAGCGAGCAGCAGATTCAATATATGATTAATGATGCGCAGATTCGCTTCCTCTTTGTTGGCGAACAGGAGCAGTATGACAAGGCTCACCGTATCTTTGCCCTCTGTCCATCTCTGGAACGTATCATCATCTTCGATTCCAGCGTGCGCATCAGTACACATGACCCTGCAGCCCTCTATTTCAAGGACTTCCTGAAGCTGGGAGAGAATCTTCCTCGTCAGACAGAAGTGGAGGAACTCTACAAGCAGGCTAGTATGGATGACTTGGCTAATATCCTCTATACCAGTGGAACAACTGGAGATAGCAAGGGCGTGATGCTGACCTATAGCCAGTATTATGCTGCTTTGAAGGCAAACGATGAGTGCATTCCTGTTACCGAAAAGGACCGCGTCATTGACTTCCTTCCATTCACCCATATCTTTGAGCGTGGATGGGCATATCTCTGCTTGAGCGAAGGTGCCGAACTCATCATCAATACTTATCCTCATGAAATTCAGGAGAGTATGAGAGAGGTGCATCCTACCTGTATGTGTAGTGTGCCACGTTTCTGGGAGAAGGTGTATATCGCCGTAAAGGCAAAGATGGATGATGCCGGTCCTATCCAGAAGAAACTCTTCTACCATGCCTTGGCGGTAGGAAAGAAACGGAATATAGAATATCTGGCAAACTGCAAGCGCCCTCCTCTGACCTTGGAGTTGGAATATCAGATTATCAACAAGACCGTTTTGAGCATGGTTCGCAAGCAGTTGGGCTTGGAAAAACCGAATATCTTCCCTACAGCGGGTGCTTATGTAAGTCCGGAAGTAGAGGAGTTTGTACATGCCATCGGTATCGATATGGTGGTGGGTTACGGTTTGACCGAGAGTCTTGCCACCGTATCCTGCGATCATCTCGACAAGAAACGCAGTCTGGGTTCGGTGGGTCGCCCTATCTCCTGCATTCAGGTAAAGATAGGTGAGGATAATGAGGTGCTCCTCAAGGGTCCTACCATCACTCCGGGATATTATCATCGTGATACCACCAATGCGAAGGCATTCGACAAGGATGGATTCTTCCATACCGGTGATGCCGGCTACATGAAGGACGGCGAGCTTTATCTCACCGAGCGTATCAAGGACCTGTTCAAGACATCGAACGGTAAATATATCGCTCCGCAGCAGGTAGAATCGTTGCTCCTGGTAGATAAGTTTATCGATCAGGTGGCTGTGATTGCCGACCAGCGCAAGTTCGTATCAGCCCTCGTCGTTCCAGAGTTCCGTCTCGTGGAGGACTGGGCACGTGAGCATCATATCGCCTTCACCTGCCGTGAAGATTTGTGTGCTAACGAGAAGGTGCAGAAGATGCTGATGGACCGTATCCAGATTCTCCAGCAAAATCTGGCTTATTATGAGCAGATTAAGCGCATTACCCTCCTGGCTCACCACTTCTCTATGGAGTCGGGTGAGTTGACCAATACCTTGAAGATTCGCCGCCCTATCATCAACAAGAACTACAAGGCGGAGATTGACAAGATGTATGAGGAGTAATCTAAAGTTTAAAGTTAAAAGTTTATAGTTCAAAGTTAATGATTACAGCTGACCAGTTGAAGGATGTGATGGACAGAGCTGATGCTCTGCATCACTATCTCAATATAGACCAGAAGAAAGTAGAATTCGAAGAGGAGCAGCTCCGCACCCAGGCTCCTGACTTTTGGGAAGACCCGAAGTATGCTCAGGAGCAGATGAAGAAGGTGAAAGGTATCCAGAAGTGGCTCGACGGTTATAAGACTGTACGTCTTTATGCCGATGAACTGCAGCTTGCCTTCGATTTCTATAAAGACGAAATGGTGACCGAGGAAGAGGTGGATGCCGATTATGCCAAGGCGATCAAAGCCATCGAAGACCTGGAGTTGAAGAACATGCTTCGCCAGAAGGAAGACCCGATGGACTGCGTGCTCAAGATTAATTCCGGTGCCGGTGGTACAGAAAGCCAGGACTGGGCACAGATGCTGATGCGTATGTATATGCGCTGGGCTGAGGCTCATGGCTACAAGGTAACCATCACCGATATGCAGGAAGGCGATGAGGCTGGTATCAAGAGCGTGACCATGACCATTGAGGGCGGCGAGTACGCCTATGGCTATCTGAAGAGCGAGAACGGTGTGCACCGACTGGTGCGTGTTTCTCCTTTCAATGCCCAGGGCAAGCGAATGACCAGTTTCGCCAGTGTCTTCGTAACTCCGCTGGTAGATGATACCATCGAGGTGTATGTTGACCCCGCCAAGCTCTCCTGGGATACCTTCCGTTCGAGTGGTGCCGGTGGTCAGAATGTGAATAAGGTTGAATCCGGTGTCCGTCTGCGTTATTGGTATACCGACCCTGATACCGGCGAGGAAGAAGAAATCCTCATCGAGAATACCGAGACCCGTGACCAGCCAAAGAACCGTGCCAAAGCCCTGTTGCTCTTGAAGAGCCAACTTTACGACCGCGCCATGAAGAAGCGTCTGGAGGCTAAGGCTAAGATTGAGGCTGGTAAGAAGAAGATAGAGTGGGGAAGCCAGATTAGAAGTTATGTCTTCGACGACCGTCGTGTGAAAGACCACCGTACCAACTATCAGACATCGGATGTAGATGGCGTGATGGACGGCAAGATAGATGATTTCATCAAGGCATACCTGATGGAGTTCCCTACGAATGATGACGAACAACAATAATAATCTAAAAAATATACGACTATGAGTGGAAATAAAGACTTAAGAAGAGCCAAACATGAGGCTTATCAGAAGAAACAGGCTGCAAAAGGCGAGAAAGTAATCAAGTGGATATTTATAGGATTGATAGTCCTCGGTATTCTTTTTGCCATTTATGCAACAACATTAGTATAAAACAATGAGTGGATTAGAGATAGAAAGAAAATTCCTCGTTAAGAAGGGCGACGCTTATAAAAGCGCCGCCTTTTCTTCTAGTCATATCCAGCAGGGATATATTCCTGCCGAGGGGGCTACGGTGCGGGTTCGCACACGGGATGAGAAGGCTTACCTTACCATTAAGGGCAAGTCGGTAAATGGCGGCATGACCCGCTATGAGTTTGAAAAGGAGATAACGATGGACGAGGCGCAGCATCTTCTGCAACTTTGTCAGGGTGGCGTCATCGATAAGCGTCGCTATCTGGTGAAAAGTGGCAGTCATACCTTCGAGGTAGATGAGTTCTATGGCGATAATGAAGGTCTGGTCATGGCAGAGGTAGAGTTGGCTAGCGAGACCGAAGCCTATGAGAAACCTGATTTCATCGGTATGGAGGTAACAGGCGACAAGCGATTCTACAATTCGCATCTCTTGGGCAATCCTTTCTCGAAGTGGCGTGATACCTTGCCGGCTGAATATCGTTAGAAAATGTATCGAAAAAGTCATTTCTGCGCTCTAAAACAGACTAAATAGCATAAATATTACTAAATTTGCGTTTTTGCTTTCAAATAATTCATTTATTTCAGAATTATTTTATAATTTTGCACGAAGAAAAATAAAAAATAAGAAATTAGTAATAGAAAGATAGAAATGACTGATTCAAATAGAGGAAGTTTTGGTAGCAAGATTGGATTGATTCTTGCTACAGCAGGTGGCGCCGTAGGTTTGGGTAACGTATGGCGCTTCCCTTATATGGCTGGTCAGGAAGGTGGCGCAGCCTTTATTCTGGTATACATCGGAAGTGTGCTCCTGTTGGGCATTCCATGTATGATTTCTGAGTTTATCATCGGCCGTCATGGTGCCTCAAATACCGCACGTGCCTATACCAAACTCTCTAATGGTACGGCTTGGAAGTGGGTAGGCTATCTTGAGGTGCTTACCGGTTTCCTGATTACGGGCTATTATGCGGTGGTTTCGGGCTGGTGTCTGCAGTATGTCTATGCCAGCATCATGGGCGAACTGCATGGTGACCCTACCTTTGTGGCGAATTACTTCAAGGAGTTTTCTTCTGATCCTGTGCGTCCGGTTATGTGGACGGTAGCGATATTCCTGATTTGTCATTTCGTGATTATTCATGGTGTGCGCGGCGGTATAGAGAAGGCTTCTAAGGTGATGATGCCTCTCCTGTTCATCCTGCTTTTGATTATTGTGGTAGCAGCTTGTCTGTTGCCGGATGCAGGTAAGGGCGTGGAGTTCCTGTTGAAGCCTGATTTCGGAAAGGTAGACAGAAACGTGTTCCTGAATGCTTTGGGACAGTCGTTCTATTCGATGAGTATCGGTATGGGCTGTATCTGTACCTATGCTTCTTACTTCAGCCGTCAGACCAATCTCTTCAAGAGTGCTTTGCAGATTTCCATCATCGATTTGCTGGTAGCAGTACTGGCTGGTCTGATGATTTTCCCTGCAGCCTTCTCTGTAGGAGTATCACCGGATAGTGGTCCTTCGCTCATCTTTATCACTTTGCCGAATGTCTTTAATCAGGCGTTTGCATCGTTACCTGTATTGGGTTGGATCATCTCGCTGCTCTTCTACGTATTGCTGTCGGTAGCTGCCCTGACCTCGCTGATGTCACTTCATGAGGTGAATACTTCTTTCTTCTACGAGGAGTTGAAGATAGACCGCAAGAAGGGTGCTACCATCGTTACGGTTTCCTGTGCCATCATCGGAGCCTTCTGTTCGCTCTCTTTGGGTGCAACAGATAAGCTTTCGTTCTTCGGAAAGGCGCTGTTCGATTGGTTCGACTTCGTTACGGGTCAGATATTCCTACCTCTGGCAGGATTCCTTACCTGCCTGTTCCTGGGCTGGTATGTACCTAAGCAGATCGTACAGGATGAGTTTACTAACTGGGGAACCTTGAAGGGCCGTCTCTTCGGTATTTATCTTTTCCTGATTAAGTTCGTTTGTCCTGTCCTCATCTTCCTGGTATTCCTGAACCAGTTTGGTGTCTTCGGATAAAGTATTTGTAATCGGATATAAATATATATAATAAGGTGTAGCATCTGCCGTTTCGTCGGAAAAAATAAACACTACACATTAAAGATTTAAATAATGGAAACAAGAGGAAATTTTGGTAGTAAGTTGGGCGTTATTCTTGCCACAGCCGGCTCGGCAGTCGGTTTGGGTAATGTGTGGCGTTTCCCTTATATGGCAGGTCAGAATGGTGGCGCCGCCTTCATTCTCATCTATTTGGTATGTATCATTCTGCTCGGATTGCCTGGCATGATGAGTGAATTCATCATCGGTCGTCATTCTGCATCCAATGCAGCCCGTGCTTATACCAATCTGGGTAAGCATAAGGCTTGGGGGGCTTTGGGCTTGATGGGTATCATCACCTCTATGATTATCCTGGGTTTCTATGCCGTAGTGGCTGGCTGGTGCCTGCAGTATCTCTATGCCAGTATCATGGGCGGTGTTCATGGCGACGCGGAGTATGTGAAGACCTATTTCCAGACCTTTTCAGCCGATCCTATCCGTCCTACCTTATGGGCAGTAGGCTTTATCCTGCTTACCCACATGGTGGTAGTGCGCGGTGTGCGCAATGGTATAGAGAAAGCATCCAAGATACTGATGCCTATGCTCTTCTTCCTGTTGATTGTGATTGTGATAGCTTCCTGCTCTCTGCCGGGAGCGATGAAGGGAGTGGAGTTCCTGCTGAAGCCGGATTTCTCTAAGGTAGATGAAAACGTGTTGCTCGAAGCGCTGGGACAGGCGTTCTTCTCTTTGAGTATGGGTACAGCTTGCCTGTGTACTTATGCCTCTTACTTCAACAGACAGACCAATCTCTTGAAGTCGGCTACTCAGATTGTGACCATTGATACGGTAATCGCCGTATTGGCAGGTTTGATGATATTCCCTGCAGCCTTCTCGGTAGGTGTGCAGCCAGACAGCGGTCCTTCGCTCATCTTCATTACCTTGCCAAACGTATTCCAGCAGGCTTTCGGTAACATGCCGGTTGTCGGTTATGTGATTTCGGTGTTGTTCTATGCTTTGCTTGTATTGGCAGCCCTGACTTCTACCATCTCGATGCACGAGATAGGTACCGCATTTATTTATGAGGAGGGTAAGATAAGCCGTGCCAAGGGAGCCTGGTTCGAGACCATCGTTTGCAGCATCATAGCTGTATTCTGCTCGCTCTCTCAGGGTGCCGTACCTGATTTGGGGTTCTTCGGCAAGGATTTCCTGAGCAATTGTGACAACTTTACTGCCCAGCTGCTCATGCCGTTGAGTTCATTCATCACCTGTCTGTTCCTGGGATGGTATGTGCCAAAGAAGATTGTGCGTGATGAGTTTACCAACTGGGGAACCCTGAAGGGAACTCTCTTCCCAGTCTTCCTGTTCACCATCCGTTTTATCTGTCCAATCTGTATTTTCCTTATCTTCCTGCACCAGTTTGGTGTCATTTAGCAAAACCGGCAAACTTGCAGACAGGCACCGGCAAACTTGCAGACCGGCTATCTTGCCCCTAGTAGGCAAGATACGGCTTGATTCTTTCTATTTCGGCAGGTGGAAAGTCTTTGAGGAGACGCAGCTCTTCAGCACTTTTCAGCGGACCGTGGGTTCTGCGGTAGTTTACGATTTCCTTTGCCTGGTAAAAGTCCAGGTAAGGATGTTTGCGCAGTTCGGCTAAACTGAGCTGGTTGACATTCATTTTCCGGATATGTTTTGCATCAATATTCATATAGTGGAGGGCTGTCTCGGGCACGCCTTCCACTTCTTGTATCTGGCTCATGGAAACAAAACCGCCTAACCGCTCTCTGTATCTGATGATACTTCTGGCATAGTAAGAGCCTATGCCGGGAATTTTCTGCAGTTCGGTCGTATCAGCAGAATTGATGTTGATATACTGACCTTCTTTCAGTTTCCGTGGATAATTGTATTGGGTAGTGTCTTTCTTCCTTTCTTCTCTAGTTCTTATAGCCGTCTCTTGATAGCCGTAGTTGTATCTTTCTCTTGGGTAAAAGTTGGCAGCCGGCTGGTAGTCTTTACCAATTCTGATAAAGGGCAGCAGTTTTTCGAATTGCTTCTTGGTTAGTCCGTAAACCCGCGCAAAGTCTCTAGGTGTCCTGAAGATACCTCCTTTATTTCGATATTTGATGATGTTTCTGGCTTGCCATGATTCCAGTCCCAGCCGTTGGAAATCAGATTGGTTTGCCGTATTGGGGTCAAAGGCGAATACTTCGCTCGACTGAAGTCCTTCGTCATAATAGCCTGGCTGTTGCCGCGTGGCATGTCTGATGATACTATCGTTATGGGCTTGTTGCTTTTCTGATGGCATAGTTTCTTTAGAACCTACAATGAAAATCATTGTGGTACTGACAACGAGCAGGGTCAGGATTACGAGTAATGCTCGCCGTTCATGGTAATTGATATAAAAAAAATCCTTTATAAACTTCATAGGCTTACGGATTTTAAGTCTATATGATTGTTTGGTCGGGATTACTGGACTCGAACCAGCGACCTCATCGTCCCGAACGACGTGCGCTACCAACTGCGCTAAATCCCGATATCTGCTGCAAAGGTACATTAAATAATGGACAACACCAACAAAAATAGACTTTTTTATCTTTTTTTGAAAGAAATTTCCCGAAAAATTTGCAGGAACCAGAAAAAAGTATTACCTTTGCACCCGCAAATGATAAATCGCGATTTGTGAAAGTTGGTGCCATAGCTCAGTTGGTAGAGCAAAGGACTGAAAATCCTTGTGTCCCCGGTTCGATTCCTGGTGGTACCACTTCTTTATGAGACTGAATCTTCGTAACAGGATTCAGTTTTTTTTTATGCCCTTTTTTATAATACTTCATTTTACACTTATGAAAACGTTTGCGTATAAAAAATGCGCCAGGATGTTTTATAATAGCTATTTTTTCACTACTTTTGCATTGTAAAATTCAAAAACAAACCAAAACATAAATCTAACAAACATTCATTAAAATGAAAAAAGCTTATTTATTATTGTTGGCTGGAATGTTGTCTACGGCAGTATTTGCCGGCAGCAAACAGACGGTTAAGATTGATGGTCAAGTCATAGACAAGACTGTCACAGAGATTACCTTCGATGGCGACAATGTCGTTCTTCATTATGCAGATAACACATCTGATAACGGGGATATGTCGCTCGTAACCCTTTCTTTCACTTATCAAACTACCGGCATCAGTCAGGTAGAAGGCATTAAGCAGGCATTGCAAGGTAAGGTTTATAACCTTCAGGGCCAGTGTGTTGGTAAATCCCCTAAGGGTTTATCTAAGGGTGTTTATATTATTAATGGTAAGAAAGTAATCATCAAATAAAATAAGGAGGATTGAACAATGAAGAAAATGGTATTTACTTTGGCACTCCTCCTGATGAGCTTGAGTGCAGCTGTGGCTCAGACAGGGACATTTAAGATTACCCATGCCGTGGCTCGTAACAGCAAGGTGAACCAGATGTATGTTACCACCAAGTCGGGTGATGTGAAGTATTATAATACTGCAGATTTGACAAGTGTGAAGTTCGAAGGTGATAAGGCAATCATCGCACCTAAATCAGGCTCAGAGAATGATGAGTATGATGCTTCTGTTCAGAAAATCAGTTTCGCAAAGAAAGTAGAGCAGGGCGAAAGTGGTGATATTGACAATCCTGCAGGTGTGATTCAGATTACTGAGGCAAAGGGCTGGCAGGAGTCTGCCTACTTGAAGTGGGCTCCATTCGAGGGCGCTTCTTCTTATAATGTATATGTAGATGACAAGAAGATTGATGCTCAGTTGATTCGTCAGTATGCTTCTTACTATCGTGCTGATGTTCTCGGTTTGAAGGAAGGTACTTATTCTGTAAAGGTTGTTCCTGTAAATGCTGACGGTAAAGAGATTGCTGGTGCCAATACTGCTTCTAACTTGGTAGTAAAGAGCTACAACCGTGAGGGCTTTGCTCATTTCAAGTATGCTGGTGTAGGTGCTTATAATAATGATGGTACTTTGAAGGCAGGTGCTAAGGTTCTGTATATTACAGCCAAGACAGCTAAGACCGTTTCTACAACAGTTAATACTGGTAAGCAAGAGACGATTACAGGTCTTCAGTCTATTATTGATGCTTATTCAAAAGGTAAGGATAAAACCCCAATTGCCTTCCGTATCATCGGTAAGGTAAATCTTTCTGATTTGGATCACATTTCAAGTTCTGCTGAAGGATTGCAGATTAAGGGAGCTATGATGAATATGACATTCGAAGGTGTCGGTGATGATGCTACCGTATATGGCTTCGGCTTCTTGCTTAGAGAGGCTGAGAGTGTAGAGTTCCGTAACTTTGCTATCATGCGTTGCCTGGATGATGCCATGTCTCTTGATACTAAAAACTCTCATGTATGGATTCACAACATGGATCTCTTCTATGGTAAGAAGGGTAGTGCTGCCGACCAGGCTAAGGGTGACGGTACTGTAGATATCAAGGGCGATTCTAAGTATGTTACTGTAGCTTACAACCGTTTCTGGGATAATGGTAAGGCTTCTATGTGTGGTATGAAGAGTGAAACTGGTGAAAACTGGATTACTTATCATCACAACTGGTTCGACCATTCAGACTCTCGTATGGCTCGCGTTCGTACCATGAGTGTTCACATGTACAACAACTACTATCAGCATTGTGATGTTTATGGTATTGGTGCAACCAGTGGTTCAAGTATATTCATGGAGTCTAATTACTTTGATGCTGTTAAGCGTCCTATCATGAGCTCTTTGCAGGGTACTGATGCTATGGGTGATGGTACTTTCTCTGGTGAGAAAGGTGGCTTGATTAAGGCATACGGCAATGTATTTGCCAACAAGCCAGCAAACTTCAGCTATATCCCATACGCAGAAAACAATACAAGCTTTGATGCCTACGAGGTTTCTAATCCAAGTGAGCAGGTTCCTACAAGTGTAAAGACTTTGGTAGGTGGTACTTCTTACGACAACTTCGATACCAACTCAAGCGTCATGTATACATACGTTGCAGATAAGGCAGAAGATGTTCCTGCTATTGTAGAAGGATTCTATGGTGCAGGTCGTTTGAATCATGGTGACATTGATTTCGTTATTCCTGATGAAACAGTCGTAACAAATGGTCACCAGCAGCCATGGCCTGCTTTGGCAAGTATTCTTGACGCTTATACTTCTGGTGTTGTTAAAGTGTTCGGTGAGAGTAATGCTGCTGGCGAAGGTGGTTCTACAGAAGGTGGCAGCACTGGTGGTTCTGGCGAAGGTGGTAGTACTGGTGGCTCTACCGGTGGTACAACAGAAGGTGGCAGTACTGTAACTCCTATCGAGGGTACTGTTTTGGTAACATTCACAGATTCTAAGCCTTCAAGTAGCATAGTAACAGTTTCAGGTAACTATGCTACAAATAAGGGAACTGCTACTATTGACGGCACTTCATATTCTACTTGTGTAAAGATGGAGTCTGCAACTAATATCTCAGTAACTGTTGATAAGAAAGTCACAATGACCCTTTATTTCAGTTCTGCAGATAGCAAGACGAACGCCAAAATTGATGGAAAGAAGCCTGCTGAAGTAAATGCAGTTATTGATTCAACAGCTAAGACAATGACTGTAACATTGGATGCAGGTTCTCATACTATTACAAAGCAGGATACATGCAACCTCTTCGGTATTAAACTTGTACCTGTAAAAGAGTAAAGGTATAGAACTGATTTAAAGATTCCTGCCTCTTTAATGACAAAACGGACAAAAGCTAGATAAAGATTTGCTTTTGTCCGTTTTTTCATTATTTTTGTCTTAAATCTATCTGCTGTTTTCTTCTTTTTTTCCTACTTTTGCAACTGAAAACAATTTTAAACGTAAAACGCAACCTAAAAGTAAAACAATGAACGCAATCCAGAATTTAGCAAAGAGAAGTTTGCTTCTCGTGGCATTGTTCGTCATCGGATGTCTGCAACTCATGGCGCAGACAAGAACCATCAAAGGTGAGGTGACTGATGCGCAGAATGGTGAGGCTCTGATTGGCGCCACTGTCATGGTGGAAGGCGAAAAGGGCGGTACAGTTACTGATTTTGACGGTAACTTCAGTCTTCAGGTATCTTCTTCTGCCAAGAAGATCAAGGTATCTTATATCGGTTATATTGATAAGGTACTTTCTATCTCAGACAATATGAAGGTGAAACTCGAATCCGACAGCAAGGCGCTGGCTGATGTCGTGGTCATCGGATATGGTACGGCAAGAAAGAGTGACCTGACTGGTTCCGTAGCTACCGTGAAATCGAAGGACTTTAATAAAGGTCTCGTTTCTTCTCCAGAACAGTTGATCAACGGTAAGGTTTCGGGTGTACAGATTATGTCCAACAGTGGTTCTGCCTCTGCCGGTAGTACCATCCGTGTGCGTGGTGGTGCATCTCTTAATGCCAGCAACGACCCTCTTATCGTGCTCGATGGTGTGCCATTGGAGCAGGGTGGTATCTCGGGTAACAGCAGCAACTTCCTCAGCATGATCAACCCTTCTGATATCGAGAGCATGACTGTATTGAAGGATGCTTCTTCTACAGCCATCTATGGTTCCCGTGCATCTAACGGTGTCATTATCATTACCACCAAGAAGGGACAGCAGGGTGCTGTAAAGGTGAACTTCAATACCACCAACAGTTTGCAGACCCGTGCGCAGATGGTAGATATGCTGAGCCGTGATGAATTTGTGAATGTCATCAACCAGTTTGGTGACGCTAATCAGAAATCATTGCTCGGTACAGCCAATACCGACTGGAATGATGAGGTTTACCGTACAGCCTTCGGTACAGATAATAACCTCAGCGTGAGCGGCAGCATCGACAAGTGGTTGCCATTCCGCGTGTCTGTAGGCTATTACAACCAGAGCGGTCTGGTTCGCAAAGATAATGTAGAGCGCTGGACAGGTAACGTGGTATTGACTCCTAGCTTCTTCCAGGATCACCTGAAGTTGACCATCAATGCCAAGGGAACCCTCAATAACAACTCATTCAATAATGGTGGTGCCGTATGGGCAGCTGCCACATTCAACCCAACCATCCCGGTTTATTCCGGCAACGACAAGTATGGTGGCTATAATGAGGCACTCGATGCTGATGGCTATCCAGTGAATGCCGGTGTGAGAAACCCAAGCGGTCTGGTTGATCTGTATGATTCAAAGAGTAAGGTAAGCCGCTTCATCGGTTCTATGGATGTAGATTACAAGGTTCATTTCCTGCCAGACCTCAAGCTCCATGCTACCGTGGGTGCTGACTATGCCAAGGGCGACGGAACCATCTATGTTCCTGCCTACGCAGCACAGAGCTACAACAAGGATGAGTCTTTGGGCGGTAGCGATTACAAGTATGGCCCTCAGAAGAACGAGAACCGCTTGCTTACCCTCTATGCCAACTATGCAAAGTATTTCGAAGATATCAAGAGTAATGTAGATCTGACAGCCGGTTACGACTACCAGTATTGGAAGAGTACTACACCTCTTTATTATACCAAAAGTGCGGCAGGCACAAACCTGTCAACCGTAAAGGCATCAGATTACCGTCATGTAATGTTGTCATATTACGGACGTATCAACTATTCATTCGATGGAAAGTATCTCCTGACGGCTACCGTTCGTCGAGACGCATCTTCCCGTTTCTCTAAGGATACCCGTTGGGGTACTTTCCCATCTGTTGCTTTGGGCTGGACTTTGACAGAAGAGCCTTGGTTGAAGAACCAGAAGGTACTTTCTAACTTGAAGCTCCGTGCCAGCTATGGTGTTACCGGTCAGCAGGAAGGTATCGGCAACTACAACTATCTGCCGGTTTATACCTACAGCGTGACAGGTGCCGAAGCATTCATCAACGGACAGTATATCAATACTTACCGTCCTGAGGCATACGTATCAGACTTGAAGTGGGAGACTACAACCTCCTGGAACTTCGGTCTTGATTTCGGATTCCTGGATGGCCGTATCGGTGGTGCCATCGATTTCTATACCCGCAAGACCAAGGACCTGTTGGCATCAGTACCAACAGCAGCAGGTACCAACTTCTCAAAGACTATCCTTACCAATGTAGGTAATGTAGACAGCAAGGGTATCGAGGTCTCTCTGAATGCAACCCCTATCCAGACCAAGGACTGGGAGTGGAATCTGAGCTACAACTTTACCTGGCAGAACATGAAAGTGAAGAACCTTTCATTGATAAAGGGTGGAAGCCAGACCAACGTGAAGGTAGGTCCATCTATCGATGCTTACCAGTTCCAGGTACTCTCTGAGGGATATGAACCATACATGTTCTATGTATATCATCAGCTCTACGACTCTAAGACAGGCAAGCCAATCGAGGGTGCTTATGCCGATCTCAACAACGATGGCGAAATCAATGAGTCAGATCTCTACCGCTATCATTCTCCAGCCCCTAAGTACATTATGGGCTTGAGTACATCTTTGAGATACAAGCAGCTGACACTCGGTATGAGTTTCCGTGCCAACATCGACAACTATGTATACAACGGCATGGGTATGAGTACAGGTGCTTTTGAGACCGTGAGCTACAACAACTCACAGCTCAACAACCTCAACACCAGCTTCCTGAAGACAGGTTTCAAGACCCGTCAGTATCTCTCTGATTACTACGTAGAGAATGCTTCCTTCCTGAAACTCGACAACCTGAGTTTGAGTTACAATGTAGGCAAAATCAACAAGTGGGCTTCGCTCACCGTATCTGCGATGGTACAGAATGTATTCACCATCACCGGTTACTCAGGTACAGACCCTGAGGTGCCAAACGGAATGGACAACTCATTCTATCCACGTCCTCGCACTTACTCAGTAAGCCTCGGACTTCAGTTCTAACAATCAAAACAGATAACAATGAAACTTAAGAATATATTATATAGTATGATGATGGGAACAGCGGTGCTGACAGGCACAACCAGCTGTGTTTCCGATCTCGACCAATATCCTCATACAGAGACAACCTCTAAGGATGTTTATACCTCGCTTGCCAATTACGAGGCAGTGCTGGGCAAGATTTACGCTGCCATGGTGACCAGTGGTCAGGGCAAGGGCGGCGACAACAAGGATATGGAATCCGTATTGAACAATGGTAGTGGTTTCGACTACATGCGTATGTTTATCAATATGCAGGAGTGTGGTACCGATGAATTTGCCTCTACCTGGCTGACTGGTGAGCAGACTACGGGTCTTACTTATCTTTCCTGGGATGCCAACGATGCCTGGGTATCAGATATGTATTATCGTATCTACTACAACATCGCCCTCTGCAACGAGTTCCTGCGCAATGCCAACAGTGCCAGTTTCTCGGGTGCTGATGCAGAGAAGATGAAGGAGTATAAGGCAGAAGTTCGTTTTATGCGTGCTCTGTTCTATTACCATGCCCTCGATTTCTATCGCAACATTCCGATGGTGACAGAGAACGACCCTGTGGGCAGCTACATTCCTCCTCGTTATACTCCACAGCAGACATTCGATTATATTGAGAGCGAGTTGAAAGATTGTGTAGGCGATATGCTTCCTGCTTCTACCTGTCCTTACGGTCAGGCTTCTCAGGGTGCTGCCTATACCTTGCTTGCCAAGCTTTATCTAAACAGCGAGGTTTATACTGGTGTGCCTAAGTATACTGAGTGCAAGGAGGCTTGTGAGAAGGTGATGAATATGGGCTACTCTTTGGAGTCTGATTACAGCAAACTCTTCAATGCTGATAACGACAAGCGTACCAATGAGATTATCTTCGCCTTGCCGGTAAGTGCTGAGCATACTGTAAGCTGGGGTTCTTCTACCTATCTGGTTTGTGGACAGTTGAGTATGTCGAATGCCAACCAGAATGTAGCCGATTATGGTGTAACTGCCGGCTGGAGTGAATTCCGTCTTCGTCCTGAGTTCGTGGATAAGTTTACCCAGACCGATATCGATGGTAATGGCGACAAGCGCTGCAAGTTCTTTACTAATGGCCAGAGCAAGGATATTTCCAGCATGACTACAGAAACCGCCGGCTATCTTTCTGAGAAGTGGAGCAACCTGAAGGATGATGGAACCACTGCATCCAATACAGGAGATGCAGGTGTGGATACCGATTTCCCTCTTTTCCGTTTGGCAGATGTTTATCTGATGTATGCTGAGTGCGTAGTTCGTCTGCATAATGATTGGGATAACTGGGCTGGTGGTAGTGATGCTGCAGATCCTGACGTGATTGCTTCCCGCAAGCAGGGTGCTATCTATTGGATCAACCAGCTTCGTGAGCGTGCATATGGAAAAGATGAAAATGGAAATCCTAGAGGACAAGTATGGGCAAGCAACTTTGCTGATGACGATGCCTTCCTCCAGTTCATCCTTGATGAGCGTGCCCGTGAACTTTATCATGAGGGCTATCGCCGCACCGACCTGATTCGCTATGGTCAGTTTACAACCAATAAGTACATCTGGCAGTGGAAGGGTGGTGTTCACGATGGACAGGCAGTGGATAGCAAGTACAACATCTATCCAATTCCTAACACCGAGCTTACCGCAAATCCAAATCTTCATAACGACAACTATTAACTCAATGTTGAATGTTGAGTGTTGAATGTTAAATTACAATGCAAATAACAATGAAAAAGATATTTAGAAACCTGATGATGCTTCTCTGCGCACTCACCGCCCTGGTGAGTTGCGACGAGAGTGGCGACAAGATATATCTGGATGGCTTCAAGGCATCCGATCTGATGGCATCGGCATCCGATGTGGTGCTGTCTGTAGATAACAGTAAGGACGTTGTCCTCTCGTTGGCTTGGCAGAATCCTAGCTTGCTTTCTAGCGACGAGACCAAGCCTGCGGGCAACGGAGTGTTGCAAACCTATCTGCAGGCATCTTCTTCAGAGAGCTTTGCTACGGTAAAGGAGTATTCTGTAACCGATCTCTCCAAGGCTTTCACCGGTGCTGACCTCAATGCTGCAGCCAAGGATCTCGGCTTGTCTCCTGGTGTGAGCTCACCTCTTTATTTCCGTATCAAGAGTCTGATGGGTAGTAATCTTGATGCCGCTTACAGCAATGTCTGCCAGGTAAAGGTTACTCCATACCTCATTGATATGAGCTACATCAATATCCTGAATGAGAAAAAGGATCAAGTTCTGACCAAACTCTATTCTCCTAATTCTGATGGAGTTTATTCTGGCTATATGAATGCCTCTTCTTGGTTCCATATCTGGGGTAAGGAAAATGATGGTACCATTTGGGGTAATGTAGGACAGGATGGTCATGTGTACGAAATGGATAATACTGAGTCTGCATGGAACATCTGGTTCCCAGGTCAGACAGGTATTTATTATACAGTTCTTGATACAAAAGCTAAGGAACTTAAGCCAACTTACATCAAGTCGATGCAGTTGAATGGTGAAGATATGACCTATGATGCGCCTAACTATGCTTGGACCAAGGTGATTACAACCGCAGCCGATAATACTCCAATTAGCATCGTAGCAACAGGTGCAGAGTACAGCAAGGATACAGGTACAGAAGATGCTGCAGCTGTGGTGAAGACCATGAACTATACTTTGGCTGATGGCAAAATGACAGATGCCGCAACAGCTGGAAGTGTAAATATTGCCAAGGCTGGTACTTATACCGTAACCGTGAAAGTTGGTGAGAACAGTCAGTTGGAATATACCATCGTTGAGGGCGACCAGACAACTCCAGAGCCAGAGGCTAGCAATACTCTCTGCATGTTCAGTAAGGATGGTAACACCCTTCTTGCTGTGATGAACAAGGTGAGTGATGGCGTTTATTCCTGCAAGTACAAGCCAACAGCTTGGGAGAACTTCCGATTTATCTTCGTAGGTGAAAACAAGGACGACAAGCAGACTTGGTATGGTTCTGATCCAAGCGATCTTTTTAAATTGTCAACAGCTAGTGACTGTTGGGACATTTGGTTCAAGGATGATGTAACTGGTGGTGAAGTTACCGTTACCGCCGATCTCAACACCATGACATGGAAGTATGAATAATTAATAAGAAAAATAACAATGAAGAATATATTTGGAAAAGCCATATTGCTGGCTACAGCGCTCCTGTTCTCTATTACGGGAACAAGTTGCAGCAATGATGATAATACCACTCCCGAAAAGGAGAAGACATACGATATGAGTGGCTTCGCCAAGGGAGCCGATGTAAGTTGGCTCACAGAGATGGAGAAGGATGGTGTGAAATTCTATAATCAGAATGGCAAGGCTACAGAATGCATGAAGCTCCTTCGCGAAGAGGGAACCAATTCCATCCGTCTGCGTGTCTGGGTAAATCCGGAAGGTGGCTGGTGTGGCAAGAATGATGTCATCGCCAAGGCTTGGCGTGCTCAGCAGCTCGGCTTCCGTCTGATGATTGACTTCCACTATTCTGATTCCTGGGCTGACCCGGCTCACCAGACTGTTCCTGCTGCATGGCAGGGCTATACTGCCGAACAGATGAAACAGGCTGTGGCTGATCATACAAAGGATGTATTGACAGCCTTGAAGGATAGAGGTGTAACCAACGTAGAGTGGGTGCAGGTGGGCAATGAAACCCGCGACGGTATGCTCTGGAATAGCGATGAGGCTGTAACCGGTCAGGTATCTAAGAATGCAGCCAACTTTGCTGCTTATATCAACGCCGGATATGATGCTGTAAAGGCGGTTTATCCACAAGCTAAAGTCATCGTTCATGTAGATCAAGGACAGGACCTCGGTGGACTTACCTGGCTCTACGATAACTTGAAAGAAAATAGTGGAAAATGGGATGTCATCGGACTGTCTCTTTATCCGGAAGATGATAACTGGCAGAGTTATGCAGAGAGTTGTCTCTCTAACATCCAGACTCTTTCTTCCAAGTATGGCAAGGACGTCATCATCTCTGAAATCGGTATGTGGTGGGGTTCTGAGCAGGCTGCGCCATTGATGAAGAAAATGGTGGATGGCTGCAAGGCAATCTCTACCTGCGAGGGTGTCTTCTATTGGGAACCAGAAGTTTACAACAATTGGAAACCAGCCAACTATACCACTCTGGGTTGGGATCCATATACCAAGGGAGCGTTCGACAACAGCGGCAAACCAACTGCCGTATTTGATGCATATAAATAAGAATATTAAATAGCAATATGATCAAGAGAAGCATTACTTTCATGACTCTTGCCCTGGCACTCACTACGCTGTGCCAGGCGCAGAGCAGAAAGGTTATCAACCTGCCTTCATGGGACTTCTCCCGTGATGGCAAGGCGTGGCAGCAGGTAGCTGTTCCGCACGATTGGGCTATCTCGGGACCTTTTGATAAGAAATGGGACCTGCAGATGGTGGCCATCGAGCAGAATGGCGAAACCGAAAAGACCGAGAAGTCGGGCCGTTCTGGTGCGCTGCCTTGGATAGGCGAGGGTATGTATAAGATGAACTGGACGGCTCCTAAGGGCTATAAGCGTGCCGTACTCGTCTTCGACGGTGCCATGAGCCAGCCTGTTGTCAGCATCAATGGCAAGGAGGCAGGCAAGTGGGCTTACGGCTACAATGCCTTCCGCATCGACATCACACCTTTCATCCAGTTTGGTAAGAGTAATCTCATCGAGGTACATCTTAATAATGTAGAGGAGAGCAGCCGATGGTATCCGGGTGGCGGTCTTTACCGTCCGGTTTCCGTAGAACTCTATGGCAACGAAAACTTCTCTACCTGGGATACCTTCGTGCGTACCCTGAAGGCTGATAAGCAGGAAGCTGAAGTAGAAGTAAATGCGCTGCTGGAAGGAAAGACTGGTAAGTCGGGCAAGACCATCATAGCCCTGTTGGATGAGGCTGGCAAGAAGGTTGCCGAGCAGACCGTCACAGGTGCCAATCCTGAAATCAAGACTACCCTGAAGGTAGCGAATCCTCAGCTCTGGTCTCCGGAATCTCCTTATCTCTATCAGGTAAAGCTTACCCGATATGAAGGAAAAAAGGTGGCTGATGTGCAGACCCTGAAGACCGGTATCCGCACCATTGCCGTATCCAAGAATAATGGTTTCCAGCTCAATGGCATTACCCGAAAGCTGAAGGGTGTCTGTCTGCACCACGACCTCGGTCCATTGGGAGCAGCAGAGAACAAGGCAGCCCTTATCCGTCAGATCAAGATGATGAAGCAGATGGGTTGCGACGCTATCCGTACTGCCCACAACATGCCTTCTACCATGCAGATGGAAATCTGCGATTCACTAGGTATGATGGTGATGGCAGAGAGTTTCGATATGTGGATTTATCCTAAATGCAAGAACGGCTACGCCAAGTTCTTCAAGGAGTGGAGCGATAAGGATATCACCAATCTGGTAAAGCACCACCGCAACCATCCTAGCATCGTGATGTGGAGCATCGGTAACGAGATTCCTGAACAGTGGAGCCAGGAGGGTATGGAGATAGCCAAGCATCTGCAGGATATCTGTCATCAGTACGACCCATCCCGCCCTGTAACCCAGGGTATGGATAAGGCAGAAGATGCCCTGAAGAGCGGCTTTGCCCAGACCATGGATGTACCGGGCTTCAACTATCGCGTACATAAATATTATAAGAATATTGAGCAGTTGCCTCAGGGCTTCCTCCTCGGTTCAGAGACTGCCTCTACGGTCAGCTCCCGTGGCGTATACAAGTTTCCGGTAGTGGTAAGTGATAAGGCTACCTATCCTGATGGTCAGTGCTCAAGCTATGATACCGAATACTGTTCCTGGAGCAATCTTCCGGATGATGACTGGAAGATGCAGGATGACTACAGTTGGGTAATCGGTGAGTTTGTATGGACCGGTTACGACTATCTGGGCGAGCCTACTCCATACGATACCTACTGGCCAAGCCGCAGCAGCTACTTCGGCATCTGCGACCTTGCCGGACTTCCAAAGGACCGGTATTATATGTATCGTGCCCGCTGGAACGAGCAGCAGCATACCACCCATCTTCTTCCTCACTGGAACTGGAAGGGCAGGGAAGGACAGGTTACCCCTGTATATTGCTATACCGATGGTGTGGAAGGCGAACTCTTCGTCAACGGCAAGAGCCAGGGCAGGGTTCGCAAGGACAAGTCAAGCCGCCTCGACCGCTATCGCCTCCGCTGGAACAATGTGAAGTATGAACCAGGTGAGATTCGCGTGGTTACCTACAACCAGTATGGCGATAAAGTTGGTGAGGACGTGAAGCGTACTGCCGGCGAGCCTGCACAGATGAAGTTCAGCGTGGAAACACCTGATCATGAGCCTATTGCCTGCATGGTAGAAGGCTGTACCGATGAGCACAATGTGCTTCTGAATGCCGATGGCAACGACCTTGCCTTCATCACCGTGAGTCTGCAGGATAAGGACGGCAATGAATGTCCGCTTGCCGATGACGAACTGACCTTCGAGGTGAGTGGTGCCGGCACTTTCAAGGCTGCCTGCAATGGCGATGCCACATCGCTCGAACCGTTCACCCAGCCACAGATGAAACTCTTCTCCGGCAAACTCGTAGTCATCGTACAGAGCAGCAAGCAGAAGGGCGACATCATCCTGAAGGTAAAAGACAGCAAGCGAAATATCGAAAAGTCGATTACGCTCCAGGCAATATAAGAAGACTGAGACAGATTTCAGTTGGTTATAAAGTATATAGTTTATATCGGATCCTCTGGGAATAGCAGCGGCTATTTTTCCAGGGGATTCTTTTTTTTATGAATTTTCTCCGATATTTTTTGGCGTTATCATGAATATTGTGTAAATTTGCACGCATGAAAAAGTCAATAAAACCTATATACCGCATCAGCATGGCAATTGCTATGCTCTTTGTTTCGCTTGCCATCCATGCGCAGCGTTTCGTTAACACCTCATTGGAAGGTGCTCAGACAGTTTGTGCCATTACCCAGGATAGTGATGGAATGATATGGCTCGGAACCGACAACGGTCTTTACAGCTATGATGGTTATCATGGCTACCGCCATTTTCAGGAACATACATTCAGCAATACGCGTGTCAATGCGCTCGGTTTCGAGGGCAGAATGCTCTATCTGGCTACTGGCAACGGCATCCTGAAATTCGATACGCAATCTTATCAATATGCCGAAACACCAGCCATGAAGGCTTTTGCCGATGAGGCGAAGCGCAAGCAGCTGAAGGAACTCCGTGTGCTCGATATCAAGGGTGGTAAGACTGACTTCGGTGGCGATGTCTATGCCTTGCTCTCTACTCCGCGAGGCTTGCTCGTAGGTTCGCTTGCTGGTCTGCGTCTCGGCAGCAGACTGATTCCGCTCCGTGCCGGAGAACAGCCGCTGGTTAATGCGCTCGCCTATGATGCCAAGCGCCGATGCTACTGGATTGGTACCGAGGGCGCTCTCTATTGTGCCGACCTGCAGCTCAGAAACTTCTCACAGATTCCAGCTCTGAACGGCAATTCCATCAAATGTCTTTCTACAGATGCTGCCGGCAATCTCTATATCGGAACAGATAACGGACTCTATCAGATGGCACTCTCCAATGCCATCACCCATTATATCCACGATTCCCGCGATGATGCTTCTATTCCTAACAACATCGTCTGGGCTTGCTTTGTAGATAAATGGCAGAATGTATGGGTGGGTACTGACAATGGACTCTCCCGTCTCACTACCCATACCTATTACCGCTATGTTTCGCTCGATAAGATTACAATGTCGGGTGAGGGCAACTGTCTGCATGCCATGCTCCAGACCCGTAACGGCGAATGGTGGATGGGCGGTACCAACGGTCTGATTCATTTCACCCGGAATGCTGAAGGCTATCAGAATGTGGCATGGTACAAGCAGAACAGCTCTGCCTTCCCGCTGAGTCATAACCGTGTACGCAAGATTTATGAAGACCATGACGGCGATGTATGGATCTGTACCGACCATGGTATCAACTTCTATGACCGCAGTTCTCATCAGATGCGCAACTTTATCGTCTACGATAAGAGCGGCAAGTATTCTACTGCCTGGGCTTACGATATTCTCCAGGACAAGAAGGGCAGGATATGGATGGGTTCTTATCAGGGCGGTGTCTTCGTGATGGATAAGGCGGCTCTTCTGAGTGGCAAGACCATAGCCGACTGGCATTACTCGGACAAGGGAAAGAATGCGCTCTCCGGTCTGCATGTAGGTCAGATGGTGATGGATGGAAAGGGTAGGATTTGGGTTTCTACCTATAACCGTCTCGACTGCATCAATCCGAACAATATGAAGGTGGTGCAGGTAGCTAACTCAGATGTCGTCAACTATCTGATGGCAGACAGCAAGGGCAATATCTGGATGGGTGATAACAGTTCGGTAACCTGTTATTATGCAGCCGGTTCTGTGCTGGGTAACAGTTTTTCTTCCAAGACATGGCAGATTGGTGGCAAGGTAAGTACCATGTGCGATGTGGAAGGCAAGATATGGGTGGTATCGGGCAATGAATGCTGCGTAATCAATCCACAGGGCGAGAGCCAGCGCTTCATGATTCCTTCTGTTGTGCCGCTCAACATCTGTTACAGCAGACAGACTCATGAGGTAATGATGGGCGGCAATGACGGCTATGTGGCAATCAGTTCCGATGTAGCACAGAAGCCTAAGCAGTTTACCCGCCTGATGCTGGCTGGAATCATCGTAAACGGACAGGCTTGTGAGGAGCGTGGAGAAATCCTGAAACTGAAGAGTGATGAGAACAACTTCACCCTGCAGCTCACCGACCTTCCTTTTGCTGATCATCCTTCAGCCGTTTATGCTTACAAACTCGAAGGCAGCGACCACGACTGGCATTATCTGAACTCCGGCAATATCGATATCACCTATAATGGTTTGTCGTATGGCGATTATCATCTTACGGTTCATGCCGTGGATGGTGAAGGCAAGATAGCCGCCGAGGTTTATTCGCTCGACATCTCCGTCCTGCCGCCTTGGTATCTCTCCTGGTGGTGCAAGCTCTTCTATATCACGGCACTCATCGTGTTTGTGGCATGGCTGGTAAGCTGGTATTTCCTGCGTAAGGAACTGGCTGATGCCCAGAAGCAGAAGGCTGAGGTGTTGGAGCAGGTACAGATGCGTATGGACTTCTTCAACCGTCTGACGGAAGATTTGAAGGCTGCCGTAGCTCATCATTCATTTGATGAGGTGACTGTTCTGATGGTCCGCTACCTGAATGTGAAGATACCTGAGGTGTCATCTTCTGTTGCCACTGGGTTATCCGCTTCGCCTGTATCTGAGCCTGAGTCATCATCCTCAGAACCAGTTCCTGCACGCTCTGAGTCTTCTGAAGAGGAAAAGAAGGAAGTAGATGTCAGCGAGTTGGATGTGTCAGACAAGCGTCTGCTCGAAGAGATCAATGAGGCGATAGAGAAGCACATGATAGATTCTGACTTCAATGTTTCGATGTTGCAGGATGTGATAGGCATAGGTGGCAAACAGCTGTATCGCAAGACGAAGGCGATAACGGGCCGTACGCCTGTAGAGTATATCCGTGAGATGCGTATGAGCCGTGCTGCCGAGCTCCTGAGCCAGGGCAAGTTCAGTGTTTCCGAGGTGATGTATACCGTTGGTTTCTCCAACAGCAGTTATTTCTCCAAATGCTTCTCCAAGGAGTATGGCATGACTCCTACGGAATACATGAAGGTGAAGAGGTAAATGTATCCTTCGGCTTGTCGAGATATCTGCGTCAGCTGACTGAGCTACTTGAGTCAGCTGATAAAATATGTTCCGATGCAGTAAAAAATGCGTCCCGATGTAGCATTTGCTACGTCCCGACGCAGCAAAAGATACGTCCGGACGTAGTACAAGCTACGTCCGGACGTAATTTCAGCTTTATGAAAACGGCTGCATAGAAACAAAAAAAAGTGTGTATTGAACTTGTTTTTGCAAACAGTAATCGGATGTGACAAAAAATCGACAATTAACTAAATTTATGAACATATATGCTAAAAAACATAGATATTTCATATCAAACATTTAAATTTTAATCGATTATCTTGGGCAAATAAGAAAATATTCGTAATTTTGCACCGATTTAAGTTAAATAGGTATTTCCATGCGTGCATATTAGTGAAAGAATGTATAAATGGAGGGGCGAAGTGTTGCCCTGAGTGCTTTCGGCTTTTACCAAACGAGAAAAAAATGAGAAAAAAATAATAATTATTAATTAGTAAACTTGAAACAAACAAGGATGAGAAGATTAACTCTTTTACTTGTCTCACTTGTATTGTTGTCTATCCAATCGGTCTTGGCGCAGAGTTTCAGCGTCAAGGGTACAGTCGTGTCTGCTGAAGACAACGAACCGATGATTGGTGTGACCATTATGCAAGAGGGAACATCAAATGGCGTAGTGACCGATATTGACGGTAACTATACCATTGAAATTAAGGGTGCTTCGAAGGCTACGCTTGCCTACTCTTATGTGGGTTGCGTTACGCAGAAGCACGTTGTGAATGCGCAGACAAATACGCTCAACATCACCCTTGCTTCGGATTCCAAGATGATGGATGAAGTGGTTGTGGTGGCGTATGGCGTGAGAAAGAAGGGAACCATTGCGGGTTCCGTGTCTGCCGTAAAGTCTGAAAAGATAGAAAATGTGCCGGCGGCAAGCTTCGACCAAGCTTTGCAGGGACAGAGTACTGGTTTGCAGGTCATCTCTTCTTCGGGTGAACCTAGCAAGGCGGCTACCTTCCAGATCCGTGGTACCAACTCTATCAACTCCGGCAAGTCGCCACTCTTTATCCTCGACGGCGTGCCAATCTCAAGTTCTGATTTCAATACCTTGAGTCCTAACGACATCGAAAGTATCTCTGTATTGAAAGATGCCTCTTCTACCTCAATATATGGTGCACGTGCTGCCAATGGTGTGGTTGTAATCACTTCCAAGCGAGGCTTGGCAATGGACAAGGCGAAGATTACGCTCCGTGCACAGTATGGTTTCTCTGAGTTGGCGCAGACCAACTGGAAAATGATGAATACCGACGAGCGTATCCAGTTTGAGAAAGAAGTAGGTCTGGATACAGGTAAGGATTACAATCTCCTTTCAAGAGTAAACGTAAACTGGCTGGATGAGGTGTTCAACGACCGCGCTCCGTTGCAGAGCTACGAACTCTCTATCAACCGTGCTACCGACCGCTTGAACTACTATGTTTCTGGTGGTTTCTACGATCAGGATGGTATCGCACAGAATTCAACCTTCCGCCGTTACAACATCCGCACCAATGCAGATGTAAAGGCTAGCAAATGGTTGAAGGTAGGTACCAACACCATGGCTGCCTATGAGGAGGCTCAGCAGGCTGACGACGGCAGCTATACCACAGTTACTCCTATCTCAGCATGCCGATTCATGCTGCCTTACTGGAATCCATACGCAAAGGATGGCAGTCTGGCTTCACTTTCAGCAGGCAACTGGGCTGGAACCAGCGAGAACCCTATCGTTTACATGGGCTTGAATCCTATCAAGAACAAGAAATATAAGGTACTCTCTACCATGTATGCTGAAATCTATCCGATAGAGAATCTGACTATCCGTACTCAGTTCGGTGCCGATTTCACCCATTCTACAGCGTTCCTCCAGTCGTTCCCAAGTCTCTCTTCAAATAACGGACAGGGTACTGCGGCACGCCAGAGCAGCGATGCCATCAACCTGACAGAGACCACTACGGCTAACTACCGTTTCACGTTGAACGATATCCATTCGTTCAACGTGATGCTGGGTCAGGAGGCTGTCAATTTCCACTCAGAGGGTTTCCAGGTATATTCCAAGGGTCAGACCAGCGATCTCCTGACCAATGTATCATCAGGTACACGTGCCAGCCGCTGGGCAGATTCATCTTCTGACTACTCTTACCTGTCATTCTTCATGCGTGGCGAGTATAACTATAAGGAGCTCTACTATGCCGACTTCTCTCTGCGTACCGATGCTTCTTCACGTTTCGGTAAGGATCATCGCTGGGGTACATTCTGGTCGCTCGGTTTCATGTACAACGTGAAGTCTACCGACTGGCTGAAGGATATGAAGTGGCTCAGCACAGCCCAGATTGCCGTAAGTACCGGTACATCGGGTAACTCTGAGATTCCTAACTATTATCACCTGGCTCTGGTATCGGGTGGTGCCAACTACGATAATACTGCCGGTTTCTCTCCATCACAGAGTGGTAACGAGGAATTGGGTTGGGAGTCAACATGGGCAAACAACTTCGCCCTCCGTTTGGGCTTCCTCGACAGAATCAACTTCAGCTTCGAGGCTTACTACAAGCGTACCTCCAATATGCTGATGCGCGTTCCTGAGTCTTACACCGTAACCGGCGAGGGCTATCGCTGGAAGAACGTAGGTGTGATGGCTAACAAGGGTATCGAGCTGAGTGCTGATGGTGATGTAATCCGCACACGCGACTTCACCTGGAATGTAAGTGCCAACGTATCTTACAACCAGAACCGATTGAAGGAACTCTATAACGGTGTAACCGAGTATGTAAACTCAACCACCGGTTTGAAGTATGTGGTAGGTCACTCAGTAAGCGAGTTCTTCCTGAACCGTTATGCCGGTGTGAACCCAGCGAATGGTGAGCAGCTCTGGTATGATAAGGATGGCAACGTGACCAACGAGTTCCGCGAGAGCGACAAGGTGATGACAGGCAAGACCTATGATGCACCTTGGATGGGCGGTTTCGGTACAAGCTTCCGTTGGAAGGGCTTGCAGCTTTCTGCCCAGTTCAGCTGGATTGGTACACGCTATGTGATCAACAACGACCGTTACTTCGAGGAGAGCGGTGTAACCTTCGGTACTGCTTACAACCAGTCAAACCGTCTGTTGTACGACCGTTGGAAGCAGCCTGGCGATATTACCGACATCCCACGTTGGGGCGAGGTAACCCAGCTCGACGACCGCTTCTTGGAGAATGCATCGTTCCTCCGTCTGAAGAATCTCAGTCTGTCCTATTCATTGCCACAGAGTCTGTTGCGCAAGACCAACTTCTTCTCTATGGTCAGAATCTACGGTCAGGCACAGAACCTCTTCACCGTAACCGGTTTCAACGGTCTGGATCCTGAGGTTTCATCCAATATTTACCAGGCACAGTATCCGGCATCACGCCAGTTTACTCTGGGTGTTGAATTGCAATTCTAACCAAGAAAGGAGAAAAAAATGAATATCAAAAATATAAAGACATACATCCTGTCGGGAATCCTAGCCCTCTCGATGTCTTCCTGTCTTGATAAGTATCCTGAGGATTCTATCCGCATGGACCAGGCTATCAACACGGTAGGCGACATAGACAAGCTGGTGTACGGTATCTACGACAGTTTCAAGAGCAGCGCCCTCTATTCGGGCAATCTGACAATCCTGCCAGATCTGCAGGCAGACTTCTTGTACTGCGTGAAGGGCTACTCTAATGCCTATGGCGATATCTACCGTTGGAAAGATATCAAGGCTACCAACACCGACATCGAGGCGGTATATGCCGATCTTTATGGTGTTATCAACAATGCCAACTTCCTGCTCGATAATGTAGATAAGGTAAAGGCAAACACCAACAGTGATAAGGAGCTCGACAAGTTGGAGCAGTGTGAGGGCGAGGCTTATTTTGCCCGTGCCCTGGCTTACTCAGAACTGATCAAGTGTTTCTGCAAGGCTTATGACAGCGATGAGCAGGCTGCGAAGGAACTCGGCGTTGTACTCACAGAGCACTATTACGGCAATGAGCCACAGAAGAGAGCCAGTCTGAAGGAATCATACGAATTCGTATTGAGAGACCTTGACAAGGCTGCCGAGTATCTGAAGGTAGACGAAGACTTCACCGGAAGCCTCTACAACGAGATTTACTTCAACGAGTATACCTGTCATGCCTTGCGTGCGCGCGTATCCTTATATATGCACAAGTATGATGATGCCATCAAGTATGCATCTAAGGTAATCGGCAGTAAGTATTATACATTGGAGAAGGCTTCTTCCAACACCTATTCAAACCAGGTGAACGATTACAAGTATATCTGGACCTATGGTGATTCGCGTGAGGCTATCTGGAAGGTAGGTTTTACCGTGAACAGCTATGGCGGTGCACTGGGTACCATCTTCGATAACTACAACTATGTAACTTATCGTCCAGACTATGTGCCAGAGACATGGGTCATCAACTCATTCGACAGCAATGACCTCCGTGCTGCAGCCATCTTCACAACCCGTGTAACAGGTTATGAGCACGGTTTGCAATGGCCTTTGCTGAGCAAGTATTTCGGCGATGCAGAATTCCTGAGCAACAATATCCTGCATGTTCATCAGCCAATGGTATTCCGTCTGTCAGAGCAGTATCTGATTCGTGCTGAGGCTTACGCCATGAAGGGGGACTATAGTAAGGCAGGTAAGGACATCTCTACCTTGCGTACAGCCCGCTACTCATCTTACGGTGGTAACACCTCGATGAGCGAGAGCAACGCCATGAAGATAATCGAGGCAGAGCGCGTGAAGGAACTCTATATGGAAGGCTTCCGTCTGAACGACCTCAAGCGCTGGCACAAGGGATTTGAGCGTAAGGCTGCCGACCAGCCTGCTGCCAACTTCGTGCAGAGCAGTCTGAAGGTTGAAAAGGATGACCCTCTCTTTGTCTGGCCAATTCCTCAGCACGAGCTTGAGGCACCAGGTTCTGAGATTCAGCCTAATGAAAGTAACAAATAAAATAAGGAGACGATCATGAAGAAAATAATGATGGGATGTTTGGCAGCCGTAGCTGCACTCATCGCTCTTGTGAGTTGTTCACAGGATTATACCACTTATGCTGGTCCAAGTCATATCATGTTCTCTGATACGCTCTATCAGTATGCTGTACAGGAAAGCAATGAGGTTTTCAATGTGCCTGTATCTGCAACCGAAAAAGCTGACTACGACCGCACCTTCGGCGTGGAGGTAGTAGACAAGCAGAGCAATGCCATCGAGGGTAAGCATTACCGCATCCTCAACAACACCGTTACAATCAAGGCGGGCGAGATGGTAGGAAATGTGAAGGTTCAGGGTATCTATGATAACATCGGCAAGACCGATTCGCTCGGCTTCACCCTGAAACTGGTGATTCCGGAGAAGTATAACTGGACAGATCTCTATAAGGACTATGCCCACGTGGTAATGCAGAAGTCTTGTCCTTTCGATATCCACAACTTCTCTGGCTGGTGCATGGTAACATCTACCTTCTACAGCAAGTATCTGAACAACGTAACCAACCGTCTGATCAAGACAGAGGTGGTGGAAGGCGAGGAGAATACCGTTCTGCTGAAGGATGTTTACTATAAGGGCTACAACCTGAAGTTGAAGTTCAATACCAAGAACATGCTTGAGCCAAAGGTAGAGATGGACGACCAGATAGCCGGTGAAACCGGCGAGGCGTTCGGTACCATCTATGGAGACGGCAAGTTGCGCATCAGCCAGCCTTCTCTCTATACCTCTTATTATAACACCTGCCAGAACTATGTATTGCAGTATGTCAACATGAGTGTTGACAACAAGGATGGTTCAACCTACGGCAACGTAGGAACCTTCATCACCATGTATGAATGGATCAGCGATGCAGAAGCAGAGAAATTGAAAGAACAAGGATATTAAGCCTTCGGTTTTCAAATGCAGATATATTCAATTAAAAATAACAAAAGAACAATATGAATAAGTTAATTTCAAAATATTGGCTCGCACTTGTGGCACTCGTGTCTGTGTGCATGTTCTCGGCTTGTTCGAGCGACGACGATGCCGTTACTCCTGTGTTTCCACAGGTGCAGACCATTGCTGGAGCTGCCGGTGATGTGAAAGAATTTACATTTGATGCGAATGAGAGCTGGAGTCTCTCTTCTAACAAAATCTGGTGTAAGATTGCCCAGAATGATGCAGAGAATGGTTTTGTAATCAATGGTACTGCAGGTAAGCAGACAGTTAAGGTTACTCTTACAGATGATGATGCCAGCAAGAATTTGAGTGTTGCTCAGTTGAACTTGAAGATGGGTGGTCAGGAAGTGACCATCGCAGAGATTCATCGTTCTGCTGACGGCTATAAACTGAAGGTGTTTGTGCGCACAAGTCCTGATGCCGATCCTATCAACATTACCGAGACTGGTATTGAGGCAGGCTACAACAAGTACAGCAAGTTCTATGTTGAGTCAAACTTTCGTTTCGCCGTAACCAACACCCCAGAGTGGGTAGAGCTTGAGGGCGGCTTCATGGTAGGTGTTCCTAACAAGGAGGTTGCTGGTGGCGTAATGTTCAAGGAAGGTGTAAAGAACGCCAAGTATGCCATTGACAAGAGCGAGGGCGAGTCTATCACATTTGCTTCGCAGGATGGCAAGGCAGAGGTTACAATCCCTGTATATTATAATGGTATGGCTTCTGATGATATCAATATCAAACATCCTACAAAAACGCCATGGGCTGTATGGACCGTGTCGTTGGACGGCAAGTTGTTCACACAGAACAGCTCAAATCTTACAGGCGAGTCGTCAAACGACTTTACCTATCACAACTATCTTCCTTTCCCAATCAAGGTGCTTAACGACGACATCCAGCTTGTGGTGTTCGAGAAAGCTGGCGAGAAAGATAATGAGGTCTTGAAGGAAGATCAGACAGGTGCTGTTCAGCTTAAGGGCGAGAAGGGCAACATGAAGCTTACTGTTGCTCCATTGACAAGTGGTAGCCGCAAGTTTGTTGTTTATGCTTTGCCTAAGGCTAAATACGAGAGCCTGGAGAATGGTCTTGACGGAATGTTGGAAAACAACTTCAAAGAAGTGAAGACCGACTACGACCGCTACTTCCTCCTTGAGCTTGAGCAGAAGGATAACAAGTCAGAGGCAGGCGATGAGTCGGCTGCACCTACCATCAAGATTATGAACTACCAGGATGTAGCGTGTACAAAGGATGTAAACGGTATGTATAAAGAAGTAGCATCAAGTTTCCTCAATTATAATGGTGATGAAATCTATGTTGCTTCGGCAGGAGTAGGTTCTTCGCTTACTGTAAACCCTAACATCAAGGATTGGGATCCTACTACCATGATGGAGACGGGTTATCTCTATATGATAGGTAGCGATGGTAAGGAAATCGTTCCAGAGCCAGGCATGGATGAGAATGAAAACTGGGTATTCTCTTTCCGACTCCCAGAGACAGCTCCGGTGTTCATGGCTTTCCAGGATCATGGCAAGGTGGTGAAGGTTCTTGTAGTAGAGCCTACCTATAATAAAAGTAAGAAACATACTTCTATCAGAAAAATTAGAAAGTAATGAACAGGATGAAAATATTTTCAAAGGCACTCTTGTTGCTCTTGGTCTCTCTCCTGACCTTTGCAGCAACAAGTTGCTCGGATGATGAAACCGGAGGCTGGGACGGCACATACGGATATGTGCAGTTCAAGCTCAGCAAGAAGGTTTCTTCTAGAGCTACCCGTGCTACTGCCCTTGACAAACTTGAAAAACTGGATGATGCCAAGAAAATTAAGGTGGTCATGGAGCACAATGGTACAACTGTGTCTCAGACACTGGTGCTCAATTCTTATAATTCAGAGAATGCTGAGTATGGTCTGAGAAGTGAAAAACTGCAACTCGCTTCGGGTACTTACACCGTCATCGGTTTCTATCTCTATGATGCGGTAGACGAGGAGTTGCTGGCTTCTTCTGCCGGCGAAACATTCACTGTAGTAGGTGGCGGCCTGGAAGTACAGAACCTCATGGTGGAGACTGTGGAGCGTGGTAAGGTGAAGTTCAATCTCGTGAAGGAGTGGGAGAAGACCCGTGCCGGTGGTACAGAGTATCTCTTCTCTAATATCCGTCTCGTTGATGTCAGCGTAACCAACCTCTTTACCCGTGAAACCTATACCTTCCCTGAACTGAAGGTGAAATATAAGGAGTCTAGCGAAGAGCATCAGAATCCTGACAATGAGAACGATAAGTATAGGGACACAGGTACAGCTTACTGCGATTCTACCGTATGGCTGCCTGCCGGTACTTATCAGGTTACCTCATATACCACCTATGGCAAGACTGGTGCGGTAAAGACCAAGTATGAGACCCAGCCTGTAAAGGGTGAGGCTTTCATTATAGAGGACAATCAACTCAATGATAAAGCGCAGGTGCCTATCCTCCTTTCCAAGACCAAGGAGTATATCAAGGACTATGAGGCTTTGAAGGCTATCTGGGAATCTCTCCAGGGTAAGGAGTGGAGTTTCTATGGTGATGCTACCTTTAAGGGAGCTAACTGGAACTTCAACAAGGAACTCGATATGTGGGGCGACCAGCCGGGCGTAACGCTCAACAGCAACGGCCGTGTCATCGGTCTTATCATTGCCGGTTTCGGTGCAAAGGGAATCGTACCTGATGCCATCGGACAGCTGACAGAACTCCAGGTGCTCAACCTCGGTTCTCACGATGAGAAGATTGGTGCCAACATTTTCAATGATTACGATGCAAACAGTCTGACTGCAGCAAAGAAGAACAGCATGCGTCACGACTATGAGAATAAGTTCCTGAAGTATGACCCACGTGCCAACATGTCGGAGATGATTGTAAAAAGCTACAACTCTGATCCTAAGGTGGCACCGAAGAACAGAATCAAGAAGGACAGCCGCATCAACCTGAAGGATGCGCAGATCGGTACATTGACCAACCGCATCAGCGGTATTTCAAAGGCTATCTACCGTCTGACCAAATTGCAGCAATTCTACATCGGTAACTCTTCTATCACAGCTGATGCGGTTTGTGCGAAGTTCTACAATGCTGACGATCCTGTTTATGGTAAGTTTGCGAAGGAGTTTAAGGATGAGGATTGGGACAAGATGGAAAACCTGACCGATATCGAACTTTACAACTGTCCGAAGATCAGTCGCATTCCAGACTTCTACTATAAACTCCCTAAATTGCAGGCGATGAACCTGGCACGATGCAAGGGCATCTCAGCTAATCAGTTGAGAAATGATTGGACCCGCTTAGCTGAGGAGAAGACAGGTAAGACACTCCAGATTCTCTATATGAGTTACAACAACCTGGAGGAGTTCCCTGAGTATTCTGACTTGAGAAAGATGGTAAATCTCGGTCTGCTCGACCTGGCTTACAATAATATCAAGAAGGTACATCCGTTCGGTTCTGAGGTAGCACTTTCTTCACTCTATCTGAACAACAACCAGATTGAAGAGATTCCTGCTAATCTCTGTGCCTTTACAGATGATGTAGAGAGTCTGACCTTCGCCCATAACAAACTGAAGAAGATTCCGAATATCTTCGATGCAAGTTCTGTTCGCGAGATGGGTTCTGTAGACTTCTCTTACAACGAGATTACAGGTGTAGATACTAGTCATGGTACCTACAAGGGTATCAATGCTGCTTCAGTCAGTCTGTCAAACAATAAGATAGAGAAGTTCCCTTCTGAGTTGTTTACAGCCGGTTCGCCAATCACAACCATCGATTTGAGCGCCAACCAGATGCGTACCATCCCTAAGGGTTCCATCAAGGGCAAGAAGGCTTATCTGCTGCAGGTCATCGACCTCCGATTCAACAGGTTGACATCCCTCTCTGATGACTTCCGCTCAACCACATTGCCATACATTACCAATATGGACTTGAGCTACAACTGCTTCACCGAGGTGCCAACCCAGCCATTGAACAGTGCCGTGCTCCGTGCCTTTGCCATCAACCACCAGCGTGATGAGAATAACGACCAGCGTTGCCTGCGTACATGGCCTACAGGAATCACAACCTGTCCGAGCCTGATCCAGTTCCAGATTGGTTCCAACGATATCCGTAAGGTAGAAGAGACACTGACCTCTCACCTTTATATCCTGAATATCGCAGACAACCCTAACATCTCTATCGATGTAACCAGCGTCTGCCCATACATCAAGGCAGGTATGTATAAGCTGTTCTACGACAAGAATCAGGACATCCGCGGTTGCGATGCTTTGGATCTCGAAAATTAAACCCTATAAGAAAGTAGTAATATGAAATATATGAATAAACTGACATTAGGTATCGTTCTCGCTGCCGGGCTTTTCACAGCCTGCAGCGATAAGGATGATGTCGATATCCCAGGAGGACTGGCGCTCGATAAGGAGGAAATCGCCATAGGCCCTCAGGGTGGAACAGAGCAGATTGCCATCGCAGCCTCACAGGACTGGGTAGCAAATACCTCTGAGCCTTGGCTGATGCTTTCGCCTGCCAACGGCGTGGGTTCTGTTGAGGGTACCATCAAGGTGGATTCTACTCTTTCCAACACGCTCCGCAGCACAGAACTCAGCTTCCAGGGTGCCAACGGACAGAGTCGCAAGCTTACCGTCACCCAGTTCGGTTATGGCAAGCAGATCTTCCTGAAGGATCCTGTTGTAGAAATCGAAAACTCCGGTTCTTACGATAACCGTGCTTTCGAGAGTCTGATTTCCGCCAACGTGGAATGCAAGATTGGTAAGATTGAGTATTCTTTCGAGGGTGATCTGACCGATGCAGAGAAGGCAGAGAACAAGAGCGAGCGCTGGCTCCTGAACAGCAAGGATGAAGATAAGCTGACAGGTACTAACCTGGGTATCGTGCTGGACAGAAAGTACCGTCCTCGCACCGTGAACTTCAAGTTCCGCTGGGCGATGAACGTGGTTCCTGCCGTTCGTGTGGCTAAGGTTCATCTCGTGCCAGTCAAGACTGAAGACCAGCTGGTAGATGCAGATGGCAAACCTATAGATGATGTTATCCTGACCGTTCGTCAGAAGGCAGCACCAAAGATTGAGGACAACCGTGCCGGTGACTCTCTCTCTGTCATCATGATCAACCAGAAACTGGGTAGCATTGCTACCTTCGATTCCAGCGATAACATGCGCAACTGGAGCGGCGTAACGCTCTGGGAAGCTACTGATGATTTCGTGAAAGCTCATCCTGAGGCTTTAGGACGTGTACGTTCTGTCAAGTTCAGCATGTTCAACCTCAAGAGTGGCGAAACTCTTCCTAAGGAAGTGGGCAATCTCAAGTTCCTGGAGTCATTCTCTGTTGCTGCCAACGAGAACAACCAGATTCGTGAGGTGAAGCTCGGTGAAGAAATATGTTCGCTGAAGTTTCTGAAGAATCTTACCGTTCAGGCTTACGGTCTGACTCAGTTGCCTTCTAACTTTGCTAAACTGGGTAGCAGCCTTGAAACGCTCAATCTGGTAAGTAACAACTTCAATAAGTTGTCGGATATCACCAATATCGTCAACGAGAAGAACTTCCCTAAGTTGCGTAACCTCATTCTCTACGCACAGCGCCGTACGGATGTTGTCACCAACATCGCTTCGCTGGGCGAAAAGAACGCATCAGGCGTCTATGTTTATAATAACTATCCTATCGGACTGTATGGTAAGGTAAATGCCGGATCCGCAGACCGCCAGGCGCTTCTCAAGCTCCTGACATGGGATAAGTTGAATACACTGGAGTTGTCTTACTGCTTCCTGGAGGGTGAACTTCCTACCGATGAAGAGATGACTGAGGCACTGGAGGCTGCCGGCAAGGCTACCCGATACAGCAAGTCTGACTTCTCTAACAACAAGGAAGATTATCTCGACAAGCTGGTAGGCGATACCTGCAGGTGGTTGCTCTCAGGCAAGGGTAATCCTGTAACCTGCAAACACAAGGATGGTTCTGTAGTTAGTAAGGATGTTTATCCTTACCAGGTGCCACGTGTATTGCCAAACTGCCGTCAGTTGTCACTCAACCTGAACTTCTTTACAGGAAAGGTGCCAAACTGGATTCTTTTCCATCCACACCTGGTAGAATGGAATGCACCTACGATGATCTTCAACCAGCAGCCTAAGGGTAAGAATAGCGATGGCGCTGCCGTTGGTTTCTCTAATATGACAGAAGACAGCTATAGCTATGACTACTATTACGGAACCAGCGACCCAGGCAGCCAGTGGGAGGTTCGAGGTGTAGCTTATCCGCTCTACTACCGCAAATACGTGGCAGCAGGCGATATTAATGAAGCTGCGCTGATGGCTAAGTACAGGAGAACTAAGAAAAAGTAAGATAAACATAAAAACAATATAGAAGCAAACAATGAAGAAAAAGTTTTTCTATATAGCAATGGTCGCATTGGCATTGACGGGCTGTTCTGACAGCCTGTCAACCATCGGCTCTTCTGACGGCAATTCAGAAATCACCATCCCTGCAGATGCTGAGGCGGGTGAACTGCTGATTAAGTTCAGTCCGGAAATGAGCGATATCCTCGACCAGACACAACTGAGCAAGACCCGCGCCGGAAAGGCTACCCGTTCGGGTATTCCTTCTACCGACGAGGTGCTCGACATCCTGGGAAGCTACAGCTTTGAGCGAGTATTCCCAGTAGATGCAAATACTGAGGCAAGAACCCGCGAGGCGGGACTCCACCTCTGGTATACGGTGAAGTTTAATAAGGGAACCGACCTGAAGGCGGCTGCCGAGCGCCTGAAGCAGTTGGGTGAAATCTCAAAGGTTCAGACCAACGGCCGCATCAAGCGTGCTTACAATACTGACAGCAAGCGCATCTATCTCAGCGATAAGGCACTTCAGCAGAAGGCTACCCGTGGTGCTGCCGATGGCGAGCCAAACGACCCAGGCTTTGCCAGCCAGTGGCACTACCGTAACCTGGGTGAGGGCAACTATGACTTTGAGAACCTCAACAATAATCACGTGGGTGCTAAGGCAGGATGTGACGTGAATGCACTTGAGGCATGGAAGACCTGTACAGGCGATCCTTCTATCATCGTGGCTATTCTTGATGAGGGCGTGATGTATACTCACCCTGATCTGGCAGCCAACATGTGGTGCAACCCGGGTGAGACTACTCAGGGTGCCAAGACTGACGGCGACGGAAACGGTTATGAGGGCGACCTTCATGGTTACAACTTCGTTACTGAGAGCGGCGATATTACCTGGACTGATGCCAATGACACCGGTCATGGTACTCACGTAGCTGGTACCATTGCAGCCGTAAATAATAATGGCAAAGGTGTTTGTGGTATAGCTGGTGGTGACGGTACTTCTAATTCTGGTGTTAAGATTATGTCTTGCCAGGTATTCTCCGGTCAGAACAGTGTAACCTTGGCAGGCGAGGCGAGAGCCATCAAGTATGCTGCCGATAATGGTGCTGTCATCCTGCAGTGCAGTTGGGGTTACAACTCTTCAGAGTCTAGCATCATCAACGGTTATACTCCGGGTCCTGCTACCGAGAAGGAATGGGCTGAGACCTATCCGCTGGAGAAGGAAGCTCTGGATTACTTTATCAACAATGCCGGTTCGCCTAATGGTGTCATCGACGGCGGTATTCCTGTCTTCGCAGCCGGTAACGAGTATGCTGGCAATCCTGCTTTCCCAGGTGCTTACTCTAAGTGCGTCAGCGTATCTTCATTAGCTGCCGACTTTACTCCAGCCTGCTACACTGATTACGGTTCGCTCGTAACCCTGAGCGCTCCTGGTGGCGACTTGGAATATTACAGCAAGATTGGCGAGCAGGAAGATGAATACTGGGCAGAGACGACAACCGAGCAGAAAGGTGCTGTGCTCTCTACGATGATCCAGAACGGTAAGCCTGCTTACGGCTACATGGAGGGAACCTCTATGGCTTGTCCTCACGTTTCTGGTGTGGCTGCCTTGGGTCTCGCTTATGCTGCCAAGACGAACCGTCATTATCGTGCTGCCGACTTCGTTGCCCTGATGAAGAAATCTGTGAAGGAACTGGATAGCCATTACGGAAATGGTGCAACCAAGACCTACTACATGAACCATACTACCGTAGGTGCTTCGCCTGAGATTGTACAGCTCTCTAAGTACATCGGCAAGATGGGTGCTGGTCTGATTGATGCTGCTCAGCTCTTGAATAAAATCAAGAACAAGAAACTCAGTTCTGATATGAAGTTGCCTAACGTGTATGTGGGCATCGAGAAGACTGTTTCTCTCAACCTCGCTGCATATTTCGTAGGTCAGACAGAGGGCTTCTCTTGCTTAGTAGCGAATGGCAGCGTAGCTTCTGCTTCGGTAGATGGCAAGACGCTCATCGTGAAGGGACTCGCTGCCGGAAGTACATCGCTCACCGTAACAGCTGCCGATGGTACCAGCCAGACTGTAGTTGTGACCGTTAGAAAGAGTGCCGGTAATAATGGTTGGATGTAATTGTATATAATATGAAGATATTTGCTTTTCTATCGCTTTTCTTCCTGGCTTTGCCTGTTACGGTGAATGCGCAGAAGGAACTGCTGAAGTTTGAGCATCCGCTTATCGATGCAGGTACGATGACCGAGGACGATGCGCCTCGCACCTTCACCTTCGTAGGTAAGAATGTGAGCAAGAAGATACTGCACATCACACAGGTGAGAACCACCTGTGGATGTACCAGTTCTTATGTCAGGGGCGATGTGATGAAGCCTGGCGATACCTGTCAGGTGCAGCTCACCTTCACGCCTAACCGCTATCCGGGCACCATCAATACGGGTGCTTATCTCTATCTGAAAGAGGTAGAGGGACAGCCTGCCGTTAAGCTCGCCTTAACGGGAAAGGTGCTGCCGGGTGCTGACCAGTGGGCGCGCTATCCGCACAAGATGGGCGCACTCAGACTGAAACAGGCGAAGGCAAGTATCACAGAGGTAAAGCCGGGCACAGAGCCTGATGCACGTATCCTCTGCGGAAACAGCGGTGACAAGCCGCTCCGTATATCCAGCCTCCTTCTTCCTCCTTATGCCCGTCTTACGACAGAGCCTGAGGTGATAGAACCGGGTGATGAGGCTGACCTCGTCATCACCATCATAGCCGATAAGATTCCGGCTACGATGCCCGAATCCTTCACCTTCCCTGTTATTCTGGAGGGCTTGGATGCCCGTCCGTCTGACAGAACGATACAGGTCGTTGTAAAGTTAAAAAGGTAAAAGGGTAAAAAAGTAAAAAAGAAAAAATACCAAGACAATGAAATATTTGAAAAAACTCTTCACCCTCCTGGTGATTGCTTTGTTTGCCTGCGGCTTTGCAGCCTGCAGCAGCGATGATGAAGAACCGGAGGAGCGTTCTCTGGAAGTTACACCTGCCAATCTTCATGGCACATGGGAGTTGGCTGAGTGGAACGGTGAACCTCTTGCTGAGGGCACATACTGCTACATCGTTTTCAACCGCAAGGACCTGACTTTCGAGATGTATCAGAAGTTTGACAGTATGTATGGTCGCCATATCACCGGTTCGTTCGCTATCGAGAACGATCCATACCAGGGCTACATCATCAGCGGAAGCTATGATAACGGTAAGGGCGACTGGAACCAGAGTTATCTCGTAACCCGCCTTCTGGCATCGGGTTCCATGATATGGACCGCCAAGAACGATGTTACCGACATCTGCCGCTACAAGCGTTGCAATGAGGTTCCTGCTAAGATACTCAAGGATTGTAAAGATCTCACTGAAGAATAAAAAAAAAGAGCGAATTATCTGCAAATTCTGCGGATTATTCGCTCTTTTTTTGTATCTTTGCCCTCAAACTTATCATCGGGTTCAAAGTTTAAGGATATGATATTAACGATTACAGGTTCAGACAGCACCGGAGGCTCTGGTGTGCAGGCGGACATCAGGACGATTGCCGAGTTGGGCGGTTATGCTGTTTCGGCAATAACCAGCATCACTGTGCAGAATACGCTCGGTATTCAGGAGTTCTTCGATATTCCTGCCGAGATTGTTTCGGGGCAGATTGAGGCTATCATGAACGATATGCAGCCTGATATAGTGAAGATAGGTATGATACGCAGGGTGGAGACGCTGAATGTGGTCATCGATGCGTTGACCAGGTACCGTCCTGCCCATATCATTTATGCCCCTGCCATCTGGTCGAGCCAGGGCGATGCGCTGATGACGGAAGATGTGGTGAGCCAGATTAAATACCGTCTGTTGCCGCTCTGTTCTGTCGTCGTGTCACGCAAGAAGGAGAGCGACATCATTCTTCAGAACTCCAAGCTGCTGAGCCTTGCCGAGAAGCAGGGACTCCGGATTTATCGCCTCGACAATGCCAATTCGCATGGTCTCATCAACCGTTTCTCTTCAGCTCTTGCCGTCTATCTGAATCAGGGCAAGAAGATGGAGGAGGCGTTGGCGATGGCGCAGGATTTCATCAATGTAGAACTCGTGCGCCAGAGCAATCTGCAGGGCAGAAGTTCCGAACTCTACAACCAGTTTATCTCGCAGGTGAATAACTTCTGCCGCACTTATAGCGATGTTCATTTCTATGCCGACCAGTTGAATGTGAGTGGCCGTTATCTGGCTCAGGTTACCCGTCGCATCTCCGGCAAGACGCCGAAGGCAATCATCGATGAATACATCGTGAAGGAGATAGAGCGCGAACTTTCTACCACCACGCATACGGTGCAGGAGATAGCCAATACCTTCGGTTTCTCATCGCAGGCTCATCTCACCAAGTTCTTCAAGAAGATGAGAGGGGTAACGCCTTCTGCTTTCAGGCAGAAAGGTTGGTAATGCGAAAATACGACTATTATTTAGCCCCCCCCTTGTTATAAATATTATATATATACCTGATAATCAGTTGTGTTGTGCTTTTCTGCAGACTTTGTATTTTAGACCCTATTTAGTTCTATTATTGAAAAATATTTTGTATTTTTGCGCCCAGAATGTAATTATACTAAATATGAGAAGAAGTATTTCGTTTACGATATTGTTTTTTGTGATGCTTTCGGTATTGGTATCATGTTATCAAAGTCATAAGAGAGAGTTAGACTTGGCTTATACGTTGGCAGAGTTTAAGCCTGATAGTGCCTTGGCCTTTTTGAACCGTATCAATCAAGGTAAACTCTCTGATGAAGATATGGCGAAGTATGCTCTCACTTATTACATGGCTCAGGATAAGTCGGGTTTGGATGTGGATAACGATTCCTTGATTCGCATAGCGTATGATTGGTATGAGGGTCACCAAGAAGATTCGCTCTATGTTTTGTGCTTGAATTATATGGGAACATTCTATTTACTTGTTGATAGTATGGAACAAGCTAAGTCTTGTTTGGAAAAGGCTTATTTTATTTCGGATAGTCTTCATGAAATGAATGTAAAACACTTGGTTTTGGATAAGTTGATAGAAGTAGAAGAGCAGTTGGAACCTTACAAAGCTTTGAACTATGCTAAAGCTTTGGTGAAGATGTATGACTCTATGGCAAATGTTACTATATATAATAAGGTGGCAGCACGTTTGAGATTGGGTGAGAACTTCTTTTATGTTGATAGCCTGCAGCACGCTTTAGAAGAAGAGAGAAAAGCATATAGAATGGCAATGAAAGCTGGCGATAGCAACTTGTTGTCTTATGTAAGGCAAAATCTAGCTAGTACATTTGAGGAGATAGGTGAAAAAGATAGTTGTTTATATTATGCACGATTGGCTTATGACTTGAATGCAGCAAATAGATTATCTTGTCTGTTGACATTTGCTTCTGCTTATATCTCTGTAGATTCATTAAACCAAGCCTTTAGTTTATTAAAACAAGCAATGCCAAAAACGGCAGAAGACCGCTATTCTGTGTTCTATTTTCAAAGTCAAGCTGCTATGAAAGCGCATGATTTCAAGTCTGCTAAAAGTTTTAGCGATTCGGCGTACCATTATTTGGAGGATATGTATCGAATTGCATTACAAGGTAAGGCTGCTTATTATACATCCTTTTTGAAAAAGGAAAGTGAAAGAGCTAAAATGCAAGGTAAAGCAGAAATGCAGCAGTGGGTATTTAGTTTGATAGTCTTATTGTGTTTTATAGTAGTCATATTTATTTTATATGTTTATAAATCATATAAGCACCAGATAAAACTACGTATGGAGCATGAAAGAGAGGTTCTTCTCCAAAAGCAACAAATGCAGGAAAAAATACACCAAGAGGAACTTTCGCATAAAGAGATTCAACTATCTGTGATGCGTAATTATTTACAAAAGGAAATAGATGTTGTAGAAAAATTAAATTCGATAGTTCCAAATGAGAATAAGCATATCGTGTTGTCAGAGAGTGATTGGGACGAATTGGAGGTGTTTTTAAATAGTGTGGAAAATCTATTTGTAAAACGACTCAAGCAAAAACATCCGAATTTATCTAAGACCGATTTACGGCTAATGATGCTGTTGCGTTTAAAGCTATCTCAAAAGGCGTTGGCTTCTATCTATTGTATTAGTGAGAAAGCAATTAAGCAAAAATTGTTCTTGTACAAGGATAAGGTTGATATCAAAAATGAGCATTTTTCGCTTCGTAACTACATAGAAAACTTCTAGAAACAGGGGCTATATAGTGCTTTTTAGACCTCGCAAATCAAGGCGGCAACTGTAAGTGCTTAGATCTTAGAATTATATGCAATATGTGAGATGTTAATGAAATAGACCTGGTTTATTAGGAATGTATTGGAAAAACGGGTAATTTTGCAGCCGTGATTAATAACAATTTAAATGGCAAGGTTATGAAGAATGTAAAAATGTTTGTTTTGTTGGCATTGAGTTTGTGTATTACTCTGTTTGCTACAAGTTGCAGTAAAGATGACCCTTCACAGGTATCTTTTACCTCACTGAATATGCTCGATGAGAATCATGGCAAGACCCTGTTAGGTGAAACGGGAGTTTATATAAACGGCTCGATAAATTTCCGGTCTGACAGTTGGCAAGTAGTTGATTTGGGAATCTCTTCAAGTTTCCCGAGTAAGACGATGCCAAATTTGGATAACTTGTCAAACGAAACAAGCGTATTGCCAAATCACCGGTATGCATGTTGTAATACCGAAAATGTTTTGACTTTTCCTTCTCATAAGAATGCATATGAGATAGGATGCAAATATTATCAGTTTGTGGTATCTTCTTTCTTAGAGAAAGAAACTGGCAAGATTGGCGCTGTCGTAGAATATATGTCGTCTTTGTCTAATGAAAATGAATTGCCTCAAAAAGATACTAACATAGGTAACTTGTTTGGACTAGACGACCAATTGTCGTTTGATGCTCTTGGTGCAGAAGAATATTGTTTTTTTGGAAAGAGTGAAGACTTTGCAATAAGGCTGTCTAATGGACATTTGAAAGTGGCTTTGCGTAAGTCTCCAAATGAACTCTATGGGCCTTATGGCAAATATTCGATATATCTACGCAAAGGCAATGTGTATACTAAAGTGACATTTGATGTCAATCTTTAGCTTATGTTTAACAACGGATTTCCCATGATGCTCATTTTGAAGATTGGCTAAAAGTGTTGCTGTATCCAGTGGTGGGTTAGTATATTCCATACGCATATAAACAAAAAGTTCTAATTTCTATAAAATTCCCATTGTGAATCATTGGATATTTGGTATTCCGGAAGAATAGCAAACCTACATCATTTTTACATAATAAATTGGGGAAGAAATATTATGTGAGAAATGATGTAAAACGTTTGGTGGTTTGAGCAATTTTCGGTAATTTTGCACCGAGATCATTTTAATTAACTGAGCCCTCTTTAAACAGACCTTACTTTTTAAAGTGGGCTCAGTAAATGACAAAGGTGATTCTTTAAGCTTAAAGGTTATATTAATATGGTTGTTAAGAGATTTTTTATAAGTATGTCCATGTTGCTCTTGGGTGCGCTTCTGTTGCAAGCTAAGAATATAATAGAAAGGGATATGGGAGTTAACAAAGGTGATGTTCCGGCAAACATTGCTATCCTTGATTCTGCTAGTAGCGTTGTTGCCAAAAACATGACCGGTATCTCGGATTCTACAGCAATCTCTCTATCTGATGTAGAGGTGATAGGGCATCGCAAAAACATAAAGTTGTCTGGTCATAATTTACTCGTAGACGTAGAGCATGATTCTATTCTTAACCATCAGAATGATATATATGAACTGATTGGTAAGGTTCCTGGTGTCTTACATGTAGGAAATTCGTTCAATGTGTTGGGTAAGGGAGCTCCGGTCTATTATTTAAATGGGCGTAAGGTGAGAGATCAAAGTCTTATCGATAACTTACCGGTTGATCAAATCAAATCTTTAAAAATCGTTGCTATGCCAGAGGCGGATTATGACACATCGGGTTCACCTGTGATTGATATAAAAACTAAGATTTTAGGAGATGGTGTGGCTTTTAATGCCATCGGAAATATCACTCAGGCAAAGCATTTGGCTCATAAAACAGGTTTCTCTTCAACATACAATTCTGGAAAATTTGATTTGTATGGTAAGTATTACTATAGGAGAAATAATGCTTCCGAAAGTTCTGATTATGATAAACAGGTATTAGCTGATACCATTTGGAATAAAATGCAACATATTGAAAGCTTGACGCATTCCGGTAGTCATACTTATTCTGCTGGTATGACTTATCATCTGTCTGATAAATCAGAACTAGGAATGCTTTATAGTGGAATGTACACGGATGGAAAGGTTGAGACTCGGGATACATTTAGTGTAGTGCCAAATGCAGGACCTGCATATTATCTCTTTGATAAGAATAAATCCAAAAACAACCTCCTTACGCATCATGTCAATATGTATTATGATGCAAGTTTGAATCATGCTTGGCACGTGAGTGTAGTGATGGATTATATTTCTAAAGCATCGAACACTAATTCTGCTTTAAAGGAAAATCATATAGGTACGAGTTCAGAGGTTTCATATATGGGACATTCTAAATGGAATGTCCTGGCTTCTAATTTCCATGCTACCCATGATTTTGGAAAGTGGGGCACTTTGGGTATGGGATATGATTTCAGCTATAGTGAGGGAGTAGACAAGATAGATTATGAACGGTTGAAGTTCGATGGTCGCTTTGAGAATAAGGAAGTTAAAAATGCTGTATTTATCAACTACGAATTACCCTTGGGGGACTTCAGCTATAGTGAGGGAGTAGACAAGATAGATTATGAACGGTTGAAGTTCGATG
>ERZ1023884.2-NODE-2-length-211872-cov-71.966721_pt1 | contig 211872 bp, 165 predicted proteins | sample MGYA00380394_ERZ1023884 | MGnify/ENA primary metagenome ERZ1023884 (study PRJEB33179, sample SAMN07449001) | human gut metagenome | biome: Human-gut; feature: Human associated habitat; material: Faeces | host: Homo sapiens | place: India: Bhopal | collected... | reverse complement strand
AATATAAGTTATTGATTTACAGACGATTAAATATTAATTTAACGCAGTATTGATTAATAAAGAATATACTACCGCTGATATATGCGCAACAAATTGTGACGCTTGTGATTCATTTCCCTTGAAATCCTTAACAAATACAGCTAAGGTATAGCAGACCTTATTAGGCAGACATATATAGGCTACATCATTCTGAGCTGCAAGAATACCATTTTCATTGACATCACCAGAACCTGTCTTATGTGCTATTACAACCCCTTCTTTATCAAGAAGTGGAGCTACTATCCTATCTATACCTGTTTTACATTCTTTCAATGCATTCTTAATGAAATCTTGTTTCTCATTACTGATAAGACTTTCTGTAAACAAACGATTCATCAACATTGCAGCACCAAGAGGAGATGTGTAATTAGAGTAAGCTTTGTCATGGTCAGCGGACATTTCCTCTTCTGTATAAGCTATCTGAAAACTCGAATGTGGTATGAGTTTCGCTATAAAACTGTCTGTTTGTGCAGTATTGAGCATATTCTTAAACATGATATTGCTTGCATTATTGTCGCTCTGGGAAAGAGTATAGCGCAACAGATCTCTTACTGTCAACGATATAACTGGTGCTGAATAATCTTTCATCATAGGGCTCCATGTCTTTGGATCAAGTTTTTCCCTATTTATCTTTACCAAGGTATCAAGGGAAAGGCCTTTTTTGTCAAAATCATTGCAAAGAGCTAATGCCTGATGAACCTTAAATACACTCATCATAGGATAAATGCTTTTATTATTAACACTAACCGTATCTGTGTTATTAATAATAACCGCCACACCAATTTCACCAGGACAAGCCGAGACAATCTGAGAAATGCTATCAGTCAAAACATCTGTTAATGGAGGATTCGCGCTACCTTTTGTAGCTGATTTACTGGACAATGAGAACACCAAGATGAAGATGCAAACTAAAGCTCTACACAAAACTACGATTTGCTTTTTTCTGTTTTTTTTCATATTTCCTTAATTCCGCAACACTATAGTTTAATATTATTTATAAGTGCCTGAGCAACAAAAAGTTGCCCAGGATTTTGCCATGTCAGAATTTTCACTTACCTTAGTGTTGCGAAAAGAAGACAAGCAAAACTCTAATATGACATGGCAAAGATACAAATAAAATCCGAGAAACTCACTCCTTTTGGGGGAATTTTTTCTATTATGGAGCAATTTGATGCTCTTTTAGCTCAAACCATAGATTCCACCTTAGGATTGAGATGCACTATGTTTGGTTATCAATATAGCGAGATTCTACGCTCTCTGATGTGCGTATATCTTTGTGGTGGCTCATGCATTGAGGATGTTACAACTCACCTGATGAAACATTTGTCTCTTCATCCAACTCTTCGCACTTGCAGCGCAGACACCATATTACGTGCTATCGAAGAACTGACTTTTAAGAGCATCACCTATAAGTCTGCTTCTGGCAAATCCTATGATTTCAATACTGCAGACAAGATGAACTGCTTACTGGTCAATGCCCTGCTTGCTACTGGTCAATTGAAATCCGGTCAAGAGTATGATTTTGACTTTGACCATCAGTTCATTGAAACAGAGAAGTATGATGCAAAACCAACCTACAAGAAGTTCTTGGGCTATAGTCCAGGTGTAGCTGTCATTAACGACATGATTGTTGGTATTGAAAATAGAGACGGCAACACAAACGTGCGCTTCAACCAAAAAGAAACTTTGGAAAGAATCTTCAAGCGATTGGAGGCTTCGGAAATATATATTTCTCGTGCCCGCATGGATTGCGGCTCATGTTCGGAGGAAATCGTAGATATGGTAGAGGCTCATTGCAGGTATTTTTATATTCGTGCCAACAGATGCTCTTCTTTCTACGATTCCATGTTTGCCTTAACTGGATGGAAAACTGTTGAAATCAACGGTATTGAGTTTGAGTTGAATTCTATCCTTGTTGAGAAATGGAAAGGAAAACCGTATCGTCTTGTCATACAGAGACAAAGGCGAATAGATGGAGACCTTGACATTTGGGAAGGCGAATATACCTACAGATGTATACTGGCTAACGATTACAAGTCGAGTGCAAGAGACATCGTGGAATTCTACAATCTTCGTGGTGGCAAGGAACGCATCTTCGATGACATGAACAATGGCTTTGGCTGGAACCGATTGCCAAAATCGTTCATGGCACAGAATACTTTATTCCTGCTTATGACAGCTCTCATCAGAAACTTCTACAAAGCTATTATGCAGAGATTGAAAACCCATGAATTTGGATTGCGTGCCACCAGCAGAATCAAGACCTTTGTTTTCAAGTTCATCTCTGTTCCTGCGAAATGGATTAAGACATCACGTAGGCATGTATTGAACATTTACTCAGACAACAATGCTTATGCCAACCTGTTCAAGACAGACTTTGGTTAAAGACCATGCTTTTCTGGTTAAACCAGCGTATTACCTCAAGTCGCTTTATGGGGTAAGGGGATTTTGTGTCTGCGACATTTCTGTTGTGCAAGAAATATGTACAATAAAATGAATTTTGTCGCTTTGCAAGCAAAATCCCACTAAACCCTATAGGTTGCGGATTTGAGGTAAAGAAGGTTACACAAAAGAACAAATAGCGAAACTTATGTTTATAAATGTTCGTCATCGTAAGACTTCTGACTATTCTCTATATTGGCGAGCCGGAAACTCCATTGTCGTGCAGGTCTTGTCCGCAGTCTTTACTGCAATAATCAAGCAGTATCCAGATTCATTCGGAGAATTTGCCTGTATGTCTCCTAAAGAGTGAAAAACTGCCACGAAAAAAGAGTATCAACGTCGATATTATGCCAGTCATAAGGAAGAACAACAACGCAAGAGCCGTGAGTACCACAGACAGCTAAGAGTGAATAAAAATAAGTGATTGTGGAAAATGTTTGCAAAGTTTTCTACATAAAAAAGGTTAATTTAATCAGTGGTGTGTTACGCATATCGCTGATTTTTTGTATTTTTGCACCATTAAAGAAAGAAAACGATATGGCAGAAATAGCAAACCGTATATACGAGACAAGTGAAGGGCAGATTCTCTTCATCTCAGACTTCTCTGACATCAATGATAATGAGAAGGTGGTAAGTCGTGCACTTTCTGTAGAAGAAAAAAAGGGAAATATAGTTCGATTAGCTAATGGGGTTTATCTTCGCCCTAAGAATACCCGATTTGGGATAGTCTATCCATCAATAGATGAAATGGTGATGGCTATAGCCCAGCGAGATAAGGTACAAATACAACCTTCAGGAGTTACAGCGCTCAACAAACTTGGACTCTCAACACAGGTGCCTACAAAATATACTTATCTGACATCGGGAAGTGGAAGAGTCTTGACTCTTGGAAATCGGACTATAGAGTTGAAGAGAAGTGTTCCTAAGAACTTTGCTTTTCAGACAGTGTTGGCAGCGCTTCTTGTACAAGCTCTTAGAACATTAGGACAAAAGAATGTAGGTAATCAAGAACTCTCTACCATAAGAAAATTGGTCAATGAAGAGGAACATAAAGACTTGTTTGTACAAGACCTTACTCTCATGCCAGTATGGATGAGAAAGCTGATAACTGATATAATAGATAAAAACGAGCATTATGACACTTTGGTTAAATCACACAATAGATGAACGAATAGCAATGTTGCAACGTGCAGAAGAGAAGTTTCGTATTAATCAGGTTGCAATTGAAAAGGACTGGTGGGTAACTGTGGTGCTCAACGCTCTTTTCAAATGTTCATGTGCAGATCAACTCATCTTTAAGGGAGGTACAAGTCTCAGTAAAGGATGGAATTTGATAGAAAGATTCAGTGAGGATATAGACTTATCTGTAAGCCATGAATTCTTCGGTATAGAGAAGACGACAAAGAATCAGCGTGAAAAACTTCGCAAGAAGGCACGTAGGTATTTTCTTGATACAGTTTCAGCAGAGTTGGATGAAAATCTAAAGAAACTTGGTGTGGAAGGATACCATATAGAAAATGTAGTAGAGGAAATTGATGAGGATGGTAAGGCAAGTCCCGTTGCAAGTGATAAGGATCCGTCTGTCATTCTCGTTCATTATGAGTCTATGCTTGGTCATACGATAGAGTATATTCCGCCAAGAGTTAAGATAGAGATTAGTTGCTTGTCTATGAATGAACCTACGGAAGACCGTTTGATTTCATCATATATTGAGCAGACTTTCCCTGGAGAAGATGCGGTGGCTACAGCTACTATCAGGACAGTTGTACCTACACGAACATTCCTGGAGAAGGCATTCTTGCTATGTGAGGAGTTTCAGAAACAGACTCCTCGTTATGTCCGAATGTCTAGGCATCTTTATGATCTAGAACGCTTGATGGATACAGAATTTGGCAAACAAGCCCTGCAGGATATGGACTTGTATGAGCGTATAGTTAAGCATCGTTCCATATACTATGCTGTAGGGTATGTAGATTATTCTAAGTTGATGTCGAGTGAGATTGATTTCGTTCCTAGGCAAGAGTTGATGAAGGATTATGAGGGTGATTATGCAGAGATGTGTAACCACTTTATCTATGGTCAGACTTTATCTTTCGAAAAACTTTTAGAGCGAATCAAGGAGTTGCAAGATAGGTTTAGAAAAGCCTTTTAGCGACTTTTACTCCTTAATAAAATGTTCAATATAAAAGTTGGAAGACTATAAGTGCTTGATGTTTCTTGCTTATATATAATAATGTGTAAGAAATTCCGTTATCTTATTGTGTTGAAAAGATTTATCATTATATGGATTCTGCTAGTGGGGGTGCTCGAAATGAGGGCACAGTATGATCCTTCCTTCAGTCATTATTTTGACCTGGAACCATCATTCAATCCTGCTGCTGTGGGTAAGCAGTCGAAACTCAATGTTACGGCGGCCTACGCACTTGATATGGCTGGATTCGAACATAACCCCCGTACCTTTCAGGTGGCGGCTGACATGCCTTTCTTCTTGCTCAATCACCGGCATGGAGTAGGCTTGTCGCTACAGAATGACCAGATTGGTCTTTTTACTCATCAGCGACTGGCTTTACAGTATGCTTTGCAGAATAAACTCCTGGGTGGAACGCTGAGCGTGGGTGTACAAGGAGGTATGCTGAGTGAGAAGTTTGATGGTAGCAAGGTGGATTTGGGAGAAAGTGGTGACCCAGCCTTTTCTACTTCAGACGTAAATGGAAGCGGAATGGATTTGAGTCTGGGTCTGTATTATCAGCATAAGGCTTGGTATGTTGGACTTTCTGCTCAGCATCTTACATCGCCTACGATTAATCTAGGTGAGACCAACGAATTGAAAATAGATGCCACATATTATTTGACAGGTGGATACAATATTCGACTGAGAAATCCGTTCTTAACAATAAAGCCGTCTGTTCTTGTTACAACAGATGGTACCACATGGCGAGGCGACCTGACAGGAAGGTTAGTTTACCAATATGAGAAACGGATGTTGTATGGTGGAGTAACCTACAGTCCGGACAGATCGGTAACCATGCTGGTAGGCGGTAGTTTTCATGGGGTAGTGCTTGGTTACAGTTACGAGGCATACACCTCCAAACTCAGTGCCGGAAATGGCAGTCATGAACTCTTTGTAGGGTATCAGACCGATATCAACCTGACCAAGAAAGGCAGAAACCGCCATCAGAGCGTCAGAATATTATAATGTAAATAGAAATAAGAACATAGTAGAATCATAAAACAATGAAGAAAAGTATATTGCTCCTTAGTGCATTCGCTATATTGCTCACCTTGAGCGGCTGCTTCGGTGCCAAGCAAGCTTCTGTTGCAGGCAGAGGTGGCGAGGTGGTTGGCGTGAGCGGTAGAAGCTTTGTAGAGCCAGCCCCTTATGGTATGGTAAAGATAAACCGTGGCTTCCTGAAAATGGGATTGGAGACCCAAGACTCACTCTGGGGAATGAAAACACCACGCAAGGATGTGTCGGTGGATGGATTCTGGATGGATGATACCGAAATCACCAATTCAGAATATAAGCAGTTTGTGGTTTATGTGCGTGATTCTATCCTTCGTACACGTCTGGCTGATCCTGCTTATGGAGGCGACGAGACTTACATGATTACTGAAGATAAGAATGGCGATCCGGTTACGCCTCATGTAAACTGGAAGAAAGCGCTTCCTAAGAAACCTAATGAGGATGAGCAGAGAGCTTTTGAAAGTCTGTATGAAACCAATCCGGTTACAGGAGAAAAACTCATCGACTGGCGCCAGCTCAACTATAAATACGAAATCTATGATTATACAGCTGCGGCTCAGCGTAAGTTCCGCCTGAATCCACAGGAACGTACCCTTAACACCGATGTGAAGATAAATCCGGACGAGGTGGTGATGATTTCGAAAGATACCGCTTATTACGATGATGAGGGTAGAGTGGTGCGTGAGACTATCAACCGTCCGCTTTCAGGACCATGGGATTTCCTGAATACCTATATCGTGAATGTTTATCCTGACACTACCTGTTGGGTAAACGACTTCAGAAATGCAGAGAATGAAACCTATCTGAGAAGTTATTTCAGCAATCCTGCGTATAATGACTATCCGGTAGTCGGTGTTACCTGGGAACAGGCAAATGCCTTCTGCGCCTGGAGAACAGACTATCTTTTGAAGGGCTTAGGTCCTGAAGCAAGATTTGTACAGCGTTACCGTCTGCCAACCGAGGCAGAATGGGAATATGCTGCAAGAGGCAAGAACCAGAATGAATTTCCTTGGGACAATGCGGATGTGAAGAATGGGGATGGCTGTTTTTACGCCAATTTCAAACCGGACAGGGGCAACTATACCAAAGACGGCAACCTGATAACCAGCAAGGTGGCTATCTATTCGCCAAATTCTAATGGACTTTACGATATGGCTGGTAATGTGGCAGAGTGGACAAGTACCGTTTATACAGAGGCGGGTGTTGACGCAATGAGCGATTTTAACCCAACTTTACAGTATAATGCTGCCATAGAAGACCCTTACCGTTTGAAGAAGAAGAGTGTAAGAGGTGGTTCCTGGAAAGACCCTGAGTCGTTTATCCGTTCGGCATGGCGCACTTTCGAGTACCAGAATCAGCCTCGCTCATACATCGGATTCCGTTGCGTGAGAAGTCTTGCTACTACGGCAAGCGGAAAACAGAAACCATTGAAGAATAAGAATAGGAGATAAATAATATGAGCTATTATAGCAAATTCAATATCGTATACCGCTTGCAGAAGTGGATGGATAGTGTGCCGGGTCAGACATTCCTTAACTATGCTTACAGTTGGGGTGCCTCTATCGTAATCGCTGGTACCCTCTTTAAGTTGACCCATCTTCCTGGTGCCAATTTCATGCTTTTCTTAGGTATGGGAACCGAGATTTTCGTGTTCTTCCTTTCTGCTTTCGACCGTCCTTTCGACAAGACTGCCGAAGGTAGAGACTTGCCTACCCATGCTACAGAGGAGTATCTGGAAGGAAAGGTGTCGGCTGAAGAAATGATGACTGCCAAGAATCGTTCTGAAACCATTCAACCTCAGGTTGCTTCTCCTGTCTCTCCTGTAATGACTGCTGCGCCAGAACTGACTCCACTTAATCCTGAGGTGGTGGAAGTTCAGAACAGCTACGTAGAACAGTTGAAGAGCCTGGTAGAAACCTTGAGTAAGGTAAACGAACAGAGTAGCCGACTGACTCGTGACAGCGAGGAGATGGAGAATCTGAACCGTACCTTGACAGGTATCAGCAGGGTATACGAGATGCAGCTGAAAAGTGCCAGCCAGCAGATTGGTACCATTGACCAGATCAATGAGCAAACCAAGATGATGGCAAAGCAGATAGAACAGTTGAACAAGATTTATACCCGTATGATTGATGCCATGACCATCAATATGCGTGTGGCGGCTCCTCATGTAACAAGTGAAGAGTAAAGACGAAGAAAATAAATAGAATCAAGCAAATTTATATCCATGGCAATCAAGAAAAGACCGGTTTCGCCTCGCCAGAAGATGATTAACCTGATGTATGTCATCCTGATGGCTATGTTGGCGCTGAATACTCCTACAGATGAGGAATTCGGTGTCAAAGGCAAGTCTATTGTCGAGAAAATCAAGAAAAGTCTTGCCGATGATGGGAAGAAATCGGATGAGGAGAAGAAAAATATAGATCTGGTAGAACTGAATGTGAATGAACTCGATGCGTTCGTTATTCCAGAGAAAACAACCCTCTATGCCGGTGAACGTTTCAATTCGCATGTGGTGATGGCTGCAATAGACAGTACACAGCGCCCGGAAATCTATGTGAATGGTAGTAGGCTGAATGCCGAGAATGGCAGATACAGTTTTGTGGCAGGTGGCGTAGGTGAGCATCAGTTTGGCGGTTACATTCTGATGAGAGGCAAGAATGGCGAGATGATGCGACGCAATTTCGTTCAGAAATACACCGTATTGCCTGTTCCTAATACAGCTACCGTTGCTGCCGACCTGATGAATGTGCTCTATGCAGGCTATGCCAATCCTATCAGCATCAGCGTTCCTGGTGTTCCGGCAAATGCTATCTCTGCTTCCATGACAGGCGGTTCTTTCGTAGCTAAGGGTAATGGTCATTTCGTGGCTACACCTTCAGCGGTGGGTAAGGATGTTACCATCCATGTGACAGCCCGCGATAAGGGACAGGTGAGAAGTCTGCCTCCATTCGTATTCCATGTAAGAAAACTTCCTGACCCAACAGCTTATATTGCGATGGGTACAGATAGATTTAGAGGTGGTGCTCTATCGAAAGGTGCTCTGATGGGTGCTCCAGGCATTCATGCAGCCATAGATGACGGACTCCTTGATATTCCGTTTAAGGTGCTGGGATTCGAAACCGTATTCTTCGATAATATGGGAAATGCCATACCTTTGGCTTCGGCGGGTTCCAATTTCTCAGAGCGACAGCGCGAAGAGTTCAGAAAACTATCAAGAAACCGACGCTTCTATATCTCGCATATCAAGGCTGTAGGTCCTGATGGAATTACCCGAAATCTGCCGGCAGCAATGGAAGTTATCGTCAGGTAAGTGAAGAGTTCAACGGCTTTACTTATCATCAAGTTCAAAGTTCAATGTTCAAAGTTCAATGTAATGAAAAAGATATTATTCATATTCATGCTTTTGGGAATGGTGCAGAGCATCATGGCACAGCCAGCGGCTCGCAGAAAGCAGGCTCAGCAAAAGGCACAACAGTCGAATGCTGACAATATGACCTTGCGTGCCAAACTTTATTTCCCTACAGCCATCCCGATGGATGAGGACGTGGTTTGGAGAAGAGACATCTATCGTGAACTCAATCTCACAGATGATGCCAATGCTGCCTTGTATTATCCTGTAGAGCCAACAGATGGTAAGATGAATCTCTTTACCTATATCTTTAAACTGATGTTTACGGGTAGAGTGCCTGTTTATCAGTATCGTATGGATGGTAATGAAGATTTTTCTGCCGCCAACCGTCTTACTCCGAAAGCATTCGTAGATAATTATCATATCTACTACGAGAAGACTGATAACGGAAAGGTGCATATTGATGACAGCGATATTCCGTCAGCAGAAGTGAAGGCGTACTATGTGAAGGAGACTTCTTATTATGACCAGAAAACAGCTTCTTTCCATACCAAGGTATTGGCTTTGTGCCCTATCATGACCCGTAATGATGACTTTGGCGATGTAGGAAACAAGTATCCGCTCTTCTGGGTGAAGTATGATGATCTGGCTCCTTTCCTGGCTAAGCAGCAGCTGATGACCAGTAATGTGAACAATGCTGCTGTGATGAGTGCAGAAGATTATTTTACCAAGAATCTGTATCAGGGTAAAATCTACAAGACCAATAATATGCAGGGCAATACCCTGGCACAATACTGCTCTTCGGATACAGCCATGGCGAAGGAACAGAAGCGCATTGAGGCTGAGTTGGAAGCCTTTGAGAAGAATATCTGGGGTAATCAGGCTCGGAAGGATTCTCTTGACAGTATTGCCAAGGCAGAAAAGAATATGGATGCCAAGACTCTGAAGAAAAGCCGTAACAGAAGAAGTGGTTCTGCATCTAAACCTGCTAAGACTTCTACTGTTAAAAAACGCAGATCAGGAGGAAGCAATGTTTCTTCTGGTGGCTCTGCTAGGGTAACGGTTCGTAGAGAGCGTCATTAATTTATATAAAAATTAAAGTAAATATAGAATGAAGAAAGTTTTATCAGTATTAATGGTTGTAGCAGCCATGATGTTTGCTACAAATGCTAATGCCCAGATTAAGTTTGGTTTGAAGGGCGGTTTGGATGTTACTAACATGTCTTTGAGTAACGATGTATTCGATGCATCTAACAAGACAGGTTTCTTTGTTGGTCCAATGGTAAAGGTTACTATCCCTGTTGTTGGCTTGAGTTTTGATGCTGCTGCCTTGTACGATCAGAAGGAAGCTAAGGTGTCTGTAAATGATGCAGAGACAACGATGACTCAGAAATCTCTTAATATCCCAGTAAACGTACGTTATGGCTTCGGCTTGAGCAGCTTGGCTAATGTTTTCGTTTTCGCTGGTCCACAGTGGGGTATCAACGTTGGCGACAAGAACTTCGAGTGGGATAAATCAGGCTGCTATTCTCTGAAGAAAACAAACTTCAGTGTAAACGTAGGTTTGGGTGTTACCCTGCTGAGCCATCTCCAGCTTTCTGCAAACTATAACATCGCTTGCGGTAAGACTGCAGATGTTACCTGGAAGGAAACAAGCGAAAAGATAGTGAATGGTAACAGTAAGAATAACAGTTGGCAGATCGCTTTGGGTTATTGGTTCTAATCTTGTAAAAGAACAGGACAGATTATGGGTGAGAACATCGTATGGTCTCGCCTAGTACATCTTAAAATATATAAAAGCAGGTATCCGATGATGGGTATCTGCTTTTTTTTTGCTAACTTTGCAAGTCGAAAGCCTGAATGATGGATATTTCAAGGTTAAAGAAGATTAGATATGAAGTATGTAGATGTGATATTACCCCTTCCGCTCGACGGAACCTTTACTTATTCTGTCCCTGATGGGATGGAAGGGAAAGTTGTGCCTGGGGTACGCTTGCTGGTTCCTCTTGGTAAAAGTAAGAAATATATCGCAATGGCTACCCGGCTGCATGATGATAAGCCTGCATTCTCCTGCAAACCTATTGAGGCGGTACTTGACAGTACCCCTTCGCTGTTGCCTCAGCAGATGAGATTGTGGCAATGGATTGGCTATTATTATATGGCTCCGTTAGGCGATGTCTATAATGCTGCTATGCCCGGTGGACTGAAGTCTACAGAGAAATTCAAGCCCAAGATGGAACTCTATGTAGAACTTGCCAGTACGTACCGTAGTGAGCAGGCACTTCATGTAGCGCTCAACCTGGTGCAGAGAGCCTTGAAGCAAGCCCAAACTTTAACCACCTTTCTGAGTCTCTCTCATTGGGACAGTCTTGATGGAGATACGCCTAGAGAAGGCATAAAAAAAGTGACAAAGGAAGAACTGATGAACGAGAGCCATTGTACGGCTGCTGTTGTCAAGGCACTTATCGACAGGGGAATTCTCTTTACTTATGAATTGGAAATAGGACGATTGAATACGAATGGAGAATCTCATCTTGACTTGATTAAACCTCTCTCCTTGGCTCAGCAAGATGCCTATAATGGTATCCTGATGCAAATGATGAAAAAGGATGTTGTATTGCTTCATGGTGTGACATCCAGCGGAAAGACGGAAATCTACATTCATCTTATCAGAAAAGCCATAGAGGAGCATAAGCAGGTGCTCTATCTTCTGCCGGAAATCGCTCTGACCGTACAAATCATGGAGCGCCTTCATAGAGTTTTCGGTGACCGGTTGGGCATCTATCATTCTAAATATAGTGATGCTGAGCGTGTAGAAATCTGGCAGAAACAACTCTCTGATCATCCCTATGATGTAATCCTGGGTGCAAGAAGTGCCGTCTTCTTGCCTTTTAAGAATTTGGGACTCGTCATTATAGACGAAGAGCACGAGACTTCCTTTAAACAACAGGATCCCGCTCCGCGCTACCATGCCAGAAGTGCTGCCATAGTGCTTGCCAAGATGTATGGGGCAAAGACTTTATTGGGTACGGCTACGCCTTCGATGGAGAGTTATTATAATGCGCAGCAAGGCAAGTATGGCCTGGTAGAACTGAAAACAAGATACAAAGGTATTCAGTTGCCGGAAATTCAGGTGGTAGATGTAAAAGACTTGCGCCGCCGTAAGATGATGAGCGGTCCTTTCTCTCCACAGCTTTTGGCTGCAGTAAGAGAGGCTTTGAAGAATGGGCAACAGGCAATTCTCTTTCAGAATCGTCGTGGTTTTGCGCCGATGGTTGAATGTAAGGTATGTGGTTGGGTGCCGAAATGTAAGAACTGTGATGTCTCGCTTACGTTACACAAAAGCATTAACTTGCTTACTTGCCATTATTGTGGTTACACTTATCCGGTTCCTACGGAATGTCCTAACTGTGGCAGTACGGAAATCATGGGACGCGGTTTTGGTACCGAGAAGATAGAAGACCAGATAGCGGAAATCTTTCCGGAAGCCAAGATTGCTAGAATGGATTTGGATACAACACGTACACGAAATGCCTACGAACGACTTATCGCAGACTTCTCTGAAGGCAGGACGAATCTTCTCATAGGCACGCAAATGGTTTCTAAGGGTCTCGATTTCGATAAGGTGAGTGTTGTAGGCATCCTGAATGCTGATTCAATGCTCAACTATCCCGATTTCCGCGCCTACGAGCATGCTTTCATGATGATGGCACAGGTGAGTGGTAGAGCTGGAAGAAAAGGTAAGCGTGGCTTGGTGATTCTACAGACCAAGAATCCTAACTTGCCTGTAATCGGCCAGGTGGTTCATAATGATTATGCAGGCCTGTATCAGGGTATCCTGGAGGAGAGAAGAACTTTTCATTATCCACCTTTCTTCCACCTGATTAATGTGTATGTAAAACATAAATATGATAAGGTATGCGAACAGGCTAGCCATGAGCTCAGCAAAACGCTGAGAAGCTGGTTTGGCGAGCGTGTGTTGGGACCCGATAAACCTGCTGTGGCAAGGGTTAAGACGATGAACATCCGAAAGATTGTTATCAAACTGGAAAATGGTATTGACCAGCAGAAGGTAAGAGAATATCTGAAGTTTGCTCAGCAACAGATGGGAAAGGATCCGAGATATGGAGCTCTGCAGATTTATTATGATGTAGACCCGTTGTAGTCTCCTGTCCATCCTTTTCTCTGTCAGAATGGAAGAAAATAAGATTGGTAAATAAAATGAAAAAGGCTATCCGTTACTTGTTGCAAGAACGGGTAGCCTTTTAATTATGATATTTGTAGTTATGTTTAGAAGTTGATGTCAAGACCTACTGCGAATACGTTGTTGTTACGTGTGTAGTCTGAACTGTAGTTGATGCTCTTTTCAGCAGAAAGCTGAACCTTCTCAGAGGTCTTCTTGTGCTGATAGAAGGTGTGGAAGTAAGCCACGTTCAAATCCATCTTCTTGTTGATGTGGTATACACCACCAACTGCTACAGAGTTTGAACTGACAACGAATGATTTGTCGTCCATGTATCTTTTTGAAGCTGGTGTGTCAAGGTTCTCTTCAGGCAAACCATAGTTGGTATTCTGCCAACCTGTACTCAGGGTAATCTTCTTGTTTACGTCTACCTCGACACCTGCGTTGTACTCCAATGTACCACGCTTTAACTTCTCCTGTCGGTTGTTGTAAGATGTAGCGTGCTTGTCATCGAACCAGTGGAAACCTACGTTTACGCGTACTGCATTTACAGGGCTGTAACCTACACCGAGTGCCAGATAAGCAGGAATATCACCAGCAATCTTCTTGCCATCCTCATATTCACCGATAGCCTGTTCGAGCTCTGTGTCGAACTGAGTCTTCAAGCCTAACATTGTAGCTCCTACTGTTGGGTCAGTTAATACAGCATTAGCCTTATTTTCTGCCTGTTGCTTGGCCTGCTCAAGTGTAAGACCTGCCTGCTGATATTTTGCAGTCAGTATGCCTGTCATCTGATTGGAAAGGTTGGCAGGCAAGTTACCGATACTTGGAGCCTGGTTTACAGACTTGTTCTTCAGGCGAATACGGGTTTTGAACTCGTATTTTGCAGAGAAGTTCCAACGGCCAGTCTTGTAATCTACACCGATGATAGGCGTAAAGCCTACACCACTTTGATCGCAGCTCAACTCAATGTTGGCAGCATTTTCCTTGGTAGGGTCGAGAACCTTGTACAGAGGCATGTTGCCTACCTTGATGTTTTCAACATATCCATAGTAGTTTGTTGAAGCATAGACACCACGTACGCCTGCAAATGCGCTGAAATTGTCGCTGAATTTGTATGCAGCACCTACAGAGAGACCGTAATAGTACTGACGTCCATGCATATAGCTATTGTAACTATATTCGCCTTTCTGACCGAAAGCTTGGTCGGTTGTAAACATTTGCATTCCTGGCTGTCCAAGTGTATTGCCCAATACGTTGTCAACAGTTCTTGCCAAACCGCAAGCAGCCATCGCTGTTTCTGCTACAATCTTCTCGAAAGAGCCCAGACCATTATCGAAGGTACACTTGCCACCGCCACCTGTGAGGGCGAAGCTAGCCTGAAGTGACCATCTACCTTTATTATAAGCATACTGGAATGAAGGGATGACAGGCGCAAAAGCCTTACCCTTGAATGTACGAGGAGTAATAGGATTGTTCACATTGTTTTTGAACAATGCATAATCATTTTCAATGCTACGTGTCTGGTAAGCCAACTGCCAGTTGATGGCGAGATGGTGACCTTCACCCATGAATACAACTCCGGCTGGATTATAATAAACACCGTCGATACCAATTGAAGCCTCACGGCTCATCATTCTGTTGAATGCTACATGTTGATTGGTGTTGGTGAGCAAACCGCCTGCAAAAGATGGGGTTGCACAAGCCATCGCAATGGCCAAACCAACTAATTTTAGTTTCTTCATCTTAATAATATTAAATAAAAACGTCCGCAAAGGTAATTATAATGTTCTATTTCGCTATAGTTTCCTTGAAATATTTAAAGCATATTAACGCAAAAAGCCCTTTCTCTTGCACAGATTTAAAAAACTGTGCAAGAAAAAGGACTATTATTGGTTATGTTTTACCTTTTTGTATATCCGTTTATACGCTTTACGGCATAAGAACTTCACGAATTGTATCTTTACTCTTGTTCTTTAGACTCCTGACTCGTCTTTTTGCCGGCATTTTGTCTTACGTTCAAGTGAGGATACGAAATACGGGTATGGTAAATAGCCTTGAGTCGTTCGATGAGTACCTGCTTAGCGAGAGCGATGTCTCGGAACGTGATAGGGCACTCCTTGAAGAAACCATCTGCCACCTGTCCGTCGATGAGTTTATTGACGAGGTTACTGATGCTTTCTTCAGTATATTCGTTCAGAGAGCGCGAAGCCGCTTCAACCGTATCTGCCATCATCAGGATGGCCTGTTCGCGGGTAAATGGGTTCGGTCCAGGATATTGGAACTGTGACTTGTCAATCACCTCTGTAGGGTGAGCATTACAGTAATTAATATAGAAATACTTGGTGATGCCCGTTCCGTGATGAGTAGTGATGAAATCCTTTATGATGCCTGGCAGACCAACCTTCTCTGCCATCTTCAGGCCTTCTGAAACATGGCTTATGATAATCTGTGCGCTCTCAAGGTCGCTTAACTGGTCGTGAGGATTAACGCCCGCCTGATTCTCTGTGAAGAAGACAGGATTAGTCATCTTACCAATATCATGATAGAGTGCTCCGGTACGTACCAGAAGACTGTTGGCTCTGATGCGGTTGGCAATCTCTGCTGCCAGGTTACCTACGGTGATAGAATGCTGGAAGGTGCCTGGAGCAATCTCACTCAGGTTGCGAAGTAATCCCTTGTTGGTATTTGACAGTTCGAAGAGTGTAACATTAGATGTAAATCCAAACATCTTTTCTATAATGTACATGAGCGGATAAGAGAGTAGCAGGAAGATGCCGTTTATGGTAAAGTAGCTATACATGCTGGCATCTACGTTGAACACCTGGTTGTCCTGCATCAGCTGAAGGGCAAGATATACTACACCGCTGGCTATAGTTACCAACAGGGCTGTGATGAATATCTGCGAGCGCTTGCTGAGTTCACGCAAACTGTAAATAGCAACAAGACCTGCTACCAGCTGTACGATGATAAACTCGTACTGGTACTTTACCGCTGCTGCACAAATGAGAATCATCGTAACGTGGCTGATAAAGGCTGTACGCGAGTCCATAAACACACGTACGAAGATAGGCGCCATGGCAAATGGGATGATATAGACACTGAAGAAATTGTGTTTCATCATGAGTGACACAAAGATAGGGAACAGCGTAATCATCGCATAAAGCATGGTAATGCTGCGCGGCTTATCAAAATAATCTTTTCTGAAAAGTGAGAGATAAGAGGTAAACAGCATGACAAGAATGAAGATAAACAGTACCTGTCCGATGATAGTGGTTGTCAGCTCTTCCTGGGTAGAGCTGCGGCGCTTCATCTCCTTATCGAATGAATTGAGCACCCGATAGGTGTTGTTCGTAATCACTTCTCCACGATCCACAATCTTCTGTCCGCTCATCACCATTCCGCTTGCCAGTGGAATGCTGCTCATCATGTCGGCTTTCTCTGCCTCGCTTCTTTCCTTATCATATATGACGTTGGCTTCAACATAATTGTTAAGGTTGCAACGGGATAAAAGCTGACGCTGGGTTGCCAGCTTCTCATCGTAGAAGATGCGTTCGTAAGCGGCAATAGTAGAGTAAAACGAACCGATAGGTACGCTCTTCACATTCTTTCCGTTGATAATTCGTATCATACTGGTAGAATCTTTGTAGATACGATTATATTCCGTGGTAGCGATGATGCCGGTCTGATAAAGGCGCTGAAGCTGGTGGGCTATGAGTCCCACATATTCTTTTGGCAAACCTGGTACACCTTGGCTGAAGTCGTGCAGGAAACGGCTCACCTGTTCGCTGCCGATGGAATCATTGACAGAATAATAAGGTTGGAATTGCTTCATCAGCGAATCCTGTTCACGCTTGATGGCTTCATCGGTCTTATAGATCGGAAAGTCAAATTTTGCGATGACGGAACCATACATCCATGGCTTTCCAACATCGTACCGGAACATCCTTCCTTCGTTGCGAGGAAGGAACCAAACAATGATAGCAACGGTAATTAATATCAAAACCGTTTTTGTGGCGAAATTGCGCCAATAGTTCTCTTCTGGGTTGTTAAATATGCTCATTTTCCTACTTTTTTCTTACTTATTTCGTTTTACAGTGCGAAAATACGAAAAAAAACGGCTAAAATCGCAAAAAAAGATGTAAATTTGCAGAAAAATTTGAAAATAGCTATAAAAAGACATGGCAGATAGAAAAGTAAGGGTGCGTTTTGCCCCTAGTCCAACGGGTGCATTGCACATTGGCGGTGTTCGTACCGCTCTGTATAATTATTTGTTTGCTCGCCAACATGGAGGTGAGCTGGTGTTCCGTATTGAGGATACAGATTCTCATCGTTTCGTGCCTGGAGCCGAAGAATATATCCTGGAATCTTTCAAGTGGCTGGGTATCCAGTTTGACGAGGGTGTAAGTTTCGGTGGAGAGCATGGACCTTATCGCCAGAGTGAACGTCGTGATATTTATAAGCAGTATGTTCAGCAGCTCTTGGATAACGATAAGGCGTATATTGCTTTTGATACTCCTGAGGAGTTGGAAGCAAAACGTGCCGAAATCCAGAATTTCCAGTATGATGCTCATACTCGTATGCAGATGCGCAACTCTCTGACTCTTTCTAAGGAAGAGGTTGATAAACTGATTGCTGACGGAAAGCAGTATACTGTACGTTTCAAGATTGAACCGGGACAGGAAATTCACGTGAACGATATGATTCGTGGTGATGTGAAGGTAATGAGCGATATCCTGGATGATAAGGTACTTTATAAGAGTGCTGATGAATTGCCAACTTATCACCTGGCAAATATCGTAGACGACCACCTGATGGAAATCTCTCATGTAATCCGCGGTGAGGAGTGGTTGCCTAGTGCGCCTTTGCACGTACTTCTTTATAAGGCTTTCGGTTGGGAAGATACCATGCCTCGTTTTGCGCATCTTCCTTTGCTTCTTAAGCCTGAAGGTAAAGGTAAGCTGAGTAAGCGTGATGGCGACCGCCTCGGTTTCCCGGTATTCCCGCTGGAGTGGCATGATCCTAAGACTGGCGAGGTTTCTTCCGGTTATCGTGAGAGTGGCTACTTCCCAGAGGCTGTAGTCAACTTCCTGGCGCTGCTCGGCTGGAATCCTGGTACAGAACAGGAAATCTTCTCTCTTGATGAACTGGTGAAGGCTTTTGATATTTCACGTTGCTCTAAGGCTGGTGCCAAGTTCGACTTCAAGAAGGGAATCTGGTTCAACCACGAATACATTCTGATGAAGAGCGATGATGAAATAGCTAACCTCTTTGCCCCTATTGTTGCCAACAATGGTGTAGAGGAAACTTTGGACCGCGTAAAGCAGGTGGTACACATGATGAAGGATCGTGTGAACTTTGTCTATGAACTGTGGCCATTGTGTTCTTTCTTCTTCATTGCTCCTACAGAGTATGATGCTAAGACAACCAAGAAGCGCTGGAAGGAATATTCTGCACAGCAGATGACAGAACTTGCTGATGTGCTTGAAGGTATTGAAGATTTCTCTATCGAAGGTCAGGAACCTGTCGTGATGAAATGGGTAGAGGATAAGGGCTACAAACTCGGTGACGTGATGAACGCATTCCGTCTGACTCTCGTAGGTGAGGGTAAGGGCCCGGGTATGTTCGATATCTCTGCCTTCCTTGGCAAGGAGGAAACTCTGCGCCGTCTTCGCAAGGCAATCGAAGTTTTGGGTTAATTCACAATAATTTCTCTCTGAATGGCTTTCTGCAGCATATTGCTGAAGGCTATTCAGAGAGTTCACGTATTTATAGATAGTAACCAATATAAAGAAATATCATGATCTATAATATCGTAATATATTTCGTCCTTTGGGGCATAGCCATTGCAAGTCTGTTCAATGAAAAGGTGCGCAAGATGTGGCGTGGTGAGCGTGAGGCTTTCAAAATATTGAAGCAGAAGGTGGATCCTAACGCTAAGTACATTTGGTTTCATGCTGCATCGCTCGGTGAGTTTGAACAGGGACGACCTTTGATGGAACGTATCCGCAAGGACTATCCTCAGTATAAGATTCTGCTTACCTTCTATTCTCCTTCGGGTTATGAGGTGCGCAAGAACTATGAGGGAGCTGACATCATCTGTTATATGCCGGTGGATACTCGGTTGAACGCCATCCGTTTCCTTAGATTGGTACGTCCTGTGATGGCTTTCTTCATCAAGTATGAGTTCTGGTCTAATTTCCTTCATATCCTGAAGCATCGCAACATTCCTACTTATAGCGTGAGCAGTATCTTCCGCGAGGATCAGGTGTTCTTCAAATGGTATGGCAGAAACTATGCTGGCGTGCTGAAGTGCTTTACCCGTTTCTTCGTACAGAACGAAGAGAGCAAGCGATTGCTCGAAGGTATCGGCATCACGGCTGTGGATGTGGTAGGAGATACCCGTTTCGACCGTGTTCTCCAGATAAAGGAGGCTGCCAAGCAATTGCCGATTTGCGAGGCTTTCAGAACAGGAGTAGCTTCATCTCAGTCTGCGGATGTACCTCATCATGATTTCAAGGTATTTGTTGCCGGTAGCTCATGGCCACCAGATGAGAATATCTTTATACCTTTCTTTAATGAGCATAAGGATTGGCGCTTGCTGATTGCTCCTCATGTCATCGCTGAAGAGCATCTGAAGTTGATTCTTTCTCTGATAAAGGGCAAGAAGGTAGTGCGCTATACGCAAACAACTCCTGAAGAAGCTGCGGAGGCTGATGTCTTGATCATCGATTGTTTCGGATTGTTGAGCAGTATGTACAACTATGGTGATGTGGCTTATATCGGTGGTGGCTTTGGTGTAGGTATTCATAACACCTTGGAGGCTGCCGTATGGAATATGCCGGTTATCTTTGGTCCGAACAACAAAAAGTTTCAGGAGGCTCAGGACTTGCTGAAATCGGGTGGAGGTTTTGAAATCAATACCTATGAGGATTTCTCAGGTTTGATGAGTTCTCTGATGAATGATGAGACCTTCCTGAAACAGGCTGGCGATAAGGCTGGCACCTTCGTGGCTCATTTGGCTGGCGCTACTGATAAGGTCTTGGCAAGTGTAAAGTTGTAATAGCTTCATTATATACATATATAAAAAGGTCTCATGAATGTTTTTCTTCATGAGACCTTTTCTTGTAAATGTATGTGCCGTAAACCAGGCATCCTGCCTTTATTTGATAATGCGGTAGTAATCCTCTTTTCTTGGTTTTACGGTATGAGGATGCGCAGAAGCATAACCCAAGGCTAAGGCTCCTACTCCCATCAAACCTTCTGGAAGATTCCAGTCTTTCATCAGCTTCTTGCCTTCTTCTGATGCAAACATGCCGTCTTCACGGTTAATCCAGCAAGATGCAAGGCCGATAGAGTGGGCAGCAAGCATCATATTGCCTAAGATAAGGCTGCCATCTTTCACACCGTTAACGTTGCTTTCTGGTGCCAGAACGATAACGATGGTTGGCGCTCCATAGTAAGGATCGCTTTCTACACCCATGATTTCTGCGTTCATCTTGCGAAGCTGGGCGCAAATCTCAGGATTCTGAACGGCAATGATGAAAGGCTCCTGGGTTCCATGACCTGTTGCTGCCCATGTGCCGGCTTCCAATACCGTCTTCAACTCTTCGTCGGTAATCTTGATCTGCCTTGAAGCGACGAATACTTCTTCTCTCCTTAATGGCTTTTAAAACTTCATTTTCCATCTTATCTTGTTTTAAACATTTTATTTAGAAATCTTTTCTCTTTCTTCGCTCTTTTATGCAGGGCATCCGCTTAAATCCTCTTCATCCATATACTGGCTGAGAACCCGAGCGATGCGGATCAGGCCCTGCATCAGGGTCTTGCGAGGACAGGCGATGTTGAGGCGCAGGTAGCCCTGGCCAGCCTTTCTGCCATACATCGTACCACTGTTGACGAATACCTTACCATCGTTCATCAGCTTCTCATAAGCCTCGTCGCTTGACAGTTCGAATGGCAGGATATCGAGCCATACCAGGTAGGTTCCTTCAAGGCGGGTAACGCGAACTTGTGGCAATTCGGTATTGAAGAATTCCTTTACTGCCTGATAGTTCTCGTAGAGATATTGGTTCAATTCATCCAACCATTCTTCTCCCTCATTGTAAGCTGCCTGGAGAGCGATAACGCCGAATGGGTTTACGTCACAAACCTCATTGATGTTGATGGCACGGTTGATGCGGCGGCGCAATGTTGCATCCGGACAGATAATGTTGGCTATCTGAAGTCCTGCAATATTGAATGACTTTGATGGAGAATTCAATACTACGCAGTTGTCACGGCAAGCTTCGCTGATGCTGGCAAATGGAGTATACTGATAGCCTGGCATGATGAGCTCGCAATGAATTTCATCTGCGATGACCTTTACCCCGTGCTTGAGACAGATGTCGTTCATTCGCTCAAGTTCCTCTTTCTTCCACACTCTTCCGGCTGGATTGTGAGGATTGCAGAGGATGAAGGCTGTGGTCTTCTCATCGGCACATTTGCGCTCGAAGTCTTCGAAATCTATCTCATAAGTGCAGTTGCCCACACGTTTCAGTTCGTTTTCTACTACTTCGCAGCCGCTGTTCGTAATGCTGGAGAAGAAGCAGTTGTAGACAGGTGTCTGTACCAATACCTTTTCGCCAGGCATGCAGATGGCTTTCAGACAGCAGGAAATGGCTGGTACAACGCCTGAAGTATAGAGAATCCAGTCTTTCTCTATCTTCCACTGGTGGCGGCGGGAAAACCAGCTGATGATTGCCTCGTAATAAGAATCAGGTACGAGGATATAGCCGAAGATGCCATGAGCTACGCGTTTCTGCAGGGCTTCGATGATGCAGGGAGCTGTCTGGAAATCCATATCTGCTACCCACATCGGAATAACGCCGTCTTCCTTCACCAAATCCCATTTGTATGAGTTGGTTCCACGACGTTCGATGATTTCATCAAAATTGTATTTCATATTTCTTTTCTATCTGTGTTGTTTCTTCTATCTATATAGGATAAATCTCTTATTTATATAGGATGATTCTCTTTTTCTCTTAATTGAAATCTTCGTTCATAGACTTTGAATCTCCGTTCAAAGACATTGAACGTACTTTCAAAGCTTTTGAACGGCCGTTCAGTGTCTATGAACGGAGATTTCAGTTAAGTGTAGGAATAATTAGTTATGGGAACAATAAGTAATTTACTTGATTGTTGTCATTTCTGTAATTACCTCTTAAACTATTTCGATTTATCTGTGATTTTACATGCACCCTTTGGCGCTTTGGCAAACTCAGTATATGTTACGCTTCCCACTTCGTATGCCTCGATTCTTCCGGAGATAGGGTTCTTGATATTGGTGATACTTCCCTTGATCTGTGCATCGATGTTGGTGCAATCCTCGAAGGCACGGTCGCATTCCTTATCAAAGGTGCAATCCTCCAGAGTTACATGGTCCATGTAGCAGAGAGGCTGCTCGCCGCTGATGTGGCAACGTACGAACTTGATGTTCTTGCTGTGCCAGGCCAGATACTCACCATTCAGTTCCGAATCATAGACGGTTACATTCTCGCATTCCCAGAAACTGTCCTTGGTTGTAATCTTTGCGTTGTGAATCTCCACATTTCTGCAGTATTGGAATACATATTTAGAGTCGCTCTCAAGTCCGTCTACATAGATATTCTTGGAAAACATGAATGGATAAGTTCCATCGTGGAGTTTTACATTCTTCAGTTTCAAGCCATCTACCTTCCAGAAAGTCTCATCAGCATCTGTGATGTTTACGTTCTCCAAATCCAGATTCTTCATTTCGCGGAAGAACTTAGGCCCATCGATGGTGCAGTCTTTCATCACCATATTATCACTATACCAGATGGCCGAACGGCTTTCTGGGGCGAAGTAGCAGTCTGTGATAAGGGAACCGTCCACATGCCACCAAGGGTATTTGCCATAAAACTTGGAATGGTGGCATTCTATGTTTTGGCAGCACTTGATGCCCGATTCGCCATCTGTAATCGTAATATCTTCTAAACGCACATCGTGAGCACCGAAAAGAGGGCGCTCGCCCCCGAATGATTTGTTCTTTATCAATTCCATAATTTTCTATTATCCTTTTTTATTTGTTATTTCTGTGTGCAAAATTACAAAAATAATGCCAAATTCGTATAACCTGATTTACAGAAAAATGTAACGATATGGCGTATTTGGGGATAAATGGTCGCTATAGGGGAAAATGGAAATCAAAAAAGGCTGAATCATGAAGCATTTTCACGATTCAGCCCTTATCGAGTTAACTTCTAAAAATCCGAAGCGGAGAATTACAAGTTAGGGTTCATCTCTTTCCACTCAGCTACTGGAGGAACGATGCCAAGCTCTACGATCTCATCGCGCATCTTGCAAAGGTGCTCGTAAGACTTCTGGAGGCTAGCGAGCTCTTCCTCAGTACCTGTAGGCTCTGTGAAGTGAACACCAGTCTTATCGATAGTAGTAGGCATAGCCATCATTACGTTCTTGAAACCGAGCTTGTCGTGGTTTACATAGCAACCTGCTGGCAATGTGAACTTCTCGCCACCCATAGCAGCCTCGATCATCTTAACTGCGTTGTAAGCTGGGCTCTGGAATGAAGAACGGCCGCGGAGCTTGATGATGTTAGAACCACCCTGTACTGTGTGGTGCTTGATCTCTTCCCAACGCTCGTCAGAAAGACCCATCTCTGCCAATGGCTTGCCGTCAACCTTAACCTGAGAAGCAAATACAGCCATCTGCTCGCCGTGACCACCATAAGTGTGAGCGCCAGTAACCTTATCCTGCTGTACACCGAACTCGAGGGCCAAAGCCTGCTGCAGACGAGTAGAATCGAGAGCTGCGAGTGATGTCAACTGGTTTGGCTTCAAACCTGAGTGGATAAGTGCTGTAAGAGCTGTAACGTCAGCTGGGTTGAAGATAACAACTACGTGCTCAACCTCTGGGCAGTACTTCTTGATGTTGTCACCAAATTCTGCAGCAATCTTGCAGTTACCCTTAAGAAGATCCTCACGAGTCATACCCTCCTTACGAGGAGCACCACCAGAAGAAATAATATATTTAGCACCAGTGAAAGCCTCCTCTGGGTTAACAGTATAAGTTACGTTAACACCTGGGAATGCGCACTGCTGAATCTCATCGAAAACACCATGTACACCTGGCTCGAAGATATCATAAAGACAGATGTTTGGAGTAAGACCGAGCATCAAAGCGCTCTGTACCATGTTAGAACCGATCATACCGCCTGCACCGACGATAACGAGTTTGTCATTTGTTAAAAAATTCATAACTACAATTCTTTTTTAAATGTTTATAATCTTTTTCTCCTGAAAAATAGCGGAATGTATCTGAAATAAAGTTTGTAAAACTCCTTCTTTTTACTTTCCGACCGCAAAATTAATAAAAAGTAATGTAAATCGTGCATATTTTTGCGCTTAAATTTGTTGTTAATTCTTAAAAATGTTATCTTTGTAATCTCTAATTAGCAAAATGCATTATTTGGAGTTAAGTTAAACATTAAATTGCATAACAATTATGAATGAAATCGAATTACGTTTAGCTAGATTGAGGGAGTTGATGAAGCGTGAACATCTTTCTGCTTTCATCTTCCCTAGTACAGATGCTCATCAGAGCGAGTATGTTGCCGACCATTGGCGAGGAAGAGAGTGGATCTCTGGTTTTAACGGGTCGGCTGGTACTGCTGTCGTTACAATGAAATCGGCTGCTTTATGGACTGATTCCCGTTACTTCCTGGCTGCGGAAGAACAGTTGGAAGGTACTGAATATCAGCTGATGAGGCTGAAAATGGAAGGTACGCCTACTATCGCAGAATGGTTGGAAAAAGAATTGCAGGATGTACAATCTCCAGAGGTTGGACTTGATGGCATGGTCAACTCTTATAATTATGTTAAAGATTTAAGCTATTCTCTCCGTAAACTCGGTGGAATTACGCTTAGAACTAATTTGGACCCTTTGGAACAGATTTGGGAGAATCGTCCTTCGCTTCCTGCAAATCCTGTAGAAATTCAACCATTGGAATATGCTGGAGAGCCGCTAGCCTCTAAGGTGGCCCGTATCCGTAAGTCTTTGAGAGGACTTCATGCAGATGGTATGCTCGTTTCTGCTTTGGATGATATTGCTTGGACTTTGAATCTTCGTGGTACAGATGTTCATTGCAATCCTGTATTTGTAAGTTATTTGTTGATTGAGAGCGATAAAGTTTCTCTTTTCGTGGATGATAATAAATTATCTCCTGAAGTAAAACAGTATCTTCAAGACAATCAGGTTTCTCTCTATAAATATAATAAGGTGGAAAAATGCCTTGAATCATATTCGGAATATAATATCCTGTTAGATGGAAATGAAACGAGCTATTATCTGTGGAAAGCTGTAAAATGCCAGGAAATTGTTGCTGCTGGTTCTCCTATTCCGGCTATGAAGGCTGTGAAAAATAAAGCAGAAATAGAGGGCTACCGTAGTGCGATGCTTAAAGATGGTGTTGCTATGGTTAAGTTCTTGAAGTGGCTGAAACCTGCTGTTGAGGCTGGCGGACAAACAGAAATTTCCATTGATGAGAAATTAACATCGCTACGTGCCGAACAGAAACTGTTCAGAGATATTTCTTTTGATACGATTGCCGGCTATGCGCAGCATGGAGCAATTGTCCATTATGAGGCAACTCCTGAAACAGATGTCGTTCTGAAACCGGAAGGCTTGATCCTGATAGACTCTGGGGCTCAATACCAGGATGGTACTACTGATATTACCCGTACCATTGCTTTGGGACCTGTATCTCAAGAGATGAAGCATGTTTATACCTTGGTTCTGAAAGCGCATATTCAGTTGGAATTGGTTAAATTCCCCGATGGTGCATCAGGAACACAGTTGGATGCTGTAGGAAGAGAGTGTATGTGGCGTGAAGGATATAATTTCTTGCATGGTACAGGCCATGGAGTAGGTTCGTATCTCTGTGTGCACGAAGGCCCTCATCAAATAAGAATGGAGTGGATGCCTACACCTTTGAGAGCTGGAATGACCTTGACTGATGAGCCTGGTCTGTATCTGGCAGGTAAGTTCGGCGTACGAATAGAAAATACGGTGCTGATTTCAGACTACATGTCTACTGAGTTCGGTAAATTCCTGCAGATAGAACCTCTTACTCTTTGTCCTATAGATACCACTCCTATAGATGTTGATATGTTGTTGCCTGAAGAGATTGACTGGCTCAATGCTTATCATCATTCAGTTTATGAAAAATTGTCTCCTTTCCTTGATGAAGAGGAGAAAATATGGCTTGAAAATGCTACAAAACCCATAAAATGAATATTTTAGAGTAAAAAGTTGAAGAAAAACTTGGTAGTTTGATAAAATAGATGTAATTTTGCACCCGCAAATTGTGGCATTGCCATATTTCGCATTGAATAACATAAGTTTAACATAATAAATTAAAAGCAAAAAAATGATTATTGTACCAGTTAAAGACGGTGAGAACATCGAGAGAGCTCTCAAGAAGTTTAAGAGAAAATTCGAAAAGACAGGTGTTGTTAAGGAGCTTCGTGCTCGTCAGCAGTATGACAAGCCTTCTGTTTTGAAGCGTCTCAAGATGGAACACGCCATCTACGTACAGCAGTTGCGTGCAAACGAGGAATAAAAGTAAAAAATCCTCAAAAAATTTGGTAGTTTAAAATAATTTTCGTAACTTCGTTGCCGAAATGAAAAAGGTACGACGTTATGTTGAGTATAGATAAGTTCTTGGAATATTTGCGCTCTGAACTGAACAGGTCGCAGAGGACGGTAGAAAACTATCGCGAAGATTTGAAACTCTTTGAGCAGTATGCTAGGAACTTGTCTGAATCCTTCACTTGGGAATCTGTTGATTCTGATATGATTCGCAACTGGATGGAGCATATGATAGATGCAGGAAATAAGGCAACCTCGGTTAATCGCCGGTTGAGTGCTTTGAAAATGTTCTATCGGTTTGCTTTAGTCAGACATTATGTGGAGTCGGATCCCGCTCATAGCCTCAAAGGACCTAAGGAGAGTAGACCGCTACCTCAATTCTTGAAAGAAAATGAGATGGATGAGTTGCTTGACAGGAAAATGTGGGGCGATGATTATAATAATGTACGCGCACGTACTATTATAATATTGTTCTATGAGACGGGGATGCGATTGTCAGAGTTGATAGGACTTGATGTTGACGATGTGAACTTTATCAAAAAAGAGATAAAGATTACGGGTAAGGGAAACAAACAACGTATAGTTCCTTTTGGTGACGAGCTTAAAAATGCTCTTTCAGAATATTTGGTTCTAAGAGCACAAAGGGTGATGGTTAAGTCTGGAGCTCTTTTGCTTGCGGATAAGGGCGGACGGATGAGTCCGGTTCAAGTCAGAGAAATCGTGAAGGAGAACCTCGCAAGGGTTTGCTCGTTGAAAAAGAAAAGTCCGCACGTGTTGAGGCATACGTTTGCTACTGCAATGTTGAATCATGGTGCAGGAATTGAAAGTTTAAAAAGACTGTTAGGACATGCGAAACTCTCGACGACCGAGATTTATACGCATACAACGTTTGAACAGTTGAAACGAGTTTATATTGAAGCCCATCCTCGGGCGTAACCTTTTAAAAAATGGAGGTAACTATGGAAATTAAGATTCAGTCGATTCACTTCGACGCTACCGAGAAGTTACAGGCGTTTATCGAAAAGAAAGTCGCCAAGTTAGAAAAAACTTTTGAAGATATACAGAAAGTAGAGGTGCAATTAAAGGTCGTGAAGCCTGCTACTGCCTTGAATAAGGAAGTTCATCTGGAAGTTGCTGTCCCTGGAACCAAGTTGTTCGTAGAAAAGACATGTGACACTTTTGAAGAAGGAATTGACCAGGCAGTGGACTCAATGAAGGTTCAATTGACCAAATTTAAAGAAAAATCAAGGAATCGATAAAAAAAACTCGAAAAAATTTTGTTGATTCAAAAAATAGTTGTATCTTTGCAGCCGTTTTCCGATAGATGGAAATTTAGCCGTATTGCGGCTGTAAAGATTGCCTCTTTAGCTCAGTTGGCCAGAGCACGTGATTTGTAATCTCGGGGTCGTTGGTTCGAATCCGACAAGAGGCTCAGAAAAAGAAAATTGGGTAGTTACCAGAGTGGCCAAATGGGGCAGACTGTAAATCTGCTGGCTATGCCTTCGGTGGTTCGAATCCATCACTACCCACTTTCTTTGATAAGCGGAAATAGCTCAGTTGATAGAGCACTAGCCTTCCAAGCTGGGGGTCGCGGGTTTGAGCCCCGTTTTCCGCTCAATTTATTAACTTGCTGTAATAGCTCAGTGGTAGAGCACTTCCTTGGTAAGGAAGAGGTCCTGAGTTCAACTCTCAGTTACAGCTCTATCGTTCTAGATGCTTAGGATGGTAGAGGAACAGATTATTCATTTATATAAATAAAAAGAAAAGCTATGGCTAAAGAAGAATTCGTGCGTACCAAACCGCATGTTAACATTGGTACAATTGGTCATGTTGACCATGGTAAGACTACTCTGACCGCTGCTATCTCTAAGGTATTGAACGAGAAGCTCGGTACATCTGAGGCAGTTAAGTCATTCGATCAGATTGATAATGCTCCTGAGGAGAAAGAGCGTGGTATCACTATCAACTCTGCTCACATCGAGTATGAGACAGCAAAGCGTCACTATGCACACGTTGACTGTCCTGGACACGCTGACTATGTAAAGAACATGGTTACTGGTGCTGCTCAGATGGATGGTGCAATCTTGGTTTGTGCTGCTACTGATGGTCCTATGCCACAGACACGTGAGCACGTACTTCTTGCACGTCAGGTAAACGTACCTCGTTTGGTTGTTTTCTTGAACAAGTGCGATATGGTTGATGATGAGGAGATGCTTGAGCTCGTTGAGATGGAGCTTCGTGAAATCCTCGAGCAGTATGGTTACGAGGAGGATACTCCAATTGTACGTGGTTCTGCTCTCGGTGCTTTGAACGGTGTTGAGAAGTGGGTTAAGTCTGTTGAGACTTTGATGGATACAGTTGATGAGTGGATTCAGGAGCCAGAGCGCGAGATTGATAAGCCATTCTTGATGCCTATCGAGGATGTATTCTCAATTACAGGTCGTGGTACTGTTGCTACAGGTCGTATTGAGACAGGTCGTTGCAAGGTAGGTGATGAAGTTCAGTTGCTCGGTCTTGGTGAGGACAAGAAGTCAGTTATTACTGGTGTTGAGATGTTCCGTAAGATCCTTGCTGAGGGTGAAGCTGGTGATAACGTAGGTTTGCTTCTCCGTGGTATCGATAAGGCTGAGGTTAAGCGTGGTATGGTAGTTGTACACCCAGGTGCTATTACTCCTCACGATCACTTCAAGGCTTCTATCTATGTATTGAAGAAGGAAGAGGGTGGCCGTCACACTCCATTCGGTAACAAGTATCGTCCTCAGTTCTATCTCCGTACTATGGACTGTACAGGTGAAATCAAGCTTCCAGAGGGAGTTGAGATGGTAATGCCTGGTGATAACGTAGAGATCGAGGTAGAGTTGATCTACAAGGTTGCTTTGAACGAGGGCCTTCGTTTCGCTATCCGTGAGGGTGGCCGTACAGTAGGTTCTGGTCAGATTACAACAATTCTCGACGATATCAAGTAATTTAGATTTATCTAATTTGCTATATATATCAGACTCCCCTCCTAAGGGAGCGGGAGTCTTTCTACGGGTTTAGCTCAGTTGGTAGAGCACTGGTCTCCAAAACCAGGTGTCGAGGGTTCGAGCCCTTCAACCCGTGCTAAATAGAAGATAATATGAATAAAATAGTAAATTATTGCAAGGCATGTTACGATGAACTTGCGCATAAGACTACTTGGCCATCACGTGCCGAACTTACTCATAGTGCAATGGTTGTATTATCTGCTTCCCTAGTCATTGCACTTGTTGTGTTCGCGATGGATTCTATTTTCAAAGCCTTTATGGGTGTAGTTTATCCAGGTTAATTTTTTAAGGAAATGGCAGACGCAGGAAATAAATGGTATGTGCTTAAAGCCGTTAGTGGTAAGGAAGCTAAGGTGAAAGAATACATCGAAGCTGAAATGAAGCACAATGACTTACTAGCAGCAAATGTTTCTCAGGTGTTGATTCCAGTTGAGAAGCATGCAACTGTGCGTAATGGAAAGAGAGTCGTTAAAGAAAAGGTTTCTCTTCCAGGTTATGTTTTTGTGGAGGCCAAACTGAAGGGTGATGTAGCGCATACGTTGCGTTTTCTCCCTAATGTTTTGGGTTTCCTTGGAGGTTTGGATGAACCAACACCAGTTCCACAGCGCGATATCAATCGTATGCTGGGTTCTGCTGAGGAGACTGAGTTTGAGGAGAATCTTGATTGTCCTTACTTGGTTAATGATACCGTTAAGGTTATGGAAGGTCCATTCAGTGGTTTCAGCGGAATCGTTGAAGAGGTTAATGCTGAAAAGCATAAGCTGAAAGTTACGGTTAAGATCTTCGGACGTAAAACTCCGTTGGAATTAGGTTTTATGCAAGTAGAAAAGGAATAGGATTCTGTTACGAGATTGTTATTCCTTATAAGTTTCAATTTTAAATATTAACAAAGAAATGGCTAAAGAAGTTGCTGGATTAATCAAATTACAGATTAAAGGTGGCGCTGCGAATCCTTCACCTCCAGTAGGACCTGCATTGGGTTCTAAGGGTATTAATATTATGGGATTCTGCAAGGAATTCAACGCCCGTACCCAGGACAAAGCAGGTAAAGTGTTGCCAGTAGTTATTACTTATTATACTGACAAGTCTTTTGATTTTATTATCAAGACTCCACCTGCTGCAGTTCAATTGAAAGAGGCTGCCAAAATCAAGTCAGGTTCTGCTCAGCCTAATCGTCAGAAGGTTGCTTCTCTTACTTGGGATCAGGTAAAGGTAATCGCTGAGGATAAGATGAAGGACTTGAACTGCTTTACTGTAGAATCAGCTATGAAGCTCATCGCTGGTACTGCAAGAAGTATGGGTATTACTGTAAAAGGGGACTTCCCTGGTAAATAATTTAAAACTTCAATTAGAAAAATGAGTAAACTGACAAAAAATCAAAAATCAGTAGCTGATAAGGTTGAAGCAGGGAAGGCATACACATTGAAGGAGGCTTCAGAGTTGGTAAAGGAAATTACTACTACCAAGTTTGATGCATCTCTTGATATTGATGTACGCTTAGGTGTTGATCCACGTAAGGCTAACCAGATGGTTCGTGGCGTTGTTTCATTGCCAAACGGAACAGGTAAGGTTACTCGCGTGCTCGCACTCTGTACTCCTGATCAGGAAGCTGCTGCTAAGGAAGCAGGCGCTGATTATGTAGGTCTTGACGAATACGTTGAGAAGATTAAGGGTGGTTGGACAGATATTGATGTCATCATCACAATGCCTTCTTGTATGGGTAAGATTGGTCCTTTGGGTCGTGTACTCGGTCCTCGTGGTTTGATGCCTAACCCTAAGAGTGGCACTGTAACTATGGATGTTGCTAAGGCAGTAAAGGAAGTTAAGCAAGGTAAGATCGACTTTAAGGTTGATAAGGCTGGTATTATCCATACTTCAATCGGTAAGGTTGGCATGACTTCTGAGCAGATCTATGGAAATGCTAAGGAGTTCATCAACACAGTTATCAAGCTGAAGCCTGCTGCTGCTAAAGGTACATATATCAAGAGTATCTTTATTTCTAGCACTATGAGTAAGGGTATCAAGATTGATCCTAAATCAGTTGAATAACTCTAAAAGTTTTGTAAAATGAAGAAAGAAGTTAAAGATACTATTATCGCTGAACTTGGACAGAAGTTGCAGGAGTTTCCTCATTTCTATCTTGTAGATGTTACAGGATTGAATGCTGAGAAGACAAGCGCACTCCGTCGCAAGTGCTTCCAGAGCGAGATTAAGATGGTCGTTGTTAAGAATTCCTTGCTTCACAAGGCGTTCGAGGCTTCAGATATCGATTTCTCTGAGCTCTATGGCTACTTGAAGGGTACTACTGCTGTGTTGTTTGCTAATACAGCTAATGTACCAGCTAAGTTGTTGAAGGAATATGACAAGGAAGATGTTCCAACATTGAAGGCTGCTTATGCAGAGGAAAGCTTCTACGTTGGCGCAGACAAACTTGCAGAGCTTTCAGCTCTCAAGAGCAAGAACGAAGTTATCGCAGAGATTGTTGCTTTGCTCCAGTCACCTGCAAAGAACGTTGTTTCAGCTCTTCAATCAGGAAGCAACACTATTCATGGTGTGCTTAAGACATTGGGCGAGCGTCCTGAGTAATCAATCACAATGTTATCATTAATTATAGTATAAACAAAAATAAAATTTAGAATAAAATGGCAGATATCAAAGCTATTGCAGAAGAGTTAGTAAATCTTACTGTTAAGGAAGTTAATGAGTTGGCAACAGTCCTCAAGGACGAGTATGGTATTGAGCCTGCTGCTGCAGCTGTAGCTGTAGCTGCTGGTCCTGCTGCTGGTGGTGCAGCTGCAGCTGAGGAGAAGTCTACATTCGACGTAGTCCTCGCTGAGGTTGGTGGCGCTAAGCTCCAGGTTGTAAAGGCTGTTAAGGAGGCTTGTGGTCTCGGTTTGAAAGAGGCTAAGGATCTCGTAGACGGTGCTCCTTCTACAATCAAGGAAGGTGTAGCTAAGGACGAGGCTGAGAACCTTAAGAAGGCTATCGAAGAGGCCGGTGCTAAGGTAGAGCTCAAGTAATTAGAGTAATACATTTTTTATATAAATGGTTAGGATTCTCCAAGTAGGTGAGTCCTAACCTTTTTGTGTCTTTTATTATATTATTAATAAAACCCATTTAATAACTTCTAATGGCTACAAAAATTGTTGATAACAGAGTAAATTTTGCCAGCGTGCATAATCCGTATCCATATCCGGATTTCCTCGATGTGCAGTTAAAGTCTTTCAAGGACTTCTTACAGTTGGATACTCCGCCTGAGGAACGCAAGAATGACGGTTTGTATAAGGTGTTCTCTGAGAACTTCCCTATTACCGATACACGTAACAATTTCGTTCTTGAGTTCTTGGATTACTATATCGACCCTCCTCGCTATTCTATTGATGAGTGTTTGGAGCGTGGTCTTACATATAGTGTACCTTTGAAGGCTAAGATGAAACTGTATTGTACTGATCCTGATCATGAGGATTTCGGTACATTTATTCAGGATGTGTTCCTTGGTACTATCCCATATATGACCGATAATGGTACTTTCGTGATTAATGGTGCTGAGCGTGTTGTTGTTTCTCAGCTTCATCGCTCTCCTGGTGTGTTCTTTAGCCAGGGTGTTCATGCAAATGGTACCATGCTTTATTCTGCTCGTATCATTCCTTTCAAGGGAAGCTGGATTGAATTTGCAACTGACATTAACAATGTAATGTATGCATATATCGATCGTAAGAAGAAGTTGCCTGTAACCACATTGTTGCGTGCTATTGGTTACGAACAGGATAAGGATATTCTTCAGATTTTTGATCTCGCCGAGGAGGTGAAGGTTAACAAGAAGAATATGAAGGCTGCTATTGGTCGTAAGCTTGCTGCTCGTGTTTTGAAGAGTTGGAATGAGGACTTCGTTGATGAGGATACTGGTGAAGTAGTATCTATCGAGCGTAATGAAGTAATCATGGAGCGTGAGACTGAACTTACTGCTGATAATATTGAGGAGATTGTTGAGAGTGGAGCGCAGACTGTTCTGCTTCATAAGGATGAGGAAGCTGCCAACAAGTTTACTATTATCTTCAATACTTTGGCAAAGGATCCAAGTAACTCTGAGAAGGAAGCTGTTAACTATATCTATCGTCAGTTGCGTAATGCTGATCCTGCTGATGACGCAAGTGCACGTGAGGTTTTCCAAAACCTGTTCTTCTCGGATAAGCGTTATGATCTGGGTGAGGTAGGTCGTTATCGTATCAATAAGAAATTGAATCTTGATACTGATATTGATGTTCGTGTCTTGACTAAGGAAGATATTATTGAGATCATTAAATATCTTATTCAGCTGATTAACTCTAGTGCAACAGTTGACGATATCGACCACTTGTCTAATCGTCGTGTTCGTACTGTAGGTGAGCAGTTGGCTAACCAGTTCTCTATTGGTTTGGCACGTATGACCCGTACTATCCGTGAACGTATGAATGTTCGCGACAATGAGGTGTTTACTCCAACAGATTTGATTAATGCTAAGACAATCTCTAGTGTTATCAATTCTTTCTTTGGAACTAATCCATTGTCACAGTTCATGGACCAGACTAACCCTCTGGCTGAGGTAACTCATAAGCGTCGTCTTTCTGCCTTAGGTCCTGGTGGTTTGTCTCGTGAGCGTGCCGGTTTCGAGGTTCGTGACGTACATTATACACACTATGGTCGTCTTTGCCCTATTGAGAGTCCTGAAGGTCCAAACATCGGTTTGATTTCTTCTCTCTGTATGTATGCAAAGATTAATGATCTTGGTTTTATTGTTACTCCTTACCGTAAGGTGAATGATAGCAAGGTCGATATGGCTAATGAGGATGTTGTATACTTGACTGCTGAAGATGAAGAGTCTAAGATTATCGGTCAGGGTAATGCGCCTTTGACTGTTGATGGTTCTTTCATTCGTGATGTAGTAAAGTGTCGTCAGGATGCTGATTATCCTGTTGTAGGTCCGGATCAAGTTGATTATGTTGACGTCTCTCCACAGCAGATTGCTTCTGTATCCGCAGGTTTGATTCCATTCTTGGAGCATGATGATGGTCACCGTGCGTTGATGGGATGTAACATGATGCGTCAGGCTGTACCATTGCTTCATAATGATGCACCAATAGTTGGTACTGGTCTTGAGAAGCAAGTTTGTGAGGATTCACGTACTATGGTTACTGCAGAAGGTGAGGGCGTTATCGAATATGTTGATGCTACAACTATCCGTATCCTTTACGATCGCACAGAAGACGATGAATTTGTAAGCTTCGAACCAGCTTTGAAGGAGTATCGTATTCCTAAGTTCCGTCGTACCAACCAGAATATGACCATCGACTTGCGTCCTATCTGTAATAAGGGACAGCGTGTAAAGAAGGGTGATATCCTGACTGAGGGTTATGCGACAGAAAACGGTGAGCTGGCTTTGGGCCGTAATTTGCTTGTAGCTTATATTCCTTGGAAGGGTTACAACTATGAGGATGCTGTTGTTATTTCTGAACGTATGGTTCGTGATGACGTATTGACATCTGTACATGTTGACGAATACTCTCTTGATGTCCGTGAAACTAAGCGTGGAGTAGAGGAATTCACATCTGATATCCCTAATGTCAGCGAGGAAGCTACAAAGGATCTTGATGATAATGGTATCGTGCGTGTTGGTGCAAGAATTGAACCAGGTGATATCATGATTGGTAAGATTTCGCCTAAGGGTGAAAGTGATCCTTCACCAGAAGAGAAGTTGCTTCGCGCTATCTTTGGTGATAAGGCTGGTGATGTGAAGGATTCTTCATTGAAGGCAAATCCATCATTGAGCGGTGTGGTTATTGACAAGAAGTTGTTCTCTCGTGCTATCAAGACCCGTGAGTCAAAGAAGCAGGATAAGATTATTCTTGCTAAGATTGATGAGGAGTATGAGGCAAAGGGTGATGACTTGAAGGATATTCTCGTAGACAAGTTGCTTACACTTACAGAAGGTATGACTTCTGAGGGTGTTAAGGATTATACAGGTGCTGAGATTATCACCAAGGGCAGTACCTTTACTGCTACAGCCTTGAAGAATTTGGAGTATGATGGTGTTCAGTCTAATAAGTGGACTAAGGATGAGCATACCAATGGCTTGATTCAGAGACTTATTATGAACTATATCCGCAAGTATAAGCAACTTGATGCTGAATTAAAGCGTCGTAAGTTTGCTATCACTATTGGTGATGAACTTCCATCAGGTATTCTTCAGATGGCTAAGGTATATATTGCTAAGAAGCGTAAGATCCAGGTTGGTGATAAACTTGCCGGTCGTCATGGTAATAAGGGTATTGTGTCTAAGGTAGTTCGTTTGGAGGATATGCCATTTATGGCTGACGGTCGTCCTGTAGATATGGTATTGAATCCATTGGGTGTGCCTTCACGTATGAACCTTGGTCAGATCTTCGAGTGTATCTTGGGTGCTGCAGGTAAAAAGTTGGGTGTAAAGTTTGCTACTCCTATCTTTGATGGTGCTAAATTGGATGATCTCTCTGAATGGACAGATAAGGCAGGCTTGCCACGTTTCTGCTCAACTTACCTTTATGATGGTGAGACTGGAGAGCAGTTTGACCAGCCAGCTACTGTTGGTATGACTTACTTCTTGAAGTTAGGTCATATGGTTGAGGATAAGATGCACGCTCGTTCTATCGGTCCATACTCTTTGATTACACAACAGCCACTTGGTGGTAAAGCACAGTTTGGTGGTCAGCGATTCGGAGAGATGGAGGTCTGGGCTATCGAGGCATTCGGTGCAAGCCACGTTTTGCAGGAAATCCTGACTGTTAAGTCAGATGATGTTGTAGGACGTAGTAAGGCATACGAAGCAATCGTAAAGGGCGATCCAATGCCAACTCCTGGTATTCCTGAGTCACTTAACGTATTGCTCCATGAGCTTCGTGGCCTTGGTTTGAGCATCAAACTTGATTAATTTTGAGAACCCCTAATTTATATATAGAAACATGGCTTTCAAAAAAGATACAAAGGTAAAGAATAATTTTACGAAGATTACCATTGGTCTCGCTTCGCCAGAGGAGATCTTGGAAAATTCGTATGGTGAGGTTACTAAACCGGAAACCATTAATTATCGTACATATAAGCCGGAGCGTGATGGCTTGTTCTGCGAGCGTATTTTTGGTCCTACTAAGGACTATGAATGCGCCTGCGGCAAGTACAAGCGTATCCGTTATAAGGGAATCGTCTGCGACCGATGCGGTGTAGAGGTTACAGAGAAGAAAGTTCGTCGTGAACGCTCTGGTCACATTGAGCTTGTCGTACCTGTTGCTCATATTTGGTATTTCCGTTCTCTTCCAAATAAGATTGGTTACCTTTTGGGTATGCCGACCAAGAAACTTGATGCTGTCATTTACTACGAGAAGTATGTAGTTATCCAGCCTGGTATTCTTGAGGGAAAGACTGATGCTGATGGTCTTGAATTGAACGGTTCTCACAAACTTGATCTCTTGTCAGAAGATGAATACATGGCTCTTCTTGACCAGTATGATCCTAATGGTGACAATGAACTTTTGGACGATACGGACCCAAATAAGTTTATAGCAAAAATGGGTGCTGAAGCAATTTATCAGTTGCTCCAGAATGTAGACCTTGACTCTTTGTCATACGAACTCCGCGATCGCGCAAATAACGATTCAAGTCAGCAGCGTAAAACTGAGGCTCTGAAGCGTCTGCAAGTTGTAGAAGGTTTCCGTGCTAGTAAAGGTATTAACAAGCCAGAATGGATGATCATGAAGATTATTCCTGTTACTCCACCTGAGCTTCGTCCGTTGGTACCATTGGATGGTGGTCGTTTTGCAACATCAGACTTGAATGACCTCTATCGTCGTGTGATTATCCGTAACAACCGTTTGAAGAGATTGGTTGAGATCAAGGCTCCAGAGGTTATTCTCCGTAACGAGAAGCGTATGTTGCAGGAGGCTGTTGACAGCTTGTTCGACAACTCACGCAAGAGTTCTGCTGTAAAGAGTGAGAGCAATCGTCCTTTGAAGTCACTCTCTGACTCTTTAAAGGGTAAGCAGGGTCGTTTCCGTCAGAACTTGCTGGGTAAGCGTGTTGACTATTCTGCCCGTTCTGTAATCGTTGTAGGTCCAGAGTTGAAGATGGGTGAGTGTGGTCTTCCTAAACTGATGGCTGCAGAGCTTTACAAACCATTTATCATCCGTAAGTTGATTGAGCGTGGTATCGTTAAGACTGTTAAGAGCGCCAAGAAGATTGTTGATCGTCGCGAGCCAGTTATCTGGGATATTCTTGAAAATGTAATGAAGGGTCATCCGGTTATGTTGAACCGTGCCCCTACGCTTCACCGACTCGGTATCCAGGCATTCCAGCCTAAGATGATTGAGGGTAAGGCTATTCAGTTGCATCCATTGGCATGTACAGCGTTCAACGCCGACTTCGATGGTGACCAGATGGCTGTTCACCTTCCATTGAGCAATGAGGCTGTTTTGGAGGCTCAAATCCTGATGCTTCAGAGTCATAACATTCTCAACCCAGCTAATGGTGCGCCTATCACCGTTCCTTCTCAGGATATGGTGCTTGGTCTTTACTATATTACTAAGATTCGTCCAGGTGCAAAGGGTGAGGGCTTGACATTCTATGGTCCTGAAGAGGCATTGATTGCTCGTAACGAGGGCCGATGTGATCTTCATGCTTTGATCAAGGTTGTAGTTGACGATCTGGTTGATGGTACAATCCAGAAACGAATGGTAGAAACTTCTGTTGGACGTGTCATCGTTAATGGTATCATTCCTGATGAAGTTGGCTTCTTCAATGATGTGATTTCCAAGAAAACCCTCCGTGGTTTGATTTCTAATGTTATCAAGGCTGTTGGTATGGCTAAGGCTTGTGAATTCCTTGATGGAATCAAGAACTTAGGTTATCGTATGGCTTATGTCGCAGGATTGTCATTCAACCTTGGTGATATTATTATTCCACCAGAGAAGGAAGCTATTGTTGAGCGCGGTCGTAAGGAGGTTGAGGAAATTACCAATAACTATAATATGGGTTTCATCACCAACAAGGAACGATACAACCAGGTTATTGATGCGTGGACTCACGTAAATACAGATTTGGGTAATATCTTGATGAAGGAGATGACCGAAGCTGACCAGGGATTCAACGCCGTATACATGATGCTTGATTCCGGAGCCCGTGGTTCTAAGGATCAGATTAAGCAGTTGTCTGGTATGCGTGGTTTGATGGCTAAACCTCAGAAGGCTGGTGCAGAGGGCGCGCAGATCATCGAGAACCCTATCCTTTCTAACTTTAAGGAGGGTATGTCTGTATTGGAGTACTTTATCGCTTCTCACGGTGCCCGTAAGGGTCTTGCTGATACCGCTATGAAGACTGCCGATGCCGGTTATTTGACTCGTCGTCTTGTAGACGTTTCTCACGATGTTATCATCACCGAAGAGGATTGTGGTACATTGCGTGGCTTGGTTTGTACAGCTTTAAAGAATGGTGATGAGATTATTTCATCTCTTTATGAGCGTATTCTGGGTCGTGTATCTGTACATGATGTTATTCATCCAACAACTGGTGAACTGATTGTCAAATCTGGTGAAGAAATCACCGAGGCTAAGGCAAAGGCTATAGATGAATCTCCTATCGAGAGTGTTGAAATTCGTTCTGTTCTCACCTGTGAGAGCAAAAAGGGTGTCTGCATGAAGTGCTATGGCCGTAACTTGGCAACAGCCCGTATGGTACAGTTGGGTGAAGCCGTTGGTGTCATCGCTGCTCAAGCTATTGGTGAGCCAGGTACTCAGTTGACTCTCCGTACATTCCACGCCGGTGGTATTGCATCTAACGCTGCTGCCAATGCTAAGATTGCTGCGAAGAATAAGTCTCGTATCGAGTTTGACGAGTTGAGCACAGTACCATTCGTAGAGGAAGACGAGGAAGGCAACGATATCAAGTGCGAAAAGGTAGTAAGCCACTTGGCTGAAATCCGTTTCGTGGATCCTAATACAAACATCGTTCTTGCAACTTTGAATGTTCCTTATGGTTCTTCATTGTATCACAAGGAGGGTGAAATCGTAGAAAAGGATACTGTTATCGCCCGTTGGGATCCATTCAACGCCGTTATCGTCAGCCAGTATGCCGGTACATTGAAGTTCAATGACGTTCAGAAGGATCAGACTTATCGTGCTGAGGTCGATGAGACTACAGGTTTGGAGGAGAAGATTATCACCGATTCCAAGAATAAGGCAATGGTTCCATCTTGTGATGTTATCGATGCTAATGGTGAAATCCTTGGTACATACAACTTCCCTGTAGGTGGTCACTTGGCTGTTGAGGATGGACAGACAATTAATACCGGTGAGGTTTTGGTTAAGATTCCTCGTGCTGTAGGTGGTGCAGGTGATATCACTGGTGGTCTCCCTCGTGTAACTGAGCTTCTTGAGGCTCGCAACCCTTCTAACCCTGCTGTTGTATCTGAAATCGATGGTGAGGTAACTATGGGTAAGGTAAAGCGTGGTAACCGTGAGATCATCGTGACATCTAAGACAGGCGATCAGAAGAAGTATCTTGTATCTCTTTCTAAGCAGATCTTGGTACAGGAACATGATGCTGTACGTGCTGGTACTCCTCTTTCTGATGGTAGTGTAACTCCTGGCGATATACTCGCCATCATGGGTCCTACCGCTGTTCAGGAATATATTGTTAACCAGATTCAGGACGTTTACCGTCTTCAGGGTGTGGCTATTAATGATAAGCATTTTGAGGTTGTGGTACGTCAGATGATGCGTAAGGTTCGTATTGACGATCCAGGTGATACTACCTTCTTGGAGCAAGAGTTGGTTGATAAACTTGACTTTGCAGAAGAGAATGATCGTATCTGGGGTAAGAAGGTTGTTACTGACGGTGGTGATAGTGAAAGTCTCAAACCAGGTCAGATTATAACGGCTCGTAGATTGCGTGATGAGAATTCTGCATTGAAGCGTCGCGACTTGAAACTTGTACAGGTTCGTGATGCTGTATCTGCAACTTCTACACAGATCCTCCAGGGTATTACTCGTGCTGCTCTTGGTACTAAGAGCTTTATGAGTGCTGCATCATTCCAGGAAACTACTAAGGTTTTGAATGAGGCTGCTATCCGTGGTAAGGTTGATTACCTTGAGGGTATGAAGGAGAATGTAATCTGTGGTCACTTGATTCCTGCAGGTACTGGTCTTCGTCAGTGGGATAAGCTCATCGTAGGCTCTAAAGAAGAATATGAGCGTATGCAGGCTAATAAGAAAAATGTGCTCGACTATGCTGATTCTCCAATAGGAGAATAATCGTAGAATAGAGTACTATATATAAATAGGTATAATGAGGGTGCGTCATAAGTCTATGGCGCACCCTTTTATTATCTGTAACAGATGAAAAAAAGCAAAGAATCAAGATTCCATCTTCTGTTGTCTTATGATGTTTTTTTTAAAATAAGTGGCAGATTATTCGTTTTTTTCAGATATTATGTGTAAATTTGCACTATCATTTAAAGTTTAATCCTATTAACTTAGTAAAATTATGGAAGAAAATAAGAATAATCAACAGCAGCAGAATCAGTTCCAGATGGGTATCAGCCCTGAAGTAGCAGAGGGTACATACTCAAACTTGGCACTGATTACTCATTCTAGTTCAGACTTCATCTTGGATTTCGCATGTGCACTTCCTGGCATGCCTGCACCTCAGATCAAGAGTCGTGTTATCATGGCACCTGAACATGCTAAGCGATTGCTCCAGGCATTGCAGAGCAATATTTATAACTACGAGCAGTCCTTCGGTAAAATTAAGTTGTCTGATGAGCAAGAACGTACAATCGCTCCATTCGGCACACCAAAGGGTGAGGCATAATGTACTACAGCATACATACTAAGACTAAATTCTCTGCTAAATACCGCTTTTTCTTTATAATATTTGTTTTTAATAGTTATATAAAGTTAAAACTAGCCTTCGTTTTTTAAAAGTCTCCTTAATATTTAGGCAGTTTGCCGAAAAAATCGTACCTTTGCACCCCGAAAAGGCTCTATAAAGTAGTGGCTTACATCGAAATAAGACAATAAATAAAAATAAATATATAAATTAAAAAGTAAAATTATGCCTACTATTTCACAGTTAGTAAGAAAAGGCAGACGAGTTCTTGTAGACAAGAGCAAGTCACCAGCTTTGGATTCTTGTCCTCAGCGTCGTGGTGTTTGTGTTCGTGTTTATACAACAACTCCTAAGAAGCCTAATTCAGCAATGCGTAAAGTTGCACGTGTACGTTTGACAAACTCAAAGGAAGTAAACTCTTATATTCCAGGAGAGGGTCACAACTTGCAGGAGCACTCTATTGTTTTGGTTCGCGGTGGTCGTGTAAAGGACCTTCCTGGTGTACGTTATCACATTGTCCGTGGTACACTTGATACTGCAGGTGTTGCGAATCGTACACAGCGTCGTTCTAAGTACGGAGCTAAGCGTCCTAAGGCAAAGAAGTAATATAGCTTCTTAAATTTTAGACAAAACCGCAGACTCACGGTCGGAGAAGGTCGGGAGTTGGGGTTAAAATATTTAATAAAAGTTTTGCTGGAGAAGTAATCAGGTTGAGTAAATGCTCGGGTGCGAGCGTTGAAGAACATTATACAGCCCCATGCAGAATTAAAAAAAGTTTTATTTAAAATGAGAAAAGCAAAACCAAAGAAGAGAGTGATCCTTCCAGATCCTGTCTTCAATGACCAGAAGGTCTCAAAGTTCGTAAATCATTTGATGTATGATGGAAAGAAGAATACATCTTATGAGATTTTCTACAATGCACTTGACATTGTAAAGGCTAAGATGTCTAACGAGGAAAAGTCTGCTCTTGAAATCTGGAAGCAGGCACTTGATAATATTACTCCTCAGGTAGAGGTTAAGAGCCGTCGTATCGGTGGTGCAACCTTCCAGGTTCCTACAGAGATTCGTCCTGATCGTAAGGAAAGTATTTCTATGAAGAATCTTATTCTTTTTGCACGTAAGCGCGGTGGTAAGACTATGGCTGATAAGCTTGCTGCAGAGATCATGGATGCTTTTAATAATCAGGGTGGTGCATTTAAGCGTAAGGAGGATATGCATCGTATGGCTGAGGCTAACCGTGCGTTCGCTCACTTTAGATTCTAATTTAATATATAATATAGTTAAAAGAAAATGGCAAATCGCGATTTACATTTGACTCGTAACATCGGTATCATGGCGCATATCGATGCTGGTAAGACAACAACTTCTGAGCGTATTTTGTTCTATACAGGTAAGACTCATAAGATTGGTGAGGTACACGATGGTGCTGCTACAATGGACTGGATGGCCCAGGAGCAGGAGCGTGGTATTACTATCACTTCTGCTGCTACAACTTGTAACTGGAACTATCTCGGTAAGTCTTATAAGATCAACTTGATCGATACTCCGGGACACGTTGACTTCACTGCTGAGGTTGAGCGTTCACTCCGTGTCCTTGATGGTGCTGTTGCTACATATTCTGCAGCTGATGGTGTTCAGCCTCAGTCCGAGACTGTATGGCGTCAGGCTGATAAGTACAATGTACCTCGTATCGGTTATGTAAACAAGATGGACCGTTCTGGTGCTAACTTCTTCGAGACAGTTCAGCAGATGAAGGATATCTTGGGCGCTAATCCAATTGCTATTCAGATTCCTATTGGTGCAGAGGAGAACTTCAAGGGTGTAGTTGACCTCATTAAGATGAAGGCTATTCTTTGGCACGATGAGACTATGGGTGCTGAGTATGATGTTGAGGATATCCCTGCAGACTTGGCTGACGAGGCTGCTGAGTGGCGTGATAAGCTCCTTGAGGGCGCTGCTAACTTCGATGATGAGGTTATGGAACTTTATCTCGATGGTAAGGATGTTCCAGAGGAGAAGATTCTTGCTGCTATCCGTAAGGGTTGCTGTGCTATGGAGTGCTGCCCAATGTTGCTCGGTTCTTCATACAAGAACAAGGGTGTTCAGCCATTGCTCGACTATGTATGTGCATTCTTGCCTTCACCAATGGATACTCCAAATATCATCGGTACTAACCCTGATACTGAGGAGGAAGAGGATCGTAAGCCATCTGAGGATGAGCCAACATCTGCTCTCGCATTTAAGATTGCTACAGACCCATTCATGGGCCGCTTGGTATTCTTCCGTGTTTATTCAGGTAAGGTTGTTGCTGGTTCTTATGTTTACAACCCACGTTCTGGCAAGCGCGAGCGTATCAGCCGTCTGTTCCAGATGAACTCTAAGCAGGAAATCCCAATGGAGTCTATCGATGCTGGTGATATCGGTGCAGGTGTAGGTTTCAAGGATATCCGTACAGGTGATACACTCTGTGACGAGGAACACCCAATCGTATTGGAGTCTATGACATTCCCTGATACTGTGATTTCTATCGCAGTAGAGCCAAAGAGCCAGGCAGACATCGCTAAGATGGATAATGGTCTCGCTAAGTTGGCTGAGGAGGATCCAACCTTCACAGTTCGTACAGACGAGCAGAGCGGTCAGACAATTATCTCTGGTATGGGTGAGCTTCACTTGGATATCATCATCGACCGTTTGAAGCGTGAGTTCAAGGTTGAGTGTAATCAGGGTAAGCCTCAGGTTAACTACAAGGAGGCTATCACTAAGACAGCTCAGAGCCGTGAAACTTATAAGAAGCAGTCTGGTGGTCGCGGTAAGTTCGCTTGTATCGATGTAACCATCGGTCCTAAGGACGAGGATTACAAGGAAGGCGACTTGCAGTTCATCAACGAGGTTAAGGGTGGTAACGTTCCTAAGGAATTCATCCCATCTGTACAGAAGGGCTTCGCTGATTGCTTGTCAAATGGTGTACTCGGTGGTTTCCCAATGACAGGTTTGAAGGTGACTTTGACCGATGGTAGCTTCCACCCAGTTGACTCTGACCAGTTGTCATTCGAGTTGGTAGCACATCAGGCATTCAAGGTACTTTGCCCTAAGGCTGGTCCAGTTTTGATGGAGCCTATCATGAAGGTAGAGGTTGTTACTCCAGAAGAGAACATGGGTGACGTAATCGGTGACTTGAACAAGCGCCGTGGTCTCGTTCAGGGTATGGAAGAAGGTCGTAGCGGTGCTCGCATCGTAAAGGCAATGGTTCCATTGGCTGAGATGTTCGGTTATGTAACAGCTTTGCGTACTATCACTTCTGGTCGTGCAACAAGTTCTATGGAGTACGATCATCATGCACCTCTTTCTTCAACAATTGCTAAGGCTGTGTTGGAGGAGGTTAAGGGTCACGCAGATCTTCTTTAATAACAAAGAATAACGGTAAGATGAGGCGCTGCTTAGCGAATGACTCTTAAGCAGCGTACCTCTTCTTCCATTAGACTAAATAATTCATATAATAATAACTTAATTTTAAAAATGAGTCAGAAAATCAGAATTAAGCTGAAGTCTTACGACCACCAGTTGGTTGACAAGTCAGCTGAGAAGATTGTGAAGGCTGTAAAGGCAACAGGCGCTATCGTTAGTGGTCCTATTCCATTGCCAACACACAAGCGTATTTTTACTGTAAACCGCAGTACTTTCGTTAACAAGAAGTCTCGCGAGCAGTTCCAGCTCTCAGATTTCAAGCGTCTCATTGACATCTATAGCTCAACAGCTAAGACAGTTGATGCCTTGATGAAGCTTGAATTGCCAAGTGGTGTAGAAGTAGAAATCAAAGTCTAATTATTTAAATTAAATTGAAATGCCAGGATTAATTGGAAAGAAAATCGGAATGACATCCGTTTTCAGTGCCGACGGTAAGAATATTCCGTGCACTGTTATCGAAGTAGGTCCTTGTGTTGTAACCCAGGTGAAAACTGTAGAAAAGGATGGTTACAAGGCTTATCAGTTAGGTTTCGAAGAGGCAAAGGAGAAGCGTACTTCTCAGCCTATGATGGGAATCTTCAAGAAGGCAGGCACAACACCTAAGAAGCACTTGGCCGAGTTCAAGTTTGATGAGGAGTACAACCTCGGTGACACAATTACAGTTGAAATCTTCAACGATTGCAAGTTCGTTGATGTAATTGGTACATCAAAGGGTAAAGGCTTCCAGGGCGTTGTTAAGCGTCACGGATTCGGTGGTGTAGGTCAGTCTACTCACGGTCAGGATGACCGCGCTCGTAAGCCGGGATCTATTGGTGCTTGTTCTTACCCTGCAAAGGTATTCAAGGGTATGCGCATGGGCGGCCAAATGGGAGGTGACAGAGTTACAACTCAGAACCTTCAGGTGTTAAAGGTAATTCCAGAGCAGAATCTTCTTATTGTTAAGGGTTCTTTCGCTGGATGCAAAGGTTCAACTGTTTTAATTGAGAAATAATGGAAGTTAGCGTATTAGATATCAAAGGTCAGGAGACCGGCCGCAAGGTAGCTCTTAATGATGCAGTCTTCGGCATTGAGCCTAACGATCACGTTCTCTATCTTGACGTAAAGCAGTATCTCGCTAACCAGCGTCAGGGTACAGCTAAGTCTAAGGAGAGAAGCGAGATGAGCGGTTCTACTCGTAAGCTTGGTCGTCAGAAGGGCGGCGGCGGTGCTCGCCGTGGTGATATTAACTCACCTGTACTCGTAGGTGGTGCTCGCGTTTTTGGTCCTAAACCACGTGATTACCGCTTCAAGCTCAACAAAAAAGTAAAGATTCTTGCTCGTAAGTCTGCTCTGTCTTATAAGGCACAGGAAAGCGCAATTGTAATGTTGGAAGACTTTACATTTGAGGCTCCAAAGACTAAAGAATTCTTAAGTATTATTAAGAATCTCAAAATTGAGGGCAAAAAAGTGCTCTTTGTTTTGCCAGAATCAAATAAAAACGTATATTTGTCTGCTCGTAACTTGCAGCGTGCTGAAGTTATCCTCGCATCAAACGTCAATTCGTATAAAGTTTTGAATGCTGATGTTGTAGTGATTACAGAAAAGTCGCTCGAGACTATCGACCAAATCTTAACAAAGTAAAAAGGAGATATTAGAATATGGCATTTATTATCAAACCATTGGTTACTGAGAAGATGACCAAGATTACAGACAAGCAGCCTAACCGCTATGGCTTCGTTGTTCGTCCTGAGGCTAATAAGCTCGAGATTAAGAAGGAAGTTGAGAGTCTGTATAATGTTACAGTAGTTGACGTGAACACTATTCGTTACGCTGGCAAGCGCTCTGCCCGTTATACAAAGGCAGGTCTTGTTAAGGGTCAGAAGAATGCGTTCAAGAAGGCAATCGTTACTCTTAAGGAGGGCGATACAATTGATTTTTACAGCAATATTTAAAATAAAAAATGGCAGTACGTAAATTAAAACCGGTTACTCCGGGTCAAAGACACAAAGTTATTGGCACGTTCGAGGATATTACTGCATCCGTGCCAGAGAAGTCTCTCGTTTACGGTAAACGTTCTACCGGCGGTCGAAACAACACCGGTAAGATGACCGTTCGCTACATTGGCGGTGGTCACAAGCAGAAGTATCGTTTAATCGACTTCAAACGTGAGAAAGATGGTGTTCCAGCAGTTGTTAAGACAATCGAGTACGATCCAAACCGTTCGGCTCGTATCGCATTGCTTTACTATGCTGATGGTGAAAAACGTTACATTATTGCTCCTAACGGACTTCAGGTAGGCGCTACTTTGATGTCAGGTGCAGATGCTGCTCCTGAGATTGGTAACTGTCTTCCTTTGGCAAACATCCCTGTAGGTACAGTGATCCACAACATTGAGTTGCGTCCTGGTCAGGGTGCTTTGTTGGTTCGTTCGGCTGGTAATTTTGCTCAGTTGACTTCTCGTGAGGGCAGTTATTGTGTAATTAAGCTCCCTTCTGGTGAAACACGCCAGATTTTGAGTGCTTGTAAAGCTACAGTTGGTAGTGTTGGTAACTCTGATCACGCTCTTGAACAGTCTGGTAAGGCTGGACGTTCTCGTTGGTTGGGTCGTCGTCCACACAACCGTGGTGTTGTTATGAACCCTGTTGATCACCCAATGGGTGGTGGTGAAGGTCGCCAGAGTGGTGGTCACCCACGTTCACGTAAGGGCTTGTACGCTAAGGGTCTTAAGACTCGCGCACCTAAAAAGCTTTCTAACAAGTATATTATCGAAAGAGCTAACAAAAAATAAAGAGTAAATTATGAGTCGTTCACTTAAAAAAGGTCCATACATCAACGTTTCTCTCGAGAAGAAGATTCTCGCTATGAACGAGAGTGGCAAGAAGAATGTTGTTAAGACATGGGCTAGAGCTTCAATGATATCTCCTGATTTCGTAGGACATACTGTTGCAGTTCATAACGGTAACAAATTTATCCCTGTTTATGTTACAGAGAATATGGTTGGCCACAAGCTTGGAGAGTTTGCTCCAACACGTCGCTTTGGCGGTCACTCTGGTAACAGAAAGTAAGCTAAGGGTTAAACCATTTAAAATTTAAGTAAATAATGGGAGCAAGAAAACATATTGCGGCTGAGAAATTGAAAGAAGCCCGTAAAAACTTGTACTTCGCAAAGTTGGTAGGCGTTCCTTCTTCTCCACGTAAGATGCGCTATGTAGTAGACATGATTCGTGGTATGGAGGTTAACCGTGCACTCGGAGTACTTCGCTTCTCTAAGAAGCAGGCATCAGCTGATGTAGAGAAATTACTTCGTTCAGCTATCGCTAACTGGGAAGCTAAGAATAATCGCAAGGCTGAAGACGGTGAGCTTTATATCAGTAAGGTCTTCGTTGACGAAGGCGTTACAATGAAACGTATGAGACCTGCACCACAGGGTCGTGGTTATAGAATTCGTAAGCGTTCTAACCATGTAACTCTTTTTGTTGATGCAAAAACTAATGACGAAAAATAATTAAGTAGAATGGGACAGAAAGTTAATCCGATTAGTAACCGACTTGGTGTTATCCGTGGTTGGGATTCAAATTGGTTCGGTGGTAAGAACTTCGGTGATAACCTCGTTGAGGATCAGAAAATCCGTAAGTATCTTAACGAGCGTCTTGCTAAGGCAAGTATTTCTCGTATTATTATCGAACGTACATTGAAACTTGTTACCATTACTATTTGTACAGCCCGTCCAGGTATTGTCATTGGTAAAGGTGGTCAGGATGTAGATAAGTTGAAGGAAGAGTTGAAGAAGCTTTATAAGAAAGATATTCAGATCAACATCTTCGAGGTTAAAAAGCCTGAACTTGATGCTACTATCGTTGGTAAGAATATTGCGACTCAGATTGAGCACATGATTGCTTATCGTCGCGCTATCAAGATGGCAGTTGCTAACACCATGCGTGCTGGTGCTGAGGGTATCAAGGTACAGATTACAGGTCGTCTGAATGGTGCTGAAATGGCACGTAAAGAAATGTACAAAGAGGGTCGTACTCCTCTTCATACATTCCGCGCAGACATCGACTACTGCCAGTGCGAGGCACTTACAAAGGTAGGTTTGCTTGGTATTAAGGTTTGGATTTGCCGTGGTGAGGTTTATGGTAAGGCTGATCTTACTCCAAACTTCTCACAGGACAATAAGAGCAACAACCGTGGTAACGGTCGCTCTAACAACCGTGGTGGTAATCGTAAAAGAAACAATAACCGTTAAATTTTAGAAAGCTATCATGTTACAGCCAAAAAGAGTTAAATATAGAAGACCTCAAGATGGTCGTGGCAACAAAGGCAACGCTCACAGAGGTACACAATTGGCTTTCGGTTCTTTTGGTATCAAAACTCTTGAATCAAAGTGGATCGATAGTCGTCAGATTGAGGCAGCTCGTGTAGCATTGAACCGCTATATGAACCGTCAAGGTCAGGTCTGGATTAGAATTTTCCCTGATAAGCCAATCACTCGCAAGCCTGCTGATGTCCGTATGGGTAAAGGTAAGGGTGATCCAGCAGGATGGGTTGCACCTGTTACACCAGGTAGAATTCTCTTCGAAGTTGAAGGAGTTAGTTTCGATATTGCAAAAGAAGGTCTTCGCCTTTGCGCTCAGAAACTTCCTGTTAAGACTAAGTTTATTGTTAGACGTGATTACGATAAAAACGCTTAATTATGAAGATTGCAGAAATTAAAAATATCGAGACCAAAGAATTGGTTGAGAAGTTGGAGGCAGCTGTTGATGCTTTGAACAAGAAGAAGATCAATCATAATGTAACTCCACTTGAGAATCCATCAGAGATTAAGGTTGCTCGTCGTGATATTGCACGTATGAAAACTGAACTTCGTCAGAGAGAACTTAACAAATAATAATGGTCCAGATGGAAACAAGAAATTTAAGAAAAGTAAGACAGGGTGTTGTTATTAGCAACAAGATGGATAAAACCATTGTTATTGCAGCTAAGTTCAAGGAGATGCACCCTATTTATGGTAAATTTGTCCAGAAGACAAAGAAGTACCATGCACATGACGAGAATAATGAGGCTAACGTAGGTGATACAGTTATGATCATGGAGACTCGTCCTCTGTCTAAGACAAAGAGATGGAGATTAGTACAAATTGTTGAAAAAGCTAAGTAATTATGATACAGACTGAATCAAGACTTACAGTATGTGATAACAGCGGTGCTCGTGAGGCTCTTTGCATTCGAGTTCTCGGTGGTACAGGCCGTCGTTACGCTAGCGTTGGTGACGTTATTGTTGTTGCAGTCAAGAACGTTATCCCATCAAGTGATTTGAAGAAGGGTGCAGTATCAAAGGCTTTGATTGTTCGCACAAAGAAGGAAATTCGTCGTGCAGATGGTTCTTACATCCGTTTCGATGACAACGCTTGTGTATTGCTTAACAATGCAGGTGAGCTTCGTGGTAGCCGTATCTTCGGTCCTGTTGCTCGTGAGCTTCGTGCAGTAAATATGAAAGTCGTTTCTTTGGCACCTGAGGTTCTTTAATATTTAAAAAGTAAGAAGTAATGAGTAAGTTACATATTAAGAAAGACGATACCGTTATCGTTATTGCCGGTGCAGATAAGGGCAAGACTGGTAAGGTGCTTAAGGTCCTCGTTGAGGAGAACCGTGCTATCGTAGAAGGTGTGCACATGGTTTCTAAGAGCACTAAGCCATCTGCTAAGAATCCTCAGGGAGGTATTGTTAAGCAGGAGGCTCCTATTCATATCTCAAATTTGAGTTTGATTGATCCTAAGAGTGGCAAGGCTACTCGTGTTGCTATCAAGCATGAGGGTAAAAACGTTGTTCGCATCGCTAAAAAGTCAGGGGAGGAAATCAAGTAATGGATACAGCACAGTTAAAGAAAGTATATAAGGAGACAATCGCTCCTGCTCTTCAGAAGCAGTTCAACTACTCTTCAGCTATGGAGATTCCAGTATTGAAGAAGATTGTCATCAATCAGGGTCTTGGTGATGCTACTCAGGACAAGAAAATTGTTGATGTAGCAATCAATGAGATTACTGCTATCACCGGTCAGAAGGCTGTTGCTACATATTCTAAAAAGGATATTGCAAACTTCAAGCTTCGTAAGAAGATGCCTATCGGTGTTATGGTAACATTGCGTCGTGAGCGTATGTACGAGTTCTTGGAGAAGCTCGTTCGTGTTTCTCTTCCTCGTATTCGCGACTTCAAGGGTATTGAGAGCAAGTTTGATGGTCGTGGTAACTATACATTAGGTATCACAGAGCAGATTATCTTCCCTGAGATTAATATCGATGAGATCGATCGTATTCAGGGTATGAATATTACCTTCGTAACAACAGCTAAGACTGATGAAGAAGGTTTTGCTCTTTTGAAGGCCTTTGGTCTTCCATTCAAGAACGCAAATAAAGATTAAGAGATATGGCAAAAGAATCAATGAAAGCTCGCGAGGTTAAGCGTGCAAAGCTTGTAGCTCGTTACGCTGAAAAGCGCGAAGCACTGAAAAAGATTATTGCAACTTCTAATGATCCAGCCGAAGCATACGAGGCAGCTCGTAAGCTTCAGGCTATCCCTAAGAATGCAAACCCAATCCGTCTTCACAATCGTTGCAAGATTACTGGTCGTCCAAAGGGTTATATCCGTCAGTTCGGTATTTCTCGTATCCAGTTCCGTGAGATGGCTTCTGCTGGTTTGATTCCAGGTGTAAAGAAGGCTAGCTGGTAATCCTTTCAAAGGTAAGAATATTTTTTTATTTAATATTGTCGGGGTAGTCCCGATTAATTAAACATTTATATTTTATGACAGATCCAATAGCAGATTATCTGACAAGACTCAGAAATGCAATCATGGCTCATCACCGTGTTGTAGAAGTTCCTGCGTCTAACTTGAAGAAAGAGATCACTAAGATCCTCTTCGAGAAAGGTTACATCCTCAATTACAAGTTTGTAGAGGATGGTCCTCAGGGCTCAATTAAGGTTGCCTTGAAGTACAACCCAACTACAAAGCAAAACGCTATCAAGTGTTTGAAGCGCGTGTCAACTCCAGGTTTGCGTAAGTATACCGGTTACAAGGACATGCCAAGAGTTATTAACGGATTAGGTATTGCAATCTTATCTACATCCAAAGGTGTAATGACAGACAAAGAAGCTTCTGATCTTAAGATCGGTGGCGAGGTTCTTTGCTATATTTATTAATTGGAGGCTTTTATATGTCTAGAATAGGAAAATTGCCAATTAGTATCCCTGCAGGTGTTACTGTAAATTATGATGAGAATTCTCATGTTTGTACAGTAAAGGGCCCTAAGGGTGAACTTTCTCAGTGGATTGATCCATCTATCAAGTTTAATAATGCAGATGGTCATATTAGCTTTGAAATCGATGAAAATAGTCCTGTAAATATTAAGCAGAAGCAGGCTTTCCACGGTTTGTATCGCTCTCTCGTTAACAACATGGTTGTTGGTGTAAGCGCTGGTTATACAAAGGTTTTGGAATTGGTAGGTGTTGGTTATCGTGTTTCTAACCAGGGTAATATCATTGAGTTTGCTTTGGGTTACACTCACCCTATTTTCATCCAGTTGCCTAAGGAGATTAAGGTTGAGACTAAGTCTGAAAGAAACCAGAACCCAATCTTGACATTGGAGTCTTGCGACAAGCAGTTGTTGGGACTCGTTTGTGCAAAAATTCGTTCTTTCCGCAAGCCTGAGCCTTATAAAGGTAAGGGTATTCTCTTTAAGGGTGAAGTTATTCGCAGAAAGTCTGGTAAGAGTGCTTCAGCTAAGTAATTTTAATTATTTACGATTATGACAACAAAGAAAGTAGAAAGACGAATTAAGATAAAGTTCCGCATTCGTAAGAGTGTGAACGGTACAGCTGAGCGTCCACGTCTTAGTGTATTCCGCTCTAACAAGCAGATTTACGCTCAGGTTATTAACGATTTGACAGGCACTACACTTGCATCAGCTTCTTCACTCGGTTTGGAGAAGATGCCTAAGCAGGAGCAGGCAACTAAGGTTGGCGAGCTCATTGCAGAGAAGGCTAAGGCTGCTGGCGTTGAGGCAGTAGTTTTCGACCGTAATGGTTACCTTTACCATGGTCGTGTAAAGCAGTTGGCTGAAGGTGCTCGTAATGGTGGTCTTAAATTTTAAACGATTATGGCAATGGATAAAGTAAAAGTAAATAACGAAGAAGTACTTAAGGATCGCTTGGTTGCTATCAACCGTGTAACTAAGGTTACAAAGGGTGGTCGTACTTTCACATTCGCTGCTATCGTCGTTGTAGGTGACGGTAATGGCGTAATCGGCTACGGCCTTGGTAAGGCAGGTGAGGTTACTGCTGCTATCGCAAAGGGTACTGAAGCTGCTAAGAAGAACTTGGTAAAGGTTCCTGTACTCAAGGGTACTGTTCCTCATGAGGTTGAAACTTCATTTGGTGGTGCTAAGGTTCTTATTAAGCCAGCTGCAGCCGGTACAGGTTTGAAGGCCGGTGGTGCTATGCGTGCTGTACTTGAGAGCGTAGGTATCAAGGATGTCATCGCTAAGTCTAAGGGTTCTTCAAATGCCCACAACCTTGTGAAGGCTACTATCGCAGCTCTTGCAGAGATGCGTGATGCTTATACTGTAGCAGGTGAGCGTGGTATCAGTATGGATAAAGTATTTAACGGTTAATTAGGAAAAATCGAATATGGCAACAATTAAAATCAAGCAGATTAAGAGTAAAATCGGTGCTCCAGTAGATCAGAAGCGTACTCTCGCTTGTCTTGGTCTCCACAAGATTTCTCAGGTTGTTGAGGTAGAGGATACTCCTAGCAACCGTGGTATGATCCGTAAGGTTCATCACCTCGTAAGTGTAGTTGATTAATTAATCTTTTTAAATTAGGAACGATTATGAAATTAAATAATTTGAAACCTGCTGCAGGTTCTACCCATTCACGTCGTCGTATTGGTCGTGGTCCAGGTTCTGGTCTCGGTGGTACTTCTACACGTGGTCATAAGGGTGCCAAGGCTCGTTCTGGTTATAAGAGAAAGATTGGTTTCGAAGGTGGTCAGATGCCATTGCAGCGTCGTGTTCCAAAGGCTGGTTTTAAGAATATCAACCATAAGGAGTACTTCGCAGTAAACCTTTCAACTCTTCAGGCTCTTGCTGAAGCAAAGAACCTTACTAAAATCGGTATTGAGGAACTTAAGGCTGCTGGCCTCACAAACGGCAAGGAGCTTGTAAAGGTTCTCGGTAACGGTGAACTTAAAGCAAAATTGGAAGTTGAAGCTAATGCTTTCTCAAAGACTGCCGAAGAAGCAATCAAGGCAGTAGGTGGTAACGCAACTATAATCTAAGTAAATGAAAAAGTTTATTGAGACACTAAAGAACTGTTGGAAGATAGAGGATCTCCGTCAGAGACTCCTCATTACTCTTCTGTTTACGGCTATTTACCGTTTTGGCTCGTTTGTGGTACTTCCAGGTATCAATCCGGGCATGTTGGAAAAACTTCAGTCGCAGACCTCTGGCGGTCTTATGTCGCTATTGGACATGTTCTCTGGTGGTGCATTTTCCAATGCATCTATCTTTGCACTCGGAATTATGCCTTATATCTCAGCTTCAATCGTTATGCAGCTTCTTGCTGTTGCTGTACCTTATTTCCAGAAGATGCAGCGCGAGGGCGAGAGCGGCCGCAAAAAAATACAATGGTATACTAGAGTCCTGACTGTGGCCATTTTGGTCTTTCAGGCTCCTAGTTACCTTTTGAATTTGAAAATGCAGGCTGCTAATGCTCTAGCCACAGGTATTAGTTGGACGGTATTCATGATACCGGCAACAATTATCTTGGCTGCAGGTAGTATGTTTATCCTTTGGTTAGGTGAGCGTATCACTGACAAGGGAGTAGGTAATGGTATCTCTCTTATTATTATGATTGGTATTATCGCCCGTTTGCCACAGGCTTTCGTTCAGGAGGTAACTTCTCGTTTGCAGGCAATTTCTGGTGGTGGTCTTATCATGTTCATTGTAGAGATTCTTATCCTTTATGCTGTAGTTTGTGCTTCAATACTTTTGGTACAAGGTACACGTAAGATTCCTGTACAGTATGCTAAACGTTTGGTTGGAAATAAGCAATATGGTGGTGCGCGTCAGTACATTCCTTTGAAGCTTTTTGCAGCTAACGTAATGCCTATCATCTTTGCACAGGCTTTAATGTTTATTCCATTGGCAATAGTTCGCTATCAGTCTGAAAATGCTAGTAGTGTTGTTCAGCAGTTGATGGATAATCGTAGCTTGCTATATAATGTTGTTTATGTAATCTTGGTTATTGCATTTACTTATTTCTATACAGCTATTACATTGAATCCTACTCAGATGGCTGAGGATATGAAACGTAACAATGGTTTCATTCCTGGTGTAAAACCAGGAAAGGATACAGCTGAGTACATTGATACCGTAATGTCTCGTATTACTTTACCAGGTTCGTTATTTATTGCGTTTATTGCAATCATGCCTGCATTAGCAGGACTTCTCGATGTACAGCAAGCTTTCTCTCAATTCTTTGGAGGTACATCTCTATTGATTTTGGTTGGTGTTGTCATTGACACATTACAACAAATCGAGAGTCATTTGCTTATGCGCCACTATGATGGTCTTTTGAATTCAGGCCATACGCGTCAGGGTGGTGTTGCTGCATATTAATCTTTTTCTTTTGAAATGAGAAATTTCTGAAGACAGAAGATGAAATTATTCAGAGTGTAGTTTTACTTCATCTTCAAGTAAAGCTGTCTTGAATTTACTATATTATGTGAGACGACTCTCCATTTGGATAGGTAATTCCTCATCCACTTGGAGAGCCTTTTCCCGCTAATATGTCATCTAATTATGATTTTTATCTGATAGTGATGGCACAAAGTTGCTCGAAAAGATAAAGCACAATTTTATCTTCATTCGTAGAAGTTTAACATTAAGAAGGACAAATATTTATATTATGGCAAAACAAGCCGCTATTGAGCAAGATGGAACAATTGTAGAAGCATTGTCAAATGCGATGTTCCGAGTAGAATTAGAGAATGGAGTTGACATCACAGCTCATATCTCTGGTAAGATGAGAATGCATTACATCAAGATTTTACCTGGTGATAAGGTAAAGGTGGAGATGAGTCCATATGACCTTACCAAAGGTAGAATTGTTTTTAGATACAAATAATAATCATATATAAGGTTATGAAGACAAGAGCATCATTAAAGAAGCGTTCAGCTGACTGTAAGATCGTTCGTCGTAAAGGTCGTCTGTTCGTTATCAACAAGAAGAACCCTAAGATGAAATTACGTCAGGGTTAATGTTAAAGTATTGTAAAAGTGCCGTTATTTCAAAAAATAGTTGTACTTTTGCACCGCTTTAAACGAAAGGTATTAATTTTTTAATTATTTATTTAAACAATGGCAATAAGAATTGTTGGAGTAGATTTGCCCCAGAATAAGCGTGGCGAAATCGCATTGACCTATATCTACGGTATTGGTCGAAGTAGTTCAGCAAAGATATTGGATAAGGCCGGTGTAAACCGTGACCTGAAGGTTAGCGAGTGGTCTGATGACCAGGCAGCTAAGATCCGTGAAATTATCGGCGCTGAGTTCAAAGTTGAAGGTGATCTCCGTTCAGAGATCCAGATGAACATTAAGCGACTGATGGATATTGGTTGCTATCGTGGAGTTAGACATCGTAATGGTCTTCCAGTTCGCGGTCAGAGCACAAAGAATAATGCTCGTACACGTAAGGGTAAGAAGAAGACTGTTGCTAATAAGAAGAAGGCTACTAAGTAATTCTGAAGGAGGAAATTAATTATGGCAAAGCAAAAAGCAACATCTAAGAAGAGAAATGTACGCGTTGACGCTATCGGTCAGCTTCACGTTCATAGCTCATTCAATAACATTATTGTATCTCTTGCTAACAATGAGGGTCAGATCATTTCTTGGTCTTCTGCTGGTAAGATGGGTTTCCGTGGTTCTAAGAAGAATACTCCTTATGCTGCTCAGATGGCTGCAGAGGATTGTGCAAAGGTCGCTTTTGATCTTGGTCTTCGTAAGGTTAAGGCTTATGTTAAGGGTCCAGGTAATGGTCGTGAGTCTGCTATCCGTGCTATTCACGGTGCAGGTATCGAGGTTACTGAAATCGTTGACGTAACTCCATTACCACACAATGGTTGCCGTCCTCCAAAGCGTCGTCGTGTATAACGCTTGAGGTTAGCATTATTAATTAAGATACAAACATTATAGCATTTATATAATATTATGGCTAGATATATAGGTCCGAAATCTAAAATTGCGCGTCGTTTTGGTGAGCCAATCTTCGGCGCTGACAAAGTTTTGTCCAAGAGAAACTTCCCTCCTGGACAGCATGGCAACAACCGTCGTCGTAAGATGTCTGAGTACGGTGTCATGTTGGCAGAGAAGCAGAAAGCTAAGTACACTTATGGTGTATTAGAGCGTCAGTTCCGTAATATGTTTGATAAGGCTGCTAAGGCTGATGGTATTACTGGTGAGGTTCTTCTTCAGAATCTCGAGTGCCGTCTTGATAACGTTGTATTCCGTCTTGGTATCGCTCCAACACGTGCTGCTGCGCGTCAGTTGGTTGGTCACAAGCACATCGTTGTTGATGGTAAGGTAGTTAATATCCCTTCATTCGCAGTTAAGCCTGGTATGGTTGTTGGTGTTCGTGAGAAGTCTAAGTCTCTCGAGGTTATCGAAGCAGCTCTTGCAGGTTTCAATCATAGCAAGTACCCATGGATTGAGTGGGACGATAATTCAAAGAGCGGTAAGTTCTTGCACAAGCCAGAGCGTGCCGACATTCCAGAGAATATTAAGGAGCAGTTAATCGTTGAGTTGTACTCTAAATAAATCATTACATTAATGGCGATATTAGCATTTCAAAAACCTGATAAAGTAGTAATGTTAGAGGCTGATAACAAGTTCGGAAAGTTTGAATTCCGTCCTTTGGAGCCTGGCTTCGGTGTTACCATTGGTAACGCCTTGCGCCGCATTCTCCTTTCATCATTGGAGGGTTATGCTGTTAACACTATCCGCATTGCGGGTGTTGAGCATGAGTTCTCTTCAGTTCCTGGTGTAAAGGAAGATGTTACTAACATTATCTTGAATCTCAAACAAGTTCGATTCAAGCAAGTAGTAGAAGAATTCGAGAATGAGAAAGTTAGTATCACCGTTGAGAATTCTACAGAATTCAAAGCAGGTGATATCGGTAAGTATCTGACTGGATTTGAAGTGTTAAACCCTGATTTGGTGATTTGTCATTTAGATGCCAAAGCTTCGATGCAGATCGATTTGACTATTAATAAGGGACGCGGTTATGTTCCTGCTGATGAGAATCGTCAATTCTGCACTGACGTTAACGTTCTCCCAATCGATTCCATCTACACCCCTATTCGTAATGTAAAGTACGCTGTAGAACCATATCGTGTTGAGCAAAAGACCGACTATGATAAGCTCGTACTTGAAATTACAACAGATGGTTCCATTAGTCCAAAGGATGCACTGAAAGAGGCTGCGAAGATTCTTATTTATCACTTCATGCTCTTCTCTGATGAGAAGATTACTCTTGAGACTCAGGATCAGGAGAGCAATCAGGAGTTTGATGAAGAGGTTCTTCATATGCGCCAGTTGCTTAAGACTCGTCTCGTAGACATGAATCTTAGTGTTCGTGCCCTCAACTGCTTGAAGGCAGCTGATGTTGAGACTCTTGGTGATTTGGTTCAGTTTAACAAGACTGACCTCTTGAAGTTCCGCAACTTTGGTAAGAAATCGCTCTCAGAGCTTGATGATTTGCTCGAGAGTCTGAATCTGTCTTTTGGAACTGATATTTCAAAGTATAAATTAGACAAGGAATCTTAAAGGTTCGTAGTCCAAAAAGCAAAAACAAAAAATGAGACATAATAAGAAATTCAACCATTTAGGTCGTACTGCTTCTCATCGTAACGCGATGTTGGCTAACATGGCTTCATCACTTATCTTGAGCGAGCACAAAAGAATCACTACGACCCTCGCAAAGGCAAAGGCTCTTAAGAAGTATGTTGAGCCATTGATTACTCGTTCTAAGAACGATACAACAACTTCACGTCGTGTAGTTTTCCGTTATCTTCAGAATAAGTATGCTGTTAAGGCTCTCTTCGGTGAGGTAGCTGAGAAGGTAGCTAACCGTCCAGGTGGTTACACTCGCGTAATCAAGTTGGGTACCCGTCAGGGTGATGCAGCTGAGATTGCTTTCATCGAGCTCGTTGACTTTGATGAGAATATGGCTAAGACTCAGAAGGCTGCTGCTAAGAAGACTCGTCGTAGTCGTAAGGCAACAAAGGCTGAAGAGGCTCCTGTAGCTGAGACTGAGGCTCCTGCAACAGAGGAGGCTCCAAAGGCTGAATAATTTTCAATCATCTCAGATAAATTTAGCGTCCTTGTCTTGACAAGGGCGCTTTTTTTGTCCTTTTTCAAAACTATCTGCTCTTTTAGGGCTTTTCCTAATCATTATTAGGGATTTTTTTGATTTTATTCTTTTAGTTCTTTGTATCTTTGCAGCAGAAATTTAAAGCTTAATGAAGATGAAAAAGATTATGCTTTTTGTAGCTTGCTCTTCTTTACTGTTGAGTAGCTGCGATACTTATACGGGAAGTGGTGCTTATGCTGGTGCCACATTTGGTTCTATTCTTGGTTCTGCTATTGGTGGCTTGTCTGGTGGTCCTAGAGGTTCAGATATGGGTACTATTATTGGCATGGCTGGCGGTGCTGCCGTTGGAGCGGCCATTGGTAGTCAGGCTGACCAGAAATCCCAGCAGCAAAGAGAATCTGTTTATCGAGATAGATCACACCGTGATCATCACTCTTATCAGGATGGAGTTTATCAGCAATCTTCACCTGTTTATTCCAATGACGAAATCTTTGATTCTACTAATTCTGGTGATGATAGGATTTATGATTTCAATGATAGGGATTATACAGGAAGTTATAGTGCTCAGCAGCCTGTAGCTACTATTCCTAGTTCTACTCTGGAAGAACTGGGGCAGAATTATGCTTATTCATCCTCTTTGGAAATAATGAATGCTCGTTTTGTAGATTCAAATGAGGACAATACTTTGAATCGGAATGAAACAGCCAAGGTTATTTTTGAAATCCGAAATAACGGAGCTCACACGTTGTATGATGTAGTTCCAACCGTTATTGAGACTACCGGCAATAAGCATATTTTCATATCCCCAAGTGTTCATGTAGAAAGTATTGCTCCTGGCCATGTGATTCGTTATACAGCAATGGTCAAGGCTGATAACCGTTTGAAGAATGGTACTGCTTGTTTCTGTGTTTCTGTTATACAAGGCGGTAAGACGATTTCCAAAGTTAATCAGTTTGATATTCCGACAAAATCCAGATAATTTTCCGGTAAGATCATGAATTTGTATGATAGTATCTTATTTTAGGATTCTGTTATATATAAAAAGGTAAAGGCGAGAATCAATGATGATTCTCGCCTTTACTTTTTGCTTTATCTGTATTTTGCTTTTTTAGTTCAGCCTTTGTTACCTCTTTGCTTTTATGGTGCTCTGTTTATTTATTACCTTTGAAGTAATTTTATTTGTTTCTTTTTTACTGCTGTGATGATTTTCCTTATTCCTGTCAGTAGTTCCCCACTTGTTAGGAAATTCATATTCAGTTTCAGCCACTTCGAAATCAATCTTAGGCAATTTTGTGTCCTCTGGCTTGTAAGGAATCGGGTTTTCCACCCTTTCAACTTTTACAGTCGCTACGCCTTGTGCAATCATACCAATTTCTTTTGCAGCCTTCCATGATAGGTCGATGATTCTACCTCTTCCAAACGGACCTCTGTCGATGACTTTTACGATAGTACTCTTGCCATTGCTAAGGTTTGTAACCTTGAGGTGCGTTCCGAAGGGATAAAACCGATGTGCACATGTTAAACTGTCATGATGTATTCTCTGGCCGCTTGCAGAGCGGGCACCTGTTGCTCTTTTAGAGTAATATGATGCCTTGCCGTGCTGGTGCTTTTGTCCGTAGCATGGAACCAGGCTGAATATAGCCAAGATGGCTGTGATGAAAGATTTTGTGACCATATCTTCTTATTTTATAGCGCAAATATAAAAAAAAATGCTGAAAGATGCAAGTAAATCTCAGAAAATCAGTATCTTTGCACAAACTTTAACTTCATTTATGGAAAATAATATACCTCAGGAGTGGAATAAATTCTACTTGAAAGACGTATCGTTTGTGAATCTGATGATGCGCCGTATCTACAATGTACTGATTGTAGCCAATCCTTACGATGCGTTCATGCTTGAAGATGATGGACGTATCGAAGAGAAGATATATAATGAATATATGGAGCTGGGTCTCCGCTATCCGCCAACCTTTACTCAGGTTTCTACTACCGAAGAGGCTGCTGCCGTGCTGCGTTCTACCGTCATTGATCTGGTGATTTGCATGCCTGGCAATGCTGATAATGATGCCTTCGACGTAGCGCGCGACATCAAGGGTAAGTTTCCTAATATCCATTGTGTTGTTCTTACGCCTTTCTCTCATGGCATTACCAAGCGTATGCAGAATGAAGACTTGAGTATCTTCGATTATGTCTTCTGCTGGCTTGGCAACACCAATCTTATTCTTTCTATCATCAAGCTGATAGAGGATAAGATGAATCTTGAGCATGACATACAGGAAGCAGGTGTGCAGATGATTCTGCTGGTAGAAGATTCTATCCGTTTCTATAGTTCTATATTGCCTAATCTCTATAATTATATATTGGAGCAGAGCAAGAACTTTTCTCAGGAGGCTCTGAACCGGCATGCGGCTACCATGCGTATGCGTGGCCGTCCTAAGGTGGTCTTGGCTCGTACTTATGAGGAAGCCCAGAAACTGTATGACAAGTATTCTGATAACACGTTGGGTGTAATCAGCGATGCACGTTTCCCGTTAAAGAGTGCTGCCAAAGCTTTTGGTAATGAGGTGATGCCTGAAGAGAAGCCTAAGCATCGTACGGATACTTTCGGTCGCGAGAAATGTCCTGATGCTGGTTTGCAACTCTTCCGTTATATCAGGAAGAACGATCCTTTTGTTCCGCTTATCATAGAAAGTTCTGAAAGTGAGAACCGTGCGAAGGCAGAGGCAGAAGGTTTCCGCTTTGTTGACAAGAACTCGAAGAAGATGAGCGTAGATCTTCGCCGTCTGATGGAAGAGCACATGGGCTTTGGCGATTTCATATTCCGTGATCCTAAGACTCATGAGGAGATTATGCGCATTCATAGTTTGAAGGAATTGCAGGATAACATCTTCAATATTCCTAACGATTCCATGCTTTATCATATCAGCCGCAACCATATGAGCCGTTGGCTTTGTGCTCGTGCCATCTTCCCTGTATCAGCTTTCCTGAAGCATGTTACCTGGGAGAAATTGCAGGATGTAGATGCTCACCGACAGATTATCTTTGATGCCATCGTGCAGTATCGTCACATGAAAAACATCGGTGTAGTGGCTGTCTTCGACCGCATGAAGTTTGACAAGTATGCCCACTTTGCCCGTATCGGAGAAGGATCCCTGGGCGGAAAGGGTAGAGGTCTTGCATTCCTCGACAACATCATCAAGCGCCATCCTGAGTTCAACCAGTTTGAGAATGCCACCGTGCAGATTCCGAAGACCGTGGTGCTCTGTACCGATATCTTCGACGAGTTCATGATGAGCAACAATCTCTATCCGATAGCTTTGAGTGATGCTAGCGACGATGAGATTCTGAAGCACTTCCTGCATGCCCAGCTGCCCGATTCGCTGATAGCCGACTTCTTCACCTTCTTTGAGGCAACCAGGAGTCCTATCGCAATCCGTTCAAGTTCGCTGCTCGAAGATGCCCACTATCAGCCGTTTGCCGGTATTTATTCTACCTATATGATTCCGTATCTGGAAGATAAGTATCAGATGCTGCAGATGCTGGCCTGTGCCATCAAGGGTGTCTATGCTTCTGTGTTCTATCGTGATTCGAAGGCTTACATGACTGCTACGAGCAATGTCATCGATCAGGAAAAGATGGCTGTTATCTTGCAGCAGGTTGTGGGTAAAGACTATGGTACAAGGTTTTATCCTACCATGAGCGGTGTGCTCCGTTCGCTCAATTATTATCCGATAGGTGATGAAGAGGCTGAAGAGGGTATAGCCAGTCTTGCCTTGGGCTTGGGTAAATATATCGTAGATGGAGGTCAGACCCTTCGTGTTTGTCCTTACCATCCGAATCAGGTGCTCCAGACATCTGAAACCGAGCTGGCTCTGCGCGACACCCAGACCCAGTTCTATGCGCTGGATATGAAGCATGTGGGCAATGATTTCAAGGTAGATGATGGCTTTAATATTCTTAAACTTCGGGTGAAGGATGCCGTAGAAGACCAGAGCCTTACCTATATCGCATCTACTTTCGATCCATACGATCAGGTCATCAATGATGGAGTCTATGAGAATGGCCGCAAACTGATAACCTTCTCAAGTGTGCTCCAGCATGGAGTGGTGCCTTTGCCAGAGATACTGCAGATGTCGATGAAGTATGGAGCAGGGGCTATGCGCAGACCTGTGGAGATAGAGTTTGCCTGCAATATCAATAATGACAGGACTTGCGAATTCTATCTTCTTCAGATTCGTCCTATCGTCGATGCCAAGGAGATGCTTGATGAAGATGTGAAGGCTATCCCTGATTCCGACTGCCTGTTGCGTTCGCACAATTCGCTGGGTCATGGCATCAGCGAAGATGTGGTTGATGTGGTTTATGTGAAGTATGATGATCATTTCTCTGCGATGAATAATTTTTATGTAGCCGATGATATAGAACGAATCAACCGCAAGTTCCTTGCTGAAGGCAAGAACTATGTGCTGATAGGTCCTGGCCGTTGGGGTTCCAGCGACCATTATCTGGGTGTACCTGTAAAATGGCCGCATATCAGCGCTGCCCGGGTTATTGTAGAGGTGGCTCTGAAGAATTACAATATCGATCCTAGTCAGGGTACTCACTTCTTCCAGAACCTCACCTCTTTTGGCGTGGGATACTTTACAGTAGATACAAATACAGGTGAAGGCGGCTTTGTAAATAAGGAAATCCTGGATGCAATGCCGGCTGTCGAGGAGACGCAATATGTCCGTCATGTGCGCTTTGAGCACCCGATGAGAATTCTGATGGATGGTAAGAAGCAGGAAGGAGCCGTCTTGATTCCGAAGGAATGACGGGAAGAGTTGTCTCTGAATAGACATCAGAAACGTTCTATTTCTAGTTAAAGATGTATTTACAGTAGAATAAAATCTTCGTTCATCGACGTTGAATGTCCGTTCAGCGACGTTGAACCGCCGTTCAACGTCGATGAACGGAGATTTCATCTGATAGTAAAGACAATTTTATTTGATATAAACAACAAATAATCCTGGGAAAGTTTGGAATTTCCATCGAAAAGCCTTACCTTTGTTCCCATCTAAAATGAATGCCTTATGAGAAAGCAAAAACTGTTTGTACTATTATGGATGCTGGTATTGACATGCTTGCCGGTATCAGCTGAGGAATATCGTAATCCGGTTATTCCGGGTTATCATCCCGACCCATCCGTGTGTCGGGTAGGAGATACGTTCTATCTCGTCAACTCTTCATTCCAGTATTTCCCCGGTGTGCCAATCTTCCAGAGTAAGGATCTGGTTCATTGGCAGCAGATTGGTAATGTGCTCGACCGCGAGAGTCAGGTTCCTTTGAAGGGTGCCAGTTCTTGGCTTGGCATCTATGCGCCTACCATCCGCTATCATGAGGGAACTTATTATATGATAACTACCAATGTAGGCAACGGTGGCAACTTCATGGTTACAGCCAAAGACCCCCGTGGTCCTTGGAGCGAGCCTGTCTGGCTGAAGCAGCAGGGCATCGATCCTTCGCTTTATTTCGAAAACGGAAAATGCTACATGGTGAGCAATCCGGGCGATGCTATCTGGCTCTGTGAGATAAACCCAAAGACGGGCGAACAGCTTACAGAGAACAGGAAACTGTGGCAGGGGGATGGCGGACGCTATCCTGAAGGACCGCATATTTATAAGAAAGATGGCTATTACTATCTTCTCATTTCAGAAGGTGGAACCGAACTGGCGCATCGTCTTACTATCGCCCGTAGCAGGAATATCGAGGGACCTTACGAGAGCAATCCGAACAATCCGCTTCTTACCAACTGCAGCCGTCTGGGACAGTCGATGCAGATTCAGGGTACCGGTCATGGCGACTTGGTTCAGGCTGCCGACGGAAGCTGGTGGATGGTATTCCTAGCCTATCGCAACTTTGGCGGTTCTTATCATCATCTCGGAAGAGAAACCTACCTGGCTCCTGTGGAGTGGAAGGAGGGAGAATGGCCTGTTGTGAACGGCGGATTGCCTGCAGATACTTTGATGAAGGCTAAGCTGTTGCCTGTTGTTCCTTTGGAAAAACATCTTGAAGCAGATGCAGAGGATGCACCGACGACTGGATCTTTCGAATGGGTACAGCTGCAGAATCCTATTCCTGACAAATATCTGCGCAATGATACGATGGCCGTGGATGAGAAGTTCTTCGTGCGTCTTTATCCTCATGGAACTCTGACAGAGAATCAGCAGCCTACCTTTGTGGGGCGCAGACAGGAGAGTGCAAACTTTATCTTGGAGACGGATGTCGTAACGAAAGGTGATGCTGAGGCAGGTCTGTCTGTCTATCAGATTCATGACGGTCATCTCGACCTCTTCGTTTCAAAGAAACAGGTAGCTTTGCGCTGCAAACTGAAAAGCATCGACTATGTAGTGAAAAGCGTTCCCCGTTTGCGCAAAGACGCCGTAAAGTTGCGTATCAGCAGCGATGGCGAAATGTACCATTTTGCCTATTCTTTTGATGGAAAGAAATTCCATGACTTGGGTTCCATGAACTGTTCCCTGATGAGTACTGAGGTAGCGGGTGGATTTACAGGCGTGGTTCTCGGTATGTTTGCAGAAGGCAAGGAAAAGAGTGGATATGCCGACTTTGGCTATTTTCATTACAACGAAAAATAAAATGTATTTCTATAACTCTTTATAGAAGAAAAGATGAATAAAATGTTAACAGAACAACAGACAGAAACAAATCAGACAAGCGACAGGAAATATCTTGTCCCGTTCATTCTCATTACGTCGCTCTTCTTTTTGTGGGGCTTCGCTCGTGCCATTCTGGATGTACTCAATAAGCACTTCCAGAATGCTCTGCACATCAGTATTACTCATTCCGCCCTTATTCAGGTTACTACCTATCTGGGTTATTTCCTGATGGCAATACCTGCTGGCTTCTTTATCAACCGGTATGGTTATCGCCGTGGAGTAGTCTTCGGTCTGCTCCTCTTTGGTATTGGCGCTTTGCTCTTTATCCCGGGTGCAGCGGTGGGCAGTTTCTCTGCATTCCTGCTCTGTCTTTTCATTATCGGGTGCGGTTTGGTGTTCCTGGAAACAGCCGCCAATCCCTATGTTACCGAACTGGGTGCCAAGGAAACAGCTACCAGCCGACTGAACTTATCGCAGTCGTTTAATGGATTGGGTGGCATTTTCGCCACACTTTGCATCGGTCAGTTCCTCTTCAACCAGACCGAAGAGGGCGGCAATGTGGTGGTGCCTTATACCATTCTGGGTATTCTGGTTTTGGTGATAGCTCTGGTTTTCTCACGTGTAGATTTGCCGGAAATCAGTCATGTGGCAACAGCAGAAGATGAAGCAGCCGGTTCTAATATCAGCAAACTCTTTTCCCATCACAAGATGTTCGTGTTTGGACTTCTGGCTTTGCTGAGCTATGAAGTGGCAGAGATTTCAATCAATTCCTACTTCATCAATTTCGTAACGGGCATGAAATGGATGGACGACCGCACGGCTTCCGTAGCCCTGACTTGTGCGCTGGCATTCTTTATGGTAGGCAGATTTCTCGGTTCCTGGATTATGCGCCGAATCAAGGCAACAACGATGTTGCTGATCTGCGCTGTGGGGTGTGTTGTCTGTATACTTTTAGTCCTGTCAAATCTGGGTAAGCTATCGCTGGTAGCCCTGCTTTGCAACTATATGTTCGAGGCCATCATGTTCCCTACCATCTTCAGTATCGCCCTCACGGGGTTGGGCAATCTTACCAAGACAGCCTCTTCGCTCCTGATGATGACGCCAATCGGAGGTTGCGGTTTCCTGTTGATGGGACTCATCGCCGACCGTACTCATTTCACGCTTCCTTTCCTGGTACCGCTTGTAGGATTTGTCATCGTTCTGGCTTATGCGGCTCGTGAATATAAACTTGCCAAGAAGTAACTGGCGGTTGGGTAGAAAGATGTAAATATAAAGATGTTAAATTGCTAACTGCGTTTAGCAAAAGCTTTGTGTTTTGTAGGGTATTGGTGCGGAATTAACTTTTTTAACTCGATTGCAACACGAAAAATCGAATTATCATTTTGCTGTCTCAAAAGAAAAAGGTAAATTTGCACTCGGTAAGGAAAGAGCCTCATAAGTTCTACACCTTATTATATATAAGAAAAAAAAGAATGTTTCATTAAACAATAAATTAAGTAAAATTATGGCAGTAGATTACAAGAAAATCGGTCTTGTGAACACTAAGGAGATGTTCGCAAGAGCTATCAAGGGCGGTTGGGCCGTTCCTGCTTTCAACTTCAACAACTTGGAGCAGCTCCAGGCTATCATCCAGGCTTCTTCAAACTTGAAGTCACCAGTTATCCTTCAGGTATCTAAGGGTGCTCGTAAGTATGCTAACCCTACTTTGCTCCGTTACTTGGCAGAGGGTGCTGTAGAGTATGCTAAGGAGTTGGGTTGCAACCATCCTGAGATCGTTCTCCACCTCGATCACGGTGATAGCTTCGAGACATGTAAGAGCTGTGTAGATTTCGGCTTCTCTTCTGTAATGATCGACGGTTCTGCACTTCCATACGAGGAGAACATTGCATTGACAAAGAAGGTTGTTGACTACGCTCATCAGTTCGGTGTAACTGTAGAGGGTGAGCTCGGTGTCCTCGCTGGTGTTGAGGATGACGTAGTTGCTGAGGAGTCTCACTATACAAAGCCTGAGGAGGTTGTTGATTTCGCTACACGTACAGGTGTTGATTCATTGGCTATCTCTATCGGTACTTCTCACGGTGCTTACAAGTTCAAGCCAGAGCAGTGCACACGTGACCCTAAGACTGGTCACCTCGTTCCTCCTCCATTGGCATTCGACGTATTGGCAGCAGTTGAGAAGCAGCTTCCTGGTTTCCCTATCGTTCTCCACGGTTCTTCTTCAGTTCCTCAGGAGTATGTTGATATCATCAACAAGTTCGGTGGCAAGTTGCCAGATGCAGTTGGTATCCCAGAGGAGCAGTTGACTAAGGCTTCTGAGAGCGCTGTTTGCAAGATCAACATCGACTCTGACTCTCGTCTTGCTTTCACAGCAGGTGTTCGTGAGACATTGGCTCTTCACCCAGAGTACTTCGACCCACGTCAGTACTGCGGTAAGGCTCGTGAGTACATGGTTGACCTCTATAGCCACAAGATCAAGGATGTTCTTCATTCTGACAACAAGTTGGCTAACCTCGACTAATCTTCGAGATTTTACAACACAAGATATGAGCGGGAATCCGAAAGGGTTCCCGCTTTTGTTTTATCCCCTTTTTCTTGCAATCATACAATCTGTCAGCAAGTAATGCATATTGTGCACGATAACATGAAGATATTTATATTATTTAACTAAGAAAACTTGCATCCTATTGACTTTTTTCCTATATTTGCATTGTTCAAACGAAAGAACAGGACATGTAAGAGGGGTATAAGCCCTATAGTAAATGATAAGCAATAGTAAATGATAACCAATAGTAAATGATATCACTCCTCCCAACATATCATTTGTGTAATTGTAAAAGATGATTTAAACCGAAAGGTGTTTGTTTTTAAAAGCATCGGATGGTAATGGCCGAAAGGCTGGAATCTGAAGATGACAGGTTTAAATGATAATGAAAACAATTAGTAAATGGTATAACTATGAAGAAGTATTTTATGATGGTCATCGCTATGACTATGATGACAATAGGATTTGTAAGTTGCAGTGCATCTGACGATGAAATGGGTGAAACAGTTAGTCGCGTTACCACCGATGAGTCAGGTTTCTCTTTGCTCAGCTATTCCATGACTGCGGGCTCTGCCGTAAGCGAGGAGTCTAACAGTAAGGCTGAGAATGATGAGAAGTTGGTTTGCAAGGTTCTTCCGGGTGGTCAGCTGATGCTGACTCATAAGAATGTAATCTTCGACCAAGGTACAAATATCAAGTTTGCAACTCAGTTGGTTGGCAAGAAGTTAATCATTACCGAAACAGGTGATTATGGAAAGTCTGGTCAGTATGGTTATTATACGCTTGTTGCCAAGGTAGGAACAGTTAAGGATGGTGACTATGTGGTTGTTGTAATGCGCAATAATCACGCCCGCGAGGAGTTCAAGTTGAAGTATGACTCTTCCCGAGCTAATTAAGATACATATAAATAGTAAAATGCAATTCAGATATATAATAAATGATATGAAGTTACAATTATAATGAATGGTATGTTGATATATAATATACGAAGTTAAGACAAATGATAGTAAATGATATGTTTATTCAATAACAGATGTCGCTTCTTTCGACCAGTCTAGTTTTACTTTCTGTTTTCATTTCCCCGTAATGCTTCCATGAGCTGTTCAGGTGTACAGTCTTTTAATATCACCTTATTCTCTTTATCCAACAGGTAAATGGTTGGCATGGCTTTGAGCCCGTAAATCGTGCTCAAGCGGTTATCTGCTACGATGCGGAGCAGACTGAAGCCGGCTGGTATTGTCTGCTTGTCGAGCCATGCAGATATCTTGTGGCAGTTCTCGCAGTCAGGATCGTAGAAATATAAGATAACCTTCTTTCCTCGGTAATCGCTCAACTGATGAGGCTTACCGTCTTCCAGCATAAAACTGATATTGGTAGCCTGTGTGCCAGGCAAGTTCTTTTTTGCCTGTTTCAGTTTAAATTCTATTCTTTCTTTCTCGGTTACATCGAAGTATGGCGATTTAGCCATGTCTTCCAGAAATAGGGCATATACCCTGTCGTTGCGCATGGGCGACTCTGGGTTCTCATAATAATGCTCGATGAGGCTTTCAAACTTCTCTTTAGATGGCTTCTGCTGGTAAGCTTTGGCTGTAAAGGCTGCAATACCCTTCTGGGCTATTTCCTGGTCGAAACGTGCCAGAATATCGATGAAGTTGACAAAGCCCTGTTCTGCCATCTCCTTGTTTGCCAGTTCCAGGGTATCGGAAAAGTTGAAGTTGTCCCAATAGTGCTCACTCAGGTATGTTGCACGTTGCTCTACGCTGCGCAGACTGTCTGGCAGAGCAGGGTATGGGAAACTGTTCTGAGCCTTGGTTGGGGCTAAGGCTCCAACCAGCATGAAGAAACTGAGGAATATGAATCTTGCCATCATCTTTATATTGGAATTAATAATATTACTAACGGGTGCAAAATTACAAAATAAAATTGAAAGTGGCAAGGTTTTTTATATAAAAAAAAGCCGCGGAACTATAGAAGGTGAGATCACCTCGGCAACTACAGTTCCAACGACCAGTCTAGTTTAATTTATTGGTTCCCGCATTCTATTTGTATAGTAAATGATAATTATTTTATTACCTATTTCATTGATATTTGGGGGCATTTAAATTTTGAAACGATATGCGCCCCGATACAGATATATGAACTAAACTTTTCTTAAACTTACTTATTGATAGGTGAATTCAAACTTCCTGGCCTTTCCTTGGTTGAAGTTATCAGCCTTCAGCCAGAAGTATCCCTTGTCACCTTTTTTGGCATTGCTGCGCACATTCCTCAACTTAAAGGTATATGTATACTTTCTTTCTCCTGTTTCTAGAAGGGATACCGGATCTCTCTTGATTACTTCTGCCTTATAGGTAAACCAGCTGTTTGTTTTGCAGTCGTCATTCGTTTCGGCTCCAGTATCACCTATTTCTACCTTCCAGTCTTCTGGATTGATATCATTGGATGCGATTTTGAAATTCACAGGCACCAGTCCGTCAGGATAATCCTTAGGAATGGTGATGGTGAAATCTCCTTCGCTGTTCAATGCTGCGCCAATATTGATTTTGTTTTGGATGTCATAACTAGCCTCACTCACACTATAGAGATGGATGTTTCTATTGAGTCCATGCACTTTGTCGATGAGGTGTATGATGCCCTCTCGCCACGTCTTGTCTATCTTGTCCAGTCTATAGGTGATGGTACCGGTACCGGTCTTTGAAGTTTCATTATACTTATAGTCGGTAACCACTGGTGCAGTTGCAGTTGCGTATGCCAGATTCTGGGTCCATAAAGCCTCGAAATCGGTAGGTTGCTTGTTATCGCCCTTATAAGTGAACTTTACCGTCTGCTCAGTATTTTCACCTGTATTTACAGTCTTATAAGTACCTCCGACGATAGCCAGTTCGTAATTTCCATCAGAAACTCCCGGAACAATCTGTTCTACTCTAATCCAAGGATTATTGACAGGTGCACCTTTTATCGCTTCCTCAGAACTTCCTTTGCCATAGCTTTCGTCCAGTTTGTCTATGATGATTCTGTATTCATAGTTACGCTTGATGGCGTATGGCTTGTTGTTTTTATCCTGAAGGTATATGAAATAGAATCTACCATTATACTTTATTGTAACCTTAGCAGGGTCAGTTGGCAAGTTACTTTCTTCAAAGGCTGCTGTCGGATTGTACATTTGCCAATCGCTACCTTTCAGTCTCTTAGTGCTTACGGCTGGTGTTATATATGTAGGATTCCATGTCCAATCTTTGCCTCCTGTAGTATCATCGAACTTCAGACTGTCTCGATTGAATGGTGCTATAGTTCCGAATTCTACACCATTGAAAACAGATATTCCGAAATCGCTGCTTTTAAGGTTCGGGTTTGCTTTTTTTGCCGCGTCGCTCCAAACGGCAGAAATCTTCGCTCTGTCTCTTATAAGATGGATGATGTAGTCTTTTTGTTTGTCTGTATTGGTAAGATACTCCTTCAGTTGATTAGGGGTGTCTCTTTTGATGTATCCCCAATAGCGAGTCATCACATGTTGCAGTTCTGTATGATTTGTCTCGAAAGTTGTCATAAGCATGTTTTCATGCATTCCTACCCATTTCCATTGAACGTCATGCCCATCTTCATCTTTATCTTTAAGGGAATTATATTGAGCAGTAGCGTTAGCTACTAAGTGGATACGAGAAGTCTTGTTTGGGATTTCTGCCTTGAAATCTCTAAGTACTGAACTTCCGTCCCCATTTATGTCACCTCCTGATACAGCGGTACTGTCTTGCTCAGCTTTTTTCTCACTTGTGATCCAGTAATTACCATCATTGTCTCTATAAAACCCTTTGATGGGGTTGAACTGATCTTTAATATTTCCAAAACCAACAAATTGGCCTTCGTTGTCGAAGCAGAATAGTTTTAAATCATCTTTACTTCTAATACCTTCGTTCATGTAAACAGTACTTCTTGTAGCTGTTTGCTCCTCGAAGCTAGGTATGGCTATATTGAAGTGAGCGGTATAGTAACCATCTTCAGCCTCGTTGCTTGAAGTCTCGTTGTCTACTATACAATCGGTGCAGGCTGTCAACATAAATGTTAACAGCACTGCTATCATACCAATATGTAATCTTATTTGTTTCATATCATTAACCTTCTTTATTCTATACCTTGATCCTCTATTTTCTCGATTTCATCTGGTGTCAAGTCATGTACGCAACGAACATAGGCTCCCTTGTAATAAGCGTTACTTTGTTTTTCAGACTTATCGCCATCGAATGTCCAGTAGGATTCACCTTGTAACAGATCATTAGGAATAGCGTTATTGCCTGATTGTAAACTAATAATTTTTTTAACCTCTTCTTTTGTAGGCAAACGCCAACCGCTTAGATCAAGGTCCTCGCCTTTCTTTATCTTAGCCTTTTCTTTGTACTGTTCACAGTATTTCTTGGCTTCGTCGTTGCTGCCTATTGATTGCAACCTACTATTGATGGTTGAGGCAATGATGAAAGCAGGTGATACCGTATTGTCATTTTTATCTGATGGCTTTGCCACGCTATAGGTGTTACTACTCTTTGTCACTGAGTGTTGAATCGTGTATAGGCGTTTATTTTGCCATGGATTCAAAGTACCCGTACTTTCTACATTGAGTGAGTAGATACTAGGGTATTTTTTTACAATGATTTTTTGTTTCTTGTTTGATCCGTTTACACAGAGATTGAAAGTGCAGTATACAACGGTGTTGTGCGCTGGATACCCATCGCTGATTTTTATGTAGCCGCAATATCCGTCACCAGTCGTAGTGTTTCGTTGTGATTCTGCACCTCCTGGTTGGTTGATATTGTTCTCATTTTTGTGTATTGTTCCGTTTGAGTCGTACGAATAGTATACGTAATCTTGTATATTACATTCTGCTGATGCCATCCATCTTATACTTTCATCTGTCTTGTTGCCGTCCATTCCTTTCATACTGATTGTGGTAGGATAAACTATCAGATAGTCAGCCTTGTCGCCTTTTACCTTAGTTTCTTCTCCTTGCGTCCATTTCGTAATTTGCCACTTGAGATAACCAAGGTCGTCATCGTAATCAATATCTGTCTTGGTATCCAGATACTTGATGACTGCATTGACGGTATAGATATAGTTGCGGTCTAACTTCTTTTCGCCTTGCGGATCACGCACAGGGATCTTCAATTCCTTCGGAATATCAGGTTTAGAGTTGTCCTTATATTTAAAGTTGACCTTTGCTACAATCTGTGGCATTGTTTCCTGAGTTTCCCATTTGGTGGAATAACTGTAGGTGGTTACCGTGAAGACCTTATTCCCCTTCTCATCTTCTGCAGATGCTGCCGGGCTCCAGGTATTGTTGTCTGATATGATAGATGGAGTTGCGGTTTGATCACCAGCAAAGATGGTAGTATTGGTATTGTAATTGATGAGTTTCCACTGAACGTCTGAAATGTGGTAATCCTTCACCGTAGAAGAGATGTTGAGCTTGATCTTGGCTGCCGCTCTCACCAGTTCTACTGGAATATCCTGTTCCGGATTTTCGGTGATGGTATACTCACCTTGGCTGCTCATCAGGAATTTCTTGTCGCTTACCTTGGTAGCTGGCATCCAGATATCATCATCCTGCTGGGTGCTGGCAAGAAGTTTTGCCAGGTCCTTACCCTTGAGATTATCCTTTGCATTGGCTACTGCATAGTAAGGATAAGTATTATTCTCATCAAGCTGGTGTTTCGATTTCCAGTTGCCCGAAGCCAATACCTCTTTCTGTTTTTCTGCCGGACTTTTAAACTGGCAGTCGATTCTACAATCACCATTATTTGTTGGTTCGAACATCTTAAAGTCAAGAGAAGACAGAGTTTTTTCATGAAGATTCTCTTCTTCCTTCACTCTTGTGGTCTGCAGGTCGTTGATCATGGGAGTCATGCTCAACTGTTGTGTAGCCGAACCGTTTCCCAGTTCGTCTTCAGCTGAGCATCCTGCCATGAGCCATCCTGCCGTAAGAGCCAAGATGCATTTTGCGAATCTTATGTCTATATATAACTTCTTCATGATGAATGTTATTTTCTGTTGTCTTTATAATACTTGTTCAAAGTGAATATCCTTACCGGCGAATTTTCCTTCCTTACATCCTTTATATTTGATACCTCGATTCAGGACAAACTTATCGTTCGGATATTTGGTCAGGAACACCTGCGCCTTTACATTGTGTGGCTTTGCCAGATCCAGTCTGTTCTTTGGCACGACATAGAAGTAGAGCGTCTTCTTCTCACCACTTTTATTGATGATGAAATCATCTATATGATAAGTATATCCAATTATTTTGTTTCCATCGTTTTGGTCTGAAATGTTTGGATCGTAAACTTTATCTTTATGATCATCATAGTTGCCATTTTCGTCGCATTCTACGAATCCGAACATTGGGTTGTCTGTCTGGAGAATCCAAGGCTTGCCATTGGTATCGATATCCTTGAGCGTAATCTTCGGTCCGCGTTTAGGGAAACCGTAATATACCTTGTAGCCAAAGTCTGTCTGATCTCCGCCAGGGATAACCACGTTGGTTGAGGCATCGATGAAATCGAATGTTCCTCCATCCTGCCATTCCTGGATAGTAGGAGTAACGGTGAGCTTGCCCATCTGTCCGTTGAGGAAGTAACCATAAACTACCAGTTCTCTGTTTCTGATAGCATTTCCTTCAGAAGGAATATTGAAGGTCTCGTGCTTCTCGGTTACTCCACCATCTAATGAATAGTAGATGGTGCCTTGGATGGCTTTGTTGGTTTCACGGAGATAACAGAGATCATGAGATTTGATTCCTTTATTATCAAAAGCATCCAGATATTCTTGGGCTGACTGATTACTCTTTTTGATGAAACTCTTAGGATCCTCCACTTCCATGATATCCTTGTTCTCTACACCTGCCAGTTTCAGAGTGGTTGGTACATAAGTCGTACCTGCGTTGTCGTATTTCTTGCTGGTTACGTTCTGGTTGTAACCATTCTCGTTATATATCGCTTCGTCTGGGAAAACATAGCTGGCAGTAGGGATGGTATTGCCTTCTACTTCTATTTTTGTTACCTTTACCTTACTGGTATTGGCATCATTACCCGATTTGCGGGCAAAGTAGAAGTGAAGCTTGGAAACGGCGCGAACCAGAGGAATCTTGATGCCTTTGTCTTTGGCTCCTTCTTCTGTATCAGCCACATGACTATCTACAGAGATTTGAGTGATGGCACGGGAGATAGGGAGTCCCTTTCCGGCTGGCACTTCTTGGTTTTCTGCAGTACCATCGCCATTGATACTGAAAGGTGAGGTAAAGCTGACTTCTTTCAGATCTTTGCGGGTAACAGAACTGAGGTCTTTGCCTTTTATCTGGTCCGGCATTTTGATGCTCTCAGAGTTTGCCAGGATGTAAAGGTCGATGTTCTTTACTTCTTCGCCGCCAATCTTTCTCAGGAATCGGAGGTTCAGGGTATAGTTACCGTTCTTCACTTCGTTCAGCGTCTCTGCTTTATAAGAGATAGGAGTGGCTTCATCGCCGGTATTTGATTTGAACACCCACACCTTGATATTATGGATGTCGTTCTCCTGAGTAGGATCTGCATTGGTCTCATTGTCGGCAAGAGCCTTTCCGCTAGTTTCTCCGGCTCTGGTACTGTTTCCGGTGCCGGTAGAGAAACTGAGGCTCAGATAAGCATTGTCGCTTAGAGCTGTTTCTGTATTTTCGTTCTCTGAACAGGATGCCATTGCGCCTACCATGAGCAAAGCAGCGAGTGCCATACACACTGGGCGTGTCATCTTGGTCAGAGTAGATTGATAGCGTTTCATGTTTTCTTTCTTTTACTTATACTTCTTTCTTTTCTTATTTTCCCAGGTCGGCATTCTGAAGATTCAGAACCCAGTTGTTTACCTTGATTCTTGCATCCATGCTGTAGGTAGAACTTGGAGCTGGCACGTAGAATACCAGAGTGTAATGGTCCTGGCGGTCCAGATACTGCTGGTCGCTCCAGTCTTTGCCGTAGCGGTCGCTGGCACAGAGTGAGAGGAACCAAGGCAGGGAGTGGTTGAAGATGACTTTGTTGATGCGCTTGTCGGTGATGACGATGCGCTTGTCATCATATTGGCTGGATCCGTCGGCAGCGCGGCTCTTGTTGTCATCTTTGGTTTCGAACATACGTGATGATGACAGGTCGTAAACCAGCGCCTTTTCTACGTCTTCGCCTTCTACCTCGGTCTTGCCGCTGTGGTTTTCTACCAGTTTCTTCTCATAAGGAAGATAGGTGATTGCCTTTGGCTTTACCTTGTCGCCCTTATAGTCGAGTAGGGCAGCGGAACCTTTGATTTCTACATCGAAGTTTTCGGCTGTGAATCCTTCCTGGTCGGGTTCGAATGGAAGCATCACCACTCGGTATGTCTTGGTACACTTCATCAGACTCAATTTTCCCTGCACATCGTTTTCTCCATCAAAGTTGAGGGAGTCCTGTGCGGTATAGAGTGCGGTGAAGTGCTTGTCGTTAACGGATTCTTCTGCGTTTTTTTTGCCCATTTCCTCTTGCAGGTCGTTGATGGTAGAGATACCTGGGGTAAGTTTAGTAAAGCTAAACTCGGTCTCATCATCACCTTCGGCTCTTGTTCCCATTGCGGCAGGCTGCTTGTCACGAGCCAGGCAGACGAAGGTATACTTGCCTGCTTGCAGGTCTGTGATTTCCATCTTATGACCTGTTTCAAACTTGTCAGCCGACTCGGTATAGTTATCTACGAACTTACCGTTCTTGTCGAATACATAAACGTTGAGGTTCTTCACCTCAGCAGAGAAAGCATCAGCCTCTTTCACATTATAAGTATAGTCGAATTTGAGCGACAACTTAGCTGTAGGGCAGCTCGTGATCTCATCTTTCATGCATGATGAAAGAGAAGTGAGTGCGATGGCTGAGATGCAAACCAGCTTGCAACATTTGTTGTTGAGGAAATGTGCCATATTCTTTATCTTTTATAATCTTTTACTTTTACTTATTTTATATAGAGAGTGCCGTAGGTAGCGAATATTTTTGCTTTATCAGCTCTCTGTTTCGTTGCCTTCGGCATCGTTATTATCTAAGGATTGAAAAGTGCCAGTCTTTCGGGTTGGGGGTATGACGGCACGTCTTTGTATCTCCCGCCTTTTATACATGGGCGGCAATGTTAGTTATCTTTTAAGAATGTTTTCGTTCTTTTCAGAACGAACGTTTGATTGATAAACTCTCGGAGGAGGATTGCTCCCCCGAGAGTCTTGGTATATATATAAGTATTTATATTTTATCTGTCTGGTTTGACGGAATATTACTTCAACTCAACATCGTAGTTGTTTTGAACCCAAGGGTTAACAGAAACCTCAACATCGAGATAGAACAAACCATCCTTGTCAGGTGTACCGTTAGGAACCTGGGCACCAATGTTGAAGACATTCTTTACATTCAACTGGTAAACAGTATTACGCTGGATTGCGTTAGCATAACCGATGAACTGGTCTCTGATTGCCATCTTGTAATAAGTCTTACCTTCGTTGAAGATCTCGATATTATACTTCTGGCGGAGTTTGTCCAACTCAGCTTCTGAATCTGTAGTCTTCTTTGCATCTTCCACCTCTTTTTTGAGAGCATCTGCCTTTTGATCATTGAAGAGACCCTTAACATCGTTGTAAGCAGCGAAGATATCTTCAAAACTTGTGTAGATAATGTTGTTGTAACGATAGAATGTTCCATCTGAGAAATCTTTATGAGTGCCAGCTTTATCCTTCAATGTAACCTTATATTCGAAATACATTGAGGTTGCTGCATTATCATTGTTGTTCTCAAATACATAGTCCTTATGTTCGTCTTTAACCTTTCCATTTTCGTCCTTTACAATAGGATTGAAGTATTTTGCATTCAGGAACAAAGTCTTGGTACCAAACTCATCAGTTGGCTGGATGTATTTGAAACCTTTTGCTGTAGAAGGGATGAGGAGCTGTGTATCGTTCCACTGCTGCATGATGTTTGTAGTGTTGGCAACGTTAGAGATAGCATAGCTAGTCAACTCAATCTTAGCAACTCTATCTATAGCATCAGCCATTGCCTTCTTCTCTGCTGCAGTCGCCTTATGATTCTCATCTGTAGGATAAGGTTTGATACTAGTCTCATTAGATGTTGGCTGGTCGATACGTGCAGTAACGCGCTCCAATTTGATGGTCTTGTTAACCTTTGCAGCATTGGTCTTTGACTTGTTCTCATCTTTGAATGTTACAGTATAGCTATTACCATTTACATTCTTGTCGTTTTCATTGAACATAGCAAAATTGTTGGCTTTTGCATAGTCGCCTACGAACTTGTTATCTGTAGTTGCTGTAGTTGAGAATGTGCTGTTCAATGGGTCCTCGCTGTCGGCGTTAGCCAAGAAATATACCTTGTATTCTGCACCTGCAATTACTTTCTCAACAGGAATTTCAAGCTGTGTCTTGCCAGCTTTATCCCATTCCAAGTTTTCAACCTTCTTGCTGAAAACAATCTTGTTTTTTGAGTCCATCAAGAAGAATTTTCCACTTGTAATTTTAGATTCTGCTTCAGAAGCATTATACTCATTGCTCTGAACAGTTCTTGTACCGCTAGCATTTGGAGTCTCTACAGTCAATGTCATGTAGAACTGATCTACCTTAGCCTGACCTGCTTTGTCATTAGCCAAATCCTCACTGTCGCTGCAGCTAGTGAAAGACAAAGCTGCGGCTGAAACCAAGCTCATTACGAGCAAATTCATTTTTTTCATAATCTTTTTACTTAATACAAAAAAAGTTATACAATATATTTATTAATTCTTATTCTCAAAATTAAGTTTCGCACATATTGGCACAATCCGCTGAAAACAGATCGTATTTTACATCATCTTTTATCTTATACTTATATAAATAGAAAGTAAATAGTTTCTTTAAAGTGCCTGGTTTACTTTATCCAGGTTTTCCTGCGCCTCCTTCAAACCACCGGCAATAGCTTTCTCAAAGTATTGCTTGGCTGTCTGATAGTCTTCCTTCATGGAAGCCAGACAACCGCGGGCATTGTTTGCCTCGGCGCTGTCGCCTGCTTTCAGGAGATATTTCTCTGCACTCACCTTGTCGCCACGTTCGATGGCTGCTGAGGCTGCATTGAGATTGGCAAGCTTATCTTCAGGGAACATTCTTACAGCTATGTCGAAAACATTGTTGAATTCGGCGCTACCCTTAGGATAAGTCTGGGCTACCAAATACATCTCCTGGAGAGAGAGCTTCTGAGGACGGGTCTTGATAACCTCTCTAGCCTTTGCTACATTGAATGCCTGAACATCATATTCTATCGTATAGTCGGTACGGCGAAGTGATGGCCATACATTCTGCAGGAGATAGCGATAAGCCTGAGGAGCCTTCTTGAGCAATGCTTTCTCTTTGGCATCTGGCTGCATGTTGCTGTTGATGATCTCAAGTGCAGCTTCCTTCTGAGGAATCTCATTCTCATTTACATACTTGATGGTTCCCGCCCAGTCCTCTGCTGTAGCTGTGACCGCAAACAGTTTTGAAGAAATAGGATAGGTCTTCAGGATATGCTTCAAAAGCGCCTGTGTACGGTTATGCGACAACTTGTTGTTGTTGGCATATCCGCCATCTGGTGATGCATAGCCGTGGAGAGTTATCTTGGTGATGGTAACATCCGAATCATTCTTCACGAGATCGAGTGTCTTGCGGATATTATCCAGTTCGTTGGCATTGTTACCCATATCGTACAGGATATCCCACTTGTTCACCTTGAAGTTCAAACGGGCAGAACCATTCTCCTTTCTTGCCTTTACGGCTTCTGCCTTAGGCTGTACATAAGCGTTGAAGAGATTCTTTGGAGTAGAGAATGCACGTCCTTCCGCATTCAGAATACCTTCGTCGAGAAGTTGCTGGTTGCAACCGCAGGCATCATTGCTGATGGCGAAGTTTGAGTTCTTCATCCAGTCGCTGAACGGAGCGGCGTATTCATAATGAAGCGTCTGTGCTGTCTTGTTCTTACGGAGTGCCACGATGAGTGGGTTTGCCGTAGCCGTTTTCTGGTTACGCTGATAGTAAATATATCTCTTTTTACCCATCACCTCAACGCTCGGCATGAAAAGTGTATCCTTTTCGTTGAGGATCATTGGGGTATAGATGAGACCTTTGTTGCTGGCAAGCTGAATTTGGTCGAGGTTCAAGTCCATAGCCACTTTCACCTGGTTGCCAACCTTTCTGATTGCCTTATTCTGGATTTTCAGATTCTTGTAAGCCTGCTGGGTATTATCGGCTGCTATAGGAAGAGCGATAAGCAAGGCTCCGAACATACTACCTATTATATTATATGTATTCATCTCTGATTCTTTTTAAAAAACATACACTAAGTTGAGGGCTGCTTTCGTCGGGCCCACATAGTTGTGTGCCTTGTCATCTTCAAGTTTATCTCCGCATTGAGCACAGTTAAACTTATCTGCCTTAGAGTAGATATAGCCTACACCAAGTTCAGCTTCCAGATTCCAATGTTTCGAGAGAGACCAAGCGTAGCCGTAAGCCACACCTGCACCGATAAACCATCCTTCATACCGATAGTCTTTCAGCTTAGAGAAATCAGTGCCCAGGAACTTGAAGTCAAGATCCATACCACCGATGTTGTGAGATCCACCCAAGGCATGGATGCCGATGAATGAACCCATCATTTTGTTACAGAACCAGTATCTGGCCTCTGGCTGAACGAGCCAGTGTTTCCATTTCTTGTTCTTTGAAAACGTCCAAGGATTGTAGTTTCCGGATATGTCAAGTGTCCATTTTGGAGAAAGACCGAATTCAACACCCAAGTTCATGGTTGTCGTTGCATCATACAGCAAGTTGGTCTTTACCGCAGCTTTCTGCGCTAGAGCAGGACAGATAAAGCTGCCGAGTGCTACTAACGCAATTAAAATCCTTTTCTTCATACCTCAATTAAACTTTTCTTTTTTAAAAATACATTGAGTGATTTTGAATCACCTTTTACTTTCGTATACTCTTTAATATTTATAATGATCACCAATACCTGAATCTACTGAGAACTCTAGTTTCCTGAAGTTTACTTTCAACTGTTCTTTTTCTCCTTTCAGTTTACTTTCAACTTACTTTTTAGTTCATCTGTATCTCATATCGTTGGTTTTCGGGTGCAAAAGTAGAACGAATATTGGATACAACCAAATTTTTAAGCACTGAAAAATACTGAAAAATGCTATTTTTAGCAAAATAGTACACTGATTTATGCTTAAAATCGTTAAAGTTGCACGATTTTCTGATATTTGAACAAGGATTTCTGATATAATTTGTAATTTTGCAGCCGGAATCAATGATTCCCCTAAAAAATGGCAATTTCCAAGAAAAAGAGCCGTTTGACTTACGAAAGTAAAAATAAGATTTAAGAAAATAACCAATACGAAATGAAACTGAAGAATGACATTGTAAACCTGATTGTGAGGGTTGAGCATCATTTATGCCCTCAATATTGTGGTGTGGTAGACCGCCGACGCATTATCGCCTTTCTACTTCTGACGATAAGCGAGCTGATTATCATACCTTATCATATTATGCTCTTTTTGCTGGTGAAAGAACCTTATGGTTTAAGCCTTTGCTGTTTGCATACATTCGTGTTCTGCATCCTGCAGTTCCTGATTTGGAAACGGAAGATAGCTTTCGTGAAGGGTATCTCTTCTCTTTATCTTCTAATGTTCGCCAAACTGGCTCTTGATAGCGTATTTTGCATCAATTTCGGTTTTGCTAATGATGATTTGAGCGTTATCTGCAACCTGTTTGTCATCTTTATCCTGGCTATTACAGCGTTGAGCCAAACTTTGTATAAGACTTGCGCCATCATCACGGCAGGTATGATACCGATGTTGCTGATATACCTGTTCAGTACTCCGCTTATGCCAGCTCTGTTCAGTCTGAAGACTGTTTTCCTGGGTTTCATGATGCTGGTTTATGTGGCAGTATATAATATGAGTATTGTAACCAAGGGGTTGCGCCAGCCGAAACGGATGGCTCGGGTTGAAAACAAGGCGTTGAATATGCTTGCCGATTTGAAGGATAATCAACCGGAAGCAGCAGAAAGCCTGATGAAGCGTCTGACTCCTGATGTCCGGCAGAAGATTATTACCCATGCTTCTGAACATCTGTTTAATGAAGAATTGAATAGAGTGGCATGGGATCAGGTTTGTGATGGTCTTACGTTCAGCGAAAAGGAAATATGCAAGCTGATTCTTCAGGGGCATACTTTAAAGGAAATTTGTGCAGAACTCAATAAGAGTGAATCAAATATCACCAGCCAGCGTTGCCATATCCGCAAAAAGTTGAATATGGACCGTCGCGATGATTTGAGGAGAACCTTGGAAGTAAGGTTCTATGATGCACAGAAACAAGTAAAAAAGTCAGAAGCCGAGAACTCCTGACTTTTATGGATATTCTTATTTCTTGCTCATTATTCTTCCAATCTGAGAAATGCTTTCGGAAGATACTGGATAATGTCGCTGGCGATGAGGCTCTCTTTGCCCAGATCTTTAGCTGCAAGATCGCCAGCCAGACCATGAAGATGCATACCCAGGCGACAGGCATCTTCCTGTTTGTATCCTCTTGCCAGAAGACCGGTGATGATACCTGTCAGCACATCACCGCTGCCTGCTGTTGCCATACCGCTGTTGCCCGTACTGCAGAAGTCAATCTTTCCGTCAGGGTGGCAGAGCGCAGAATAATGTCCCTTTAATATAATGTATGCCTGGAGGCGTTCAGCCAGTTCGCTTGCCTTCATCAGTCTTTCGGTACAGCTGCTGCTCGCATTGCCGGCAAGCCGGTCGAACTCCTTCGGATGAGGTGTCATGATAATATTCTTTGGCAACTGCTGCATCCAGGCACGGTGGCTGGAAAGAATATTGAGCGCATCGGCATCAATGACGAGCGGACAGGTAGCACGGCGCAGTTGGGCGATGAGGGCGATGGCTGTTGTTTCGTTCTGTCCCAATCCGGGACCTACGCCCAGCGCATCGAACATCTCTGTATCTACCGGTTCGCTGAATATGGTTTCTTCTGCATCCATCTGCAGTACCGCTTCTGGTACAGAAATCTGCATGATTTCATAATTCCGTTTTGGGGTATGGGCTGTAACCTTGCCCGCACCGGTTCTCAGACAAGCCTTGGTGGCTAATACCGAAGCACCGCTCATGCCGTAACTTCCCGCTATGAGCAGCGCATTACCCATGCTGCCTTTATGGGCAAAGTCGCTGCGCGATTTCAGGAGTGGACGGATGTCGTTCTCTTCGAGTATGCGGCACCGGCACTCCGTATTCTGGATGAATTCCTGGGAAAGTCGGATGTCGAGCACGCGCAGTCTGCCCAGGTACTGCTGGTTATCCGCCATCAGCATCGACAGTTTCTTCTGCTGCAGGGTAAGGGTCAGACTGGCACGGATGATGTTGGCATGGATATTATAGGAATTGTCCTCGGTCATCAGTCCCGAAGGGATATCGATGCTTACTACCTTGGCAGGACTCTGGTTGATATATTTCACCATCGCGGCGAATCCGCCAGCCAATGGTTTGTTGAGCCCGCTTCCAAAGAGTCCGTCCACCACCAGTGTTTCTGCATTGAGCTTAGGAGGGTCCAGGTTAGTGGTAATCTCAGTAAATTTCACTCTCTTTGCATCCAGCAGACGCTTCTTGTTGGCAAGACAGTCTGCCGACAGTTTGTTCTGTACATTAAAGAGGTATACACTTACATCATATCCATCCTCGCTGAGCATTCTCGCCACAGCAAGCGCATCGCCGCCGTTATTACCCGGACCGGCGAAGACAACTACTGGAGTGCGGTTAGACCATTCCTCTTCTAGGGCACGTGTCAGCGCTTTGGCTGCACGTTCCATCAGGTTGAGCGAACTGATAGGTTCGTGCTCAATGGTGTATTTATCCAACTCATGAATCTGAGCGCTTGTGAAAATCTTCATATTATCTGATAATCTTAGTATTATCTGCGCGAACTGTCGTGATAATTTGTCAACTCATGCAGATAAACGGTTATTTTCATGCAAAAGTACAAAAAATAGTTGATGAAAGCACGAAGTTTCATGTTTTTTTCGTAATTTTGCAGAAAATATTATTATAGAACAGACTATGAGCATAGTAAAGATCAAGGATAAGAGCTTCAAGACATCGATTCCTGAAGCTGAGATTCTGAAGAAAGTACAGGTCGTAGCAGACCGTCTGAACAAGGATTATGCAGGCAAGAAACCTGTCTTCCTGGCAGTATTGAACGGCGCATTTATCTTTGCAGCCGACTTGATGCGAATGATTACCGTGCCAAGCGAGATTTCATTCGTGAAGTATGCTTCTTACGAGGGTACCTCCTCTACGGGCAGCATGAAGACCCTGATGGGTTTGAACCAGGATTTGGCAGGCCGCCACGTGGTTATCGTAGAGGACATCGTAGATTCCGGTTTCACCATGGCTCACATGATTGAAGACCTGAAGAAGAAAAATCCTGCCAGCATCGAAATTTGTTCGCTCCTCGTGAAACCAGGCAACTTGAAGGTTGATCTGGATATCAACTATGCTGTTATGGAAATCCCTAACGATTTCATCGTAGGATATGGATTAGATTATGACCAAGAAGGCAGAAACCTCCGCGACATCTACACCATTGTAGAAGAATAGGGGGTGAAGCATGTGGGAGAAAATTAGTGATTATTGCTTGGATGTCTCCAAGTACTTCTTGACTGCTGTATTTGTCGCATCTTTAATGGTGGATTTGGGTGAAATGCGGTGGTTGCTTTATGCAATTAGTGGCGTTTTGGCAACAATCTTCTTTTGTGCAGGTTTGTTCTTCATATCCAAAAGTAAGGATGAGAAAGAAAGGAAGTATAAAACAACTCGAAAGTATAACAATAAAAATAGGAGGACATAAAATGGATGCATTATTTTTCTTAGGCGTTGTAACAGTTCTCTTTGGAATTGTTTTTGCAGTTCTTTTGTCTCCAAAGGGGCAGAAGTGGGTTAATAAATATAGTTAAGTTTCTGACACAACATAAATATTTTATATATATATTAAGGTAAAAATGAAAAATATCGTAATTTTCGGCGCTCCAGGTGCAGGTAAAGGCACACAGAGCGACAAGATGATCGAGAAGTATGGTCTCGGTCACATTTCTACAGGTGACGTACTTCGTAACGAAATCAAGAACGGTACAGAACTTGGTAAGACAGCTAAGGGTTATATCGACAATGGTCAGTTGATTCCAGACGAGTTGATGATTGACATCCTCGCAAGTGTATACGATAGCTTCGGTAAGGATCACGCTGGTGTTATCTTCGATGGTTTCCCACGTACCACTCCACAGGCTGAGGCTCTGAAGAAGATGCTTTCTGAGCGTGGTCATAAGATTGCTGCGATGATTGAGTTGGCTGTTCCTGAGGATGAGCTGATGGCTCGCCTGATTAACCGCGGTAAGGAAAGCGGCCGTTCTGATGATAACGAGGAGACTATCAAGAAGCGTCTCAATGTTTATCATACACAGACTGCTCCGCTCATCGACTGGTATGAGAAGGAAGGCATTCATCACCACATCGAGGGTCTCGGTACTGTAGATGAGATCTTCGCTCGTGTTTGCAATGTAATCGACAACTTGTAATCAAGATAAAGAATCTTCCCCGCTATGGTGGGGAAGATTTATTCATTAAATAAAAAGAAAAGAATAAATGGCTGAATCCAATTTCGTAGACTACGTAAAGATACAATGCCGCTCTGGTAAGGGTGGCAAGGGCTCCATGCACCTGCGCCACGTAAAGTACCAGCCTAACGGCGGTCCTGACGGTGGCGACGGCGGACGTGGAGGAAGCATCTATCTCCGCGGCAACCATAACTACTGGACGTTGCTGCACCTCAAGTATCAGCGCCACTTCTTCGCCGAGCATGGTGGAAATGGTGGCCGTGATAAGTGTCATGGAACCGATGGCAAGGATATTTATATCGATGTGCCTTGCGGTACCGTGGTATATAATGCCGAAACAGGCAAGTTTGTATGCGATGTGGCTTATGACGGGCAGGAAGTTCTGCTCCTCAAGGGCGGTCGTGGTGGATTGGGCAACTTCCAGTTCCGTACCTCTACCAACCAGGCTCCTCGCTATGCACAGCCGGGTGAACCTATGCAGGAGATGACCATCATCATGGAGCTTAAGCTCCTTGCCGATGTAGGTCTGGTAGGTTTCCCTAATGCCGGTAAGTCAACTTTGCTGAGTGCCGTATCAAGTGCCCGTCCTAAGATTGCAAACTATCCGTTTACTACGCTCGAACCATCGCTGGGTATCGTAGATTATCGCGATCACCAGAGTTTTGTCATGGCTGATATTCCTGGCATCATCGAGGGCGCGAGCGAAGGAAAAGGTTTGGGCTTGCGATTCCTCCGTCATATTGAGCGCAACTCTCTGCTGCTCTTCATGGTTCCGGGCGATACTGACGACATCAAGAAAGAATATGAAGTATTGCTGGGCGAACTGAAGAACTTCAATCCAGAGATGCTCGACAAGCATCGCGTGCTGGCTATCACCAAGTGCGATCTGCTCGACGAAGAACTGATTGAAATGCTCAAGGAAACTTTGCCTACCGATCTTCCGGTGGTCTTCATCTCGTCTGTTACCGGACAGGGTATCCAGGAACTGAAGGACGTGCTCTGGAAGGAACTCAATTCAGAGAGCAACAAGCTTCAGGAGATTACTGCCGAAGATACGCTTGTTCACCGTGACAAGGATATGGCTCGCTTCCAGCAGGAACTGGCTGCAGAGGGCGAGGATGTAGTAGAATATATTGATGAGGATGAAATCGAGGATGTTGACGACCTCGATGATTTCGAATACGAATAAATGTTATGATCAAAGAATATCAGGTAGCTTCTGGTGTCATGGCTTTCTCTACTACCCGCAAGGGTGGAGTGAGCCAGGGCAACTATGGCGAATTTAATATCAATGAGTTTTGCGGTGATTTTGCCGAGCATGTTGCCGAGAACCGCAAGCGTCTTGCTGCTGAGCTCGGTGTCACTACCGACCATATCATCATGCCCCATCAGGTGCATGGAGTAGAGGTGCGCAATATTGCCGGTGAGTTTCTCACCATGCCTGAGAATATCCGCAAGATGGTGCTCGAAGGTGTAGATGCCGTGATGACTGACCAGAAAGGTGTATGTATCGGTGTTTCTACTGCCGATTGCATCCCTGTGCTTCTTTATGATGAGGAGCATCATGCTGTGGCTGCCATCCATGCCGGCTGGCGTGGCACGCTGGCTCGCATCGTGCATAAAACCATTCAGGAGATGGCGTTTACCTATCATACCGACCCGAAGAAGTTGAAGGCGGTGATAGGTCCGGGCATTTCGCTCGACCATTTCGAGGTGGGCGATGAGGTTTACGAGGCGTTCGAGCAGGCAGCTTTCCCTATGGAAGAGATTGCCGAACAGCGTCCTAATGCCGCCTTCTCGGTTGATCCTGCTGAGCGTGAGCGTCTGGCTGCTGAGGGTAATATTGTGCAGCCGCTGAAATGGCATCTCAATCTTCCGCTCTGCAACAGACAGATTCTTCTGCATTGTGGAGTGGCCGAAGAGAATATCCAGGATTGTGGCATCTGTACCTTTGCCCACAGCGATGAGTACTTCTCTGCCAGAAAGCTGGGTATCGAGAGTGGCAGAATCTATACAGGCATCTTGTTGAAGTAAAAGCCTGGTAGCAGGTAAGTATCAGATAGTTTTCAAGATAACATCCATTTTTCCTTTTCTGTAAGAACGGAGAGGGAGAAATGGATGTTTTTCAGTTAATAGTTTATAGTTTATAGAATATTTTGAAAATCAGAAAGAAAAAGTAAATAATGAAAAGAATGAAAAAAGGATTGCGGCTATTGGCTGTGGCAGGACTCATGGTGTTCTCGCTGAGCAGTTTTATGCCCGCTAAAAATGTATTCACGGCAGCCGAACAGCAGCAGGTGAGTATTGCAACACCCGGTCTCTTTGCCCAGAGTCAGGCATTTAATGTAGACTTTGAGATATTCCGTGCTAAGGAATATTCCTTCCCGCTTCCTGTGGGCAAAGCAACCCTTCTGAACAATCATGTGTTGCGTATCTCTACCTCTAAAGGCGATGCTGTCAAGGCGATGCTCGAAGGTTATGTGCGACTTTCCAGAAAGTCGGAATCAATGGGTAATGTCATTGTGGTGCGCCACGATTGCGGTCTGGAAACCGTTTATGCCAACAATGCCGAGAACCTGGTTAAGGTGGGACAGCATGTGGATGCCGGACAGACGATTGCCATTGTAGGCTCTAAGGAGGGTGAAACTTATTGCGACTTCTCTATCATGGTGAATGGCGGTAGGTTGAATCCGGAAACTTTCATAGAGTTGAAATCGCATAAGTTGCGCCGCCAGACCGTGCAGTTCCGCAAGCATGGTGCCCGTGTCATCGCTTCGGTTATCGGTGGCAAGGATTCTTCTGTAGGAAGAAATGCTGAGGCTGACAAGGAGGCATCTGGCAAGAAAAAGGGTAGAATAGGAGATGGAATGACGCTCGATCCTGATGAGGTTCATGATCCGTTTACCATTACCAATACTTTCGAGCTTGATTTGGAGAAGATAGAAAAGACAGCCTGGGCTTATCCTTTGCCGGGTGCCAAGGTAATCAGTCCTTATGGTGGCAAGCGCCGCCATTCGGGGGTTGACCTCAAGACGTGCCCGAATGATGAGATTGTGGCTGCATTTGACGGTACGGTTGTTGCATCAGGACCTTTCTATGGCTACGGCAACTGTATCCGTATCAGGCATGCTTATGGTTTCGAGACGCTCTACAGTCATCAGAGTAGGAACAAGGTGAAGAAGGGCGATAAGGTAAAGGCTGGTCAGGTAATCGGTTTGACGGGCCGTACCGGTAGGGCTACCACAGAGCACCTCCATTTCGAGGTTAGCTTTGATGGTAGACGACTGGACCCAGCCATCATTTATGACCACGGCAAGCATCAATTGAAGCCTGTAACCCTTCATCTAACGAAGGGTAGGGGCGTAAAGAGTGTAAAGAACCGATAGCCGTTTTACTCTTCACCTGGAATTTGATGACTGTTTAAGAAGAACAGCCCACTAGCAATACGCTTGCTAGTGGGCTGTCTTACTTATACCAGGATGCTGTCTTTCGCTTGCCAGTACTCTATTCATGGCTCCCATTATCAGAAAACAGTTCGCCCGTGCGCTGTTATCATACAGCACACGGGCGAAACATGTATTTATGATAGAGAAGTATTATTTCTTCTTCTGGGATTTACGATTGGCTCTCTGCTGGCGATACTTTGCCTTCTGACGGGCAGAGCCACTACCGTGAGCACCCGTTATGTACTTTTTCTTCTTGGCTTTGGTCTTCACCTTGTCGTCGTCATCCTTCTTAGGACCACCGCCGCCTTTGAAGACCATACCGCCCATGATAATATCGTCAATGTCACTCATATACCTTAATTATATAATAAATTAGTGATGGAAGAGGCGAACGTGAGTAAACGCCATAGCGATGCCGTACTTGTCGCAGGTATCAATAACATGATCGTCACGGATACTACCGCCTGCTTCTGCTATGTATTCAACACCACTCTTGTGAGCACGCTCAATATTGTCGCCGAATGGGAAGAAAGCATCACTACCTAATGATACACCCTTGTTCTGTGCAATCCAAGCCTTCTTCTCCTCGCGGGTCAATGGCTCAGGCTTCTCAGTAAAGAACTGCTCCCAAACGCCGTCCTGCAATACATCCTCCCACTCATCAGAGATGTAGACATTGATGGTATTGTCGCGGTCGGCACGACGGATCTTCTCCTTGAAAGGCAGGTTCATCACCTTAGGACACTGGCGCAACCACCACTCGTCAGCCTTAGAACCAGCCAGACGGGTACAGTGGATACGGCTCTGCTGACCAGCACCGATACCGATAGCCTGACCATCCTTTACGTAGCATACAGAGTTACTCTGAGTATACTTCAGGGTGATGAGCGAGATAATCAGATCGCGCTTAGCCTCAGGAGTGAAAGTCTTGTTCTTGGTAGGAACATCCTCGAAGAGAGCAGGATCATCAAGCTTCACCTCGTTGCGTCCCTGTTCGAAGGTAACACCGAACACCTGCTTGTGCTCGACAGGAGCTGGCACATAGTCAGGATCAATCTTGATAACGCAGTAGGTACCCTTGCGCTTTTCCTTCAGAACCTCGATAGCCTCAGGAGTATAGCCAGGAGCAATGACACCATCGCTCACCTCACGCTTGATGAGGAGGGCTGTAGCCTCGTCGCATACATCGCTCAGCGCAACAAAGTCGCCATAAGAGCACATGCGGTCAGCGCCACGGGCACGAGCATAGGCACAAGCCAATGGAGAGAGCTCAAACTTGACATCATCAACGAAGTAAATCTTCTTCAATGTGTCGCTCAGAGGCAAGCCGATAGCTGCACCGGCAGGAGAAACGTGTTTGAAACTAGCGGCAGCAGGCATTCCTGTAGCAGCCTTGAGCTCCTTGACCAATTGCCAGGAATTGAAGGCATCCAGGAAGTTGATGTAGCCAGGACGGCCGTTGATCACTTCGATAGGAAGCTCCCTTCCGTCATCCATATAGATGCGAGAAGGTTTCTGATTTGGATTACATCCGTACTTAAGTGCTAATTCTTTCATCTTCTAAGAAATGTATTTTGGAATTTGGCGCAAAGTTACAAAAAATGATTGAGATATTGGACTTCTGTTTCGTAAAAAGCCCTAAAAAACAGCATTTTTATGATATAAAGCATTTTTTTTACCCCAAAACATAAAAAAGTCGGGAAAAATGTACTCTGTTTCATTCTTTTTCAGTACTTTTGTTCCCAGTTAGTAAATATGAGAGGATTGTTATGAAACAGGATTTGAAAGTTCTTGCTGAACACATAGAAAAGAAGGTTGGCAAGGCGCATGTTTTCCACAAAATGTGGGATGTATTGAAAGGGAAGGAGAAGCCTTCCCGCCAGACTTTGGACAAGCTGGCGCTGCTTGCCGGATTCCAGAGTTGGGATGATTTCCAAGGTGCTTTACACGGCACGGAGGATGGGCTCGTGAATTATGATGCGGGCGAAAAATAAAAGAATGGAGCATGGTTGGTTTAGTAGGCAGCCATGATTTATTTAATTGTAAAGAATAGTTGTTTTTCGGTATAAGATTGTAGATATAAAAAAGGGAATCCGGTCGTGAGACTGGATTCCCTTTATTTTTTCTGATTAGGTCTCCTAAGAAAAATTATTCTGCACCCTTAGCTACAGTCTTCTTCTCAGCGATACGAGCCTTCTTACCAGTAAGCTTACGCAAGTAATACAACTTAGCGCGACGAACCTTACCACGCTTGTTCACCTCGATAGAATCGATAGCTGGTGACTCGATAGGGAAGATACGCTCAACACCTACAGTACCAGACATCTTGCGAACTGTAAAACGCTTCTTGTCACCATGACCAGAGATCTTGATAACAACACCACGATAGAGCTGGATACGCTCCTTAGTACCCTCGACGATTTTGTAAGCGACTGTGATAGTATCACCTGCCTTGAACTCAGGGAACTTCTTGCCGGTTGCAAATGCTTCTTCAGCAACTTTAATCAAATCCATTTTTTGTATAAAATTAAAAATTGTTTGTCGTTCCAACGCAACATGGACTTGGACAACACTTCTGCCCAGACAACAGCGGTTACGCCGAAAAGCGGGTGCAAAGTTACTACTTTTTCTTGTATCTCGCAAATTTTCAGACACTTTCTTTCTTTTTTCTCGCAGATTTAACTATTTTTCTTTCTGGTCAGCGTCTTTTCCCACAGATTTCACGGATTTCACAGATTTATTTTGTATTTTTGCACTCCAAAACATTAAGATAACAATAAATATGAAGAAAAAGAATGGTATGAAGGTGGCACTTGCATCAACGGTGATGCTGCTGATGGCAAGTCCGGCTTTCGCCCAGAAATACAAGGTGGCGAAGGTGGAAAGAACCCGAATATTGGTTGATCAGAAATGGGATGCACAGCCTGATGCTGATGCTGCCCGATTTATCGCTCCTTATAAGAGTAAGGTAGACAGTATCATGGGCCCTGTTGTAGGTCATGTTGCTCATGATATGACCCGTCACCGTCCGGAGAGCGAACTCAGTAACTTGCTCTGTGACATCCTGGTATGGGGTGGCAAGCAGTTTGAAGAACAGCCGGTTTTCGCTGTTTACAATATGGGTGGCATCCGTTCTAATCTTGCCAAGGGTAAGGTTACTGTAGGCGATGTGAACGATATGGCTCCTTTCGAGAACAAAATCTGTTTCCTGACCCTGAAGGGCGATAAGGTTCTGGAACTTTTCCAGCAGATAGCTCATCGTGGCGGCGAAGGCTTGAGCCATGCTGTAAGAATGGTTATCACCAAGGATGGCAAGCTGAAGAGCGTTACGCTGAACGGTGAACCTGTTGATCCAGAGAAGAGTTACCGCGTTGCAACCCTCGATTATCTTGCCGAAGGTAATGACCAGCTCGTAGCCTTCAAGAGCGGAACCGATGTCTTTGCTCCTAAGCAGAAAGAGAACAATGTGCGCTACATCATCATGAATTATTTCCGTGAGATGAAGGCACAGGGCAAGGTGGTGGAATCTAAGATTGAAGGCCGCTGCGTGGTAGAATAGTTAATAGTTTATAGTTGATAATTCTGATGAAACATACATTATTATATATAGGTCTGGCTCTGGCATCCTTCATGATGCAGCCGGCAGCCGTTCAGGCTAAAACTAAGAAAGAGGCAAAGGTGGTAAAGCAGCTCGTAGTGCTCCATACCAACGATACGCATTCATGCGTGATGCCCATCAATCCGAATCTCGCAGATACCGCAACAGCAAATCGTGGCGGTTTCCTCCGTAGGGTGGCGATGATCAGTCAGGAACGTAAGGCGAATCCCGACTTGCTGCTCTTTGACAGTGGCGATTTCTCACAGGGTTCACCTTATTACTCTCTCTTCAAGGGAGATGTGGAAGTAGGACTGATGAACGAGATGAAATATGATGCTGCTACCATCGGCAACCATGAGTTTGATTTCGGCATCGACAACATGGTGCGCATCTTCAAGATGGCGAAGTTTCCTATCGTCTGCTCCAACTATGATTTCACCGGTACCGAACTGGCAGATGTCGTAAAGCCTTATACCATTATCAAGCGCAAGGGACTGAAGATTGGCGTTTTCGGCTTGTGTCCGGAACTTGCCGGTCTGGTAACCGAAGCCAACTATGGCTGCATCAAGTATCTCGATCCTATCGCCAAGGCAAAGGAAATGACAGAGATATTGAAGAAGAAAGAGAAGTGTGATGTCATCATCTGTATCTCCCACCTGGGCTGGAAGATAGATGGCATCGACGATTCCGAGGTAGTTCCAGCCACTCGTGACATCGACCTGATACTGGGCGGTCATAGCCATACCTACTTCAAGCAGTTGGAGTATCTGAATAATCTCGATGGCAAACCGGTGCCAGTCGACCAGAACGGCAAGAGCGCTATCTGGGTAGGAAAAATGACATTGGATATTGTGAAGAATAAATAAAAAAAGAAGGTTGATACCAGGCAAAACGCGAGGTATCAACCTTTTCTTTTATTATCTATTACTAAAACGTTAATCTTTTCTCAAATCCTTATTCCTTGTTGGAAGAAGCATAGAGACCGATGCAGGCACCGAGGAAGCCACCGCTCTTCTGGGTGCTCAGGTTAGAGGCATCTACACCCTTGGCAAGTAGCTGCCAGTTGCCGCCTTCTTCAGCATAATAGAAATCATAATATCTGTCATGACCTTCTACCTTCAGCTTCAGCTTACCTCCCTTGATAGGAGCAGAGGCGATAGTTACGTTGTTCTTCTCGGCACGGGTCAGGGTAATCATCAGCTTGCCATTCTTCATGGTCTTACCCAATACGAAGTTGTGGTCTTCCTTCTGGAGAAGTGCCAAGCCTGCGATATCCTTGTCGTTGCGAGGAGTAAAGTTGATTTCTGTCTCAGCTGTGAAGGTGCCGTGCTGCTGACGTGCCCAGATGGCAGACATCGGCTCACGCTTGTAGATATTGCCTGGCAGGAGATTGAACTTCAATTTGCCGTTTTCTACCTTGTAACAGTCAACGAAGTCGCGGAGGAACATCCAGCGTGGATTCAACTCTTTCAGACCCACCTTATTGTTATCTACATCGAAGTTATCCACATAAGAGAAGTTGCCTGAGAACTCATTCTTCTTTGCAGGCTTCAAACCAGCCTTCTCTCCAACGGTAGAGATAGGAGTATTCTTGGCAAGAATCTCTGGCCATCCATTCTTCCAGGTTACAGGCAGGAGATAAGTATCGCGACCTGTGTTGTACATATCCTCTTCGTATGGACGGCAAGCCAGGAATACAGCCCACCAGTTACCCTTGCCATCTTCTACGATGTCGGCATGACCAGCACTTGATACTGGGTCCTTGCGGTTAGGGTCGAGACCGGTACGCTGGGTAAGGATAGGGTTGTTAGGGCATTCTACCCATGGTCCCATCGGATTCTTGGCACGCAGGATAACCTCACTGTGCCATCCGCCTGTACCACCTTCTGCGCACATCAGATAATAGAACTTGCCCTTCTTGAAGAGGTGAGGACCCTCAATCCAGATAGGACGCGCCTCTACATGGGTTCCGCCACGCAGAATCTCCTTGAAGTCGCCCTTGATGCTGTCGCCCTTCACGTCGAATTCGAAGCAGCGGATAGCACGCTGACCCTCATAGTCGGCACCGCCAACTACCGGACCGTTATGTACGATATATCCCTTTCCGTTGTCATCGAAGAAGAAGCTAGGGTCGATGCCGTCAATCTTATTCAGATAGATAGGCTCGCTCCAGCCTTTGGAAGGATCTTTTGATTTCACAAAGAAGTTGCCGGCTCCCACATTGGTGGTAATCATATAGAAGGTCTTGTTCTTCTTGTTATAGCTGATGGCTGGTGCGAAGATACCGGCTGATACCTGCTGGCCCTTCAATGGAACCTGTGATGTGCGGTCGAGAACATGACCGGCAGGCTGCCAGTTGACCAGGTCTTTACTGGTTGAGAGAGGCACACCTGGGAAGAAGGTAAACGAAGAGTTTACCAGATAGTAGGTGTCGCCTACGCGACAGAGTGATGGGTCTGGATAGAAACCAGCCAGTACCGGGTTGTAATACTGGTGAGTCTTGTCGATTTCAACATTGAAGCGAGCGTCATTTCCCGCATACTTGAAATAGTCAAACTCAGCTGTCTGCGCCTGTGCAGCGGCTGCAAGCGTCAGGGAAAGCGATAAGATTGCAATTTTCTTCATTTTATTATTGGGTTTAAAATTACAGAATGAGTATCTGAACTCATGGCTGAAGCATGTATTCAGAATTCTGCTGCAAAGTTACCGCTTTCCTTTTAAATATACCCCCACAGAATGTTACCAACACTTTGCGAGGCGTATCATTAACATCTCTAGATGTAACAAATACTTTATTTTGGGAAACATCTGGCCTTTTCGGCAGTGAAAAGGCTAGATTTTCCGGTGTGCCTGCATATAATCGCGAGGCGAAGAGCCATAAAAGTTCTTGAACATGGTGCTGAAGCTGGCTGGGTTGGAGAAACCGCAGCTAAACATGATGTCTGTTATCGTCTTGTTAGAGTGGCTCAGCAACTTTTCGGCATATTGCAGACGGGTATTTCTGATGAAGGCATGTGGTGTCTGGTTGGTCAGTTCCTTCATTCGGCGGTGCAGATGCACACGGCTCAGTCCTACTTCGCGGGCAATCATATCCACACTCAGGTCCTCATTATCCATGTTATCATTGATTACCTTCATCACCTGTTCCATCAGCTGGTCTTTTGGTGAAAGGGTTTTTTCTATCGCGATCTGCCTGTCGCTCTGTCTCTCGTTGCCCATAAACTTGTTTCTCAAAGTACGGCGCACGTTGAGCAGGTTGATGATGGTGCGGCGCAGAATGTCCATATTGAACGGCTTCACCACATAGGCATCGGCACCCGACTGCAAACCGGTCAGCTGGTCTTCCTCTCTGCTCATCGCTGTAAGCAGAATCACCGGAATGTGGTTGGTGTTCACATTGTTCTTAATCTTGGTACAGAGCGTATTGCCGTCCATCTCTGGCATCATGATGTCTGAGATAACGAGACTTGGCTTCTGCTTGATAATCTCCGGCAGCGCCTCCTTTCCGTTGCAGAAGGTAAGGATATTGTAGGTTTCCTGTAGTTGGGTCTTCAGGAAATTACGTATTGCCTCATCGTCTTCTACCACAGCGATGGTGCTCTTTGCCTTGCTCTTGAAATCTTCTTCGGCGTCATTGGCTGTATCGGCAGCATTCTCTTCGTTTCCTTCCTCCATGTTTTCTTCCAGTTCCTTGATGTCTTCAGCAGTCTGTGGCTCCGGTGCATCTATCATTTCTTCCGGTTTCAGATGCTCGTTGCCCAGAGGCAGCGTGATGAGGAACTGGCTTCCTTCCTTCCAGTCGGCTTCATCAAGTGTCTTGTTGTTGGCGGCTGTAATGGTTCCGTAGTGCAGTTCCACGAGCGAGCGCGTCAGGTCGAGACCGATTCCCGTACCTACATTCCGGTCATTAGAAGTGGTGGTACTCTGATAGAAACGCTGGAAAATCGTTTCGAGCTTTTCCTCCTGAATGCCCTTGCCACTGTCCTTGATGGCGATGCGGACATGATGAGGCGAGTGGGAGAGGGTGATACGGATTCTGCCGCCTGCAGGAGTAAACTTGAAGGCGTTTGACAGGACATTCATCAATACCTTGTCAAAGTTGTCGCGGTCTATCCATACCGGGAGGGCCTCGTCTTCGTGCTCAAAGGTGAAGTGGATGCTCTTGGCTATCGCCTGCTGGCAGAAGAGTTTGTATTCATCGCCAATAAAGGCAACCATATCGGTTTCGCTCATGTGCATCACCATCTGTCCCTTGTCAATCTTTCTCAGGTCCATCATCTGGTTTATCAGGTGCAGGATTCGTTCCGAGTTCTTGCGCATCATATCGTAGATGCCCTGACGGTGAGCGTCTTTGTCTTCCTTAATCAGCGTGAACAGCGGAGTGAGGATAAGGGTCAATGGGGTACGGATTTCGTGGCTGATGTTCATGAAGAACTTCAGTTTTGCTTCGCCCATCTCTTCCGCATGGATATGCTGCTGCAATATGAGCTGGTCTTCCATCTTGCGTTTGCGGTGCTTGACATAGAGCAGACAGAGTCCCAGGAAGGCAAGCAGATAGCAGAGTCTTGCCCAGATGCTGGCGTACCAGGCTGGGTGAACGATGATGGAGAACTCCTTGACAGGGGTTTCGTATCCGTTGCAGATGGCCTTGACACGGAACTTATAGGTACCTGCTGGCATGTGTGAGAATGACAGCTCGTTCATGCCAGACTGTATGGTTCGCCAATCCTCACCATTGATGCTGTAGGCGTAACTGATCTGCTCTACATTATTATATGTAAGAGTAGACAGGTGGATGGTGAAGGTGTTGTCTTCATGAGATAAGGAGAACTTGTCGCTGTTGTAGGCACTTTTGTCGGTGATAGTATAGATGCCCGATTCCATCTCTGGGTATACAGGTTGGTTGCCCAAAAAAAGTCCTGATATGGTAACTTTTGCCTGCCAAGGATGCTGTTTCACCTTGTCCGTATCAAACCAGTTGATACCGCCGGTTCCGCCCATCACCAGCATCTTTCCTCCCCAGAGCGTGCAGGCAGCTGCATCGCTGAACTCATTGCTCTGTAAGCCATTGTCTGAGTAGTACTTGTTGATGGTACCTTTTTCTGTATCTATCTGGTTTAAACCACAGGTAGTTCCTATCCAGATTCTACCCTTGTAATCTTCTATGATGCTGGTTACGCTGTTGTCAGAAAGTCCAAGTTCTGTGTTATAAATCTTCGGATGAGCATATCCCTTCTTCGGGTCATAGCAGATTGCGCCGTCTTCTGTGCCAAACCATACGCGGTTCTTGCTGTCAGAATAAACGCAATGAGAGAAACTGCCCTTGCTCAGACAGTTGACGCCACCGAAAGTGGAAGTCCAGCTGTTTTTTTGCTGGTCATAGCAAGCCAGACCCACAGAAGTGGCTACGAAAACCCGCTTACCATCTTTTGAGATGCTAAGATTTATGAGGTAATCATTAGGAATACTGTTCTTTTTCAGGTTGTTGTCGGCACCATCTTGTGCTTCCCATTGCTTGATGCTTCCATCTGGAGAAAGGCGGAAAAGTCCTTTGCCCATGGTAGCAAACCATACATTGCCCTGCGGGTCTTCCTGGATATCGAAGATGCCCGCCTGGTTGCCAATGCCTAGGCTGAATGGATGGAAAGATCCCCCCGCATCTATCAATCCGATGCCGTTAGTATAGGTTCCTACCCATGTTCTGCCTTTCTTGTCTTTGCAGAGTGCCAGTACCGTGGTGTTGCTTAATAAATGGCTTTTGATGCTACCGGTTTTTATGTCAAAGAGGTAAAGACCATCCTTGTCGGTGCCCACCCAGACTTGATCGCCCTGGTTGGCACACAGACTTGTGATGCTGTTTTCGCCTATCACATTGCGGCTGTCCAAACGGTAGCCCATATAGTTGAAATCGCATTGAGCCTGCGACTGCATGAATACGCCCTTCTGGAGCATACTCACCCAGATGTTTCCCGTAAAATCTTCTATAATGCTGGTAATCTTGCTCTTGGCAAGATTTACTTCATGGCAGAACAGAGGATTATTTTGCAAGAATCCTGTTACAGGATTATACACGAAGATACCCATACCATCGCAACCGATAAACAAGCGCTGGTCGCGGCTGATATAGATGTTGTCAATAGGAAGATTGCCTATGCCGGCTATCTTGGTGAAGGCGGTTGAACCTGCCTTGAGAAGGTAAACACCATCATTCTTGGTAGCAAGATAGATGTTGCCCTTCTTGTCTTGCCTGATATCTTGCGCCTCAGCGTTTTCAGTGCCTGCGAAATGGGAAACAATCTTGCCGTTCTTTTCTTTCCGATACAGCTTTCCGTTTTCCAGGATAATCCAGAGTCTTTCTTGTTTGTCTTCCAATATCTTGTGTACAAACTTCAGCTTCTCTACTTCTCCTTTCATGGTGCAACAGGCGTTTGCATCTATTTTCTTGGTCATGATGCCGTAACCGGAGGTAACGACAGCAATATCGCCATTGTGCAAACGGCTTACCTGGGTAACGTAAGTGTTTATAGGCTTATTTCTTGAATCGAGCATAGGTACGTTGCAGAACCTTTTACCATTAAGTATAAGTAGCGACTTGTTTGTTCCCAGCACAATACGCCCCTTTTCATCCTGTGTTATACAGTTGATATAGTTGCTGTTGAGCCCGTTACTGTTGTTGTAGGCTTTTCTGATGACCATAAAGTTATAGCCATCATAGATATTCAAGCCGTTACGGGTGGCAATCCAAATGAAACCATTTGAATCCTGGAACACCTGAGTGGCAAGGTTGCTCGAAAGCTGGTTGTCTGAATTGAAAAGTTTTCCTCGCTGCGCCATCATATTCTGTGCAGTGAGACAGAAGATAAACATCAGTAAAAGACCGATGTATCTCATTGTTCTGAGGTTTGATTTCATGGAAATCATCATGATTCTTGGTTTCATTGTCTTTTGGCTTTTTTATATTCGTTTGCAAAAATACAAAATTTATGGGAGAATAGTGCACGGAAATGTATGTTTTTTATAGATTTGTGCTAAAAAGATGTTAAAATGTTACGTAGGGTAAAGATAATGTTACATGTGGTACGGGAGAAAAACTATTGGTTACTTATTATAAAGTGTATATGATAGATTAGGAGTATCTTTGCATCGGTTTTTAAGTTGTATATATTTAGAATATTTAGGTTAGTTAGGTTTATACATAATAGTTTGTAGAATAGGTTTAGAATTTCTAAAAGATTTTGATATTATGGTTTTTATATAGAATCATGATTAATTGGTTTTCGGGAATGGTGCGTAGTGATTACGCGCCATTCTATTTTAAAAGACCAGCATCCTTTTCTGTAAACTGGAACCTGGCAATCCTTCATAATATAATAAGGTGACTGACAATAAATGATAAATCTAAAAATAATTATAACAATGAACAGAAAGAAATTGTTAATATCACTCGCTATGGCTATGCTGTCAATGGCGGGGCTGGCTGCCGATAATCTGCCGGCACTTCGTGTGCAGGGTAAAAATCTGGTAGATGCCAATGGTAAGATTGTTGTCTTGCATGGCGTAATGGATACGCCGAACCGCTACTTTAATGGGTGGAGATGGCAAAAGTGGAAGGCTGACTATTCTGAAGCCGACATTCAGCCTTGCTTGGAATATTTCTCTAAGCTGTTTTCTGCTATCACCGACAAGAAGCAGGGTGCTTACTGTACCGTGTTCCGTCTGCACATGGATCCATGCTGGACCAACGATCCGGCAAAGAAAGCAGAAAACGAGGCAGATGTCTCGGCATTCAGCATTGCGCGTTATCGTCTCTATCTCCAGAAACTCTACATTCCTCTCATCAAGGATGCCATCGCCCACGGACTTTATGTTATCGTACGTCCACCGGGAGTCTGTCCTCAGGACATTAGTGTAGGCGATAAGTACAACCGCTATCTGAATGCTATCTGGAAAGCATTTGCTGCCGATAAATATATCCAGCAGAATTCGGGCATCATCTCCATCGAACTGGCCAACGAGCCGGTGAGGGTTCATCTGAAAGATGGCTCTAATTCGGATAAAGCACTGCATGATTACTTCCAGCCGGTGGTTGACGAGATTCGCGCCCAGGGTTTCAAGGGAATCATCTGGGTTCCGGGTGCAGGTTATCAGAGCCAGTACCAGGATTACGCCAAGAATCCTATCACCGATAGCGAGGACAACTTCTCTTATGCTGTACATGTTTATTCCGGATGGTATGGAAATATGACCGATAAGAATTACGATCACGATACTTTCATCCGCAACTTCAAAAGTCAGGTGCCGATGGTAGAGACGAAGCCTATCATGGTAACGGAGATAGACTGGAGTCCGGAAGATCCTGACAAGGCGAGCGAAGGTCACTGGAATGAGTGGCATCAGTGGACACAACCTAACCTGGGAAGCTGGGCAACAGCATCTACCTCGAAATGGGGATTGGCATGGAAAGCAGTTCACGACCACTTTGGCAATATCGGTATGACCCTTACCCATCCACAGGAATATTACGATATTGATGAATATCTTAAATCGGGCAAGGTGATTCCGGGTTTCCAGAATGCCAAGAAACACGGATTGTTCGAAGAGTGTTGCGGCTATGCCTGTATGAACTGGTATAAGGAATGGTATTTGAAACAAAATGCAACAGGAATTAAACAATTAGAAACCCAGGCAGACGTGGTTTCCACCTTATATTATAATATAGAAGGAAAAGAAGTTGAAAAGCCAACTGCAGGTGTTTATATAATAAAACAACTGTTAAGTAATGGAAAAATACGTTCTCGTAAGGTTTTTCTAAAATGATAAACTTTCTGTTACACCACGCAAAGTATGTTTCGAAAGAAATCCATACCTTTGCCGCCGTGAATAAACATTTTAGTGCACGCCTAAATTTTTAAAGCATAAATCAAAAATGAATAGAACATGATTGAACAAGTGTTAACAATGAAACGGACAGCAGCCTTATGCTTGGTGGGAGCTTTCTGCAGCCTGAATGCTCAGGCACAGAAGATCCAGGTCAAGGGTAATCTTGTTGACGGTACAGGTGAGCCTCTGATAGGTGCCACTGTAAAAGTGAAAGGTAATGCCAGCGTCGGTGCGGTCACCGACTTAGATGGTAATTTCAGTATCAGTGTTCCTTCAGAGAATTCTATCCTCGTATTTACATACGTAGGTATGAAGACCAAGGAAGTAAAGATTGGTAAGAAGAGAGATTTCAAACTCTCAATGGAAGACGACAATGCCATCGGCGAAGTTGTAGTCGTTGGTTATGGTCAGCAGAAGAAGGCTTCTGTCGTAGGTTCTATTGCACAGACCACAGGTGAGGTGCTGGAACGTGCTGCCGGTGTCAGCGACATTGGTGCTGCCTTAACTGGTAACCTTCCTGGTGTGGTAACTGTTCAGGGCAATGGTATGCCTGGTGAGGAGGAGCCACAGATCATCATTCGTGGTGCTAGTTCTTGGAACAACAGTGACCCTCTCGTCCTCGTCGATGGTATCGAGCGTCCGATGAGCAGCGTGGATATCTCTTCAGTGGAGAGTATCTCCGTATTGAAGGATGCTTCCGCTACAGCAGTCTATGGTGTGAAGGGTGCCAATGGTGTCATCTTGATTACCACCAAGCGTGGTAAGGAAGGCAAGGCTAAGATTGATGTAGGCTTCAACGCTACATTGAAGGCTCCTTCTAAGTTGCCTAACAAGTATGATTCATACGATGCCTTGATGTTCCGCAACAGGGCAGTGGAGCATGAGTTGGGTGTTTCTCCTGAATCTTGGTCTTACATCCGTCCTCAATCATTTATTGAGAACTATCGTAACCAGACTACGGATGAGCAGCGGGAGCGTTATGCTAACGTGGATTGGCAGGATGCCCTCTTCAAGAAGAGCGCCATGTCATATAATGCCAATGTCAATGTGAGCGGTGGTACAAGCTTCGTGAAGTATTTTGCTTCTGCCGACTTTGTACACGAGGGTGACCTCTTCCGTGAGTATGATAACGGACGTAACTATAACTCTGGCTATGGATACAATCGTATCAATGTGCGCAGTAACTTGGACTTCTCTATCACTAAAACTACTACATTAAAGGTAAATGTATCTGGTTCTAATGGTGTGCGCAAGGCTCCTTGGAGCAACATGAGCAATAGCGAGTGGCAGATTGGTCAGCAGTGGGCTGGTGCTTATAACATCGCTCCAGATGTATTCTTGCCTCAGTATAGCGATGGCTCTTGGGGTTATTATCCAAATGCGTCTAACGTAAGTAACTCTGCTCAGAATCTCGCCATCGGTGGTACAGCGCAGGCTACTACTACTCGTATCAATACCGACTTTACCTTGGAGCAGAAACTCGACTTCATCACCAAGGGCTTGAACTTGCGTGGTACCGTTTCTTGGGACAACGTATTTGTTGAGACGAGCCGTGGTATCAATGACTTGAACAATACAGCTCAGACCAAGTATGTTGATCCGGAGACTGGCAATATAACATATGGCCAGGTATATGAGTCAAACAATAAGTTCGACTGGAAACAGGGCGTTAACTGGAGTACTTCAGGTGGTTCGGTTGATAACAACCAGACTGTTCGCAATCTTTACTATCAGTTGCAGCTCAACTGGGCTCGCAAGTTCGGACAGCATGATGTTACAGCCATGGGCTTGTTCTCTCGTCAGGAGAATGCACGTGGTAGTGTGATGCCTACTTACCGTGAGGACTGGGCGTTCCGTGCTACTTATAGCTATGCTGGTCGTTACAACATCGAGTATAACGGTGCTTACAACGGATCAGAAAAGTTTAGCAAGGACAATCGCTTCGCCTTCTTCAATTCTGGAGCTATCGGTTGGACCATCACTGAGGAAAACTTCATGAAGTATCTTCGTGACAAGCACATCATTGATATGTTGAAGTTCCGTGCATCTTACGGTGAGATTGGTGATGATAACCTGGGCGATCCATTCGACTCTTCTCGTCGTTGGCTCTACATGAACCAGTGGGCATACGGAGGCAACACAGTGATGGATCTTGACCATACCAACAGTATCTACACATGGTATCGCCAGAATACATTGGGTAATAAAGATGTGAAGTGGGAGACTGTGAAGAAGACCAACTTCGGTATTGATTATGGTTTCTTGGGTGGTTTGATTACCGGTTCGCTCGATTTCTTCTGCGACCGTCGTAACGACATTTTGATCTTTGGTGATAACCGCTCCATCCCATCTTACTTTGGTACTACAGCTCCTACTATCAATAAGGGTAAGGTTCGTACCAGTGGTTACGAGTTGGAGTTGAAGCTCAACAAGAAATTTGCCAATGGCATCCGCCTCTGGGGTAACATCAATATGACCCATGCCAAGAATAAGGTAATTTTGAAGGATGACGCTCAGCTCACTCCTAACTATCAGAAGGAGGCAGGCTACTCTATGGGTCAGTATCACTCATACATTGATCGTGGCTTTATCAACGACATCGATGACTTGATAGGTTCTCCAGCTCATGAGTCTAACGACAACCACCGCTTGGTAGGCGATTACTACATCGTAGACTTCAATGGTGATGGTGTGGTAGATAGCAAGGACTCAGCTCCAGTAGGTTATAGCTCAAGCCCTCAGAATACATACAATGCCACTATCGGTATCGAGTATAAGGGCTTCTCTGCTTTCGCTCAGTTCTATGGTGTAACCAATGTAACTCGTGACGTAACCTTGACAAGCTTTGGCAATAAGTTGGACAATGTTTATGACACTGGTACTTGGTGGGACAAGAATGAGTCTTCTCCAGAATCTATCATTCCTCGTTGGGGTGCTACCCAGTCTGATTACAGCAATGGTACTCAGTTCCTCTATGATGGTTCATACATCCGTCTGAAGAATGTAGAGATTGCTTATACTTGGACCAAGGGATGGATCAAGGCTCTCGGTATGAACTACCTCAAGGTATACTTGAATGGTAACAACCTCTGGCTTTGGACTCGTATGCCTGATGACCGTGAGGCTAACCTCGGTGGTGGCGGTTTCCTTGGAGCATATCCTACAGTACGCCGCTTCAACTTAGGTGTTAAATTCTCATTGTAATATTAAAATGAACATTCAAATGAAAAATAAGATAAAGAATTTTTTGTTGATGGGATGCGTCTCGCTGGCTCTTGGAACCTCGCTCAACTCTTGCCAGGACTATCTTGACAAGGAGGCCGATTCTACAGTCTCTGAAAATGACGCATTTGTAAACTTCCGTAACTTTCAGGGTTACGTAGAGGAGATTTACAACTGTATCCCTGATAAGGAAAAATGTAACTGGTGTCCTTCTTGGAACTGGGGTGATGATGAAATCTTCAACCCAGAGGCTGATGGCCGTATGACACACCAGGTAGACTTGGGCAACTTCCGTGCTTGGCAGACCACTGGTAACTGGCTTTACAAGGATGGCAGCAACCCTACATCTACAGATAAGTTCAACCACTCACTTTGGCCACATGCTTGGTATTGCATTCGTAAGGCTAACCAGGGCTTGGCTAATCTCGATAAGTTGGTAGCTAGCAAGGCAGAGAAAGACCTCATTGCTGGTCAGCTTTACTTCTTCCGTGCATGGTGGCACACTGAGTTGATGCAGTACTTTGGTGGTTTGCCATACATTGATACCTATTTGGATCTCAATTCAGAGCTCAATTTGCCTCGTCTCTCTTATCAGGAGTGTGCAGAGAAGGCTGCTGCTGATTATCGCAAGGCTGCCGATCTGTTGCCTATCAACTGGGACAATGAGTATGATGGTGCTGCCACACAGGGCAAGAACGACCTTCGTATCAACAAGATCATGGCACTCGGTTATCTGGGCAAGACTTATCTCTGGGCTGCCAGCCCATTGATGAAGGATGGCGCACAGGTAGGAGCTAGCAAGAATGGCAAGACATACGACTATGATGAGGAGTTTGCCAAGAAGGCAGCTGAGGTCTTCGGTGAGTTGCTCACATTGGTTGAGGGGGGCCAGACACAGTATGGGTTGGCTGAGTTCAAATATAAGGACGTCTACAATCATGAGCGTTCTGCCGATGCTAACTCTTGCTTCTCTGATATCTTCTATACCAAGAAGCAGAACTGGAAAATGCCTGGATCTATTGAGGCTATCTTCCGTGGTCCATCTGCAGACTTCAACGGCTCTAACTGGAATACCTCTAAGGTGTTTGGTCCTAAGGTTGACAAAGTGGTTGGACATGACAATGTGATTCACCAGCCTACAGCTAACTTGATAGCTGCTTACGGTATGGCTAATGGTGAGCCCGCTTACATCGTAGAGAATGGCAAGTTGGTTCCTAACATAGCAGGTGGTTTCGATCCTACTCATCCATATAAGAACCGTGACCCACGCTTCTATCACGACATCGTGTTTGATGGCTTCAAGTATCTGAATGGTACTCCTGGTCAGTGGGCTAACTTGCAGTACTGCCAGTTGTATACAGGTGGCAATATGCGTCCAGTGGCTAATGGCAGCCGTACAGGTTACTTCATCCAGAAGTTGGTGCCTCATACATGTAATGAGGTGGATCGCGACTACGATTGGGGTTCAGCATTTCACTGTTACTTGCCATATATGCGTCTGGCTGACATCTATCTGATGTATGCTGAGGCTTGTGCTGCGTTTGGTGGTGCTTCTGGCAAGGCTACTAACTTTAGCAAGACTGCTGAGGATGCCATCAATACCCTTCGTGATCGTTGTGGCGCTGGTCATGTGGCTCCAGAGTATGTAGCTGATGCACATAAGTTCATGGACGAGGTTCGCCGTGAGCGTGAGGTGGAACTTGCTTTCGAGGGCTTCCGTTTCAACGACTTGCAGCGCTGGTTGCTCCTGACCGAGGCTCCTTACAATGTAAAGTACTCTGATGAGTTTGACCGTGTGGAGGGTGCCGATTTCTACAAGAATAATGACCCAGCTGATGCTAAGGTGGATAACTTCCGCCAGGAAGCGATCTTGACTCGTCACTTCACAGCCAAGCACTATTGGTTCCCATTGCCTATCAAGGATGTTTATCTCTATCAAGAGCTTAGTCAGAATCCTGGTTGGTAAAATAACATTATATAGTAATACTAAAATAAGAATGATAGTATGAATTCAAAATTCAAATCATATAATTCAAAGTTCCTGTTGGCAGGTCTTGTGTCATTGGCTCCTATGGCTGCCGATGCCAAAACTGCTGCTGAGAACGAAACCGATACCGTTGCTGCCGACAAGGAGATGGTCAATGTGGCTTATCGCAAGGTAGCCAAGGGTGACATCTTGGGCGGCGTTTCGGTAGTCGATGTAGAGGGATTGATGAAGAAAAACTACCACACTTATAGCCTTGACAACATGCAGGGCTACGTGGGTGGTTGGAATGGCAACTCTCTCTGGGGTATGGATGCTGACAATGCAGGATACTTGGTATTGGTAGATGGTGTGCCTCGTGAGGCAACCAACGTGATGCCTAGCGAGATTGACCAGATTACATTCCTCAAGGGTGCGCAAGCTGTAGTGCTCTATGGTAGCAAGGCAGCTAAGGGTGCTGTGCTCATCACCACCAAGCGTGGCAAGAACGATGGCTTGAAGGTTGAGGTGCAGGCTAACGCTGGTCTCAATGTGGCTAAGTCATTCCCTGAGTATCTGGGCTCTGCTGAGTATATGACTCTCTACAACGAGGCTCGTGCCAATGACGGTTTGACTCCTCTCTACTCTGCTGAGGATATCTACAATCATGGCTTGGGCACCAACCCATATCGTTATCCTAATCTCGATATGTACTCTTCTGACTATCTTCGCAAGATGAATAGTCGCTACGAGGCTACTGCTGAGATTAGTGGTGGTGGTAAGCGTGCTCACTTCTATAGCAACATCAACTATTATCGCCAGGGCGACTTCCTGAAGTTTGGTGAGGCTAAGAACAATAACACTCAGCGTTTCAGTGTACGTGGTAATGTAGATGTCAACATCACAGATGACATCAAGGCTTGGGTCAACTCCAATGCCACATTCTATGATTCACATTCTGCTATTGGTGATTATTGGAATGCAGCTGCTACTTGGCGTCCTAACTTCCCACAGAATGCTAGCCCATTGATCTCTACAGACATGATAGCTCCTAATGCCAAGGCTGCTTGGGACTTGATGAGTGTGGCTAAGCTGGTGGATGGCAAGTACTTCTTGGCTGGTACACAGGCTAACTCTTCTAATATCTTCGCAGATTACTATGCTGCTGGTAAGAGCAAGTATACTAGCCGCCAGTTCCAGTTTGATACAGGTGTTAACATCAATCTGCACAAGTTGTTGCAGGGCTTGTCTTTCGAGACTCGTTTCGCAGTAGACTATGCTACCTCTTACACCACATCTTTCAATAATAGCTATGCCATCTATATCCCAACATGGTCAAACATCGACGGCAAGGATATGATCGTAGCTTTGAAGAAGGAAGGTGAGGATAAGAAGTCTGGTGTACAGAACATCGCTAATAGTGTGGACAATCAGACCATGCTCTTCTCTGCTCAGTTCAATTACGCCAATACATTTAATAAGGTACATAACCTCTCTGCGATGTTGATTGCCTCTGGCTTCCAGCAGTCGAAGTCTGGACAGTATCATAAGAACTCAAGTGCTAATCTTGCCTTGGATGCATCTTATGATTACGCCAAGACTTATTATGCAGACTTCGGCTTGGCAGCTATCCACTCTGCACAGTTGGCTCCAGGTCATCGTGTAGGCTTCTCTCCTTCACTTTCATTGGGTTGGAGACTCAAGAACGAGAACTTCTTGAAGAACAGCAAGGTGGTAGACGATATGATGATCAGTGTATCTGGTAGCATCATCAACGAGGATATTGACTTGGCAGTAAATGACAACAGATACTATCTTTATGATACCAACTGGCAGACAGCTGATGGTTATGGATGGTATGATGGTTCTGCTGGCAAGTACACATTCTCTAAGCGTTCTGCCAACAAGGATCTCGACTTCATCAAGCGTAAGGAACTTTCTGTCAACTTCAAGACTTCCTTGTGGCAGCAGATGGTAACATTGGATGCTAGCTTCTTCGTTAACTCGATGGAGGGTTATCTGATTTCTACTCCAACGTTCTATCCTTCTCACTTTAAGCCAGGCTATCCTGATGCTTCATTCATGCCTGTGCTCAACTTTAACAATAATCGCCGCATCGGTTTCGACTTCGCAGCTAACTTCAATAAGAAGGTGGGTGATGTAGACTTGCAGCTCGGCGTAACAGGTACTTATTATAACACCAAGGCTACCAAGCGTGATGAGATGAACGCATGGGATTACCAAAACCGTGAGGGCAAGGCTCTCGATGGTATCTGGGGTTATAAGTTTGCTGGCTTCTTCCAGAGTGAGGAAGAAATCAAGAACTCTCCAGACCAGAGCCGCTTGGGTAGTGACGTGAAGCCTGGCGATATGAAGTATGTGGATGTAAACGGTGATGGCAAGATCGACTCTTACGACCAGGTGTTCCTGGGCAAGGGTGGTTGGTATGGCTCTCCATTCACATTGGGTGTAAACCTCACTGCTAAGTGGAAGAACTTCACATTCTTCGCCCTCGGTACTGGCAACTTCGGTGCTTATGGCTTGAAGAACAATTCTTACTGGTGGGTAAAGGGTGACGGCAAGTACTCAGCTGTGGTTCGCAATCGCTGGACTAAGGCAACCAAGGAGACTGCTACTTATCCACGTCTTACCACACTCTCAGGTAGCAACAACTATCAGACATCAGACTTCTGGATGTACAGCACAGACGCTTTCCGCTTGGCTAAGGTACAGATTACATACGACCTGCCTAGCACGCTCTTCCAGAAGACTTGGGTTAAGGGCTTGTCTGCTTTTGTAAGCGGTGCCAACTTGCTCACTATCTCTAAGAACCGTGAGGTATTGGAGATGAACATAGGTAGTGCTCCTCAGACACGCTATTATAATATAGGTGTGAAGGCTACATTCTAATCATTATTAAATGTATACAGAAATGAAAATTAATAAGTTATTTATATTAGCTGCATTGTCACTCTCGTTGGTGTCTTGCTCAGATCTCTTTGAGCCTGCACAGGAAAACAACCGTAGCTTGGACGAGATTTACGAAGAGCCTACTTATGCTCAGGGACTTCTCGGCTATGCTTATGCCGTGCTTCCTTATAATACCAAAAGTGTAACTGATGTGGCAACCGATGATGCTGTAAGCAATGATTTGTCTAACAGCTACCTGAAAATGGCTACTGGTTCTTGGGCTGCCAATAATGACCCTATGAACAAGTGGACTAGCTGTCGTGCTAGCATCCAGTACTTGAACATCTTCCTTCAGGAAGTGGACAAGGTAGACTGGGCTAAGGACAAGGGTGCGCAGCAGATGTTCTGTGAGAGCCGTAAGGGTGAGGCTTATGCCTTGAGAGCTCTCAATATGTATTATCTCTTGATGAACCATGGTGGTTGGACTGAGGATGGTCAGCTCCTGGGTGTGCCAAACTTGACAAAGCCAGAGGATACTTCTTCTGATTTCAATCAGCCACGTGCCACATTCCAAGCTTGCTTGGATCAAATCTATAGCGACTTGGACCAGGCTGAGCGGTTGCTGCCTTTGGACTACAATGATTTGACTAAGTCAGATCCTGTGCCAGAAAAATACACTGCTATGGGTGTGGACAACTATCAGGACTATAACCGTGTATTGGGTTCTCTGATGCGTGGTCGTGTGAGCGGTCGTATCGCCAAGGCTATCCGTGCACAGGTTTCTCTCCTTGCTGCCAGCCCTGCTTTTAATAAGGGTACCAATGTGGATTATAAGCGTGCTGCTGATGATGCAGCCAGCTTGCTCGATTTGATAGGTGGCGTAAGCGGCTTGTCTGAAACAGGTAATTCTTGGTATGCTCAGACTAATGAGATTAATAATTTGCAGTCTGGTGCATGCCCTAAGGAGATTATCTGGCGTGGTAATAAGACTAATGGTGCAGATGATTGGGACCTCGGTTTGAACCAGGAGGCTGACAACTTCCCTCCATCTCTCTATGGTAAGGGACGTATCAATCCTACCCAGAACTTGGTGGATGCTTTCCCTGCTGCCAATGGTTATCCTATCACAGATGAGCGCAGTGAGTATGATGACTTGGATCCTTATAGTAATCGTGATCCACGCTTGGATCTCTACATTATCTATAATGGCTGCAAGTATAAGGGTGCAACCATCAATACCGACATCACCACTGCCAACAATGACAATGGACTGAATAAGATTGGTAACTCTACACGTACTGGTTACTATATGAAGAAGCTTCTTCGTGAGGATTGTAATCCTAATCCAAATGCCAAGAACGCACAGTATCACTATCCTGTGTATATCCGCTATACCGAGATTTTCTTGGATTATGCTGAGGCTGCCAATGAGGCTTGGGGACCTAAGGGCAATGGCACACATGCTTATTCTGCATACGATGTAATCAAGGCTATACGTCATCGTGCAGGCATCACAGATGATTCTTATCTTGATGAGTGCGCTAACGACCAGGTTAAGATGCGTGAGTTGATTCGCAATGAGCGTCGTATTGAGCTCTGCTTCGAGAACAAGCGCTTCAATGACCTCCGCCGCTGGAAGGCTCCTATCAATGAGGCTGTTCATGGCGTGGAGATTTCTACAGAGGCTGGTATTCCACAGTTCAAGGATATCACAGTAGAGGAAAGAAAATACGACGACTATATGTATTACGGTCCTGTGCCACAGACTGAAATCCTCAAGTGGGATCAGCTGAAGCAGAATGCAGGATGGAAAATTACAAACGACTAACATTTTATAATGATGAAAACTATGAAGATGAATAAATATTTCTCAATGGCTGCACTCGGAGCCTTGGCTCTGACTTTCGGCTCTTGTGAGAACGGCACGCCTGAGTTTGACGACTACGAGGGTGGCACATCAGTCTACTTCGCCCACCAAAACGTGGAGCGTATATTGGTGTTGGGCAATGACGAGACTCGTGACAATACCAAGGACAACGAGCATATTATCAACATCGTGTCTACCATGGGTGGTGCTTACAATGGTAAGGACATCACACTGGATGTGGCTGTAGATAATTCGCTTTGTGACAACCTCTATTTCTCTGATGGCGTATCTCCTGTAAAGCCTATGCCTGCAGAGTATTACACCTTGGCAGGTAACACCATCTCTTATGGTGGCAACTTGCAGGGAAGATTACAGGTGAAGCTCAACGAAGCTTTCTTCGCTGATCCTGCTTCTGTAAAGAATACTTATGTCATCCCTCTGGTCATCAAAGATCAGAAGGGTGCTGGCAAGATCTTGACGGGTACTCCTTTCCAGGAGGGGGAAACTCCTGCGCTGACCAATAGCGATGCGTGGAAGACATTGCCTAAGAACTATGTACTCTACTGTGTGAAGTATATGAACCCTTGGGCTGGATTCTATCTGCGCCGTGGTACAGATAAGATTACTGAGAATGGTCAGACCACAGAGGAGAAGCGTGAGGGTGCAACTATTGAGAAGGACGAGGTTTGCCAGATTACTACCAAGAGCCTTACAGAGGCTATCTATCCTCTCACAGTCAAGAGAGTTGTGGGCAAGGATGCTGAGGGTAAGGATATCCTCAAGTCTTATACTTGCAACTTGAAGCTTACCTTTGCTAACGATGGTACTTGCACTGTTTCTTCCGAGACAGAGGGCGTAACTGCTACAGGTACAGGTAAGTTTGTGGAGAAGGGCGCTAAGCTGGCTTGGGGCAACAAGGATCGTGACATCCTGACTCTCCAGTATACCGTAGACTTCGGTGCTGTCAAGGTAGAGACAACCGACCAGTTTGTAGCTCAAACTCGTGGTAACACCAATGGTATTCCTACTTTCGATACTCAGTATATCGTAAAGTAAGCTGCGGTAATTATCAATTAAGTATCATCTAATAATAGGTAGATTATTATGAAATTGAAAAATATTAATTTTGGTTTAGGCTTGGTAGCTCTCTTGGCTTTGTCATCATGTGCTGATGACAAGTTCTCGGAGTACAGAACTGATATGACCAAGAACTTGAAGGAATATCAGTATCTTAACAACTACGAGCCTTTGAAGAAATATGTCGAAGACATGAAGGCTTCTGGCAAGTGCAATCCCGACTTTAAGTTGGGTATTGCACTGGCTGCGCCCGACTTCAACAAACAGGAGCTTGTATATTGCTTGGCTGGTAGCAACTTCGAGGAGATGACAGCAGGCAACGCCATGAAGTATGCTTCTTGTGTAAAAGATGATGGAACCTTTGACTTTAATACTGTTAAGGATTTCGTTACAAATGCACAGGATGCAGGTTTGACCATCTATGGTCATACGCTTGCTTGGCATTCTCAGCAGAACAAGAAGTATCTTAGTAAACTTATTGCAGATAAGGAAATTCAAGTAGACCCTAGTCAGAAGGTAGAGAAAACAGATTATCAGCTTGATTGCTCTATACTGACAAAATATGATTGGTCAGGTTCTCCAGAATCAGTAAAAACTGAGTGGAATAAGGATGGGGCAGTGGTTATTACTAATCCAAAGCCAATTGAACCTTTCTATGAACTCCAATATTGGCTTGTCAATGGAATCTCTCTTGAACAAGGTAAGGATTATAAGATAGTCATCGAGTGTAAGGCTGAAGGCGCATCTGATGCCAACATCCACTTTAAGTTAGGTGATTGGGGTGGTGGAGATGAGCAACAATTCACGATTCCTGTAGGTAAAGGATATCAGAAAGTTGTTTTGTCTGTATCTCCAAAAATGGCAAATAATGGCATTATGTTCCAACATGGAGACTTTGCTGGTAAGATTTATTGGAAGTCTATCACAATTTCACACATGGAAACTCCTGTTATGGAAATCCCTTCAACTGTGGCTAAGCTTGATTTTGAAGGAGAGGAGTCTCTAGGTGGTTGGGGTATGGATCATACTCCTGAGAATGTGAATGGAGTTTGCCAAGTTGGTAATGATGCAGCTAAAAGCGCAGACTGGAATGCTCAGGTTAATTTTCAACCTGGATTTATATTCGAAAATGGTACAACTTATCATTTGAAGATGAAGATCAAGGGTACTGTTGCTGGCACATTTAGTGCTGCATTCCAGAATCCTGATGGTTATAAGGGTTGCGGTAATTTCCAGAACATTTCTGTTACTAAGGATTGGAAGGAAGTGGATGTCACTGCTAAGTGTAATGGTGATGGTGCTTCTCGTTTGCTCTTAAATATCGGATTGTATGCTGGTACTCTCTATATTGATGACTTTGAGGTTTATATCATGAAGTCTGCTAATTCCATTCCTCTTACGGATGAAGAGAAGAAATCTCGTCTTACTGATGCAATGGGCAAGTGGATTGATGGTATGATGGAGGCTACTAATGGTTATGTTACATCTTGGGATGTTGTGAACGAGGCGATCTCTGGTAAGAAAGGTGCTGATGGATTCAATGAGTTGCAGCATGCAACTAATGCTCTTCCTTCTGATGTAGCCAATAGCTTCTACTGGCAGGATTATCTCGGTGATATCGACTATGTTCGTACAGCCGTAAGAGATGCACGTAAGAGCTTTGCTGAGCACAATGGTGATCCATCTAAGTTGAAGCTCTTTATCAATGACTACAACTTGGAAGGTTACTGGGATCAGCACGCTAAGCTGAATAGCTTGATCCACTGGATTGGTCTGTGGGAAGATCCTAATGCAGAGGAGCCTGTTGTTATCGATGGTATTGGTACACAGATGCACGTAACATGCTATGGTGATGAAACTAAGCAGGCTAAGCTTAAGAGCGACATCGAAGAGATGTTTAAGTCGCTGGCTAAGACAGGTAAGCTCATCAAGATTTCTGAGCTTGATATGGCTTATGAGGATGAGGCTGGTACTTCTGTTACCTTCGACAAGATGACTGAGGAGCAGCACAAGCAGATGCGTAGCTTCTATACATTCATCATCCAGAAGTACTTCGAGCTGATTCCACAGGCTCAGCAGTATGGTATCACTCAGTGGTGTGCTACTGATTCTCCTAAGGATTCAGGTTGGCGTGCAGGTTGCCCTACAGGTCTTTGGGATAGCAACTATCTCCGCAAGCATACCTATGCAGGTTTCGCTGTAGGTCTTGGTGCTCCAGAATATTGGAAGGAAGCCAAGTAAATACTCTAAAAGACATTAGTTTTAGGTTTATCATACAAAGATTAACCGAAAAAAGATGTTAGTCGTTAAGGTTGGCTGTGTTGTGATGACACGGTCAACCTTTTTGCGTTTTCGTGCCAAAATCTTTAATTTGGCTTCCCAGAGAAGGACGTGATGTATTAGGCCATCCTACAAGCGGAATCTTTATTCACAAGGGTAGAAAAATTGTGATGAAGTAGTTAGGTTTTGTGATAAAATAAAAATAGTTTTGTTGTTTAGATGTCCTTTCACCTTTCATCTATCTTCTTGCATTTCAGATAGATGAAAGGTGAAAGGACTTTTTTGTTTCTTATAGGTGCTCTAGCCAATTTTCGGGAGTGATGATCGTTTTATCCTTCACATCGTATGTGTTTAGGAAGGAAGCAGGAAACTGAGTATTTGCTCTCTTTGGATTCCATTTCATTTCGAAGAGAGTAAACTGTCCGTCGCTTTCCTCGATGTAGTCTATCTCTTGCTGTTGGTTGGTTCGCCAGAAATAGCTGTTTACATATCTTCCTTCATACTGGTTAGCTTTTATTCTTTCGCTGATAACGAAGTTCTCCCACAAGGCACCAACATCTTGTCGAAGGGCCAAAGGCGCAAAGTTTTGCAATATGGCATTTCGGATACCATTGTCGTAAAAGTAAAACTTCTTGGCTCGTTTCAGTTCTGTGCGCAGGTTTCTGCTAAAACCATTTAGCTTGAAGATGATATAGCATTTTTCTAGCAAGTCTACATATTTTTCCACGGTTTTGCTGTCCGTACCTACTGTCTGTGCCAGCTCATTGTATGAAACTTCGCTAGTAACTTGCAGTGCTAAAGCAGTGAGTAGCTTGCTAAGCAATGCAGGTCGGCGTATACTCTCTAAGGTGAGCAAGTCCTTATAGAGATAACTATTGGACAGATTGTACAAGATGTCTTTTGCATCTTTTGTATGATTGATGACATCTGGGTATGAGCCATAGATGAGGCGATTCTCTAGTGTTTGCTTTACTGTAAGTAAGCCTTGAGATTCGAGTAATTCACCAGTGGACAATGGAAAGAGATGATACTCAAACTTTCTGCCGGTCAGTGGCTCATTGAGCTTGTTTTGTAATTCAAATGAGGAAGAGCCTGTTACCAGTAATTGTACTTCAGGGAAGTTGTCGGTAATCAATTTTAGGGTTAGCCCTATGTTTTCTACTCTTTGTGCCTCGTCTATCATGACAATCTTGTGTTTGCCAATGAGCAATTTTAGTTCTTGGCTATTCACCTGGGATAGCATTTCTTTTACTTCTGGCTCATCACAGTTTAATTGCAATATAGGTTCCGTACGTTTTTCAAGTATCATTTTGAAAAGCGTACTTTTTCCTACTTGTCTGGCACCTATTATAATAATAGCTTTACCACCAAACATTCTGGCCTCTATCGTTTCTTGTAGTTTCCTTCTTATCATTTTATTCTTATGTTTAAATCTTTTGCAAAGGTAATGAAAATATTCGCTAATCCAAAAAATAACACTGTTTTTTTGGATTATAATCCGAAAATTCGTACTGATTTTTTGGATTAGGGACATTTTTGAGCTATTTTTGCCTTGTTAATAGGGTGCCATGTAACTTTAGTTTATACCCAATGTTACTTACGTCACTTGTAGGCATCAAGCCCTACGCTTGTAATCATTCAGTACTGGGAGGGCAGGTAACAAACCTGCCCTCCCAGTGCATTTTGATACGTTTGATAAAGTATTTGATATATGGCGCAAAGCCTATGTCTGATTATTCTTGTAATTTTGCAACGAATAAATAATTTAATCATATACGAATGAAAAAGAAAAATATCCAGACCCCCGTTTTATCAATGGCCATTGCTGCATGTATGATATCTCACCAGCAAAATGCGCGGGCCGGAGAAAATCCGTCCCTGCAAAATGATTCCGTGCCTTATGTAACCATGCCGGACGTTTCCCCTAAACTCACCACAGGAGATGGAAATCCCCTGCTGGATTTTATGTTTACAGCGGATCCAACTGCAGTAGAATATAATGGCAGAATTTATGTGTACGCAACAAACGATCAGCAACAATATGATTCAATAGGCGGTTACGGAAAAAACTCCTACGAATACATCAAATCTCTGGTGATGATGTCTTCCGATGACATGACAAACTGGACCTATCACGGAATTATTAAAACAGACAGCATCGCCCCATGGATACAAACATCATGGGCACCGTCGATCGCAAAACGTGAGGAAGCGGACGGCAAGACTCACTTTTACCTCTATTTCTCCAATAGCGGGGGTGGAACCGCAGTGCTGACATCCACATCCCCCATAGGACCGTGGTCAAGCCCGCTGAATCATAGTTTGGTAGACACAAACACTCCCGGCATAGCAGGAGAATGCAAAGCTGCTTTCGATCCGGGTGTAGTCATCGATGACAAAGGAAAAGGTTGGTTGACAGTAGGCGGAGGATGTGCTCGCATTATGCGTTTGGGAAAAGACATGATTAGTGTGGATGGCCCGATAAAGCCCATCAGGGCTCCCCATCATTTCGAAGCTAACGAATTAAACTACATCAACGGCACATACGTTTATACTTATAACATAGATTGGCAAGATTTTAGCGACTGGCCTCTCCCGACAGAGAAACCAACCACCTGTTGCATGAGTTACATGACTAGCAAAACTCCGCTGGTAACCAAAAGTTGGAAATACCAGCACAACTATATGAAAAACCCTGGAGATTATGGATTTGACTACAGCAACAATCATACACATCTACACAAATTCCGCGGGAAATGGTATGTATTCTATCACACAATGAGTTTGCAACATAGTTTCAATACAACAGCAGGTTTTCGTAATGTTTGTGTCGATGAAATACAAGTTGACGAGAATACTGTGAATATCCACATGGGTAATCAGACTCTGAAAGGCGTAAAACAGATACAGCCTATGAATCCGTTCATCATCCAGCAGGCCGAAACCACAGCAGCCACACAAGGTGTCAAGTTCACAAATGGAAAAAGCATCGGGGACATGTATGCCGTTACCGTTCCCAACAAGACTGGCATCATTGCTGTCAGAGGTGTGGAATTCAACAAAGTACCTTCCAGTCTGGAAATTAAGGCATCCGGAAACGGAATCATAGAAGTCCGCCGGGATAGGCCGGACGGAGAAGTCATAGCTTCAATCAAAGTCGGTACCTTGCAAATGAAACTCATAGAATCCCAACTTCAAAAGAATATGACAGGCACAATGGACCTCTGTTTTGTCCTGAAAGGAAATAATATCACATTCGACGAATGGAAGTTCAAATGATACCTTCCTGATGACAAGGAGGGTGCATTGCCCATTATGATGCACTCTCCTTAACTTCCTGTACGTATCCCGCGCTGAGGAGACTATGCATGGAAGCTGTGCTATCGTTGGATTCTCTTGTTTGTTTTTGCAACACTAAGATAAGTGAATTCTTCGACATGGCAAAATCCTGGGCCGCTCGGCTCTGCCGCTTGACTTGTTCAAGAACTTTTTGCTGCTCAGGTGTTTAAAAAGTTTAATTTATAATAGTGTCCCCCTGTGGATTATGCCTTCAGTTCTCATCAATGGATCCGCAAGACTTGCGGCAAGGATATCCGCTTTTTCTGGGACGACAGCGCCTGGATCGTGCAAAACGCCATAGGAAGCCAGAATTGGAACGAATACGCAACTCATATACAAAATCACGGGAATCTAGGGAAAATATATCCGAAAAACAAATACGGAGTGGAAGGCGACACTCCTTCTTTCCTACATGTAACCCCAAATGGATTAAACGATCCGACCGTATGTAGCCAGGCAGGTTGGGGTGGCTATTTCCGATGGGGACTGTCACCAGACAGTCTGACAACATGCTACACAAATGCAGATCCGGCAGTCAGATGCATATCGGAGAAATATGAGAAATACTTCTATCCCGCAATATTCGCCAACTTCATGGCACGTATGGATTGGGCTGCATACGGCAAAGGAAACCGTAACCCGATAGTCATCGTAAATGGTGAAAAGGGATTGAACCCGATTATAATTGAACCAGAAACAGAAGAGGAACTCCAATTAAACGCTTCAAAATCTGTGGATCCGGATAAAGATAAACTGACATTCCACTGGTGGATATTGCCGGAAGCGGGTACTTACACCTCAACGGTAAGTATCAGAGAGGCAGACAAAGCTAATGCCATTCTACGTATCCCCCAGGATGCGGCAGGAAAAGAACTGCATATAATCTGTGAAGTGACAGACAATGGGACTCCGGCACTGACCAGTTACAGAAGGGTCATCATCCGCCCAAAACTTGGCGAGACATTCAACCTTTCTAGGCAGCGATAAACATAACTATAAAGGCAATGTTATCAGAAAAAGATAATTCAGTAATTGATATTTAACATATAACAAATTCCCAGAGAAGGACGTGATGTATTAGGCTCATCTGTATATTTTTCCTTTTCAAATAGGTTTGATGGTGTATCATTTTCGTTATAATGTTGGCTATCAAACCTATTTGGTACTTCTCACAAAGTATTTGTTATACCACGCAAAGTCTTTTTCAGCCTTTTCTGTTACTTTTGCCATCAGATTTGAGAAACTTCTCAATTTTATAACTGGATTTATTAACTTAATAACAAATTGTAAAGCTTATGAAAAAGTTATTTACTTTGATTGCTGCCGCATTGATGGCAGTTGGTGCTAACGCTCAGACAGAGGATGTGATTAAGGTCACATCAGGTAATTCAGAATGGGGACAGATGTTTGTCGATGACGGCGTGGCGTTTGAATGGCCTGGTAGAACATTTGAGTCTACAGACAAGTTGACTGCTAAGGCTTTGTATGCAGGCAGTAACTTGAAAGATAGTGAGGACAAAGATTTGACATATGCTCGTGAGAGTGGTTCTGTCCAGACTTACACTATCGAGTTTGGTGCTACTCCTACTGTTAAATTGCAAATCTGTGTCAATTGTATTATTCCTAATCAGTATGGAGGTGGTCATAGTACCATGAAATACAAGCCTTTGACCATAGTGGACAATAAGGCTAGTTTTATAGTGTCAAAGGAAGATTGTAGTTTTACTGGCTGGGGATATAAAGACAACGTGAAAGACAAGGAGTATAAAAATGAGCCTCAAGATGTTACCAGTATAGTTCTTCAAGCTTGTGAAGAGCATGCCACATATCCTGCTGTTATTAATATCAAAAGTATCAAGCGTGTAACTACTACACCTACCGGCATTTCTAAGGTAGAGAATCTGAAGGTTGCTCAGGATGGCAAGTGCTTCAACCTCGCTGGTCAGCAGGTAGGTAAGGGTTACAAGGGCATTGTCATCAAGAATGGTAAAAAGATGGTTATCAAGTAATAGATGAGACGTTTTACAATGCTCGCATCTCTCCTCATGGTTCTGTGCCTACAAATGGCGGCACAGACCTGGGAAGATGTAAAAGTGGGGACTTCTACTCGCAAGACCCTCACTTATGTACCAAAGAATGTAGAGAAATCACCAGCTCTGGTGATTTCTCTTCATGGTATGAATCAGGACCCTGGGTTTCAGCAGAATCAGACGCAATGGAATGCACTGGCTGATACCGAGGGTTTTATTGTTACTTATCCGCTGGGTAATAACAGAATGTGGGATAACAGCGGTATGGGTGATGTGAAGTTTGTGGAGGCTGTCATGAAGGATATGGAGCTGAAGCACCATGTGGACAAGAACCGCATCTATCTCTCGGGTTTCTCCATGGGTAGCTGGCTGGGGTATCATTGTCTGGAAACTCTTGGCGATAAGATTGCCGCTTTCGGACCTGTGAGCGGTGTGGATATCGGTAAGCAGCCTAGAGCTAACCGCATGGTGCCTATCATGCATATTCACGGAACCGCTGATGATGTGTTCAAATATACGGGCGATCCTTATCACATGGCTGGCGGTTATCCTAGCATTGAGGAATATGTAAAGAAGTGGGCTGCCTACGAAGGTTGCGATGCAAGCAATCCGCAGGTAATCCGTCCTTATCCTGCCGGCAGAAATACTGCAAATGATACCCGTACTATATATAATAATGTGAACGATGATGTAGAAGTGAACCTTATCTCTATTGACGGTAAGGGACATTGGCATTCTAATGATCCTTACGGGGTAAATTCTACCCAGGAACTGTGGAACTTCTTCAAGCGTCATCAGTTGAACCAGCATCCGGTACCTGTGGAAAACCGCAACTATTTCATCCGTTACGAGAGTACTGTGGGCGAGAACCTCTGGGACCGTCAGTCTGTCTACACCTTGCCAAAGGCTTTGGAAAAGGGTGCCAAGTATACGCTGACCATGAAGGTGAGAACTTCAGCAGATTGCGCTGAGCTGGCATTCTGGCCTATCTGGAATGCAAGCAACAACAAGAACCAGTGGGGTGGAAGTGATGATGTGCAGTATCTGGCAGCCTATCATGTAGAGGCTGGCGACTGGAAAACGCTGACCTGGAATTTCACAGCCAACTTCACCTTGGATACCTTCCAGTTTGTATTTGGCAAATACGGTGGTACACTCGATATTGACGATATGGTGTTGGTGAAGGAAGGAACATCAGAGAATCTGATAGCCAACGCCGATTTCTCAGCCCGCAATATTCAGGGCTGGAGCACCAACTGGAAAGGTCCAAGCTATTTTCTTGACAACGAAGCCTATGCATCAACAGGCATCGAGAAGCCAGCTGTGGCAACCATGATGAAATCTGCGGATAAGGCATACTACACTCTTCAAGGTGTGAAGGTTATTCGTCCTACCAAGGGTATTTATATCCATGGTGGTAAGAAAATCGTGATTAAATAACAAACAAATGGTATAAAAAATCCCAGAATCGCTCTTCCAAGCAGTTCTGGGATTTATTATGGTGATATTTGTCATCAATATCTCCGCTATTATATTTTTTATGTATTGCTCAGATTCTTAATGATTTCCAAAGGTAGCTGGGTAGCTTTGGAAACCTGTTCGGCAGAAAGTCCCATTGCCAGCAATCGTTGTGCTGTTTCTGTATTGGCTTCATGCTTGCCTTCTGCTCTACCTTTCTCCATACCTTTTTCCATACCTTCCTCCATACCTTTCGCCATGCCTTTCTCCATGCCTTCTTCCATTCCTTTCTGATATCTGTCATCCAGAAGGGTTCTTTCAACACTTACCGAATCCCAGAATTTATCATAGGCACGGAGTTCGGCATCAGTAAAGCCGGAAACTTCAAGATCTTCTACGGCTTTTCCAATCTCCGGATCATTAAGCAGGTCGGCAGGAATATCCTTCGTATTGGAATTGATTTCTGTGAGGAAACGGAGCCACAAGACCATCATGCGCTTGTCGGCAATGGAATGAGGAGTGAACTTAGGGAGTTCTATGAAGGTGAAATGCAAGCCCTCGATGACCTTATTGCTGTCCTTATCGTGCACGATGCGGTAGTTGTGGATGAAATCCGGAGTATCATGCGCAAAGATATCATTTATCAGGTTGAGAGAATACACTGGTTGCAGTTCGCTGTATTTGCCTCCCTTTTTTGCCTGACTCACATAGAGCTTGGATGCATTGAACAGTACTCGCTGCTGGAATGCGTCAGACCATTCCATCTGCATTTCCACGCAGAACTTCCTGCCTCTGACATCGGTGCAGAGTACATCCACTATGGTGTTCTTGCCCCCTTCGAGCTGAGGCACAAGTTCTGTAGGCAGATACTTTATCTCGTGTATCTGCTCTTCTTCGCTGAGTGGCAGGAGAGCGTTCAGAAGACTGATCAGTCTTTTAGGATGATTGCCGAATATCTTCTTGAACGTAAGGTCTGCCTTGGGATCTAAGTACTTCATAACCATCTGTTTTAAAATTCTATGCCGCAAAGTTACGGTTTTATTTTCATATCTGCAAGAGTTTTCTAGGATTTTTAAAGGTAAAAAAGTAAAAAGGTAAAATAGTAAAGATTTTGCTATCCCCAATACTATCTGATAACTTTTTCTAAAACTTTTCGACCTGTACGGTTGAAATTACCCAATACGCCCTGGGCTAGGAGCTTCTGCCCTTTACCTTTCCCTTCGGCCGGTGACCGTTGGTTCAGGGCGTATGGGGCTTATATGCGAAACTTCAGTAACGAATTAATCTATATAATATAAATATTAAAAAAATGGTATAAAAAATCCCAGAATTGCTCTTCCAAGCAGTTCTGGGATTTATTATGTCTGATAGTTTGCCATGATGTGCTTCCGTTTGCCTACAGATATGGCTGCGTGGGGTAATAATATGACTGCATTGGGTTACGGATACGACTCCGTAGGCTAACGGAGACGTATCCTTCGGCTTGTCGAGATATCTGCGTCAGCTGATTGAGTCACTTGAGTTAGCTTACTGAACTACTTGGGTTAGCTGATTGAACTACTTGAGTTAGCTGACTGAGCTATATCAGTATCCTGTAGTATTACATGTGTATTTTTTTTCTAATTTAATGCCACATTTGCCACACTTATACTTAACTCTTTGATTATTAGAGGATAACGGGTGGCAATAAGGGGTGTTTTTATTGTCACCTTATTGCCACCTATTACCACTTTTGGCATAAAATCTGCAAAATAACGGTGTTTTTGAGGGATTTGCTACGTCCCGACGCAGCAAAAGTTACGTCCGGACGTAGTAAAAGATACGTCGTGACGTAATTTCAGTGCGGGAATTCAATGGCAAGAAGTATATAAATAATCCCAAAATCGCTCTTCCAAGCGGTTCTGGGATTTATTATGTCTGATAGTTTGTTTACCATTTAAAGAGGTGAGGAACAAATTCCTTGAAGCAGCGGCGCCAGGTGAGCCACTCATGATGAGTGCCTGGTGATACATAAACATCGAGCTTGATGCCCAGCTCCTTTAACTGCTGTGCCATCTTCTCGGTACCGAAGTTCTCTTCCGAACCGCAGCCCATAAACATATAATGAATGTTCTTGTTGTATTTCTCTGCATCGGCAAAAACTCCATTGAAACAGGTCTTTACATCTACGCCAAAGAGTGCACCGCTAAAGGTTCCAAGGGCAGAGAACTTGTCCATGTGAGGCAATACCGTGTTGAATGTCTGGCAACCGCCCCATGACAATCCAGCCATCGCACGATGCTCACGGTCGGTATAAGTGCGGAATGTCTTGTCAACCATCGGAATCAGATCCTTGATAATCACATCATAGAAAGAAGCTCCATAGTGGCTGCGCTCTTCATCTACATTCTTGCCTGGACGGGCAACGAAAGGCTTCTTTACATCGCCACTCTCCATGACCACAATCATAGGCTCAGCCTTGCCTTCTGCTATCAGGTTGTCCATGATGTGCTGCATCATTCCCTGCTTGCTCCAGCCCGTCTCGTCTTCGCCCATGCCATGCTGCAGATAGAGCACAGGATAGCGCTTGGTGGTGTTGGTTTCATATTCCGCAGGGGTGTAAACCATGGCGCGGCGGAACTGCTTCTGGGAGGCTGCATAGTAAGATACTGAGCGAACCTGACCGTGGGCTACGCCCTGCTGAGGACGATAGTAGTTGCCTTCTGCTCCTTCTGGAACTTCCAGACCGCCTGCTTCACGGCAGCAGCCGAAGTAGGTTTCGCTGGCAGGGTCAACAACCTGCACGCCATCTACATTCAGAAAATAGTAGTGGAATCCTACTACCAGCGGATCGCTCACGCCGTACCAGTCGCCATCCAAATCCTTTTTCATCTCATATTGCTTGCCGCAGATGTCGAAGATTACTTTCTTTGCCTCAGGAGCATGGAGCTTTACATAAGCTCTGCGGTCCTTATCTACACGCGGATAGTTGCTGTCTGGAATGATTCCCTGCAGGGCGAGCATCATGTTTGCATAGCGCTTGCCCATGGTGCGGTAGCTTTCTGCGATGAAGTGGAGACCGTCGCCACGCTGCGGACAGCCCTTTGAAGAAATGACGTGGGCTGTAGGAATGGTCTTGGCAATATCATCAACGATGGCGATATGTGCCCAGCATTTTCCGCCCATATCCTTCTGTACGGTTTCGCCTACGAGCAGAGGTACGTCTTCTGCCTTCAGATTCAAATCCTTCAAGATGTCGTTATATACAGTCTTTACCCGGTTAGGCCAGTTGGCATCTCCGTTGTTGGTTTCGCCCTGATGCAGGAGGATGCCCTTGATAACACCCTGCTTCTTGGCTATTTTTGCCAGTTCTATCAGTCGGGCGTATGGATTTCCGTTGTACTGGGATGCAAAGTTCTTCATCCAGTCGGGTTGTTTCTTGAGATAAGCCTTATAGGTACGCTTATCGAAGAGGTCGATGCTGGCTCCGCCCACGGCCACGGTGATGGTTCCCACCTTGATGCTGTCTGGCAGGTTATCCACCATCTTTCTTCCGAAATAGTCAACAGGAGTCAGTCCTGTAGAGGGTCTTGCCTGTGGCGGCACAGCGGTGTGCCATTGTCCCTTCTTCCATCCTGCCTTTTCATCATCCACGGCATACATAGCCTGGAATCTCGGGTTCACGCCCGTTCGGTCGATGTCTTCGATAGCCGCATTTCCTTCCATGTTCGACTGTCCGAAGCAGAGATAAATCTGAAAATTAGGATCAGGCTTTTCCTGAACCTTACTGCCCGTTTTCTGTGCCATCATAGGTAGGCATGCCATCGCGAGCATCGATGCTAAGATTGATAATCTATTCATAGTTTATATTTAATTAAATTATTAGATTGATTTTCATCTTCTGTTCTGTTTGCAAAGTTATGAAAAGATTTCCATACGTGCTTTGTCTCATATATCAATAACTTTTCCCTTTGTTATATAATAAGGTGATTCTTTTGTCTCAGGTTTCAGAATATGTTTCATTTTGTCTCTTTTGGGGTAGATGTTATTTGTGATAAAGTATTTGTTACTTGAGATAAAATGCGTTTTAATGTTTTTATCTATTTTTGCGACGTGTTTCAGCATCCTTAATGAAATTTTTGAAAATTTAGGATGTATATATAATAATGTAATATTAAACAACTGACTAGTAAAGTAAAACTATTAATCTATTTTTAAGATGAAGAATTTAAAAATGATTGAAAAGCCGTTTGTTTTGCTATTCCTGCTCTGTTTGCTTCCTTTGGGAGTTTCGGCTCAGAGCATAGTGAAAGGTATAGTGACTGATCCAAGTGGAGAACCTGTGATTGGTGCTACTGTTAAAGTAGATGGTAGCAAACTGGGTGTTGTTACCGACTTGGATGGTAAGTTTAGCGTTGATGCTGCACCTAATGCAACATTGACAATTACCTATGTGGGTATGGAGCCTAAGACCGTGAAAGCTGAGGCTGGTAAAACCCTTTCCATTACCTTGAAGGATGATTCTAAAGTTCTTAATGATGTCGTTGTCATCGGTTATGGCGTTCAGAAGAAGAGCGACCTGACTGGTGCAGTTGCATCTATCAAGAGCGATGACATCAAGGGTTTGTCAGCTACCGATGCCGGTGCTGCCCTCCAGGGTAAGGCTGCCGGTGTGCAGATTATCAACTCGGGTGGTCCGGGTGAGGCTGCCGATATCCGTATCCGTGGTTATTCTTCCAATAGTGGTAATATCGGCCCGTTGCTCATTGTCGATGGTCTGAAGGTGGATAACATCCAGTACCTGGATCCATCTATGATCGAGAGCATGGAGGTATTGAAGGATGCCGCTTCTGCTGCCATCTATGGTGCGCAGGCAGGTAATGGTGTCGTTATCATTACTACCAAGACGGGTGCTGCCAATGGCGGTAAGGCTCAGATTTCTTACAGCAGCAAGTTCACCATCCAGTCTTTAGGTAAGAAGGCAGACCTCTTTGATGCCAATGAATATATTGAGTATCATAAGTATATCGGTGACTTGAGTGATGAGGTACTTCAGTCCAACAACTATCAGGGCCAGAATACTGATTGGTATAAAGAGGTGTTTGAGTCTTCTTTGGCTCATCAGCATAGTCTTACTGTTCAGGCAAGTAACGGTAAGGGACGCTTCCTTGCCAGCTTGAATATTCTTAGCAATGATGGTATTGTAAAGGGTAGTAAGGATACTTACAAGCGTTTTACAGGTCAGATTAATGCAGACTACGATATCTATAAGTGGTTGAACGTAACAACCAATACCTCTTTTGAAAAATATAAGACCAAGGGAGTGACCAAGGGTTATGGCTCATTGCTCAACTCTGTGGTATCCATTGACCCATTGACACCAGCTTATATCAGCGATGTGAATGATTTGGCAGATGCTATGAAGAGAGCAATTGCTGCGGGTAAGCCTGTTCCTACAGCTTCTAACCATAATAATGATTACTATGGTACATCTAAATATGTAGAGGATGCTACAGGTAATCCATTGTACCAGAGAGATCGTCATGATACATGGACCTCTGGTGTCAACGTGCGTGGTACAGTGGCTGCCAACATCAAGCCATTCTCAGGTTTTACCTACACTTCTCGTTTGGGTTATCGTATCAGCCAAAGCAATTATCACAACTATGCTGAGCCTTACTATTTGAACTCTATGGCAAATAGCACCAAGTATGAGATTGCATCCAATGCAAACAATAGCTTGTACTACCAGTGGGAAAACTTTGCCAATTACTTGAAGACATTTGGTAAGCACTCTGTAGGAGCGATGGTCGGTATGTCATTTACCAAGAATCATTGGGACAACAACAATATTTCTGCCGAAGGTCCAGATATATTGTCATCGTATGAGCCAAATTTCCGTTACATAGACTATTTGCTGGCAAGTGCAACCAAGAAGGTGAATAATTCGCCAACAGATGCAACTGAGTTGTCATATTTTGGGCGTGTATCCTATAGTTACGACAATCGTTACTTCTTCCAAGCAAACTTCCGTCGTGATGCATTCGATACTTCTAAACTCTCCAAGCAGGCTCGTTGGGGCAACTTCCCATCGTTTTCTGCAGGTTGGGCTATCAGCAATGAGAAGTTCTTTAAGGATCATATCAACCGTGATGCAATCTCATATTTGAAGCTTCGTGGTTCTTGGGGTAAGAATGGTAATGTCAACATTTTGCACGATTATCAGTATCAGTCTCCTATTGCATCAAACGCTAACTTCTATCAGTATAATCCATCTAGTGGTGATGGTAAGCTGTCTTATGGCTCTAAGCCAACAGGTCTAGCCAATCCAGATTTAACTTGGGAGACGTCGGAGCAGGTTGACTTAGGTCTTGATGCTCGTTTCTTGAATGATCGCTTGACTTTGGGGCTTGACTGGTATCGTAAGACAACCAAGGATCTTTTGTTAGAGGTCTCACCTCTTCCAGAAATCGGTGTCAGCAAGACGTTTATTAATACAGGTAAGGTGCTGAATACTGGTTTGGACTTCGAGATAGGTTGGAAAGACCATATTCGTGACTTCAAGTATTCTGTATCTGTTAATGGTTCTACCTTGAAGAATGAGGTACAGGATATGTCTAATTTGGTTAGCCGTATCAATGATATTGGTATCGATGGATTCAACAATGAGTTGAAACCTACTTTTGAGAAGGGTCATTCTGTCTGGTATTTCCGTGGTTACAAGTATGCTGGTGTTGATGAGAATGGTGACGCTCAGTTCTATACCAAGGATGGTGGACTTACTAAGTCTCCATCTGATGAGGACAAGATGGACTTGGGTGCTGGTATTCCTAAGTTTACTTACGGTATCACCATCAATGCTGAGTACAAGGGCTTCGACTTGACCATCTTCGGTACTGGTTCTGCAGGCAATAAGATTTATAACTTAATGGTTTCTGCAGACCGTCCAAAAATCAATGGTATTGATACATACTGGAAAGATTCTTGGCGTGAAGGCGCAGACAATTCTGGAGCAAAGTATCCTAATATGAAGACTTGGGCTAACAGCTGGAAGTTCTTTAGCTCAAGTGCAGCCGTATTTAGCGGTGCTTACTTCAAGTTCAAGCAGATTCAGTTGGGCTATACATTGCCAAAGGCTATCTCTAGCGTGGCAGGTATCAGCAATCTTCGTGTATTCTGCTCACTTGATGATTTCTTCACCATTACCAAGTATCCTGGCGCAGACCCAGAGACCGCTTCTATGAATAGTGGCGCAGCTCGTGGTTTTGATAATGGTACTTACCCTACTTCTAAGAAGTTGGTATTTGGTGTGAACGTAACATTCTAATCTTTTTAAATGATACAAACAATGAAGAAGATATTATTTTCAACGATATTAGCCCTGGCTGCCACAGGCACGATGACGCTTACAACATCCTGTGAGGATCAGTTGGACATCGAGCAGAAGGGTGTTGTCCCAATGGAGAAATTCTATAAGACAGATGCTGATGCCGAAGCTGCTCTCGTGGCTGCATACGAGGGATTTATGTGTAATGTAGTAGGTCGTCAGCCAGACGTGGAGGGAAGTCCTGGTATCTATACTCCTCATAAGTTGATTCTGAATGAGTGTGGTGATGATATCTTGGCTGCTGGTGAAAACTCAGGTGATAATGAGTTCGGTATCAAGTTGAATCAGTTCTATTATGATGCAGAACTTGACGTGCCAAAGGTATTCTATTCAGGTCTTTACTTATCTGTGTATACTTGTAATCTGGTTATCAATAATTTCCAGAATGCAGATACTCAAGTGAAAAAACGTTGTGTGGCTGAGGCTCGTGTGCTTCGTGCTTACGACTACTTCCTCTTGGCTAACTTATGGGGTACTCCTCCATTCGTAGATCATGTATTGACAGGGTCAGACCAACCATACAACTGTGACAAGGATCCTGTGCATCCTATGACTCATGAGCAGTTGATAGAATGGGTGGCTAATGAGTGCGAAGAAGCTTCAGCCGACCTAGATGAGCGCAAAGGTCTAGATGATAAGGACGGTGCCGTCAAGGTAACCAAGGGCTTTGCTTGGGCAATGGCTGGTAAGGCTTATCTCTTTGCGGGACAGTATGAAAAGGCCAAAACTGCTCTCAAGAAGGTTATCGATTCTGGTAAGTATGACTTGATGCCTGGCAATGAGTATATCAACAACTTCCATATAGAGGGAGATGGTGATAAGGAGAAGGTATTCGAGGTTAACTTCGAGTATAATGCAGGTAAGGGTGAATGGGATGGTATGAAACAGCGTTCTAGTTGGATGGAAACCAACTATTGGAACTGGCGTTCTGATCACTTTGCTGCTGCTCCTCAGGCAGTATATGCTGGCATTGATGGCTGGGGTGGTCTTGGTGTTCCACAGTGGTTTGGCGATGAGTTCTATGCTAATGATGGTAACTCTTATCGCTTGAAGGCTACACTGAAGCACATTGATGATGCCGTATATAACATGGAGTATGCTGATGCTAAAATAAATGCGATGACGCAGGCGCAGAAGGATACAGCTCATGCTATTGGTATCAAAGATCAGTTGAATGGTCTCTATGGTAACTCTACCTGGTTGGCATTTAAGCAGATGATGAAGGCTTCTGATACAGAAGGTGCTAAGTATGGTAACAATACTCGCTTGAACAACTATCTTGTGATGCGTTATGCTGAGGTCCTTTTGAACTATGCTGAGGCTTGTATTCAGACAGGCGATCTGGATGAAGCTAAGATATATATCAATAAGATTCAGCAGCGTGCGGGTTCTAAGACCATCAGCAAGACTGTCGACATGGAGGTTCTGAAGAGAGAGAAGTCTTACGAACTTTGGCTCGAAGGCTGCCGCTGGTTTGACATCATGCGTTGGCAAGATGCCAAGGCTATAGAGCGCATCAAGAATTCTGGTACAGCTGTTACTCACCTCTTTGACAAGGTATATCGTGCCCCTAAGGCTGACGACAAGAATATAAAATGGGAGCATGGCACAGAGGCTAATAGTCGTTTCTACACCACTACTACTTCTGAGGCTAAGGACAGAGGTGCAGAAGTTGGTTTTAAGAAGGGTAAGCATGAATACCTTCCTTATCCACAAACTATATTGGATAAGAACCCTAACCTGGTTCAGAATCCTGGTTGGTAATCATGAAGTTGTTTTGTTAATATAGTGTTTTTAGTTTAAAGAACTATAGATTGTTTGACAATTAGGGGGTGTTTTGAAAAAAAGCACTCCCTTTTTTCTTCTTTAAAGGAATTTACGTATGAAAACATGGATGTGTGCCTTGATGCTGGCGTTATCGACAGGAGCTTCGGCTCAGAACCCGATTATCAGCGGACAGTATTCTGCTGATCCTACGGCTCGCGTATTCAACGGGAAGGTATATCTTTATCCTTCTCATGATATTCCGAGTCCTATCGAGAAACTGAAGGAATGGTTCTGCATGGCAGATTATCACGTTTTCTCTTCCACTAATCTTACGGAGTGGCAGGATCATGGAGTCATCGTTTCGCAGGACAAAGTACCTTGGGTACAGGACGGCAGTTATACGATGTGGGCTCCTGACTGTGTAGAGAAAGACGGGAAATATTATTTCTATTTCCCTGCCGCTCCGAAAGGGGAGGAGAAGGGATTCGGAATAGGTGTGGCGGTTGCCGACCAGCCTGAAGGACCGTTTATGCCGATGTGGAAACCCATAGAGGGTGTGCACGGCATAGATCCTTGTGTGCTGATAGATAAGGACGGACAGGCTTATATCTACTGGGCTGGTGCTGGTCTGCACATGGCTAAGCTGAAACCTGACATGATGGAACTTGCCTCGGAACCTAAGCCTGTAGAGGGATTGCCTGAGGGATTCAAGGAAGGCCCATTTGCCTTCGAGCGCAACGGTAAGTATTATTTCACCTTCCCTTGGGTACGTGAAAAGAATGGTACCGAAACACTGGCTTATGCCATGGCTGACCATCCGATGGGACCTTTCACATTCAAGGGTATCATCATGGATGAGTCGCCAACGAAGTGCTGGACCAATCATCATAGCATCGTGGAATATCAGGGACAGTGGTATCTCTTCTATCACCATAATGATTATTCGCCTAAGTTCGACAAGAACCGCTCGGTGCGAATCGACTCTCTGAACTTCAATCCTGACGGAACGATACAGAAGGTGATACCTACGCTAAGAGGTGTGGGATTGACGAACGCTCGTTCGCGTATTCAGATTGACCGCTATTCTGCGTTGCAAGGCAAGGGTATTGGTATTGATTATCTGGATAAGAACAACTGTTTTGCCGGCTGGAAGACTCTCTTCTCTAAATCGAATACTGCCCTTATATATAATAAGGTGGATTTCGGTAATGAGAAGGTGGAAGAAATCACCGTTCGTGCCAAGTCTTCAAAGGGTGGTGTACTCGTAGTCAGAGCCGATGGCAAGAAGGGTAATATCATCGCTAAGGTGAAGATTCCGAAGTCGGCTGGCTGGAAGAATGTCCGGGCTCAGGTGCTTCATGCTCCTCTCGGTGTTCATGCTCTCCATGTATCCTTGCAGAGTGGAGCCGATGTTGAGGTAGACTGGCTGGGCTTTGATGCGTTGCCTTGGGAAAAGGGTGCTTTCGAAACTCACCAGTATCGTAATCTCTTTGCCGAGATGGGCTATAAGCAGGCTGATATTGACAGGAAGGTGAATGAAGTGTTCAATGATGTATTCTACGGTAAGAACAAGGTCTATTTCGAGGTGGGCGATTCCATGGGATATGTCAGCGATATAAAGAACAATGATGTGAGAACCGAAGGCATGTCGTATGGAATGATGGCTGCCGTGCAGTTTGACAAGAAGGACATCTTCGACCGCCTCTGGCGATGGAGCAAGAGATACATGCAGCATCAGGAAGGACCTTATAAGGGCTATTTCGCATGGAGTTGCAAGACTGATGGAACGAGAAATGCGCAGGGAGCCGCATCGGATGGTGAACTCTATTTCGTAACTTCGCTCATCTTTGCATCCAACCGATGGGGCAATGATACGGGCATCAACTATCTGAAGGAAGCGCAGCATATTCTGGATTGCAGCATGCAGAAGGCGGGAATGGACCGCACAGCTCCGCTTATCAATCTCGAACATCAGCTCATCACCTTTACGCCCGATCATTGGGGCGGGAAGTTTACCGACCCTTCTTACCATCTCCCTGCCTTTTACGAGGTTTGGGCGAAATGGGCTAACGACGGACGGTCCCAGTTCTGGAAGGAGTGTGCTGAGAAAAGCCGTGAGTTCCTGCATAAGTGCATCAATGAGAAGACGGGCTTGAACCCGGACTATTGCAACTATGATGGCAGTCTGATGAAGACCGGTCAGTTGTTGGGTGATGCATTCCGTTATGACTCATGGCGAGTGCCTATGAACATAGCGCTCGATTATTCCTGGGCTTGTAAGGATAAGGAGTGGCAGCAGAAATATGCCAATACGCTACAGAACTTCCTGTATAGTCAGGGTATAGATTCTTTCCTGGACCAGTATAATGTAGATGGCACAATGGTAGAAGATATTCTGCCGGCAGGTACGGCTCCTAAGGCACTCCGCCATTCTATCGGTTTTGTTGCCACTTCGGCTGCGGCTTCATTGGTCAGCAATCATGTGAAGGGCAGGGATTTCGTCAGTCATTTCTGGAATGCCAAGCATGTGCCAGATAAAGAAGGCTTCTTCGATGGCTACTACGACGGACTGTTGCGTCTCTTCGCCTTCATGCATCTGAGTGGCCGTTATCAGATTATCGAACCTCAATAATAATGAATAGTCTATGTACAACATTTTCAATAAAATAGTTAGATTGTTTTGTTTATGTGTATTCCTTTTTGGGCATTCCTCTGCGGATGCCCAAAATAGGAATTTACCTGAAGACATCAATCCTTATTTCGGACCAGTCGGCAAGCAGCCTGTCATGCCTAATGCGGCTGGCTTTATTCAGAGATGGTTGCTCCTGGAGCCAATCTCTATGCCGGTCAAGAGCAATGTCGTTTTTACTGATTCTTATCTGAAGGAGGTATTCCATACGCAGTATTTCCCTAAACAGATGGAAACAGTTCCTAAGGATGGAGCCGTCGTGAAGGTGGACAAGGAAAAACTGAAATGGCATGCGCTGGACAGTAAACTGTTTAATGTGAAGCTCTTCCGTTTCGCTACTTCATTTAAGAAGCCCAAGTATGGTGTCTTGTTCTGGGCGGTTACCATTATCGATTGCCCTGAGGAGATGAAAGACGTCCGCTTGTCTGTTGGCTCGAATGGTGCTTCCATGTGGTGGCTCAATGGTGAGGAGGCGGTGATGCTCGAAGGCGACCGAAGAATGGTTCGCGATGATGTGGTTTCCAAGAAGCTTACCTTGAAGAAAGGTAGGAATATTCTTCGTGGTGCAGTCATCAATGGACCTGATATGAGTGACTTCTGTGTCCGATTCATCGACGGACAGGGCAAGCCTGTCAGAAACCTGTCTATTCACGTGAAGTAGTGCAATCAATAAAGAAAGTTATGAAACAGAACAATTTATTTTTCAGATATTTTAGCCCGGTTGCTGCTCAGCAGAAACTTTATGCCGCTGCTTTGGTCGCCTTGTTGCCTTCCTCTGCTTACGAGGCAGAAGCCCAGGTTGGCGAACCTTTCATTCATGATCCTTCTACCATTGCCCTGTGTGATGGAAAGTATTATACCTTTGGAACGGGTGAAGGTGGAATCTGGTCGGAGGATGGCTGGACCTGGCAGGGTGGTGCTGTTCGTCCCGGAAGAGGAGCGGCTCCTGATGTGTTGAAGATTGGCGACCGTTATCTTGTAGCCTACAGTGCTACGGGTGGTGGATTGGGTGGCAGTCATCGCGGTGATGTCCTGACGATGTGGAACAAAAGTCTCGATCCGAAATCGCCTGATTTCAAATATACTGAACCGGTGGTGGTTGCTTCTTCATTGGATGATGAAGACTGTGATGCCATTGATGCGGGCTTGTTGCTCGACCCTACTACCGGCAGACTCTGGCTCAGCTATGGTACCTATTTCGGATTTATCCGTCTGGTAGAACTTGATCCGAAGACAGGTAAGCGGATGGAAGGCAACGAACCCGTCAATATCGCCATCGACTGCGAAGCTACTGATTTGATTTACCGCAACGGCTGGTATTATCTTCTCGGCACTCATGGCACCTGTTGCGATGGTCCAAATTCTACCTACAATATCGTGGTGGGACGTTCGCGAAAGATAACCGGTCCATACGTAGATAATGTGGGCAGAGAGATGTTGCAGGGCGGTGGAAAGATGGTGATTGCTGCCAACAATCTGAAGACGGGTCCCGGTCACTTCGGACGCTATATTGAGGAAGAGGGTGTAGAAAAGATGTCGTTCCACTATGAGTCTGATTTCAGACAGGGAGGACGAAGCGTGTTGGCTATCCGTCCTTTGTTGTGGAAGAACGACTGGCCTGTGGCTGGTGATGAATTTCATGCCGGAACCTACGAGATAGAATCGGAACGAAGAGGCTATGCCCTGGAGATTGCCGTAGATTTCGTGAGAATGCAGCGGGATATCGAACCTTTCTGGATTAAGCCGACCAAGCCTCTGAAGAATATCGAGCCTCAGACCTTGAAGGAGGTAGAGGCAGAATGGCCTAAGGGCGAGGTGAAGGTAAGAATGAACGATTATATGTTCCGTCCTCATCAGAAGTGGAGTATCATGCCTGCCGGAAAGGGTGGTTATCTGGGTGGTCCTTATTATAAGATCTGCATAGAAGGCACTACTCGCTATCTTACCGCAACCGCTCAGCATGATGTCATCGCCAAACCTGAATTTACGGGTGAAGATGCCCAGCTTTGGCGCATCGAACAGCTTACCGATGGCACCTATCGCATCATGCCTAAGGCTGTGCCAGGCACTGAAGAGAAACTTGCATTGGTTTCACTCGGCGATTGTACCCCAGGCTTGGCTCCCTTCGATTTCAATAGCGATAATTCTAAATGGAATTTCAGGCAACAATAAATTCATGATGAAATTTAATATACTAATAGCTTATAATTACAATGAACAAGAATGTTATATACGCAGCTTTGATGTTTGTGGTAACTATGTCTTCCGGCAATGCCTCAGCGCAGCAGTTGCCTTATCAGAATCCGGCTCTCTCGGCTCATGAGAGAGCGGTAGATTTATGTGGTCGCCTCACTTTGGAAGAGAAAGCTTCTCTGATGCTGGATGATTCGCCGGCTATCCCACGATTGGGAATCAAGAGATTCCAGTGGTGGAGCGAGGCACTGCATGGTGTGGCGAACATGGGAGATGTAACCGTCTTTCCGGAACCTATCGGAATGGCAGCTTCGTTTAACGACAGAATGGTGTATAGAGTCTTTGATGCAACATCTGATGAGATGCGTGCCAAATGGAATGAACTGCAGCAGAAGGGAGGAGATGTAACCCGTTTCCATGCCCTCTCTGTTTGGACTCCAAACGTGAATATCTTCCGTGATCCTCGCTGGGGACGTGGACAGGAAACCTATGGTGAGGATCCTTATCTTACCAGTAGGATGGGATGTGCCGTGGTGCGCGGATTGCAGGGACCTGAAGATACGAAATACCGCAAACTCTGGGCTTGTGCCAAGCACTATGCAATTCATAGCGGACCGGAATGGGCTCGCCATACAGACAATATTACCGATGTTACACCGCGCGACCTTTGGGAAACTTATATGCCTGCCTTCAAATCACTGGTGCAGGATGCAAAGGTGCGTGAGGTGATGTGTGCCTATCAGCGTTGGGATGATGAACCATGCTGCGGCAACACCCGCCTTTTGCAGCAGATTCTCAGGAATGAGTGGGGATTCAAGTACCTGGTAGTTTCCGACTGTGGTGCTGTTACTGATTTCTGGGAGAATCATAAGGTTTCGAGCAATGCCAGAAATGCGGCAGCTAAGGGCGTATTGGCTGGAACCGATGTAGAATGTGGATTTAATTATGTATATAAATCGGTGCCGGAGGCTGTGAAGTATGGTGCCCTGACTGAAGAAGAAGTTGATAAGCATGTGATTCGTCTGCTCGAAGGTCGTTTCGACTTGGGTGAGATGGATGACAACAAGATAGTATCATGGTCGAAGATTCCTGTATCTGTGCTTTGCAGCAAGGCGCATCGCCAGCTCTCGCTCGATATGGCTCTGCAGACCATGACGCTGCTCCAAAACAAGAATGAGGTATTACCTCTCGATAAAAAGGTAAAGAAGATTGCTTTCATCGGACCAAATGTGGATAACGAACCGATGATGTGGGGAAACTATAATGGTACTCCACGACAGACAATTACCATCCTGGATGGTATCAAGAGTCGTTTGAAGAAAAACCAGGTCGTCACCTTTAAAGGGTGCGACCTGGTGAACGACCAGACTTTGGATTCTTACTTCGACCAGTGCAGCATGGATGGCAAGATGGGCTTTAAGGGCACATTCTGGAACAATCGTGAAATGAAAGGTAAGCCTGTTACCATCACCCAGGAGAAGAATCCTGTGCAGGTAACTACCTATGGTCAGCATGCCTTTGCTCCAAACGTGAAGCTCACAGGATTTTCTGCCAAGTATGAAACCGTATTCCGTCCTAAGCAGAACGCCAAGGTATTACTCGATGTGGCTGCCTGCGGTCATTATGAGGTTTATCTGAATGGTGAGAAAAAGTCAGAGAAGAGCGATTGGCGCACAGCAGAATCCCGCATCGAGTTTGAGGGCGTGAAAGGCAAGGAGTATCAGATAGAAATACGATATGCTGAGATGCCAACCTATAATGCCAATATGAAGATCAATATCGGTCATGAGAATCCTATCGACTATCAGGCTTCGCTCAAGCAGTTGAAGGATTGCGAGACAGTAGTCTTCGTAGGTGGCATCTCTCCACAGTTGGAAGGTGAGGAAATGCCTATCGAGATTTCTGGCTTCAAGGGTGGTGACCGCACCAACATCGAATTGCCTAAGGTTCAGCGCAATTTCCTGAAGGCTTTGAAGGAGGCGGGCAAAAAGGTAGTCTTTGTCAACTGTTCGGGTTCGGCTATCGCCTTGACTCCAGAGACAGAGAGCTGTGATGCCATTCTTCAGGCTTGGTATCCAGGTCAGGAAGGTGGTGAGGCAGTGGCTCGTGTACTCTTCGGAGAGTACAATCCTGCCGGCAAGTTGCCTGTTACGTTCTATAAGAATTCAGAGCAGTTGCCTGATTTCAAGGATTACAGCATGAAGGGCAGGACCTATCGTTATATGAACGATGCGCTCTTCCCATTCGGATATGGTTTAAGCTACACTTCTTTCCGTATTGGCGATGCTACACTTTCCAACTCTATCCTGAAGAAGGGTGAGAAGATTACGCTGAAGGTACCGGTAAGCAATGTAGGAAAGAAGGATGGAACCGAGGTGGTGCAGGTGTATGTGAAGGATCCTGCTGATATCGAAGGACCATTGAAGAGCTTGAAGGCTTTCGAGAGAGTGGAGGTGAAGGCAGGAAAGACTGCTGAGGCTGTCATTACGCTGGATAGCAGAAACTTCGAACTCTTCGATGCTGCAACCAATACCGTCCGTTCCAAGGCAGGAAAGTATGAGGTTTATTACGGCAGCAGTTCGGCTGATAAGGATTTGAAGAAGATAATGGTAAATTATGAATATTAAGAAAAATCTGACTAAGAAGGCAGACTTGAAAGTATTGTAAATTGAAAGAACTTTAAGTATCATGTTGTTTCTTTGTGCCTTGACCATTTCAGTCAAGGCACAAAGTCCTACTCAAAACTATGTGCTGACTAAGGACGTGCTTGATGTCGATGGAACTCACGCCATAACGACTGTTACGTATTATGATGGCTTGGGTTATCCTGTAGAGACGGCAACCAATGGTCTTGGTGGTACAGTTTACAATTTGACAAATACAATTGGACATGAGGAGTTACATAAAGAATCAGATGTGCCTCTAACATATCTTGTTCATTCTCAAATAGTATTGAAACAACTTGCTGATGCAAATTTTTCTAATGGATCGGAGAAATATCAAACAGGTACGATAGGAAATATGATTGTTTTAATGAATGAAGCGAATAAAAATGAACAAAGCGCAAATGCACTGATACAAATAATGGTAAAAGCAAATTCAATCATTAAACCGCTAGGATTAGGTAGAATAGTTAGACGAAATATTCATTTTGAAGATGTATATGGTACAAAATAGAAAAAATGAATTTGGAATAGCAAAAACGGTTATGTTTTTATGTATAATGGCTATCTTATGTTCTTGTAAGGATACAAAGAAAATTCTTACAAGAAATAGTTATCAATATTGGCATTATATAGATAGTAAGCAGAATGAGGACGAAACAAGACACCCTTATTTTTGTAGGGAGGATTCTTTCTATTTTTATGTCGATAGCAAAGGTGTTTTTATCGAGTTTCGAGCAAATTGGCGTTTTAGGGAATATAATGGTTTTCTTGTTTCTCATTATCTTTATGAACCAAGTTGGAATTTGTTAAACCGTAACACAATCCGTTTTGGACGCTTTCGCTATAAAATTATTTCTGTTTCCGATAATAGAATCTTGATTCGTAATGACATTGATCCCAAAAACGCTGTAGACACTTTAGAGTTGGTTCCCAAGTCTCATATACCTAAAGATTATAGAGATTTTCAAAAACCATTTCAGTACAAGGAAGAAAAAAAAGACAGAGAGAAAGGTAAATATTTCTTTATATTTTAGGATAGTAAAAAAATAATTTGTGCTTAGAAAAAAACAACTATATGTTCTATCTCTATGACAATGTCAAGAGAATGGTGTTAGCATGACTGTTACTCAGGTAAACGACTATAATGAACTGAAGTTTCGCATGTGGTTCAAGTACGGGCTGAAGGCCCAAAAGCTCCTAGCCCAGGGCGTGTGGGGCTTACTTGCGAAACTTAACTTAAGTAACGGTATACTAATTAATATATACTACTTTCAATAGTATCAATCCAATAAAATAATCGAATTATGAAAAGAATCCTTTGTGTACTTATCGCAGCCATCTGGCTCTGTACTTGCTGGGCAGGGAATGGCAAGAAAACTATTGTCTGGGAACAGCCGATAGCTGAATCGAACCAGCTATTTTATGATCCTTTTCAATCTCAACTCAACATCTCCATCCTATCCCAATGATTAACGCAGACTATGCAGGTAAGTCTGAAAATAAGGTTTCAGCCCAGGAGATGATGCAGATTCTTGAATCCAGATATAAGGAGGCTGAAGGGAACTTACGGAAACAGATAGAAAAATCGGCATCTATTTCCAAATGTTATCAGGAGTATGCTGCCCGATATCTTCTCTGTAGTTATGCATCATCAATCTTACAGGGAGCATATCGTGTAAAAGACCATATTTTCCCTCAGGAATATGTGAGCCAAGTGGAAAAAATATGGAAGGAGATTCCGCAGCCTTATACTCAGTTTCGTGACTATAATATGCTGACTAATGATCTCATCGGCCAGGAAAGAAGGTTAAAGTACAGTACCCCCATGGGAAGGACCTATGGATTCTTATCCACCAATTCTTATCCGGAACTGTTGAGAAAGCACAAGGCTCTGGGGGATATTGCGATAACCGATTCAGAAATTGCTACGGTGGAACAATGGGCTAAGAATCTGGATGCCATAACTATCAAGCAATATCAGACGACAGATGCCAAGGAGCAGGAGGAAATAGTAAATGCTTTTTCCAACTCAGTCCTTGCCAAGCGTGCTACGGCAATCCTTGAAAGAGAAGATATTGCCAAGATGCTTAAGGATGAGACTCCTCTCCTCGATGTATATTATGCCCAGCATATAGCTGATAGCATGGGATGCAACCAGCAGCAGAAAGATGTCATCATCTCTAAAGCCATTCTTCATGTGTTGGAAAGACTAGCTATGCCACTCAATAGTTATGGGCTTGACCTGGCAGAACATTGTATCAGTTCTGAAGTTCTCAGGGAGAAAGTATTGGCAGAACACCGTAAGTACCTGTCTTTGCAGAACAGGGACATTACTGCCAGTATCAAGACAGCTCCGCAGGATATGAGCGATGGTGAGAAACTTCTTCGCCATATATTGGAGCCTTATAAGGGAAAGCTTGTATTGCTGGATGTCTGGGGAACTTGGTGTGCCCCTTGCAAGATGGCTCTTGCCCATTCGAAGGAAGAGTTCGAACGCCTGGCGCCATACGATGTGGTATATCTTTACATGGCAAGCAACAGTCCTGAAGAGTCATGGAAAAATCTCATCAAACTGAATAATCTGGTTGGCGACAATATCGCCCACTACAATTTGCCAGCGCCTCAGCAGAGTGCCATCGAGAACTATCTCAACATTCGCTCCTTCCCATCCTATCGCCTCTTCGACAAGGAAGGAAATCTGGTAGATGTGAAAGTGGATGCTCGCCAGCTTGACAATCTGGAGAAAATCATCAAGGAACTGAACAGATAGTAAGAATACTGATAAAATCCCCTTCAAGGTATTGGGTGCACAGTTGAATACATAATAAATCCCGAAATCGCTTGGCGGTTTCGGGATTTTTGCTTATCTTTGCCAACGTAAATAGTAAATTGTTGATAATATGGCAACGAAGTTATATCCAATAGGCATGCAGACCTTCTCTGAGATTCGAGAGGAGGACTTTCTCTATGTAGATAAGACGGAGTTCATTTATCGTATGACTCATACGAGTGGAAAGTATTTCTTCTTGAATCGTCCACGTCGTTTTGGAAAATCTCTTTTGGTTTCGACTTTTGAGAGTTACTTCGAGGGAAAGAAGGAACTCTTTAAGGGACTTGCTGTTGAAAAACTGGAGAAGGAGTGGACGAAATATCCTGTGCTTCACTTTAGCTTGGCTGGTGGTAAGCACATGGAGAAAGACCAACTTGTGCGCTATCTCTTGTACATATTGAAGGTAAATGAAGAAAAATTTGGCATCGTCAATGATTCTCCCGACCCGAATGTTCGTATGCTTAATTTAATAAAAACGGTATATGAGCAGACTGGGCAGAAGGTCGTTGTCCTCATCGATGAATACGATGCTCCTTTGCTTGATGTGGTGCATGAGGATACTAGCTTGGATATATTGAGAGAGGTGATGCGCAATTTCTATAGTCCCCTAAAGGATAGCGACCGTATGCTGCGTTTCGTCTTCTTGACAGGCATCACCAAGTTCTCGCAACTTAGTATATTCAGTGAACTCAATAATATCACAAATGTGAGTATGGATACAGAATATGCTGGCATTTGCGGCATTACCAAGGAGGAACTTGTGACAGAAATGCATGAAGATATTCAGCAGATGGCAGATGTGTTGGGCTTGTCGTATGATAAAACTTTGGAAAAGTTGAAGGAAAATTATGATGGCTATCATTTCGCCTGGCCTTCTTCTGACATATTCAATCCATACAGCTTGCTCACTTGCTTTTCAAAGCGAAAGGTTGATTCCTATTGGTTTGGCTCAGGCACTCCTACTTATCTCCTTAATATGATGCGGAAATATGACTTTACACCGATTGACCTGGGTGAACAGATGGATGCATCAAAGGATGATTTCGATGCAGCCACTGAGACGATGACTACTATCATGCCTTTGCTTTATCAGAGTGGTTATATCACTATCAAGAATTATGATCCGGAAACGGAACTCTATACCTTGGCTCTGCCTAACAAAGAAGTGAGGATAGGTTTGTATCGCAGTATGTTGCCGCATTATTTGGCGGCAAAGTCTGCAATGTGCAATACGACCGTGGCCAAGATGTCGGCTCTTATCAATAAGGGTAACATGGATGGTGCTCTTCAGCTATTGAAAACGTTCTGGGAGACGGTACCTTATTGCGATAATACCGATTATGAGGGGCATTATCAGCAGACAATGTATATCATCTTTGCCCTGCTTACGAATTTCCGTATATTGGTGGAACAGCATACTTTCCGGGGAAGAACAGACATTACGATGGAAACAAAGGATACCATCTATGTGATAGAACTGAAATTTAATAAGTCGGCACAAGAGGCTCTTGACCAAATCAACAACAAGCATTATGCTGATGCTTTTGCCCTAAGAGGCAAAACCGTGGAAAAGATTGGTATGAACTTTATGATTGATGAAGATAAGACGATCGTATTGGATTGGGCAAAATAGTTCCCTTAGTAGCAGAACCTCTTCTTCCTGGATTGGTGGAAGTTTGGGGAGTAGCAACAGAAAAGATGGCCTTGCAAAATGCGGGGTCATCTTTTCTGTTTTATAAAACAGACACTCTTAGATAATTATTCGACATGAAAACCATAACAAAGTATTTGTTACATGAGATAAAGTAATGAATCGAATAAATCGCTATTTTTGCATCGTTTTAACAGCTTTAATAAAGAAAGCCGGTGAAAATCATCGGCATCATAACAATTTTAAACTTTTATATTTCAACCTAAAAACAAATGAAAAAGAGATTTTTGGCGATATTGGCGGCTGTGTTGCTACCGTCATGTCTGTTCGCCCAGTTTGGAGTGGTTTCGCCGCTTCATGTGAATGGCAATCAGTTGAATGATGCCTATGGCAACAAAGTGGTTTTGCATGGTGTGATGGATACACCGAGTCCTTACTTCAACAAATATCGTTGGGGGTATAGCTGTACCGACAATAACATCTCGGCATGCATAAGCTATTATGACAAGATTTTTGGAGCACTCCAGAATCCTGCCAAAGGTACCTATTGTAATATCTTCCGTCTTCATCTCGAACCAGGCTGGACCAATGATCCCAACAAGAAGTCAACGGGTTCTGATACTGGAGAGGCTAATATATCGCGTTTCAGTGCTACCCGTTTGCAGAAGTATCTTGATGCCCTTTATCTGCCTATTGCGCAGAAGGCCATCAATCATGGCTTGTATGTGGTGATTCGTCCTCCAGGCGTATGTCCTAAGGATTTGAAGGTAGGCGATGCTTATCAGAATTATCTTAAAACGGTGTGGAACATTGTTTCCAGCAACAGTTGGGTGAAGAATAATTCAGGCATCGTATCCCTGGAACTTGCCAACGAGCCTGTTCATATATATAATAGGTATGGTCAGAGTTCTGCCACAGCCATGCGAGATTATTTCCAACCAGTGGTTGATGTGATTCGTAAGAATGGCTTCAAGGGTATTATCTGGATTCCTGGCACGGGCTACCAGAGCCAGTATGAGAATTATGCCTCTTATCCTGTTTCCGACAGCAACTTCGGCTATGCCGTGCATGTGTATCCGGGATGGTATGGGGCAAGTGATACCAGCTATGATTCCAATGCTTTCATCTATAATTTCCAGAAGCAGGTGCCTGTGGTAAAAAATAAACCGATTCTTGTTTCTGAGATAGACTGGAGTCCGGAGAAACCTGGTACAGGTAAGTATAATGAGTTTGGACAGTGGGTGGCCAGCAACCTGGGTTCATGGGGAACTGCTACCACAAGCAAATGGGGCAATGCCTGGAAGAAGGTGATGGATCATTTCGGAAACATCAGCATGACGCTGACCAGTACTGATGATTATCTTGATATCGACAACTTCCTGAAAACTGGTGAAATCAAGGCAGGATTGGAGGCTAATCCTGAGGCATGCGGTCTGACCTGTTTCTACTGGTATTATGAGTATTCTAAGAAAGACTATGCTCATAAGTTTGCTGGTACGTCTTCTTCTAACCAGAATACTCAGCCTTCTACCGGTTCTTCTACTTCTGGCAATACCCAGGGCGAGAACATCATCAAATCGTGGGGCAATGGCAGCGGATTCGTTCCTTCGGGATGGACGGTGGCAGATAATGGCAATCAGGTTTATGCCGGCAATAAGTCGAGAGGTCCTCGCATCTTGAATTTCTCTGGTGATTTCAAGAATGCTTTCTATGTGAGAACTGTTTCTGCCGATAAGGCTGGCTATATAGAATATGGTAATACCAATGGTTATACCCTGCCTCTGGTATATGGCGAGTATGAGCTGAGCTGCAATGTGGCAGCATGGAAGGGTGCTCCATATATGAAGGTGGAGGTGTTCGACCCTCAGAATGCTGTTCTTGCTTCTACCATCGTCAAGGCAAATGGCAATGCGAATGGCAAGGCGGGTGCTTATCTCTCGGGTACCAACAAGGTATTTCTCTCTTTCTATTCCATGATCAAGGGCAACTACCGTGTACGTTTCACCCCTGTGGCAGATGCCAAGGGCACAGGTGGTGCCTGGGTTGAGGCTCTGGTAGGCAATGTGGCTCTTTACTTCAAGGGAAATCCGCTGGCACTGAATGCCGTGGGACAGGTTCCTGCCGGATGGAAGATTGTTGATGCCGGAGAGCAGAAGGCTGCTGGTGCTGCTGGCATAGGTCCACGCATCTTCAAGTTTGCCGGTGGTGATTTTTCTACGGGTCTTTACATCCGTCAGAGCGATGCCAGCAAGGCAGGCTACGCTGAGTTTGGTTCTACTTGGGGCTATGGCTTCTCGTTGAAGCAGGGCAGCTATGTATTCTCTTATAATGCCGTGGCGTGGTCGGGGTCTCCTTATCTGAAGTGTGAGGTTCTCGACGAGAGCAACAACGTGCTGGGTTCTCAGATTATCCAGTGTACCAAGAATGTGAACAAGAACACCAGTGCAAACACTTTTGGCAGCAACAGTGGCAAGGTATGGTTCACCGCTTCCCGCACGGGTTACTATCATTTCCGCTTCACTCCTGTGGCAAACAGCTGGGGTGGCAGTGGTTCATGGCTTGAGGTAGTGGTAGGTCATCTGAAGATTTCCAAGACCAGTGCTTCCCGTTCAAGAAGCATCGATGGCGGTTGGAATGATGGCACTACGGGCATCGAGCAGGTCGAGAGTGCTGAGAATATCAGCGGTCAGGAGACCAGACAGAACTCCGGCTGGTACACGCTTCAGGGTCAGCGGGTAGAACACCCAACCAAGGGTATCTATATCCATAATGGCAAGAAGGTGGTTTTGAGATAGAATATTAAATGTGAAGAATGGTGTGCCATAAGTTATAGGCACACCATTTTTTTGTAAGGTCTGGTTACATAATATAAACTATTTGAAACATGAGAAAAAGTAGAATTCTGCTTTTTTGCTTACCTTTGCATCCATAAATAACAATTTAATCAACTAATAATTAATTTAAATCATAAAATGACTAGATACAGAATGATTTTATCCCTGCTTTTGGCTGGCATGGGAACTGCTGCAACAGCACAGAACATCAACTTGCCAATCATCCAGACCAAGTACACAGCCGATCCTGCACCTTATGTGCACAACGATACGGTTTATCTCTATACCACCCACGATGAGGATGGGGCTGAAGGGTTTCTGATGAAAGACTGGCTACTCTATACCTCTACGGATATGGTAAACTGGCAAGACCGCGGTGCCGTGGCTTCATTGAAAGACTTCAAGTGGTTCAAGGGCGAGAATGGTGCCTGGGCAGAGCAGGTCATCGAGCGCAATGGCAAATGGTATATGTATTGTCCTATCCATGGTCATGGCATCGGAGTGCTGGTAGCTGATAATCCATACGGACCGTTTAAGGATCCTATCGGAAAGCCTCTGGCATGGGAGGGCGACTGGTTCGACATTGACCCTACTGTATGGATTGATGATGATAACCAGGCTTACATGTATTGGGGCAACCCGGAGTTGAAGGCTGTGAAACTGAACGAGGACATGATTTCTTATTCTGATTCCATCATGCACTTCCCGAAGATTCAGGATTATCAGGAAGGTCCTTGGTTCTGGAAGCGCAATGGCAATTATTATCTGGCTTATGCTTCTACCTGCTGTCCTGAGGGCATCGGTTATGCGATGAGCAAGAATCCGCTCGGACCGTGGGAATATAAGGGACATATCATGAACCATACGCCTCGTACTCGTGGCAATCATCCGGGCATCATCGACTATAAGGGCAAGAGCTATTGCTTCGGCTTGAATTATGATATTTTCCGTTTGAAGACGGGGCGTCATGCCGAGCAGCGTTCTGTTTCTGCGGCCGAAATGACTTACAATCCTGACGGAACCATCCAGGAGTTGCCATACTTCCAGGACTGCAAGCTAGAGCAGATAGAATGGTTCAACCCTTATCGCCAGGTTGAGGCTGAGACGATGGCTTGGGGCTATGGATTGAAGACGCAGCCTAAGAACGAATGGGCGCAGAAGGACAGATGGAACCAGGTGGTTACGAATGTTGATGAGGGAAAGTATATCCTCGTGAAGGGTGTTGACTTCAAGAAGGGAGCAAGTAAGTTTGAGGTTTCTGCCTCTTGCCACATGTTTGGCGGCAGCATCGAAATCCGTCTTGATGGGGTAAATGGCCAGTGCATCGGCAAGGTGGATATCAGCAACACCAAGGACGAATACAAAACCTTCTCTACCCAGGTGAAGAAGGTAAAGGGTGTTCATGATCTCTACTTCGTCTTTAAGGGAGGCGACATCCAGAAGCAGAACCTCTTCTTCCTGGATTGGTGGAAGTTTGTGTAGTAAGATAAACTTAATAAAGTTTTTGAAACATTCGATAAAGTCATTATGATTGTTTTTTCGTAATTTTGCAGCGTTAAACGAATAAACAATCATAATGATGAATACAACGAAAATCTTGGCTCTCAGAAAGCCGTTACTGATAAGCGCATGGCTGCTTGCCATGCAGGGTGCTACCTATGCACAGAACCCAATCGTGCAAACACAGTTAACTACCGACCCAGCACCTCTGGTTGTAGGAGACCGTCTCTATGTATATACCGGTCATGATGAAGATAAGGCCGACTTCTTCTGGATGAACGAATGGCGTGTGTATTCCACCAAGGATATGGTGAATTGGACAGGCCATGGTTCTCCGCTCGACCTCAGTTCTTTTTCCTGGGCAGACGACCGTGCCTGGGCAGCACAGACCATCGAACGTAATGGTAAGTATTACTGGTATATCTGTGCGCACTCTAAACTGACGGGTGGAATGGCTATCGGCGTAGCTGTGGCTGATTCTCCTACCGGTCCGTTCAAGGATGCGCTGGGCAAACCGCTTTTCGATAATGGAAGTTGGGACAATATCGACCCTACCGTCTGGATGGATGAGGATGGTCAGGCTTATCTCTATTGGGGTAATCCACATCTTTATTATGCCAAACTGAATAAAGATATGATCAGCTTCAAGGGTGGTATAGATGCTAAGGCAGCTGTTGATGAAAAGCGTGAAGTGGGCAGAATCGTGATGACTGAGGAGGGATTCGGTTCGCCTGACGTGGAGAAGCGCGATTCAACCCGAAAATATAAAGATTGCTACACAGAGGGACCTTGGTTCATGAAGCGTGGCAAGAACTATTATATGCTCTATGCTGCAGGTGGAGTGCCTGAGCATATCGCTTATTCCATGAGCAAGAAGCCTTTCGGACCATGGAAGTATATGGGCGAAATCATGCCATTGGAAGATACGGGTTCCTTTACTAACCATTGCGGTGTGACCGACTTCAAGGGCAAGTCTTATTTCTTCTATCATACGGGTAAACTGGGTGGCGGATTCGGACGCAGTGTGGCTGTGGAAGAATTCAAATATAATGCCGACGGCACATTCCCAATTATCCACCATACTCAGGAAGGAGTGGCTCCTATCGCAACCCTCAATCCTTACAAGCGTCAGGAGGCTGAAACCATCGCTTTCTCTAAGGGAGTGAAGTCGGAGCAGACCGATGATACGGGTGTTTATATCTCTGAAATTCATACAGGTGATTATATCAAGGTACGTGAGGTGGATTTTGGTGATGAAGGTCCAGATGTATTTGCCATCTCTGCGGCATGCTCTTCGCTTGGAGGTTCGCTGGAGGTTCATCTCGATAAGGAAGATGGCGAACTGATAGCTAAACTTGATGTTACCAAGACGGGTGGCTGGGAAAAGTGGAAGACTTTCTCGGCACAAATGCTAAAGAAAGTGACAGGAAAGCATGATATATACTTCGTGTTCAAGGGATTGAAGGGAAGCAAACTCTTCAATTTCGACTGGTGGAAGTTTGAGAAGAATTTCGCCAATCCTGTGGTTTGGGCTGATGTGCCTGATGTGGATGTAATCCGTGTGGGCGACAGCTTCTATATGGTAAGCACCACCATGCATCTGATGCCGGGTGCGCCTATCATGAAATCGAAGGATCTGGTGAACTGGGAAACCATGAACTATATCTTCCCTAAACTTACCGATTCACCTAAGTATGACATGAAGGAGGGTACGGTGTATGGTCGTGGTCAGTGGGCTACTTCGCTGCAGTATCATCGTGGCAAGTTCTATGCGCTCTTTGCTCCGAATGATAATCCCGGTGGAGAGACTTATATCTGCACAGCCGATGATATCGAGGGCAAATGGACTATCCACAGCCGTTTGCAGCATTTCCATGATGCCGCTCTCTTCTTCGATGACGACGATAAGGCATACGTGGTTTATGGAACGGGAGAGATGGTGCAGCTGAATGCCGACCTGACGGATGTGGTGCCGGGCAGCCATCGTAAACTCTTTGAACGTGATGCTGATGAAACGGGTTTGCTCGAAGGCTCCCGCATGATCAAGCACAACGGCAAGTATTATCTCCTGATGATTTCGTGGCCACAGGGACATCCTCGTCGTGAGGTTTGTTATCGTGCTGATAAGATAACGGGTCCTTACGAAAAGAAGGTGATTCTGGAAACGGAGTTTGCCGGATTCAACGGCGTGGGACAAGGTACGATTGTAGATGATAAGGATGGCAACTGGTATGGCATCGTATTCCAAGACCGTGGTGGTGTGGGCAGAGTGCTCACGCTGGAGCCATGTACCTGGAAGGACGGATGGCCTATGCTGACCGATGAGAAGGGCAATATTCCTGCCGAGATGCAGAAGCCTGTATTGGGATATGATGGTAAGGGACTCGTGTATAGCGACGATTTCTCGAAGGATAAACTGGAACTGCAGTGGCAGTGGAACCACAATCCTGTGGATAATGCCTGGTCGCTCACAGAGCGCAAGGGCTGGCTCCGCCTGAAGACATCCCGCATCGTTCCTAATATCTTCCTGGCTCCTAATACCATCAGTACCCGTACCGAGGGACCTGCCTGCGAGGGAATCATCAAGATGGATGTAAGCAAGATGAAGGATGGCGATGTGGCTGGTCTGTCAGCCTTCCAGGGTGATGCGGCCCTGCTTTCTATCGTAAAGGAAGGCAAGAAACTCTTTGTGGTGGGTACCAAGGAGAGTGTAGCTTTGACTGAAAAGGAGAAGGCGGTGACCGGTGTGAAGCGTGAGGAGGTGTATCGCCAGCCTTTGAATCTGAAGCAGGATAAGGCAACGAAATCAAGCATCATCTATCTGAAGATGAGTTGCGATTTCCGTCTTCATCAGGATCTCGCCACCTTATTATATAGTATAGACGGCAAGACCTGGATTCCTGCCATCAAGGATTTCAAGATGCAGTATGATTATCGCCGCTTCTTCATGGGTACCCGTATCGCCATCTACAACTATGCCACAAAGGCTGCTGGCGGATATGTGGATGTGGATAGTTTTGAGTATTCTAAAAGAAAATAGGTTTAAAGTTTGAGATTTTTTTAATTTTGACGGCACAAAGTGATGGAAAATCAAAAAGTTTCCTTATCTTTGTGCCGTTTTTAATTACTAATCAATGCTGATTTTATGAACAGAAATAAGATGATTTTGGGGGCTTGGGTCTTGGGACTATTGTTTCCGATAGAGATGATGGCTAAGGCAAGTTGCACAGATAATAGTACTCGACTTTGGTATAACGCTCCTGCCCAACATTGGCTGGAGGCTCTGCCTATCGGAAACTCTCATCTGGGAGGTATGGTGTATGGTGGAACCACGGATGAGAATATCCAGTTGAATGAGGAGACTTTCTGGAGTGGCGGTCCTCATAATAACAATAGCAAGAAATCCCTGGAGAATCTGCCAAAGGTGAGGGAACTCATCTTCAATGGAAGGGAAGAGGAGGCGGCGGCTCTCATCAACCAGACCTTCATCCCAGGGCCTCATGGTATGCGCTTCCTGCCGATGGCAAATCTGCATATCAGCATGAAGAACCGGGGAAAGGCTGAGCAGTTTGTGCGCGACTTGGATTTGAAGAGGGCAATTGCCACGACTTCTTTCGTGATGGATGGCGTAAGATATACCCGTACTACCTTTGCTTCGCTGGCTGATGGCGTTATCGTTTGCCACATCAAGGCGAGTAGAAAGGGTGCCCTGAATATCGATGTTACCCTGGATTCGCCTTTTGAACATCAGACTCAGAAAACGCCTTCAGGGGTTATGCTGAAGGTGAAGGGACAAGACCAGGAAGGCATCAAGGCGGCTCTCACTGCCGAGTGTGTGGCTGATTTAAGGACGGATGGCACCGAGGCAACCATCATCGTGAGCGCTGCCACTAATTTTGTGAACTATCACGATGTGTCGGGCAATGCAGCCCAGCGCAATGCCGACTATATTAATAAGGTGAAACTGATGAGTTATGCACAGTTGGAGAAACGCCATGTGGAGGCTTACCAGAAGCAGTTCGCTACTTCTTCTCTGATTTTGCCAACCGATATCAATGCTTCGTTGCCTACCAACCAACGCCTGGAGAAATTTGCGGGCAGCAAGGATATGGCGATGGTAGCGCTGATGTATAACTATGGTCGCTATCTGCTCATCTCCTCTTCCCAGCCTGGTGGACAGGCGGCAAACCTGCAGGGCGTTTGGAACGACAGCAAAAATGCACCTTGGGACAGTAAATATACCATCAACATCAATACGGAGATGAACTACTGGCCTGCCGAGGTAACAAATCTCGGTAACACCACGGAACCTCTGTATTCGCTGATTAAGGATTTGAGCGTAACGGGAGCACAGACGGCTAGGGAAATGTATGGCTGTCGTGGCTGGATGGCACATCATAACACAGATATCTGGCGCATAGCAGGACCGGTGGATGGTGCGCAGTGGGGCATGTTTCCGAATGGCGGAGCCTGGCTCACCACCCATCTCTGGCAGCATTATCTCTATACGGGCGACAAGGCTTTCCTCAAACAGTGGTATCCGGTAATAAAAGGTGCTGCTGAGTTCTATCTTGACTATATGCAGAAGTTGCCGGGCACTGAGTGGAAGGTAACCGTGCCGTCGGTGAGTCCGGAACAGGGACCTAAAGGAAAGAAAACTGCCGTAACGGCTGGTTGTACGATGGATAACCAGATAGCCTTCGATGCCTTGACCAGTGCCGTGAAGGCTTCTGAAATATTGGGAGTTGATGAGGCAGAGCGCAAGGAGATGCTGCAGCTGGTTTCGCAGATTCCGCCGATGCAGATAGGAAAGTACGGACAGTTGCAGGAGTGGCTTGTGGATGCGGATGATCCGAAGAATGAACATCGCCATATTTCGCATCTCTATGGATTGTATCCATCCAATCAGATTTCTCCTTTCTCTCATCCTGAACTGTTCCATGCCGCAGCCACCACTCTGAAGCATCGTGGCGACCAGGCTACGGGCTGGAGTCTGGGTTGGAAGACGAACTTCTGGGCACGCATGCTCGATGGTAATCATGCTTTCAGAATCATCAGCAATATGCTTCGTCTGTTGCCATCTGATGCGCAGGTAAAGGAGTATCCTGAGGGCAGAACCTATCCGAATCTCTTCGATGCCCATCCGCCATTCCAGATAGACGGCAACTTCGGAGTAACAGCCGGTATCGCCGAAATGCTCCTGCAGAGTCATGATGGAGCCGTGCATCTCTTGCCGGCATTGCCTGATGCCTGGAAAGAAGGAAGCGTAAAGGGACTTCGTGCCCGTGGCGGCTTTGTGGTGGATATGGACTGGAAGAATGGCAGACTGATGAAGGCGAAGATTCGTTCCACCATCGGAGGCATCCTGCGTCTTCGCTCCTACGTTCCGCTGAAGGCGAAGAATCTGAAGAAGGCAGAAGGAACATGTCCCAATATCCTTTTTGCATCTGCAGAAGTGAAGCCTGTAATGGAACAGCATCGGATAGCAGAAGGAGTGAAGGTTCCTATTCCTGACGTATATGAATATGACTTGGAAACAGAACCAGGAAAGACTTATCTGATTAAATAATGTCCTAAAATCACATTTGTTGCCATAAAAGTATCATTTTGTCCACCTCAGGTTGGATAATTATTCGTACTTTTGTGGCAATATTTTTTATAATAATCTTTTAGACCTATCAATGAGAATGAAGAAATTATTATTTGCAACCTGTTGCATCGCTTTTTTGAGCGGTTCTTTGGGAGCTGCGGCGCAGAAAAAATCTGCAGCCAAGAATGTTCTGACACAGACTTTGAAAGGGAAGTCTTGGTCGGCTGATAATGGTAATGGTACCTTTACCAATCCTTTGTTTTATGATGAGTTTTCTGACCCTGATATTATCAGAGTAGGGGAGGATTACTATCTGGCGGGTACCACGATGCACAGTGTGCCGGGACTGGTGGTGCTCCATTCCAAGGATCTCGTAAATTGGGAGTTCTCTTCCTATTGCTTCGACCGCTTTGATGATTCTGATGATTTCAATCTCCGTAATGGCAAGGAGGCGTACGGACAGGGTATCTGGGCGCCTGCCATCCGATATCACAACGGAAAGTTCTATATTTTCTCCAATATCAACGGGCATGGATTGCAGGTGTATATCTCGGACAGTGCCAAGGGACCTTGGACGCATCATAAAGTTAATGGCGATATCTACGACCTCTCTGTGCTCTTCGATGAGGATGGCAAGATTTATGCCGTGCACAAGTATGGCAACGTCACCGTTACGGAGTTGAAGCCTGATTTGAGCGGTCCGGTAGAGGGCAGCAGCAAGGTGGTGATTCCTGAAGGCAATGCGATGGGTGAGGGACATCATGTTTATAAAATCAATGGTATGTACTATATCCTCTCTGCAGATTATTCACCGATGGGCCGCATGCAGTGCGCCCGAAGCAAGAGCATCTGGGGACCTTATGAAACTTGCGTGATTAGCGAGCGTGAATCGTATGGTTATGCTGCTGGATGGAGCGTAGGTAACATGGGCATCGGTCGGCCTTTGCCGGAAGATGGTTTCAAATTCCAGAACAACAAGCCTAATGGTCTGAACCTGGGCTGTGCTACCATTCATCAGGGCGGCATCGTGCAGGCTCCTGACGGGAAATGGTGGGGCGTTTCTATGCAGGACTTCAATGCTGTGGGAAGAACGGTGTGCCTGTCGCCTATCACTTGGGTTGACGGCTGGCCTTACTTCGGATTGGAGAAGAACCTGGGACGCTCGCCTCGTACCTGGTTCAAACCGAATGATATGGTAAAAACACCACAGGCTCCATACGACAGATGTGATGATTTCTCGGGTAAAATTTTTAAACCGGTTTGGCAATGGAATCATAATCCGAATGACAAGATGTGGTCGCTGAATAAGGAGCGAAAAGGATGGCTCCGTTTGCATTCCATGCCTGCCAAGCAACTGCTTTGGGCAAAGAATACATTGACGCAGCGTGCCATCGGACCGGTATCTTATACATCTGTAAAGTTGGATGCTTCCCGCTTGAAGGTAGGTGATGAGGCTGGTTTGGGTGCCATCAATACGCCATACGCTTCATTGGGCGTTGTCAAGACGGATAAGGGGTTGAACTTGAGATGTTATGACCAGAATACCAACAAGGAAGTGTTGAAGCCGTTGGCTAAAAGTAAGGTAGTATGGTTGCGACTTTGGGGTGATTATGACAAGAGCCAGTTGCAATATTCCTATTCTCTGGATGGTAAGAACTGGGAGAATATCGGTGAGCAGATGCTTTCACCTTATCAGTTGAAGACCTTCCAGGGTGTTCGTGTGGCACTTTATGCTTTCAACAAGAAGGAATTGAATGGCGGTGTGGCTGATTTCGATGATTTCATGGTAGAGGAGCCGATGGCTGACAGAACAGCCAATTTGCCTATCGGAAAGACCATAAGATTCTCTAATCTCGCTGATGGCAGTCTGATGGATGCTACTGGACATGGATTGATGCATAGTTCTGGTAACCGGAACGACATGAGAAATCAGGTGAAGTTTGTTGTGGAGGATAGAGGTAAGGGAAAGATTGCTTTGAAGACGGCTGACGGACGATATGTTTATATTGCTGGTGCTGGTTTATCTGGTGATGTTCGTCTGACTTCCGACTCTTCCAAGGCAGAGGAGTTTGTATGGCAGGATATGCTTTATAACCGCTGCATGCTGCTTTCTCTGAAGACTCAGCGTTATGTTGGTAAGAATCCTGTGGATGGGAGCCCTTATTCTGCAGATTACCAAGGTGCTGATGCCGGCATGAAGAACGGCTGTGTTTTTACATGGGAAGTTGTTGAGTAAAGATATCTATTCTTTATAAATTAGAAGAGGCAGACTCTCGCTGTGGGGAGTCTGCCTCTTTTTCTTATGTGATATTGTTCGATTATTCGAAATAGAATGTAAGTGCTATCATTTTGCTATGTGCTGACTTAGCTGATAGTGTATATGGGAGTGTACTCTTGTCTTTTACATTTTTGATGTGATTCTTATCGTATGTATCTGTTATTCCATACATGAATTTCAATTCAGGGCGAAGTTTGAAATAAGGCAGATAGAAATCACACCCCAATCCCAGTTCTAGGAACAGATCTGTTTTCTTCAGTTTGATATAATCTTCGTTCTTGCTGTTCAGATTCATCATCGGGTTGATTCCTGCCATGATGTATGGGCGGTGATTGTTGAATCTCTGTGCTGCAAATATCAGGTCGAGGGCACTGGAAATGTAAGCCGTCTTCATCTCCTGTTTCTGTTGGATCGGATTACCGGCTCCATCTTTTTCCAGCATGTTGTAGAAGGAGAAATGTCGGGTACCGAAATACATGGCTGGTGCTATGCGTAGCTGGAAGTGGGTGTTGAGACGGAATTCTCCTAGTACACCTACTGTAAATCCAGTATCCCATCTGTCCTGGTCTACTGTTACACAGCTTTGCTGCTCAATGCCGTCAGCATCAAGATAAGTCACCGGTCCTGCATTCTGGAATTCTATATCCTGGAAGTGGGTGCCTACTAATACACCGAAGTGGAATGGGCGCAAATCGGTATAAGGACGGTTTTCTACCGTTCTTTCCTGTGCGCCAGCCTGGATTGTGATGGCAAGGCTTATGATGAATGTCAATAGTTTCTGTTTCATATATTTATAACGGAATATTCCTCTTCATATTGCTTTCCGTTTTATTTCGATTATGTATAAATTAATCTAATTCTTGAAAATTCTTATACCTAATTGTAGGTATTTCAGAAATTATTATTATCTTTGCACCATAATTATTAGGTAATATACCTGATGTTATGAAGTAAGACAAATTAAAAGCATATTATACAAAAACATTATAAACATTTAAACATTAATAATTATGGCATACGTAATTGGTGACGATTGTATCGCTTGCGGTACATGTATTGATGAGTGTCCATCAGGTGCAATCTCTGAGGGCGATAAGTATTCAATCAACCCAGACCTCTGCACAGAGTGTGGTACTTGTGCTGATGTTTGCCCTAACGAGGCAATCAGTCTTCCTTAATCTATAAGGATAGATACTTTTAGTTACATAAAACATTGAGAGCGGTTCCTTTGGAATCGCTCTTTTCTTTTTCTATTGTTTAAAGATTTTGTTTTATCGTTATTTCCTTTTATTTGCTTATAGTACGAATCAAATAAACTAAAAGGGGATTGCATCAATATCTGATGCAATCCCCAATATGTTGTAGTTAATGTTATGCTTATTCGCCTGGCTTGAGACCTGCCTTCTCGTAAGCATCGTTAGCTAACTTGTTCTGTGGATCAAGCTTCAGAAGCTTATCCCAGTATGGCTTAGCTGTATTGAAATCCTGCTTGTCGTAGGTATAGATGAAGCCCATATACTGGTAAGATGTCTTCAGGTAGCTGAGCTCATCTTCATCACACTGCTTTGCTTCCAGCTCATTGATTACTTCTGTATAAGCAGCAATAGCCTTGTCGTCCAACTCGTTCTGGAAAGCTGTGTTACCCTCTTGAAGCTTAGCAAATGGCTTCAATGTAGGATACTTCTCTGCTAACTTTGCGTATACGCTGATAGCCTTGTCAATGTTCTCAATCTTCTTGGCTGGATCTTTCTTAGCCTTGTTTACATAGATTTCAGCAAGCTTCATGAAGTCTGTAGGAGCAGCATTTGGATTCTTATCCATGTACTGCTGGTTGTACTCCAATGCCTTGTCTTCATCGCCCAACTCCTTGTAAGCCTCAGATATATACTGTAATGGCTTAGGATCGTCAGCCTTCATCTCCAATGCCTTCTGGTACTGAGCAATAGCCTCATTATACTGCTTGTTGCCAGCCAAAGCCAAACCATAATAAGCAACGATACTAGCATTTTTCTGGATAGAATCGGTATTCATTACGATGTTTGCATGCTTGAGAGCAGATTCAAAGTTCTTTACGTCAACAGCAGCGCGCATAGCCAAAACCTGCATAGCTGCATCCTTAGGGAACTTCTGGATACCACTTTCGCAAAGGCTCAAACTTTCTTCCTTCTTTCCAACGATATAAGCTGTGAAAGCATATTCGTACTGAGCATACTCTTCAAGTGTGTTTGGCTTAGCCTTTGAGAAATACTCATAAGCCTTCTCGTAGTTGCCGGCGCTGAAGAAGTTATGACCAGCTTCTGCCTCGATAGGGTAGTTAGGGTTGATTTCTCTCAGTTTGTTCAAAGCTTCCGCACTAGCCTGTGGGTCAATCTTACGGTAAACGTTAGAATAGCTGATGTATCCCTGAGGATTCTTAGGATCCATTGTCATACACTGACCATACCATGTAGCAGCCTCACCACCATTGTCCTGCATTGCATAGATGTCGCCTTTCAGAATGTAAGCGTCACCATAGTTCTTGAACTTAGCGATGACAGCATCAGCAACGGCATTAGCTTGATCATAGCTCTTGTTCATTGCAAGAAGGTTACCCAAAGCTACCAATGCCTTAGGATCCTTTTTGAACTCCTTCTGGTATTCCTTGATTTCCTTGGCAAAAGCCTTAGGATCTGCATTACCAGCCTTCAATGTAGTCTCTATAGGCTTCAGCATGTTCTTATAGTTGACATCCTGTGCCATTGCAGGTGCTGCCAAACCCATGACGAGCAAACCTGCTACTAAATATTTAATTGCTTTCATAATTCTACTTTTTATATGTGTCTCTTTCTTAGCTTTTTCTTTAGCGTTTTACATTAACGGTCTTTATAGTGATGTCACCTCTGTATGGAAGTAATCCGGTTTTGAACAGTATGAGCTGACCTCTTGGGCCTGAAATGTAGTTTGCGAAGCTCCAAGGCAATGCCCTGTGAGGGTCAACTACAATAGCATATAATGTTCTGACGAACGGATATCTTCCATCCAGCAAGTATGCCTGATATGGTTGCCAACTGTTATATGGTGTTGCCACATCTTTGATAGATACTCGCATGACATGAATATTCTTCTTAAATGTAGTGTTGGTTGAATCACGGCGGTCGTTGAGCCAGTTAGATCCAATTACACCGATTGAGCCTGGGTTCTGATCCACATAGTCGATAACCTCTTTACTAGTTTTTGCGGCCATGATTTTTGCACCCATTTTAGCTCCGTGCAGTACAGAGTCTACTACATAATTGGTTGTTGCAGAGCGGGTATTGTCGAAAATAACTTCGATGTCTCCTCTCTTTGAATCTTTTACAATATCACTCCATTTAGTTGCCTTACCTGTAAGGATACGTTTGATATCTTTTACCGTAATACAAGTATCATTGTTTTGCTTGTTTACAATAAAGGCCAATCCATCGTAACCGATAGGGAAAACAGAAGGAATTACATTGCTTTTAGACTTCAAGTAGGCGATTTCACTATCTTTCAAATTACGTGTAGTGAACAAGAGCGCTGTTTTGAAATCTTTAATCATCTGAAGTCCGGTGACTTCATCTGTATACTTCGGCTTGAGTTTAGCTTTCGGGAACTCATACTCAAACTGACTTCTTTCTTCGTCAATGATAGGACTCAAACTCTCGTCAGCCACAAATTCAATTGTGCCTGAAGTAGGAGTATCAGTTCTACCATCTTTGGCTTTCTTCTCGCCACATGACGAGAAGAAAGCCATTGATAGTACTGTTAATCCTATACCTAAAAAAATATAAGATGTTTTTTTCATTCTATTACTGCAATCTAAATACAACTGGTACAGTATATTTAACACGTACAGCAGAACCGTTTTGCTTACCTGGTTTCCACCTAGGCATGCTCTTAACGACACGCTGTGCTTCACGGTCAAGTGAAGGGTCAACTGAACGAGCTACCCTAACATCAGAGATAGAACCATCACGCTCTACCACGAATGATACGATAACACGACCCTGTACACCATTCTCCTGTGCAACTACAGGATACTTGATGTTGCTTGCAAGGTAAGACATCAGGGCGCCTTGTCCACCAGGGAATGAAGGCATCTCCTCTACAACATCGAAGACCTTAGTTGAAACTTCTGGTTTTGGTGCTGGTGGTGGAGGTGGAGCTACCGTTGCAATATCACTTCTTACAGCTTCAATTGTACGGTCCTTCACACCTTCCTTGTTTTCAGTACCGACTGCAACTTTTTCATCCAGTTTATCCATCTGCTTAACCTGGTTTTCCTCTTTTACGAGTTCATCCTTCTTAATGACAGGTGCGGTAAACTTCTGAGTTTCGCGAGCCACAGGTATCTCCTTCTTTGGTTCAATCTTTGGCTTCACTGGCTCCTTCTTCTTTTCTTCCTTCTTAGCCTGCTGCTGGAGTTTAGCCAACTCCATAGCTTCCATATATGCCTGCTGTTCTTCGGCCTGTTTCTGTTCGATGACTTTCCAAGCCAAGAATCCACCCACGAGAGCTGCAGCAATGACCAAGATCAGAAGAGCCTTGATGTTTCGGCCAGAAGTACCCTTACGGAGCTGGTATGCACCATACTCCTTGTTCTTTCCGGCGAAAACCATATCGACCCATTTAGGATCGTAAAGATCTATTTTTGCCATTTCTTTCTTGTTTAAAATTGTTTGTTACTCATCTTACATCTTAACGTTTCTAGACTTGAGAAGTTTCTCGTCGTCTGCGTTAATCTTATCGATGACGTAAGTACCAATGTTTGAAATCTGCATTTCGTCGAGAGCGTCAACCATATTCTTGTAAGAAGCGTTGTCGGTAGGCTTGATGACGATGGTAAGAGTAGGAATCTTTCCGTCCTTCAAGTTACCAGCCTTCAAATCGCTCAACTTCTTCTGATAGATGCTATCAGGATACTGCTTAGGATTCTTCTGACGGTCCATGTTCAACTCCTTGACAGCAAGTGCGATTCTTTCTACAGGGCGTGTGCCGTTTTCTGTAGCGTGCTCTCTCAAGACCTTACGGATGCCCTGGCTGCCCCATGTTGTCTCCTTGATCCATGATGGGTCATCGTACTTAGGAATACCTGCACCATAATAAATCTTGTTGTCTGCTGTTACGTAGAGTGTCACAGTCTCAGAAGCCTTTGCTTCGTTCTTCTTGTCCTCTGGTTGGTTGTCATCATTACTTGGCATAGTCAGCTCCATAGTCTGAGGTTTGCTCAAAGATGTACACAGCATGAAGAACGTGATAAGCAGCATGAGCATATCCACCATAGGCGTAAAGTCTACGCGGACATTCATTTTCTTTTGTTTGCTTTCTTTCTTTGCCATTTATTCGTCCCCCTGTTTTTTTAACTGTGTAATCATATAGTAATGACTCTCGTCCATATCCTGGAGTTCGTTCATCACTCTCTTAACGGTCTTGTAAGGTGTAGAAGCATCTGCCTTCAGGGCAATCTTGATGTCTTCGTTTACGTTACGAGCTGCGTCAACCCACTGCTGGAACTCGCTCATACCGCCCTTAATACTGTCGAGAGGAATACCTTTAGTCTGGAGATACTGTGGACGCTTAGAAGCGTTCATTGTCAGATAAGTACTCAAGTCGTTCATTGGTACACCAAACGTACCTTCGCTCTTGAATGTCTCAATCTGCTTTGGATTCAATGACACGCCGAATGCTCCTGTCATTGTGCTCAGTGTAGCTCCCAACTGATCAGTATTATCAATACTCATAAATACTTGGCCCTCGCCGGTAGGATTACCAGCCTTGTCCTTTTCAGGACTTACCAAGATAGTCAAGACGCCGTTCTCTGGCACCTTAATCTCAGACACAGATCCTGGTGTGTTAACCTTTACAGGCTCATTCTTTACGAATGTAGAGGTGAGCATGAAGAAGGTAAGCAGCAGGGTCATAACGTCTGACATAGGAGTCATATCGATCCAGACGTCACTCTTCTTAATTTTTACTTTACCCATAGCGATAAAATTTTAAAGGGTTAGCAAAAATTAAGCCTCTTCTGCGTGGTTAGCTTCGTATGTCTGAGCAATTGAGTAACCTACCTCGTCGAGTGCGTATGTCAACTTATCTACCTTGTTGGTGAATGTGTTGTAAGATACAACGGCACACCATGATGTCAAGATACCGAATGCGGTGTTGATCAACGCCTCAGAAATACCTACAGAAAGTGCTGCTGAGTCAGCGCCACCACCTTCACCCATGGCCTGGAATGACTTGATCATACCGGTTACAGTACCGAGAAGACCTGTCAAAGTACCAAGTGTTACGATTGTAGCGATGATAGGCAAGTTCATTGTCAAAGTTGGCATCTCCAACTGAGTTGCCTCCTCGTGAGCCTGCTGGATCTTAGCTACCTTCTGAGCCTTCTTCAAAGATGCGTTAGCACCAGACTCCATAGACTTGTAAGCGTTCAAAGAAGCCATAACAACGTTAGCTACTGTACCGCGCTGCTTGTTGCAGAGCTGCTCAGCCTTAGCGAAATCATTTGCGTTCAAAGCTGCCTTGATGTTTGCAACGAACTTAGGAAGAGCACCTTTACCTGTAGCGGTCTTAAGAGCCAACCAACGCTCGATTGTCATAGCCAACACTGTGAGCAACAATGTGTGGATAACTGGTACGATTACACCACCTTTGTAGATAGTACCCCAAATGTCTGCTGGGTGATCCTGTACACCTGGATCCTGGAAGTGCATGTCATTACCGAACCATGTGAAGAACAATGTGAATGCGATGATAGCACATACCACGATGATCCAGAATGCGCCTCTTACTCCCTGAAAGCCCTCAGACTTCTTAGCTGGGGCTGCTTGTTTTGTAGTTGCCATAATTTTACTTTTTTTTAAATTATTAGTTAATAAATTATTAATATTTTCTTTTTTTTCTTTCTCGCTTCGTAGACCTTGAATGTGTCGTTTGTCAATAAACACAGTTGGGTTATCTATTTTGCATTGGCAAAGATAATAAATTAAAGTTTACTATCAGCCTAATTAAGAAGTTTTAACGAGATATTGGCTTATTTTATACCAATATCTCGCATTTTTCTTACATTTTGACCCTTGAAAATGGTCTTTAAGCCATTTTTATTTCAACTTGCCCAAAGCTTCCTTGATGCGCTTGATAGCTTCAACGATGTTCTCGTCGCTTGTTGCATAGCTCATGCGGAAACAGTCTGGATCACCGAATGCGTCACCACCTACGGTGGCTACATGTGCTTCCTCGAGAAGGTACATGGCAAAGTCGGTTGAATTGTTGATGGTCTTCTCACCATTGCTCTTGCCAAAGTAGCTGTTGCACTTAGGGAAGAGATAGAAGGCACCCTGTGGCATGTTTACCTCAAGACCTGGAACCTCTTTTGCCAACTTTACAATCAGGTTGCGTCGGCGCTCGAAAGCTACGCGCATTTCTTCTACTGCACTCTGGTCGAGTGTGTAGGCTGCTTCTGCTGCCTTCTGGCTGACAGAACATGTACCGCTGGTATACTGTCCCTGGAGCTTGTTGCAGCCCTTGATGATCCATTCCGGACCTGCCAGGAAACCGATTCTCCATCCTGTCATGGCGTAAGCCTTAGATACACCATTGGCAATGATAACCTGCTCCTTCATGCCCGGTTCCTGAGCAATGCTGTGGTGCTTGCCGATATAATTGATGTGTTCGTAGATTTCATCTGCCAACACAAATACTTCAGGATGCTTCTTGAGTACTTCTGCCAGTGCTGCCAACTCTTCCTTAGAGTATACGCTACCGGTAGGGTTGCTTGGAGAACAGAGAATGAGCATCTTGGTCTTCTCTGTAATGGCATTCTCCAACTGCTCTGCTGTCATCTTGAAGTCCTGGTCGAAACCGGCATTCACAATGACCGGAGTACCTCCTGCCAATTTCACCATCTGTGGGTAGCTTACCCAATATGGTGCTGGAATGATAACCTCGTCGCCTGGATTTACGAGTGCCAATACTGCGTTGCAGACGCACTGCTTACCACCAGTACCAACGATTACTTCATTGGTAGTGTACTCCAAACCATTCTCGTTCTTTAATTTGGCTACAATTGCTTTTCGCAAGTCAGGATAACCTGGTACTGGTGAATAACGGGAATAGTTCTCGTCAATAGCCTTCTTTGCTGCCTGTTTGATATTGTCAGGAGTGTTGAAGTCTGGTTCACCTACGCTCATGTTGATTACATCAATACCTTGAGCTTTCATTTCACTACTCTTCTGTGACATCGCCAGCGTTGCTGAAGGTGCCAATCTGTTTAAACGATCAGATAATTGTGCCATAATTTTATTCTTATATTTGTTTATCGTGTGCAAAAGTAAGCAAATTATTTCTTTTTCGGAAGAAAATTGAGCATTATTTCATGTTTTGTATTGAAATAATAACATAATTTTATTATCCGAGGTGCAAAGTGTGCCCCATGCGGTCTCTCTTGGTCTTGAGATAACGCTCATTGTACTTGTTTGGTACAACTTCGATAGGTACATTTTCTACGATTTCCAAACCATATGCTTCGAGACCTACGCGCTTTACCGGATTGTTGGTGAGCAGACGCATTTTGTGCACACCGAGATGGCGGAGCATCTGTGCACCGCAACCATAGTCGCGCTCGTCTGGCTTGAAACCGAGATGGGTATTGGCGTCAACGGTATCATAGCCTTCTTCCTGGAGTTTGTAGGCTGCAATCTTGTTCATCAGACCGATGCCGCGTCCTTCCTGCTGCATGTAGACAACGACTCCCTTTCCAGCCTCGTCTATCATCTGCATGGCTTTGTGAAGCTGCTGACCGCAGTCGCAACGCTTGCTGCCCAGGATGTCACCTGTAGCGCAAGAAGAGTGGACGCGCACCAGGATAGGCTCGTCTTCTTTCCATTCTCCCTTGATGAGTGCCATGTGTTCCAGACCATTGCTAGACTGGCGGAACGGAATGAGGCGGAAGTGGCCGTATTCTGTAGGCATATCAACCTCTTCGCCCACTTCGATGAGTGATTCTTTCTTGAGTCGGTATTCTATCATGTCTTTGATAGAAATAACCTTGAGGTTCCATTCCTGTGCCATCTTCATCAGTTCTGGCAGACGTGCCATGGTGCCGTCTTCATTCATGATTTCCATAAGTGCGCCTGCAGGATAGAGGCCTGCCATTTTACAAAGATCGATGGCTGCTTCTGTGTGTCCGCTTCTTCTTAATACTCCGTTATCTTGTGCGTAGAGCGGATTGATGTGACCCGGTCTGCCGAAAGTCTGTGGGGTAGAATTCGGGTCGGCAAGTGCTTTGATGGTTTCGGCACGGTCGTGTGCAGAAACACCGGTAGAGCAGCCTTCCAGTTTGTCTACGGTTATGGTGAATGGTGTACCCAATACTGAGGTGTTCTCTGAAACCTGATGAGGCAAGTCGAGCTCATCGCAGCGGCTCAGGGTGATAGGGGCACAGAGTACACCTCTTGCGTGTTTCAGCATGAAGTTTACTTTTTCTGCGTCTATCTTCTCTGCGGCAATGATGAGGTCGCCTTCGTTTTCGCGGTCTTCGTCATCAACAACAATGACGAACTTTCCTTCCTTGAAGTCTTTTACTGCATCTTCGATGCTATTTAATTTGATTTCTGACATGTTTGATACCTTATTATATAGTTACATTTTACTTTTTCTGTTCTTTAATCCGTTGGATGATGTCCGTATTGGTCTGACTGATGACCTTGAGGTCACGGAACAAGCGCAGTCGGAATCGCCACATTCTCAAATATAGCAGTGTGCCCACTGGGAAAATGATGGCTGCAATGATGTTGAGCCATTTCCGCTCGAATGGGCGTGTATGTGCCTTGACAGAAAGAACCGGATATTGGTTCATGTCGTGCAGGATATACTTGTTGGCGGTGTTGGTCAAATCTTCTATTACCTCTTCCAATTCTGCATTGATTCTTTCTATCTCATGATCAGGCTCGTATTTGAAGAATACATTGATGACGTTTGGAAGATGAACCAGTTTGTGTTCCTTATTATATAAGGTGATGTCTTGGTTGATTCTTTCCAGTTTCTCTGCATCCGTCTGATAATCCGGGTCGGTGATGATGACTTCCTTGCCGAAGTAATGGCGTTTCTGTCGTAAACCGAGCAGTTTCATGAAGAACTCTTTGTAAACATCCATATTGAATACGGAAGAGTCATTGGTTGCCTTGTAGGTTACGAAGATAGCCAAAGGCGTCAATACTGCCGGTGCAAGACCTTTACCGAACCAGATGGCCCACATTCCGCTTCTTGACATTCTGTATCCTGTATTGTCGAGGATAAAGAAGACGATGAACACAAGTACGGAGATGACGACAGGGAAACCCAGACCTCCCTTTCGGATGATGGCTCCTAATGGCGCTCCGATAAAGAAGAATATGAGACACGAAAGGGCTAGGGTGAACTTGTTGATAGCCTCAATCTTGTGCTGTCTTATCATGTAGTCTGCATCGCTCGTTGACATCGATTTGAAATCAAGGTCAGAAAGCTCCTGTTGTACGGTAGACTGTGCCTGGTTTACCGCCATGAGCTTCTTGTCTTGTGGCAACTTATTATATAAGGTGTCGAAATTGAGCTTTTCGCCCTTCTTGATTTCTTTGAGAGAGTCCTTCTTGTTGATGCGCTGTGCTCCTCCATAGAATCTCGCGTTGGCTTCGTTCAGGTAAATTCTTCCGATAGAATCATATAATTGGTTGAGCGAATCGATGTCATTGTTGATTTTCTCCAGACTTTTACCCTTTGCATTTCCTGAAAGCGAAGCTGCATCGGTCATGCTGAAGTCTCCATCAAAGTCGAGAATGATTTTTTTTGAAACGAAAGTCTCTCGTCTGTATGGTACGGCAGCAGTATTGGCAAGTGCACTGCTTTGCATGTTCTCAAACCATTCTCCGCTGTAGAGGCTCAGAACAAGATGCTTCTTTTCTGCTGTACTCTGGAGCATGCCGGAATCTGCCAATATGATTGCGGCATCTTCATAGCTGTCGGTCATGCGGTAAATCATGATGCCGTAAAGTTTTCCGGTTTTCAAATCCTTCTTCTGCACATAAAGGTTGCAGTTTGGAATACCATCATAGAAGATTCCTTCCGGAATTTCCAGTTCCGGGCTTTTCTGTTTCATGGAAATCAGAAGTTGTGCCAGTTTCATGTTCGACTTAGGTCCCACATTGTTCTGGAAATAGAATGAGCCAAACATGATGATGATGGTGATGACGATGAGTGAGCGGAAAGCTTGCGTCAGTGAAATGCCGGCAGCCTTGATGGCTGTAAGTTCCGAACTCTCGCCGAGATTACCGAACGTCATGAGTGAAGACAGGAGAATAGCCAAAGGCAGGGCCTGTGGTACGAGCATCAGACCCATGTACCAGAAAAATTGAGCCATCACGTCCATCGTGAGTCCCTTACCGATGAGATCATCAATATATCTCCATAAGAACTGCATCATCAGCACAAACTGGCAGATGAAGAAAGTTCCCATGAAAAGGAGACCAAACTGCTTGGCAATAAATATGTCTAATTTCTTAATTCTAAGCATTTCAATATTCTGTTGTTTCAGACCTTTTCTTTATTTAAAATAATAGCAGGTCTGTTATTCAGCGTGCAAAGGTAATATAAAAAAATAAGAAAACCTTTATTTTTCGTTTTTTTTATATATATAATTAGGTGAAAGTGGGGCTGGAATGTGAGAAAAATGAGAAAATAAAACTTTTTTTGAAAATTTCTGCCGAAAAATTTGTTCAATTCAAATAAATGTATTACCTTTGCACCCGCAAATGAGAAATCAATTGCTTGGATGGCGGGATAGCTCAGCTGGTTAGAGCGTCGGATTCATAATCCGGAGGTCGAGGGATCGTGGCCCCCTCCCGCTACAAGATGAGAGACATCAACTTTTTAGTTGATGTCTTTTTTATGCTCTAAACTTTTCCACACTTATTCACTTCTCATAGAAAAGTTATCCACATATGTGTTGATAACTATGTTATTCCGTTGGTTATCAGATGTTTTTCCTGTTGGTAACTGGTGTGGAAAAGATAAATATGAAAGATTTTCGTATGTTTTTCTTGGTGTTTTCAGAATAAAATATTTGTAAAAAACTGACCAATGGGGCTAAAATACAAAAAAAAGTTGTATATTTGCAGCGGTAAAGTTTTATTTTTAGGCATTTGTTGACTGCCTCTTCTTTATAAACATAGAAATTGTATAAGCTGTATGAAACGAAAATTACACCTTATTATATATGTAGCGATTATTGTGTTGCTGACCGGTTGTGCTCAGCAGCCTAGGAAGTATGTCATTGGCGTATCCCAGTGTTCGGAAGATACCTGGCGCGATAAACTGAATGATGAACTGAAGATGGGCGAGTATCTCAACGATTCGCTTATCGTGAAACTGGCTTCTTCCAACGATGATAATATGTTGCAGAATAAGCAAGTTAACCAGTTTATCGATGAGGGCGTAGATCTGCTTATCGTATCTCCTAATCAGCTGAGTGCTATATCCAAGTCGGTAGAGCGTGCTTACGATAAAGGTATTCCTGTGATTCTCTATGACCGGAAGACCAATTCTGATAAGTATACGGCATTTATCGGCTGCGATAACTATACGATAGGTAAATCGATGGGAACTTTTATCGCCCAGCAGCTTCAGGGAAAGGGCCGCATCGTTGAAATCAGAGGCTTAGAGGGCTCTTCGCCTGCTTTGGAGCGTCATCGTGGTTTTATGGATGCTATCAAGCCTTATCCTGGGTTACGGGTTGTAGCCTCTGAGGGAGGAAACTGGAAAGAAGAGGGTGGAATCCAGGCGATGAAACGCATATTGAAACAGACACAGGACTTTGATTATGTCTTTGCCCATAATGACTGTCTTGCCTGGGGAGCTTATGTGGCTGCCCGCCAGATGAAGGTAAAGCGTAACTATAAGTATACCGGAGTAGACGGCATGGCTACCGAAGGTGGTGGTTTGGAACTTGTGCGCGATGGTATTTTCGAAGCCTCTTATCTTTATCCTACCAAGGGTGACGAGGTCATAGCGCTTGCCATGAAGATATTGAAGCATCAGCCTTATGAACGCGACAATTATCTGAGCACTTCTATCATAACCCAGGCAAATGCTGCCCTTACATTGATGGAGGCTAGAGATGCCGAGCGTCAGACGCACAATCTGAAGACTTTGCATAAGCAGGTAAATCAGTATCTGTCTGATTATAACTCACAGAAAGTCATGCTCATAGGTCTGTGTCTGTTCCTCTTTGTTTGCCTCGCAGCTGCTGCTTTGATCTTCAGAGGTTATCTGATAAAGGTGAAACTGAACGAAACTTTGGCTAAGACAAATGGCGAACTGAAGCGACTGAATGTAGAATTGGGTGAAAAGAATGGAGAATTGAAACGATTGAATGAGGAGGTCTTGGAACTCACTCATTCCCGTCTAGTATTCTTTACCAATATCAGTCATGAACTTCGTACGCCTTTAACCCTGATAGCCGACCCGGTAGAGATGCTGCTTGAAGATTCCGGCATCAAGGGCAAGAGCCGCGAACTCTTGAAGATGGTGCAGCGTAACGCCCTTGCTCTCCAACAGTTGGTTAGTAACATACTTGATTTCCGTAAGATTCAGAATGGCAAGATGGAACTGAAACTCTATCGCTTCGACATTGTGAAGACCTTGACGATGTGGGTGGGCGACTTCCAGCTTACTGCCGAGCGCAAGCAGATCAGACTGCATCTGGATGTTGATGACTTGAAAGGCAGCCATGAAATGATTGCCGATCAGGAAAAAATTTCCCGTATCGTGTTCAATCTGTTGAGCAATGCCTTGAAATATACGCCTGCTGGTGGCGAAATCTTTGTTTCGTTGAAAGATGAAGGTGCCAATCTCCGTCTTGATGTGAAAGATACGGGCAAGGGTATCTCGCAGGATGAGGCTGATAAGATCTTTGAACGCTTCTTCCAGGCCAAGGGTGCTGCCAGCGGTACGGGTATCGGTCTGGCTCTGGTGAAATCATTTGTAGAGTTGCATCATGGTGAGGCTAGGGTAGAAAGTGAACCGGGAAAGGGCTCTGATTTTATCGTTGTCATTCCTCGTGAGCAGGAGGGTGATTCACAAGTTATCCACAATGATGTGGATATTGTGGATAACTCTGTAAATGCTTCTGCGTCAACTGGTAAAAATGTGGTAGATGAATCTGTTTTGCAATATATTGACGATGGAGACAGAAGTCGTGGAAAAGTCCAGCAGCTGGTAAACGAGAATACTAATCGTCCTACTGTTCTGGTTATTGATGATAATACCGATATCCGTCAGTATGAGCGTACTCTTTTGCAGGATGAGTATATTGTTCTTGAGGCCGCCGATGGTAAAGAGGGTCTGGCTGTCGCCTTGAAAGAGGTGCCTGACCTGGTGATTTGCGATGTGATGATGCCTGTTATGGACGGATTGGAGTTGACAGAACAGCTGAAGACGAATACGGCTACCTCTCATATCCCTGTTATTATGCTTACGGCGAAGAACCTGGAGGAGCATCGCGCAGAGGGTTATGAGCATGGAGCTGATTCCTATATTACCAAACCATTCCATAGCAAGGTGCTTCTCGCCCGTATCGAGAATCTCTTGCGACAGCGTCAGCTTCTGAAACATCTTTATCAGGGGGTTCAAGAGGCTGAGAAGGAGATTTCTGAGGCTCATCTGGAAGATCGTGACAGGCAGTTCCTCAAGCAGCTTCAAGCCATTATCCAGAAGAATCTTTCTGATAGCGAGTTTGGAGTTGAGGATATGGGACAGCAGATTGGCTTAAGCCGTGTGCAGCTCTATCGCAAGGTGAAGGCGATGACAGGCTCTTCTGTTGTTGACTTACTCCGTAAGGCTCGCCTTGCCAAAGCTAGGCGTTTGCTCGAAACCCGGAGCATGAGTGTCTCTGAAGTAGCCTATGAAGTGGGCTTCTCTGCGCCGTCTTACTTCACAAAATGTTTCAAGGAAGAGTATGGAATGTTACCTGGTGATGTAGGTAATGTGATGAAATAGAGAGAAATACGCTATACCTGAAGTGTAAAATCTGTGAATATATGGATAAAAATCGTTCATTTCCTAGCATAAAAGGTACATTGTATCATTTTTGTCACTATTTGAACGATAATTATACCTGAGTTTCGCCGAAACTTACTACCTTTGCACCAGAATTTAGAAGTTTATAAATTGTTTCATGCAGAAATAGTTGCATTTTCATAGGTTTAGGTTTTATGTTTTAAGGTTATAGGATTGAGTATTCATTAAGGTAAGTAGTTTTCTTTAAGGTAAAAAGTTTTGTTTTGGGAAATAAGTAGTAATGAGAGAAAGCAGCTGTATAGACGGGATGTCTGACAGCTGCTTTTCGCGTATTATGGTTTGTTTCTTTTTAAGCGGGCATACTATAGCTTTTTAAAGGGGGCTTATTCCCATTCTTCAAATTCCAGTTCCAGTTCTTTGTATTCGGGTTTGAAACTGCTGTTCTCCTTATCTTGCTTCCTGGCTTCTTCTGATGAGGCATTGCTTACGGACAGACCAAGCAGACGGATGGGATGAGCAGAGGAGTAATCTACCTGTTTCAGTAGTCGTTTGGCAAGAGGCAGAATATCATCCTTCTTTTTCAGAACCTTTTCTTGCGAGATACTTCTTGTTATCTGGGTGAAATCGGCAAACTTCACCTTCAGCGTCAGAGTTCTTCCTTCGAAACCGCTTTTGGCGATGCGCTCCAGCAGTTCGAGTACAGTATGGTACAGTTCGATAATCACAGCCGTTTTTAGATAGATATCTTCCAGGAAAGTCTGTTCGCAGCCTACCGATTTCCGCTCCCGGTAGGTGATGACAGGTCGTTCATCTATCCCCCTTGCGAAATCATAGAAGATGTGTCCGGCTTTTCCGAACACTTCTACCAGATGTTCTTCGGATACTTTCCTCAGGTCAGCTCCGTTGAAGATACCCATGAAATGCATCTTTTGCAAGGTTTTCTTGCCCACACCCCAGAAATCCTCTACAGGCAGCTGGGCGATGAAATCGAGCGCCTTGTCGGGATGAATGGTGCAGATGCCGTCGGGCTTGCGGTAATCAGAAGCCACTTTGGCGAGAAACTTGCAGTAGCTGATGCCAGCCGAGGCGGTGAGTCCGGTTGCCTCCTTGATACGGGTTTTGATTTCTTTGGCAATATCCACCGCCAGTTCTATCCCTTTCTTATTCTGCGTTACATCAAGAAAGGCTTCATCTATGGAGATGGGTTCGATGAGGTCGGTATATTCCTGGAATATCTGATGTATCTGATGGGATATTTTAGCATAATAATCATGCCGGCAGGGCACGATGATGAGGTTAGGGCAGCGCTGCTTGGCTTGAGCGATGGATTGCGCCGAGTGAACGCCATACTTCCTTGCCTCATAGCTGGCTGTAGAAACCACACCACGAGGTCCGTCGAAGCCAACCGCTACCGGTTTGCCCCGAAGTTCCGGATTGTCTCTTTGCTCTACCGCAGCAAAGAAGGCATCCATGTCGATATGTATGATCTTTCGCTCAGTCATTCCTGCCTTATTTTTCCCAAAAGTACAAAAAAGATGCGTTTCCACAAAATCTAAGCTGTTTTTTATTGTTCGTTAACGTTTTTGGGTATTAGCCTACATGGCCCATCGAAACAGGCTGCGTTGAGCATCGCAAGTACTTGCGTTAGCCAACTCAAGTACTTGCGTTAGCCAACGAAGCTATCTGCGTCTGCTTCCTGAGTCGTCTCCGATAGCTTACGGAACCACTTGAGTAAGCTGAACCAGACACTTGACCTCACTGATTCAGACACTTGACCTCACTGATTCAAGCACTTGACCTCATTAACTCAAGTACTTGAACTCATAAACTCAAGCACTTGACCTCACTGATTCAAGCACTTGAACTTATTAACTCAAGTACATCATGACACGCTCTTAATAGTCTGTAGTGATCTATATGACTCCCTTTGGCTGAAATAGAAAAGAGTTAGTTAAGAAGTAGAAAGTAGCAGAAAAGTGTGAAATTCCGTTCATGTAATAGCAATTATGTTACAATGAACGGAATTTTTTATTCGATGAAATGATTTTTTAAGCCCCTGTTCAGACCTTTATGTATTTTTGCAGCAGAAATCAAAACATTAACGCTAACAAATTAAACATTTAAAGTATGAACAACTTTTTTAATGGAAAGAGCGCAGCTATGATGCTTGCACTTTCATTGGTAAATGTTACAGCAGCTTTTGCACAGGATGATAATTCTAGTGCGAAGGAAGAGGGTAATCGTAATGTGATGCTCAATGCAGCCAGTGCGAATGGTCCTCGTGAGATTCAGATAGGCTTGCCTTCTGCCGATGTCAACGTTTTGGAGAATGGTTTGCCTGTTACTTACGCAACCAATCCTCACTCTGTGAATACCATCTGGCGTGGCGATGCAAGTTTGAGCCATCAGGGATTGCTCAAGATTGCAGAGACAGCTATCACTACCGGTAATATCGGTTATGCCGTGAACTCTTTCACCCAGAAGGGTCAGAAAGGATTCAATGGTACTCTGAACTATAAGAGCAATCACTTTGGATTGCAGGAATTCTCTTTGAATATGAATGGTGATTTGGGTAAGGACTGGTACTACAGCTTTAATATGTATCAGAATTTCGACCCGGGAACCTTTAAGATTAAGTCAACTCCTTATCAGGACCGTACTCAGATTTACAAGGCGCTCCTCACCAAGAAGTATAACGGCAACCGTGGTGAATTCACTGCCATGTATAAGTATGCCAATAGCCATAACGTGTATAGCTATGCTACCCAGAGTGCTCCATTTATCTATGTAGGCGATGGAAGCGTGAAGGAGTATGGAGATTTCAAGCTCGGAACTACCTCTTATCTTCCTGTAGATAATGATATGACCTATCGTGATATGCGTACTGGTGAGTTGAAGCAGACTTCTCTCTATGATGCCTGTCTGAACAAGACAAGCGAGGTAACCCTGATGAACAACTATCGTTTTGACAACGGTTTGAACTGGAAGGCTACCTTGAAGTACGATCACTCACGTGGTGCGATGGTTTACCAGTCTCCAATGTCTATCATCGATTTGAAGAGCGCTGCCAATCAGGGCGTATATAATTATATGTATCGCGACATCGACGGACAGACCAAGGCTTACGATGGTCAGTACATCCAGACCCGTATGTCATGTCTCAATGCCGGTAAGATTGATGAGGTTCTCTTCACTTCAGAGCTCAGCAAGAAGTTCAAAACTTCCACCTTCCGCCTTGGCGTGAATGAGTGGTTCTACCATATCGATTATTGCTCAAATACAACCATGTATGATCAGAGCGTACCTGCAGATGGAAGCTATGCCTTGCGAGTTTGGGATGCAAAACAGCGCGACAGCTACTTCTACGATTTCAACAAGAACGCCTCTGAGTATTACAAGGGAAGCGAAAACAAGCTGGCTCTCTACTTCACTCACGATTGGGACATCACCAAGAAGTTCAATCTCTACTATGGTGCCCGTCTGGAGTGGCAGAAGCTGAAGGGTGAAAACGCAGCAGTGAAGAATGCAAAGGGGGATTACGTTGGTCGTTTCACTGATTACCATCTCGGTGCTAAGGCAGCAGATGGAACCGTGATTGCTCCGACAGACTTGAGTTACAACTGGCTCAACTACGATTTCTCTGTAGCAGCAACTTATAAGTTGACCGATAACTTCGGCTTCACTGGCGATTTCACTTACATCGTTCAGCATCCTAAGTTCGAGGCTTTTGCCCCAGCTACATTGCCAAATACGGATAAGATTTCTGTGCCACTCGGTCGTGCAGGTATCTACTACAATAACTCATGGTTGAGTTTGACATCGTTGTTCTCTTACATCTCAAAGACCAACAACAACTCAACTCTGAACTTGCAGCATGGCAGTGAAATCAAGGCAGCTCCTATGGCTTACGATATTCAGACATGGGGTTGGACAACCGATGCTGTGGCTCATCCTTTCAAGGGATTCGATTTCCACTTCCTCTTCACTTATCAGAAGCCAACTTACAAGAAATATGAGACATCGGTTACCTTCAGTGATGGTACCCCTGGCAACATCAATGCCACTGGCAATATCGTAGCAGAGATTCCTCAGATTCTCATCGAGTTGGATCCAAGCTACATGATTACCAAGGACATCAAGCTCTGGACCAGCTTCCGTTACTTCAGCAAGACCTACGCCAACATCAACGAGGCATATTACTTCAACGGTCACTGGGAGACTTTCGGAGGTTTGAACTGGCAGGCAACCAAGCGTTTGGCTCTCGGCTGCACCATAGTCAACTTCCTCAATCAGACTGGTGCCAAGGGTAGTATCGCAGGTGCCGAACTGATTACCAAGGATGAGGCAAAGGGAATCAAGAATCAGATAATGACGGGTAGCTATCTTCGTCCATTCACTGTAGAATTCACAGCTTCGCTGAAGTTCTAATTAGTTCAAACATAATAAGATAAGGCAGTACTATATAATAATGTATAGTGCTGCCTTTTTCTTGTTTGGGTTTTGAACTTTGGAGAAAACGCTGTTTTCCATAATAAAATAGGTGAAAAGAGTGTTTTTATCAGTCATGATTAATAAAATAGAGGAGTTTTAGTGTTTGTCTTCCTAAAAACGTCCGCAAAAGAAAAGTTTTAGGAATTAATTCCTAAAACTTTCTAAATAATCGTACTTTTAGTATGTAGATTCCTAAAAAATATGTATATTTGCAGCATGACATGTAAAAATACAAAAATGAAGAGAATAGAACGACATAACTATCTGCAAAAGCTGATAGCTTTCAAGGATAAAAAGCTTATCAAGGTGATAACAGGCATCCGCCGTTGTGGTAAATCGACCATTATGGAGATTTATCGTGACTGGCTGATAGCTCATGGAGTAATGCAAGAGCAAATCATCTATCTCAATTTTGAGGACTATGACTATTTTGAATTGCGAGACCCAAGAAAACTGTATTCTTATGTCAAACCTTTGATACAGCAAGATAAGATGACTTACATCTTTTTTGATGAGATACAGCATGTCACGGATTTTCCGGATATCATCAATAGTCTTAATTTGAAGCCAACAGTTGATTTATATGTGACGGGTTCGAATGCCTACATGCTTTCTAGCGAGATAGCTACACTCTTGTCTGGCAGGTATGTAGAGATTGCGATGCTTCCGTTGTCTTTCAAGGAGTATGCGGAAGGTATCGGTGGTACGGACCATCTTTCACAGACATATATAGAATATGTGAGCAAGAGCAGTTTCCCATATACATTGGAGTTGGATACGGCTAATGAGATTAGCGATTACTTGAATGCTGTTTACAATACGATAGTGGTAAAGGACATCATGAGTCGAAATAAACTTTCCGATGTGATGATGTTGGAGAGCGTGATACGTTTCACGGCAGATAATATCGGCAATATTCTCTCGACGAAACGTATTGCAGACTTGATGTCGGCTGATGGGCGAAAAATTGACCAAAAGACCGTGGAGAAATACCTGTCAACCCTTTGCGAGTCTTTCTTCTTGTATGAAGTGAAGCGATATAACATCAAGGGTAAGCAACTCCTCAAAACTTTGGGAAAATACTATCTGGTGGATATTGGTTTGCGACGTATGTTGCTTGGCTCTCGCTCTTTTGATGCAGGGCGCATTTTGGAAAATATCGTTTTTCTGGAACTCTTGCGTCGGCAGAAGAAAGTGTATATAGGCAAGATGGATAACTTGGAGGTTGATTTTGTTGCTATCGACGAGAATGACTTAGCCTATTATCAGGTAGCTGCAACGGTAAGGGATGAGAAGACCTTGAAGCGCGAACTCGCTTCGCTTCAGCAAATCAAGGACCAATATCCCAAGTATATCTTGACGCTCGATGAAGACCCGACGGCAGATTATGATGGTATCAAGCGAATCAATGCGTTGAAATGGCTGATGGGGGAAGTATAGTCTTGTTGCCTCCAAGGAGATGTGAGGAAAAGAATCGTTCATGCACTGCAAAAGATGTTGCATGAACGATTTTTTGTATCGGATGAAACGAGATTTATATGATAATTCCTGCTTTATTCTTATCTTTGCAGCAGATTTAAACAATAATGCTAACAATTTAAAAAGAAAACGATCATGAAATCCAATTCAATGATTACCAAGGCTGCCTGCCTCATGTTGATGGCATCAGCTACCACTTCTGCCTTTGCACAGAAGATGAACATCGAACACAAGGGTGATACTACCATCGTCAAGGTGGAGAATCCTACCAAGTATCTTCTTCTCCCTATCCAGGAAGAGAAGGATGAGGCTCAGGTTTTGCTCGATACAGGTTCTAAGGATGATACCTGGATGGATGTGCGTTTGGCTCAGAATGGTTCTGATTACTATGTGCCTTTCGCTTTGGGAAAGGGTAAGACTGCTACAGTCAAGATTCTCGGTTTGAAGAAGGATGCCTTGGCACTTAACTTGCTCAAGCTCAGCGATACATTCGACACCACCAATACCGATTACTATCGCCCATCTTATCACTTCACTCCGCTCTATGGTTGGATGAACGACCCTAACGGTATGGTATATAAGGATGGAGAGTATCATCTCTATTTCCAGTATAACCCATACGGAAGTAAGTGGGGCAACATGCACTGGGGACATGCCGTAAGCAAGGACCTGGTTCACTGGGAGCACCTCGACCCAGCCATCGCTCGCGACCCTGTAGGTCATATCTTCTCTGGCAGTTCGGTTGTGGATAAGAAGAATACGGCAGGTTTCGGCAAGAATGCCATCATCGCCATCTATACCAACCACAGTGTAAACCACGGTGAGGTGCAGTGCATCGCCTACAGCAACGACAATGGTCGCACCTTTACCAAGTACGAGGGCAACCCTGTGTTAACTCCATTCGATGGCTTGAAGGACTTCCGCGACCCTAAGGTGTTTTGGTATGAGAAGGGAAAATGCTGGTATATGATAGTTTCTGCTGATAAGGAGACCCGCTTCTACAAGTCAAAGAATCTCAAGAAATGGGATTACGTAAGTGCCTTCGGTAAGGGCTTGGGGCAGCAGCCATGTCAGTATGAGTGTCCTGACTTCTTCCAGTTGCCTGTAAATGGTGATAAGAAGAAGATGAAGTGGGTAATGACGATGAATATCAATCCAGGCTGCTGGTTTGGTGGCAGCGCTACCGAGTATTTTGTAGGCGATTTCGATGGCAAGAAGTTCACTTGTCCTGATGCAGACGAAGTAAAGTGGCTCGATTGGGGTAAGGATCACTATGCTACCGTTACCTTCTCAAACACAGGCGACCGAGTATTGGGTATCACCTGGATGAGCAACTGGCAGTATGCCAACCTTACTCCGTTCAAGCAGAACCGTGGTGCCAATGGTTTGCCTCGAGAGTTGAAGCTTTACGAGAAGAATGGCAAGTATTATATTTCAGAAGATGTAGCTCCTGAGGTTTATGCATTGCGTAAGGACACCAAGAATGTAGCAGATGCTTCTGTTGCCGGCGAAAAGATGCTTGCTGGTGTTGCTGCCAATATGGAGGGTGCTTTCGAAATCGAGGCCGATGTAACTCCAGATGCCAACGGCATTGCCGGTATTGAGATTTCAAACAACAAGCGTGAGCGCACCCTGATTTATTTCGATATGAAGCAGGGCAAGGTGGTTATGGATAGAACAGAGAGCGGTTTGACCGATTTCGGCAAGCAGGCAGTTCCTCACGATATCGAGTTGGCTTGGGACAAGCAGCGTGCTGCAGAAGGCAAGGAGCCTGCCCGCATCGCCAACTCCATCAACTACAAGAACGATTTCGCTCTGGCTACCTGGGCTCCGTTGAGTCTTTGCGAGGATGGCAAGAAGACCTATCATGTTGATATTTTCGTAGATAAGTCATCTGTTGAGTTCTTCGTAGATGGCGGTCGCATCGCCATGACCAACCTCGTCTTCCCTGTAGCTCCATACGAGAATGTGAAGCTTTACACCCAGGGTGGCAAGGCTGAGTTCAAGAACCTGAAGGTTCATAAGCTCGGCTTGTAATCACGTAAAATCGAGTGTTTCGGAAAAAATATAATAAAAGCCGCAGTTTGTAAACGCAAACTGTGGCTTTTTCGTTTTTTTATGCTATCTTTGCACACAGATAAGTTTTTAAAAGATAGATCATGATGGAACAGCAAGTAAAACTAGTACCTTATGGGGTGGCAGATTTTGCTACGGTAATAGAGCAGAATCTATATTATGTGGATAAGACGATGTTTATCCCGGAGCTGGAGAAGCAGCCTCGCAATCTCTTCTTCATCCGTCCTCGTCGTTTTGGTAAGAGCATATTCTTGAGTATGCTCTATTCTTACTATGACTGTACGCAGAGCCATAAGTTCCAGAGTCTTTTTGGAAATCTGTGGATAGGACAGCATCCTACTCCTTTGCAGGGAAAGTATCAGGTGCTGTTCCTCGATTTCTCCCAGATTACGGGTAATATCGACAAGCTTGAGACTAAGTTTAATTCTTATCTCAGCATCAACCTTGATGCTTTTGTCCGTCAATACTCAGAATATTATCAGGCAGAGATGGAAGAAATCCTGGCGCAGGAAGATTTCGAGGAAAAGATGGAACTGATATTCAAGGCTGCCAAGGCGCACCAGTATCATCTGTATCTCATCATCGATGAGTATGACAATTTCACGAATGTCATTCTCAACGAACGTGGTGAGAAAATATATCATGCAATAACCCATGCCGATGGATTTTATCGTGATGTCTTCAAGAAGTTCAAGGGTAATTTTGAGCGTATCTTCATGATGGGTGTGAGCCCTGTAACCCTGGATGATGTGACGAGTGGATTCAATATAGGTTGGAACATTTCTATCAAGCCGGAGTTTGATGAGATGCTTGGTTTCTCTACCACTGATGTGGTGGAGATGTTTACCTATTATAAGAAGCATGGTAGTATTCCTGCCGATAGTGATATTGATGCCATCGTCAATGATATGAAGCCATGGTATGATAACTATTGCTTCGCTAAACAGGCATTGAAGAAAAAGACTCGTATGTTTAATTGTGATATGGTTCTTTATTACCTTCGCAATTACATGGATGCCGGATGTCCGCCAGAAGAGATGATAGACCCGAATACCCGTACCGATTACGGCAAGATGAAGAAACTGTTGCAGTTTGACAAGCTGGATGGAGAGCGTAAGGGCATTATCCGCAAGATTGCAGAAGAGGAGCAGATTGTTACCCAGCTTTATGAGTCGTTTTCTGCGTATCAGATTCCAAAGGCAGAGATATTCCCAAGTCTTCTGTTCTATTATGGCATGTTGACCATCAAGGGAACTCGTGGTTCCAAGCTCATTCTGGGCATTCCGAACAATAATGTCCGCAAGCAGTATTATGGTTATCTGGAAGAAGAGTATCAGGCAAAGGCTTATGTGGATGTCAACCAGCTCACCGATTACTATTATGACATGGCATACGATGGTAAGTGGGAAGAAGGATTGTGCTTTATGGCGGATGCCTATGCCAAGGTTTCATCGGTGCGTGATGGCATTGAGGCTGAGCGAAACCTGCAGGGATTCTTCATGGCTTATCTGAATCTGAATGATTATTATATCACGGCTCCAGAGTTGGAGTTGAATCATGGCTATTGTGATTTCTTCCTTTTGCCAGACCTTACCCATTATGCCAGTCAGCATAGCTACATCCTGGAGTTGAAGGTTCTTTCTAAGAAAGATTTCTCTGCGATAGTTGAAGGTGAGTTTACGGAAGATGGCAAGCCTATGACCAAGGCCGAGAAACAGTGGCGTGAGGCTGTAGAACAGATTCATCGATATGCTGAGGCTCCAAGGGTTGAGGCTTTGCGCCAAGGCACAAAACTCCATCTCATCATCATGCAGTTTGAGGGGTGGGAACTTAAACGGATGGAAGAAGTATGAAATTAATGAAAAGACTCTATATTATATTAATAGTATTACTTAGTAGTATGCTTCTTCTTCTGGATTCATGCACCCAGAAGAAGATGGTGATTGGTGTGTCGCAATGTTGCAGCGGAGTTTGGCGCGAGAAGGTGAATAATGAGATGCGACTGGCGCAGTATCAATATAAGAATGTGGATTTGCTGTTTACTACTGCAGAGAATGACGGGCAACGCCAGGCTCGCCAGATAGACAGTATGATAGCCAGGAAGGTAGATTTAATCGTGGTGGCTCCTGATAACGTGAATGATGTAACACCTGCCATCGAGCGAGCTTATCGTGCGCATATCCCGGTTATCCTCTTCGACAGAAAGGTAAAGACACCCCATTATACAGCTTCCATCGGTGGCGATAATGTAGAAGCGGGTAGGGAAGTAGCACGCTTTCTTGCCAGTAAACTGGATGGAAAAGGTACCGTTGTTGAGATTACGGGCTTGAAGGATGCTTCCCCTGTCATTGAGCGCCATCGTGGTTTCCACGAGGTGATGAAGAATTATCCGGGAATCAAGGTGGTTACCCTGGAAAGCAACTGGAAGATGGAGCGCGCCCAGGAGTTGATGAAGCAATATCTGGATAAGGGCGGACATGCGGATGGCGTGTTCGGACATAGCGACTTGGGTGCCATAGGAGCCTTTCTGGAAGCAGAGAGACGAGGCATTGATAAGCAGATGCTGATAGTAGGCATTGATGGATTGCCTGGAGAATGGGAAGGAGTGGATAGAGTGAAGAGAGGACAGTTTGCAGCTTCTTATGTCTATCCTACCCAGGGCGAGAAGATTATGGAATTGGCGATGAATATCCTTCAGGGTAAACCCTATAAGAAGGATAATGTGATGAAATCATTTCTTGCTACCCAGGAAAACTGCGATGCTATCGCTCTGCAATATCAGGATCTAGAAGCCAAGATGAAGAATCTGGATCAGATTTCTGTCAGTCTTGATACTTATACTGAGGTTTCTCACATCCAGAAATGGATGCTTGTGGTTGCCTTTGTTCTAGTCTTGGTTTTACTCTTTGTCATCTACTATATATATAAGGTATATAGAAAGAAGTTACAGAAGCAGAAAGCCGTGGCTCGTGGCTTCATCGAGAACAAGGAGGGCTGGGCTGCTGAACTGAATCATCTGGATGAGAGTGATCGTTACTTCATGGACCGTTTCAAGAAGAAGATCCTTGAGAATATGGGCAATGCTGATATGAAGATGGATGATTTGGGAGCCCAGATGCAGTTGAGTAAAGTACAGCTCTATCGCAAGGTGAAGGCTATGACAGGAAAAACGCCTGCCGAGCTCTTGAAAGAGATGCGCCTGCAGAAAGCCTATACGCTCCTGATGCAGACTGATAAGACTATAGCTGAAGTCTCGGCAGAAGTAGGCTTTGCATTACCGGGCTATTTCTCTTCCTGTTTCAAGAAACAATATGGCGTTCTTCCTACCGATTTCAGAAATGAACAGTTATCTAAAAGGAAATAGTTTTCTAACTCCTTTAAAATCTTAGCAAAAGATAAGAAAATCGTTTCATGTAACATAATTATTGTTGCAGGAACGATTTTTTTTATTTATATAACAGTCTTTTCCCTAATTTTGCAACAGATACAAGCAATGACAATTTTTGAAACTTAAAACGTTATAATAGTATGAACAATCTTTCAAGATTACTGATGAGCTCTGCGCTCTGTACTGTTTGCACCATAGCTAGTGCACAACAGGTAAATGTAAATGGCATCGTAAAGGATGCTGCCGGTGAGACAGTCATTGGAGCATCTGTTATGGTGAAAGGCACAAAGACTGGTACTGTTACCGACTTAGATGGTAACTTTCATGTAGAATGTGCTCCTGGTTCCACACTTGTTATATCTTATATTGGATATAAGACGCAAGAAGTAAAGGCTTCAGACAATATGGAGGTAACACTTCAGGAAGATGCCAACGACTTGCAGGAAGTAGTTGTAACAGGTTATACCACTCAGCGAAAGGCCGATTTAACAGGTTCCGTGGCTGTGGTTTCAACCAAGAACCTGAAGACAAGTTCAGAGACAGACCCGATGCGTGCTTTGCAGGGGCGTGTTCCTGGTATGACTGTTACTACTGATGGTTCTCCTATTGGTTCAGGAACCGTGCGTATTCGTGGTATCGGTTCTTTCAACTCTTCTCAGGATCCGCTTTATATCATAGATGGTGTACCTACCAATATGGCTTTGAATACCCTCAATACAAATGATATCGAGAGTATGCAGGTTTTGAAAGATGCTGCATCAGCTTCTATCTATGGTTCCCGTGCTTCGAATGGTGTCATCATCATCACCACCAAGAAAGGTAAGAAGGGTAGCAAGGTGGCTGTTGACTTCTCTGCCAACCTAACTGCACAGTTCTATTCCAACCAGTCGAAGATGAAGTTGATGAACTCCAGCCAGTATGCTACTGCGATGGCTCAGGCTGCCCTGAACGATGGACTCGATCCTGTGGCTTATGCTGCCAACTACGGCATCGACTTGAATGCGGCCTCTGGTACTCCAATTACCGTTTGGAATCCTGCTACCAACCAGTATCAGAACTATACTATCAATGGTCGATATGACGGCTACATCAATGCCAAGAAAACCATGCGATTCTCTGATACCGACTGGCTCGATGAAATCTCTCGCACAGGTTTCTCTCAGAACTACGACCTCTCAGTATCTCATGCCAACGACAAGCATAGCGCTATGTTCTCCTTGGGATACAAGAACAATGAGGGAGTCTTGAAATATACCGACTTTGAGAATATCTCAGCTCGTTTGAACACCTCTTGGAATTTGAACAAGATCGTAACCGTAGGTGAGAATGTGACATTGACTTATACCTCTCAGGTAGATTGCCATCCGATGGAGAATGCCTTGAAGATGCCTTCCATCGTTCCGGTTTACGAAGAAGATGGCAAGACCTTCGCAGGTCCTGTTGGTAGTATGGCCGACCGTCAGAACCCTTGTCGTGAGCAGTATCAGAACCGCAATAACCACCTCGACTACTGGCGCATCTTCGGTAATGCCTTCGTAGAATTGAAGCCTGTCAAGGGATTGACCCTGCGCTCTAACTTCGGTTTGGATTTCAAGACATCGTTTATCAATGCGATGACGAATACTTATCATTCCGATATTGTCAACAATGACATCGCCAAGACAACGCTCTCGAATAACAATGAGACCAACTGGACATGGTCTAACACAGCCCAGTACGTTACCCAGATTGGCAAGCACAACATCGATGTACTCGGTGGTATGGAAGTTTCCAAGCAGTCGGTTATCGATTTCTCTGCCTATTCAGAAGGCTATGCGCTGGAAGATAAAGATTATATGTGGCCAAATGCTGCAACAGGAACGATGCGTAACTCGGGTGCAAAGGTAGGCTATCGCCTGGCTTCTTTCTTTGGAAAGGTGAACTACAACTGGGATGATCTCCTCCTGGCTTCCTTCACTATCCGTCATGATGGTTCATCACGTTTCGGTAAGGCACATCGCTGGGGTACTTTCCCTGCTGCATCACTCGGCTTCAGATTCTCTAATCTCCTGAAGAAGGATTGGTTGGATGATGCCAAGTTGCGACTCTCTTGGGGTCAGACAGGTAACCAGGCTATCGACAACAATGCACAGTTTGGTCTTTATGTAGTGGATTACGGACTAGATCGTGTAACCTCTACTGCATACGATCTCTTCCTGCAAGGTTCAGGTACCTTCCCTTCTGGTTATCGTGCCACACAGTTGGCTAACCCTAACTTGAAATGGGAGGCAGCTACTCAGTATAACGTAGGTTTGGATTACACCCTGTTTGGCAACACCCTCTATGGTACAGTGGATGCCTATATTAAGAATGTGAAGGATATGTTGATTAATCCTGCTTATCTGGGTGCAACTGGTGAAGGTGGAAATTCATGGCAGAATGGTCCTTCGCTCCGCAACTGGGGTATGGAGTTCACCGTGGGTTATCGCAAGACCTTGGCTAATGGACTTGGCATCGACGTGAACGGCAATCTGGATTTCTTCCGCAACAAGGTTACTTATTTGCCAGCAACAACAACAGGTGCTTACGCTCACACATCTAAGGAAAACCTGGTGCAGAGTGGCAAGTCTTATGGTTCTATCGTAGGTTATGTAGCCGATGGAATTTTCCAGAATCAGGAAGAAGTAGATAAGTCTGGACAGCCAAACGCACGTGTCGGTGGATTGAAATACAAGGACTTAGATGGTAAAAATGGAATTACTTCAGATGACCAGACTTGGATTTTCGACCCTGTGCCAGCCTTCTCTTATGGTTTGAATATTGCTCTCAACTACAAGGGCTTTGATTTCAGTATGTTCTGGCAGGGTGTCTATGACCAGGATGTGTATAACAACCAAAAGTTCCAGACCGACTTCTGGGCTATTACTGATAGTGGTTCTAACAAGGGTACCCGTTTGCTCGATGCCTGGAATACCAACAACACTGGTTCTTCCATCCCACGCTTGAGCACCATGAATACAGCCGATGAGGGTCGTGCTTCTACTTACTTCGTTGAGAATGGTTCTTACTTGAAGTTGCGCACCTTGCAGGTGGGTTACACTATCCCAAGCAGCATCCTCTCTAAGTTGAAGATGACCAGTGCCCGTGTCTATCTCTCAGGTCAGAATCTTTTGACCATCAAGAGCAACAGCCTGACCTGTTCAGACCCAGAGAATCCAAACTGGAACTATCCACTTTCAACATCCGTATCATTCGGACTTCAGGTAGGTTTCTAAAATGTTTCATATTTTTTAAAGAGAATTCTAAGATGAAAAAGTTATATACAATGGTGCTTGCAGCAGCACTGATAGGAACATTCACCAGTTGTGATGATTTCCTGGATTACACCCCAACAGCTGTGGTTGATGAAGACAAGGCATTCAGCGAGCCAGACAAGATGGTAAACAGTGCCTATGCGATGTTGGGCAACTGTTGGTACTCTTACCCATTCAACCTTTGGCCATATGGTGACCTTTCTTCAGACGATTGCTTGAAGGGTGGCGGTGGTACCGGTGACACCGGTTATCACGATGTGGAGATTTGGAGTACCTTAACCTCTACTAAGGGCGAACTCGACGAGTTATGGTATCGTCTCTATTGTGCCGTTTCCCGTTGCAACCGTGCCTTGGTTTCTTTGCAACAGAATGGTGAGAGCACACTGGGTGCTGAGGTAACCAAGCAGCGTGAGGCTGAGGTTCGCTTCCTCCGTGCTCATTTCTATTTCAAGTTACTTAGCATGTATCGTCAGATTCCTTGGATAGACGAGAAGGTTTATGAGGATAAAACAACAGAGAGCACATCAAACACTCAGTTTACTTACGAGCAATTGTGGCAAAAGGTGATTGCCGACTTCCAGACTGCATACGATGTACTTCCTGCTAAGCAGAAGGATGGCGGTCGTGTCAACAAGATTGCTGCCGCAGGTTATCTGGCCAAATGTTATCTTACCATTGCCTGGGGTGATGGTTATGAGGCAACCAATGGCGTTGACCATATTAATGAGGAGTATATGCAGAAGGTAGTAGATTACACCGATGTTGTGAAGAATTCAGACTATGGTTACATGGCAGACTTCGGCGACATCTTCCTGCCTGACAATAAGAACAGCAAGGAGTCAGTTTTTGCTGTCCAGGCTTCCGACTATAGCGAGGACCATACCACCTTCGGACGTGGCAACTGGTCTAACGTGCTGAATGGCTGTTGGGGTATGTGGTCTTGCGGATGGGATTTCCACAAGCCTTCACAGGACCTGGTGAATGCCTTCAAAACCAAGAACGGACTTCCTGAGTTTGATGACTACAACAAGACTTGTGATTATCCTGTAAACGGTAAGCCTAATAGTCAGAAATGGGATCCACGTTTGTTCCATACAGTAGGAATGCCTACCTTCCCATATAAATATGAGTCAGAATACAAGATGACTACGGCCAACTCTCGTACACCAAACGTTTACGGTTACTATACCTCTCTGAAGGAAGTTCCACAGCGTTCTAAGGGTGAAACTTTCAATGGCTCTTGGCAGGCGTTTGCCATGAACGACTATGTGCTCCGTTATAGCGACATCATGTTGATGCGTGCTGAGGCTTTGATAGAGTTGGGCCGTCTGGCTGAGGCTCGTACCATCATCAACGATATCCGTCAGAGAGCCAAGAATTCTGTGGATAAGCATATCGATTATGCCAAGGCTCAGTGTGATATTGCCCTTTATCCGGAGTCTTATTTCCAGGATAAGGAGACCGCAAGAAAGTGCCTGCGCTGGGAACGTCGCCTGGAGATGGCGATGGAGAACGGCCGTTTCTTCGACCTGCGCCGCTGGGGCATTGCTTCTGAGACATTGAACAAGTATTTTGCATCAGAGCAGAACGATAAGTATGGAGAGCAAACATACGCTCAATACCTGAAGGATGCCAAGTTCACACCGGGCAAGAACGAGTTCTATCCGGTTCCATATAACCAGCTGTATTACATTCCTGGTCTTTATAAGCAGAACAAGGGATACGAGTAATGGCTTACCGGCATTTTAAAATAATTAGATGTTTTTTAAATGTACTCAATTAATAAATTGACAATGAAAAAGATTTTTGTTTCAGCGCTTGTCGCTCTTTGCGGTTTCACCGCCAGTTATGCCCAGCAGGCTTCCTTCTTGAGCAATAATCACTGTCTCTATCGCATCAGCCAGGAGAGTCAGAACCAGAAGTGTCTCTTGCTTCCTGTACAGGAGGATGCTGAGATGGCAAATATCAAGGTGATTGCTGACAACAAGCAGGTGAAAGCCTTCAATGTGAAGTTGGCTAAAGACCACGTAGATTATTTCGTACCCCTCTATATGGATGAGTTTGCTGGCTTGAAAGGCCTGGCTCTCGATATCCATGTTAATGGTGATTATAGCAAGGAAGGACTGAATGCCCTCACTTGCTGGAAGGAGATGAAGTTCTCTGATGCTTTCGATATGAAGAATCGCGAACAGTATCGTCCGGATTTCCATCACACTCCTGCTTACGGATGGATGAACGACCCTAACGGTATGTTCTATAAGGATGGTGTATGGAATCTCTATTTCCAGTATAATCCTTACGGATCACAGTGGGAGAATATGACCTGGGGACATTCTACTTCCACCGACCTGGTTCACTGGAAGTTCCAGGGTACTCCTATCCAGCCAGATGCTGTAGGTACCATCTTCAGCGGTTCTGCCGTGGTTGACAAGAACAATACCTCGGGTTTCGGAAAGGATGCTGTGGTTGCACTTTATACTTCTGCTGCAGAAAACCAGACCCAGAGCATGGCTTACAGTACAGATAACGGCAAGACCTTTACCAAATATGAGGGAAATCCGATCATCACCAGCACTGTGCCTGATTTCCGTGACCCTCACATGTTCTGGAACGAGGACATCAAGAAGTGGAATATGATTCTGGCTGCCGGTCAGCACATGGAAATCTATTCTTCAGATAACTTGAAGGACTGGAAATACGAAAGCTCTTTTGGTGAGAAGTATGGTAACCACGGCGGTGTTTGGGAATGCCCAGACCTGATGAAGCTGAAGGTTCGTGGCACCGATAAGGAGAAGTGGATGCTCATCTGCAACATCAATCCTGGTGGTCCATCCGGTGGTTCAGCAACCCAGTATTTCGTAGGCGATTTCGACGGACACAAGTTTACTTGCGACAGCAAGCCTGAGGTAACCAAGTGGATGGATTACGGAAAGGATCATTACGCTACAGTTACTTTTGATAACGCACCAGAAGGTCGCCGTGTGGCTATCGCCTGGATGAGCAACTGGCAGTATGCCAACCAGGTTCCTACCCAGCAGTACCGTTCAGGCAACTCTATTCCTCGCGATTTAGGTCTCTTCGAGTATAAGGGTGAAACTTATTGCAGCGTGGTTCCATCTCCAGAGATGACAGCAGCAAGAAGCAAGAAGGCAGGCAAGAAACTCACAGAATCTTGCGAGATGGTAGTGAATCTGAAGGGAAATGCTACTATCACTTTGAGCAACGACAAGGGCGAGAAGGTAGTGATGAACTACGATGCCAAGGCAGAAACCTTCTCAATGGATAGAACCAAGAGCGGTAAGGTAGATTTCAGCAAGGACTTCGCTGCAGTCACCAAGGCTCCAACCTATGGCAAGATCAGCCAGCTGCGCATCTTCATTGACAAGAGCAGCATCGAGGCACTGGATGCTGACGGCAAGATGTCTATGACCAATCTCGTGTTCCCAAGCAAGCCTTACAACAAGGTTACTGTAAAGGGAAAGGGTAAGTATCAGGTTTACGACATCAAGTAACCTCATCTGTTAAGAACTGAATCTATAACACTATTGTTTCTAAGAGTGTTACTGATGTAACAATGCAACATAAATGGTAGCCGATGAACGATATTTTATGATATATTGTATCGTTTATCGCTACCTTTGCACCAGCAAAAATAGAAACAATAACGCTAACAATTATGAATAAATCATCAAAGTTATCAATCATCCCGGTGATGCTCTGTTTCTTCGCCATGGGATTTGTAGATTTGGTAGGTATAGCCTCCAACTACGTAAAGGAAGATCTCAACCTCAATGATGCAACAGCCAATCTGTTCCCATCGCTGGTATTCTTCTGGTTTCTCATCTTCTCGGTTCCTACGGGAATCCTGATGAATAAGATAGGTAGAAAGAAGACTGTACTCCTGTCTTTGCTCGTTACCGTTATCTCACTCCTTTTGCCCATCTTTGGCGAAAACTTTGAGCTGATGCTCGTGTCGTTCTCATTGCTCGGCATCGGAAATGCCTTGATGCAGACATCCCTGAACCCTCTGGTTTCGGTGGTGACATCAGGTCAGAACCTGGCATCCACATTGACCTTCGGTCAGTTTGTCAAGGCGATAGCTTCCTTCCTGGCTCCATACATCGCTATGTGGGGCGCCATGGCAAGCATTCCTACCTTTGGTTTAGGCTGGAGAATTCTCTTCCCAATCTATATGGTTATCGGAATCGCAGCTACCTTCTTCCTGGCTGGTACACCTATCGAGGAGGAGAAGAACGAGGGTAAGGCTTCCGGCTTTGGCGAGTGCTTCAAGTTGCTCGGTAAACCTATCGTGCTGCTTTCCTTCATCGGTATCATGTGCCATGTAGGCATTGATGTAGGTACCAATACCACAGCTCCTAAAATTCTGATGGAGCGTCTGGGATGGACGCTGAACGAGGCTGCCTTCGCTACATCGCTCTACTTCATCTTCCGTACCATCGGATGTTTCACCGGTACTGTTTTCCTCCGCATGATGAAGACCCGCACTTTCTTCGTTATCAGCGTAGTGATGATGGCTCTGAGTATGATAGGCATGTGGGTAGGCGAGAGCAAGATGATGCTTTATATCGCCATCGCCCTGGTGGGATATGGCAACTCTAACGTGTTCTCCATGATTTTCTCTCAGGCACTTCTAGCTATGCCTGATAAGAAGAACGAGGTGAGTGGACTGATGATCATGGGACTCTTCGGTGGTACCGTCTTCCCTTTGATTATGGGCTTTGCCAGCGATACTTGGGGGCAGGCTGGTGCTGTGGCTGTCATGGCTGTGGGAGTCGCTTATCTCTTCACTTATATCCGCAAGTTATAATAAAAATCATCCGCAATCGTTTATATCGTATATAATAAGGTGTAATTATGGAAACAAAGAATTTGAATACAAAATATTGTGTAGGTTTGGGCGAAATCCTCTTTGATGTTCTCCCTAGTGGTTCTCAACTCGGCGGTGCTCCTGCCAACTTCGCTTACCACGCAGGTCAGCATGGTTTGCATTCTGTAGCCGTGAGTGCTGTTGGTAAGGATGCCTTGGGTGAAACAGCCCTTCGCATTCTCGATGAGAAGAAGTTGAAGTATGTAATGCCTGAGGTAGATTATCCTACCGGTACTGTTCAGGTGCAGCTCGACAAGGAGGGCGTTCCGACTTACGATATCAAGCAGGGTGTAGCTTGGGATAATATCCCGTTCACCAGTGATATCAGGGAGATTGCTGTCAATGCTGGAGCTGTATGCTGGGGTTCTCTGGCTCAGCGCAGTGAGGTTAGTCGCAAGACCATCTATACGTTCCTCGATCATACTCCAGAGGATTGTCTGAAGATTTTCGACATCAATCTTCGTCAGAACTTCTATACTCCTGAGGTGATTACCGAGAGTCTGAAGCGCTGCAATGTGTTGAAGATCAATGATGAGGAGTTGATTACCATCGGCCGTCTCTTTGGTTATCCAGGTTTGGATATCGAGAACAAGTGCTGGCTGATTCTCGGCAAGTATAATCTCGATATGCTCGTGCTGACCTGCGGTGTAAACGGCAGCTATGTCTTTGCTCCGGGTGTGAAGTCATTCCAGGAGACTCCAAAGGTTGAGGTGGCTGATACAGTAGGTGCAGGCGACAGCTTTACCGGTACATTCTGTGCCAGCATCCTGAAGGGCAAGAGCATTCAGGAGGCTCACGAACTTGCCGTAAAGGTAAGTGCCTACGTTTGTACCCAGAATGGAGCGATGCCTCAGATTCCTGAGGAATACATCCGTTAACCCCGCTTCCCCTATTGGTTATATAGCAATATAAAATGATAGGTTTAAAGAATTGTTGATTTAAAGTTAATGTTAGTTAGTAAGCTGCATCCTGTTCGCGAAGAATGGGTGCAGCTTTTTCATTTTCAGAAATACAATCTCTCAATTACAATAAAAGAACCCCCTAAAATGGTAAAATGATGCCCCAAAATGGCAGAAATGAATAAAAAGATAACGTTTTCATTAAAAATATTATAAAAGAGTTGCAGATTAATAGATTATTTTGTACTTTTGCATCTAAAATATTAGTAGAACATTAAAAATATAGATGTTATGAAAGACTTAGATTGGTCTAATTTGTCATTTGGCTATCGCCAGACTGACTACAATGTTCGCTGTTACTATCGCGACGGCAAATGGGGCGAAATAGAAGTTTGCTCTGATGAGTATTTGAAATTGCACATGGCTGCAACCTGTCTGCACTATGGTCAGGAGGCATTCGAGGGCTTGAAGGCTTATCGTTGCCCAGACGGTAAGGTGCGCGTGTTCCGTATGGACGAGAACGCTAAGCGCTTGCAGAGCACATGTCGCGGCATTCTGATGCCAGAGGTGCCTACAGAAATGTTCGAGGAAATGGTGAAGAAGGTGGTTCGCCTCAACCAGGAGTGGATTCCTACCTACGAGAGTGGTGCTACGCTCTATATCCGTCCGCTGCTCATCGGTACAAGTGCTCAGGTGGGTGTTCATCCTTCTAAGGAGTATTGCTTCCTTATCTTCGTAACTCCAGTAGGTCCATACTTCAAGGGTGGATTCTCTACAAACCCATACGTCATCATCCGTGATTTCGACCGCTCTGCTCCTCTCGGAACAGGTATCTATAAGGTGGGTGGAAACTATGCTGCTTCTCTCAGAGCCAACAATATCGCTCATGAGAAGGGTTATGCATGCGAGTTCTATCTCGACGCCAAGGAGAAGAAATATATGGATGAGTGTGGTGCTGCCAACTTCTTCGGAATCAAGAATAATACATACGTTACTCCTAAGAGTACATCTATCCTCCCTTCTATCACCAACAAGAGTCTGATGCAGTTGGCTGAGGATCTCGGTTTGAAGGTGGAGCGCCGTCAGATTCCTGAGGATGAGCTGGATACTTTCGAGGAGGCTGGTGCTTGCGGTACTGCTGCCGTAATCAGTCCTATCAGCTACATTGATGACTTGGATACAGGCAAGCGCTACAACTTCGGTGAGAAGCCAGGTCCTGTCTCTAAGCACCTGTATGATACGCTTCGCGGAATCCAGTATGGTACTGTAGAGGACAAGCACGGTTGGACAACCGTAGTTATTGAGTAATCAATGACATCTTTATTGCGTAAAAACCAATATTAGAAATATAATTATGATCAGGGCACTTTGAGGAGTTCACGCTCCTTGGAGTGCTTTTTTTATGTCTTTTTTCTTGGAAGTTTCATAAAAATATCGTAACTTTGCCCGCAGAAATATAACTTCTTAAATAAAGAGGATATGAGTCCTAAATTTAAAGAAATAAATGGCTTTGTGTTCAAGATCTATTCCAATGAGGAAAAGAGAATGCATATTCATGTCGTTAAGGCCGAAAATGAAGCTAAGTATTGGCTTGAACCCAATATTGAACTAGCAGAAAATTTCGGATTCAATACAAAAGAATTAAGTTTTATAGAAAAAATACTTAAAGATTATGGAGACGATTTTAAAATCAAATTCGCAAGACACACAGGTAAGCGTCTTGATGATAAATGATAAAGGCATTATGCTTTCTGTGAAAGGAAACGATTATTTCATATCTTATAATCGGATTCCTTGGATGAAGAATGCATGTATTTCTGATGCTCTTGATGTGCAGATGAGTGGAAGAAATGCCATTGAGTGGCCTAAACTGGATGTAGATTTAGAAATAGAGAGTTTAAAGCATCCTGAGCGTTATCCTCTTATTATGAAGAGAAATGAAATGGAAGTTTTATAGAGTCTCAAATAAAAAAGGCAGAAAGCCTCTCAGCATCGTTTTGCTGAGAGGCTTTCTGCCTTTTTATGCCTGGGGGTTAACAGTTAACAGCTGTTTTTTCGATACTCCCCCTCGCGCGTACCTTATTATAATATATATATACTTATTTTTATATGTGTGTGGGGGGTACCATGCATTTTGGGGGTGTTAACTGTTAACCTGTTAACCCCTCGCTCTTTTTTCCCCGTCTCTGTGCTTTGCGGGGCATAAGTCATAGAGTTGAGGGGGAAGAAGCTATGAGTTAGGATTCTTAACACATTTCAGCATCATAAAAGCCTCATGAAAAGCTACGTAAAAACCTCATGATAGCCCTCATTTAAGCCTCTGCCCGGTCTTCATTTATGCCTCAGCCCGGTCTTCATTTAAGCCTGAAAAACTGAAGAAAAGCCTCTTATTTTACAACTGGGAACACGTAGTATTCTCTGTCTACATCGTAATCCAGAACCCACTGGTCAATCATCACATTATCGTCTAAAGCCTTGATGGTTACGTTGTGGCTGCCGTCAGGCAGCGTAACGTAGAAGCTCTTCAGCGTCTGTCCGCGCCACAGGTCAAACTTCCAGTCCTTTGAGTTGTAAACCTCCTTCAGCTGGCAGATTACCGGTTCGCCACGGTCTATGCTCACACTCACCCTCATGTTTTTTACAGCGTTGAGGAAGCAAGGAATTGCGGCGATGGTGAAACGCGCATCACCGCTCTTGTCGCAGTAGAAATCATAGCTCAGACTGGCTCCCTTCGGCAATTTCACAGCCTTGCAGCTGTGACCTAACAGCGGACGGACGGTAATCTTCTCGGCTCCTTTTACGGCAGCCTGGGCAAGCGGCGATTCGGTAGCCTTGCTCCATTCGTAGGCATTCTTGGCAATGATGTCGCCGGTAACTACAGAGAGTGGCTTGAGATCGTTGCTGCGGTCGAAGGCATCAGCTTTCAGCCGCTTGATGTCGGCAGCCGGGAGTGTGCCCGGAATCTGCGGAGCCTGCATCTCTGTACCGTTGGTAAGGATGAAATTCTTCCATTTGCCGTTTCTGATGCGACTGTAGTAGGCATTGAGCTGCTTCAGTTTGTTGTAAGCATCGATGCTCACAGCTGCTGCAGCCTTTGCCTCATCGTCTTTATTAAACAGTCCCGGACGGGCGATGTGTCTTGCTTCCTGTGCCTCCAGCTCCTTTTCGGCTACTAAGGCAGCCAGGAATATTGGATATTTCACTACCTCGAAGAAACCGTCTTTCTGGTTCTGAGGCAGCATGCGTTCGATGGATTCAGTCTTCGCCTTCAACAGGTCGTAGCGGTAGAGAAAACGCTCCAGTTCGTTGCCGAATTCGCCTGAATGAAACTCAGTATCGCCGTAAGGCATCGCCATATAAGCGGAATGTCGGATGCTGGTAAGGCGGTAATATTCTTCCATCAGAGGCATGATTTTCTTGCCCGTAATGGCGCCAAAGAATGCGTTGAGAGTGTTCTGGATATACGTCTTGCAACCTGCTTTCAGGGCGTTTTTATTCCACGCCAGGTTCATCATCATGGCTAGCTGGAAGGTTGACTGCTTCGGATTGGTGATGTTGGCTATCCAGGCACAGTCTTCGTCGTTGTGAGCGGCAGAGCGGTGCGATTTGCCGTGCTGGGCATTCTTGCTCTCCAGATAATCCTTGCTGTTGAGCATTTCGAGCAGCAGACCCGGCGAGAGATTGCTCATCTCCATCTGTGCATCCGAGCATACCAGCTTCACATTCTCAATGGTTTTGCGGTGTTTCTTCTTGTGCTTCTTGCCCACGAACTCCGTCACCTTGTAGTTTTCCGCCACGCAGATGTCGAAACTGTCTACCACAGCCTTGTTGTAAGCAGCCTCGTGCCTGCCGTCTACCTGCCACAGCGTATTGGCTCTCAGGCGCAGCATCAATCGGGCGATGCGGCTGTAGTTTTGCGGTTTCATCCACTGGCTGTTGTTCAGGGCAAGTCCTCTGAATTCTATTCTCGGAACCTCTATCCACTGCTGGTCTACAGGGGTATAGAGACTCTTGCGCTGAGCAGGCTGTAGGTCGTTCCATGCCGCCAGAGGCGAAACGCCAGCCAGCTCAGAGAGTTTCATGATGGCGTAAGCCGCTCCGCGGGCGTTGCTTCCGATAACGATGAGTTTCCCTTTTCTCGTACCGATGTAGAAAGCATCCTTTGCGGTGATAATAAGATGCAGCGGCGCACCGAGTTTTTCTACTGCCGAAAACTCCTTGTTGGTGAGCTGGTCGAGCTGGTAAATCTGTATCGGAGCACCTGATTTTTCTTTCGCATCGAATCCGGTTACGGCTTTCATATCGCCCGCAAACTCTTTGAGGGCAATTTTTACTACCGGCGAAATGATAGAGTTGGTGGTATAAGATACTCTTCCGTAGCCGTCGGTCCAGTAAACGTTGGGTGCTGCGGTCTGAGTTTCCGTCTTCTTCACTTTGGTTTCGGTCAGCGCGTTGGCATTCAGGCTAGAGAAGCAGGCCAGAGCCAAGGCTGCGCCTAATATAATCTTTTTATATTTCATTTTTCTTCCGTTTTTGTCTGTTCGGTTGTAGATTCGCTTTTTGCTGAAACTACACATTTCTGCAATTTGCAAAGATACATAAAAGTGTTTAATATCTGAAATTATTTAGTTTTTATTTGCTTATTACATTATTTATTGTTACTTTTGCACCAAATAAATAAAAAGAAATGATGACATTATATCCAAAATTGATTGAAGAGGCGCTTGCTACGGTGATTTATCCAGGCACCAAGAAGAACCTCATAGAGAGCGAGATGCTGGCAGATACGCCTAGCATCAATGGTATGAAGGTGAAGGTGGTTCTTCTCTTCCCTCGTGATACGGATCCTTTCCTCAAGAGTACGGTGAAGGCGGCCGAGGCAGCCATCCATTATCATATTTCGAAAGATGTAGAGGTGGAAATCGTTACTGAGTTCAAGTCGGCTCCTCGTCCTGAGGTGGGAAAGATGCTGCCACAGGTGAAGAACGTCATTGCTGTGAGCTCTGGTAAGGGTGGAGTAGGCAAGAGCACCGTTTCTGCCAATCTCGCTATCGCCCTGGCTAAGTTGGGCTATAAGGTAGGCTTGCTCGATACGGATATCTTCGGTCCTTCCATGCCTAAGATGTTCGGTGTGGAGGAGGAGCGTCCTTATTCTGTTCACAAGGACGGCAGAGACCTCATCGAACCTGTCGAGAAATATGGCGTGAAGCTCCTGAGTATCGGTTTCTTCGTAAGTCCTACTACGGCTACTCTGTGGCGCGGCGGAATGGCTTGTTCTGCCCTGAAGCAGCTGATTGCTGATGCTGACTGGGGTGAGTTGGATTACTTTATCCTCGATACACCTCCTGGCACAAGCGATATTCATCTTACGCTGCTCCAGACGCTTTCCATTACGGGTGCAGTTATCGTAAGTACGCCTCAGCAGGTGGCGCTTGCCGATGCGAGAAAGGGTATTGACATGTATCAGAATGATAAGGTGAATGTGCCTATCCTCGGTCTTATCGAGAATATGGCTTACTTTACGCCTGCCGAGCTGCCTGAGAACAAGTATTATATCTTTGGTAAGGAGGGTTGCAAGAATCTCGCCAAGGAAATGAATGTGCCTCTGCTCGCCCAGATTCCTATCGTTCAGAGCATCTGCGAGGGTGGTGATGATGGTGCGCCTGCTGCTACCAAGGTTGATTCCATTACCGGTCAGGCATTCCTCAGCCTTGCTCAAAGCGTAGTAACGGTGGTGAACCGCAGAAATGCTGAGAAGGCTCCAACCAAGATTGTAAGTACACACTAGTAGTAAATATCCTATTTGATAAGGGTATAAAATAAAAAGCTAGGATTGCCCTCAAGCAGTCCTAGCTTTTTTTATCAGAGGAGTTAACAGGTTAACAGTTAACAGCCCATTTTTTATAGTTTATAGTTGAAAGTTTATAATTTATAGGGCTTAGCCGTTAGCAAGATTGCTATAAACTTTTAACTCTAAACTCTTAACTATCAACTATTTCTTCCGCCTCATCCTCTTCTTCTGCTACTTCGGCAGTAAGGTTTGCCTTGAGTCTTGCCGATCTCAGTTGTTGCCTGAAAACCAGGCAGGTAGCGAGGAAATAGACGCCGGTCTGAATCCAGAGTGCTCTGAATTCCGGCAGAATATCTGAAAGCGAAGCACCCATACTGCTGATTCTGAGGAACCCGCGGATGCCGAAAGTGGATGGGAAAACCCACGAAAATCCTTGCCAAAAGCCCGGAATATTGCTCAATGGCCATGAAACTCCCGTCATAAAAAGCAACGGAACGGAGGTAAATACCACCAAAAGCATCACATTTTCACGATATCTTACCAGACACGACAGCATCAGACCGAAGAAAACGCACGAAAGAATGTAAGGAAGGAGGAAACCGAGAATGGTTGTCCACGTTACCATACTTACAAAACTGAATAGCTTAGGAACTACCAGCGTAAGATACATTCCCATCACGGCATAAACCATGAAATAAACCAATGCCTTGCCGAAAACAATGCGGAAAATACCGCCATAATGCTCGCTTACCGGTATGAGTTCGCGGTTTCTGTTGAGTTCTCTTGATGTTCCCGCTGCCATTCCTATGCCCAGCAGCATCGTCTGCTGCAGGATAAGAACCAGCACAGCCGGCAGAATGGCATTTCCGTAACCTCCTGTCGTGTTGAATATCGGAACCTCATCAAAGGCGAGCGGCTCGGTGGTAATCTCGTCGTCTCTATCTGTAAATCCTCCTGCCTGTGTTATCTGGATGCCCGAGTTGATGTGGCTGGCTACGGCTTGCGAGGTCTGATAAATCGCCTTATAGGTCAGCATCAGACTCATATCGCAGTAAACTCCCACATGCGCCTGTTCGCCCCGGTTCAGTTTCGTATCGAAGTCGGCAGGGAAGTAAAGGATTCCGTGAACTGCCTGTCTGCGCACCAGTTCCTTCGCCTCGTCCAGACTGTTGCAGTAATAGGTAGCCTTGGCGTCTGGTGAAGCATCATAATCGCGGATAAACTCGCGAGAACTGTGACTGTGGCTCAGGTCCACAATCGCCGTATCCACTTCTCTCACCACTTCGTTGTTGTAAATCCACGAGTAGAGCAGCGGATAACCCAGCGGCACCAGAATGCAGAAGATGAGCACACCCTCATCGCGGAAAACATTGCGCATTTCCGTCTTCCAGATGTAGCACATATCCCAGATGCCATTGATAATCTTATATAGTAAACTACTTTTTAACATTTAATATCTAACATTTAATCTTGAACATTCAACACTCAACATTCAACACTCAACATTCAACATTCAACACTCCTACGGCAAGTATTTATATACCAGCATTGCCTTCTTGATGTTCCAGATGGTGAGGATAGGCAGGGCACAGAACAGCACCATTGCGCCCCAGTGGAGCACAGCATCGCCCATCGGGAAACCATTGAAGATGTTTATCTGGTAAATCATGTAATAGTGGCGCATCGGGAAAAGCTGGCCGATAGCCTGAATTGGAGAATCCATCGAGAAGAGCGGATAGGTGGCTCCGCAGATGGAGAAACTCACCACGCCCCACAACGAACAGATACTCATCGACATGCGGAGCGAAGGCATCAGTCCGAAGGCAAAGATGCCGAAACACTGGCAGGAGAGTACGCTCAGAACGCCTAACAGGATGATAGGCAGCGCGCCGCCCGGATGTGGAAACTGTAATACATAATAGATGTAGAATTCGAACAGCAGGAAGATACTCAGGAAGATGAGCGTCTGTGGCAGCATCTTACCCGCAATGGCGAGATAAGGATTGTTGCCTGCCATCCGCATCCAGTCTCTTGCCCGGTTGAACTTCAGTTCCGTACCTATAGAATAAGGTGTAATCAGGAAGATGAACAGCATGATGAGTCCCGGCACCATTACGCTCGAAAGATAATAGTTGTAGTTGGCGTATGGGTTACCTATCATGTGAAGGTCTACGGCGATAGGCTGCAGGAAGGTCATGATTTCATCATTTGTCTTTCCCAGTGCCGAAAGTTTCGCCATTCCTGCTGCCGCACCTCCCAGGGTAGAGATGGTTTTCAGATCGCGGAAGAGCAGGGAGCCGGCTGCCAGCGATACGCTACTGTAATAGAATGAAATCTTAGGCTGCTTCTGGGCCATCAGTCCTGCTTCCGTTCCGTCAGGAATCAGCAGGAAGGCGTAGATTTCGTTCTTCTGGATAGCATGTCTTGCCTCTGCCATGTTCTCGTAATGAGCCACTACCTTGGTGGTCTGGAAGGCATCGAGCTTATGCACCAGCTGGCGCGATGTGGCGGAGTTGTCCTGATCTACTATGCCCACAGGCATGTCGGTAGGCACTCCTCCCTTCATCAGCGTGGTGAAGAAAATCACCACCACGATGGGGAAGATGACCATGCAGAAGAGATAAATGGGATTCTTCCACATGATGCCGCATTCTCTGAGGGCTATATGATATAATTTCTTAAACATAGATGTTATTTAATGATGAGTGACATTCCCGGGCGCAATCCCTCCAGCTTGGTGACAGGACGGGCCTTCACCTCGAATGTCTTGCGGTCGTAGTCGCCATTATCCTTGGTTGCCTTCCAGGTAGCGTAAGAGCCCTGGTCTTTCAGGTAGTAAACCTTCATCTTGATGTCCTTGTTGAAGGCTGGAACGAAAGCGGTGAACTCATCGCCCTTGTTCAGACCCTTGAGATGGTCTTCGCGAACATTGAAGGTTCCCCACATATCGCTCATGATAGAGATGCTCATGATAGGAGAGCCGAGACCTACCAGCTCACCTACCTTAGGATAGACATTGCTAACCTCGCCCTCGCACTGAGCCACCTGAACGGTCTCTTTCAGAAGATTCTTCACTACATCCACAGCGCTCTTCGAAGCCTGGGTGTTGTTGGCAGCCATGCGCTTCTCCTGTTCGCGGGCGCCATTCTTCGCCATATCGTACTGACTTCTGGCAGCAGCCACCTGAGCCTCTGTAGCCTTGTAGGCTGCGTAAGCCTCATCGCGCTTCTGACCACTGATTACGCCCTCGTTGAAGAGGTTCTGCATGCGGTTGTAGGTTTTCTTGGCGATGGTTGCGGCAGCTTCAGCCTGCTGAACCAACTGGTAAGCGCCCTGAATCTGCTCCTTGCGTGCACCAGCATCCGTCAGGTCCTTCATCGCCTCGGCTGCAGCGTTGGTAGCCTGGAGCATCTGTTCCTGCGATTTCATTTCCGGCACTTCGAGGATGGCGAGCGTATCGCCCACATGAACGTAATCGCCTTCCTGAACGCGGAGTTCTACCACGCGTCCCGGCAGTTTGCAGGATACTCTGTATTCTGATACTTCTACCTCGCCCTGAATGGTGTCATCCTTCTGTTCCAGGGTGAAGAAACCGATGACGCCTACGAGAATGACTACTGCTGTAAAACCGATTACAGCGAGCAATATGTTGTTATGCTGTGATTTCTTAGACATTTTGTTTAATCTGAATTTAAATTTGTTATTATTATTACTGCAGGATACCGAGCGCCTTGTTCAGCCCAACCTGAGTCAGCTTCACGTCGATTTCTGCATCAATCTTCTGGCTCTGTGCTTTCTGCCAGGCAGTCTGTGCAGCCATCACGTCGGTAACCTCCATCACGCCTTCCTTGAAACCGAGGTTGGCGCATCTCAGGTTCTCATCTGCACTGGCGATATTCTTCATTGCCATGTTGAGCTTCTTCTGGGCTTCCTTTACCTTAAACTGGCTTTGGGTAATCTGCAGATGAATCTTCTCTCTCGTATCATCCAGGTTCATCTGGGCGATATTGCTGGCAGCCTTGGCGGCTCTCACCTTGTAGGCGCCGTCGAACCAGTTCCATACCGGAACATGAACCATCACGCCTACGTTCCAGACTCCGGTAAACTTCTTCTGGAAACCATTGAATACGTTCGGGTTCGAAATCATGTAGCCGCCTGTCAGCATCACGTGAGGCAGATTGATGGCGCGAACCATATTGGTAGCTTCTTTGGAGATGTCGAGCGCATTCTGCAGCATGCGGAGTTCCGGACGGGTGTTCATCGCCGAATCCTGTGCTGCCACTTTCTGCTGCTCGGTGTCAACAGGAGTTCCTGATAAAGCCAGGGTTTCCTTATCTTCATCGGCAAGTGTGATTTCCTGGTTCATTGGAATGCCGCAGAGCTGGCAGAGCAGCATCTTCGACAGGGCGAGTCCGTCTTCTGCCTGGGTAATCTGCATCTCAGCCTCGTTTACTTTCACGTCTACCTTCAGTCCGTCTGCCTTGGTGGCTACTCCCTGCTGAATCATCTTATGAACATCCTCGTTCAGTTTCTTTACGAGGTCGCGGTAACTGATGGCGAGTTTCTGCTTCTGCTTCAGCGAAACGGCGAGCCAGTAAGCCTGGTCTATGCTGTAGAGCGTGCTCTGGGTCTGCTGATCGAGATCATTCTCTGCAATCTGCTCTCCGATGTCGGCAATCTTGTTGGCTGCAATGATGGCTCCACCCATATAGATAGGTTGGCGAACCATCACGCTTCCTGCCCAGATATTGCGGGTGTCGGTGCGGAAAGCATCTACCAGTTTTTCTCCCAGCGCATTGCCTTGCTGCTGCAGGGGTCCCAGTTTCTCATTCATCAGTCCGCCTATCTGCTGCGCTATCTCCGGGGTAATCATTCCCTGACTTACAAGTTGGCTCATCAGATTGCTGGCTCCTCCCGATATTCCTCCGGTAACGGTAGAGCCGATATTGCTGAATGTTGATTTCTGACCGTCGTTCAGCAGCGAAATCTCCCTGCTGAACCATTCGTAACCGCCTAAAGCATCTACTTTAGGAAGATATTTGGTACGTGCCGATTTCTTCATGTTGTACGCCACGTCTTTCTTGAGCTTCGAGGCATTGAGCTGCTTGTTGTTGCGCAGCGCCATGGCACGGCAACTGTCAAGGCTCAGCGTTTGTGCCTGAGCCCCGGCAGGAATCAATGCTCCCATCAGCATGATAAGAGTTATATATTTTTTCATCCTTTGTTTATAATATTATATAATATTGGATGCAAATTTATGGAATTATTCTTAAATGACAAAGAAATTTTGTTTATCAAATCTTTAAGAATCAAAAAATATATTGCATTGTAGAAAAATAGAACATACCTTCTGGTTTTCTGTAATCCCTTAATCGTCTGTTTCTTAGAAATTCACCCGTTCTGTCTCGCCCCAGGTAGGGTCTACGGTAATGCCTATTCCACCACCCGTACTGTCGTCTCCGCCACCGAATCCGTCAGCAATGGAAATCTCGGTATAGGCTGCCTTGTTCTGATGGATTTTCAAATCGGCTTTTTCAAAACTCTTTACCACCTTTGCATCGGCATCCAGAAAGCTGATACTTATCTTGATGTTCTTCTCTTCTTCATGTGGGAAGGTGTAGACGGTAAAGTCTCTTCCGCCATCTTTCATACTGAAATTCTCAGTCTGACGGCTGTTCACGCAGCCGAATCCGGTGGTTGCATCCAGGGTGCTGCTGCCGCCGGTATAATAGAACTTGATGCTCCTGATTTCTTCGGGAATGGTTTCGTCGGTAATATGTACCTTGAAGGCGCCAACTGCTCGCCTCAGGTTGATGTCTGTGGTGGCGCCCTCTTCGTTTACGCTCAACCTGCCGTAATAATAAAAGGTGTCGGTAAGTTTGTTGCTTGCAAACTTCACCTTCTCGGGTGCGCTGATAGAGCAGTTTCCCTTTCCGTTATGGGCAATTACCACGAGGCGGTATTCTCCTTCGTCCAGACTCACATGGGCAGTTCCGAACCCGTTGTCGGTAGAAAGCTGGTTCGCCGACTCCAGTTTCTCCTCTCCGTCAAAGATGGCAAACGTCAGTCTAGTGCACACATCGCTCAGAGCCATCTGCTTGTCGGCTGCTTTGGTCGTCAACAGATTGGTGTTTTCTACTTTCTGCACATGAATAGTTACATTGGCGTTTGCCTCACGTGATTTTCCGGTTGTTTCGTCAATCGAAAACTTCTCGCATGAAGTAAGCGTAGCTACGAGCATCAGCAACAGGGATGCCAGTAACCGATAGGGCTTCTTACTCATAACCGTTCTTATTTACTAGTTGCTCTATGCGTTATCTCGGAGTTTCCTTGGGCATAAAGATGTGGCAAATATACGTTTTTTCTCTTTTCGATGCAAGTAAAATCTAATAAATCTTTATATTTTTTGTCATTTATCTGTTTTTTCGTAATTTTGCATCGGTTTTTCTGTACTTACAGAGCCGATTTTGCATTATATATATAATAAGGTATAGAAGATATTGGTATGGATAAGAAGATAAAAGCATTGTTTTTCGATATTGACGGCACCCTGGTGAGTTTCAAGACCCACAAGATTCCGCAGAGTACGGTAGATGCCTTGGAGCAGGCTAAGAAGAATGGGGTAGAGGTGTATATTTCTACCGGTCGTCCGCAACTCATCATCAACAACCTCGGTCAGATAGAACATCTCATCGACGGTTACATCACCACCAATGGAGCCCGCTGTTTTGTAGGCGATAAGGTGGTGAGCCAGCACGCCATCCTTCCTGAAGATGTAAAGAAGATTATCGAGGCAGCCGACCGTGATGATTATCCGGCAATCGTCGTAGGAGAGCATCATCTTGCTATCCATCATTATACTGACGAGGTTTATGAAATCTTTGCCAAGGGACTGGGGGTGGATTGTGAAATCTTCCTGACTGATGTGAATGAACTGGGAGATGAGCAGGTTCTGCAGGTTACTCCTTTCTGTTCGGTAGAGCAGGAGGCGCTCCTGATGCCTACGCTCCGCAACTGCACTTCGGGCAGATGGCATCCTGCCTTTACGGATATTACGGCAGCCGATGCTGATAAGGGCAAGGGCTTGCATGCAATGGCTGACTATCTGGGTTTGAACATAGATGAAACCATGGCTTTCGGCGATGGCGGCAATGATATTTCCATCGTCCGGGAGGCAGGCGTTGGTGTTGCGATGGGCAATGCGGGTGATAATCTCAAGCAGGTAGCCGATTACATTACGACTCATGTTGATGAAGATGGTGTTAAGAATGCGCTCCTCCATTTTGGCGTGATTTAATTTTCCGGCGTTATTGACTCCTTTTTTCATAACTCCCTATATATAATAAGGTGTGATCTTGATGAACCCTTTTTGATAGGTGAGTTTCATTTTAATAAAATAATAGGGGCAAACATGTTATTTATTGTGATAAATGGCGTGTTTGCCTTTCTGTTTTTAAAACTTCCCTTTTGTACCCAGTTTCTTCTCGTTATTTACTTTTTGGGGGAATAAATACTAAAACTGCTTACGAAAAGTAATAAAATATGCGAAAAATACACATAAAGTACCATAAAGTTGGTATTTTATATCAAATTGTTTGCTAAAAATTTGTTTAATTAGCAAAAAGTATGTATCTTTGCACCCGATATTTGTAAGTTGTTTAATTTTTAAGAGAGAGAATTATGGTAAAAAGATTAACCATGCTCATGGGGGGGCTTGTTCTTTCAACAGGAATGGCTCTCGCTCAAACTACTGTTACAGGTAAGGTTGTTTCTCAGGAAGATGGTGAGCCAGTAATTGGCGCATCAGTAAGAATTGTAGGAACTAAGACTGGAACAGCGACTGATGTCGATGGTAATTTTACGCTTCCTAATGCCAGCAAGGATGCTGTCTTGGAAATCAGTTACCTCGGCATGCAGACTAAAACAATGAAAGCATCTGCTAAGATGAAGATCATTTTGGTTTCTGATGCAAGAAATCTTGACGAGGTAGTTGTTACTGCCTTGGGTATGAAACGTTCAGAGAAAACTTTGGGTTATGCAGCCAGCACAGCCAACGCTTCTGAGTTGACTGTTGCTAAGTCTGGTTCCCTGATGAGTGGTCTTCAGGGTAAGATGGCTGGTGTGCAGATTTCTGGTGGGGGTGTTACAGGTACCTCTCAGAAAGTCGTAATTCGTGGTATTTCTTCTGTTTCTAGCAACAACCCATTGTATATTGTTGATGGTGTGCCTATCAACAATGACCGTTTGGGTGATAACTCTGTTGACTTTGGTAGTGGTGCAGGCGACATCAACCCAGAGGATATTGAATCGGTAACTGTATTGAAGGGTGCTTCTGCTACTGCTCTTTATGGTTCTCGTGCAGCCAATGGTGTTATCATGATTACTACAAAGAAGCCACAGGGTGATAAGAAGGCTTCTATCACTTACGATGGTTCTTTGACATTTACTGATGTGCTCCGTGTGCCAATGACTCAGAATCTCTTTGGTCAAGGTTGGGGCTCCTGGTCTAATGAGGAGAACGGTTCTTGGGGACCTCGCCTCGATGGTCGTGAGCACTGGTATGGTTCTACAGGTCTTTCTAACGGCGAGACTTTAACCAAGCCTTTTTCTTATGTTAAGAACAATATCCGTGACTTCTATCAGGTAGGTAAGGAATGGAACAACAACGTATCTCTCCGCTATGGTGATGAGAAAGTAGGTATTGTTGCATCTTACGGTAATGTAAGTTCTAATGGTATTACTCCTAATGATGGTGATACATATCATCGTAATACCTTCTCACTCCGTGGTTACGCCAATATCGACAGATTCCATCTGGACATGTCCCTGAACTATGTTCGCAAGGATATGCGCCGTTCTCGTGATATGTATATGGAGTTGCTCCAGGGTGCTTCTGATGTTCGTTTCACAGATATGAAGGATTACAACCTTGAGCGTAATAATGTAGATAACTACTATACATTGTATGCTAACAACCCATATTATATGGTAGATAACTTCTATTCTACTTACCAGGACGACCGTATTTATGGTAAGCTGGAGTTGTCATACGATATTACCAAGGATATCAAGGTAATTGGCCGTTTCGGTGGTGATTATACCAATTATAAGACCGAGCGCATCGAACCACGTATTCTTTATACCGAGGGTTCTTATCAGGCAACTGGTAATGGTACAACTGTTGGTAACCAGGGTTACTATTCTAAGTATCGTTCTCAGCGCGGACAGATTGACGCCAGCCTCTTGCTGACCGGCAATCATACTTTCGGTGATTTCTCGGTAGGTGCAACCTTAGGTTGGAACTTGAACCAGAGAAACTATGATAATGTAGGTGGTTATAATGAGCAGTTGGATATTCCAGGTTGGAATTCCTTGAGTAATACATCTTCCTATTCGATTACTGATACTGACTCATGGAATAGAAGATTGTTGGGTCTCTTGGGACAGGTTGAATTGGGTTATAAGGATTGGGCTTTCCTGAACCTTTCTGCCCGTAACGACTGGTCTTCTACTCTTCCTATGGGTGATAACAGCTTCTTCTATGGCGGTGCCAATGTGTCTGTGCTTCTGAATCAGGCTATTCCTGCTTTGAAGAATGTCAAGCAAATCGACTTGTTGAAGGTTCGTGCAGCTATAGGTCAGACAGGTAATGATGCTGATGTATATATGACTAATTCATATTATCGTCCATTCCAGTCTTATTATACATATTTGCCAATTTCCGGTGTTTCTGGTTTGACAGAGTATAACCGTTTGCCAAATAAGTCATTGAAGCCTGAGATTACAACTGAGTATGAGCTTGGTTTGAGCGGTACATTCTTTGGCAACCGTTTGAGCTTCGATGTGGCTTACTATGATCGTACAACCAAAAATCAGATTATCTCTGCTACTTTGGCTCCTGAGACAGGCTATACTTCTAACACCCGTAATGTAGGTAAACTTCAGAACAAGGGTATTGAGGCGATGGTTAATTTTACTCCTATCCGTACTAAGGATTGGGAGTGGAGTGTAGGTGCTACATACGCTAAGAACTGGAGTAAGGTGAAGGAACTTTGGGATGGTCTTGATGAATATACCATTCCTGTAGGTACTACAAGTACTGGTTTGTATTCTTCTATGCGTGGTGTATCTTACGTATTGAAGGTTGGTGAGCCTATCGGTATCTTCAAGTTGCCAGCAACACAGAAGGTAACAGATAAAAACAGTCCATATTATGGTTATAGAATCGTAAATGGTAATGGTTTCTTGCAGTCTAGTACTACAGATTATGATTATCTCGGTTCTTCTCAGCCAGATTTCGTAATGGGCTTCACCACACATCTGAAGTGGAAGAACTTGAGTCTTGCTGCAACGGGCGACTGGCATAAGGGTGGATTGATGTATTCTGAGACATCATATATCACTCACTTCAATGGTAACTCTACTGAGACCGTATTCAATGAGCGTGATGCTTTTGTTTATCCTCATTCTGTAAAGATTGTTGGTGGAGAGTATGTTGAGAATAATATTCCTGTAACTTCCAATTATATGAATTATGTTCAGGGTAACTATAGCTACAACCCGGAGGTGCGTCGTGATTTCGTTGTAAGCCGTTCTTACTTCAAACTCCGTGAGTTGGCTTTGACATACGATTTCCCTAAGACAATCACAAGTGCATTGAAGATGCAGAAGTTGTCTTTGAGTCTCGTTGGCCACAACTTGTTGCTCATCACTCCAAAGCATCAGAATTATATCGACCCTGAGTCTTCTAACTTTGGTAATGATATCAGTTCTGAGTTTGGTGAGACTATGGGTTCTGTGTCAACTCGCAACTATGGTATTAACTTGAAGGTTGTATTTTAATTAAAGGAGATTTCTTATATGAAAAGATATAAATTTTTAAGCGCAGCATTGCTGGGAGCTGTCTTGACAATGGGTACTGTTACTTCTTGTAGCGATTCTGGCTATTTGGATATCAACTACAACCCAAACTATCCTTCTACAGCTTCCTACAAACAGTTGCTTCCGGCTGCCGAAGGTTCTATCGTAGCTGTCAGTGGTCTTTATCAGCAAATTACTGGTGACTTTTGGTGCCAGTATGTAACACAGGGTAATAGTACAAACCAGTATAATACATTGTCTAATTATGCTGTAACAACATCAGGTTCAATTCCTCCTGTTACTACGATTTGGCAGAATACATATGCCAACAGTCTGGAAGATTTAAAGCTGGCTTTGGCTTCTGCTGAAGAAAGTAAGGCTTGGAACTATTGGATGGTTGCCAAGGTTCTTCAGGCCTATAATTTCTTGGTATTGACTGATACTTATGGTGATATTCCGTTTACAGGTGCTCTTGATGTCGAAAACAATCCACATGCTGCATTTGATGATAGCAAAAACGTAGTATATCCGGGTATTCTGGAGATGCTGGATGCTGCCATTGCCAAACTCGATGATGCTAAAGCTGCAGAAAAAGCTTCACCTTTAGGAACTGCTGACTGTTTCTTGGGAGGCAGTATGGATAGCTGGGCAGGCTTTGCAAAGAGTTTGAAGTTGAAGATGTATCTCAAAGACTTCGACGCTCATAAATCTGATATTCAGGCTTTACTTAGTGCAGGTGGTCTTTTGGCGCAGGATTGTGCTTGGGTAAATTGGGAAGATGGTACTAATAAGGGCAATCCTCTTTATGAGTTTAATATCCGTCAGTTGAATACTACTGAGAATATTCGTGCTTGCCATACTTTCTTAGAGTATCTATTGGATAAGAAGGATCCTCGTATCATCAAGTTGTATGAGGTAACTGCTAATGCCAAAAATACTCTCGGCTATTCTTCTGATGAGGAACTGATAGCTCACATGGATGAATGCTACGAGGGCCTTCCTTGCGGAGATAAGCCAACTACTGATGAAACTACAGATGGTGGTATTGGAATCTCTAAGTCTTCTCGTATGAAACAGGCTTATGATGATGCTGTCTATCTGATGAACGAGGCTGAATGCGAATTGATGATTGCTGAGGCTTATGCTCGTCTGGGTAATACTGAAAAGGCAGAGGAGTATTATAATAAGGGTGTTCTTGCTGGTTTCAGCCGTTGGGGATTTGATGGCACAGCATTCGTTGATGGTGCTTACAAGTTCGATAAGGCCGATATGCTTCATAGTATCGCCATGCAGTATTGGGTAACTTATGCTGGTGCGAATGCTTATGATGGTTGGATGACCCGTAACCGTTTGGGTATTCCTGAGGTTCAGGCTAATATTACTGTTCGTAAGTCTACAACTGCTTTGCAGCGTGAATTGTCTGATGGTTATGTTTTAGGCAATTTGGTTGATCCAGGTGCTAGCAATATGAATGCCGGTGAGTATCCTATGCGATTGCTTTATCCTACAGCTACTACATTGTATAACTCTGCTGCTGCCAAGTATGTAGAAGAGAATGGAAACTCGCTGACCAAGAAACTTTGGTGGGAGAAGTAATGATTATTAATGTAATAAACGAAAAGTCATGAAGAAAATATTATATTTTTTGAGCTTTGTTTTCGTAGCATTGTTTACTGCATGCTCTGAGGGAGACGATTTCGATATCGATTATACTCCAATTGCTCCTATTGGTGGTCAGTATAGAATCAATGTGGAGAGAGGTTATGATGCTTCTAAAACAGATGCAGAGTATTGGGCTTCTAATCCAACAGATGCTGAATTCATCTTTAAGACTGATGGTACAGGAACCACTTCGGGTGTTCTCTATGCCTATCTCAGCAATACTACCGATTATGATAAGGATAAGGCATGGATTCGTGTAGGCTCAACTGCCTCTAAGGCAGCTTACGCCATCAATGCTAAGGTATCTATTGATATGAGTTCTTATACTTTCGGTGGTGAGAATGTGGATGATTTCATTGGTAACTCTGCTACAGCTACCGACAAGGTAACTGTTAGCGGTAAGTGTGGTCACAATACTTATACTACTGTATCTGGTACTGTGACAGATGAAATCAGTTTCACCTATTCCCGTTCTGACCAGCCTGGATATCATTATAGAGTAACAGGATTTAAGTCTACTGGTTGGGCTGAGGATAATAAGTAATATACTTTTGCTATACATGAATTATTCCTAGATGATGTTTCTAGTGATATTGTCTAGGAATAATATTAAAGATATAAGGCAAAGTGGTTTGCCTCGTTGTTGACAAAATCAACACTTATATCTCTCTCGTCTTGGGGACTGGCAGTGGTCAGTCCCCTTTTTATGTTTATAAGAGAGATTTCTTGGTTAATGATGGTGTGTCATAAGTCTGGATAATAGTTGGTGTATAACAGTTGACTACCGCATGCACAACAGGTGTTGTGTATGCGCATATCAGCTGTTATGCAAGCGCACAACAGCTGTTGTGCGACCGAAGATACTGACTGTCTCAACAACATATCCTATCTCTTCCAACAACATATCCTATCTCTTTCAGCAACTTATCCTATCTTTTCCAGCAACATGACCCATATTTACCAACGACAAGAAGAGGGTGAATCATAAACTTATGACACATCCTCTTTATTTGTAGATGAAGTAGCTGCCTCCGTCGCTCTGGCAATACTTCTTCAGAAGTTCGATGATGAATTCGGCATTCTCGCGGACGTGCTGTTCGTCTCCGTCATATCCGTTGATGAGAACCACCAGATGGGTGGTGTCAACACTCATCTTGGTTCGCTCGTTGTCGCTGGTCGGGGTTCCTACACCGCCTGTCTTGTCTCTGTAAACAGGCAGACCTTCAATATTAATCATGCCTCTGCCGATGCCTTCGTATGGTTCGCCGGCTTTGCCTACGCCCAGGGTCAGGGTGTCGCCTTCAAACTTGTCTGCATCAAATCCGCCGATGCTGTAGCCGTAGGCTATGCTCGCCAGATTCACCAGATCCACCAGCGTATCTCTCTGGTAGAGTTCCTTGCCCTGCAGCATTCTGCGGATAAGGGCTTCTGATGCAGGACGGTAGCGAGAAGGATCCTTGCCGCAGGCACGGTACACCTTTCGGGTGGCGGCAATTCCACTCATCTCTTTCAGCGATTCCGTGGTCAGCGTCTGTCTGTATTTCTCACCGAGGGCATTGATTTCATCCCAAAGTTCCTGACAATAAGGGGTGTTTACCACATTGGCTTCCACGCATGCTCCCACAAAGGTGGGACATACCGATTCGATTTCTTCTGATACAATAATTTTCATAATGCAATTTCCGTTTTCTGTTAAACCTAACTGATTGGTTGGGCAAAAGTACGAAGAAATATTGGAATAGCCAAAAGTTCAGTCTATTTATATATATAATAAGGTGTAAAAAAAGCCTAAATGTTTATAACTGTTAAATATTTAGCTAAAATGAAACTTTTTTGTGAAAAGATTTGGTGGAATGAAAAATAGTTAGTATTTTTGCACTCGCTTTTGAGAAATCAAGCATTACTCAAAGCAATAAAGAAAGAGTTCTTTGAAAGATTTTACATAAACAGACAAGTAGTACAAGAAGC